>Ga0209369_1000101_pt1 | contig 192544 bp, 163 predicted proteins | sample EBPBio142010_DNA_FD_185865 | JGI IMG/M metagenome (GOLD analysis project Ga0209369, IMG submission 185865) | Wastewater treatment Type I Accumulibacter community from EBPR Bioreactor in Madison, WI, USA - Reactor 1_10/4/2010_ DNA (SPAdes)... | ecosystem: Engineered > Bioreactor > EBPR >... | reverse complement strand
TTGGGATAACTTCGGCGATACCAAAGGCGGGCAAAGCACCACGGTCAACAGCACCTCCGCCTGGAAAACCGGTGTCGTGGCCTTGCTAAAAACTTCGGCCATCACCATGATTGGCCCGCTGCTGATTATCGCGCTGCTCAACCACTGGCGCTTCTTTTCGGGGGCCGATAAATTCTTCTTCCCCAAGCTGACTCAGCTTGTTCCCCTGCTCATCATCGGCCTGGCGTTTGCCGGTGAGGTGTTCCCCCACCGCGTCATCGCCCAAGGCGCTGCCGCTGGCCGCGATCGCGCCAAAGCCTGGTTCATGAGTTTGTTAGATCAGCCGTTCACCGCACGCGTGGCACTCCTCAGCGGTGTGCTGGCAATTGCAGGGTTTGTGTGGATTGCACGCACCGGCAACGATTCGGGTATGGAAATTTCTTCGCTCGAACTCAAGATGCGCGCCACACTCGAACAATTGTTCATCACCCGCCCGCGCACCAAGGAAATTTTCCTGGGCCACCCGGCCATGCTTTTCGCCGTCTACTTCGCCCTGCGCCGTTGGTGGCTCCCGGCGTTCGGCGCGACAATCGTGATGACCATCGGCCAGGCCGGTATGCTCAACACCTTCTGCCACCTCCACACCCCGCTGTTCTATTCCCTGCTCCGCTCCATCCACGGCCTGTGGCTGGGAGCACTCATCGGCGGCGTGCTGTTGTGGATTTATCACACCAAAATAGCTTCAAGAAAGCAAAAATAATGTACATGGTCTTTGGTCTTAGATCTTTGGTCTTCGACCGGGATTACTACTCACCCCGGGCCTCACCTAAGATCTAAGATCCAAGACCTAAGATCTATTCTGTTATAATTTTCGTTCGTGCGATTTTTGCTGTCGGGATATTACGGATATGACAACGCGGGCGATGAAGCCGTCCTCGCCGCGATTTTGGCGCAGGTAAGCGAGCAAGCGCCGGGCTGTGAGTTCGTGGCGACTTCGGGTGCGCCCGATACCACCACCAAGCTGCATGCCAGCGCCCAGTATGGCCTGCGCTGTGTCGGCCGCGACGACTTTGGCGGTTTGTGGCGTGAGATCAAGCAGTGCGACGTTTTCGTGTCCGGTGGCGGCTCGCTGCTGCAAGACGTCACCAGCCTGCGCAACATCGTCTACTACACCGGCCTCATCCGCCTGGCGCAGTTGGCGCGCAAACCGGCCATGATCTATGCCCAGGGTATCGGACCGCTGAAAAAGCCGCTCTCGCAAAAGCTGACCCGCGCCGCGCTCCAAAGCAAGAATACCCGCGTTATTGCAGTGCGCGACCCCGGCTCGAAGGCGCTGCTCGAAAAAATCGGCGTGCGCAAGAATATCGAAGTCACCGCCGACCCGGTATGGGCACTCCGCCCGCAAGGCGGCACAACGCACCAGCGCCAGAACGGTTCGCCTGTATGGATGGTGAGTTTGCGCAGTTGGCTTAATGCCGGAGTACCGGATGCCGAAGCCGCCCTCCTCGCTACTATTCGGGAAGCCGCTAAAGCGCAAAACGCCACTTTGAGATTCCTGGCCATGCAACCGGCGCGCGACCGGGCGCTCACCGAGGCGCTGGGCGTTGCGCCGCAGGAAATTCTGGCGACCGAGAACATGCACCCGCGTGAAATCATGGCCCTTACCAGCCAATGCGACCTGATGATCGCCATGCGCCTGCATGCGCTGATCTTTGCGGCAGCCCAGGGCGTGCCGTGCGTCGCCGTATCTTACGATCCCAAAGTTTCAGCCTTGGCCAAACTCATCAGCGCACCTGTCGTGGCGAACGCAAGCCCCGAGGAATTGGCTAAACTTCATGCCGTCAATACTGCACCGCCGCCGGCTTCGTTTATCGAAGAGATGCAAAGCAAAGCGCGGCGCAATGCGGAGTTGGCGATTAACATCAGAAATTCATGACTAACATCATTATCGTGCGCCACGGTGAAGTAGCCGGGAACGCCGGAGATAAAAAAGCCTTCGTGGGCTGGGGCGACCTGGAACTCAACGAACGCGGCTTGCGCCAGACCGAAGCTGTTGGCCGGTATTTACAAAACGAAACCATCGACGCCGTTTATTCGTCTGACTTGCAGCGCGCTCGCATCACAGCCGAGAGTGTTGCCGCGCCGCACAACTTGACGGTACAAGTCGACCCCGATTTCCGTGAAGTGAACTACGGAGACTGGGAAGGCTTGAGTGAAGCCGAATTACTGGAACAATATGGCGCGCAATGGCAGGCCCGGCAGAACGATCCCTGGAACGTGGCGGCCATCGGTGGCGAAAACCACGCACAAATGTGGGCGCGTTTTCTTCCCAAGTGGGATGCACTGGTCGAAAGGCATGAGGGACAGACAGCGGTTCTGGTGGGACATAACGGACTGATTCGCATTTTGCTCTGCCATTTGCTGGGCGCGCCGTTTTCCAATTTCAAACGAATTCATGTTAGTAACTGCAGTGTGACGCGCGTTGAAATTGAATCTGGTTCCAGCGACGCTCCACAAATCTTGATACAGGGCATCAACCAAACCAGCCATCTGCAACATATTTTGTAAAACTGTGTTGTTAACAATACCCATTAAAAGTACGTGGTAAGGACTTTATTCATTTATGGCGACAAATTCGAAATCTCCCAACACTGCGCCCAACAAAGACGGCGCATCTTCAACCCCCATTGAAGACGATGCCTCCCCGCTTTCCATCGAAGGATTGCGCAGTACGGCCATCAACCATCTGGCCGTGAAAGTCGTGATGATTTTGCTGATCGGCATCTTTGCCGTCGGTTTTCTCTTCACCAGTTTCGGCAACAACCCGGGCGGAAACGGCGGCGGCGGCGTGAGCAGCAGCGCCACCGTGGCGACAGTTGGCGATCGCAAGATCGACCGTGGCCGCCTCGAACAGGTGGCTGCCCAGCAGGACCAGTTCATGGCCCAGTTCGGCCAGAAAGTCGGCCCGATGGAGTATTTCGCCAGCCGCCAGCGTTCGCTGCAATCGCTCATCGATAATGCCGCCACCATCAAAGCCGCCCAGGATGCCGGAGTTGCGGTGAACGATACCGAGATCGACGCCGAAATCAAAAAGCAGATCGATGACGCAATTAAAAACCAGCGCGAACAAATGGGCGAAGCCAGCTTTCGCCGCGAAGTGGAAGGCCGCTATGGTTCGGAGCAGAAATATCGCGAAACGCTGCAAACGCAGATGAACTCCGAACGCTCAGGCCTCACCGATTACCTGATGGTGCAAAAGTTCGAGAAGAAGATTAAAGACGAGAACAAAGTCACCGAAGACGATTACAAAAAAAGCCAGACCAAGCTGAACATCCGCCAGATCACCGTGCGCCCCAAAGCCGCACCCGCCGGTGACACGGCACTCACCGAGAAAAACAAAGCCGAAGCCAAAACCAGGGCCGATACAATCGCCGAGCAGTTGAAAAAGAACCCCACCCCGCAGAACTTCGCCGCTATCGCTACTAAAGAAAGCGACGACTTCGCCACCAAGGCCAAGGGCGGCGCACTGGGCTGGAAGCTGCCTTCCGAACTCACCGTTTCACCGCTGATTCGCATCGGCGTGGTAAATGCCAAGGATAAAATCGTGGGGCCGTTACTCGATGAAGCTACCGGCGACCTCTTCATTTTCATGATCGAAGGCCGCGCCCTGCGCTTGCCCGCCGACTATGCCAAGAACAAAGCCAAGCTGCTGAAAGATTTCGAAACCGCGCAAGACAACGAAGCCTGGGGCCGTGTCCAAGCCGAAATCTCCAAGCACGCCCACCCCGAGCTTGTGGACCCGGCCTTTGTCGCCAACAAGATTCAGAGCGAACAGATCTTCTCCGCACCGGCTGCCGAGCAGGACAAGCTGCGCCAGGAAGCCATCGCCAAATACGAAGAGGCATTGCCCTCTGCCGCCGGTCTGGAAGCCGCTGCCATCCGCTTCCACATGGCCCAACTCTACACCGACCTCAAGCAGCCCAAGAAAGCCGCCGAAGTGCTGAAAGTCGCTGCCGAAGAGACACCCGACACTCCGATGCTTGGCTTTGAATATGCCAAGGCATTGCGCGAATCGGGCGATAAGAAAACGGCTCTGACCGAGTTGCAGAAAGTCTCGAAAAAGTTAGATGAAGCGCCCCCGGCACCGCCTTCTATGTTTGGCGGCAACCCCAACGACGCCCTGCGTTTCCAGATTGCCGCTGAATACGACACCCTGGAACGCAAGGAACTGGCCGCTGCCGAGCGCAAGAAAGTGCAGGCCGCACCGGGTGGAATGCCCGGAGGCATGGGTATGCCGGGCGGCGGTATGATTATGCCGGGCGGTGGCGCCGGAGCCGTCGATCCGCACGCCGGACATAATCACTAAACCTAAGTCACATTCAAAATGAAAAAGCGCTGCCTCCTTTTCTGGAGTGCAGCGCTTTTTCATGAAGAACCACGCGCGTAAGCAAGCCGGGCTATCCCTGGCTTAAGGCTAACCACGGCAACCGCCTCGTAAGAAGCCTCACCCTATCCACTCGCTCACGCGCGTGGTTCCTCGAAGAACCGCGCGCGTAAGCAAGCCGGGTTATCCCTGGCTTAAGGCTGACCACGGCAACCGGTTGGTAAAAGGCTTCATCAGTCCACTTGCTTACGCGCGTGGTTCTTCGAGGCTAACCGGGCCGGGTATTCCTGCGATACCGCGCCGGGGTCATGCCTACCTGCCGCACAAAAACGCGGTGGAAGTGTTCCACACTGCCAAAGCCGCACAGCCGGGCCAGTTCCTGCATGGTATGCCGATTTTGCCCTAATAAACGGCGTGCGTAATCAATGCGCAGTTTTTGCAAAAAATGCACCGGGCTTTGTCCCATTTCTTGTTTGAAAAGGCGCGATAAATAGGAAGCATTGACCGGAATCGCCGCCGCACAATCGGCCACCGAAACCGGCTCGCTATAGCGCTGCTCCATCCACTCCACGGCCTGACGGCAAAAAGGAGAGAGGGAATCACTATGCCGAAGCGCCTGGCCCGGAAACTCTTCGAGCAATTCGCCAAGCCATACCAAAAACCCTTCGCGCAACTCCACCAGCGAATAGGTTTCCTGCACGAAGCGCTGCGCCAAGTGGAAACGGTTACCCAGCGCGTTGCCGGTATCCAATTCGCAGGTGAGCAGTCCCAGGAACTCCTGCAATTTGCGGCGCACGGTATGCAGATGTTTCTGATGCCGTAGCAGCACCACATCCAGCCACAACTCGACTCCGGTCTGCCATTCCTGCTGTGCGAAAGGCATTTTTTGCGTGAGTCCCAACTGGATTTTACGCATCGCCAACCGCCGGGCCTCTAACTCGGCCGCAAAAGAGAGTTCTTGCGGCCTCCGTTGCCAGACATGGCTTAACTCTCGCCTGCGAAACGAAACGATGGCACTGCACAGCGTATTAATGAAATGGGCGACTTCCCGGCACTCCAGCACTTCGCCGGTGAGGCCATCGCGCAATGAGGCGGAAGGCTCGTCCTGGGTAGAAGTGTTCCAGAAAACATAAGTCAAACCGGCATGGGGCGACCAGTAAAACCGCTTACCACGTTTTTTCAGACGCAGTGAAGGCGAGGCACCTTCAGCCCCCATTACCATTATCTGCAATGGAAAAATCAGCCCCGCCTGCGCCAAACCGGCTTCGACATCCATCTCGGAATGACGCAGATTAGGCGACAGATAGACCTGATCGGCCAAGAAATCGAGGACGTTCATCTTTAGTCAAAATAAATCATATCTCAGTATAAACATGCCATTATTTTTCTATCGCGATAGTTTAACCTTTAATTATCTTCAATGGAGGGAGAATAATGACACTACAAACCGAACTTGACGTAACGGCCCTGGCCGAGGAATATGCGCAGCGCGGCTTTATCAAACTCAGTGGGCTTTTCACGCCGGAAGAAGTCGCAGGCTGGCAGGCCGAGTGCGACCGGCTCCAGGGGTTAGACCTCGTGGATCCCAACAACAAGCGTACGCCGTTCAAGGCACCAGGAGTGCCCTACCCGGAAAAGATCGACCCTGTAGCCGATATTTCACCGCTCTTCACAAGCCTCATCGCCGATAAGCGCGTCACCCGCGTGCTGGACGCTCTCTTCAACGACGACGCACTCCTCTTCAAGGACAAAATCATCTACAAGCTGCCTGGCATGCCGGGCTACGGTATGCATCAGGACTGGGCCTGGGGTTGGCAGCACCTGGCCCCGGCCAACGATCTGCTATCGGTATCGTTCCAGATTGACGGTGCCGACGCCGCCAACGGCTGCATCGAACTCTTCGAGGGCTACCACGGCAGTCTGCTCACCACGCCCGGCGAAGAACGTGGCTTTTTAGACGCAGAGAAACAGCTCATCGACCCCGCACGCGGCCGGAAAATGGAAACCGTGGCCGGTGACGTGCTGATTTTCCACTCGCTCACCCCGCACCAGAGCGGCAAGAACCTGGCGACTTATCCGCGCCGTTCGCTGTATCTCACCTATAATGCTGCCCGCGCGGGAAATTTACGGGAAGAGTATTACGACCACTATATCAATCACATGGCAGGTCGAAAGGCCGAGCATTTGTTTTTTAAGTGATGTATTTTTGTAGTTCGTAAATAAAGCTTCTCGTTTTTCGAACACTTTTAGTCGGCACCTTGAACTTAATTTGCGAACCCTGAGCGTGAGCGACGGGCACGTCTTCATTGCTTTACTCAGCTCATTGCCCGTGCCCGTCGCTCACGCTCAGGGTTCGCAAATAAATGTATCTGCCCGACATGAAGGGCAGTAAGTGATTAAGTTCACAGAGCACTCATCACCCCAAACTCGCCAAAAACCCATCCGGCACCGAAGCAATATACACCTGCGGCAATCCCGTCCGGTCGGAGTTGAACACTACCCACTTATTATCGCTCGTCATGTAAGGATGAGCATGCGTATACTGCGCGCCTCCGCCCGAGGTCTGCGCGTTACACAGCACGCGCGTTTTCCCGCTCTCGATATTTCCGATGCGAATCGGCACCTCGGGTTCATCATAGCTATCGACAATAAAATATTTGCCGCAACGCGAGGCGGCGATGTGGTTCCAGACCAGCGGGCTGTCGAACACTACGCGTGGTTTTTCCCACTCGTGGCGCACTTCCAGCACGTTGCCGGTGCGCTGGCCGTCGTTGTAGGTGCCGCTGAGTGTTACCAGCACGTGGTCGGTATCGCCGATCCAGCATTCATGCCCGGTAGTGGCCGGAGTGATGGGTGGGCCGACGGCGAAATCGCGGCGGTCACTGCCATCGGCTTTGATAGTGTAGAGGCCTACGCCGCGCTCATCGAAGGGGCGAACTACATTGCCGGTGGCATCGACCACGCAGCCACGATTCTCCTGCACCATAATGCGCCCGGCTGTGTTGAGACGATATTGCAGATGCGGATTGACGATGTTGGGGTTTTCGTGAATCAGTTCGTGGGTGCCGTTTTGCAAATCGACACGGACGATGCCGAAGGTGCGGTTTTCGATGCGCTGTAAAGTCAGCCCCCAGCGCCCATCGGCGCTGATGGTCTGTAGGCCGAACCTGGGTAAATCGCCCCAGTCGAAGAGTTCTTCGCGTTCGAGAGTGTTGAGGTCGAAACGTAATAATTGGGTGCTTCCGGGCCTTTCGCGCGCTGCGAAAAGCATTCCGCTCCACGAAGCGGTGGCAATGCCGCGCACACCGTTCTCCAAATCGGTGGAGCAATACTCCAGATAAGCCAGTTTATAGCGTGCGATGTCGTAGACCAGCAAATTGCCGGGAATCTGATGCCCGCCGTCCAGAGTGCGAAACAGCGCCAGGCGGTTGCCATCGGCGCTGCAACGCGGTTGCTCGTGGTAGATATTGTGGGTAATAGCCGGGGCGGCGGTGATGCGCCGCATGCGCGAACCCGATTCGTTTTCTTCCCGCAGATCACAACTTTCCGGCCACCAACGCAAAGAGAGTTCCTGGGACATGATGTTTTTTGTTCCTTGTTCAGCCAACTGTAGACCGTTTATCCATGGTTATCGAAAAGTAATACGCTAAAATTACTAAAAGTAGCCCCGTCTTTGTTCAATTTCCATCCCATTAATACCGTCGCCGTGAAAAATGAAACAGAATTGAGTTGTGTTTTCACAAGCCTTGCGCAATCGAATTTCCAGCTTCTCTAAATCAGCTATTATAGTCTCCGTCTCATCGACCAAATCCGGCTCATTGCGCAACTTTTGCAATAACTTTGAAACGGTTTCGAGTCCTTTTTCGGGAGCATGCCACACTAACGATTCATTTCGAAAGTCATCGTTAAAACCGAAGAATGAAAGGGGATACGCACCTGTCTTGGCTACTATCGGGTCTAGATAAACACAATGGCGCGCCAAAACTTCACTCCAAACCCAAGGGCCGGGAACTGGCTCTTCAAAATACAGGGCCATTTTGATTGGGGTAATAGTTTCGTAGCAGAACCAGCACACAAAAAGAAGAAATAAAGCGATAGCACCACTTGCCAATAGAATATTTCCTTCCATATAAATCGCACTATAGGCAAGAATACCAGCTATTCCACTTGTAACTAAAAGCGTAATTATCATCCAGAACAAATGATGCTGGAAACGTTTGCGATAATACGTGGGGTATCCACTTCGCTTCATAAACATGGCTATTATTAACCTCGATCATCCAGTTCTAACACTGCACCTCAATATGCGCCCAACTCTTTTGTGCTCTCCTCAACCCTCTTTCCAAAACATTTTGCGTCATGCGCTGCACCCGTTTATCCACGCCGTGAGGCCTGCTGCCATGCGACCAGGGGAGAACGTGTCCGGGCGGAGACGAAAGCGCCTGAGACCAAAAGATCGTGGAGGCATTAAATACCAGATTGCCCCGAGGGCCGTTAAAGATGGTGGCCGCCCAATGGCCGAGCTTGCGCCCCGATTGCCAGGCGTAGCCCTGCTCCACAACTTCCAATCCTGGCCATTTTCCGGGATCGCCGTGATACTCCCAGCCAATGAGGCCAGGGATAATATCACCCTCCATCATGCCGGTACCATGATAAATCCAGTGTTGGGGGTTATTACAAACCCAATCGCCGCCACCGTTGATAGGTAAAAACGTGCGCGCGCCGATCAGCAATGTTTCATCGGGGCCGCGTTGCAAATCGCCGGTATAACAATGAGCGCAGCTTTCAAGTTCTGCCTCCGTCATGCCACCATAGATGCCTTTGCGGGTGAGCGTGCGCAAGGTTTGTCCTGTGCTGGAATCGGTGAACGGACTCACGATATGCACCGCATTGCCGCCCAGCCATAAGACGCTGACACCCTGCTCGATGGCTTGCTGCACGGCATCGTATTGGCGCAAATCCCAGTATTCATCGTGCCCGACGCTCAGGAAAACCGGGCAGCGTGTGAGTTGGCTGCTCTCCAACACATCGGCATTCGAGCAGTAGGTGACATCATACCCCTGCTCTTCCAGCCAGAACGCCAGCGGAAACTCCCACAGTAAAAATTCGCCCGATCCCACCGACTGGGGCACATCGAAAATCTGGGGATATTTACCATAGGGCCGGTTGAAACTCACGCTCACATCGGCGGCATGCGAGCCGCGCGGGTCGGTGTAGAGCGACCAGCCGCCGGGCCAGCTATTATAGGCTTGCCAGGTGTTATCGCTACATTGAAAGACAATCTCGGCCGGGCGGTCATCACGCACAATGAAGACGACGTAGCTTTGCCAGTATGGCTCATCGGCGCTTGCCGGCAGCGTGGTCAGACGGCCCAGATACACGCCGCTAAGCCAATCGTCGGGAATGGTGAAGTGAACGGATGCTTCCCAGTGGCATTCGCGCAGACGTTGAAGCTCGATGGGCGCATCGGGCTGCACAACGCCCTCGAATGGCCCCAGTTTCGTCATCAACCGGGCACCGGCACCGTTGTAGTAGCCCATGCGGAAAATCTCGACTTCAAAGCGCGAAGCCGGATTGGTGCTGACCATCATTTGTAGCTCATCGCCCGCCGCCACGGATTGATGGGAGCAATACCCCTCGATAAAATGCGAGCGAATGCCTTCTGGCCCCAGCATCACACGCGTCAACTGCCAATCGGCACTCCCCTGCAAAGAATTCTCTCGTGTGACGGGATTATCACGCAGCATGAGCGAAAAAGGGTTATTTCAGATTTTGGTGGATGGCGTCCCAGCGCCCGGCATGGTCGGGGCTATCGAGATAAGGCTTGAAGTCCAGTTTGAGATAGGTGGCAATGGCAGGCAGGCGGAAGTCGTCGGTCCGTAACACTGCATGCTGCACGCCTTCAGTGACAAAACGATGCAGCACGGCCAAGCTCACCTGGTAGCCCAGGCTATGCCCGGCGTGTCGCGGCGAAGCGGCCACCATATGCACCACCCCGGTGCGCTCTCCCCATAACGGTGGGGTTCGCCAGGCCGAGGCTGTCGCGACGATTTCGTTTTCGTGTTCGATAAACAGTACGCGCTCGGGCAAGAAAAGCGCATCGCTGCCCAGAGTGGTTGCAAAATCGTATGGTGTGCCGAAACATTCACTGACTAAGGCGTTCCAGCCTACTTCGTCGCCGGGCGTATAGGAGCGTAAACGGTATCCAGACTTTAACTCCGGCTGGGGAAGGTTTTCCAGATGCACTCTCGTCATGACGAGCTGCGACTGGTGATTGAGGGGGTTATTGCTACTCATAAAAGATAGTTTCAGGCAAAACGGGATAGCAACTGATTACTCTGCAAACTAAGTTTTTACGTATATAGGCCCTTAATAATCGAGGTCTTAGATTCAATTTGCGAACCCAGAGCGTGAGCGACGGGCACGTTTTCTGTGCTTCCGTAGGCTCATTGCCCATGCCCGTCGCTCACGCTCTGGGTTCGCAAATAAATGCACCCGCCCTGTGTGAAATCCAGGAAGAAATTTATTTTACAGACTACTGATATCAATCTTATAAATTAACACTTTCCCGTGTTCATAGCACGCAAAGCTTTCGGCACCGCAATTTTTTTATTGAATTAACCACAGATGAACACAGATAAACACAGATAGGAACGGCAGAGCTTAGAATTTAGGTTCTTCGCTCTACCCAGCCCCTCCTAAGATCCAAGATCTAAGCTCTGTTACACCGCATCACGCTCGGCTGCGGGTTCGTCGATTACGCTTTCCTTATTCCGGGAGAAGAACGCCGCTACATCGTCAAACAGCGAATACACCACGGGAACGGCCAGCAGCGTGAGCAGCAGCGACAGGCTCTGCCCGCCGAAGATGACGGTACCGATCGCCTTGTTGGTGCCTGCACCGGCACCCTTGGAAAACACCAGCGGAATCATACCGGCTACGAAGGCCAGCGTGGTCATGAGAATCGGGCGCAAGCGGTCGCGGTTGGCTTCGATGATGGCATCGTAGCGGCTCATGCCCGCTTCACGCAACTGGTTGGTGCGGTCGATTTGCAAGATGGCGTTCTTCTTCACCACGCCAAAGAGCACCAGCACGCCCAGCAGCGAGAAGATGTTGAGCGACAGCCCGAATAGCCACAACGATATCAAGGCAAACGGCATGGTAAGTGGCAGGGACAGCAAAATCGTCACCGGATGCAACCAGCTTTCAAACTGGGCGGCCAGAATGAGATACATGAAGATGATCGACATCATCAGCGCCAACATAAACGCGGCATTGGTACGTTGCTGTTCGCGCGACGAACCCGCGGCCGAAACCGTATAGTTCGGATCGAGTCCCAGGTTATTAACGATTTGTTCCACGCTGGCCCCGATAGCCGCTTCCGAAGCACCCGGCTCCACGTTAGCCGAGAGCGTAATCTGGCGGCGGCGATTATAACGTTCGATTGAAGAAGGTCCGGTCGAACGCTCGAATTTCACCAACTGATCGAGAGGAACGCTGCGCATTGCCGTGCTGTTGGCAGTCGTTGCACCGGGTTCTGCGATCGGCGAAGCCGGAACCGCCATCTGCGCGATACCGGTCTCATCAATGCGGAACTCCTCGCTCGAACGAATATGCACTTCGTATTGCTCGCCGCCTTCCACGTAGTCGGTGACCTGTTCGCCACCCACCAGGTAGCGCAGCGTACTGGCCAGTAATGAAGGGCGCACACCCAGTTCACCAGCCAGGTCGCGGTCGATTTTTACGCTCACTTCCGGCTGGCCCAGCTCCAGGCTGGTGTCGGCATCGGCTACGCCAGGAATTTTTTCAATTTTCTCCACCGCTTTTTCGGAGGCTTCCTGTAAAACCGAAAGTTCCGGGCCACTCAGAATATATTGAATCCGTCCACCGCCACCACCGCCAATAATACCCAGCGAAGTGATAGGCGATGCGCGTAACTGCAAGCCCATCGCACGGCCTTTGCCGCCAACATCTTTACGCACTTTCTGGATGATCTCGTCCTGCGTCACTTCACGCTCACGAACGTCTTTCAAGCTAACGTAAATGTTGGCTTCGTTTTCCGAACCACCGCCGCCATAGACGCTGCCGCCTGAAACCAAGACCGTATAGTTCACTTCTGGAATCTTGCGAATTTCAGCATCGATTTGCTGTGCTTTATTACGCATTACGCTCAAGCTGGTGCCCAACGGCGCTTCCATCGAGATCTGGAACTGCGATTCGTCTTCGTCCGGCAGGAAGTTGTAGGGCAACATATTCCACAACACAGGAATGGAGCCCAGAACGCCAAAACACACCAGCACAACCACCCAGCGGTGTGCCATGCTCCATTTAAGCATAACGGTATAGACACGGTCGATAATGCCGTAGAAGCCTTTTTCGCGTGAGGAATCGTGGTGGGATACTTTGGCCGCGGTTACTTCGGCAGGTTCGCCAGAACCGTCTTCAGCCACTTTTTTATGCTTCATCCCCTTACCCAGCCAACGTGCCGTGAGCATGGGAGTGAGGGTGAAAGATACCAACAGAGAAACCATGATGGCAAACGACATGGTAAGGCCGAACGAAGCGAGAAAGCGACCCACAATTCCTTCCATGAAGGCCACCGGCAAGAACACTGCTACCAGTGAAAGGGTGGTCGCCAACACCGCAAAGCCGATTTCATTGGTCCCTTCGATGGCTGCTTGCAGGGGCGGTAAGCCCTCTTCCTCCATCATACGGTAAATGTTCTCCAACACCACGATTGCATCGTCGATTACGATACCTACAGCCAGCGTCAGCGCCAGCAGCGTAATCACGTTGAGAGTGAAGCCCATCGCCCACATCAAACCGAAAGTAGCGATGATGGAAGTCGGGATGGCAATTGATGAAATCAGGGTGCTGCGCCAGTTCCAGAGGAAGAATAGAACCACCAGCGAAGCCAGAAACGAACCCAGGATCAAGTGTTCTTCCACTGCGTGTACGGCTGCTTTGATAAAGTCGTCCTGCGAACGAACAACATTGATTTGCAGGTCGCCGGGAGCAGTTTCTTTGGCAGTGTCGATACGATCTTTGACGTTCTGGATAACTTCAAGCGTGTTGGTGCCGCTTTGCTTATAAACCGCCAACTGCACGGCCAGCTTGCCGTTATATTCCGAAGTGGTCGATTCCACCGCCAGGCCATCTTCAACGCGGGCGACATCGGAAAGGCGCACCTGATAACCGTTTCCAGCACGAACCAGAATGCGGTTAAATGCCTCGACCGACTCCAGGCGCCCCAGGGTGCGCAGGGTGAGGGTTTGTTCTTCCTGTTCGACACGTCCGCCCGGCACTTCCGAGTTCTGCTCTTGCAATGCGGAAATCAGGTCGGGAACCGTCACGTCATAGGAACGCATCAGGTTTGCGTCGGGGTAGACGTTGATCTGGCGCAGGCGGTCGCCGCGCATCTGCACTTCGCCCACACCGCCGGCATTTTCCACCAGGCGGCGCAGGGTTTTATCGACGTACTCGGTGAGTTCACTGATAGGCCGATCGCCTGAGACGGCAATCGCCATAATCGGAATCTGGTTGGGGTCGAAACGACGTACCGTCGGGGGGTCAACGGCATCGGGCAGGTTGCGTTGCGCTGAAGCGATACGATCGCGGACTTCCTGGGTGGCAACGTCGATATCGGTTTCAAGGTTGAAAGTGATACGAACCGAAGCACTGCCTTCGCGCGAGGAAGAACGAAGTTCGTCGATGCCTGCAATGGTATTGACAGCCTCTTCGAGCTTATCGGTAAGCTCGGTTTCAACAGTTTCGGGAGCAGCGCCCGGTAAGCTGGCGCTGACAGAGACGGTGGGAAGATCGACTTGGGGGAAACGGTCAACACCTAACTGAAAGAATCCGGTTCCACCAATAACAATTAAAAGGAGGATGAGAACGGAGGCAAAAACAGGGCGGCGGACGCATAACTCGGCTAATTTCTGCATAACTTCGTCAAATGAATCGGGGAACTACCCGATTGAACAGTGATGTAAAGTGCATCTCCAAAATATCCGAGGAACGGCTGAGCCTGCGAATAAGATTTATGATGATTATGACTACGCCTTAGTACAGAGGTTCAAAAACAATAAAGGTTTCTTCGAAATTTATCACTGCAATGAAAAATACAAAAAACCATGCAAGCAAGCTTGCATGGTTTTTATTTTTCAATTTAACGACTCTTCACAGATTTAGCGTTGGGGAACATCGAAGGTGCCATATACCTGAGATCCGGGGGTTCCATTGGGAACCACAACAGCACCCGTGGGAAGTGTCACCAACGATTCGGGCCAGGAAACATCGTCAATCGGACGGACGAAGTCTTCTGCGATACGGCCAAAAGCACTATCGGCTGCCGACATCAGACGCTCGCGCGGGCTGAGACGAACCAGAACCTGTTTGCCCTTGCGCTTTTCGCGCTTGAAGAGCGAGTAGCCACGCGAGGTTACGATCACTTCGCGAATCGGAGCTGGACTATCCACTTCGTAGAGCTTGCCTGTTGCTGTGAGCACCACGTCGGTGTTCGCCTGGCCGGGCTGGGTCGCCACTTCGTCGATGGTGACCACTGCGATCAGCGGTGGCTGCTGGAAGCGCATGGGAGCCAGCGCTTTTTGCAAACCGTCGAGCGACGGGGTTGCCACCAGCGCATCGGCTTGTTCTTTGGTGTAGAGCTTTTCCTGCACGCCACGGAGAATCAGCGGATTGTAGCGATGCAACTGCGTGGTGGAAAATTTTCCAGTGCGCTGCAAGGCCACTTGGAGCTTAGCTTCAGCCGCTGGCAACAAGGCTTCAGACTTTTTCTTGTCGAGGTTCCAACCGGCACCCAACTGCAACGGTAAGAGGAGCAATACGCGCTGCCCGATCCACGGCTCTGTGCCGTTGGGTTCTTCTTCAATAACAACCTGGGCCGGAACATTGCGCGGTGCAGCCTGGGCAAAACCACCCCAAAGAACGCTCGCTACGCAAGCCATGCCCAATACGGCTCGAATCTGCGTTTTAATTGTTGCGGTCATTAGTTCTTTCCTTTTTTCTTGCTGGCACGCTGGGCAGCAGCACGTTCGGCCATCTGGGCGGCTTCTTCACGACGGCGCTGGGTCTCGCTAACCCGCAAAGCGGCCTTGCCAGCTTCGCGTGCTTCCACCTCGTCGGGATCGAGGTGCTCCACACGATCGGCATCCGCATCCTGAAATTGCTGGGGAACGGTGACCGGAATATACATCTTCCGCACTTTGTCGTTGATCTTGACGCCTGCTCCGCCGCCTCTGGTAAGAACACCGGTGGCCTGGTCGATATCGATTTTGGTGATGATCATCTCACCGATTTTGATGCGTTCGACAATGTCGCGGTCGGTGGAATCGCGTCCACGGTAGACATCGCGCAAGATGGCGTATTTCTGTCCACGCGAAACGCCGTTGCGCACACCGAGGTTGATCAGCGCGCTACCGGGCATGGTAACGATCTGCACGGTTCCGATGGGGAATGGCTTGCGCTTGATTTCCAACAAAGCGGCATAAACAGCTTTATTAAGCGCTTCGTCGATCAGCAAGTCGTTGTCGAGCAGGCCAAACTCGCTCACAGCCGACTGCGAGGAAACCGAACCGTTGGCATAGTCGCCCATGCTGCTTTCAAACTGGATGACTTCCACCGTCACGCGGGCTTTCTTGCCCGAACTCACCGTGGCGCTGAGAACGCGTCCGCTGAAAACACTGGTTGCATTGAGCGCAGTGGCCAGGCGCGACTGAACGACATCGGTATAAGGCGGAGTAAGCGCTGTGGTGTCGCGCAAGACTTCAAGCATGCGCTGACGGGGGACGACCTCGATGCGCTGGCGCGATACGGGATCGTTGGCCGTGGAGGTTTGCAACTCTACGGCAAGCGCATCGGCAGCCTTGCGTCCCAGGTTCGGGTCGAGGCCGGGCAGAACCTGGAAGTCCAGAACTGCCACCGTCTGTGTGTCGAGCTGGGCTTGGGCCGGGCGTGAAGCGCCAAAGCTTAACAGGGCTGCGCCAGCCAGCAGCACGGGAAGCCAACGCTGCGGTCGAAAATGTGATGAAATCGGATGTATCGAAGTGCGGTGAGGCATCGGTATAAACCCCTTGCGGTTTGCCCTTTCACAACCCGTTTTACGAGTTGACAGGCTATTTTGAGGTGAGGCTATTGTACAGGATAAAAAGCCATTCTGTCAAGAAATAAACGTGCTGCCAAACCAACCGGCAACACGTGCGACTCCATAAAATCAAGTAACTGTTGCCAATCGAAGACGATTCGCGTCTTCGACCAGCCATAAATACGGCGGTCGGGCAGTAATGTTATGCCACAATCCGGTCGGGAAGTCTCTCGCCTTTGGCATTAAGAGGCGCAATAAATTGTAACTCACGCGGCGTGATGCAAGGCAGAAAATCTTCGATATCTCCACACCGCAACAACCCCCAGGCCATAATCTTCAGATTGAAGCGCAAGGAATCGTAATCGCGCGTTTGACACAACTCGCGATAAGAAAGTAGCATTCCTTCGCAGGAAATTTTCTGGAAGCCGGTTTCCAGCACAGCCGCGAAGTAGGCCCAGGTCGCTGCAAAGCCCACGCCTTGCAGCGAAATATCTCCGACATCTTCACGCGTCTTGAGATAATCATAGGCACGCAGCACGTCGAAAACGCGACGGCCCACCGTGCTCTGCTTCAGCATCACGGCATCGCTGGCCATTTTATATTCACTACTGAAAGGCGAAGTGGAGCCGTGCAAGTCTTGCGAGGCAATCGAGCGAGCCGCTACCCCACCCACGCCGCGCACGTCATAAACGAAAACCCGGCGGCCTTCGTCCAGCAATTTCGCCACGCGCTCATCGTGCTCGGTGGCGGTGCCGTTATCCAGCAATAAAAGCGTGGTTGGCAACGGCGATTCTCCGGCAACGGCAGGTGAATAGAGAACGCCACTCACAGCGACGTCCGGTTCACTGAAGAACCAGATTTTCTGCAAACTTTCGCCGTTTTCTCTCGTTTCCACATTGTTCAGACGTGGATAAATCGTCGCTGCGCGCTCACCGGTCACCGAGACACCCAGCACTTCGTCGAGATTGCGGCGCAGCTCTTCAGGCGAGGTTGACGGTGCCGGAAGAGTTTCCAGATAATCGCGCGTCAGATCGGTAATGGTGCGTGATTCAGGAAAATCGAGCAGCACCTGCCCACTCGAAGTGGCATTGAGTTCTTCACCCGGCAGAATTTCCATATCCTGCGTCACGAAATCCGGTTCTCCGTTCTTCAGATGCTTTTTGAACCAGTTCACGCAACCCTGACGCGTGCCATCGGAGTAGCAGTGCAAGGAATTATCGATATTGATCTGGGCATTATCAACCTGGCCGTATAGCTCATAGACCTTACGCGCCCGCTCCACAGCCTCGATGGTGCCTTCAATCGGGAACATGTCGTAGGCCACGCAACCGGCCATTACGGGCCGGGGTGCAATGCCGGTCAGGAAATCATCATGATCGGGACCCTGGGCAATGGCACCGAACACAATCTGTTCCATGTCCTGCACACTACCCGTTTTCTGCATGGTTTCCAGCGTCATGGGAAACGTTGCCGGCATACCAGCCGCCAGGCGAGGCTCGGCCAGCAACAGGTAGCAGCTCTGTGTGCCGCCGCCACTGTTGCCGGTGACGCCGATGCGGGTTTCATCGACATCGTCGCGCGAAGCCAGATAATCAAAAGCCCGAATACCGTCCCACACGAAATGCCGCGCCACGCTGGCTCCCATCAAGAGGAAGGGATAACCAGCGTGGGTGTGTTCGGTGGTGCAGCTATGGAAGAGCGTCTGTGAATCTTCATTCCAATATTGCAGCCGCTCGCCCTGGCCGATGGGATCGACCGCCAACACCACGAATCCATTACGTGCCAAATCGCGACAAACCTTCTGATAGGTATCGTGCGCCTTACCACTGCCACTGTGGCCACAGAAAAACAAAACGCCCGGGGCCTGACCTTCGATGTTATCCGGCACGTAGCACGCCGTGCTGACGATGTATCCCGGCAGCGATTCGAACAGCGTCTTCTCGATGCGGAAACCGTCCTGCTGCAAAACGCCAGTTACTTTTACGTTGAGCGGTGTTTTTTCGGTGGGTAGTCCGCCGATAGCGTTCAGAAAGTTGCTGCGCACTTTCTCGCGATAGGCTTCAAAATCGGCCACGGTTTTGAGGGCGTCTTTTTCGGCCTGGCGCTGCTGGAAACACTCGCGCGAACTCTGTCGCAGTTCGGCATACATCTGGTCGGCAACATCGTACCAACCACCCAGGTATTGGCTAATGATAGGCATAATTACATTAATTTATTCCGGCATTAAGGTTTAGCAAAATGCCGGGCTACTTTGCGAATCGCCCCGGCAGCCTGCTCAATCCATTCCGGTGTCGTGTTCTGGTTAACAGGAATCTGAATACAGGTTTCGAGAATCGCTTCGGTTTCAGGCAAGTGTACTTTGGTGTAATCCATATCGGTGAGGCCCAGGTCTTTGATCGGCCAACTGCCGCCAAAGAAATTGTGATTGGCAAACAGCGGATACTTATAGACCGGAATACCAATATATCCTAACCCACAGCCCAAACCTTCGGCACGAATTGCCTCGGCAAATTCAGCAGGCGTGCAAGTCAGTGCGCTGGGGTCAACACGCAGCATATAGAACCAACAGGTCCAGCGATCCTGCGGGTCGGCCTCGTGGGGATGGATTCCCGGCACATCAGCCAATAATTCGCTGAGTTTGCGCCCTGCGACTTCGCGCTTGCCGCTGATTTCCCACATGCGCTCCATCTGCGCCACCGCGACAGCCGACTGCGGTTCGCTGATGCGGTAGTTGGGAGCCAGGGTTTCGGGACGACGCGCAGTGCCACTGCGATCGTAGGCTTTATCGCCGAACTTCTGCAACAGCGGGCCGAAACGCTCGTCGTTGGAGGCCACGATGCCGCCATCGCCGCAACCAATGTGCTTGAAGTCGTTGAGCGACCAGCAGCCGATGTGACCGACTGTGCCGATAGGTTGATCGCGATACATGGTGCCCCAGGCCTGGGCACAGTCTTCAATCAGAACCAGATTGTGTTCGTCGCAGATTGCGCGCAACTCGCCCAGCGCGCCGGGGTTGCCGGTGAGATGAACCGCGATAATGGCTTTGGTCTTGGGGGTGATCTTCTTGCGGACATCGGCCGGGTCGAGCGTGTAGCGATGCGGTTCCAGGTCGGCGAATACCGGCACGCCCTGCTGATAGAGGATACCGATGACGGTGCCCATATCGGTGATGGCTGAGGTGATGACTTCATCGCCCGGGCCAACGCCTGCGGCTGCCACGGCGATATGCACGGCAGCGGTGCCCGAGGAGCACGGCATCACATGTTCGAGCGGATAAAATTCACGGAATCGCTCCACTAACTGCTTGGTCTTGGGACCGTTCCAGTAGAAGAGCGAACTCTGCTCGAGCATCTCTTCCAACTGTTCCAGTTCCGGCTTGCCCCACCGCACCAGCGGCGGATTTGTCGCTGTGATCGCGGGCGTGCCGCCGTTCAGGGCCAATGCTTCGTTCTGTGTCTCCGTGCTTGCCGATTGTGTCATGAATCTCCTGCCATTTTTAATTTTTTCAGTTTTTGGATAATCGGCTCCGGGGAGCCGGGGCACTCATCCTGAAAAATAAAGAGCCAATGAACCGTTTCCGGAGGTTTCAGGTTTTTGTCAAGAGATGGGGAAAAATTATTAACCAGAGTTAATTGCCCCCGCGAACCCCGCAAACGCTGAATGTGAGTGCCGTCTATGGCGAACTGGGGCGAAGTGAACCAGAGCGTGCGACCGTTCAGTGTGAGCATAGCCCAACCATCCTGCGCCCACCAGGCCGCTTCGGGGTGGCCATGCCAGTAATACTCCAGGTTTTCTCTCGCCTGCATGCCGATTTGATCTTCGATCAGCACCATCCTGGGAGTACCCGGCGTTGTTAAAATGACTGTCCGAGTCACATCCCAATGAACGCTATAGCAACCGCTCAAATCGAAAACCGCTTCCGCAAAACCATCGCTTTCTTGAAGCTGCACGACCCGCCCGGCTTTTTGCGAAACGCCGTTGCCATCGATAACCGGTGTGTTGCGCGAAACCTTGCCGATGGTGAATTCGCGTTCACTGGTTTTGACATACTGCTGGTAACCCGGCGTTTGAATGAGCCACTGCCCCGCTGTCCCGATGCTGAGCGAGCCGTAATTGGCAGGAACATGGCCCATCAGTGAATTCGAGCTTGCCACAGCCACGGCCACGTCGTCGTTTTCCCAGCCGCTGCGCAGCACGACGGCGCAGTGCGCATCTTTAGCGGCCCGGCCCTCAGGCTCATTCACAGCCGCATCTTCAGGCAACTCGTACAAAGCAGCCAGTGCATCGGCGCGCAACCACGCCAGGCGGCACTGTCGCAGATACCAGGCGCGTTCGGGCAAAGGCTCGAACTTCCACGCTTTGGCCTGAGCGCCAATATGAAACGGCATTTGCTGCGCTTCCACGTCGCCCAACTCAGCGACGAAAACCGCATCGCCAGGCGCGCCCAGCCATAACGATTCATCTAGATAATGCCCAAACTCGGGGTGGCTCAGAAAAACCGCCCGTTCTTCTTCGGTTAAAAACGGCAGCCAGTCGAGAACGAAGTCGAGCACATATCCGTTATAGGCCACGCCTTCGCTAAAACCGTTCTCACGCTGCGCCAGCATTGCCAGCAACACTTTTTCAATGATGGCATTGAGCGTTTGCTTTTCCGGCAAATTCACCGCATTGGCGGCCAGCGCCACGCCGAGCGCTCCAATGGTGGGGATATTGGCGACCACAATGTGAGGCTCGGCCGCAGCCAGAATGTCTGCGACACTGCCATACGGCTGCAAACGCTCTTCAACCAACGGGCCGGACTGCGCTACAATGCGCTGCATGGCCGCCGCCATCGCCTCCCGCGTTGGGACTGAGAGCCAGGGCCATTGCCGGTAGCAGTTAGCCAATACGCGCGCCGCATGCCCCAGACTCAAATCCGGCGACGGGTATTGCTGATACTCCGGCCATTGTGCCAGGTGCAAAAGATCGCGCTCCACGGCTTCGCGGGCTTCCTCGTCGCCAAGCCACTGAGCCGCCCAGCCCAGCGCATTGATCCGCTCTTCGAGCGCCCAGGTCATCCAGGTTGCCCACGGATAAACCGGAATATCGGGAACCGGAATGGTGGGAATATTTAGCCCCTTCACCGGCAAAGGATAGGCGACCCGGCGGCGGATGCGATAGTAATCGACAACCAACTGTTTTTGCGACTTATGATGCGCGGCGCGGCGACGCATTTCGTCCTGAATCCGCTCACGATGAGAACCTGATGACATGATGCAATTTAAGACAACGAATAACCAACCAATAATTCTGCGCCCCACTTGCCGATGGCATCCGACGATTTGGCGGCGCGTCCGCAATCGCCACTGGCTACAACGATGCGGCCTTTGCTATCAGCCCCTTCCACAACCTTCACTATCGGCTGGGTTTGCGGCGAAAATGTCCACACGCATGGCTTGGTGTGGCTGGAGAGCATCTTTAAATCAGGCAGTATTTCCTTCAACACCTGGCGAGTCGCGGCGGTTTCTTCGTCTTCAGGAGCTTGTGCAAACCAATTCTGGATAGCCAGGGCATCGTGGGCCTGGCGGGGCTGGTGCATGAAGGAACCTATCTTCAGATACCATTTTCCATCGGGATATAAAACCGGGGGCAGGAGATAAACGTGATCGAGCAAAGGGTGACCCTTCATGCAATAGATGATGCAAGGCAACTCGGGCATTGGCCCTTCCACTTCGGCTAACAAAACCTGTACCAGATGCGCCACCCATGCGGGGTGGGTTTCGCCCGAGAGAAACTTGGAGTAGGCACCGGCCGCTACCAGCACTTTGGCGGCGTGATAGGCCTGCCCTTCGCGGGTTTTAATTTCCACAGCGTCTTCGCCGGGATTAATCTCTTGCACAGTCTGGCGCACTAATTCGGCACCTTGTTGCTGCGCGATGTGGAGTTGGGCTGCCACCAAACGGCGCGGGTTAATATAACCGGCCGCGCCACACTCCCACACCGCATCGACGTTCCGGGGAAAGTGAACCCCGGGGAACCCCTGTGCGGTTTGGGAAGCGGAGAGCACTTCAAATATCGCACCCTGGGATCTGCCATGCACGATACCGCCTTGCTGCGCGCTGGAACCGTCTTCATTTAAATCTTCGACGCGCAGGCACCCTACGGGAGAATGAAAGCGGATGCCGCTTTTTTCTTCGATGACGGGATATTGCTCGATAGAGCGCGCCGCCAGTTCACCCCACAGCGGGTCGGGATCGACAACGCGCGTGATGCGCGCTTCATCGTAGTGGCTGGCAAAAACTCCTGTATGCGCAGACCAGTTCTCCGGCTCGGCCGGGCCAATGACGAGGGTTTGCAACCCGGCCGCGCTTAAATAGCGTGCGGCCGCGCTGCCGAACATCCCCGCGCCGACGACGGCTACGTCGTAGCTTTTTTCACTCATGGTTTCCTTTCCCTGCCAACAGGTTAAGACCATGAGGGATTATAGCATGCGCTCTGCCCATACCCACTACAAAATTTTTAGTATTGATAAATCCAATCTTTATCGCGCCTCTTCGGTCCGTTCCACCAGCTTTGCCAGAAGTTGTGCGCCTTTTTGCACACCGGCCTCATCGCCACCGACGACGGCAATCACGTTATTCTTCACCACAACCTGATACTGCCCGCTTCCCGGTGTAGCGCTACCGATCAGTTCAGCCCCCAGAATATTTTGGAGTTCGTCCCGTGTGCCAAAAGCCAGACGTGTGGCCCCTGCGGCATTCGAGACAAGTTCAGGAGCTTCGCGCTCGGCCAGAGCTTTATTAAAATGAGCAATGACAGCCTGACTTCCTAAAAGCTGAACCTGCGATTTGCCCCCAGCCTGGAGCGTTTGGCCTGCGTAGGTTGCTCCGTAAATCGTGGGCACATTCTCCTGCAGCCATACCAGCGACTCCATCAGTTCGCGCTTAAGCGTCTGTAACTTTGCATAACTCGAAATAGGGGATTTGAATTTATAAATCCCGTAGGCGGCATCGCGCAGTTCGACCAGCGCATTGGCATCGGGAGCGACCCAGCGCACAATTTGCTGCTCGATGCGCGCCGCACGCTCGGCCAACGCCGGATTTTTCCTGGCTGCTTTCAAAAGGAACTGGGCGCGCTTCCAGTAGCGGGCATCTTCAATGCCGTCGCGTGCGCCTTCCCAACCTTCGGTATCGATTGGGCCATCTGTCGTCTTCCAGACCGCGCCGCCGTTGGGATACCAACGCAGATAACCGTGGATGAAGAAACCATCCAACTCGTGATAGGCGCAAAACGCACCACGCGTGCGGTTGAAAACATAGGGTGCCCGGTGCCAGTCGGCGACATAGGTGAACTGCTGGTCTGCCTTGTCGATGGGTGAATCGGCCGCATTCACAATCGCTTTGGCCTGCGGCATGACGACGGCATTCCATATCCAGCGGTCAATCACAGGATTGAGCGCTGCAATGTGTTCGCGGCTTTGTCCCACGCGGCCCGTCGCGGTGAATTCGACACGGATACCGAACTCTTTCATGAGTTGAGCGCGGTGCAGCACTTCGGGTATTTCGTTGGGTGGAATTTCATCGGCGATGAAACAGATGATTTCGGTGATGCCTTTGCCACGCAAGTAACCGACGATTTCTCCAAAAATCCAGCGCTTGATGGCGGCATGGCGCGGTGAATCGGCAGCCAGTTCCTTATCGCCGGTGATGGCTCGTGAGTAGCTGATCCAGGTATTATCGAAGTTCTTGAAATTGAAATGGAAAGAAGGCATTCCCGCCTGGATGGGAATTTCCACAAAAGGATCGAAGTAGCTCAAATCGAGTTCCGGCAGGGCGTTTTCCTTGATAAGCCCCTGCTTCATTGCCTCTTCCAACCCCATACCGGTAGCTTTAATGCGGGCGTTCTTGAGTGACACCGAGCCGCCGAAGCGGTTGGTCCACGAGTTATCGAGGTTGATCGTGATATGGTGCTGGGCCAGATTGGTGATGTGGCGTTTGAACGGCTCCATATCGCCTGGTGGATTGGGGAAATTGTAGGATTTACCTTTCTCCCCGTTCATCAGGCTGTTCCACAGGAAAGTCGCTTCGGTTTGAAAATATTCGCGCCCCGGCAGCTTTACCGGCCACACTTCCACCTGCAAGTTGAGTGGCTTCATCGCGGCCTGGCTAAAACGCACCTGCCCACGATACGACCCCGGCGCGATATTATCCGTATTCAATGTCAGCCAGACCGTATTCGACTCGTTCGCTTTGAGCGGAACGTCATACACCGCACCCGCCGCCGTTTCGCGACGCGCTGCATCCAGCAACCAGAACGGGCCGACTGTGAGGTGAGGTGCTGCCACGCCCTGCACCCGTAACCGTAGCGCCGAGGCAGGGATTTTGTGACGGCCATCGGCAGTCGCTAAGTCGCTCAAGGTCACGGTGAACTTCTCATCGGGCCGGGCACTGGAAAGATAGAATGGCACCGATTCCCATTCGTTTTGCCCCAGGTCGATGCGCAATGCTTCAACCTGTTCGCCTTTTTCAGGATAAGGCGGCTCAGCGAAGGCCGCACCACGCGCGTGGGCGAAATCGCGCCGCCATGCAACGGGCGTGGTTACGCCTAATGTTTGTAATCCGGCTGCAATGCGTTCGCTTTTCTTTTGCACGCCGCCTTGCAAAATAAGTTTTTGCAAAAAGTCACGCGGGGCTCTGCCTACGCGTTCTTTGGCATCGGCTACTTTCTCGGTGTTAATAATGCGAAAGTACTCAAAGCCTACAAACCAGACTTCGCCTTTACCATAAACATTACGAAAAACGATGGGGTCGCCGTTGCGCGTGATTACTGCCTGGCCTGTGGTGAGTTTGTTGGGAGCGGAATTGCCCAGTACACCAAACACCAATTTGGCAGTTTCCACATCGGGGATAAGGGCCTTGCCCTGCTCACCCACCAGCGCAAACAGGTCGCCTTCCTTGCCGCGCACAGCGTGGTAACCCTCGGCACCAATCCAATCGCGATCATTGCCCTTTAAATCGCGCAACGATGAGAGTGCAGTCGTGGTAATGAGCAGCTTACCACCATTTTGCACGTAATCCTGTATCCAGCCTATTTCCCTTTCATCGAGTTTTGGAAAACCGTGGGTTACAATCACCAGCGAGTAGCCGCCCCAGAGCTCGGCAGAAACGAAATCATCGCCATCCTCGAAAGTAATTTCATTGGGTTCGAGAATATTTTTAATGATGACGGCCCGCTCGTGTTTACTGTAGCCACTGCCCATGAGCAGAACGGGCTTGGCCGCATCTTGCGCGGTGACCGGCAGAGCGCAGTCGCACAACATGGCACACAAAACCAATACGACGAGCGATGGAAGTTTAAGGAAGTTCATACGGAATCAAGGAGTCTTGGCTTGCAGTAACAATTTGTTGAGCCGGGTCGGCTTTTCAATACCCAACTGTTTCTTCACCTCTGTGTGCCACTGGCGAATATTCATATCGTTGGTTGCCGAATATAACCCTTCATCAATCGCCGCCCAATCGCGGTGTGCCAACAACATCTCTTCGCGTTTTTCACCCAGTTCGTAAGCGCGACGCAGCACCTTTTCTTTTTCCACGCGATCGATGGTGATTTCTTTATCTTTATTCAGATTTTCAAACATCTCCAACTCGATACCCCAATCGGCGATTTGTCGATAACAGCGCAGCAGTTCGAGCATCGTTTTGGTGTATTCAAAACCAAAACGATGGAACATGACACGCTCGCCGTATTCCCCGGCCGGCGCTAATGCCTCGGCTTCCTGCATGTGTTTTCCGGCTTCTTCCAGCACGGAAGGTGGAAACACAATCTCCCAGGAATTGACCAGATTGCGATAAGGCATGCCCCGGTTATCAATGATGAAACGGCGCATAGGCCAGTTGGCGGCAATGGCGTTTTCGTAAGTCTCGAAATACTTGCGCATCGCCGGTGCGGCCGGGCCGTAGGCATCACGATAAAAGTCACCGAGCATTTTCGCGCTGTCCTGCTGCGGCGACCACATCAAGCGCATTACCGCCCAACTATTGGGAGCCTGGGTGGAAAAAGCCTTGCTGCCTTCGCCATAAGCCGCCAGGAAGCCGCGCTTTGAAGCGAATGAAAACGATTCGCCAATCTGTTTAGCATGGATGAAAGGCAAATCGAGCAAATAGTGATTGCCCCACCCTTCCCGCATAATCATGTGCGCCGAAACTTTCTGCCATTCCTCGACACCATGCTTCCACTCGGCCTGATGTTGCGGGTCGGCAAAGGCCATCGCCTGATAGACAAAGGAGAGATAGAGATTAGGTTCCAGTTTCTTGATGCGCACGGGAGGCTTGTTATAGAAGGTGTAGGCAAAAATACCCACGCCTTTATCCGGGTCTTTCTCACGCACACGACGCGCAATTTCGTTGGCGTAGGTAAAGATGCGGTCGCTGAGTTGCGGATTCTTGCCGTCGTAGGACAGCAGCCCCGGCACGTCCAGGGCGCGGCAACGTTCGCATTCGCAAAACCCAAAGCCATCGCTGGGTGAAATGCTGGTAATTTTGTTCTTGGTATCAGCCAACACGAAATCTACCATGTGATCGATGACTTCGGGATTGGTGGTACACATCTGCGGCGGCTTACGTTCGCCCTTCACCAATGCAAACCACTCCGGCTTTTGTTCCACCAATTTAGCCAGCGCCTCTTTATCCCGAAAATTGAACGCCGAATACCAGCTATGGCCGAACCAGGCTTTAGGCACCCAGCCCTGGCGAGTGCGACGGCTCCATTTTGCGGTTTCTTCTTTTAACTCGGCCGTGTGGACACTGCCATAACCGACGCTGTATTGGCGGATGATGAACTCCGGCGTGCGCCGTACATCGAGCACCGGGATGACGGCATCGGCGTTTCTGGGCACATGCTCGCCAAACGGCCCCGGCCAGAACCACTTCACGCCCAGGGTTTCATCGAGCAAAGTATAAATCGCGAGTTGGCTCCCGGCGGCCACACTGAGGGAAGTCGCCTTGCCCGGCTGGTCGTGACCGGCCAGCACCAGGCCTTGCGGCACGGTTTTTTGCAGCCACTCTTCGGTTTTCCAGGGTGCAAGTTTGCTTCCTAAAACCTTCTCGCCAGCATCCTCGCCCACGAAAAAGCTCAGGCCTTGCGCTCCTGCCGTATAGCGCGAAAGCGGCACCACTTCAATTTTCTGTCCACTAATACGCCCGGCGTAATTAGCCAGGTCTTGCGCGCCCATTTGAGTGGCGGGTGTTGCGTTATCGGCAATGACCACCCGCTTGAAATCGGCGAGCCGTTGCTGCGCTTCACTGCAAGTTGCCATCGCGGTTGTACAAAACAAGAGTGCCAGGAGGATTTTTGTCTTTTGCATAGTTTTCTACGATGCCTTCGCTTTAGGCTTGGTATATTCCAGTTCGATAATCTCGCTTTCCGGTTTGCCTAAATACTTGGCAACCGTTTGGTGCCACTGGCGGATACCCGCTTCGAGCGTCTGCGCGTAAAGCCCTTCGTTAATGGTGAAATCCTGGCGCGCGGCGTTGAGCAGCTCAATCCGTTTCTGCCCCAAAACCCAGGCCCGCTTGAGCCACTGGCTTTGCTCGGTCAGGGTGTAAGTGAACGGCTGTTTGCGGCGATTTTCGAAAAACTCGATGGCGTTTTCAAAATCGGGATTCTTGAAGGCGCGCCGTCCCGGCTCGACCGTAGCCTGGTATTCAAAACTTTCCAACGGGAAACCGGTGCGACCGAGCTTCTGGTAGAGGTCGAGTAGCTCTGCCATCAACACGGTGTAGTCATAACCGCGCCGGATAAACGCTACTCGCTGCGCCAGTGCGGCATCGCCCCCGGCAGCTTTTTGAGCGGCATCGAGTTTGGCTTTAGCTGTGGCCAGCGTCTGCGTATCGAAGATGGCGTGATAGTTATTGACCAGGACAACGTATCCCGGCGACATACCCTGCTTGCCCCAGCCATTGTTGACGGCTTTTTCCATCGTTTCGTAATACTCGCGCACGCCTTTTCCGGCTGGCCCGAAGGTCGCATAGAAATCATTCAAAAGCGCATCCGTGTCGGCTTGCGGATTCCATAACAAATGCGTCAATACGTAGTAGTTGGGAGCCTGGGTCGCGAAGTTCTTACCGGTTTCACCATAAGCCCCTATCAGGCCGGCCTGGGCACCCATTTTAATTTCGGTGGCAATTTCGCGTGGGTAGACGACCGGCAAATCGAGCCAGTAGTGCATGCCCCAATATTCCCGCATCACGATTTTGACACCCTTGGATTTCCAGCTATCGATGAACTCTTTGTATTCTTTGCGTCCCTCCGGCAGCATCAGTTGCGTGGCATAGGAAGTCATCGAAAGATAGACGTTATCGGGCAGTTTCTTGATTTTTTTCGGTGGCTGGCGCGAATAGGTGTAGGCAAAAGTGCCGATGCCAAGACCGGGCCGCAACACTTTCACGCGCCCGGCGATGTCGTTCACAAAATCCCAATAAGCCGCGTTGTCATCACCTTTAGCACGGCAAAGCTCACACTCACAAAAACCGTAGCCATCGTTAGCCGAAACCGAAACGATATCGAGCTTCTGGTTGCCCGGCAGCGCCAGCAGGTTCTTCACGAACTCATCGCGCAATTGCGGATTGGAAATGCAAAGCTGGGCGTCGATGCGCTTGCCGTTCACCAGCGAATACCATTCGGGGTGAGCCTCGAAATACTTCTTGGGCGGCATCACACTGGCCCAGGCATGGCCGAAATTGGCGTTGAGCTGGTTGCCCTGCCGGGTGCGCCTATTCCATTCGCTTAATTCCTGATTGCGTTCCTTGGCCTGGAAGCGGGTGTAGCCACCCATTAATTCACGACGGCGAAACTGCGGCACGCCACTGCGATTGAGCTGGGGAATCGGCAGGGAGGCGTTTTGAGGAATGACCTCGCCACTGGCACCCGGCCACAGCCAGCGCACGCCGCAAGTCTCTTCCAGAAAGAGGGAAACCGCATGCTCGACCCCAGCCAGCTTGGCCACGGTTTCGTTGCTGCCGGTAAAGAGCAAACCCTCCGGCACGCTGGCGATCATCCAGCCTTCCGGCCCCAGTGCGGCGGCTTTGGCATCGAGTTCGGGGAAAAAACCGCTGCCGACAAAAAAGCGCTGTCCGTCACCCGTCTTCTGGGAGGTAATCGGAAACTCGCGCCCGGCGATTTTTTGAAGGTGATATTGCAAATCCCGCGCGGCTGTTTGCACCGTCGCGGGAGCTTTTTCTGCATAAACGATACTCCGGTATTGCTGCAACGTATCGGCAGCATGAGAGGCCGAAACCAGGCCCAGGCACATCAGGAAAAGGATAATTTTAGAAAACATAATTTGTGCTCAATCTCAATTTAAGTCCCACATCGTGGTCGTCCTAAAAATAGAATGGGTATAGGGATACCATTTGGCATGCCCGTCGAAGAAGGCAAAATTGCCGCCTTCCAAATGCGGAGCCGCCGGAGGAGTGGTCGAACCCGCTGCGGCACGGCAATTCCACTTGCCACTGCCTACGGCACGAGCATTTGTCGTTTCGGCATAATAAACCGTTTCAGCCACATTGCCTATGGCTGCCAGGGAAACAGTTGGCCCCACGCCGCTGACATTGTTCGGGTCGGTGATGTAATAGAACGTCGAACAATAGCTGATGTTGGTTGCCCCAGGATTGTTTTGGGGATTGGTAACCGTATCACTCGGGCAAAACAAAATCTGGTTATTCTTGATATAAGGCTGCAAGCGCTGAAACCAATAACTGACCGGAGAACCGTTCACCCCCACCAAAACAAGCCGCTCATCGTAATCCTGGGCATACTGCAAGGCCGATAACACCAACTGCTTTTCATTACTCAAACAACTTGAACGCCGTGCATTCTCGCGCGCCCGGGAAAAAACCGGGAAGAGAATGGCAGCCAGCAGAGCTATGATAGCAATTACTATCAAAAGCTCAATCAATGTAAAGCCGGATGCCTTGCCCTGAAAGGAATTCGCTTTCTTTTGCACTGAAATCACCATGACCGTTACCCCAATTTGAGATGTCTTTGGATTTGTGTCCTTCGACCAACAATATATACCCCGTTCGCATGTCCTTATAACGTCTCATTCAGTTATTCACCGTCTCGATCGGACATTTTTTAGGTTTATTTTTATTCATTATCGGTCGCTGGTTGCGGAGCGGCCTTGAGTAACTCCTTGGTCAGACGAGTCGGTTTATCAATGCCCAACTCTTTCTTAATCGCTCCGTGCCACTGGCGCATATTCCGATCGTTGATAAAGGTGTAAAGCCCCTCGTCCAGTGCGGCCCAGTTGCGGTGGGCAAGAAGCAGATCTTCGCGCTTTTCACCAAGTTCATAGGCACGTTCCAACAACTGTTGTGCGAGCGTCGGGTTGGGTGCGAGTTCCTTGCCTTTGTTCAAATTCGCAAACGAATCGATCTTCATCCCCATATCGGATAATTGGCGGTAGCAGCGTAGCAGTTCGAACATGGTGCGCGCATACTCTTGCCCGTGTTGATGGAACCTTACCCGATCACCATATTCTCCATCGGGCGCGGCGGCCAGGGCCAGTTGCATGTGCCGATCGGCCTCCGCGACGACTTCTGCCGGGAAAACGACATCCCATGAATTGATCAGGTTGGCGTAGGCGACACCGCGCGTATCGACCAGTAACCGGCGCTTGTGCCAATTTTCCGTCAAGGCATTTTGATAGGTTTCAAAAAAGTCCTGCATCGGCGTGGCAGCGGGTCCGTAAGCATCGCGATAGAAATCGCTCAGCAAATTCGTGGTGTCCTGTTTGGGGTTCCACATCATCCGCGTAATAGTCCAACTATTGGGTGCCTGGGTGGCAAACGCTTTGCTGCCTTCACCATAGGAAGCTAAAAAGCCCCGCTGGGACGCAAACGAAAACGATTCGATAATCTCTTTGGCATGGATGAAGGGGAGATCGAGTAAATAATGGTTACCCCACCCTTCCCGCATAATCATGTGGGCCGAAACTTTTTGCCAGTTTTCCACACCCTGCTTCCATTCGGCCTGATACTGCTGGTCGGGAAAGGCCATGGCCTGGTACACGAACGAAAGATACAGGTTCGGCTCTAATTTCTTAATGCGCACCGGAGGCTTGTTGTAGAAGGTATAGGCAAACATCCCCACGCTTTTTTCCGGATCTTTTTCACGGACGCGCCGTGCAATTTCATTCGCATAGGTAAAGATGCGGTCGCTCAATTGCGGGGTTTTGTTATCGTAGGCCAAGAGTCCCGGCACGTCGAGTGCCCGGCAACGATCGCACTGGCAAAAACCGCCGCCATCGCTGGGCGAAATGCTGGTGATTTTGTTCTTGGTATCTGCCAGCACAAAATTCACCATGTGCTCGATCACTTCGGGGTTGGTGGTACATATCTGCGGCGGGCGGCGCTTGCCGTTGACCAGCGCGAACCACTCCGGTTTTTCCTGCAACAGCTTTTCCTGCGCCGCTTTGTCACGAAAATTGAAGGCGTCGTACCAACTATGCCCGAACCAGGCTTTGGGAACCCAGCCCTGGCGGGTGCGCCGCTGCCACTTGCCCGTTTCCTCGCGAAACTCCGGCGTATGGTAGCTGCTGTAACCAACGCTATACTGGCGGATCATGAACTCCGGTGTGCGGCGCACATTGAGAACCGGTATCACCGCGTCAGCATTTTTCGGCACGTGCTCACCAAAAGGCCCTGGCCAGAACCACTTCACGCCGAGCGTTTCATCGAGCAACGTATAAACGGCCAACTGGCTGCCCGCTTCCACGCTGATGGAAGCCGCCCGGCCCGGTTGGTCACGACCGGCTAATACCAACCCTTGCGGCACCGTCTTTTGCAGCCACTCTTCGGTTTTCCAGGGGCCAAGTTTCTGGCCAAGCACTTTTTCTCCAGCCGCTTCGCCGACGAAAAAACTCAGATCACCGGTGCCGGGGGTATATTGGGAAAGCGGGGTGACGTCAATTTTTTGTCCGCTGATGCGATCGGCATAATCGGCCAGGTCTTGCGCTCCCATTTGCGTGGCAGGCGGCGCATCATCGGCAATGACCACGCGCCGGAAGTCGGCCAGGCGTTGCGGCTCCTGTGCCCGGGCGTTGGAGAGATGTAACAGCGCAACCAACAGACAGCCCCACAGCATTAATTGCTTTCTAAAGACGTTCATACTCATTCTACTTTCAATAAAATTTAAACACTGGAAACTCTTAATTCAGGTCCCACCAGGCGGCTGAGGTGTAGATAGTATTTGTGCCGGGATACCACTTTACATGTCCGTCTACGAAAGCGAAAACGCCGCCTTCCAGATGAGGAATTAAAGGTTTGGTGCTGCTGGTCGCCCCCGGCCGACAGACATAACGAGTGCCCGTACCATTCGTCCTTTCGGCAAAAATGACTGTTTCAACCACATTCTGTATCGCCGCTAACGGTTGGCCGCTTGGTTGGCCGCCAGTTCCCTGAGGGTCTTGGAGATAATAGTTGTTAAAGCAGTAGCTCGTGTTCCCCGATGTCACTCCACCGATGATGGTATTGTCTTCTTCACTGGGGCAACGGAAGATCTGCACGCTCTTCATATAGGGCTGCAAACGAAGCATCCAGGTGAATTGGTTGGCTGAAGTTCCCGTATAGGCACCAAACAACCGCTCATCGTTATCCTGGGTATATTGCAGCGCCGCCAATACCAATTGCTTTTCATTACTCTGACAGCTTGCGCGCCGCCCATTTTCGCGAGCACGCGAAAAAACCGGGAAAAGAATCGCAGCAAGGATTGCGATAATAGCTATCACAACCAATAATTCAATCAATGTAAATCCTTGCGCATTACGATCTTCTTGCCCTGCTCTTTGCTTCGGTGAAGTCACCATGATTATTACCTCGTAGGATGTCTTAGGATTTGTGTCCCGTTACATATATACCCCGCTTTAATAGTTTTATAACGTCTCGTTCAGTCATTCGCCGTCTCGATCGGTCTTTTTTCGGCGTTTATTTTTCTGCGCCGGTTGCGATACAGCTTCGGCACGGCATTGCTTGCGATATTGTTGGGGCGATATCCCATAATGCCGGTTGAAAAGCACCCGTAACCTTGATGATTTGAAGCTGACGGCTTTACCGATCAGTTCAATCGACCAGGCAGTCGAACTGAGCAGGCGGCGAGCTTCGGCAAGTCGCACTTGGGTGAGATAATCGTTAAAGGTCTGGCCGGTTTGTTCTCGAAAACTCAGCAGGAATTTGGTGCGGGAAAACTGAAACCGGCGTGCCACGTCGTTGATGAGCAACGGTTCGTGCAGATGGTTTTTCATATATTCCTGCGCCGCTTCAATGGGGTTACGGTGGTTTTGGCCGGGCAGTTCTTCAGGCTTTTGACGGCTAAACAAAAAAATACGGTCTTCCCGGATATCGCGACAGATCGTCATCAAAAGAGACTGGAAAAGATGCTGGCAGATCGCCCGATAATCACCATACTGGTTAGCCGCTTCCTCCAGAAAACATCCCAGCAGCGCCATCAACGACGGGTCAGGAATATGACAACTTTCACCAGGCCGCTCGAAATGGCGTTCGCCCTCAGAATGGCATACCCAGCAACCGATGCCGGCATCAACTTCTCCGCCAATCCACAAAATATCGCAAAAACCATTTTTACGCTTATCAGCAGCCAGGTGCGGGCTGGAGCCATCGGGGCGGGGCGTGCCGGGCAAAATCAAGAGTGAGTGCCCGGCTGTGCAATGCACCATCTGGTCGCCAATCTGAAAATCGGTCGCGCCGCGAATCACGAAGGCCACGGTAGCGGTAGTGCGCTCTTGTAACCGATCTTCAGGCCAATGCGCCAGATTGGTATTACGATTGGCATAGTTCCGAGGGCCTTTGACAGCGATACGCCGCCCTTTATAAGGGGAAGGAGAAATCGTCGCGCCGGTCGCAAGCCACTTCTGTAATGCACGCTCATTGGCGAGGTCGTGAGGCGCAATCAGGCAACGTTCCATGCCACCCTGCTCCCATAGCGGCAGCAGTTGGTTTTCCAGGATATTCAACAGCGGCATCGACGGGCACTGCAAAGTTTGATCACTCATGCCTTCGATTATCTAACAGTTAATGTTTGTTAGCGAACAAATCACGGATGACACTTTCAATTTCCACGTCTTCCACCGTCAAATCTTCCACTGGAAGCGCCTTGAGCAGACGTTCGACTCGCTCTGGCACCTGGTCTCGCGGCACGGCGACGCTCAGTGTGTAACCATCGCATTCCAACTCGCTTTCATCGTCGCGGAGTGAACTGATTTCCTGCTCGGTCACTTCCCGCTCCAAACGTAATTTAATCGAACGTCTGTTGGCAGCGCTCACCACCAAATCGCGCAAACCGCCATCGTAGATGGCTTTGCCTTCATTAATGACGATGACCCGTTCACACAAAGCCTCGATATCGGCCATATAGTGGGAAGTGAGCAAAACCGTGATGCCGGTGCGGCGGTTATATTCCTTGAGGAATTCACGGATGCGCACTTGCGAGATCACATCCAGGCCGATCGTCGGTTCATCCAGAAAGAGCACGCGCGGCGAGTGCAACAAGCTGGCCGCAACTTCGCATTTCATGCGTTCGCCCAACGAAAGTTTGCGCACCGGCACGTTGAGCAGTTCGCCGATATTCAAAAGATCGGACAGCTCTTTGACTTTTGCTTCGAAATCGCTGTTTTCAATTTCGTAAATATCGCGATTCAGTACGAACGAATCGTAGGCGGGCAGATCCCACCAGAGCTGGTTTTTCTGGCCGAGTACCAGGGAAAACTGTTTTTGCAGGGCCGGTTCCCGCTTCCAGGGTTGATGTCCCAATACCTGGGCCTCGCCCGAAGTGGGGTGCAGCACACCCGACAAAATTTTCAGCGTGGTGGTTTTTCCGGCACCGTTTGGCCCCAGAAAACCGACGAATTCGCCCGGTGCGATCTCGAATGACACGTCTGCAACTGCAGTTTTGGTGATGTATTCCCGTTTAAACAGCCCGCGAAAAGCACCTGATAAGCCAGGCTGCTTGACGTGAGTGGTAAATTGGCGGGTGAGATGCGAAACGGAAATAACGGACATAGAAATACGATATCAAATAAGGCCCAGCGATTAAAATCACTGGAGGCATATAACATCCCCTCATCAAAAGTATTCTATCAAGCACAAAAAAACCTCCGCACATGATTCATGCGCGGAGGTTTTTTTTCAGTAGTTACGATCGGCATATATCGCCGTGAAGGGCGTTTAAACTTTTCCACTGCCTGTGGCAGCTCTTTTAACGGCGATAACGATACAAGCACCAATAACAGCAACAACGAGGCTGCCCAAGTCAAAAGTGGTAGACCAATTGCCACCAGAAATGATGCTGAATAAAAAGCCGCCAACAACTGCGCCAACGACACCCAGAATGATATCGGTAATGCAACCTTGCCGATCGCTTGTGCCCATGATCATCGAGGCAATCCAGCCAGCCAATCCACCCAAAATAATCCATCCGAAAATACTCACTTTCGCCCTCCACTCATATTTAAATTTAAGACGATGGGCTTGTAAGCAAGATTTATGCCGACAATTCAAATTGCCGTTCAAGGCCTGTTGGGGTAAAAATGAATCGCGAACTTAAAGGAGCAAGTTAATCAACACTATGGTTTATAAAATTGGCGTTATGCCGGGCGATGGCGTTGGACCCGAAGTTGTTAGCTGGGGTAAATCGGTTCTGGAAGCGACTTCGCGTTTGGGCGGAATTGAGCTGGAATTCGTGGATGCACCCGTGGGCGGCACCACTTTTCTGGAAACCGGCAAGGTTTTGCCGCAAGAATCTCTGCAGGCCCTGAACGGCTGCAATGCCATTTTGAAAGGCCCCATGGGCCGCCCCGATATCGAAGCCGGTATCGTGGAACGCGACGGCATCCTGGCTCTGCGCCAGCACTTCGAGCAGTATGTCAACTTGCGCCCGGTCAAATTGTTCCGTGGCCTGGAATCGGCTTCTCCCCTGAAAGACAGCCTGCTCAAACACGGTGTCGATTTCATCATCGTGCGCGAAAACTCCGAAGGCCTCTACTCCCGCATGGGCGGCCTCACCGCGCAGAGCGCAACCGATATCAACCTTTTCACCGAACGCGGCGTGCGCCGCATTCTGGAATTTGCCTTCCAGTTAGCCGCCAAGCGTGACAAGCACCTCATCAGCGTCGATAAAGCCAATGTGCTTTCGGCTTCACTGTTCTGGCGTCGCAAGTTCGAGGCAATGGCGCAAAACCACCCCGAAATCAAAACTTCTTCGCAGTTGGTCGATTCGTTCTGCTTGCTGGTTTTGCAAGACCCCTCGCCCAAGAAGTGGGACGTTCTGGTGACCGACAACATGTTCGGCGACATCATCGCCGATGAAGCCGCCGCTATCGTGGGAAGCCTGGGCATGAGTCCCTCGGCCAACCTGAACCCTGGCGGCATTTCGATGTACGAACCGGTTCACGGCAGCGCGCCTGATATCGCCGGTAAGGGCATCGTCAACCCGCTGGCAACGATTCTCTCTTGCGCTTTGCTGATGCGTCATTCGCTGCAGCGCGACGATTTGGGCGACAAGATTGAAAACGCCGTGCAAAAGGCATTGGACGAAGGTTTGCGCACCACCGATATCTACGTGGAAGACGAAGGCTTCACCAAAGTCACCACCGAAGAACTCGGCGCAGCCGTGCTCAAACATTTGAATTAACGGCAAAACCAACAAATCCTGCTCCGGCATTTCCGTTACTCGCTTTTTCGTGGCACAAAGAGAGTACGGAAATGCCGCTTTGATAATATTAGGTCATAAAAGATTCGCGTCCCGGCTTAAAAGGACGTAAAATCAAGAGCGGTTACAAACGCAGCACTCACTACAATCCCCATCGGAGAAGGGTTTACGCTTATGTCTAAAGCTGTTGGCATTGACTTGGGAACAACCTATTCGGCGGTTGCCGCCGTAGATGAATATGGCAAAGCCATCGTGTTGAAAAACGCCGACGGCCAAACCACCACGCCTTCTGCCGTGTTTTTCGACCCACCGGCTTTCGTGGTGGGCGAAACGGCGCTCCAATCCACTATTACCGACCCGGAAAAAGTGGTGCAGTTCGTCAAGCGCTTCATGGGCCAGCCGGATTACCGGGTACATATCGACGGCAAGGAATACTCCCCGGAATTCGTTTCCGGCATCATCCTGCGTAAAATCGTTCAGGACGCCCAGAACGAGTTAGGCGGCGAGCGCATCACCCAGGCCGTCATCACGGTTCCGGCTTACTTTACCGAAAATCAGCGCCACGCCACGCTCGAAGCCGGGCAAATGGCCGGCCTCGAAGTTCTCCGTATCATCAACGAGCCTACTGCAGCCGCTCTGGCCTACGGCATCAATCGACGCGGCAACGCCCGCAAATTCCTGGTCTATGACCTTGGCGGCGGCACCTTCGACGTCACGGTTTTGGAAATCGGCCACGATGAACTCAACGTGCTCTCCACCGGCGGCGACCACAAGCTGGGCGGCAAAGACTTCGACGACCGCATCATGAACTTCATCGAAGAGGAAGTCAAGGAGCGCTACAAAGTCGATATCGGCGACGACCGCGAACTGGAAGCCGAACTCCGCCTGAAGTGCGAATCGGCCAAACGCCAGTTGACGGGCCGCAATGCCGTGCCCATCGCCCTCAAAGTGCCCAAGCGCGACGGTAGCGGCCAGACCCAGCCGGTAAAAATCGAGCTGACGCGTGAAACTTTCAATGCCATCTGCGCCGACTTGCTGGGCCGCACCGAAATGCTTTTAGAATCGGTGATGGTGAAGGCGAACCTGAACTGGGACGAAATCGACGAAGTGCTCTGCGTCGGAGGTTCTTCCCGTATGCCGATGGTGGCCGAAATGCTGCATCGCATCTCCGGCAAAAAGCCGCTGCTGCACGATCCCGATGAATGCGTCGCCAAGGGCGCTGCCATTCAGGCCGCCTTGCTGAGCAACGATGAATCCCTGCCCCAGGTTTCGGTCGGACATGTGCTCTCCCACTCGCTGGGCGTGGCCGTGGTTTCCGATGGGCAAGCCGTCATCGACCACATCATTCCTTCGCTAACCCGCCTTCCCTGCTCGCAAACCCGCAGCGGCTACACCACCACGGTAGACGAGCAGACTACGGTGCAGATTCGCGTCTACGAAGGCGAGAGCACCGACCCGCAAAGCTACGGCAAAGGCCCCATCGGCGTATTCAACCTCGATACCTCGCCGCCGCGCCCCAAAGGCCAGCCCAAACTCAATGTCGAGTTCCGCTGCGATGAGAACGGACGGATTACCGCGCTGGCCCGCGACCTCGACACCGCCAAGGAGAATTACCTGACCATCTCTTTGCGTGGCTCGCGCAGCGATAGTGAAGTTTCCGAAGAGGCACAACTAATGTCGGAAGCTATTGTTTCCTAATATAAATATGGTTTTAACCACAGATGAACACAGATAAACACAGATGGTCTTTGAACTTGGGGCTTTGTTTATCGCCAAGTAATTAAGCTCACTTTGTCAATCGAAATAGGGATTGGGCGTTTCACAAACCAGAACTTTATCTGTGTCCATCTGTGTTTATCTGTGGTTAATTTCAATGCCGTTTGCTGGAATCTACACAAAGAGCCGGTTGGCATTTCATTAATGACAGGATACAGAAATTAGGGTGCGGCAATGCCGCACCTTTTTTGTTAAGCTTTAAACGCGCTTTTTCGCAAGAATTCAAGGAGTTTTTTCTCAATATGGCCGGGACTTTTTCCCTCCAGATCGTCACCCCCGAACGCGAAGTTTATTCTTCGCAAGTCGAATCGGTTACCCTTCCGGGAATGCAATCGCATTTTGGCGTTCTTCGTAACCATGCTCCGCTGATCGCGGCACTCGAACCAGGCATCGTTAAAATTGTCGATGCCGAGCTGAAAGACGTCAAACTCGCCATTGGCGGCGGCTTTTTCCAGGTAGCCAAGAATGTGGCCATCCTCCTGGCCGATTCTGCAGAATTTCCCCACGAAATCAACGTAGACCGGGCCAAAGAGTCGGAATCGCTGGCACGCCGCAGCCTCGATGGTGAACTGGAAGGCGAGCATATCGCCCGCGAACAAGCCGAGGCCGCCCTCAAGCGTGCTCGCGTCCGCATGCGTCTGGTGAACCAGAAATAAAAATTGCTTATTACTCTTAAGCGATTCGTGTCATAATTAGGTTTGACTTTCTGCGCTCTTTTGGAGCGCGCGTCGCAGCTTTCATCACACTCTCTCCGCGCACCTTGAAAGGAGCCATCCATGAAAATTAACTCTCCCGTGAGCACTCCCGATTTAGACGCTTCCTCAAACGAGCGCATCACCCTTCTGGGCGGTCAACCACTCCATGGCGAAGTGCTTGCCTCCGGCTCCAAGAACTCCTCACTGCCCATTCTGGCTGCTTCACTCTTAGCCAGCAGCGGGCAATGCATCTTGCATAACGTTCCCAACATCACCGATGTGGAAATGATGTGCACCATGCTCAAGGCTTTGGGAGCCACGGTCACCCGTGAAAACGGCACCGTCATTGTCGATGCCACCCACCTGAGCACCCACATCGCACCCGAAGAGCAAGTCTCACGGATGCGCGCCAGTTTCTACGTGGCCGCTCCCCTGCTCGCTCGTTTGCACAAAGCCGAAGTGCCGCTGCCCGGTGGCTGCATCCTTGGCCCCCGCCCGGTTAACTACCATATTGAAGCCTTCAAAAGCATGGGCGCGATCGTGGAAGTCGAGCACGGCGCAATGTTGGCTCACGCTCCCCACTGGCACGGTGCCCACATCTACCTCGAACCGAAGAATTCTTCTGTCGGTGCCACGGTAAATGTGATGATGGCAGCATGCCTGGCGCAGGGCACCACCACCATTGAAAACGCCGCCCGCGAACCCGAAGTCGTGAACCTGGCGGAACTGCTCAACAAAATGGGTGGTAAAGTTCAGGGTGCCGGAACCAGCACCATCATCATTGAAGGTGTCGAGGCTCTGCATGGGGCCGAGCACACTGTCTACAAAGATCGCATCGAAGCCGGAACCTATCTGGCAGCAGCGGCCGTTTCGCGTGGCGACATCACCGTTGTCGGCCTGCCGCCGATTCATCTGCCGATCTACTTAGACAAGCTGCAGAGTGCCGGTCTTGATATCACCACCGGCAACGATTGGATTCGCGCCAAATATGTCGGCCCATTACAGGCCACCGATATTACGACGGCTCCCTTCCCCGGTTTTGCCACCGACCTGCAGCCGCTTTTCGTCACTGCCATGTGCCTGGCACAGGGCCGCTCCTTCGTTCAGGAAAACCTCTACGAGGGCCGCTTCAACTACGTGCCCGAATTGCACCGCATGGGTGCCGACATCGAGTTCTCGGAAGACAAGAAAGCCATCATCGTCACCGGAGTTACCCGCCTGAGCGGTGCCGAAGTGAAAGCACGCGACTTACGCGCCGGAGCTTCGCTGGCCCTGGCCGGTTTGGCTGCTGAAGGCAAAACCGAAATCGCCAATGTGAAATACATCGATCGCGGTTACGAGAATTTCGTGTCCAAATTGAAATCGCTGGGTGCCCAGGTCGCACGGCAAACCAAACAGGTCAAGATGACACCTGTTGAAAGCGAAGTCCTTCCCGCCGTGGCTGCTCTTTAAAATATGCTGGGATTCTCCACCGACCTTGGAATTGATTTAGGAACCGCCAACGTACTGATTTATCAGCGCGGGCGCGGCATCGTCTTACGCGAACCGTCGGTGGTTGCCGTCAATAAGCACACCAAGGAACTCAAAGCCGCCGGGGAAGAAGCACGGCAAATGATCGGGCGCACGCCCGGTTCCATTGTCGCCATGCAGCCGATTCGCGATGGCGTGATCGCCGATTTCACCGTCACCGAGCAGATGCTGCGCGAGTTCATTCAGAAAGTGTGCGGCAAGCGGCGTCTGTTCAAGCCGCGCGTCATTATCTGCGTGCCCAGTGGCATCACCAGCGTCGAACGCCGTGCCGTGCTCGATGCAGCCCGTTCAGCCGGTGCCAAAGACGCCCTGCCGATTGAAGAACCGATGGCAGCCGCCATCGGTGCCGGACTGCATATCAGCGGCCCCGAAGGCAATATGGTGGTCGATATCGGCGGCGGCACCACCGACGTTGCAGTGATTGCATTGGGCGGCATCGTCAAATCGGAAAGTCTGCGCCTGGGCGGCATCAAGCTCGATGAGGCGATTTTGCGCTACGTCAAGCGTGAATACAACCTCATCATCGGCGAGCGCACCGCCGAAGAGATCAAGATCGATATCGGTTCGGCTTTCCCGCTCGAAGAAGAGTTGAGCATGGAAGTGAAGGGACGCGATATCGTCGATGGCATGCCCAAAACCATCGAGCTGACTTCCGTTCAAATTCGCGAAGCGCTGGCAGAACCGGTCGCCCATATCGTGCAGCGCACGCGTTCGGTTCTCGAACAAACCCCGCCCGAGCTGTCGTCCGATATCGTTTCGCACGGCATTTGGCTCACCGGCGGCGGCGCACTATTGCGTGGCCTCGACCACCTCATTCAGCAAGAAACCGGCATTCCCGTTCGTATTGCTGAAGACCCGCTCTCTTGTGTCGCTATCGGCACGGGACAAGCACTCGATCATATTGAGATGCTGTCGGAAACGCATTTCCAGTATGCACAAATGGAAGCATGGGAAAGGGGTTAAAGAGAACCATGCCTGTGCGGCTATTGTCGAAGTTTATGTTTTGCCGGTGGAACTCACGTCATTCAACCAACGCTCCAATAGCCCGCAGTTCTCTTTCCCGCCTATTCCTTGTTCTCTCCGCCGTCGGCCCGGGTAATCAGCCATTCTCCGTCGCGCTTTTCAAAATACAGCGTAAAATTGCCCAAATGCACTTCGGGGCGCGCTTTGGGGGCGGGGCGCATCGCCAGGGAGTATTTGCCGGTCGCCACGGCGTTGTTCTTGTTGACTTCGACTCGCAATGCGGTGACATTGGCAACAACGGCACGCCAGCGCATGAATGCACCCTGCATGATCTTCAGCAGTTCCTCTTTATCCGTCCCGGACCAGGTGAAATCTTTGTCCAAAAAAGACGCGATACGGCTAACGCTGCCTTCTTGCACTGCAACGCGAATAGCTTCGATGTTAGCAATAATCTGCTCTTTGTCGGAAAGAGTTGGTTGCGAAGAGCGCCAGGCCCACCAGCCACCACAAACTAAGAGAACAATTCCAAGCGACAAAACTAATTGGCGAAAACGAAACATTACTTCATTTTAAACCAAAACCACACCAAAAGTAAAATTTATACAAAAAATGAACGAACTCAAATACAAACGGATTCTGTTGAAAATTTCGGGCGAGGCCCTGGCCGGCCCGGCTGGCTACGGGTTGGATGGCGCAGTTTTATCGCGTGTCGCCCTTGAATTGAAGAGCGTGCATGATGCCGGTGTGGAAATCGGCGTCGTGATCGGCGGCGGCAACATTTTTCGCGGCATGAAAGCCGCCGTCGAGCAAGGCATGGACCGCGCCATGGCCGATTACATGGGTATGCTCGCCACCGTACAGAATTCGGTGGCCTTGCAGGATTACCTCGAACGTGCGGGAGTCGATACGCGCGTTCAATCGGCCATTGAAATGAAGGAAGTCGCCGAGCCGTTCATCCAGCGCCGTGCCATCCGCCATCTCGAAAAAGGCCGCGTGGTAATTTTCGCCGCCGGAACCGGCAACCCCTTCTTTACTACCGATACCGCTGCCGTGTTGCGCGCCGCACAGATCGACGCCCAGGCCATTTTCAAGGCCACCGACGTGGACGGCGTCTTCGACCGCGATCCGCAAAAATTCGAGGACGCCGTGCGCTTCGAGACTCTCAGCTATATCCAAGTGCTGGCAAAGGGTCTGCGCGTGCTCGATTCCACTGCGGTTTCGCTTTCGATGGACAATAAAATCCCGATCGTGGTGTTCAACATGGAAGTGAACGGCAACATCGTTCGCGCCGCGCTGGGTGAGAATATCGGCACAACCGTTTGTGATTAATTAAAAAAATCGCCGCCGTGAAAAAATCACGGCGGCGTTTTTCAAATAGCTAAGTTAACGCTTTCCATAACCCCGGCGAATAACGGTGTAATGCACCGGGCCTACTCCCCGGCGAAGGCTGCCGTAAAGTTTTTTGAAGGCACCGGTCGAAAGGTCGAGGATACGATTGCCGTTGAAAGGGCCGCGATCGTTTACCGTCACGATGACGGACTTGCCGGTTTCGGGGTTGGTAACTTTGAGGATAGAGCCGTGGGGTTCGTAGCGCGAGGCAGTCACCATCCGTTCGGTGCGAAGATGATAAACCGCCTTGCCGCTGCGCGTCTTGGCAAAGCTATATCCAACACTTGAAAAGAGAGTCGCTGTGGCAAGAACAACAACGCATAGGGTTCGATACAATGTCATAGGCTGATACTTTTCTCCTTGAAAATTGTGTCTGTTTGCGTGCTCATTTTTCAAACACGCCTTTTCAGATTAACAAAAAATCGTGGCTCGGCGGTGAATCGGGCAAAATCGTTGTAAGATTAATCCACTAAAAAATAATTCGTTTTTATGAATTCCGTTCACGCTAAAGCCGCTCCACAACGTTGGTTACACGCTCTTCGCAACGGAGCCAAAGACAACCGTTCACGTCTCATGCGCTCATGGTTGCGCTATCCCATCGAGTATGAAGCCATTCGGGCTGTGGAAAAAACCCCGATCGAGACGTTTACGCGCCTGTTTCCCGAATCGCTCGAAAACCGCGACCGGCCAGATGTCAACGTCTACGATATCGTCGATCGTGGCCGCCATGCCTGGAACGTGCGCATGGACGAAGAGATTATGATTCGTATGGCCGTGGCCACGCTGAAGGCCAAGCGCATTTTCGAGATCGGCACCTTCAATGGCGGAACGACTTTAGCCATGGCGCAGATGGCCGCACCGGATGCCCGTATCTGGACGCTCGACCTGCCACCCGAAGAGTTCGATGCCACCCAGGGACCGGAAGACTTCAAAGGCTCCCTGGTCGGCAGCAAGTTCCACGACACCCCTCAAGCCGACAAAATCACCCAACTCTGGGGCGATTCAACCAAATTCGACTATTCTCCCTACTGGAACAGTATGGATTTCGTTTTCGTCGATGCCGCTCACGACTACGAGCACGGCGTGGTCGATAGCCACACCGCCCTCAAACTGGCCCGTCCCGGCGGCGTGATTTTCTGGCACGATTTCGTGCCCGGCTGGGCCGGTTTAGTGCACGGTATCAGGGAAGCCGCCGCCGACTACGAACTGACACGATTAGCCGGAACTTCCATGGTTGCCGTGCGCAAGCCGGAATAACCACCGCTGATTTCCATTTCTTAAAACGCCCAGTTATGCAAAGCGAAGCCTCGTCTGCCCCGCGTCAGGTCCCCCCGCTGGCACGTCTTTCCATTCTCTGGCTGGCCTCCAACCTGTTCTGGAGTGCCGTCATGTCGCAAGTGCTGGCCGAGCGCGTCGAGTTCTTTACCGGGGCGGATAAAGGACTCTATCTTGCGCTGATTGGCGGCGCGGGAGCCGTGATGAGTACATTAGTGCAACTCATCATCGGGCCGCTTAGCGATAACTCCACACACCGTAAAGGACGACGGTTCATCTTCGTTGTCGTCGGTGTGCTGCTCAACACGATTCCGATTTTTCTGTTTGCGCTCTCGCAATCGTTCTGGCAACTGCTGGGCGCGTTCGTGCTGATCCAGCTTTTTCTCAACGCCGCATCAGGGCCATTCCAGGCTGTCATTCCCGATGTAGTCCCCGAGATGCATCATGGCAAGGCCAGTGGCTGGATGGGAGTGTGGCAATTGCTGGGACAAATTCTCGGCCTGGTATTGCCGGGCGTGTTGCTCACGCCGTTTCTGATCAATAAAATCACCGGCCAAAATTTGCCCGATGCGCAAGCCACTTCGCTTGGCGTTTTGCTAATCTGCACTTTTTGCGCTGTCACCTTACTGATTTGCCTGGCCATTAACGCTGCCGTATTGGTGCAGGAACCCATCGTCCGGGAAAAAGCCCTTTCCTTTCGTGAAACTTTTGCCGATGCTTTCGATTTGCGGCTGCGCGATTACCCCGATTTTACCCGCCTCCTACTCTCCCGTTTCGTCATTAATGTCGGGATTTACGGCGCGATCGAGTTCCTGCGCTACTACGTGCAAGAAGCCCTCAATCCCGAGAACCTTTCCCTTGCCACCATGTACATCGCCCTGGCAGCGACAGTGGGCGGTATTGCCGGGACGCTCATTGCCGGGCGCATGGCCGATACCGTTTCCAAGCGCAAAGTCATCTACTGGTCGTGCGGCTTTTCCGCTGTCGCTGCGATCGGGTTTTGTTTAACCAGCACCCTACCCGCCGCTATCGTCATCGGCCTGGTGTTCGGCATCGGCTACGGCGCGTTCTGTGCGGTTGACTGGGCGTTCGCCGCCAACCTCATGCCCAAAGGCCGTGAGGGCAAATATATGGCGATTTTCCATATCGCCTTCACCGTGCCGCAAGTGTTGGCTTTGACGATTGGCGGGTTGCTGGGCCATGCGTTCGGCTATCGCACTGTGTTCTGGCTGACACCGGTATATTTGATTATTGGCGTGCTGTTGATTTCGAAAGTGCGTGAACGGCATGAGATTGAAGCGGGGATCCAGCTCTGATCCCCACTTCGATTTTATTCTAATTTTTTACGGACCGTGCCTGTAACACGATCAACATTTCACGCACCCTATCTGCCTGTTGATCGATTAAATCCGGATCATATCGCAAACGCCAATCACCGAGAGAAACGCGGCGATGTTTTTCGATTTCCGCGCGATAAGGCGGCAAAACTTTTATATCTTCTGCGGTAACACCAGAGGAATTCTTCCAGTTCTCCGCGACGGCTTGAATCGCTTCATCCAACACTTTTTGTGCCTTCGCTTTTAATATAGCATCTTGTGCTTGCTCAATTGCGTCACGAAGCATAGCCAGTTCTTCACTATCCTGCATGCCATCGCGCACCGCTTCCCAATGCAGACTACTATTTACGCTCTCATCATCTATAAATGCAGGAGTAAAGCTCTGTCTACTGATGCTATATTCATTCCAGGAACTGATGGCATTTCCCGCATCGGTAAAAGACCAGAACCCATGTCCCTTAGCTCCCGCCGCAAAAGCAAGCCACGCCTGCGTGCGATAGTACTGCTGCGGCTCAAACAAGCGAACAGGCCCGCTGCACTTGTAGAACCATAAATCTTTCCCCTGACTCTGTAGGTCCTTAAAATATTGTTGCGTCTCCTGAGAACCGTTGAAATAGACCGGCGGTTTCACACAAATAATATCGGGCAATTGGAGGGCTGCCTGGTTTTTATTGGTTTCCGGCGTGCGCCACATAGGATCCGTAAACACCTGTAATTGCGGTGCCGCCTGTTTGATCGCCCGCGCCCAGGCTTCAATGATGGCATCTTCGGCTTCACTATGCGCCTCATCTACGATACACAAGGCAAGTTGTTCTGGCTTGAGGCCAATTTCAGGTAAATAGTCGAGTAATGCCTTCGACCAATTGCCAAGCCGTGCATTAAATGCGGGAGTGCCCATTTTAGCCCCGGCAAAATTCGGTTTGCTTTCGACCGAGCCGAGAAAAATGAAATAGCGGCGCGCATCCGGCCATTGTTCACGCCACTGCTTCAGGCGTGAAAAATCGGCGTTAATCAGCTTATTATTCGCATCAAAGTCTTTTGCGGTGACGAGCGAACCAAAACGCACCCCCCACTCGTTCGACCAGGCGGTATCGACGTAATGCGAGCGCATCAACTCTATAATCTGCGGTTGATTTTGCTTTGTGACGCCAAAGGGAACTCCTCCGGGAGCAGAGCTATAGTCCCACATCGTCAAACCAAGGCGTGGCCGCATCATATCGAATCCGGCCACCCGCAAAGAGAGGGGAACGATGGTCTCTATCGACGGCGCTTTCACGGTTATTGCGGCTTCGTGCTTACCCGCCGGTACAAGTGATGAATTCGCCGTGAACCAAACCTTGCGGGTCATCCCGGCAGGCACGGTAACGGAGTAGCTATTGGCAGCATCGGGCTTGAGCGGCACCAGTGCATCAGCCACAGCAACATCTTCAACCGTATCCGTAAATTCCACCTGGGCTACTTGTAGCCAACCTGCCTTCATCCCACCCGCCGGTTCGTTGGCTGTCAGGTTAACTGTCATGTCACTACCACTGGCATTGGTCAGTAGTAAAGCATCGGAACGATGCTGATTGCCCAGCATCGAAAATTTTAACTCCGGACGTGTGCTTTGCGGCCTTGAGAATAACGGCAGCCAGCCGTATCTCTGTTGTTGCCAGAGAGTGAGAGGCGCAATCTTCTCTGCTGCCAGTAATTTTCCATACACCGCAAAGACGCGACGGTGTATCTCATTGAAAGGAAAAATCGTCCTGAAATTTGCTGAGACAAGCGGCATGCCCGGCAACTCAGCAGCACATTGGTCGAGCTGAGAAAGTAGCGGACGTTGCCGAACAGGAGATAACGCAGACTGCCGCACCGCCTGGCGCACCTGGGCGATATCGGAGGCGATGCGTGCGCGGGCAAAACGCGTGCTGCTTTGGCGCTGAGCCAGTTCTTTCATCGAGGAAAAAGTCTCCTCTCCCAAAGGCTGATCGAGCCATTGCCCTTGCCCTCGAAACACTTCAATCTCGTCGGTGACGGTAAATAACTTTTGCGTCACACCCAACGATACATAACGCCCTTTGACCTTCCAGCCAGTCGTTTTATATTGGAAAAGCGTATGGCTGCTGCCATCGCCAGGCGGATTGGCCGACGCCTTCACCAGATCGCCCGCAAAATGCCAGGTTTTATTATCTTCGCTGACACCAACCAAAATCGATTCCGGCCAAAATATTCTGCTCGGCTTATTGGCTCCCGTACTATAGCTGACACCGGAGATCGGCTGCACAGAGCCCAAATCGATTGTCATGGTGACCGGGTTAACATGCGACCAAGTCATAGCCCCCAACCGTGTCCATAACTGAGCATCACCCGTTGCAAACTTGCCATCCGTCAATTGCCGGGGATCATCGCTTTTCATCAAGCCGTAACGCGCGGGCGGATCGATAACAACATTTTTTCCTAATGCAATATTTTGCAACGGCACAGAATTTTGCGCCGAGGCTTCGTCCATTAAAAGGCAATCTATTGCCAGGGTTACCAGTAATAACCAAAAGCTATTTTTCTTATTCATCATTGAGAGGATAGGTTTTAAAATAATCAACGTTTTCCATAAAGCCGGAGTCAATCTGCACTCGTAGTCCAGTAACGGTAGGCTCCGGGAGCCGTGAGAACTGTTTGCCAATTCATCGCTTTGACATGTCCATCAATAAATAAGGAATTGATGGTATCGAGATGCCGAGCCTGCTGACAAATTACTGTCGTGGAATTGCAAAGCGACCCACTGGCAGCCTGTTCTTGAGTAAATGTAGCGCCCCGAAACCGTAATATGTAATATTTCCCATCTACCACAGCAATGGTTCCTGAAGGATTTTCAATGGCTGCCAGGCGGGCGCTGTCGGCTCCTGCGAACCCACCCAGTGACACACCGCAATTCGAGGGACATGAGCCATCTCCAGGCACGACGTAGTTGTAACCATACGGCAGATTACCGCCCCCACTACCGGCATAGCGTAGGTTGGAACTGGGGCAATCGAACACACCCAGATTTTTAACATAGGGTTCCAGCATGTGTGGCCAGAGTGCAGTGGAGGCAGCCGTTCCATCGGGACGTCTATGCAAATAATACAGCGCAGTCGGAACTATTTTTTCGTCATAATCCTGACTGTATTGCATGATGGCGAGTCCTAACTGTTTAAGATTGCTGGCACAGCGCGTCCGGCGAGCATTTTCCCGGCTTCTGGCAAAAACAGGAAATAGAATTGCTGCCAGCAGTGATATGATAGCAAAAACAACTAATAACTCTATCAAAGTAAAACCAGTCTTCTTATGCATCTCTCATCCTTTTTAAATGTTTTTATAGGGAACGCACAGAATTTCCATGACGGACCTGTAAGGGAAATAGAATGGACTGCGGTGCGAAAGACTGACCGTAAATCAGTTGTTCGAGCACTTCCACCGCACGGGTACCAATCTGCTGGAGAGGCACCTCCATAGCGCAGAGCGTGGGGATACAGTAATCGCAAAGTTCAGTGCCATCAAAACCCATCACACTCACATCGTGAGGCACACGAATCCCTTCCGCTTGCATCGCCCGTATAGCCCCAATCGCCGCCATTTCGTTTTGCACCAATAACGCGGAGCATTGAGCCTCGGCCCACTCCGTCCGAATCCAACGACTCATCTCTTCCTCGCCCCATCGAAGATAATGCTTTCTATCTTCACCAAAGGCGACATTTGATGTGAGCCGAGTCCACAACGGATCAATGGTAAGACCCGCTTCAAACATGCCGTCCTGATAGCCGCTATAACGGCGGCGAGCCTGTGTCGGCAGCATTTCCATGAGGCATGCAATGCGCTTATGGCCCAGGCCCTGCAAATGCTTCACAGCCATGCGGGCACCGTTGTAATCGTCCGGCGCAATGCTCGTTATCCCGTCGATAACATTGAAAATGGAAATGCAGGGTAAATGAGACGGCATCAAACTGAGGATCCTGGTGGGATTTTCAACGTTACAAATGAGAATACCGTCTACCTGATCGTGATGTCGCCCTAACCACGAATCATTAGTGCCGAGATAAAGCAAGCTTTGCTGCCGCTCCGCCAAAGCCTGCTTTACCCCTTCCTGGAGATAGGCATAATAAGGAACCGAACCTGGACCGTTGGGGCTACTGCCGATGAAACCAACGTTACCGGTTAGAATCTGTTTGGCTTCTCGCACGAAAGTGCCATGCCCCTGCTTACGCTCAATTAAGCCTTCTTGCTCCAGAATGCCATAGACGCGATCTATCGTGCTGATAGTCACATCATGCCGTGCCCGCATCTCGGCATAGCTGGGTAGCGCATCTCCGGGCTGTAATTCGCGCACTTTAATTTGGCGGCGTAGCTCGTCTACCAAAACTTGATATTTAGGTTTGCGTTGCGCAGATGCAGAAATTTTCACGATATTTTTCCCACCAAACTTCCCGAACTATGCCCCAAACTTCCGGAACAGTGTTTAATATACCACTTTCCTTCCCATTTTAAACATTTATTTTTATTAATACGAAGCCAGCAACCTGACGAGGTAGAATAAATAATCGAAAGATTCAACTTTTTTTCGGGTTATTAATCTCAAAGCAAATTTATGCAAAAACTATTCGCAGATGTCACCCAGGCCATCGGCAACACTCCCCTCGTCGCTCTCGACCGGCTCACCGCTGGTTTACCGGGGCGCATTTTTATTAAGCTCGAATATTTCAACCCCGGCCTGGCGATTAAAGATCGCATCGCCCTGCAGATTATCGAAGATGCTGAAGCCGATGGCCGTCTTCAACCTGGCGGCGTGGTGGTGGAACTCACCAGCGGCAACACCGGCACCGGGTTGGCGATTGTGTGCGGGGTGAAGGGCTACCGCATGATCTGTGTGATGTCGGAAGGCAACACCCCCGAACGCGCACGCATGATGCGGGCGCTGGGCGCGGAAGTAGTGTTGGTGCCCCAGGTGGCGGGTAGTCAACCCGGCCAGGTGAGCGGAGCCGACCTGGAAGAGGTGGAGCGGGTCGCGCAGGAACTGACCGAAAAATATCATGCCCTGCGCGCCGACCAGTTCGGCAACCTCAGCAACCGGCGTGCGCATGAAGTCCGCACCGGAGTCGAAATCTGGGAGCAGACCGCTGGAAAGGTTGATGCGTTCGTTTCCATCGCCGGTTCGGGCGGTTCGTTCGGAGGCGTCGCCAGCGCGCTCAAAGCGCGTAAGCCGGAGGTGCAGTGCTATGTGGTCGAACCCGAAAGCGCGCCCTACCTGGCTGGAGAAGCCATCACCAATCCTAACCATAAGATTCAGGGCACCGGTTATATGCGCGAGCTGCCGCAAATTCCATCGGAATTAGTCGATGGGTTTTTGACGGTGAGCGATGAAAAAGCCATCGTTACCGCCCGCGAACTGGCAAAACGGGAAGGCATTTTTGGCGGTTTTTCGACCGGTGCCAATGTCGCGGCGGCTTTGCAGTTGGCAAGTAAAGCCGAGCCAGGACAGGCGATTGTGACTTTTGCCTGCGATAGCGGGTTGAAGTATTTGAGCACGGATTTATACGAATAGTGTTGTTATATACCAATCCTACTCATTAATATCCTAACTCTCCGGTGTTCATAGTACGCAAAGCCTTCGGCCACGCAAACTCCGTCGCAAGTTTTCGCAATTTTTAAATTAGCCACAGATTAGCACAGATTACACAGATGAGGGTTGGAGTCACGAGCGGTAGACGTCCTTCGTCAACCGATGGCGAGATGAAACGTTGAAACGGCTTTGTGCCTCCAATCTGCGGCTAATTTTCCTTATAGCTAATACCAACGCCTGTTTGCCCGCGTTCGCAAGGATGCCGAACTGTTATGATGATGACGGATTATTACTCTGTAAAATAAATTTCTTCCTGACTTTTACGCAGGACGGGTGCATTTATTTGCGAACCCCGAGCGTGAGCGACGGGCACAGGCAATGAGCTCGGTGAAGCAAAGAAAACGTGCCCGTCGCTCACGCTCGGGGTTCGCAAATTGAGTCCAAAACCTCGATTATCAAGGCCCCATATGTTCAAAAACTTAGTTTACATAGCAATTATTGCCATAAAAATAAGTCATCACGCCCCTGAAATGCGCGGCATTTCCATCGGTTCGCGGCGCAGTTCGGCATTGATCCACTGCTGGAACAAATTTGCTTTGACGGTGGCGTAAGAATCGTCATTCCACAGGTTGCAGCGTTCTTGCGGGTCGTTTTGTAAGTCGAACAATTCGCCATAATCGCGGTCGCGGTACACGGTAAGCTTCCAGCGCGCAGTCACAAAAGTCCGTAGATGAATGGTGGTCGGTTCGTGGCGAAATTCGATGATGGCATGGTCGCGTACCGGCTCTTCTTCACTTCCCTGCCAGGTGGGAAGTTGATTCAGTCCCTGCATCCGTCCCGGAATGGGAAGCCCGGCGGCAGCCAGGAAAGTGGGAGCCAGATCGACCAGACTTTGCAACGCTTCATTGTGATGCCCGGCAGACACCTGTCCCGGCCAACGTACCAGGAACGGCACACGGATTTCGTCTTCGAAGTGGAACGGGCCTTTAGCCCACAGGCCATGCTGGCCGAAAAAGTGGCCGTGGTCGGTCGAGAACACGACCAGCGTGTTTTCCGTGAGGCCGCGTTCGTCCAGAGCATCGAGAATACACCCGATGTGGGCGTCCATGAAGCTAATCATGCCGAAGTAGAGCGCCAGGTTGCGGCGAGCTTTGGCTTCATCGGCCAGGTGGCTATGCATACCGTGGGTGGAGAAACCACTTTCTTTGTAAGCCGAAAAATCAGGTTTCTCTTCCTGTGTCATGCCGAAGTGCGGCGGTAGTTTCTCTAATTCGCCATCTTCCAGGGTGCCGATTTCCATATCGGCGGGATCATACATCGAAGCCCACGGTTCAGGCACCAGATAGGGCGGGTGCGGATCGTGGAAGCTGCTCCACACGAAAAAGGGCGAGTCGCCAGCCGCATCGAATTGGGCAATGGTGCGCTGGGACGTCCAGTTATTGTAATGAAACTCTTCCGGCAAATCCCAGGCACCATAACGCGGCGGTTTAGCGGGGTTGGGTGGATAATCCTGAAAATAATCGCGCCAGTTTACCAGGCCATTATCTTCCATCCATACTCCGTAATGCCCGCCCGCGTGATACTCATCGGCATGCATGCGCGCCGTTTCTACATTTTGGAAGCCATACCAGGGGCCGTGGAATTCGCGCCAGAAATCGAGGTTGCGCAAAGTCGGCTGCGATTCGATGGAAGGATACTCCGGCGTATTGCCCAGCGCCTGAAAATGCGCCTTGCCCACCAGCGCGGTGTAGTAACCGGCTCTGCTCAATTCGTGGCCGACGGTCGGCGCATCTTCGCGCAGATGGGTGCCCAAAGTCCAGGCTCCGTGCAGGCTGGGATATTGCCCGGTGATGATCGAAGCTCGCGTCGGCGTGCAGGTGGGGTTGGGGCAGTAGGCGCGTGAAAAATTGGTGCCTTCGCGGAAAAGCCGGTCGAGGTTAGGGGTTTTAATCTTCGGATTGAGAAAACCGAGGGTGCTCCAATGCTGCTGATCGCTGGTGATGAGAAGGATATTGGGCTTTTTCATGGCTTATTGCATCATAACACGCATCGGCCAGCATGCGGAAACCAATGCAAGCATGGCTGCGCATTCCGAGCGAGAATTCGGCATTGACCAGTCGTTGGACAAGGACTGGTGGCGCAAAACCCTCGGCTTCCGCTTGTTTAAACATATGCAGTGGTGGAACCAGGCGATTGATTACTGGGCTTATCTCGATGCGCAGGGGAAGGTTGGATACAGGAATTTGTGGTGATGTTTTATAGATGATACAAGGCCGAATGTTATTCAAATGACGTTCGGTCTTTTGGTTTGATGAAGAACCGCGCGCGTCAGCGAGTCGGATTGTATGAGCATTACGCCCTGCCAGGCTTGCTTCTATTGATGTTACTTGAGCATGAGAGCGAGTGAAACTCTTCCACAATCCGGCTTGCTTACGCGCGCGGTTCTTCACTGCAGAAGTTCACTAAACCACACATGCTATACTTTCTGCTATGAATTTGCAGCAACAAATAGTTGAAGGTTGGAAAGAGGCCATGAAGGCCGGACAAGGCCAGCGCCGCGATGTTCTTTCGGGCTTGCGCGCTGCGGTGAAAAACGCCGAAATCGACGCCAAAACCGGTGTCGGCCAGTTGGATGATGCCGGTGTACAGCGGGTTATCGAGCGTGAAGCCAAAAAACGTCGCGATGCGATCGAGGAATACAACAAAGCCGGTCGCCCCGACCGTGCCCAGATCGAACAGGAAGAGCTTGTCATCTTGCAGGAGTTCCTGCCTGCTCAACTCACCACTGAAGAATTGGAAGCCCTTGTGGCCCAAACCGTCGCTGAGGCAGGTGCCAGTTCACCCAAGGATATGGGTGCCGTGATGAAGTTATTGACTCCCAAAATCGCCGGACGGGCCGATGGACGGGCCGCCAGCGAAACTGTGAAGCGTTTACTGAGTCAAAGCTAAACAGAAATATTGCTACACCATGTCAGAAGGCACTTCTTTTACACCGCCTATCGGAGGGCCGTTCTCCGAGGAGATACGCGCGTTCGTCCAGCAGGACGAGCGCGAGTTTCCTTCGCCTGGCGGTGTGCTTTTCGTGGGAAGCTCGAGCATCAAGCTCTGGGCTAACGCACAAGAAGAGTTCCCTTTTGCCAATATCATCCGGCGCGGCTTCGGAGGTTCGACCATAGCCGACAGCACGCTGTATGCCGATTACATCGTTCTTCCCTATCAACCGCGGCTAATCGTGATGTATGCCGGTGACAACGATATCGCCTTCGGGAAATCGCCCGAAGCGGTGCGTGATGATTTCCGCGATTTCGTGCAAAAAGTGCATGCCGCTTTGCCCGATACGATGATTGCGTTCGCTTCCATCAAATTCAGCCTCTCACGCTGGCATTTACGGAAGCGGATCGAGCGAGCCAACGACTTGATCTGGGAGTTCTGTCTGGTGACGCCAAATACCCACTTCATCGATATGACGGACGTCATGCTCGATGAAAACGTCGAGCCGCGTCCCGAACTCTTCACCGACGGCCTGCATCCCAATCGCAAAGGCTATCGGGAATGGGCCAAAGTGCTGGCCCCGGCGATTCACACACTGCTGAAGAATTAACGATTTCTCTTGAGCAGCCAATTAATAAAGAACATTTTTCATGTCTTCACCAATATCTCAATCCATTCCGCTCTCCGATCTCGAAGCTGCGCGACTGGTTCTGGGGCATCAAGATGCCACCCGGCGCCTGATTGAACGCGAACTCCCCGTCAAACTGGATTTGCGCAACGAAGAAATCGTGGTGTCGGGCGTAGCAGAAGTGGTTCCCAAAACCATCGCACTACTCGAACAGCTCCTGGATGTGGCTCACCACAGCCTGCATGGCGGCCGTGCCTTTGAAGCGCGCGATGTCGAACGCCTGGTGCGTGCCCTCAAAAACGGTGAGGATACCAGCGGCACGCAAAGCACATTCAGCAACACGGTCCTGGTTTCCGAGCGCGGCAAGCGCATCGGCCCGCGCACCGACGGCCAGAAGAAATATCTCGATGCCGTTGCCAGGCACGACCTGACGTTTTGCATCGGCCCGGCAGGAACCGGTAAAACCTACCTTGCAGTGGCCGCTGCCGTGGCAGCTTATAAGGCCAAACAAGTGGCGCGCATCATCCTTACCCGCCCGGCGGTGGAAGCCGGGGAGCATCTGGGCTTTTTGCCGGGCGATCTGGAAGCCAAAATCGACCCCTATCTGCGTCCGCTTTTCGATGCGCTCTACGACATGCTGGAGACCGAAAAAACCCGCATGCTGATAGAGAAGCGCACCATCGAGGTTGCCCCGTTAGCCTATATGCGCGGGCGCACACTCAACGATGCTTTCGTGATTCTTGACGAAGCGCAAAACACCACGCCGATGCAGATGAAGATGTTCTTGACACGGTTGGGATTCGGCTCGAAAATGATCGTGACCGGCGATGTGACGCAAACCGACTTACCGGCCGGGCAGGAATCGGGTTTGCGTGTCGCGTCCCGCATTCTCAATAACGTTCAGGGAGTGGCTTTTACGCACCTGAATAAAAGCGATATCGTGCGCCACACCATCGTGCAGCGCATTATCGAAGCGTATGAGAAAAGCGAAGGCAGTCCGTAAAAATGCTGTCTGAGCAGTTAATTTTTAATCATGGCGTGGCAGGACAAAGATAAAAAGGAAACGATCGACTTCGGTGACAAATTCGATCTTGAAGTCGCCGGGCTTACGGTCGAGTCGGAAGCGCCGTTCCTGACACGCGAGCCGTGGGCGGCGCGTTTTGCAGCCGGAATCGGGCGGCATCATGCGCTGCTCATGACGCTATGCGCCTTGCTGCTGTGGATAATCACCAGCTTTCCGGCGCTTAACCTGACCGGGGCCTATCGTCCGGGCGATATTGCCGCCAAAGACATCGTTGCTTCCCACACCTCGCTCATCAGCGACCGTGAAGAAACGGAATCGCGCCGCCACGATGCCGCCGCACTGGTGCCACCGGTTTATCGTGGCAACCCCGACGCCCAGTCGCGCGCTTTCATCAAGTTTCATCGTGAACTCAAACAAGCGCCTCATAGCAACTACTCCTCGAATGAGCGGCTGCGTATCGCCCGCGCCGGTGAAGAGGCTATTCGTGCCGTTTACAGGGGCGGGCAAATTCGTTCCGACGTTACCGGTGACATTACCCTCGCCCACAACCGCATTGCGGCTTCGCTGCGCGATTCGGCACAGCAGATGACGTTAACTGCACGCGAGTATGCAGCAGCACGCGCTCTTTCACAGAAAGTAGCACAGGTTCCCAACCTGGTAGTCGACCAGGCTGCCACCCGGCGCGCGCGCCGCGATGCCCAAAACGACGTGCGCGAAGTTTTTAACCGCGTGAAGGCCGGCGACGTGCTGGTGAATGCCGGGGAAACTCTCACCGCCGAAAAATGGAACACACTCGCCGCCCTGGGGATGGTGGCACCTCGTTTCGATATCGCCAATACCATTGCCCTCCTGGCGCTGTGCGGAGTGATGGTGATGATGGCGGGTGGCTACGTCGCCACCCTTAACCGTTCACTCCTCGATCGTCCGGCAGCGTTATGGCTCACCGCGATGACGCCGATTTTCTTCCTGGCGCTTTTCCGTTTTCTGTTGAGGGTGCCTTATGCCGATTTTCTGCTCATCCCCCTTACCGCCTGTGCAACCATCCTGCTCACGATTTTGCTCGGTGTTCGCCCCAGCCTGTTGGTTGCCGTATTAATCGGTGCCCTGGGAACCCTCATGATCAAGGGCAACGTCGGGTTGTGCCTCACCGCCGTGTTGGTTGCCTGGAGTGGAGCGTTCAGCACCGCGAATATCGTTTCGCGCGGCCAATTGGTGCGGGCCTCGCTTCTGGTCGGCATGACTTCGGGCGTGCTGATGGGAGCACTGGGGCTTTTGCAGGAGACTCCCCTCGACCAACTGCCCCCGCTGCTGCTGTGGAGTACGCTCGCCGGGGCCTTCACCGTTCTACTGGCCGCCGGATTGGCGATGCTGCTGGAACGTCCGTTCGGAATTACCACTCACCTGCGCTTGATGGAACTCCTGGCACCGGACGAAGACTTGCTGCGCCGCCTGCAAACCGAAGCGCCCGGTACTTATGCCCATTCGCTGATGGTTTCACTGATGGGGGAAGCTGCCGCCAAAGCGGTGGGAGCCGATTCACTCTTGTGCCGCACCGGCGGGCTGTATCACGATATCGGCAAGCTGCGCTATCCACACTGTTTTGTTGAAAACCAGAGCGGAGACAACATTCACGACCGGCTCGAACCTATTGTCTCGGCCCGCCTCATTGTGGGACACGTGACCGATGGCCTCGCCCTGGGCCGCGCCTTGAAATTGCCGCGTCCCATCCTCGATATCATCGCCACTCACCACGGCACATCGCGGGTGGAATATTTCTATCATCAGGCGATTGCGCAATACGAGATTCTGGACAAGAACTTTTCATCAACGTCACTGGCTATCGCACGAATAAACGAAGAAGATTTTCGCTACCCCGGCCCCACGCCCCAAACCAAAGAAGCTGCCATCATGATGTTGGCCGATGCCGTGGAAGCGTCTTCCCGGGCTTTGGCCAATGCCACGCCTGAAAGATTGGAACAACATGTCAAAGCGGTGATCGACGGGCGGCTTCGCGACGGCGAACTGGCCGCCTGCGATCTCACACTGCGCGACCTGGGCAAAATCGAGACGGCATTCCTGCATTTCCTCAAAGGCGTCATGCACCAACGCATTGAATATCCCGGTGCCAGTAAGGACAGTGCAGTTCCAACCTCCGGCGATGAATCGGAAAAAAACTCGCACGATGTCTTGCGCATGCACAATCCCCTCACCGAGAGTTTTTTACAGGATGAGGCTCAAAAACCAGCCACACTGGCCGGCAGCAAGTAAACTTTCTGCGTTCTCTATTTTATTTCTCTATGATTGCCATCGACCCCGACCCTTTGCCGGGCAAGCGCGCCACACGCGCTCAGATTTCGCTTCAATGGTCACGCACCGCCGGGCGCGTTTATTCCGGGTTGCCGGAAGCGCCTGCACGTACCACTCTTAATGCGCTGGTCAAACGCGTTATCAACCAAACCCTCAAGCAAGCTCCGTTCAAACTATTGCCACCCGAGGAGGTGGAAAACGCCACGTTTGCGGTGGAAGTATCGTTGGTCGATGATGCGGAAATGCTGGAACTCAACTCCGGTTATCGGGGTAAAAACAAACCAACCGACGTGCTTTCGTTTAGCCAGCTAGAAGGCGACGCCATGCCTTTTGGCGGAGAAGAGCTGCTTTTAGGCGACATTATCATTTCCATCGATACCGCCGTGAGACAGGCCCGGGAGTTGCACCATTCACTGGCTCATGAAATCGCCTTTCTCACCGCTCATGGCACCCTTCACCTTTGCGGTTACGATCACGATACCTCGGCGCGGCGGCGTGTCATGTTCAAACTTCAGGACGAGATCGTGCAACAGTTAGAGATTGAATAACCGGCTTTCTTTCCTTCCCACATGCTTCTCGCTTTAGTGGTTTTTCTGGTTTTAATTGAAGCGGTCTTCACGGCCCTGGAAATCGCTTTCGGCTCGATTTCGCGCTCACGCCTGCGTTCTCTGGCCGACCCGGATACACCCAACCAAACCGTTTCTCCTCATATTGCAGAACGGGCCGCGCTGGCCTTGCAGGTTTTAAACGATGCTCCCCGCCTGACGCTCACTTTCATCATCGTCACCTCGCTTTCCATGTGGAGCGCCGCTTCACTGCTGACCTGGATTTCGTTCTGGCAAAACTGGGACTGGTGGACGCTGCCCGTAGCGCTCACCGCCGTGCTTTTCGTGGCGGAAGTGCTGCCGGTGCTCCTTGCCGCCCCCCGCGCGGAGAATATCGCCCTGCGCGGCGTCAAGATTATTAAGCTGGCATCCACCATGCTGGCACCGCTCATCTGGCTTATTGGCGGCATCGGCTATCTTCCTGCTCGCTTATCAGGCTCCCATAAACGAGGCACACCACACGTCACCGAAGATGAGCTGCGGAGCGCCCTGGTCGTTGCGGAAGAAGAAGGGGCCATCGAAAGCAGTGAACGTTCGCTCCTCGAAGGAGCCATGGACTTCCGGGCGAAGATCGTGCGCGAAGTGATGACCTCGCGGCAAGACATCGCCGGCATTCCTGCCGATGCTTGCCTGGGAGAGATTCTCCATACCGCTGTCTCGCAGGGCCATTCCCGGCTGCCGGTGTATGAAAAATCGCTCGATAAAATCCTTGGCGTGGTTGCAACCAAGGATTTACTCCCCTACCTCAATCACGGGCTGGAAAACAGCGAATTGCGAGCGCGCGACCTGATGCGTCCGCCGTTCTTCGTCCCGGCAAGCAAACGGATTGCGCCGACATTGGAAGAATTGCGCCAACAACGCACACTGCTGGCTATCGTGGTTGCCGATGACGGCGATATTATTGGCCTGGTTACTCTGGAAGACCTTCTGGAAGAAATCGTCGGCGATATTCTCGATGAAACCGACCAGGAAGAACCCGAAATGGAAGTCGTCGGCGAAGCCGCGCTACGAGTCGCGGCCCACGTGACGGTGCGGGAAGTGGAACGATTCTGGGAACAGAAGTTCGCCCGTCCGCTCACACTGCAAGATAAGAACGGCACAGAAGCGAACGATGCCACTTCCCTGGCTGCCCTGGCGCTGGGGCATTTCGAGCAGATTCCTGTGATTGGCGATCGCAAGGCAGTGGGAGTGCAGGCCGGGCAAAGCATCGAGATAGAAATCATCGCGATGGACGGCCATCGTATCGAACAGGTTCAACTCGTGCCACTTTCTCAGGAAACGGTTGGTATACCGCCTTCAAACTGATGCACATCCTTCCCATTCTCGTCCTTTTAGCGTCCTTGCTCTGCATCGCGCTTTTTGCCGCCTCGGAAGCCGCGCTGGGGGCGACTAATCGTTTGCGTTTGCGCCGGCTGCTGCGCGAGCAAAGTGAAGAGAATACCGACGGAGTATCGGCCACTTCCGATGAACTTTCCGTTGAAGCCCAGAAATTCGTCGCCACCGTGAGCATCGCGGCCAGCATTCCCTTATTGTTGGTCGCCGTCGTCTCCATGGAGTTGATCATTGCGCAATTTGGTATTGGCCTCGAAGTCGGCCTTCTCTCGGGGCTGTGTGCCATTGTCATCACTTCCCTGCTCCAGGTCGCACCGCGCGTCTTGGTGGCCCGGCAAAGCACCCTTCACACCTTATGGTGGGTGCGACTGGCCCAATTTCTGGTGTTCGCTTTGCGTCTTCCCGTGGGGCTTTTAATGGGGCTGGGCAGCCTCCTGCTGCGCCCGTTAGGATTGTTGAGGGCTGCGCGCCGCATCCAGAACGGCAAACCCCAAAACGATGCCGAGGCCGATGAAGAAGCCACTCGCGACCTGATGGAAGATCTGGTCGAATCGGCCCAGGTCGCCGGAATTCTTGAAGCTGAGGAGAAAGAACTGATCGCGAGCATCTTCACCTTCAAGGACACCACGGTTCATGAAGTAATGATTCCGCGGCCGGATATCCTCTCCCTCTCACTTCAAAGCACAACCGAGGATATTCTGAAATGTTTTCAGGAGAGTGGCTATTCCCGTCTGCCGATTCGCGACGGCGACATCGACCATATCGTAGGCATTTTGCATATCAGCGACGTTTTACGTTCCATGAGCGAGCAGCAAACAACCTTATCGCCGGGCGAACTGATGCGTAAGCCGATCTTCATTCCCGAATCGCAAAAAATCGATGCCGCCTTCAGTATGCTCCGCAACGCCCGTACCCATCTGGCTATCGTAACCGATGAGTTTGGCGGCACTTCCGGGCTTTTGACGGTCGAAGATATTCTGGAAGAGCTGGTTGGCGAGATTGCCGATGAGCATGATCGTAAAGTCGAGGAGCCGCTCACGATTCTCGATGATTATTCCGCCGTCGCCGATGGTTTGTTGCATATTGAAGACCTCAAGGAAGAGTGGGGCCTGGCATTGCCGACGGGGGAATTTGATACGGTTGGTGGTTTTGTGATAGAACAATTGGGACGCGCGCCAATTGTCGGCGATCGCATTGAAGTGCCAAACGCCGTTATTATCGTTCAAGTCGTCCAGGGACGCAGACCACACAAAATCTTGCTGCATAAGAAAGAAACTGTAGGAGAATAAACGACAAACGCCGATATTTTTATCGTTCATTCTTCATCCTTTTCAACAATGCCCGTCACCGTCACCATTCCCGATCGCGAAAAACAAGCCGCCGCCAAAGTCGTGCCCGCAGCGCTCGATGACTACGCTCACCCCAGTGAACGGCGCGAAGGCGCGAAGGCGTTCGGCTTATGGCTGCTATTCATTTTCGTATTGGTGGCCGGACTCTCGTTTGCGCCCGCGACACAACCCTACGCCATGGGCATTTTTGCGTGGTGGCTGCTCTCCAGCCTGGGTTACTTTTTCATCGCCCCCAAAATGATCTTGCGCCGTTTGCGCATGCATGGCCGTGAAGTCATCATCACCTCGCAAACCCAGCCGCGCCTGCAGGCTTTGCTCACCAAGGGCAGCGCCGTCCTGGGCGTAGATCGCCCCGAAGGTTACTTGCTGGAAGAAGGCATTTCACAGGTGAAAGCCTTCACTCCGCCGCCTTTCATCATCATTACCCAGGCCAGCATCGATTTGCTGCAACCGAACGAACTCGATTGCCTGGTGCTGCGCCAACTGGTGCATCTGCGGCAGGGCCATGCCCGCCGCCTGATGATGATGCGGTTCCTCAACGACACTCCTTCCGGCATGCGTATCTTAGCCTGGCCGGTGGCACTGTATGCGTTATTGCTTCGCACGTTCTGGACCGACCTGGCTGAAATGACTGCCGACCGATTGACGCTATTGGTGGTTAAAAACCACAAGGTGTTTTCGGCAGCGCTAATTAAACAGCACGCCGCGACCGACCCCTTGATGGCCGAGCACGAAATTCTTGCCGAAGATGTCGACGCTTACATCGAACAAAATGGCCTCATCAGCCTGGAAGGACGCGAAATCTCAACCCAATATAAATTGGGGCAAGCGATTCACGAAAACCCTTATCTTGAAGAACGTTTGCAGGAACTGACGACATTCGCCAAGTCCGCCGAATTTAAAACGGCTGTGCAAAAACTGGCTGAAGCCAACGCCGGTAAACCTGTCCCTGAACGCAAATAATGACACCCGCCCAATTCGTTGCGCTCTTATTTCTCATCTCTATCGTTGCTGGAGGACTGGGAGCGCTTCTGGGATTGGGTGGCGGAATCATTATTATTCCTACCCTGACGCTGCTCTTTGGCATCGATATTCGCTATGCCATCGGTGCATCCATCGTTTCGGTAATCGCCACTTCCAGCGGCGCAGCCGCGGCCTACGTGCGTGAACGCATGGCCAATATGCGGGTCGCCATGGTGCTGGAAACCGCCACCACCACCGGTGCGCTCAGCGGCGCTTTTCTGGCCGGACGTATCGGCGGACGTTGGCTTTACATTATCTTCGGCATCGTCATGGCCTACTCGTCGCTGATGATGTATCGCAAGAAAAACGAAAGCGATGCGCCCACCACCCGCCCCGCTCCCTGGGCGGACTATCTGCGTTTGCACAGCAGTTACTATGATGAATCGCTGGGGCGGGAAGTGACGTATCGCGTCGTTTGTACCCGCATCGGCCTGGGCATCATGTATATGGCCGGTGTCATCAGCGGGCTGCTCGGTATCGGCTCGGGAGCTTTGAAAGTCCCGGCTATGGATTTAGCGATGCGTCTGCCGATCAAGGTTTCCACAGCGACCAGCAATTTCATGATTGGCGTCACGGCTGCCGCCAGCGCCGGTGTGTACTTCATGCGTGGCGATATCGATCCTTTCATTGCCGCACCGGTAGCAACCGGAGTGCTCATTGGTGCTACGCTCGGTTCACGATTACTGAGCAAACTACAAACCTCCACCGTGCGCCTGGTGTTCGTGGCGGTATTGCTGTGGGTTTCCACCGAAATGCTCATCAAGGGGTTGCACGCATGACACAACCCGAACTCCTTGGCCCGCCCGACCCTGACGCAGGAGAACGCGTTCGGCGCATCGAACTACTTATCAGCAACCTGTTGCGGTTCGGCGTAATTGCCAGTTTCCTGCTGATTGTCGGCGGCACCCTACTCAGCTTTGTTCATCACCCGGTGTATCTCACTTCTTCCGACGCCCTGCAACACCTCACCCAACCCGGCGCGGCTTTTCCACACACGCTACAGGAAGTTATCAGTGGGTTGAAGCTGTGGCACGGACAGGCTCTCGTGACCCTCGGACTCCTTTTACTCATCGCCACTCCGGTGATGCGTGTCGCTATTTCGGTTTTTGCTTTTATCTATCAAAAAGACCGGCTCTTTACTTTTATTACCCTGGCCGTATTCAGTTTGCTGCTTCTTTCATTCGTACTGGGCAAGGTTGAATAGCTCCCCCTGCCCGTTGAAGGCGAATTGTCTCGCTCCAACAGGTTTGTCAGAATTAACTGGTTTTACTTCTTATGGCAACTCCCCGCGCAACTCAAGCCGCCGTTATTTTATCGGTTCTCTTTTTTCTCTCCCGGTTGGTTGGTCTCGTGCAAAACGCGATCATCAACTCGATGCTGCCCACCGATGCCACCGACGCCTACTGGGCAGCGTTCGCCCTCCCCGATTTCATCAACTATCTGGTAGCAGGCGGCGCGCTCTCCATCACCTTCATCCCCATCTTCACGAAACTACAACAAAGTGGAGACGAGAAGGCCGCCTGGCGTTTCTTCTCCACTGTGGCAACAGTGATGAGCGGCGTTCTGTTGCTTATGTTGGTATTGGCCGAACTGTTCGCCCGCCCGCTGGTCGGCCTCGTGCGTAGTGGTTTGCTGGAACGCCCCGAAGTTTTCGACCTCACTGTCTCCATGACGCGGGTCCTGCTCCCTGCCCAGATATTCTTCTATCTGGGTGGTTTGCTGGTCGGCGTGCTCAACGCCAACAAACGCTTCGCCGCTTCAGGCTGGACGGGAGCGGTTTATAACGGCGTCGCTATCGTGGTCGCGCTCGTTCTCATGAAGCTGGGCACCGGTCCCATGGCGTTCGCCTGGGGTATCCTTATCGGTGCGATAGTCGGAAATTTTCTACTACCATTCATCGCAGCATGGCGTGCGCCCCACGAACAACGACCGCACTACTCATTTTCACTCGACATCAAATCGTCCTACGTCCGCAAATATTTCATTAACGCCATCCCCATCATGTTCGGCGTGTCACTCCCGGTAGTCGACCAAATGGTTGTGGGATGGTTTGCGACCTATCTCGATCCGGGTGCCATTACTCACCTGACCACCGGAAACCGCGTGATGATCGCAGCCCAGGGCATCGTGGGCATGGCGGCCAGTGTAGCGGCCTTCCCCTACCTCTCAGCCGATGCCGCCAAGGGCAACTGGGTGGAGTTTTCCAAGTTCCTGCGCGAAGGCTTGCGCCGCCTGATCTTTCTCACTCTGCCGCTTTCGACGCTATTGATTCTGCTGGCGCGTCCGATCATTACTCTTCTCTTTGGCTACGGTGAATTCAACAACGCATTGGCTCTCCATGAGACCTCACTTGCCTTTGCCTTTTATTGCGTCGGCCTTTTTGCCTGGACTGCCCAGCAGCTTGTCGCCCGTGGTTTCTACGCCATGCAAGACACGCTCACTCCGACCTTGATCGGCAGCGCCCTGACGATCTTCTTCTTCATTCCTCTCATCTACCTGTCGAGTTCCGCTGGAGTTTTAGGATTGGCCACCGCCACCAGCATCGGTGGTGCAACACACTTTATTGCCATCACGATTGCATTGGAAAAACGCCTCTCGCGGCGCCCCTACTCCTCACCTCTCAGGTTAGAGAAAATCGGCGGCGTGGCCCTGCGCACCATTTGCGCCTGTATTGTGATGGGCGTTTGCGGCCAGATCGTGAATAACTTGCTCAACTCACTCGTCCCCGCAGGCAAGGCAGGAGCTTTGGTCCACATCGTTATCGTCAGCGCTGTGGCAATGACAGCCTTTGCTTTCTGTGCGCAGAAGTTTGCGATTCCGGAGTGGCATTGGCTTACCAAAAAGTTTCTTTCACGATTGAAACGGTAAGTGATTAGTCTGTAAAATAAGTTTTTACATGTTCAAGCACATAGTAGGCGAGGCTTTTAACTCAATTTGCGAACCCAGAGCGTGAGCGACGGGCACGTTTTCTTTGCTTCACCGGACTCATTGTCCGTGCCCGTCGCTCACGCTCTGGGTTCGCAAATAAATGCATCCGCCCAACGCAAAGACCGGGAAGAAACTTAGCTTACAAACTGATAAATGGATGTGCCTAAACCTTTTCAGCCGTCACCCATAAAAACGTTTCGCCGCCGATTTCGTGTTCGTCTAACGCTGTTACCTTAAGACCTGCCTGCACCAAATGCTGTTGGAGAACTGCCGGTTCATCGTGGCTGTAGAACAGATGTTCGCCCATGAACTCCTTGGTGCCGTCGAATACCGGCTGGCCGGTGTAATGCTGTGTCGCGTAGGTGAAAAGCACTTTGCCGCCGGGGCGTAGCCAGCGTTGGATGTTTTGGAACAAAGCCGGGTGTTTTTCGCGTGGCACGTGGAATAGGCTATAGACTGCAATTACAGCGTCAAAAGATTCTGCGGGAAAATTGACTTCGGTCATATCTCCGGCAACCGTCTTCATCTTCGGGACGGTGCGCGTCGCGATTTCCAGCATTTGCGAGGAGAAATCGACTCCGGTCACCTGCCAGCCACGCTCGATAAACCAGCGCGCAAACGGTTCACCGGCTCCGCAACCTAAATCAAGAAGATGGCCTTTATCGGCACCCAGTTCTTCATAGAATTGGTTGAAAATTTCACTGACATCGAACAGGTCGCGGTTGCTCTCGTAGACGGCGGCAAAGCGGTTGTAGATCTCTTGAAGGTTGATATTCATAACGGGAATCGCTCGTTTATTTGGGGTTAAGTTGTAACTTGAGGAACCACGCGCGTGAGCGAGTGGACTGTCTCATCATTTTACTTAGCTCAGCATCCATCGGCTCGGCGCAAAACCCACACAATCCACTTGCTTACGCGCAATGAATGCCAGGTAGAATAAGACGATAAATCAGTCCACTTGCTCACGCGCGTGGTTCTTCAAGACGAAACGGGAACCCGATTTTAAAATCGGGTTCCCGTTTCTTAATTCCGCCTGTTACTCTTTCTATTTTACCACGAAATTAGCCTTCGTTTTCTGACCGAGCAACCGCTCGCTCACTTCCACCTGCCATTGCCCCGGCGCATCGTTGGGAGCAATATCCAACGTCAAAGTGAGCTTGCCGTCGGCTGCGCCGTAGTAACCACTTTGCTCTGCCACTCTGCCCTGCGGGTCGCGAATCGTCACTTCCAGCGGGACAACGGCCTGAAGCGGCTGCCCGTCGGTGGCGTTTAATTGAGCCGTTACAACCAGCTTCTGTCCGCGCGTCGCTGTGGCTGCGGAGTTTACCTGCAAGGTACCGGCGGCTTTATCGGTTACCAGGAACAAGCCACCTTCGCCGCCACCCAAATCAACGACAAATTGCAGTTTCCCGCCGTTTTGTTGCGTAGACACTGCGCGTTGCTTCATAAGGTCGTAAACGAAACCATTGGTGCGGTCGATGCTGACCCGGCTCTGTGAGGGCAAGCCTTTTTCCATTACCTTTTTATACTGCCCGACGTAATCGCCATAGGTGCGGTGATCGTTAATGGCAAAAACATACTCAGCATTGCCGTAGGGACGCGAACGCACAATCACTTCGGGATTATCGCTTTGCAAGTGAGTATAGTAATAGCCTTTCAACAGTTCTTTCAGTTCCACAGCCTTTTGCTGATGCAGCTTTTTGGTTTCATCGGGCGAACCGCGCCGCACGCTGCTAATAAGGATGTCGGGGAAAATTTCCGGGCTGAGGAATTCATCGCCCACCACCAAACCGCCGCCACGCTGGAAGGCCTTGATCTTATCGACTACGCTCTGGGTGAGCACGTCGCAATGCATCAGGAAGAGCACCTTGTAGCCATCGAGTCCTTTGCCGGTGATGGTTTCATCATACACGATATCGGGCTGCAGACCGGCATAGTTGGCAATCAGATACGAATCAGCTCCCCAACCGCCGCCCCAGCCGTAGGTGCCGCGCCCGGCCAGTATCTGCGAGGTGAAGCTTTCGAGAAACGCCACATCGGTTTTGCGATCGGGCACCTGCAGCAAGGTCGGGCCCAAGGGCTGAACAATGTTGCGCATCAGTTCCGTCATACGCACCCGTGTTTGCGGGTTGGTGAGCTTATAACCGGCGTGAGGCGCTCCGGTGAGTGAACCCCAACCGTGATACATGATGCCCTGCACCGGACGTGTCAGCTTAATCCACAGCGCTTCACTGAGATGATCGGGCGCGATGGAGATGAACTTCGCTTCGGGCTTTTCCCATTCCTGCGCCTTGCCGGGAACGGGGGTGTTGGTCGTTTGGGTGCGATACCAGATGATCTGCGTCATGTTCATCACGCCCTGCCCTTCCCGGCCACCGGCCATAGCGAAGAGTTCATCGCCAGCCAGGCCGATTTTGAGCGGGTCGGGATAGGTATACGTCCACTGAGAGAGATAATCGACATTGCCGCTGCCGCCGTAGATGCTGGGCACACGCACGGCGGGGTCGCTAAACGTCCAGAAGCGGTCTTTACCGCCACTCTTCAAACCATCGCTCACCAGTGAGTTGAGCTTGTTCCAGGCATCGCCCTCGCGCCAAAACCAACGGTAATATTTGAGCAAGCGATGATCGTCGGGCACAACACGATTGGCCGGAAAATCTTTTAGATTACGATAATTGTAACTACGCGCGAGGCTAACTTCTGCGGGGATTTCTTCGCCGCTGAAATCACGATAGGCTTTTTTATCGATATCGTGGAAGCTGGGCTGGGTGCTGTCACGAATTTCGGTGTGAATCAGCGCGCTATCGAGCGCGGGGTCGTTGGCGAAACTTTTCGCTACCGCCTGGCCCACTTCGCTGGAAAATTCCTGCACACGCGGGAAAAGGCCATTCACGTTTTTGCGAGTGTAGATTTTGCCTGTCCGATCGACCCGTCGATAGGCTTCACTATCACCTAAATAGCGGCCCGGACGCAGGGTGCCCACGCCGCGCAACTGCAGAGCGAACATCTGATCGAGCCGCTTACGGAATTCTTCTTCAGATTTCGGCGACAATGCACCACCCTCCACCCCGTTACGGAAGATGTGGCCATCATTAGCGGGATATACGATTTGATGAGTGAAGCCGATATCCTTCAAATCATTCATATTGCCCGAACCCCATAGGACCACTGGCATACGGTTGGGAAGAATACGCGGCACAATGGTCACGGTGACAGGAACCGCTTCTCCAAGAGACTTCCGGGCTGCATCAAGCACCGTGGCAGTGCCGGTATAACTTTCGGGGCGCAGGCTGGTATTGACCGGCACGGTCACCACGACGCTCTGCCCTGCAGCCACCGTGGGTAATGCGTGGCGTTGCTGCCCAACACCGGGAAGATCGACCAGAAGCGAGGCTCCCTCCAGAGCAGAGGGCGTTTCGTTACCAACATTAATTTGCAAATGGGCTTTCTTTTCCATGCGCTCAAACGCCGTGCGCCCGGTTTGTGGCCCCACCTGCACTTTGTCCGAAACGAAACTGAGTGCCGCATTGGAGAGGCGCACCTGGAAAATTTTTCCGGAGAAGCGACTGCCCATGCTGCCGACACGATCGCCAATAACCAACGGATGCCGTCCCGGTGTGATAGCGCCTCGCCCTTTCAGTTCACTTCGGCCAATGCTTTGGCCGTTGAGGAAGAATTCGGCCTTCCCGGCTCCATCGTAGGCAAAAGCAACGTGATAATTCTTTCCGGCTCCGAGGGTTTGCAATTCCGAACGCACAATTTCCGATGCGTTACCAAAACCAAGCTGCACTTCAAAACGGAACTGGCTTCCGCTCTTACGCAGCAACAGCAAATAGTCCTGGTTGGCATTGGGTTTGTCGCTGCTGGTGTGGATATATTTTTTATCCAGCAAGAAACTGTGGCTCTTTTCTGCTAGTGCTGCGGCGGGAGAAAACCACACTTCCATCGTAAACGCACCGGCCGGTGAAAGGCCCGGTTTATTGGGTATGGCGGCACCGGCACGTTTATCGCCCGGCTCGGCGGTTTCTTCTATCAGCAAAGCACCGTCTACAAAACGGCTATCCTTGCCGCGAAGCGCCAGAGCGTATTTTTTTCCGGAGAGATCCGTCCCCGGCTGCGCGCCATCGAACTTCCAGTGCGCAATGTCACCGATATTCGTTACGCCCTGATAAATACCATCGGCAGCATACGGCACGGTTTGCGTTTGCGCCCACACTATGCCGGGAGTGAAGCACAGGCTGGACAGGAACAAGGCTCGTATCAGTTTTTTCATCGTGATTATTTATGTTTTACGACTTCAAAATAAACCGGCTTCCAAATGCCGCCTGCTTTATCGCGGTCGAGAACGCGCACCGTGATTTGATTAGGTTCTCCCCACTTCAGCAGGTCGCCGACATCGACTGCAAAACGCTTGTTCCAACCTTCTGTCCCCAGGTCATGCGCTCCGGCATACTGGCCGTTGACCCATACCCAGGCGCTTTCATCGATGGCTTCAAAAACCAGGTCTACGCCATCGAGTCCCACAGGTTTTGCAGGCAGTTCAATGGTGCGGCGATACCAGGCAACACCATCATAATTGGGGTGCCCCTGGTCTTCCCAGTATTTAGCGATCGCAATGTCTTTCCACTGGCTATCGTTGAATGCCGGTTTGAACCATTCCTCCAAATGCGCCGTTTGGGCGATGTCGGTCTGGAATTTCCACCCCTCTTCGGGGATTGGAATAGTTTGTTGAACGTTAAGCTGGAAATCTTTAAATTCGGGCCGCTCACGCACCGTAACCGCATCCTTGTGGTAAGGCCACAAGGCTTGCGCCGCGATCTGGCTGACATTGGTGCTCTTATCCTGCTGCGCCTTGCGTAATGCGATGATGGTCGGTTGCGAATACGGTTTGGCGGCAGCCAGAATTTCCACGGCAGTGACTCGTATCAGGGGGCTGGCATCGCTTAGACCGATGAGTAGCATCTCCTCACTGCCTCCACGATCTAAGTTCACCAATAGGCGTAATGCGGAGCGGCGCACCAGGTCGTCGCTATCGCTCTTGAGCGCGGTTTGTAATACCGATAAGGCCGGTTTACCGACTTCGCCCAGCGACCGCACCGCCGCACGCCGCAGCAAGACATCCGACTCTTTCATAGCAGCCATGAGCACGGTGAGGCCTGCTTCACCTCGCGCGCCTGCTTGCAACACTTCCTGACGCTTTTGCTGTTGTGGGGTTTGTGCCAAAACGGCACCGGAAAGCATGAGCATTCCGGTGCCGCACAGAGCATATTTCAATAAATTTTTCATAGGAAGTTCGTAAATTTAAAGTGAGGGTGAATATGGATTGAATGCGCTATTACTGGTTGGCTTATTGGCACTTCTCCATTGACAATAGCCACCACATATACCAGCCTGCCGGTATACTTCGCTGCTCTTTACCCATTTCGCATGACCGTCTGCAAAGGTAACATTTACTCCCAAAAAGTGCCGGCCTCTTTGATAATCGTCCTGATAAGCCGCCGGTATCGCCGTATTTTCGAAGAAAGAACCGACGCCTGGCAAATAGTGGTTGGAGGAACCGTTTCTCACGCTCAGTGTCGCTCCAAAGGGAATGACTCGCAACGCCCCTGAATCCATAACCATATAAGTGGATGCAGGAAAATTTACTTCAGAAAGCTTTAAACCCCGTTCATAGACATCACCGATACCGCGTGCCGCTTTTAAGACCAATATATTGGCACCATAGTGGCCTACAGTCGATTCCGCTCCCTGTGGTGAAGAAGGGCACTTCAATACTGCTGCAGATTTCAGGTAAGGCGTAGTCATACCCGTCCACCACGGTGAAACTTCGCTGGTTCCTACCAGTGTGCCATAATTCGGATAGTTTTCGTCGTAATCTTGTGTATATTGCATGATTCCCATGCCAATCTGCTTTAAATTGCTCAAGCAACTGGTGCGCCGCGCATTTTCCCTGGCCCGTGCGAAGACAGGAAACAGGATTGCAGCCAATAGTGATATTATCGCTATTACCACTAATAACTCTATCAGCGTGAAGCCATTTACAAACGATCTTTTATTGCGCATTGTTTTCTCCTGACCACTACAAATGTCCAACATAATCCCATTATTCCCGGCATCGCTTCCCATCTAACATCGGTATCAGACACTAACTATCGGTATCGGGCAATTTACGTTTAGCGTATGCTATGCAATTTTCGATATTGGCTGGGCGAACAACCGAATCTATCCAGGAACATTTGGCGGAATTGCGTATATCTAAGGCCTACTGCAACGGCTACCTCCTCAACCTTCAAATCCGAAGTGGTTAATAAGGCAGCCGCTTGTTCCACACGATATTGTGTCAAATATTCGTGAAAAGTGATCCCAACTTCTCTCCGAAAATACTGCTTGAAGCTGGTGGGGGACATTGCAAGCTGACGTGCCAACACTTCAATCGTCAGGCGACTATCCAAATTCGATTCAATGTATGCTTTGGCATATTCCACCGAGCGGGATGTGGCTTCTATCGGTTGATGCAAGCGTTTCGTATCGGGCAAATAGCTGCGCCCCATTTCCAGTTCACGCTGCACAAGCAGGACAAACCCCGTTAAGAGATGGTAGGTTATGGCCGGTTGCGCGTAATTTTGTAGCTCGTCGCACAACTGGGCAAACATATGGGCCAATGTGCGATTTTTTACCAGTGCCGCCCCGTAATCCAAACCGTTTTGCAGCACATGGCCCTGGGAATGACTAATCCAACATTCCAGTCCTTCTCCCAACAGACGTCCCGGAGTGAACCAAAACACACTACAACTTCGTTGCAGATTACCACTCAATGCATAAGAGAGCTGGAACCTTTTGGGCACCCCGGCCGGTAGGAGCACGAAATCGCCGGGACGGCAGTGCAGCATATAGTCTCCAGCCACAATATCGGCCTGACCGCTAAGCACACAAAGCAAATGCGGCAACGACGACTCATCGACACCGGCTTCAGGCCAATACGCTAACCTTACCCGTGAGGTGCGAAAATTCCGCACTGCGCTTTGCTTTACCCGGTTGCCCTGCAGTGGTCGCGATGTGGCGCGTACGTGCTCGGGCAACTGCAATTCACGCTTATGCCGCGTGGCTACAATGGTAGACGCTTTATTTTCCTTTTGGATGGAAAAAGCAATCGTGGCCAAGGCTTTGGCGAGCGGCCGAGCATATTGCTGTGAACGATTTTCCATGAAGTGATTTTAACAAGAGTGCTCGTTTTCATAGCACGCAAAGCCTTCGGCTACGCGAACGTCGTCACAATTTTTTGAACCACTGATGAACTTTGAAATGGGGGATTTCGTCAATTTGCGAACCCCGAGCGTGAGCGACGGGCTGGCGTTGGCGCTTACGAAACTATGATGTCAGCCCGTCGCTCACGCTCGGGGTTCGCAAATAAAAAGGCCGCGATGCTAATAAGCATCACGGCCTTTAATTAACAACCTATTTATTTCACATCAAAGTTGGCAGTTGCCTTCTGACCGCGCAGCCGCTCGCTGACTTCCACCTGCCAACGCCCCGGCAAATCGTTAGCTGCCAGTTCCAACGTAATTGCCAGCTTGCCGTTAGCTGCGCCGTAGTAACCGCTTTTTTCGGCGATGCGACCTTGCGGATCGCGAATCGTCACTTCCATCGGCACCACGGCTTGCAGGGCTTGTCCATCTACCGCATTCATCTGCACCGCCAGCGCCACGTTGCCGCCCCGGTTTGCCGTGGCCGGCGCGGTCACTTGCAACGCTCCGGCGGCTTTTTCCGTCACCACGAAGAGGTTGCCTTCACCGCCGCCCAGGTTGACGGCGAATTGCAGGTTGCCATTGGTGCGTGTGGCTTTCACTTCACGGCGATTCATCACATCGTAGACAAAACCATTGCGGTTGTTGAGCGTGATCTGGCTTTGCGAGGGCAAGCCGTTTTCCATCACCATACCGTGCTGGCCAACGTAATCGCCATAGGTGCGATGATCGTTGATAGTGAAGATGTAATCGCTATTCCCAAAACGGCGGCGGCGCGTCACCACTTCGGGGTTGGAGCTCTCCACGGGAACGGAATAAAAGGTATCCAACTCGCCGCGCAAGGCAGCGGCCTTTTCGAACATGGTTTTCTTGGCTTCATGCGGCTTGCCACGAGTAAAGCTGGGCATCAGAATATCGGGTTGAATGCCGGGAGCCACGAACTCATCACCAATGACAATGCCGCCGCGTTGCTGGAATTTCTCGATGGCGGCTGCAACCGGCTCGGTCAACACATCACAATGGGTAAGGAATAACACCTTGTATTGATCAAGACCTTTCTGCTGGATGGTTTCGTCGTAAACAATTTGCGGCTGCAAACCGGCATAAAGCGCCACCATGTAGGAATCGGCCCCCCAACCTCCGCCCCAGCCATAGGTGCCCCGATTCGCCAGCATTTGCGAAGCGAAGCTTTGCAAAAAAGCTACATCGGTGGGCGCATCCGGCACCTGCAAAAGAGTGGGAGCCAGCGGCTCTACCACATCGCGGTGGAGCCTGGTCAACTGTTTACGCGTATCCGTATTAGTGGTGACATAACTACCCAACTTGAACCCCAGTTCTGCGCCCATCGAACCCCAGCCATGATAAGCAATCGCTTGCACCGGGCGAGCAATGTTGAGCCATAACGCCTCACTCAGATGATCGGGCGCGATGGAAATAAACTGTGCGTCAGGCGAAGTTTTTTCCCACTCTGCTTCCTTACCGGCAATGGGGTCTTTGGTCGTCTGAGTGCGATACCAGATAATCTGCGTCATGTTCATGACCTTCTGGCCGGGCTGCCCCTGCGCCATCGCCATCAGTTCATCGGCTGCCAGGCCAATTTTAAGCGGGTCGGGATAGGTATAAGTCCACTGGTTAAGATAATCAGCCTTACCTCCGCTACCATATACGCTGGGCACACGCGTAGCAGGATCGTACCAGGTGAACATATCCTTGCGACCGGTCGATTTCAAACCATCGTGCAGCTCGGAATTGAGCGTGTTCCAGCCATCGCCGGTTTTCCAGAACCACCTGTAGTATTTCAAGACAGGATGGTCTCCAGGCACAATGCGAGAAACAGGGAAATCCGGCAAGACGTTATAAGGCACGCCACGCGCCGTGGTCGCCTGCAATGGAATGTCTTCACCGCTATAGGCACGGTAAGCGGCCTTGGCCACATCATTGAAACTGGGCACGGTATGATCCCGCACTTCAGAATGCAACAGCGCGCCCTGCAAACCGGGCATATCACCAAAGGTACGTGCTACCATCGTTCCAGTATCACGCGAATACTGCTGCACACGCGGATACAAACCGTCAGTGTTTTTTACTACTTTACCCGTGCGGTCGGTGCGGTTGAATTCAGGATGCAGGTCAGCAGCCCGACGTCCCGGCCCCAATGTTGCATAACCGCCTAATTGCAAGGCGAACATCTTGTCCAGCGCCTCGCGCAGTGTCACTATCTGGCTATCGGAAGTAGAAGGCCCTTTGCCTTCGTTATTCCATATCATTTCGTAATCGGCCAAGCCCACCAGTTGCCCGGTGAAACCGGCATCCTTAATTTCCTGGTGGTTGTTAATAGACCCAGCCCACAATACCACCGGCATACGGTGAGGAAGCGGGCGAGCCACAATCGTCACAGTAAATGGCACCGTCACACTCCGCAGTTTCTTCTGCGTAGTTTCGAAAGTAGCTGTTAGTGTGTAGTTATCGGGACGCAGGCTGGTATCTACCGGCACAGCTACCTGCACCGTTTGCCCGGCAGCAATCACGGGCACCGGAACGGTATAACTAGCAATGCCCTTGCCCTGCAGGAGCAGCACGGCGTCAGAGAGGGGGCGCAATGTATCGTTATAAACACTCACGTTCACATGAGCGTTTTTCTCACTGCGTAAAAATGCCGTGCGCGAACCTGAAGTATTCAGTCGCACTTCATCGGATACGGATTTCACAACTTCACCCTGCTGCCCGGTATAAGGCAGGCTTGTTTGCGCCAGCGCCATCACAGGCGGAACAATTGCCACTCCTGCCGCAACTAGAAATATTTTTCCAAGTTTCATGATATTTAGAGCTTGAATCTTAGAACTTAGAGCTTAGATAAAGAAATCTGTTCGTATCTCCCCTAAGCTCTAAAATCTAAAATCTATTTTTTTATCTTTTTAAAACTTCGAGAGAGACGGGTTTCCAGATACCACCCGCTTGCCGGCGGTCGAGAACCCGCACGGTAATCTGGTTGAGCTGGCCCCACTTCAAGAGGTCGCTGACATCCATGGCGAAACGCTGATTCCAGCCAGCTAAACCAACATCATGTTGACCTACATATTCGCCATTCACCCAAATCCACGCACTCTCATCTACAGCCTCAAAAACGATGTCCGTTCCTACCTGCTCCGGTTTCTCCGGCAAAGTGAAGGTATGGCGATACCAGCCTACGCCATCATATGGCTGACCTATCTGCTCTTCCCAAGCCCGTGAAATGGAGATTTTTCTCCAGGCGCTATCGTCAAAATCCGTTGTAAACCATTTTTGACGGTGCCCAAGTTGACGCACATCGACTTGAAATTTCCAGCCCTCAACAGGTAAAGGGATGGTTTGCGCAACAGAGAGTTGTAGGTCTTTGTATTGAGGAGCTTCGCGTAAAGTCATGCCATCTTTCTTAAAAGGCCACAACGCCTGCGAAGCAATACGGCTAACGTTAGGCGATTTATCTTTGCGCACGTCTTCCAATAAGGCAATCGCCTCCTGCGAATGAGCACGTAAATCAACCAGAGCCTCCACTGCCGCAACACGCATGTTATCATCAGCATCGTCCAGCACTAATTTGAGCAAGTCCACTGCCTGCGTCTTCGGAGTAAGTTCCAGCAGGGCACGTAGTGCCGTGCGACGGACCAACACATCGGTATCGCTCTTGAGTGCGACACCAAGCTCCGTTTTTGCCGGAGCACCTATTTGCCACATCGACCTGATCGCAGCCCGGCGTATCATGGCATTAGATTCTTTCATCGCGGCTACAAGAACCGGCAAGCCGCCTGCATCACCGTGCCCGGCCCTGAGAACTTCACTGCGAAGTTGCTGCAATCGTAAATTGGCAGGACTTGCCCAAAGCGGTGTGGATGCTCCGATAACGCCAACACAACTCCATAGAAATAAGAGATATTGCAATCTTCCAAATACCAGTTTCCTCATACTCATAATATTTATCGTTTAGATATCCCTCTCAACGCGCGCAAAACGTGTAGGTCGTATTAAGCGGTGAACCTGACCCCGCATCCCCACAGGGATAAACGGCGCGTGAGCGAACAGATTCAGGCTTGAGCCATTTCACATGCCCATCTGCAAAGGCAAAGTTATTTCCTCCCAAATGGCGCCGGAAATGATCTACCTGTCCGGTGTCTGCCGGCATATTAGTTGACCAGTTGTAGTTGATAAGAGCTGATGCCTGCGAACTAGCGGCGAACCAATCAACCACTATGACGGTTTGTGCCGGAGCAATGAGGGCACGCATCCCCCCAAGTTGATTAATATCGTAAACGTTAGACATATAATCCGTATAACCAGTACCGTTACTCAGTGCTGAAACAGGGCCAGTCGGTTCACTGGGACATTGCAGAATCTGTCTGCTCTTGACATAAGGCTGAATCAACTCCGCCCAACCCATATCCCGCCCTGGTTCACCTGCATTCGTAGGCGAAGAAGCCCATGAAGTGACGATACTTCCGTCATTGTTGGCGAAATGCAATGGATACCGTTCATCATAGTCCTGGGAATATTGCATAAAGCCTAATCCAATCTGCTTCAGATTACTCTGACAACTCGCTCGCCGTGCATTTTCCCTGGCCCTGGCAAATACCGGGAACAGGATCGCCGCCAATATTGCAATTATAGCTATTACAACTAATAACTCTATTAAGGTGAAACCTGATCTGTGCCCGTGAACATTTTCGCTATGCTGCATTTTCATCTCCTTACTCACTGCAATTTTGCATGTAATTATGATGACCCCATCATCGCCCATTCTAACGCTGTTATCAGACACCGACCACTATTATCAGGCGCATCTTGTTGACTTACGGAGTTCACCTGGCGTGCATTGGTATTTAACTGCAATCAGTTTGCGAAATTGATCGTATTTAAGACCTACTTTTGCCGCTATTTCTTCCACTCTTAAATCCGTGTTTTTCAACAAAGTCACAGCGAACTCCGCACGGCAATTTGTCAGGTATTCATGAAAAGTTATGCCCATCGCTTCGCGAAATTTTCGTTTAAAGCTGGTGGGAGACATTATGTATTCCCTGGCCAATATTTCGACTGTCAAGTGATTGTCAAGATTCGATTCGATATAGGCTTTAACCGAATCTACAAAGACTGGAGTTTTTTCAACCGGCATGTGTAGACGTCTCACTTCAGGGATGATGCCACGTCCGGTATCCAATTCACGATGCAGTAGCAGAATGAAACTCAACAGGAAATAATAAATAAACTTCTTTGCTACCGGTTCCTGCGACAGTTCATCGCACAACTGCGTAAATAATTGAGCCAATGAGCGATTTCTCACCAGTGCCATCCCGTTTTCCAAACTCACTTTAAGCTTTTTGCCTTGGGAGCGAGTAATCCAGCATTCCAGCCCTTCGCCATAGAGACGCCCCGGATAAATTCTAAGGACACTGCAATTTCGCTCTGAATTCCCACCCAGTTTGTTGGAATTTTCAGTACCAGTGGGCACTCCGGCAGGAAATAGCACTACGTCACCAGGGTAACAATGCATAATGTAATCGCTGGCCAAAAGATCGGCCTGACCACTTATGACAATTGCCAAACTGGGCAAGGCCATTTCATCCAGGCCATCTTCAGGCCACGATGCCAAAACTAAGCGTGAGATTTTAAAATTTTTGACGCCGCGAACCGATACTCGCTTACCGTGCAATCGACGGGATGTCACTTTAAGATGTGCCGGGAGAGCCTGCTGCCTGAATTCACTCTCGGTTCGCTTCGCCACGACGATGCGAGCTTCATTATCGCTCTCCAATGTAAAAGCGATTTTATTGAGCGCTGCGACCAACGGCCGGGCAAAATAGTGTTGTTCAGGAGCAGCCATGATAATCAAAAGCTGGAATCACTCAGCCAGCCAACCAAAACCTCACGACTGATTTTACCTCATCACACGAAACGCTCTTCCTGCAACAGCCGTGTTTTCTCCTGCCGTACTTGGACTTATCTCCATAAAATTATCTTCCGATTGTGATGCCTTCGTGACCTTTGTGTTGAGGCCGTTATCAGGGATAAATCATTGGCGGGATATTGGTAGTAATACGCAAAGCAAATTTGTCAAAAAGACACAAAAAAAGCCTACAGGTAGGGAACCCCACCTGTAGGCCGATAGTAAAACATCTTGCCATTTACGACAATGGCTTCTACTTCACTACAAAACCAGCCGTTGCCTTCTGACCGCGCAACCGCTCGCTCACTTCCACCTGCCAACGTCCCGGCAAATCGTTAGCTGCCAGTTCCAACGTAATTGCCAGCTTGCCGTTAGCTGCGCCGTAATAACCGCTTTTTTCGGCGATACGGCCTTGCGGGTCGCGAATCGTCACTTCCATCGGCACCACGGCTTGCAGGGCTTGTCCATCTGCCGCATTCATCTGCACCGCCAGAGCCACGTTGCCGCCCCGGTTTGCCGTGGCCGGCGCGGTCACTCGCAACGCTCCGGCGGCTTTTTCCGTCACCACGAAGAGGTTGCCTTCACCGCCGCCCAGGTTGACGGCGAATTGCAGGTTGCCATTGGTGCGTGTGGCTTTCACTTCACGACGATTCATCACATCGTAGACAAAACCATTGCGTTTGTTGAGCGTAATCTGGCTTTGCGAGGGCAAGCCATTTTCCATCACCATACCGTGCTGGCCGACGTAATCGCCATAGGTGCGATGATCGTTGATGGTGAAGATGTAATCGCTATTCCCAAAACGACGGCGGCGTGTCACCACTTCGGGATTGGAGCTTTCCAGCGGCAACGAATAGAAGGTATCGAGTTCGCCTCGTAACGCGGCAGCTTTTTCGAACATCGTCTTTTTGCTTTCGTGCGGCTTGCCGCGCGAAAAGCTGGGCATCAAAATATCAGGCTGGATGCCGGGTGCCAAAAATTCATCGGCAATGACAATACCGCCACGCTGCTGGAATTTTTTGATGGCGGCCGCAATCGGTTCGGTCAACACATCGCAGTGGGTGAGGAACAAAACTTTATATTGATCGAGTCCTTTTTGCTGGATGGTTTCGTCGTAAATAATTTGTGGCTGCAAACCGGCATAGAGCGCAACCATGTAGGAATCGGCTCCCCAACCGCCACCCCAACCAAAGGTGCCTCGGTTGGCCAGCATTTGCGAAGCGAAGCTCTGCAAGAAAGCGACTTCGGTAGGCGCATCCGGCACCTGGGTGAGCGTGGGAGCTAACGGTTGGATGATGTCGCGGTGAAGCTGAGCCACTTTCTTCCGGGTTTCGACGTTGGTAGTGACATAGCTGCCCTGTTTGAAGCCGAGTTCTTCGCCCATCGAACCCCAGCCATGATAGGCAATGGCATGCACCGGACGAGCAATGTTGAGCCACAGGGCTTCGCTCACGTGATCGGGCGCAATGGAGATGAATTTGGCATCGGGCGTAGCCTTCTCCCACGCAACTTCTTTACCAGCGATAGGATCTTTGGTGGTCTGGGTACGATACCAGATGATCTGCGTCATGTTCATGACTTTCTGGCCGGGCTGCCCCTGCGCCATCGCCATCAGTTCATCGGCTGCCAGGCCAATTTTAAGCGGGTCGGGATAGGTATAAGTCCACTGGTTCAGGTAATCGACCTTGCCGCCGCTGCCATAGAGGCTGGGCACGCGCGTGGCCGGATCGAACCAGGTGAACATGTCCTTGCGCCCGGTCGATTTCAGGCCATCGTGCAACTCGGAGTTGAGCGTGTTCCAGCCATCGCCGGTTTTCCAGTACCAGCGGTAATATTTCAGGATGGGGTGGTCTTCGGGCACGATACGCGAAGCGGGGAAATTCGGCAAGACGTTGTAAGCCACGCCGCGCGCCGAACTCACCTGCAGCGGAATGTCTTCACCGCTCTGCTGGCGGTAAGTTTGTTTATCGATATCGTTGAAGCTGGGCACGGCGTGGTCGCGCACTTCGGTGTGCAAGAGTGCGCCCTGCCAACCGGGCATATCGCTGAAGGAGCGGGCGACAGCTTCGCCGGTCTGGCGGGAAAACTGTTGAATGCGCGGATAAAGCCCGTCGATGTTATTCACCGTTTTGCCGGTGCGGTCGGTGCGATTGAACTCAGTATACATATCAGCGGCCGTGCGCCCCGGAGCCAGTGTGGCATAGCCACCCAGTCCCAATGCAAACAGGCCGTCGAGCGATTGACGCAGTGTGGTCAGGCGAGTGTCAGAAACAGATTGCCCTTTACCTTCTTCGTCCCATATCTTGCGATAATCGGCCAGATTTACCAACTGCCCGGTGAAGCCGGTATCCTTGAGTTCCTGATATTTACTGGTTGCACCAGCCCACATCACCACCGGCATCTGGTTGGGCAACGGACGCGGCACGATGGTCACGCCAAACGGCGCGGCTTCACCTAACGTTTTTTTTTGCACGTTTTCAATGGTCGCCGTCAGCGCATAACTATCAGGCCGCAAGCTGGTATCGACCGGCACCGAAACTTGGATGGTTTGGCCGGAATTCACAGTCGGAACCGGCACGGTACGGTCGGCGATGCCCTTGCCTTGCACACGGATAACGGCATTGGAAAGGGTTTGCAGCGTGTCGTTGAAAACACTCACGCTGGCATGAGCATTCTTCTCGCTGCGCAGAAAAGCCGTGCGCGAGCTATTGGTGGTCAGTTGCACCTGGCCCGATACGAACTTGGCGGCTTCGCTGGTGATGCGCACTTCATCGATTTTGCCGAAGAAACGCGCTCCCGTGCTGCCGACGCGGTCGCCGATGACCAGGTTCTGCGGCCCGTTACTCACCGCCCCCCGGTCTTTCAACTGGGCATGGCCGATTCGGACGCCATCGCGGTAGATGGCGACTTCGCCCTGCCCGTTATAGGAAAACGCCACGTGATACCACTGCCCTGGCACGAAGCTTTGGGGCGTAGAGCGAACCATCTCGGAATCTTTGCCGAAACCCAACTGCACTTCGACAATGTTTTGATCCGTGCCCGATTTGCGCAGCAGAAACATGTAGTCGCGGTTGGCGCGCTCGTTATCGGTGGTGCCGTAATAGTATTTTTTATCCAGCAAGACCGACATTTGCTGTTCGGCCAGCTTGGCATCCGGCGAAATCCACATTTCCACCGTGAAAGCGCCCTGCGGAGTGAGAGTATCCTTATCGGGCGTCTGGGCGCCCTGACGCTTATCACCGGGATCGTTTTGATCGCTAACATGCAGCGCCCCGCCAAACTTACCATCGGCCACGAAAAGGGAGTCGGGGCCGCGCAAGGTCAGGTTATGCCCGCGTCCCGAAACATCGCGCCCTGCTCCATCGCCATCGAATTTCCACAACGCGATGACGTTGCCCCCCGTCGCATCCTGCCCGGCATAGGGTGCTTGCCACGGCTGCGCCGTTTGTGCGAAAGCCACCGCAAGCGGCGCGGCAACCACACCTGCAGCTACAAGAAAAATATTTCCAAGTTTCATGATATTTTAGATCTTGGATCTTAGAACTTAGATCTTAGGACTTGGTAGAAGACGCTCGTTTGCTCCTCCCTAAGTTCTAAGCTCTAAAATCTAAGATCTATTTTTTTACCTTTTCAGGACTTCGAGGGAGACAGGTTTCCAGATGCCACCGGCTTGCATGCGGTCGAGGACGCGGACGGTAATTTGGTTTTGGCCGCCCCATTTCAGGAGATTGCTCACATCCATGGCAAAGCGCTTATCCCAACCCGCCATACCGATATCGTGTTGGCCGACGTATTCGCCGTTAATCCAAATCCAGGCGCTTTCATCGACGGCATCGAAGACGATATCGGTTCCAGCCTGCGCCGGTTTTTCCGGGAGGGTGAAAGTGAGCCGATACCAGCCAACGCCATCGTAGGGCTGTCCGATTTGGCCTTCCCAGGCTTTGTTGATCGAAATTTCCTGCCAGGAGGCATCGTTGAAGCCAGTTCCAAACCAGTTCTGCTTATGCCCGGTCTGGCGAACATCGGTCTGGAACTTCCAACCGTTTTCGGCCAGAGGAATGGTCTGGACGATGCTCAACTGCGAATCTTTGTATTGCGGCGTTTCGCGCAGGGAGATACCCTCTTTCTTAAACGGCCACAAGGCCTGCGAAGCCACGCGGCTCACCGGTGCCGCTTTGTCTTGCTGGGCTTTTTCCAGCAAAGCCACCACGGCTGGAGAATGCGGGCGCATATCGGCCAACGCCTCCACGGCTGCAGTGCGCAAGGTTTCATCGGCATCGCCCAACGCCTGCTCGGCCACGCCCACGGCTTTTTCGCCCTGGTTAAGCTCCAACAACGCCCGCAAAGCGGTGCGGCGCACCAGCATGTCGGAATCGTTTTTGAGTGCCTCGTTCAAAGCACCGGTAGCGGGTGTGCCAATCTCCAACATCGCCCGCACCGCCGCGCGGCGAATCATGGCGTTGGGTTCTTTCATGGCTGCCGTAAGAACCGGCAAGCCTGCCGCCCCTTTTTGCCCGGCGGCCAGCATATCGGCCCGGCGCTTTTGCAACTGGGGGTTGGCGGTATCGGCAAACCCGGCAGAAGAAACTCCTGCCAGGCTTGTTGCGCATGCGATCAATGCGCCGGTTCGAGTGAGAACCGATCTGTATTCCATATAAGCTCGCTTCATTCTTTTATCTTGCCACATTTATGGACGGAAGGGGTTCCAGAGTTTGCTGCAATAGGGCAACGATTCATCGATGCTGTTCAAATTACAAGCCGTGGAAGTTGTGCCACCATTAACTTCTGCCTTTAAAGCAGACATCGATTTCCATTTAACATGACCATCGCCATAAACCAGATTAGTTCCTTCTAAATGAGTGGTCGCTTCTGCAACTCGATCTGCTGTATTGATATAAAATGGTGTGCCGCGCATCTGGTATTGAGCAATAGGATTGCTAAGGCTGTTACCTGTTCCACTCATTTCATAAACCATCACAGTTTCAGCAGGCCGCTGAATCGCGGCTGCAGGTGTTGGCCCACCAACGATCGGGAAGCCATATTTAGGAGTTTCCCAATTACCGGTGCTGATATTATCGAGAGTTGTTGAAGCGGTATTACCGTAAGCTCCTGAATAGTGATAATCGGGAATGGTAACGGCATCATGCGACGAAGGACAGCGAAATAATTGCGTGCTCTTCACATAAGGATGAATCATATCCATCCAAGTGATGAAATTTCCCTTACCACCACCACCACAACTGCCGGGATCACAAACAGCAAAGGCCCTTCCAGGCGTTCCCGGTTCGGTCTGAATATAACTCCCATAAGTTCCTGCGGAGATACGCCCAAACCATGTCATTGGATACTTTTCATCATAATCTTGAATATATTGCATCACACCCAAGCTGATCTGCTTGAGATTACTCATACAACTGCTGCGTCGTGCATTTTCCCGGGCACGTGCAAATACTGGAAACAAAATCGCCGCCAATATTGCTATAATAGCAATCACAACAAGCAACTCTATCAGAGTAAAGCCTGATTTAGTTTTGATTAGAAGTGTATTACGTTGCATGATCGTCTCCTTATTACTGCAGCTACATATATTAATCATGCCCTCATTTATCACTTTTTAAACGTTACTATCAGACACCAAATAGTATTATCAGACATTTTTTCGTTGTTTCCGGTAAACACCGGGCGTACAACCATATTTAGCCACAATTAACTTCTTGAATTGGGAATACTTCAGGCCCACCTTAGCGGCAACGGTTTCCACTTTCAAATCGGTATTCTGTAGTAAAACAGCGGCGAATTCGGCCCGGCTGTTGGTGAGATATTCATGGAAAGTCATCCCCATAGCCTCACGAAAACGCTGTTTGAAACTGGTAGGCGACATCACCAATTGCCGGGCCAACACTTCTACCGTGAGGTGTGTATCGAGATTCGATTCGATATAGGCTTTCACAAAGCTGGCGAAATCGGAGGTTTGTTCGACCGGCTGATGTAGCCGCCTCACATCGGGCATGAAACTCCGTCCGCTATTGAGTTCATGATGAAGTAACAGAACAAAACTCAACAAGAGATGATAAATGATTCTCTTCTTAACCTGTTCCTGTAATAATTCATCGCATAACTGGTTAAACAACTGGGCCAGCGCACGGTTTTTGACCAGAGCTGCGCCGTAGCTCAAACTCACTTCAATCTTATCTCCCTGAGAGTGAGTAATCCAGCATTCCAATCCTTCTCCGTAGAGACGTCCCGGATAGATTCTCAGGACGTCGCAACTTCGCCGTGGATTATTATCCAGAACGTTAGGAAGCCCGCTGCCTTTAGGAACTCCGGCAGGAAGTAACACGACATCACCGGGATAACAGTGCATGATATAGTCTCCGGCCACAAGATCAGCCTGCCCACTCACTACTATCGCTATGCTATGTAAAGCCGTTTCGTCTAAGTCGTCATCCGGCCAATGTGCCAATACCAAGCGCGAGAGCCGAAAATTTTTGACGCCGCGCGCAGACACCCGCTTACCATGCAATAAACGAGGCGTGATTTTAAGATGCGAGGGTAAAACCTGCTGTCTCAATTCCTTCTCTGTCCGCTTCGCTACAATAACACGCGCTTCGTCCTCACTCTCCAGTGTAAAGGCGAGCTTATTGAGCGCCACAGCCAGAGGCCGGGCATAATGGCTTTGTTCAGGAGTAGCCATGGCAAGTAGAAACCGGGGATTGGCATGTAGCCCTCCCCGGCCGTTTACCTCACGACTGATTTTACGCCATCACACGGAACATCGCTTCGGTCACTTCGCCGTGCATTTTCTCTCCAGCCGCATATTCGAGCAACTGGTTCACCGTGCTACGCCCCTGGCGCTTCTGGCCGTTGGAAGCATGCCCGGCCAGGTGCGGTGTGAGCACCACATTCTTCAAGCTGCGGAACGGGTGATCTTTGGCGGGCGGTTCGGGGTCGGTGACGTCGATAAAAGCGTAAATGCGCCCGGTTTGCAATTCCGCAGTCAACGCTTTTTCATCGACGATGGAGCCGCGCGCCGTATTGATAAAAATGGCGCGATCTTTCATGGCGGCAAAATGCTCGGCTTTGAGCATGTGATAGGTGCTGTCGAGCACCGGGGCGTGCAATGTTACGACATCGCTCTGCGCCATCAATTCTTCGAGCGAAACCGAGCGCACACCTAATTTTTCCGCTTCTTCCTGGCTGAAATAGGGATCGGCCACCAAAACTTCCATTTCAAAATGCTGCAACAGGCTCATCAGGTGGCGGCCCACCTTGCTGGCACCGATGATACCGATGGTGACATCGAACGGATCGCGCACGATGACATTCTCAGTGCCCAGTTTGGCATCGGCCCAGTTGCCTGCACGCGCCCAATCACAAGCGGGGAAGTAACCTTTCAATCCAGCGATGATCATGCCGAGGGTGTTTTCGGCGACTCCGACGGCCAATGCGCCGTTGCTGGTGCCCACGCGGATATCGCGCTGCCACAATTCCTCGGGGACGAGTTTCTTGATCGACCCGGCGGAATGTACCATGACTTTGATGCTGGGAGCATGTTCCAACTGCTCGCCCGTCAGCGCGGGAGTGCCCCACCCCGTCACAATGGCTTCACATTCAGGAGCATGCTTTTTAAACGCTTCCAGAAGCGAATCGGCGTCCGAGGCCTCGGGAAGAATGACCGTGTGCTGCTCTTGCAAACGCGCCAGGTCTTTATCGCTAAAGCAACGATTCAACGTGTTCTGCGGCAAATGAAAGAGGATGTTCATGAGAAAATAGTTTAACCGATTTAACTACTCCAACAGATAACTAAAGACTTTGATAATTCACTGCGCAGGTTACACTTTAATTTTCACTTCGCCAACATCAATTTACTCATGAAACGTACCGACCACCCTGTTACTGATATCACACTCGATTTCTTCAAGAGCCATCCCCTGCCACAATATTCACCAGAAGCCGATAAAACGACGCGGGGGCGATTGCTTATCGTTGCCGGTTCACGGCACATTCCAGGCGCTGCCGTGCTGGCAGCGAGGGCTGCCCTGCGTAGTGGTTGCGGCGGCGTGCGCCTGGCCGCGCCCGAAAGCATCGCCACGGCGATTGGCATCGCCATTCCTGAACTGATGGTCATTCCCCTGCCCGAACTCGGCTCCGGCGGCGTGGCCTCGGCAGCCAGTGACCTCATTCTCGAACAGGCCGCGCACTGCACCGCTGCGGTGTTTGGCCCGGGCCTGGGAAGCGAACCCGATACCGATCAACTGCTTCGCGGTCTGGCCGCAAGCTTTCCGCTACCTACCGTTCTCGATGCTTCGGCCTTGCGTGCCTGGGGAAAAATTGAACGCTCTTTCAGTGCGCCGCGCATCCTCACACCCCACAGCGCGGAGATGAGTGAACTCACCGCTTTGAGCGAAGACGAGGTTGAAGCACAGCGGCAGGAAACCGCCTTGCAAGTGGCCTACACCTCGCAAGCCGTTATCGCTCTCAAAGGCCGTGAGACATTAGTTGCCAACCCTGCAGGGCAAATCTATAAAAATACTGCGGGCACCTGCGGCCTGGGCACAGCAGGCAGCGGCGACGTATTGGCCGGACTCATCGGCGGTTTATTAGCACAAATGCCCGAAGACCCTACTCGCGCCGCCCTATGGGGCGTTCACCTGCACGCCCTGGCCGGGGAAGCCTGCGAGAAAGAACTGGGCGACGACGCGATGGCAGCCAGCGATATTATCACCTGCCTTCCAGGTGTCCTGCGCTATGCACGCAAGCAAACTGATCGTAAAAACCTCACCGAGCGCACTGGTTTACGTCCGGCTTAAATCTCACGCAGAGGCGCAGAGTTCGCAGAGAAAAAAGAAAGAGAGGGAAGAAACAATTTAATGTTTCCTCCCTCTCTTTTATTTTTAATTAAAAAACCTCTGCGAACTCTGCGTCTCTGCGTGAGATTCCTAAACTTCCAGCACCACAGGCAGAATCATCGGTTTACGTTGCATCGAACTCCAGATGAAATCGGCCAGGCTTTCGCGGATGGCGCGGCTCACACCCTGATGATCGACCACATGATGCTCGGCGCTCTTTTCGAGACGCTTGCGGACTTGCTCGGTGGCACGTTGCATGAAATCTTCGGCAGTGGGTTGATGCAGGAAGCCACGCTGTGTCAGGTCGGGGCCGCTCAAGATGGCCCCGCTTTGCTTGTCGAGAATCACGGTCGCTACCAACACGCCGTCGTCGGAGAGATGCCTGCGGTCGCGCAATACTGAGTTGCCGACATCGCCGATGGTGAGGCCATCGACCAACACGCTACCGGCGGGCACTTCGCCGATCACTTCACAGCGTTCGGGCGAAATAGCCAACACTTCGCCCAGGCGCAGAAACGGAATTTCATCGCGCTTAAAACCTGCTTCCACGCAAAGGTCGGCATAGGCCAACGCATGACGCGCTTCACCGTGATAGGGCACGGCATACTTGGGGCGGGTGAGATTGAGCATCAGCTTGAGGTCTTCGTTATTGCCATGACCCGAAACGTGTACTGCGTGGTGCGGCGGACGGAACACATGCGCACCGTTCATGCAAAGTGCATTGATGACTTTGTAAACCGCGCTTTCGTTGCCTGGAATCGGGGTGCTGGAGAAGATGACCGAATCGTTTTCGCGCAGTTCCACAAAACGGTTCTGGCCACGCGCCACTTTGGAAAGTGCCGCCATCGGCTCGCCCTGCGAACCGGTCATGAGAACGCAGACTTCGTCATCGGCGTAATCGTCGATTTGTTCGATATCCAGAATCGGTTGCGGCGGATTGAGATAGCCCAAATCCGTAGCGATCTTCACGATGGTAAGCATTGAACGGCCAGTGCAGGCTACTTTGCGCCCGTAAAGATGCGCCACATCCAACACTTGCTGTACGCGATGGATATTGGAGGCAAAGCTGGCCACGAAAATGCGGCCATCGGCATCGGCAAAGATACGCTCAAGCGCCGGGCGCACCGCCATTTCGCTGCCGGTCATACCGTGGGTTCCGGCGTTGGTGGTGTCCGAAAGCAGCGCCAGCACACCTTTCTCGCCATAGTGGGAGAAACGTGCAAACTGCGGCATTTTACCATCGACGGGAGTCTGGTCGAACTTGAAGTCACCGCTCTGGATGATGGTTCCGACCGGGGTGGTGATCGCCAGGCCGCAGGCATCGGGAATGGAATGGCCAACGCGGATGAACTCGACTTCAAACGGCCCAATCTGCACGATATCGCCGGGCGAAACTTCATGCGTGTTGAGCGACTTGGGATCGACCGGAGATTCGCGCAAGCGCGCTCCCATGATGCCCAGGGTCAGTGCCGTGGAATAGATAGGCACTTCGGGAAACTCGCGCAGGAAATATCCCATCGCACCGACGTGGTCTTCATGGCCGTGGGTCAGCACGATACCGACGATGTCGGAAACGTTTTCGCGCAAATAGGCAAAATCGGGGATGATGAGATCGACACCAGGGGTATCTTCATCAGGGAACATGACGCCGCAATCGACGACGAGAATTTTGTCGTCGAATTCATACAGCATCATGTTCTTGCCGATTTCGTTGACACCACCCAGTGGAATCACTCTGATTTCTTCTTTACTCATATAAAAAACTTCTCCTTCTTAATGTGATAAGGGGCGCATAATCATGCGCCCCCTGGTTTCTTAGAATAACGATGGCGTATCGCTTGCAACGCCTTCGCTTTGTGTTTTGGCCGTTGTGCGACCTGCCGACTTGGTTGCCTTTTTCTTCACGGCTACCGATGTTGCACTTGCTGTTGGCACAATGCGCGGTGTCAGATCGGTGATTTCATCTTCGCGGATTTCGCGGTTAATGAGTTCCTTGAGCACCAGAATGTCGTTTTGTAGCGTGGAGAGCAGGCCACCGTTATGCAGCGCGGCAGCGGGATGGTAAAGCGGAATATAGAGAATGCCGCTTTTACGAAAAACCTTGCAACGTGCATTGCTGATTTTAAATTCCGGCCCGATGAGTGTCTTAAGTGCCGGGCTGCCCAGGGTACAGATAATTTTAGGATTAATCAGCGCAATCTGCGCCATCAGCCAGTCGTTACAGGCTTCAATCTCATCGGCCAATGGGACACGATTTTGTGGCGGGCGGCATTTCACCGTGTTGGTGATAAAAACGTCTTCGCGGGAAATACCCGCCGAATCGAGCAATTTGGAAAGCATCTTTCCCGCTGCTCCCACGAAAGGCAGGCCCTGCTTGTCTTCGTTTTCACCGGGGCCTTCGCCGACGAACATAATCCGCGCATTGGGATTTCCTGCACCCGGCACCCCATTGATTCGCGTTTCAGACAAACGGCATTTCGGGCACACCCGAATTTCGTCAGCCAATTCCTCCAATAACGCGATTTTATTCATGCAATTCTTATCTTTGGGCACCAATCGAAAGGCGCTACCCAACACTCACATCGTTGGCAGCGGCTTACGGCACAACCCTTCCTGCTGTTTGTAATTACAATAAACCGGCTGTTGCCATTGCGGCTCGCACGGCTTCCCGCTCAGCAGCAGTGCATTCAACCAGCGGCAAACGCAGTCCACCACAATCGAAGCCCTGCACCTGCAACGCTGCCTTCACCGGTGTGGGGTTTGGCGCTGTGGGGGGAAACAATGCAGATCCCACCGGCAATAGCTCCAGGTGCAATTCGCGTGCGCGCACTACATCGCCCTTCCAGAACGCGTCCAACATTTCCCGCAGCTTGTTCCCGGCAATGTGCGACAAAACCGAAATAACACCACACGCACCCAAAGTCAGCATCGGCAAGGTATCGCTATCGTTACCCGAATAAATTTCAAAAGACGGATCGGTATTAGCGCGGATGAAACCAATCTGCTCCAGGTCGCCACTGGCTTCCTTGGTGCCGACAATATTCTCGATTTCCGCCAGACGCGCAGTGGTTGCCGCATCCATATTGCGCGAAGTGCGGGCAGGCACATTATAAAGCAAGCACGGCAAATCGGTCGCTGCCGCGATGGCTTTAAAATGTTGATACAACCCTTCCTGGCTCGGCTTATTGTAGTAGGGCACCACCATGAGGATGCCATCGACGCCGACTTTGTTGGCCTGCTGCGTCATTTCCACCGAAAAGGAGGTTTCGTTGTCACCGGTATTGGCGATAACCGGCACATCGCCTGCGGCTTTCTTGATGACACGGAACAGTTCCAGCTTTTCGGTCGGCGACAGGGTGGGACTCTCGCCGGTCGTGCCAGACACGACCAAACCCGTGCTCCCGTTTTCAATCAGGCGCGCGGTCAGTTCTTCGGCACGCGCATAATCCACTTCACCCGTCGCAGTGAACGGGGTGACCATTGCCGTGACTAACGGCCCAAAATGAGAAGAAGGTTGCAGACTCATGCAGGGGAATATCTTAACACAGCGGCACGGATATGAACCCATATCCGTGCCGCGCAATTTTATTTATAAGTAACCGTCGCGGCCCAGTAATTCGGCTACCAGAATGGCACCCTTGGCGGCTCCGGCCTTGGTGTTGTGCGATACCAGCACATACTTCACACCATTTTCGCCAAGCGCGGTTTCTTCGCGCAGACGGCCCACCGAGGTGGTCATGCCGCCTCCGGCGTCGCGGTCGCGGCGCGGTTGGGGACGGAACGGATCTTCGAAGACCTGAATAACCGGCTGCGGTGCAGTCGGCAGGCCATCGAGGCCGCCGGTGAATTCGCGCATGGCAGCCTTCACTTCGTCGACGCTCACCGGCTTTTCGGTGGCGACATACACCGCTTCGGTATGGCCATCGAGCACGGCTACGCGGGTGCAGGTGGCCGATACCGGGAAGTTGGCATCCACAATCTGTTCGCCGTTCAAGGAACCGAGAATTTTCTGGGTTTCTTTCTGGACCTTCTCTTCTTCGCCCGAGATGTAGGGGATGACGTTTTCAATCGCATCCAGGCCGAGCACGCCGCCGCGACGCCCTGCTCCGCTCATCGCCTGCATCGAGGTCATCACGACTTTGGAGATGCCCCAGTTGTCGAAGATCGGCTTCAAGGTCACGGCCAAGCCGGTGGTGGTGCAGTTGGGAATCGGAGTTACGAAACCCTTCCAGCCACGATCACGCTGCTGACGCTTGATCAGAGCGGCATGATTGTTATTGACACCGGGGATGAAAATCGGCACATCGTCGTAGTAGCGAAAAGCGCTGGCGGTGCTGATGACCGGGGTGGTTTGCGCATAGCGCGGTTCGAGCACTTTGGCAGCATCGCTTTCGATGGCGGTGAAAACGATATCGACTTCACGGGCATCGAAATCCTCGGCGTTGACGACCTGCATTGCGGCGAGATTCTCATCCAGCGGCTCATCGCACCACCAACCGGTGGAACCACCGGGTTCTTGCAGGGCTTCAAGATAGGTTTTACCCGCCGAACGCGCCGAAGCGGCGAGGTGGGTGATTTCAAAATCGGGGTGATTGGGAAGCGCGGCTAAAAACTGCTGACCGGCAATACCGGTAGCGCCGATAATGGCGACTTTCTTCTTCATTGGAAACTTATATTCTCCATGCGGGGTTTGCCAACCAGTATAGCGAACCGGTGGCTATCTTGGTTTTTATAATCTTAATTAACACTTATAAGGCCGGAAAATGCTGCAACGGCCCGTGCCCATGCCCTAACTGTGGCGCCTGGGCAATGGCAGCGGAGATGTAAAGCTTGGCCGCCTGCACCGCTTCGCTTACCGATGCGCCTTTAGCCAGTTCGGCAGCAATAGCTGCCGAGAAGGTGCAGCCGGTGCCGTGGGTGTTTTGTGACTGGATACGCGGGGCACTATATTCCTGAAAGCCTTCGCCATCAAAGAGGACGTCAGTGGAATGGTCGGTATTCTCTTCGTGCCCGCCTTTCACTATCACGTAAAACTCCCGCCCTGCCCCGCCGCCCAGTTCCCAAATTTTACGGGCTGCGGCATCGCGCGATGCTTTATCGAACACTTTCTCACCGCACAGCACTTCGGCTTCGGGCATATTGGGGGTAATGATATAAGCCAACGGCAGCACCTTTTGGATCAGCGCCTGTACCGCATCGGCCTGCAAAAGCGCGTCGCCGCTTTTGGCGATCATCACCGGATCGACCACCAGCTTACGCAAGTTCCACTGCTGGATTTTTTCAGTTACCACTTCGATGATGGCATTACTGCCCAGCATGCCGGTTTTGGCCGCACCGATTTCAAAATCGCTACATACCGCATCGAACTGCTGCGCGATGATTTCCTGCGTCATCGCCTGCACCCCAGTGACGCCCTGCGTATTCTGCGCTGTGATAGCGGCAATGACCGAAATGCCGAAAACCCCACGCGCGGCAAAGGTTTTGAGATCGGCTTGAATACCTGCGCCGCCCCCGGAATCGGAACCGGCAATGGTGAGAGCTACTTTCATGGGCTGTTTAACCGCGAAGGACGCGAAGTTCGCGAAGAGAAAAAGAAGAAAAGAGTTTAATTCTTAAGGGCAGGTATTACTCCCTGAGCATCAAAAAATATCGCTAAATCAAACTCAAAAGTAACAGTCGATACCTCGGCGTCTACGTTCCCCAATCCTACCCTTCTTTCTCTTCGCGAACTTAGCGTCCTTCGCGGTGAATATCTTAAAGAATATGTTCCAACCCGTAAGTCAGACCGCTCAACCCCTGCACTGCTTTCACGGCGCGCAGCACGCCGGGCATGTAGCATTCGCGGGTGATGGTATCGTGGCGGATATTGAGGGTTTGGCCAGGCATGCCGAAGATGACTTCCTGGTGCGCCAGGTAGCCGGGCACGCGCACGCTGTGGATGGCGATACCGCCCATCTGCCCGCCGCGCGCATTCACGGCAGCCGAACCGCTGGCCTGATCGTCACCGCCGACACGGGTGAAATCTTCACCACGGGCTTCTCGCAGCACCTGAGCGGTTTTGAAAGCGGTGCCGCTGGGGGCATCGATTTTCTTTTCGTGATGATACTCAATGATTTCAGCATAGTCGAAAACCTTGGCACACTCGGCGGCAAAGCGCATCATGAGCACGGCACCGATCGCGAAGTTGGGCGCAATGAAAACCGGCACGCCGGCAGCGCGGCTCTGGGCATCTATTTCTTCTAAATCGCTTTCAACCAAGCCCGTGGTGCCAACAACAGGGCTGACACCAGCGGCCAGCATGATGCGAATATTTTCACGCACGGCTTGTGGCGTTGAGAAATCAACGGCAACCTGCGCGCCACTTTCCTTGAGAGCCGTTGCCAGGTCACCAGCAATCAAAACGCCTTGCGCGCCGACTCCGGCGATTTCTCCGATATCCTGCCCGACCAGATTATGATCGACAGCACCAACCAACTGCGTCTGCTCATCGTTCACAACGGCTTTCACGACTTCCCTACCCATGCGGCCAACAGCGCCTGATACAAGAACTTTAATGCTCATCTGTCTATAAATTCACTTTTTAATAAATAAAATGGTGTTACCGACAGTGCGGCAGTTTACGCAATGTAGAGCGGATTGGAAAACGCGCGCCGACCATCGTTACTGATAATCTCAGCCCTCACAAAGCGTCGGGCGCCCGTGGGAAGAGAAAGAGTAACGGACGACTCACCCAATAAGTCGCGACGCAGCACTTCCTTGCCGTCGGCAATGATACGCAGCAACAACAACCCGCGCACATCGGCGGCATGTATTGTCACTTCGCTCCCCGCGCTGATAGTCGAACCCATAAGCGCCTCGCCACTTTGGATAGCCAACAGCGGGCCGTTGGAAACGAAATTCCGGCCTTGCTTAACAGTTGCCAGAATATCGGCCTGCGTCAATGAATCGGTGAGCACACCGTTCCACACCATGCCGATGCAGTGTGGCGCGTGGGCATCGGTGTTGCCTAAGGCATGCACGGTTTTTCCGGCCAAGAGCAGTTGGTCCCAGAGTTCGATCGCGGCTAAATCGGTGTAATCGAAGGCGTTGACGATGTTGTTGGCACCGTTGCAAATCTCCATCAGGAAAGGGTCAGGCAAATCGAAAACAATCTGTTTCTGCTCTTCGTTATACACGCGTTGCGGCCACCAACCACAGGGATGAGGAAGAAAAATTGTTGCCCCCAATTCCTGCGCCTGGCGGCAATCTTCCAGAAAATCCATCTGCGGGGTGAAGGCTTCTTCCAAGCCTAATATTCCCAGGTGATGATGCTGTGTGGCTGGTTCCTGGCCATACCAGAGGCCATGCTCAATGCATTCCTCTTTCTGTGTTACGCCCCAGTGATCGGTTACGAACTGGAAATCGAGTCCGGCGCTGGCCACCATCTCGGCGGTTTGCGCCACGGTGCCGATGGCATCGGAATGCAGGGTATGCGAATGAAAATCGCCGCGCTGCACCGCAAAAGGAAAAAGCGCCCGCGATTGTTCAACTCGCTGCGCCGCATCCTCGACTATGGTGCGGCACATTCTCAGCGGATACTCCTCCGTTTTCGCTTGCGCCTGCTGCGGATTGTTTAATAACTGCTTCTCCGCATAACCTTCCATGATCAACTTTGGTTCACTCATGCGACCTCCACTGTTAATGCACTTTCTTTCACCGCCCCGACCGCCGCCAGATTCATGGTATCGGGGTTGAAAAGTTCTATTGCTGCTTCCTGCACATCGCTTTGTGTCACTTGCAACACATCGGCCAGCACTTCCTGCGTGTCACGCTGGCGTCCGTAATAAAACTCGTTGCGCGCGATACGGTTCATCTGCGCGCTGGAGCTTTCTTCTGCTAACAACAAGTTGGCGCGTGTCATTTGCTTGGCGCGCTCCAACTCTGTCTTCGTGACGCCACGCGCTTTGACTTTTTTCAACTCACGCCCAATAAGCTTGAGCACCTTGCCTGCTGCTTCAGGCTCGACACTGGTTTCAATGGCCCAGAACCCGGTTTTGCGGTAACTGGCCGAAAGAGAACCGATGTTATAGCAAAGCCCGCGTTTTTCACGCACTTCCTGAAACAGTCGCGATGAATAGCCACCAGAGAGGATGATATCGAGCAACCAACCGGCGAATCTCTGAGGATCGCGATAATCGTAACCTTTGGTGCCGCAAATAAGATGTACTTGCTCGGTATCACGGTCGTGGTGAGCAACGTGTGCAACGATACGCGGTGCGCGCGGGCAGACATGGCGCTTGCGCGCCGACGACTGACCATCGGGCAAGCCCTGCAACAAGTCACTGGCCTGGGCCACGATTTCCTCGTGACGCACATTGCCGACAGCCGTCACAATGACGTTGCGCGGCGTATAATGGCGATTCATGTAATCGCGCACGTCATCGGCACTAAATTTCGCAATGTTCTCAGGTGCTCCTAAAATGGGAAAACCCCAGGCGGAATTGGGCCAGATGGTTTGCTGGAAGACTTCCTCGACCATCTCTTCGGGCGAATCTTCCACCGACTTGATCTCTTCGAGGATAACGCCCCGCTCAATTTCGAGGTCATCGGCATCGAGTGTCGGGCAAGTGATGAAATCGCAAAGCAACTCCAGCGCCAGCGGTGCCTGTTCGGATAAAACGCGGGCGTGGAAGCAGACTAACTCCCGCTCGGTGAAGGCATTGAACTGGCCGCCGATGGAATCCATGGCGGCAGCAATCTGCTGCACGCTGCGCCGCGCGGTGCCTTTGAACACCATGTGTTCGAGCAAATGGGAAAGGCCGCGTTCTTTTTCGGTTTCAAAAACGGCTCCGGCGTCAATCCACACGCCAATAGTAGCCGAGGGCACGCCTTCGTGGCGTTCGGTAAGAACTCTTAATCCGTTGGGGAAAATTGTTTTACGAAATTCGTGTTGCATCAAAAAATAAAAAAACCACAGAGGACGCGGAGGACACAGAGAATATTTTAATTTGAAATCGCTTCAGGACAAGGTGTGTAATAAACCCTGTTTCCCGAATTTTCCAAATTTTCTCTGCGTCCTCCGCGTCCTCTGCGGTGAGTTTCAGACTTTAGCGGTTGCCGCGCGGACGATCTCCACCACGGTTACCGCCGCGGTCTCCACCACGATTGCCACCGCGATCTCCGCCACGGTTGCCGAAGCCACCGCGCGGACGGTCGCCGCCGCGATCTTCGCGGGGAGCGCGTTCACGCTCGACGTAACCTTCGGGCTTTTCAATCAGTGCCTTGCGGCTCAGGTTGACACGGCCCTGGTCGTCGATTTCGGAGACTTTCACCTGCACGGTGTCGCCGACGTTGAGTACGTCTTCCACAGCGTTGACGAAATTCCAGTCCAGGTCGGACATGCGGATGAGGCCTTCGCGTCCAGGCAGAATTTCAACGAACGCGCCGAAGTTCATCAGGCGGGTTACGGTGCCGGAATAAACTTCGCCAACTTCCACTTCAGCCGTCATATCGCGGATGATCTTAGCCGCTTCTTCAGCGCCCGCACCGTTGGTCGAGGTGATGAAGACGGTACCGTCATCTTCGATATCGATCTTGGCACCGGTCTTCTCGACGATGGAGCGGACGTTCTTACCACCGGGGCCGATGACTTCGCCGATGCGCTCGACCGGAATGTTGACCGTCAGGATGCGAGGCGCAAAGCTAGAGAGCTGTTCGCGCGGCGCGGCGATGGCGTCCTCGATAACATCGAGAATGTTCATGCGGGCGGTGCGAGCCTGGGCAAACACTTCACCCATCATGTCGATGGGCAGGAAGCGGGCTTTCGTATCGAGCTGGATCGCAGTGATACCGTCGCGGGTCCCGGCCACTTTGAAGTCCATGTCGCCATAGAAATCTTCCATGCCGATGATGTCGGTGAGGAGAATACGGTTAGACGGATCGGCTTCATCGATCACCAAACCGATGGAGATACCGGCTACCGGTGCGAGAATCGGCACACCGGCGTCCATCAAGGCCAGCGTGCTGCCGCAAACCGAAGCCATGGAGGTGCTGCCGTTGGAGGAAAGCACTTCGGAAACCAAACGCAAAACGTAGGGGAACTCGTTGGTGGGCGGTAACACCGGAACCAAGGCTTTTTCTGCCAAAGCGCCATGACCGATTTCACGGCGGCCCGGGCCACGCATGGGGCGGGTTTCGCCAACCGAGAACGGTGGGAAGTTGTAGTGATGCAGGTAACGCTTGGTTTCTTCGCCCTCTTTGAAGGAGTCGATGATCTTGCCGTCGCCGGGCGAACCGAGCGTGGCAATGGTGAGCACCTGGGTTTCGCCACGCGAGAACAAACCGGTTCCGTGAACGCGCGGCAAGATGGAAACCTTGGCCGTCAACTGACGCAGGTCGTCTTTGCCACGTCCGTCGGGGCGCTGGCCCTTGCCCAGAATCAATTTGCGGGTGTATTTCTTGGCCAGCTTTTCAAACACGGTGCCGACTGAACCGAGTTCAGCAGCGCCTTCGCCATATTCTTCCTTGATAACGGCTTTGGCTTCATCGCGCAGCACGTCGAGTGCTTCGTTGCGCTCGCCTTTGCTCACCGTGGCAACAGCAGCTTCAATGCGTGCTCCGAACTGGTCTTCAATTTTGGCAACCAAACCTTCGGGCAAGCTCTGGATCACCATTTCCTGCTTGGCTTTGCCGACTTTCTCGCGCAACTGGTTCTGCAGATCGAGAACCGGCTGAATGACACGATAGGCCATTTCAATCGCCTGCTGCATGGTATCTTCTGACACCTGCGAAGCGCCCGATTCGATCATCAGCACACCGTTGGCGGTGGCGGCGACAACCAATTCGAGCTGACCGGTCTCAACCTGTTCGTAAGTGGGGTTGACCACGAGATCGCCATCGACCATACCGATTTTCACACCGGCGATGGGGCCGTCGAACGGCACATCGGAGATCATGAGCGCAGCCGAAGCACCGATCAGGCCGGGGATATCGATATCGTTTTCATGATCGACGGCCAGAGTGGTGATGACGACTTGAACTTCGTTGAGTGCGCCTTTGGGGAACAGGGGACGGATGCTGCGATCGATGAGGCGACCGTTGAGGATGGCATCTTCGCCGGGACGGGTCTCGCGGCGGATAAAGCGGGAGCCGGGAATTTTTCCGGCGGCATACATGCGTTCTTCAAAATCGACGGTGAGCGGGAAAAAGTCCATTCCCGGACGGGGGCTGCGGGCCATCGTCGCCGTCACCAGCACAATCGTATCACCGTAACGCACCGTTACCGATCCGCCAGCTTGCGGGGCAAATAAACCGGTTTCTATTTCTAATGTGCGTCCGCCCCAGTCGAGCGACACGCTTTCAGATTGTATTGACATTATTCTTCTCCAATTTCACTATTTCTCTTCCATCCCCAATCACACCTTGCGCAAACGAAAAAGGCTGCCGACAAGATGAGCGGAAAGAATCGAACGTGTGTTCGATCCTTACCCTCTCACTTGTTGACAGCCGGTAACTTCGTTTAGCGACGAATACCGAGTTTGCCGATCAAATCGCGATAGCGCTGGACATCCTGCTTCTGGATGTAACGAAGCAGACGGCGGCGAGCGCCAACCATCTTCAACAGGCCAAGACGTGACGCATGATCTTTACGATGCGTTTTCAAGTGTTCGGTCAGGTGATTAATACGTGCGGTGAGCAATGCCACCTGCACTTCGGGCGAACCGGTATCGCTATCGTGATGGCGATGTTCGCTAATTACTTCCTGTTTAGACAGCTGAGCTACAGTCATGTGCTTCTCTTTGTTTCCTTAAATGTATATTGAACTTTCTAAGGCTATCAAAAACCCAATAGAAATGCAATTCCCAACCGTCTCAAGACGACGGGGGATTCCTCTTTGTGCTTCATCCGATATCAAGCACTCCTATTCTACCTAAAAGCCCCGAGCATTGGCATCTTTTACCCCGCCTTCCTCTCCTCCTCGGGAAAGACGTAAAATAACAGTAACCTGCCGACACGGAGAACTATGAACGAAACAACAGACCGTGCCTCCCAAGAACCCAAAGTGCTCGAAGTCGTGAATACGCGGGTGTTCAATGCACCTTGCGAACTCATTTTCGAAGTGTCGAGCAATCCCCAACACCTGATTCACTGGTGGGGGCCAAGCGACTTCACCAATACTTTCCAGGAATTCGCTTTCCATCCCGGTGGCAAATGGCGCTTCGTCATGCAGGGGCCAGACGGCAAAAAGTATCCGCAAGATAAAGAGTTTGTGGAGATTATCGAACCCTGCTGCATCGTTTTGCGGCACCACCAACACGAGCACAACTTCGATATGGTAATGACTTTTGCCGAGCAAGGCGAAGGCACGCTTGTGACCTGGCGCATGGTGTTTGAAGCCTCGCCTCAAAACGTGCATCTCGAATCCTTCATTCCGGCGGCCAATGAGCAGAACTTCGACCGGTTGGAGGCTTATCTGAAAACGCTCTAGGACGAATAACTATTTCTTCCCTTCAAATCCGTAATAACACAACGATAAACGCACCTTGCTGCTACTGATCGCGAGTGAAGCCATACCATTGTTCAATAAATCGAAGGCATTCGGGAATATTCATGTCCGAAAACGCAATTCTTCAACAACGCAAAGTGCAAATCATTGACGAAAATGACTTAATGGAAGAACTCCGCCGCATACCGCTCTTCGCTTCCTTGTTCGAGAGCGAAGAAAACATTACCGCACCGTGCTTGCCGTTTTTAAAAGAAGGCGAAGTTCTGGTTTTCAAGGCCGGAGAGCGCGTCGTTCACGAAGGCGATGCCAGTGCTTTCTATGTGGTGCTTGAAGGAGAATTACGGGTTCTCAAGGAGGTCAGCGGGCAGGAAATGATGCTGGCCACGCATCAAACCGGCACTTTTTTCGGCGAGATGGCGATTCTTCTGAATAACGCGTTCGTCGCCAGCGGACAGGCGGTTGGGCATTGCCGCGTATTTCGTTTGAGCCAGGAAGCGTTCTGGAAAATGCTGGCATCGTGCCCCACGATTACTCAGCAAATTATGCGCACCATGGCGCAACGCACACAGGGCCTGGAAACCATTTCGCAAGGCCGCGAACGGCTTTTATCGCTCGGCACGATGGCCGCCGGGTTGGCACATGAATTGAATAATCCTGCTTCGGCCACGCGCCGCGCTGCCAGCGAATTGCGCAACACGACCCGCGCGTTGCCGGCCCATTCCTGCCGCTTCAGCAAACTGCATTTGGGGGCGGAGCAGCTCGAATATATCGCGCAGGTGCAGCAGGAAATCGGCCAGCGCCCTGCCACGGCTATTCCCCTCGACCCGCTGACTCGCAGCGATCTGGAAGAAGCACTCATCGACTGGCTGGATGCGCATGGCGTGGAAGAAAGCTGGAATTGGGCACCTTCACTGTTGGACGCCGGTTTGGATGTGGCATGGTTGCAAGAGTTCGCTTCGCACTTACCGCAAACCGCCCTGGGTGGCGTGCTGGGCTGGATTGTCGCGACGCTCACGGTTGATAACCTAGTGCAGGAGATCGAGCAAAGCACGGCGCGCATTTCGGGCATCGTGCAGTCGGTAAAATCATATTCGCATCTCGACCAATCGCCCCAGCATTTGGTGGATGTCAATGAAGGTTTGGAAAGCACACTCACCCTGCTCGGCCATAAGCTGAAAGGCATCGAAGTTGCGCGTAGCTACGATGCCAATTTGCCGCAAATTGTCGGCTTTGGCGGGGAGTTGAACCAGGTATGGACCAACCTTCTGGATAATGCGATCGATGCCGTAGAACAGGCAAACCCGAGACAGATTTCGGTTTGCACTTCGCGCGAACACAATTCGATTCTGGTGGAGATCGCCGATAACGGCAGCGGCATCTCAGAAGAATTGCAAAGCCGCATTTTCGAGCCGTTTTTCACCACCAAAAGTATCGGCAAAGGCACAGGTCTGGGGCTGGGCATCAGTTATCGTATCATTGTCGGGCGGCATCATGGCGATATCAAAGTCCGCTCAAAACCCGGAGCGACGTTGTTCCAGGTGCGCCTGCCGATTCATGCGGCAACAAAATAAACCTGGAGTATTGGGGGAAAATGATGGAAATCAATCATAGCTTCAACGCTATCAACGAAGCAAATTTCGGAGAAGAAGTATTGCAATCGCAGGAGCCGGTCATTCTCGAATTCTGGACGGAAGGCTGCAAGCCGTGCCAGAAGCTGGGCGGCATCATTCGCAAATATTCCGGGCAAATTAAAATCGCGCCGTGTAATATCGACGAAAACCCCGAGTTAGCCTCAGAGTTCGGCATCCGTGTAGTTCCCACGTTATTGTTTTTCAAAAACGGCGTCGTGACGGATCAGGCAATGGGAACCTTCAACGACATCGACGAAGCCGAAGTAGAAGCCAAGTGTCAGGGTTTAATTGCGGCTGAATAATCGAAGTTAAGCAAATTAAATTTAAAAAATATGGCGAAGCCGATTTTATTAACCGTTGATGACGATGTGAACGTTTCGCGTGCTGTTGAGCGCGACTTGCGGCGTCAGTATGGCGAGCGCTTCCGTGTGCTACGCGCCGAATCGGGCACGAGTGCGCTGGAAACATTGCAGCAACTCAAGGAACGCGGCGAAGCCGCTGCGCTTTTTCTGGTGGACCAGCGCATGTCGGAGATGACTGGTGTGGAGTTTTTGGAAAAGGCGATCGATCTTTATCCTGAGGCCAAGCGCGTTCTCCTGACCGCCTATGCTGATACCGACGCGGCAATTCGCGCCATCAACGGGGCACGCATCGACTATTATTTGATGAAGCCGTGGGACCCGCCCGAAGAACTGCTCTACCCCACCCTCGACGACTTGCTGGAGAACTGGGGTGAATCGCACCGCCCACCGTTCGAGGGTATTCGTATTGTAGGTGACAGATGGTCGCCGCAATCGCATGAGATCAAGAACTTCCTGGGCCGCCACCAGGTGCCGTTCCAATGGGTTGATATCGCTCTGAAGGGTGCGGATGCACAAGCCCAGAAACTTTTGCAGGAAAACCCGCCACGCACTCCCACGTGCGATGACGGTGCTGCTTTGCCCCTGGTTTTCTTTCCCGACGGTTCGCGCTTATCGTGCCCGACAATTCGCGACATAGCAGATAAAATCGGCATGCAAACCCGTGCCGACAAATTATTCTACGATTTGGTCGTAGTTGGCGCAGGCCCGGCCGGTTTGGCGGCTGCGGTGTATGGTGCTTCCGAAGGGCTAAGCACCCTGATGATCGAAAAGGAAGCGCCCGGTGGACAGGCCGGGACTTCTTCGCGCATCGAAAATTATCTGGGATTCCCCATCGGACTGTCCGGTGCCGACCTGGCACGACGCGCCATCGCACAGGCACGGCGTTTCGGCGTGGAAATCGTTTCGCCCCAGGAAGTGAAAAGCCTGCGTGCGGAAGGCCAGTATCGCATCGTGACTTTAGGCGACGGACGCGAAGTTTCTTGCCGTGCTTTGTTACTTTCGATGGGCGTGCAGTGGAACACCCTCGATATACCCGGCATCCAGAAATTCACCGGCGCAGGTGTGTACTACGGCGCTGCGGCCACCGAAGCGCTTTCGTGCGCCAATGAAGAGGTGTATGTCGTGGGCGGTGCGAACTCGGCAGGACAAGCTGCGATGCATTTTTCGCGCTATGCCTCCCGCGTGACCATGCTGGTGCGCGGCCCCGATTTGACACGCGGCATGTCCGATTATCTGGTCGATCAGATCGCCGCCACGCCCAACATCGAAGTGCGCTTTAACGCCAGCGTGATCGAAGCCTGCGGTGAAAATAATCTGGAAGCGATTACAATCTCCGATTCACAAACCGGACAAACAGAACGTGTGCCCGCGACGAGCCTGTTCATTTTCATCGGTGCCGTGCCACGCACACAATGGCTGCAAGGCACAATTGAAACTGATGAGCGTGGCTTCTTACTTTCCGGCAGCGACCTGGTGCGCGACAGTGTTCGGCCCGAGGGCTGGAATCTCGACCGCGATCCTTCCCTGCTGGAAACCAATATCCCCGGCGTTTTCGTGGCCGGTGATGTGAGGGCAGGCAGCATTAAGCGAGTGGCGTCCAGTGTGGGAGAGGGTTCGGTTTGTGTTTCGCTGATCCACCAGTATCTGCGTGAGATTGCAGGGTGAGCAATAGAGAACGCTCAGCCCCTATGGACCGCTGGCGTCCCGCCGGCATGAGCACAACGATTCTTCTGTCATGATAAAGCGGACTTATACGTTGTGCCGGCGGGACGCCGGCGGTCCATAAACGGCTTGCACTATGAAATTAACCACAAGGCGCTTGATCTACGGCAGTCTTTTCTGCCTCATCGCCATAACCCTCACCTATTTCCTCGTCGACCCTCCCTTTATGCAAAAACTCCGTGGCAAAGCCACTGTTTCCGACCGTCTCGCTCAATTCGGACAGGCAGCGCAGCAACGCTGGACTCCTTTCTTCGAGAAAAAACAGCTCGCCTATCCACCTGCCAAACTGCTGTTGGTTGGCCTCAAACAAGAAGAATTGCTGGAAGTCTATGCTGCCGATTCCAGAGGCAAATGGCAACTTCTACGCACCATGCCGGTGCAAAAATCCAGCGGCAAGATTGGCCCCAAATTGCGTGAGGGCGACTATCAAGTGCCTGAAGGCTTTTACCACATTGAATCACTCAATCCCAACAGCGCTTTTCACCTGTCGCTTCGCATTAACTACCCGAACGACTTTGATCGTAAACAAGCTGAAAAAGAAGGCCGCACAAATTTAGGCGGCGACATCATGATTCATGGCTCAAACGCCTCCGTGGGCTGTCTGGCAATGGGAGATGAAGCGGCTGAGGACTTATTCATCCTGGCCGCCCAGACCGGTATCGAAAATATCGAAGTGATTCTCAGCCCGGTCGATTTCCGTAAGCGTGCCGTGCCTGCCGAAGCACAGCGGCCACAATGGGTAAGCGAGTTGTATGGAGAAATAAAAAAGGCCATGCTCGCGTTACCGTAAGAATGACCTACCCCGAAGAACCGCGCGCGTGAGCGAGCCGGATTGACTTATCTTTTTGCTTTCCGACCAGGCATAAGTGTGGTCTTAGATTGCGAGGAACGAACTAAAAGTCTTGCTCAGTCCACTTGCTCACGCGCGTGGTTCTTCAAGTGCCGCCAAACTCTCGCGCCCACTGCGCTGCACCGATGACACCGGCATCCGGGCCAAGTTCAGCGGGGACAATCTGGTTAACATCAAAATGTAATTGCGAAGTGCGGGCCGCTACGGCGCGGCGCAACGGTGCGAACAGCACCTCTCCAGCCTGGGCAATGCCGCCACCGATGACTACACGTTCGATATCAGTGAGCAGGATGACGTTCATGATGCCCACTGCCAAATAGACGGCGGTTTCATCCCACACGGTTTGTGCCAGTTCATCACCAAGCTCTGCGGCCTGGGCGATGTGGCGCGGGGTCAGTTCGGCTAAATCGGGGCAGACATCAGGAATTTTAGACACGCGTCCTGAACCCAGATGGCGCAAGGCGCGCCACACAATAGCATCGCGTCCGCAGACGCTCTCCAACGTGCCGATGTTGCCGCCACTGCCACGCTTGGAGTCGAAATCAACTGTGGTGTGCCCGATCTCCGAGCCGCGTTCGCTGTGCCCCAGATGCAACTTGCCGTTGAGAATGAGGCCGCTGCCCACCCCGGTACCGAGCGTGAGCATCAGCATCTGGTCGGCACCGCGCCCTGCTCCATAACGGGCCTCGCCCAGCGCTGCGGCATCGGCATCGTTAATCAAAAAAACTGGAAAATCGAAACGCGGCTGTAAACGCTCGGCTACAGGCAGATTCTTCCAGCCGTTGAGGTTGGGCGCATAGACACAAATACCCGAACGTGGCTTCACCGGGCCGGGCACGCCGATACCGACGGCGTTGATCTGACTGCGCTGCACCTCGTCGAGACCGCGGCGCACTTCCAGAATTGCATCCGCCAGGCGTGGCAACAGCAAATCGGGCGATTCGTGCTGCCGGGTTTCATATTCACGAGACGCCAAAATGCGGCCCGCGTTATCAACGCAAGCCGCATTAAATGTCGTCCCACCGAGATCGAGTCCGATGGTCATAACACGGGATATTCAAGGCGCACAGCAGGCATAACCCGCCGCGCGCCCTGTTTGGTTTTTAGCGCAACTGATCGCTGGTGTAGTGCAAGAGGCCAACCTGGCGTGCCAGACGAACCTGACGTGCAACATGGCGCTGCTGCTTGGCAGTCAGGCCGGTGTGGCGGCGCGACAAAATCTTGCCGCGCTCGGTGATGAAGCGACGCAACTGGGAAGCGCTCTTATAGTTGAGGCCAGCGATGAATTCGGGATCGAAAGATTGGCGCTTGGGGCGCAGGGGGCGCAACGGGCGGCGCGAACGAGACTGCAATGCCATTGGAAATTTACTCCTGAAATTTTACTACGGGTAATTATATTTGATTTTAAAACGAAAGTCCGCTCCGATCAATCATCGGCAAACGGATCGCTATCGTCAAAGTCTTCTGCCGGATATGCCGGTTCGGGACGCGGAGCCGGTCGACTGGGCGCTGCTGCCGGACGGCTGCCACCAGCGTTAGCCTGGCGCGGCGCGGGCGGAGCACCCATTTCATCGTCGGGGAAGTATCCATTACCCTCTCCACCGCCAGCCGGAGCGCCACGGTCAAAACCGCCGCCGCCACCGCCCTGTTCGCGATTCGATTCCAAAATCTCGATATTATCGCAAATGATATCGGTGAAATACCGTTTCTGTCCATCGGGGCCGGTGCTTTCGCTGGTCTCGATAGAACCTTCCACAGCAACCAGACGCCCCTTGGGCACATAGCTGGAAATGAATTCCGCCTTCTGCCGCCAGGCCTTGCAACGCAAGAAATCGGTTTGTTTCTCACCCTGCTGGTTTTTGTAACGTCGATCGACGGCGAGCGTGAAAGTCGTCACTGCCAATCCGCTGGCGGTGTATTTCATTTCCGGCTCACGGGTCAAACGACCGATAAGAAAGACTCTGTTGAAACTGGGCATGATTCCTCTCCTCTTGGCGAAGCCGATGAACTATGAAAAGTCACTCGGCTCCGGACAAGGCAATTTTTATTGTTTTATTTTTTAACGATCTTCTTTGAGCAGCATGTGGCGAAGAACGTTTTCATCCAACTTGAAGAAACGATCCAACTCACCGGTCTGCTCGGGCTTGAAGCGTGCATTCAGCACGACATAAACGCCTTCCGACTGCTTCTTGATGGGATAAGCAAAACGACGCACTTCGGAAGTGCGCACATTGTCGACAGCGCCTTCGAGCGACTCTTCGATCAGGGCGCGCACACGACGCGAGCTGTCTTCCACTAACTTCTGGTCGCCAGTGCGCACGGCAAAAATGACTTCATAACCCACGCCACCGGGGACGTGCTTGCGCTGCAGACCTTCACCATCGCTCACAGCAGAGGAAAAACCATCCGCATCGCGCGCCGGCAGAACCGCTTCTGCGGCAACGGCTTCGACAGCAGGAGTTCCTTCATTTTCACTTACAGCGACCGGCTGTGCGGTTTCTTCCTGCACCTCGGTCGTTTCGGCTGCCTCAGCCTGGGCACCATTGGTTTCTTCGGCTTCGAGCGCCGCATTATTTTCTGCCAATTCCGTCACCTCGTCCATTTCCTTTAAAAGATCGTTCGCGGAGCCAATGCTCCCGCGTCCGATTACTCACTGTTTTTAAGCCAAGTGATTATAGCCAAACCCGTCCCACTTGGCAATAGACCCGACTTGCCAATCAATTAGCATTACTTAGCAATCAATATCCTATCACCGGCATGCAGGGTATAGGCCTTATGATAAGATATTTTCGGTACGAAATTTAGCGGCGCGCTCCAGGAAACGAAATTGCCCACTATTAAGGTGGCTCTATTTTTCCTCATTCAGCGCCACACGAGCAATTCGATATGTCAAAAAGCAATTCCAGTCAACTTCGCATCGGCGTCATCGGCGTCGGCATCGGCCAGGCCCACATCAAGGGCTACAAAAAAGTCCCGGAAGCGGAAATCGTCGCCCTGTGCGATATGAACGAAGAACGCGCTCGTAGCGTTGCGCATGAGAACGGGCTTTCCAACGTCCAGATTTACACCGATTACCGGGCCATGCTCGAACACGCCGACCTGGATGCGGTTTCGGTGGGTCTGCCCAACTTCCTGCACCGCCCTGTTGCTGTCGACTGTTTAAACGCCGGAGCACACGTGCTATGCGAAAAGCCCCTGGCGCTCAACGCCAAGGAAGGCCAGAAGATCGTCGAAGCCGCCGCTATCAACAAACGCAAATGCATGGTAGGCCAGGTCAACCGTTTCCGCCCCGACTCCCAGTATCTCAAGCAAGTCATCGATAACGGCGAGTTAGGCCGCCCATACTACTCGCACACCGGTTGGCTACGCAAGCGCGGCATCCCCGGCTACGGCGGCTGGTTCACCACCAAAGAGCAGAGTGGTGGCGGCCCGCTGATTGATATCGGCGTTCACTTGCTCGATATCGCCTGGTGGCTGTGCGGCTGCCCTCGTCCGGTTTCGGTGAGCGGCGTTACCTATGCCGAATTTGGCCCCCGCGGCAAAGGCCTGGGCGGCTGGGCGAACGACAACACCAAGCCCAAAGGCACCTTCAACGTGGAAGATCTCGCCGTGGCGCTCATCCGCTTCGAAAACGGCCTCACCATCAACCTCGAAGTTTCCTGGGCGCTCCACAACGAAAAGACCCGCCAATGGTGCCAGATTTTCGGCTCCGAAGGCGGTTGCGACTGGGGCGAAGATCCCGCCATCTACCGCGAGGTTATGGGTGCCGATGTGAGCGGCAAAATCGATATCGGCAAAGGCGACCCCTGGCATGGCCAGATTCGCCACTTCGTCGATTGCATCCTGCAAGACAAGACGCCCGATCCCGACGCCGTGCAAGGGGTGCAGATGATGAAGATGCTGGACGCTATCTATAAAAGTGCTGAAACCGGCAGGGAAGTCGCGATTAAATAAGACACATCAAAGCCGAAACATCTTCCCGATGTTTCGGCTTCTGTAGTAAGGCCCATCATCTTTGGGATGTTCTGAGGTAATGATGACCAATAATACAAAACTTCCTATCCGTGTCGAAGTCATACAGCCGATTTTATCGGTGAAAGACATGGCGGTGAGCAGGCACTTCTACATCGATATACTCGGGTTTACCGAAGAAGATTGGGGCGATGATAACTTCACCAGCGTGAGATGTGATGGAGGCGCAATCTATCTTTGCAAAGGCTCTCAGGGCAACCCCGGCACCTGGGTATGGATTGGCTTTGACGGGAATATTTTCGAACTCTACACTCAACTCCGAGAGCGAGGAGTAAAGATTCGTCAGGCACCCGTCAACTACGCCTGGGCGCTGGAAATGCAAATAGAAGATCCCGACGGCCACGTGTTGCGCCTTGGCACCGAACCCAATCCTCCCAAAACCTCTGAAGATTAAGTCGTTTTCCCATGTTCTTCGATTCCCATTGTCACCTGACCTTCCCTCAACTCGCTTCTCAAATCCAGGACATACTTCAGCGCTGTAAAGACGCACAGGTGACCCGCCTTCTCAACATCGGTGACGATATCGAGAGTTCGCGCATCGCTCATACGCAAATTCCTCTCGCGGCGGAATATGGCATTACAATGCGGGCAACAGCCGGTGTTCATCCGCAAAAAGCGTTGGAGTTCGATTTCGAAAAGACTCCCGCCATCCTGCGCCGGTTGGCCGGTGATGAGAATACCGTCGCTATCGGCGAGCTTGGGCTGGATTATGTCTATGATGATAGCCACGAGCAATATCCCGGGGCTTCCCGTCCCCATCAGCAAAAAGTGATGCGCACGCAGTTGGATTTGGCGCAAGAACTCGGCTTATCGGTCGTTATTCATAATCGTGAGGCCGACGACGATCTTCTGGCCGTAGTCGCCGATTATCCCGGTTTGCGCGGCGTATTTCACTGCTTCGGCTCATCGCCGGAAGTAGCCGAAAAAGTACTCTCCATGGGCTTTCATCTGGGTTTCACCGGCATCGTGACTTTCAAGAACGCCGGTGTGGTGCGCGAAGTCGCGCAGCTTTGTCCACTCGATCGCATGTTGATTGAAACCGATTCGCCCTACCTCGCCCCGGTGCCCTACCGTGGGAAAACCAACGAACCGGGTTTCGTGCCGTTTGTTGCCAGGACCATCGCCGAAGTGCGCGGCAAAACGATTGAAGAAATCGCCGAGCAGACGACAAATAATGCGCGATTGCTATTCGGCTTGAACGCCTCCACGGGTGACGCCTGAACGATGCCCAGATTCACAGCCGCGAGATCGTTTTATCGGGATATGGTGGGGGTGGCTCGTGCCAATATTCTCCCCGCCCTGGTGCTGCAAGCAATTGCGGTTTTCCTACTCTGGGCCTATCACTATTGGCCTGCCGCCACGAATGCTCTCAACGAACTGGCTAAAATTAAATTGGCCACCGGTTTTCTCTTTGCTTTCGTGGCATCGGCCATCGCCGGTGCCGTGTTGCCGCTGCTGTTACAAAGCCTGCAGCGCGGCAATCACCGGCGCATCGCAGCCAATGCCCTCCCAGCACTGTTTCTTTTCTGGGGTTTGCGAGGTTGCCTGGTCGATGCGTTTTACCAACTCCAGTCGGCCGTTTGGGGAAATAGCGCCCACCCTGTTACCCTGGCCATTAAGATCTTCTGCGATCTCGCCATCGCTTCACCGTTTGTATTTTTGCCCTTTCTCGTCCTGATTTTTTCCTGGGCCGATACACAGGGCAATCTCAGCCTGATGCGCGAGAGTTTTCGAGACGGTATAGTGGCCTGGTGGAAACGCGAAGCATTACCGCTTTCACCCGTCGCGTGGCTGGTATGGACACCGGCGCTGGTCGTGGTGTATTCACTACCGCCTGGTTTGCAATTTCCCGTGGCAGCCATTATTCAATGTTTCTGGGCGCTCATCTTGGTCGTGCTCACCGATAAAGGCCGTAAAACCACGAAGCTTGAACAAGCCACCTGAACCCGACTTTTGGTTTACATTCAGAAAAATCCGAAAAGACTCGAGACATGCCCTTTGTTACTGAGGCGAAAACATTTTGCCGAGATATGATGACTATCGCGCGAGCCAATTTTCTGCCTGCGCTTATGCTGCAAATCTTCGTTTTTTAGTGTTGATTTTTTCCTGGGTCGAAAACGAAGGATGCACCACGTTAATGCGCGACAACTTTCGTGGCGGGCTGCTCACCTGGTGGCGGCGCGAAACCCAACCGCTGCTCCCTGTTGCGTGGCTCATATGGACGCCCGCCATAGCCGTTATTTATTCACTTCCCGTAGGACTTCAATTTCCCGCCGATACCCTCATTCAATGTTTCTGGTCGTTGGCGCTCGTCGTGCTGACCGATAAAAATCAGACAGCACAGATGGCAACGGAACCGGCTTAATAACAGCCGATTATCAGGCTTATTCCTTATAAATAATTCAAATAAAACCTCAGGTCACTTATAATTGAGGGAGACAGCTCTAAGCCTTTTCCTGGCAGCTTATATCATGCACTCCCTTTCTCTTATTCCCCTCATTGCCCAGGCTCAAAACGGCGATACTTCGCGCACCGCCATCATTGATGCTAACGGCTCCTACAGCTACGAACAACTACTGGAAGCCTCGGCGCATATCGCGCTTGCGTTGTTAAACGGCGAAGAAGACCTGGCGCAAGAGCGCGTCGCCTTTCTGGTGCCTTCTACCTTCGATTATCCGGCTTTGCAGTGGGGCATCTGGCGCGCGGGAGGGATTGCAGTGCCTTTGTGCACTATGCATCCCGCCGGGGAACTGGCCTATGTCATCGAGAATTCGGATGCCTCCATTGTCGTTGCCCACCCCGAATATGAAAGCCTGCTGCGCCCGGTTGCCGAGCAGTTGAATCGCCGCTTTTACCTGACGACTGAATTGCAAGAAAAGGAAGTAGCCGGCACGCTGCCGGAGGTGGACCCGGAACGCGCCGCGATGATCGTCTACACCAGCGGCACCACCAGCAAGCCCAAGGGTGCAGTTACGACTCATAATAATACGGCATCCCAGATTGAATGCCTTATCGAAGCCTGGGGATGGACGCCGGACGATCAGATTCTCCTCTTCTTGCCGCTGCATCACGTGCATGGCATTGTGAACGTGCTCTGCTGCGCTCTATGGGCCGGTGCCACCTGTGAAATGCTGCCGCGCTTCGAAGCCGATTTGGTGTGGGATAGGCTTAAAAGCGGCGAGGTGACGCTGTTTATGGCCGTGCCGACTATCTATGCCCGCTTAGTCAAAAGCTGGAACAGTGCCGATGATGCCGAAAAGCAAGTGCTAACCGAAGCCTGCCAGAAGCTGCGCCTGATGGTCAGCGGCTCGGCTGCCCTGCCTGTGAGTACTTTAGACGAATGGCGTGAAATCAGCGGCCACACTTTGCTGGAGCGCTACGGTATGACCGAAATCGGCATGGCACTTTCTAACCCCTTGCATGGCGAGCGGCGCCCGGGCCACGTCGGCTCTCCCCTGCCCGGCGTGGAAGTGCGGTTGGTCGATGAGAAAAACCAGCAAGTTGCCGACGGCTCGCCGGGTGAAATCCAGGTGCGCGGCGGCAATGTCTTCCGCGAATACTGGCAGCGTCCCGAGGCCACCGCCGAAGCGTTCGTTGACGGCTGGTTCAAGACCGGCGATGTGGCAATTTGCGAGGATAACGTCTATCGCATCCTGGGCCGCAACTCGGTGGATATTATCAAAACCGGCGGCTACAAGGTTTCGGCTTTGGAAATTGAAGAAGAATTACGCACTCATGAAGCGATTGACCAGTGTGCTGTGGTCGGTGTGCCCGATGCGGAATGGGGCGAACGAGTGAGTGTTGCCGTGGTGCTTAACGATGGCAAGTCGCTCGATCTGGATACCTTACGGAGTTGGGCGAAAGAACGACTGGCTCTCTACAAAGTGCCTTCTCAGTTACTGATTCAGGAAGAGCTGCCGCGCAATGCGATGGGCAAGGTTATGAAGCCGGAAGTGACGAAGTTGTTTGGTGGGAAGTAACCTCGGCTAATTACAATTAGACAGAATATTACGCTCCCAGACGCGATAAATCGCGTCTCTACACTGGCGTCAATACTTACTACTCAACTACCGTTTCACGGGTTAAGCTCCACGCCTGCGCCTTCTCTTTGAAGTGGGGTTTTGCCAGGCTCCAGGTCTCTTTAAAGAAGGCCGAAAAACGATATTTATCGAGCGATGCGACGCTATCCCAATGGCTGTAGGTGAAAACCACATCGGGATTACCCTCCTCGCGCCAGAGTTCCAGATGGAGGCAGCCTTCTACGTGGCGAATGGCTTGCTTGCGTTCTTCAAATAAGTCGATAAAAATCTGCGACTTGTTTTCCTGAAAAGTGAGCTTCACGATACGGATAATCATTTTTCAACCTTGCTTTCGCTACATTATCCCGGTTGGTTATCGCGCAAAATGCGTTGCAAATTACCGCCGAGGATTTTCTCGATTTCGTCGTCTTTCAACCCCATCTTTACCAGCCCTACCGTCAGCAATGGCCAGTTTGTCCACGCCAGGCTGGCGCGGCTTAAAGCTTGTTGCTTGGGGTCGATGGGAAGAGCCGGTTTTGAGGGTCTTTGATTCTTTCCCATCGGGTTCACCTGAGCCGCCGATTTTTGACCTTCGATTTCTTTGGGCCAATCCTGCCCGTAGCCTAAGTCGGTGCCGATAGCCACGTGCCCGGCTCCCACCAGTTTGACCGCGTACTCGACATGCCTGAGCACCATGTTGATATCCGAGGGCGCCCCCAGAAAGCCGGGCACACCGAAGATGCCGACATAGCCACCCGTTGCGGCAATGGCCTTGATTTCTTCATCGGTTTTGCAACGCGGATGGTCGTTCACAGCAACACAACCGATATGGCTGGCGGTAATCGGTTTGCTGGAAACCTGCGCCGCTTGGAGCGTGCTGTTTTTGCTGCTGTGCGGCACATCGACGATGATGCCAACCCGGTTCATACGGGCAATGAGTTCGCTGCCGAAATCGCTCAGGCCACCATCGTGCACTTCCAGGCAACCGTCGGCAAAGGCATTGCGGCGGTTATAACCCAGGTGCATGAAACGCACGCCCATGTTGTACCAGACCTGTACCCAATCGAGCAGACCATCGAGATCGCCCATACTCCCCGCCCCTGCTGTAGGTAGGCCGGTGAGGCTGAAGAAAATACCGGTGCGTCCAGTTGTCTTAGCTTTTGCAATATCTTCGGCACGCATTGCCTGAAAGACACGATCGGGAATTTCCAGACAGAGACGCCGATACGCCGCCATAATCATCATGGCATCGTCAAGCGATTCGCCCATGAAGTTGACACTCTGGATCATGGCGGCAATCCCGGCTCTTTCCAGTACGGCTTCAAACTCCTGCGTCGCTTCCGCGTTATCGAGTGGCGTCACTACCCGATAGGTGCGCGACTTGCGTTTCCACTCCGGCCATGCCAGTCCACGGGCGTTGAGTGCTTCAATGGCGTTCTTCAACTGCGGTGTGTAGACCTTGGGCAAAAAGCCGTAGTTCTCACACACCGGCAAACTGCGATGCAGCTCCAATCCATGTTCGAGCTGCTCCGCAGTGGGTTGCAATACTTGCAACCCTTGCTGCCACTGTTCATCGATTTTCGACAAGTAATCTGGCATGATAAATCGTCAGCCCTCAAGCTCCTCAAAGGGAAACAACGGCTTGCGGCGGTTGTGATAGGGCAATTGATTCATATCCGCCGTGGTGATGCCGGGGGTGTTGACACGAATCAGCGTCGGGCACACCGGCTCGTAGGCTGCGACCGGCGAGTGGACGCCCTTGGCAATCAGCACGTCGTAGGCCAACGGGTCGATGCCGCTGGAAATGAGCTGCTGCAAGCTCGAAGAACCATGACGGCGCGAAGTCAGCAAAATGGTTAACCCGTTATCGGTATCCACCACAACCGACGGCCCCATATTGCGCCTGGTCCGGCCACCGTGGCGCGCTTCGGGTTCGATATAGTGTCCGTCGTGAAAGCTGCGCACCGTGACCTCGGCCTCAAACGGCGGCCCATGTAACGGGTCGGTTTTGCCGCCCATTTTCAAGTGGATGCGCTCACCGGGCTTGGCGATTTGCGCCTGTTGCACCGATTCAGGATCGTAAAGCGTGCCGAAACCTTTCAAGCCGCCACGGTTTTGCAGGGCGTGCAAAAGCAGCGTGCCATCGCCGGGCGAACCGCCGCCAATATTATCGCCCATATCCAGCAAGCACACCGGTTTGGGCGCTTGCCCGGCCTGATCGAGCGCTTCTTCCACCCCGATCATCACACCACGAAAATCTTCCTGATGCTCCCAGAGATAGTCGGTCAGCTCCTGAGCATACTGCTTGGCAAGCTCCTTATCGTTATCGGTAACAACGATAAAACCCGAACCCATCTCCGGCACGTCGGCATAAGGAAAGCCCAGAATCACACTGGCCGAAAGCACTTTGGGGCGATTGCGAATCTCTTCGACTTTCTTTTGCAAGCCCAGGCACGGCTGCGCATCGGTGAGTTGACGTTCGATGTTGATGGCAAACGGCGGCAGCGAAGCGGCTTGCGTGGGCTTGACTTCGCCACGCAGAGTGCGCACCATGAGTTGCCCCGCTTCGAGGCCTCGTTCTCTCTGGTCGAGATGAGGATTACGGCAATAAGTGATGCCGGCGTTGCAAGCCGCAATCATCCTCTCCGTGACATTAGCGTGCGGATCGAGTGTCGAGATGATCGGCACTTCCGGCCCCACCAAGCGGCGCAATTCCGTGAGCCACCAACCATCCATATCGCCGTGCGTACCATCCACTCCCGCCCCGTGCGGCGCGACCAGGAAACCATCCAGTTTCCCGGCGCGCGCTAACTCTTGCCGGGTATAGCTCCACAGGATATCTACGACCCCGGCAGCCACCGTGCCCGAGGCACCTGCGTGAGCATAAAAGAGTGGAACCGCCTCGATACCTGCGGCTTCGAGCGCCTGCAAAAAGCCGGTTAGTTCGTGGTGGGCCTGGCCGTAATCCCGGCGAATTTCCTCGCCGCGCAGAAAGACCGTGTTTTGAAAATCTTCCAGCGTGGTCTGTTTCTTTAAATAGGTATTCGATTCGTGCGCGATACCAAGAATACCAACCCGCAGACATGAACTCATATTGCCTCGCTTTGACTCTTTTTTCGTTGAGAAGAATGATTACAAAACGGCATTCTCTTCGAACGGGAACAACGGCTTGCGGCGGTTGTGGTAGGTCAGTTGCAGCATATCGGCTGTGGTAATGCCGGGGGTGTTCACTCTAATCAATGTGGGACAAACCGGCCGGTAGGCGGCAACCGGTGCGTGAACACCCTTAGCCACCAGCACGTTATAAGCCAACGGGTCGATGCCGTTGGAGATGAGCTGCTGCAAGCTTGAAGAACCATGACGGCGCGAAGTCAGCATGACGGTGATGCCGGAATCGGTTTCCACCACAACGGCCGGCCCCATGTTGTAGAAGTTCTTGCCACCGTGACGGGCTTCGCTTTCGTAGTAGGTTCCTTCATGGAAGCTGCGCACCGTCACTTCAACATCCAGCGGCTCGCCGTGCAACGGGTCGGTCTTGCCGCCGATTTGCAGCCGGATACGGTCGCCGATGGAGGCTTCCTGCGCCTTCTTGACCGACTCCTCATCGTAAACAGTTAGAAAGCTCTTCAGCCCACCGTGATTATGGAGGGCATGCAGCATAATCGTGCTATCGGCCGGGCCGCCGCCACCAACATTATCGCCCATGTCCAGCAAGCAAACCGGCTGCGGGGAAGACTGAGCCATTTGTAAGGCTTCATCCACGCTGATCATCACGCCACGGAAATCTTCGCGATGTTCCCACAGGTAATCGGTCAGTTCATCGGCATATTTTTGCGCCAGCTCACGGTCGTTATCGGTAACAACGATAAAACCCGACCCCATCTCCGGCACGTCGGCATAGGGAAAGCCCAGAATCAGGCTGGCCGAAAGCACGCCTTCGCGGGCACGCACTTCATCGAGCTTGGCAGCCATGCCCAGGCACGGCTGTGCATCGGTGAGCTGGCGTTCGATATTAATGGCGATCGGCGGCAAAGAAACCGCCTGCACCGGCTTCACCTCACCGCGCAGGGTACGCGTCATGAGCGCACCGGCTTCCAGGCCGCGTGCCTTGGAGTCGAGATGGGGATTGGTGCGAAACGTGATGCTGGCATCGCAGGCCGCAATCATCTTCTCGGTGATGTTGCCGTGCGGGTCGAGGGTGTTGATGATGGGAACATCCGGCCCCACCTTGGCGCGCAGTTCACTGAGCCACCAACCGTCCATATCGCCGTGCGGCTCATCTACCGCCGCGCCGTGCGGGGCCACCAGGAAGGCATCGAGCGGAACGGCTTTGTCGATTTCTTCAACAACCATCTTCCACAAAGCATTGATGGTTTCGGCGGTAATCATACCACTGGGTGTGGCCCAGGCCATAAAGAGCGGAACGGCTTCAAACCCGGCCGCTTCCATCGATTCAAAGAACCCGGAGACTTCGTGGTGCGACTTGCCGTATTTCTCACGCACTTCCTCGCCCCGAAACAGAATGTTGCGCTGAAAATCTTCCAGCGTGGTGGGCTTTTTCAGAAAAGTGTTCGATTCGTGGGAGAGGACGATCAATCCGATGCGTAGCTTGTGGTTGGTAGTTGAAGGTGTCATGGTATTTATCTTACAGCGATTGAGCAGAACCGGTCTGCCCGGCGGACAAAATTTTGCGGGCCTTGAGATACACCGGCAAGTCGATGAGTTCTCCGTCCAGCTCGAACGCGCCGGTGTTACGCGTCTCATACTGCTCCACGACCCGCTGCGCCCACTGGCGTTCTTCATCCGTGAAACGATAAGCTGCTTGCACCGCTGCTAATTGCGCCGGGTGAATCACCATTTTGCCGTAGAAGCCCATCTGCTTACCGAGCTTTGTATCGGCTTTATAAGCAGCACTGTCATTCAACACCGGAAAAACGGCATCGACGGGCGGTTCCAATTGCAGCACGCGCGAGAAGAAAACCAACTGCCCCATCGCAAAGCGGCGTTCTTCACCGGCGGCACTCCATTGCGTGCCGAGATCGAGTGCATAATCGACCGCACCAAACGAAACCCGCTTCACCTGCAACGGCAAGGCATCGCTGTGCATCAGCCAATGCACACCGGCCACCGATTCGATGAGCGGCAGTACTTCGACTTCGCCCAATGCGTCCGTCACCGCCTGCACATCGGCGCTCGATTCGCATTTCGCCAGCACGATGCCGTTTGGTCCAACTTCTTTTGCCAGTGCCATATCGTCAGCAAAGAATTCCGTGCCGGCACTGTTACAACGCAGGTAGAACGGCTTTTGCAACGTTCCTTCACGACGCCATTTGCTAATCGTTTCCCACACCGTCGCCCGAGCCACAGACTTTTGGTCGCGCGCCACGGCGTCTTCGAGGTCGATAATGACCGCATCGGCCTCACTACCGAGCGCCTTGGTGATTTTGCGCGCGCTATCGCCGGGAACGAAGAGGTAGGTCAGGAACATGATTCCTCAGTGCCGGGCAAAACAGTGCCAGCAATACCCTCATCCAACGCTTCGTAGTCGAAGTAGCGGATGGTTTCGTAAAGCTCGCGGCGGGTGAGCATCTGCTCCACCGAAGCAGCCTGGGTGCCGGTTTCGAGAATCTGTTGGTAAACGGTTTGATAGGCTTTGGCCGCAAGGCGCAGAGAGGTCACCGGATAGATCACCATCTGGTAGCCCCAGCTTTCAAACTGCTGCGCTGTATAGTAAGGCGTGCGGCCAAATTCCGTCATGTTCGCCAGCAATGGTGCACCCAGGCCATCACGAAACTGGCGAAACTCTTCTTCGCTCGAAAGCGCTTCGGGGAAGATGCCGTCGGCCCCGGCCTGCATATAGAGCCGGGCGCGGGCAATGGCAGCGTCGATGCCTTCGCTATCTTTGGCATCGGTGCGCGCAATGACAACCAGGCTGGGCACGACTTCCTTCACCGCGCGAATCTTCTGCGCCATCTCCTGCGCGCTCACCAGCTTCTTGCCGTTGAGGTGGCCGCATTTCTTGGGCAGCTCCTGGTCTTCCATCTGCACCGCCGCCACACCGGCTTCGACCATCTCGCGTGCGGTACGGGCGGCATTGAGCACACCGCCAAAACCAGTGTCGATATCGACCAGCACCGGCAGGTTGGTGGCACGAATCAGGTCACGGGCGCGCTCGGCCACTTCCTGCGAAGTGACAATCCCCAAATCCGGCAGCCCCCGGCTGGCGGTATAGGCCGCACCGGAAAGGTAAAGTGCGCCGAAGCCGACATTGCGCGCAATCTGCGCCGCCAGGCCGTCGTGCGCACCGGGGATGCGGAGAATCTCCGGCGCGGTCATCAGGCTTTTAAACTGCGCAGCCAGTTCGGCTTGCGGGACAGGTTTTTCAATGAGCCACGACATAATAATCTGTACTTTAAATGATTTCCCCACTCGCCGTTTGAATTCATCTCAAACGCTGAACAAGGCCAAGTCAGTATTAGCATGTCATCCTCGCGAAGGCGGGGACCTAGAACACAGCACAGAGGGTCAACCTTAGCGTAAAGCTAACGTTTGCCGCAAATAGCCGTGTACTGGATTCCCGCCTTCGCGGGAATGACGGACTTTCAGGGTACCGCTTGTACCGATACGTTATACCATCAGTTTTTCCACAAACAGGTTCACCGGCATTTTTTCCAACTCTTCGCGGCTGGCAAACAGTTCGGCTATTTCCTGCTGCGCGCGCTTGGCGTAACGGGTAGCGACGCTGGCGGTAAACTTCTCGCGCAGCTTGGGAATGCCTTCCTCGCGACGGGCACGGTGGCCGATGGGATACTCGCAGACCACCTTCTCGGTGTGGCTGCCGTCCTTGAAGAATACCTGCACAGCATTGGCAATGGAGCGTTTTTCCGGATCGAGATAGTCGATGCTATATTGCTTTTCTTCCGTTACCACCATTTTGTCCCGCAACGCGTCGATGCGCGGGTCAGCGGCAGTTTCGTCTTCGTAATGGTCGGCAGTCAGATCACCGAAAATTAGGCCGATGGCCGTCATGTATTGCAGGCAGTGGTCGCGATCGGCGGGATTATTGAGCGGGCCTTTCTTGTCGATGATGCGGACTGCCGATTCGTGGGTGGTGATTTCCACGCGCTCGATTTCTTCCAAACGGTCGGCGATTTGCGGATGTAATTCGATGGCGCATTCTACTGCTGTTTGCGCGTGGAACTCAGCCGGGAACGAAATCTTGAAGAGCACGTGCTCCATCACATACGAACCCAACTCACGGCCCAGCGTCAGCTTCTTACCGCGCATCAGCACATCTTCAAAACCCCACTGCGGCGCAGAGAGTGCGGTGGGATAGCCCATTTCACCTTTGAGCGTCATCCAGGCCAGGCGCACGGCGCGGCTGGTGGCATCGCCCGCCGCCCACGATTTACGCGAACCGGTATTGGGCGCATGGCGGTAGGTGCGCAGGCTGGAGTTATCGACCCAGGCGTTGGAGAGTGCGTTAACCACATCTTCCTTGCTGCCGCCCAGCAGCGCCGTCACCACGGCAGTGGAGGCAATTTTCACCAGCAACACGTGATCGAGCCCGACACGGTTGAAGCTGTTCTCCAGCGCCAACACGCCCTGGATTTCGTGGGCTTTAATCATGGCAGTCAGCACGTCGCGCACCGTGAGCGGAGCCTGCCCACGCGCCACGCGTTGCTGCGAGACGTAATCGGCCACGGCAAGGATGCCGCCGAGGTTGTCCGAAGGATGACCCCACTCAGCCGCCAGCCAGGTGTCGTTGTAATCGAGCCAGCGAATCATGGCGCCGATGTTGAACGCGGCGTGAACCGGGTCGAGCACGAACTGGGTGCCCGGCACGCGCGCGCCACCGGGAACGACGGTGCCCGGAACAATCGGCCCCAGATGTTTGGTGCATTCGGGGTAGCGCAAAGCCAAAAAGCCGCAGCCCAGGGTGTCCATCAAGACATTGAACGCCGTCTCGTAGGCTTCTTCGCTTTCGATGGTTTTGTTGAGCGTGTATTCGGCTAATTCGACCAGCAAGGCATCGGGCGTTTGCGGCGTGTAGGTGATGTGGTTACTCATTTTCTTTTGAACTATCTCAATTTAATTTAAAGTTGCGGATGCAGGCCACGCGGTCCGGTGTATTTTACGCGCGGGCGGAAGAGGCGGTTGTTATCGTGCTGTTCGATGACGTGCGCGCCGAGGCCGGAAGTGCGCGCGGCGAAGAAGATAGGCGTGTAGAGGTCGATAGGAATATCCAGCAGATAATACACTGGCGCGGCGTAGTAATCGAGGTTGGGATACAAACCCTTCTCCTGCGCCATGACCTGTTCGCCACGGTCGCACATGTCATAGAGCGTGCGGTCGCCTTTGATGTCGGAGAGTCGGGCCAATGCTTCTTTCATCAGCACCGCGCGTGGGTCCATCTTGCGCATATAGACGCGATGCCCAAAGCCCATGATGCGCTCTTTGGCAGCCAGTTTTTCGCGCACCAGCTTTTCCATGCCGTCTACGGTCTGGGCTTCCAACAGCATATACATCACCGCTTCGTTGGCCCCGCCGTGCAAGTTGCCCTTGAGCGAAGCCACAGCGCCAGTAAACGCGCCGTAGATATCGGCCTGGGTGGAGGCGATGACGCGCGCGGCGAAGGTGGAGTTGGGCATTTCGTGTTCGCTGTAAACAATCAGCGATTGATCGAATGCGGCTTCGCTTTCGGGCGCGGGCACGTTGCCGGTAATCATGGAAAGGAAGTTGGCGCTAAACGAAAGGTCGTTGCGTGGCAATACCGGAGTTTCACCCGTTTGCAGGCGCTGGGCGTTGGCGACGATGGCGGGTACTTTAGCCAGCAGGCGCAAGGCTTTGCGGCGGTTAGCTGCGGACGAGCGGTCGTCCAGCTCATCATCGAACGAGGCCAGAATAGAAATGCCGCTGCGCAGAATATCCATGCCGCTCTTGTGCGGTGCCTGATAGCTCAAGGCCGGCCACAAGGCATCGGGCACGGCGCTGGCGGCTTGCAATTCGGCTTCGAGTGCAGAGCGCTCAGTGGCATCGGGCAGTTTGCCATCGATGAGCAAACCCACCACATCCAGAAAGCTCACCGTTTTAGCCAATTCGATGAGGTCGTAGCCGCGAATCACAATCTGTTCGGCTTCGACATCGAGATACGAAATCGCGGTTTCAGCAGCGATGACGCCTTCCAGCCCGGGACGAAATTCTTGTTCCATAATATTTTCCTTGTCCTGCAAATCAGATAATCTTTTGCGCTGCTAACTCTTCTAACTCGGTTTCGCTCAAACCCAACAGCTCACCGTACACTTCACTATTATCGCCACCCATTGTCGGCGCAGCTTTATATTCCGGCTCATGTCCGGAAACCTTAATCGGCACACCCATCGTCTTCACTTCTCCCATCGTGGGGTGCTCCAACGTGACGATCATCTCCCGCTCGGCCAACAGTGGGTGCTGCATTGCTTCGTCAACGGTGTTCACCGGCGCAATAGGCACCTTGCCTTGCAATACTTCCAGCCAATGCGCGGTAGATTGAGTTGCAAAAATCGCGTTGAGCTTTCCGATGAGCAGTTCTTTGTTTTCCAGACGCAATGTGAAATTGGCAAAGCGCGGATCGGCTGCCAGCTCCGGCGCTTCGATGGCTTCGCAGAGGATGAAGAAAAACTTCTCCTTATTACACATGATGACTATGTGCCCGTCACCGGTGGGAAAGAGCTGTGAAGGCACCAGGCTGGGGTGCGACGACTGCGCGGTTTTCTTTGCCTCATAGCCTTTGTTCAAATTCCAGATCGCTACATAGTTGAGCAGTGAGGCCGTGGTATCGAACAGGCTGGTATCGACATCACAGCCCACGCCCGTATTCCGCGCCTGATAGATACCGACCATAAGACCCAGCGCAGCCATAATGCCAGTGGAAAAGTCGATCATCGAAAGACCATATTTCGCAGGCGGCCCGTCCGGCTCGCCGGTGAGCGACATGTGACCCAACACCGCCTGCAACAGGTAATCGTAGGCCGGTTCTTTCTGCATCGAGCCGCTGGTGCCATAGCCGGTGAGCGCGGCGCACACGATGCGCGGGTTGACGTCTTTCAACTGCTCGTAGGTTAAGCCGAGCTTTGCTGGGACATCGCCACGCAGATTACTGAAAACCGCATCCGACTTGGCAACTAATTGCCGAAAAAGTTCTTTGCCTTTTTCCGACTTCAAATCAAGCGTGATGCCCTTGGTATTGCGGTTGAAAGCCTGAAAGTAGAGGCTATCGCCATTTTCGGCATACGGAATCACGCCGCGCGAAACGTCGCCGCCAGTGCTGCGGTCTTCAATCTTGATGACCTCGGCACCCAAATCCGCCAAGTGCAAATGGGCATACGGCCCCGCGCCATATTGCGAAACGGCTAAAATGCGTAATCCAGCTAAAGGCTTCATTTTTATAATTTTGAGTTTTGAATTTTGAGTTCTGAGTTGAATAACTCAAAATTCAGAACTCATAACTCAAAACTACTTGTGCGTGTGGGGGCGGGGGGCGAAGGCGCGTTTGGGGACCATTAGTCTGCGGCGGAAACGGAGCACTACTTCTTCGCGTTGGTTGGTGACGGAGGTTTCGACATACACCACGCCACGGTCGGGTTTGCTTTTAGATTCCTGCTTGTCGAGAATTTCGGTTGAGGCATAGAGCGTGTCGCCGTGGAAAGACGGCAGCAGATGCGTCACGTTTTCGTATTCCAGGTTGGCAATCGCCGCGCCACTGATATCGTTAACGGTCAACCCCACACCCACCGAAAACACCAGCGTGCCGTTGACGACGTTTTGGCCGAATGAAGTCTGCGACGCATAATGGGCATCAATGTGCAACGGGTGCTGATTGAGGCTCAGCAAGCTGAAAATGGTGTCATCGGCCGCCGTGATGGTGCGACCGGGCCAATGATGAATGGTATCACCGACATTGAAATCTTCAAAAACGCGACCGTAAGGAGAGTAGATATCCGCCATAAAATTGCACGCCTCCGCTCTTAAATATTACCCCGCTTTCGCCCATTGCGAGAAGAAGTTTGTTATTCTTACCGTGATAACCTTCGATTATCACCAAAAGCCTTTTCCTATGGAACTCCGTCATTTGCGTTATTTCGTGGCAGTGGCCGAAGAACTCAGTTTCCGGCGCGCGGCCGAGCGGCTGCATATCAGCCAGCCTGCGCTCAGCACCCAAATTCGCCAGCTTGAAAGCTCCATCGACGCCACTTTGCTCGAACGCGATACCCACCGCGTCGCACTCACGGCGGCTGGAAAATTCTATCTGGAAAGCTGCCGCCAGATTTTGCGTGAAAGCGAAGACGCCGCTCAGGCCGCCCACCGCATCAGCTACGGCAAAGCCGGGAAGCTCTCGGTGGGGTTTGTGGGGTCGCTGGGCCATGCGTTGGTGCCACGCATCCTGCGCGCCTACCGCCAGGCCTACCCCGACGTACAGCTTGAATTGGCCGAAATGGATACCACCCGCCAGATAGAAGCCCTCAACGCGCGGCAGTTGGATGTGGGCATTATCGGCCTGGGCCTCTCCACCGAAATCTCCGACCTGCAACTCGTCACCATCGACGAAGAAGCGCTCATGGCCGTGCTGCCGGAAGGCCATCCCCTGCTCGCCCAGCACCCAGACAGCTTGCCTCTTTCCGTCTTGGCTAACGAAAACTTCTACCTCGCCCAACGCGAAAGCGCACCGCTTTATAACCCGTGGATTTTAGTGCTATGCCAACAGGCAGGGTTTGCACCGCATGTCGTCGATGAAAGCGGCCAGCCGATTACCGTGCTCAACTATGTTGCGGCGGGACTGGGAGTGACGGTTCTTCCCGCGCAGTTTCAGCGTTTGGCTCCGGTCGGCGCGCAGTTTGTGCCGTTGGCTGCGCCGACTCCGCTTTATCGCTATTGTGTGGCATGGTCGCCACAGAACGCGCATTCGGCGTTAATGAATTTTGTAGAGACGGCAAAACAAACTGCAACGTAAACGAATAAAATGATTACTGTTCGAGCCACAGTCCACTTGTATAAGAATGGACGAAAAACCCCATTCTCCAATGGCTATCGACCGACCTTTGACTTCTGTAAGGGTAGCTTGACCTCAGGACAAATTATTCTGACGAGTAGTTCGTCTCTTGCCCCTGGAGAGCAAGGTGAAGCTATTATTGAATTCGCCAGCGGTGAAATTGCAGATGATATAAAAATTGGACAAATAGTGATGTTTAGCGAAGGGTTAACCTACATCGGTGAGACAAAAATATTAGAGATACTTTTCGTTAAGTAGGTTCAGAGTAATACGGCCTATATGCACTGTAAAATACAGTTTTTGTACTCCTGTAATTTAAATCAACATCTTGAATTTAATTTGCGAACCCCGAGCGTGAGCGACGGGCACAGACAAAGAGCTGAGCGAACCAAAGAAATCATGCCCGTCGCTCACGCTCGGGGTTCGCAAATAAACGCCTCTACCCAGCGCAATGGCAGGAAAAGCAAGCCTTCCTCACCCCGCCCGCACAAACAACTTCGCCGCATTATCATGCAAAATCATCCGCCGCTGTTCATCGGTTAAATCGGCCTCTTCCAGCTTCGCCACATTAACCAGATAATCCGCCCCCGGCGCATCCGAGCCGAACAGCACCCGCTCCACGCCCAGCGTTTTCACCGCATTTTCCACCGTGCCGGTTTCGCAGTAGCTGCCGCTGATATCGCTCCACACGTTGGGGCAGTCGGCGATGCAGGCACAACCCCACAGATGGTTGCCCGCCAAATGGGCCATCACAATTTTCAGTTCAGGATAGCGGTTAGCCAGAAACGCCACGTGCTGGGCATCGGTTTCGTGGGCGAGTTGGCCCACTTTTTTATGGAAACTGTGTAGCAGCAAAGGAATATCGTGCTCGATACACGCCTCGGCTAAGGGGAAGATGCACGGCTCGTCGGCGCGAGCGCCTACCCACACTTTCACGCACACTGCCCCGGCTTCTTCGATGCCCCACTTCACTTCATCGACCGCCTGGGCGCTGTGGCGCGGGTTCACGGTGACGTAGAATTTGCGCCGCCTGGGGTCTTGTCGGCAAAACTCCGCTGCAGTGCGGTTGCCGGCGCGCATTTGCTCGGGTGTGGGATAATGGCCGCCCCACAGCGGCATCACGCCCAGCCAGGCGATATTGTAGCGTTCGAGCATGCCGGTGAGGGTTTGTTTGTCGCGCTCCAGGCTGTGCTCCCAGAGGTGGACGTGCATATCGATGATCGGATTGGTGGTGAGAGACATATCAAGCCTGAGAAGAGTTGAGAAAATGTTGGCAGTTGCCCGCAAAGATAGCGGCGCGTTGCTCATCAGTAATAGCGGCATCTTCGACCTGGCGATAGGTGGCCGCCATCACCTGAATTGGCCACAGGGTGCCGTAGACGAGGCGTTCGAGTTTGTGGTCATTCACTAACTTTTCCACCGCGAACACCGGACCGCGCACGCGGGAGAGGTCGGCCCACACCGTCGGGGCATCGCGCAGAACACTCGCTAAACGGGTGAGTTCAGCAAACGGTAAGGCGCTCAGTAGTAAGCGGCAAGCTGGTAGTTCCTGTGAGCCAAGCGCCGAGAAAAGCCAATCGTAATCGGCGTTCGAAACCGGTGGCACGGTGTGCATCCAGTGCATGCGTTGGTCTTGAATCTCGCGGATGATCTGCACTGGCAAATTAAGCTGCGCGGCTAATTGAAACAGCTCCAACGCACCGGCATCCCACAAGCGATAGTTATGATAGTTCGGCAATAAACGCAAACCCTTAATACCGTTTTGTTCTACCAGTTCCGGCAAGGCTTTAAGCTGGCCCGGATAGGTGGGGTTCACCACGGCAAAATGGATGAAAAAGTCATCGCCGCGCAGTTCATCGGCCAGGCGCGCGGTGGCGTCGAAATTATTCTCCCAGAATAGTTCCTGGAAGGAAGAAACGATAGCTTGCCCCACGCCATACTGCCCGGCTCGTTCTTTGAGGGTTTGAGGCGTGGTGGAGCCAAAGCCCCGAAAAGGATAGTCGCCGACAAACGTGGTTGCGTCAATAGATGTGATCATGAGAGGAAATAATTATCGCTCATAACGCCCCCGCACATCGGCGGTGGTTTCGAGGCGTTGCGCTACGTCACCGTGCTCGATGGCTTCGCTGAGCAGGCCAAGCACTTCACTACCCACGGCGACGGTTTCTTCGATAACGGCATCATCGTGCGAAAAAGTAATGAAATTCAAGCCTCCACGACGAAAAAGCACACCACGTTTGGCGCACTCTTGTAGCCAGAAGGTGACGCAGTGGCGGTTGAGCTCGGCATCGTCATATTCAAACGTATAGGCACTCATGCAGGGATAGCCCAGCCAATGCGCCGCAACACCGTGGGCTTTGGCAGCGGCGTTAAGGCCGTCCATGAGTTTCTGGCCCTGCGCGCGCAAAAATTCGGTGACGTTTTTCTCGCGATATTCGCGCACACACGCCACCAATGCCGCCAGAGAGAGTGCTTCGCCGCCATAGGTGCTCGAAATGGTGGCCTGTTCCATCGCCGTCATGACGTCTCGTCTTCCGCAGAGCGCAGCGACGGGATAGCCGTTGGCGATGCCTTTGGCAAAGCAGCTTAAATCGGGCAGCACGCCGAAATACTCCTGTGCGCCGCCTAATGCCAGGCGATAGCCGGTGACGATTTCATCGAAAATGAGCAGCACGTCATGCCAATTACAAAGTTCGCGCACCTGTTGCAGATAAGCACTATCGGTCACTTCAAAATAGGAGACTGCGCTCATCATAACGGCAGCGACCTGCCCGGAGTGTTCTTCCAATAATCGTTCCAGAGCCGCTAAATCTTTCCAGGCAAAGCTATGCAACACTTCACGCATCTGCAGCGGCACGCCGGGTTGAGGGTTGGTGGCACTAACGCTATCGAGCCAGCCGTGATAGCCCGAATGCAGCACAATATCGCGTCCAGTGAAAGTGCGGGCCACACGCACCGCTGCCGAGGTGGCTTCCGCACCGGTTTTGAAAAAGCGCACCATATCGGCACCAGGAATAGTTTCTACAATGGCCTGTGCGGCTTCCACTTCGATGGTGTGCGGCAAGCCGAAGATCACGCCTTTTTCCATCTGGGCGCGCACCGCGCTATCGACCGGCTCATAGCAGTAGCCCAGCGTTATCGGCCCCAGGCCCAGGATATAGTCGATGTATTTGTTGCCATCGGCATCCCACACATGAGCGCCACTCCCACGCTCAATGTAAATCGGGAAGGCACCAAAGGCATATTCGGTCGGTCGTTTGCTGGCGGTTTGGCTGGCCCACGGCATGAGTTCCAGGCCTTGTGCATAGAGCGCCTGCGAGCGCTCGATATTCAAACGTGACATGATGGATTGAAGCATAGGATACTTAACCCCAATTTTCAAACTTTTTATGAAATTCTTAGCCATAGATTACGGGCAAAAACGGGTGGGCCTGGCCCTCTCCGACGACAGCGAGACTTTCGCCCTGCCCTTCGATACGCTCGAACGCAAAAGCGGCAAGTCGAACGCGCAGCGTCTGCGTCAAACAGTGTTGGAAATTATCGACCGCGAAGAAGTCGCGGGGTTGGTGCTGGGGCTGCCCAAAACTTCCAGCGGCGAGGCAGGGGAAATGGAAGAACGTACCCGTATCTTTGCCGGTGAGCTTCAGGAGGATTTGAAAGCATCCGGCAGCCCCATCGAAATCACCTGGTGGGACGAGCGTTTCTCCACCGCTTCGGTGCTCAAGAACCTGCGCGCTGCCGGAATCGCCCAGAAAGATGCCCGCCAGGCCGGGGGTAAAGAGAGCATCGACGCCCGCGCTGCGGCCGTGATCTTGCAGGATTTTCTCGATGCCCGCAAACTGCGTGCAACATCGCCGGACACCGTTCATTCCCCAACTGAAAGTGAGGACGTTTTTTGAAGTCGAAAATCCCGTATATCGTCGCCGGTCTTATTGTCGTTTTATTAACAGTTGCCGGTGTTTTTTACTGGAAGCAAGAGCAGCATCGCCGCTGGTTGTGGGCCAAAATTCCGATGTCGGAAGCATTGGCCCGCGTGCCGGAGGAATGGAGCGTCGATACCCTGGCTAAGCGGCTGCAAGCCACTAAAAAAGTGCGCGACGCCGATACCTTCAAAGAAGCCGCTCAAAAAGTAAACCTCACAACCGTAAAAGCAGGAGGCTATCAGCTTCCTGAAACCGCCGGTCCACAAGACCTGGCCGAAATTTTCCAGCGCGGCCCCACCCACCAGAAAGTGACATTCCCCGAAGGCTTCACCGCGCACCAGATGGCTACAAGACTCTCGCAAAACGGCTTTGCCGCCGCTAACGACCTGCGCACCCTGGCCTACCCGGCCGGGCACGGCTCGCACGCTATCGAAGGACATTGGTTTCCCGATACTTATTGGTTAGCCCTCAACTCCAGCGCCACCGATATTGCGGCGCGCCTGAACAAACGCTATCAGGAAGTCATCAAAGAACTACCGCAGCCGTTTCCCACCGGATACATGAATAAGCGGCTCACTCTGGATGAGGTCACGGTTCTGGCTTCCCTGGTGGAACGCGAAACCGATGTGCCTTCCGAGCGCGCGCTGATTGCCGGGGTGCTGCTCAACCGCCTGCGCATCCGCATGCGGCTGCAGTGCGATGCCAGTGTGCAATATGCCATCCAGCAAGCCGCACTGGCGCAGGGCGACCAGAGCCATCAGATAGTGCTACGCCGCCACTATCAGTTCCCTTCGCCCTACAATACTTATTTGAATTATGGCTTGCCACCGGGTGCTATCTGCAATCCCGGCCTGGCCAGTCTTAAAGCTGCTGCTCGTCCACAAGCAACCAAATATTTGTTCTATGTATGGTCGCCCAAGCTCAAACGGCATCGTTTCTCGGAGACTTTTGCCGGGCACCGGCATAATATTGCACTGGCGGCACGAGAGCGCTGAGAGAACGCGCTACTGTGGTTGCGGTGTAATGGAATTCACCGTAATGACAAAAATCATGACACGCCCTGCTTGTTCCAAGTTTCTGACCAGAAGCAATGTCACGTCCTTAGGACGCATGTTAGCAACTGTGACTATCATTTGGCCTTTAAGCAGGGGAGAGCAAAAAAGTGTCACCGTGTCGTCATTCTGTATCGTAGGAGTCAAAGCCATTTCCCACCCCAGAGTGAGGGCATTTTCTTCTACAATTAATCGAGCTTTGGAATTATTCAGAGCCTCTATGCGGTGGGTTTGAATACTCCCTACCATTTTTTGTTCTCGTGCCATGCTAATGAACGAGTGAAATTGTTCGGCACGACGGTCCGAAATAACAATCTGCGGTATTCGCTCAGGCATTATCTTTGGCAAAAACTTAGTTCCTTCGCTACTGTGAGTAGTTTCTGCTCTTGGATCAGCGGCAAACCATTTGCCTTGATAAACATACGCTTCATCAATTTCAATCGCCTGAACTTGAAGTTCAACCTTGCGAGCAGGCCGATCTAAAAACTTCAGCACTTCACTAAGAATATTCACGTCTTCCTGTGCTCCGCTGGCAATTAATTCGTTGGTAGCAGAATCAAAAGCCAGCTTGCGCAAGCCTGGCAATGAGGTAGGCTTGTGCTGAGCGGTGAACATGTTGGCAATTCGGAGTTCCTCTCTATCAAAAACCTTCTCTTGTTTGTCCTTCTCACCGGTCAACCACCAAAACATCATGGCAGCGCGCACGTGTTGCACTTTTAACCGCTCTGCTGTATCCGGTTGAACATCGGGCTGGGCTGTTCCCGGCACCGAAAATGCAAGAAATGCCGCCAAAGCAAGTGTAGGCAAAAATCTCAAACCAATTCCATTTTTCTTCATTATCTCTTCCCTTTGGGCCAACTTTCCTATATTATAAACCCAAACTCTTTTGGAAATAGATTCTATTTCTGTAAACCAACCCCATGCCTACCACTCATTACGATGTCCGCGATTACGGCGCAGTCGGAGACGGTCTGGTCAAAGAAACTCAAGCCCTGCAAAAAGCCATTGACGCCTGCCACGAAGCGGGTGGCGGGCGCGTGGTGCTTACCGCAGGGAATTACCTCAGCGGCACGCTCTACTTAAAAAGCAATGTCGAACTCCACCTGACAAACGGTGCCTCACTCAAAGCCAGCGCCGATGTGGAAGATTACAACCCCGAAGACATCTTCCCCGAGAATGTCGCCTTTCATTCCGAAAACATGACGGCGCGACACCTGATTATCGCCTATCAGGCCGAAAATATCGCCATCACAGGCAACGGCACGATCGATGGCAATTCTTCAGCATTCTTTGAGCCATTGCCGGAAGGCAAAACCGCAACCTATCGTTATAAATCGGGTAATTATCCCATTAAGGAATGGCGGCCGGGGCAGATGGTTTTCTTCTGCCTGTGCAAAAATGTCAACGCCAGTGACGTGAAGCTGCTGAACGCACCTTACTGGACTTTTTTCCTGCTCGGTTGCGACGACGTGCAGATCCGCGGCCTGAAAATTGAAAACCCACCGGCAACAGCCAATGGCGACGGCATCGACCTCGACTGCTGCCGCAACGTCACCGTCAGCGACTGCATTATCCGTTCGGGCGACGATAGCATCACCATTCGCGCCAATAAGAATGTATTGGGAGAGCGGACCATTGCCAGTGAGAATATCGTTGTTGACAATTGTATTCTCAGCACTCCCTGCAATGCTATCCGTGTGGGGGTGGGCGATGGGGAAATCCGGGATTGCCTTTTCAACAACATCGTTATCGCCGAGGCCAGCCGAGGCATCTCTTTAGTTTCACTCTATCGTAAAAGTAAAAACTCGCAACACGGCACTTGTATTGAAAATATTCATTTTCTTAATTTCATTCTCAACGCCGATGTCCCCTTTACTGTGGGGGTGGGCGACGAGGCAACAAGCCCGGCTGCCATTCGCGACATCAGTTTCAATCGCTTTCGGATCACCGCTCATTCTGCGGCTCAAATTGCCGGTAACGATCTGGTTCAGGTGCAGCGTTTTGCTTTAAACGATATTCAATGGAACGTGCAAGGTGGCACCGAAAACCTGGAATTCCACGCTGCAATTCCCTCTCCCCTCTCGCACCACGGTTATAAAGGACGCGAAAACGGGCCAGCCCTCCCTTGCGCACTCTACGGCGTGGATATCGACGAATTGACCATCGATAATCTGCGATTGCGCTGGGAAGATATCAGCCGGGTTTGGCGCGACGGGATTTTCCTGGAACGGGTTTTAGGCCTGGAACTCACCCGCAGCACACTTCGCCAGCCTCAAGACGAATATGGCGCTGCCCTGCACTGCTTGGAATGCGTCGATATCCTGGTGAGCGATTGCCGCGCCGCACAGGGAACCGAGACCTTCTTGCTGGCCCAATCGAGCATGGTCACGAAGTTCATTTCGCTGCGCAACAACGATTTGCAACGCGCCACCCAACCGGTTGTGAGCGACATGACGGTGTTCGTCTAACATTATTTGCAACCCCTATACGAAAGGTGGATTTTATTGTGTACTCTTATGTATGAGTGCCAACGAAACTACCTCCGAAAACATCCAGTTTGAAAACGTTATTATTATCGGTTCGGGTCCGGCCGGGTTTACAGCCGCCCTCTATACGGCGCGCGCCAACCTGAATCCGCTTCTCATTGCCGGCAACCTCGATCCGCAGACCTCGCGCATTAAAGGCGGCCAGTTGATGTATACCAGCGACATCGAAAACTTCCCCGCCGGTATCGAAGTGCCCGGCGTCGATATGGGCAGCATTGAAAACATCTATGGCGATGCCGAAACCCAGGCTATTGCCGATGTCAAAGGCCTGGCTGGCCCCAACCTGATGAAGCGCATGGAACTGCAAGCTCGCCACTTCGGTGCCCGCATGGTGGAAGAGTTCGTCACCGAGATCGACCTCTGCTCCGCTCCCGGCGAATACACCACGCTCAAAACCGAAAGCGGTAAAACCTATAAAACGCACGCCCTTATCATTGCGACCGGTGCGGCGGCTAAAACCGTCGGCATTCCGGCCGAAGCCAAGTTCTTCGGCCAGGGCGGCGGCGTCTCGACCTGCGCCACTTGCGATGGTCACTCCTATGTCAATAAAACTGTCGCCGTCATCGGCGGCGGCGATTCGGCGATGGAAGAAGCCAGCTACCTGGCTCGCCTGGTAGATAAGGTCTACCTCGTCCACCGCCGCGAAGAGTTCCGTGCTTCCAAAATCATGCTCAAGCGTGCGCAGGAAAATCCGAAAATCGAGTTCCTGCTCAATCGCACACTTGTCGATATCAAAGGTAAGCCACACCCCTTAGCCGAAAACAGCAAGTTCTTCGCCGATAAGGAAGTTGTCGCAGCAGCAGTTTTGGAAGATCTGCGCGACGGTTCGCAGAGCGAAGTCGAACTCGACGGCATTTTCATCGCCATTGGCCACACGCCCAATACCGGGCTGTTCAAGGGCCAGCTCTGCATGGATGAAGCCGAATACCTGCTGCACGATAAGCACCTGCGCGCCCTGCCCTCGCCGACCTGTGAAAGTGCCCGCATGCGCTCCCTGGAGTATGTGCCCGGTGTGTTCGTAGCGGGCGACGTGGCCGACCATATGTATCGCCAGGCCATTACGGCGGCGGGCATGGGCTGCGCGGCGGCAATTGAAGCCGAACGTTATTTAGCTGAAAAGCTGGCGGATGAAAAAGGCGTCGATCCCGAAGCGGTTGATATTTCTCCCCAGTCTGTCGCCCAGAGCCACTGGAGCAGCGAGCGCGATGAAGCCGGTGAAAAGCCGATTATCGAACGCGTCGAAGAAGTTGCCCAGTGCCAGGCCAACGCCGCCGCCCAAGCCTAACGGTAGCGACGTATCCTTCATAAGCCAGACAATCTATTTCGACACCGACTTTTTAAAGGATTTTGAATGAACGAGCAGAACGGCAACCTGCAACCCAATGGAAACGAGCCGGATATTTCGCAGCACCCCGAAGCGATTGAAGAAGCCGCCCACCAACACGCCGAAGTCGAAATCGGCGACGCCCACGTTCAGTTAACCGACGATCCCAAAGAAGGAGAAACCGCGCAGAGCGTTGCCTACGATTTGCCGGTCGATCCTGAGCACATGCCCAAGGACGATAGCCATTTGGCCGATGTCCAGCAGATCGACGAACTCTTCGACTGCACCATCATCGGTGGCGGCCCCACCGGCCTCTATGGCGCTTTTTATGGCGGCATGCGCGACATGACGGTGAAGATCATCGATTCGCTGGGCGAACTCGGTGGCCAGGTATCAGCACTCTATCCTGAAAAATACATCTATGATGTCGCCGGTTTCCCACAGGTGAAAGGTAAAGAACTCATCGCCAGTTGTATCGAGCAGGGCTTACAGTTCGGCCCCACCATCTGCCTGGGCGAAAAAGTCGAAACGCTTGAAAAAGATGAAGATGGCAATTATCTCCTAACCACTAACAAACGCACCCATCGCACCAAAACCATCATTATCGCGGCTGGTGTGGGTGCGTTTGCCCCGCGCAAACTGCCCAAGTCGGATGAGCTTAACCCTGACCTTCTTGACGACCTGGAAGGCAGTTCGGTTTTCTATTTCGTGAAGGAACTCGATACCTTCAAGGACAAGAACCTGCTCATCGTCGGTGGGGGCGATTCCGCAATGGACTGGGCCATGGGACTGGAGCCGTTAGCCAAGAATATCACGCTCATCCACCGTCGCGACAAGTGGCGGGCGCATGAAGATTCGGTGCGCAAGGTGCTCGACTCCTCGGTAAATGTTCAGGTTTTCAATGAAGTAAAATCGGTCAACCTGGAGAATGGTGCGATTCAAAACGTCACCATCGTCAACAACAAAACCAAGGAAGAGACCACGCTCGATGTCGATATTCTGATTATGTGCCTGGGCTTCATCGCCAACATCGGGCCGATTAAGGAATGGGGTATCGAAATCGCCGAAGGCGGTATCACCGTCGATCCCGGCACCATGCAGACCAACTTACCCGGCATCTATGCGGCTGGCGATATTGCTCGTTTCAAAGGCAAGCTCAACCTGATTGCCACCGGTTTTGGTGAAGCGGCGACAGCGGCTAACTACGCCAAGAACTACATCGATCCCAGTAGCAAAGCCTTTCCGGGGCATAGTAGTGAGAAGGATGGACATTGATGAGTGAGGCTGGAGGCTAGGGGCTGGAGACTGGGAGGGCAACCGAAGCGTTACGATAAACCGTTGCCCTGAAAGTTCGTCATCCGCAGTCAATAAAAAAAAGCCCGTTCACTTTTTAGTGACCGGGCTTTTTTATGTTGATTATTCGGGCATATACGCATTCCCAATGTCTACTTACAAAAAGAGGAGAGGCACGGCAAGTGCAGTATAGCTCCTCCCCCTCAGGGGGAGGCTGGGTGGGGGATTTGAAGCCTAATGCGGAGATCCTGCACTCGTAATTCTGTCTGCCACTTCATCATTAGATATCCTGATTGCGACTCTCCGACTCCCTCCCCTAACCCCTCCCTGAGGGAGGGGAATTTAGGCTTTTGCACACACCGTAGGCAGAAAGATAATTTAAATTCTTCCGCCAGTCCCCAGCGAACCAGACAGCGCCACGCGGCGCTTTTTCACGAAAGTAGCCGGGTTGGTAAAACCTTCGCCGGTGTGACCGGCCAGGCTCATCGCCAGGAAGCCTTCGCCGCCGATGCCTTCGGCTGCTGCCGAGCTTCCGTTCGCTACGAACACATTGCAAGGATAGGAGTTGCGCAGCGCCGAGATGCGGCTGATATTTTCCGAATGGATGACCAATGTGTGTCCACGACCGCCTTCGGCACGGAAGGCAATTTCCACGGCATGCTTGAAGTCGCGAGCGCGCACCAGCGGCACCACCGGCATCAACTGTTCTTCGAGTACCAGGGGATGCTCAGCCGGTAATTCGAGCAATACCACTTTGGTATCGCGCGGTGCGGAAACGCCGATCTTGGCGAGGATTTTAGCGGCATCCTGCCCAATCGGTTCCTTGGCGACATGGCCGTCGGGAATGACATATTCCACCAGGCGGCGAGCGTCATCGCCCGAAACCAGGAACGCTCCGGCGACTTTCATCTGCTCGATGAGACGGTCGGCGATGGAATCGACCGCCACGCAAATCTTCTCGCCAATACACAGCAGATTGTTATCGAAGCTGGCACCGTTGACGATGCTCTGCGCGGCGTTGACCAGGCAAGCGGTTTCATCGACAATGGCGGGAGGGTTGCCCGGACCGGCGCAGACGGCTTTTTTGCCGACTGCCAGAGCAGCCTTCACCACGGCAGGGCCGCCGGTGGCATTGAGCAAACGCACGACCGGATGCTGCATGATTTCCTGCGCGCTCTCCAGCGTGGGGTTAGCCACACCGGTGAACAAGTTGCGCGGCCCACCGGCTTGCACCACGGCATCGTTGAGAATCGCCATCGTGGTCATGGTCGATTTCTTGGCCGAGGGATGCGGACAGAATACAGCGGAGTTGCCACCCACGGCGAAGATGATGGCGTTGTTAATAAGGCCCGAGGTCGGGTTGGTGACCGGCGTGATGCCGCACACGACACCGAAAGGGAAATAATCTTCAATAGTGAGGCCATCTTCGCCGTAGAACGTGGTCAGCGGCAGGCATTCCCAGCCCGGCGAGCGCTGCGAAGCGAGGGTGTTCTTGACTTCTTTATCGTCCACGCGGCCCAGGCCGGTTTCTTCCACCGTCATTTCGGCCAGATAACGCGCATTGGCGACACCGGCCCGGCGCATAGCTTCGACGCACTCTTTGCGCTTGGGCACCGGCAGGGCGACCCATTCTTTTTGCGCAGTTTGTGCGGCGCTTACCGCTTCGGGCACGGTGTTAAAAATGCCATGCAGACCGTAAAGTTCACTGGCGCTGTGCTGGTGCTCGTGTGACGGGTGGCTCTGCGGATCGTCGATACGAGTGCTGCCACGCGCATCCCGCTCATTCAAGGGGGCATTGAATAAGCCTTTACCATCGCTCTGCAAATTCTCGAGTACTCCACGCACTAACGCTTCAATCTGGTTTTCACTAATCCGCATGATATTTCCTGTTTGATTCACCACAGAGGACACAGAGATCGCAGAAAATTTTTATGGAGATTCTCTCGCAATACCATGCCACCCCTTGCTGACTACTTCATTTTTACGTTCAGTTCTTTGGCCCGGTCGCGTGCCAGAGGTGTTACTATCGCGCCAGGAGGCAGTTTCAGGCTGGCCCCGTTTTTGGCGGCGGCTTCCACTTCGCGCGCGGTGATAAGCGCTTTGCCTTTGACTACTTCGCCAGAAGTCACCACGGGGCGTGTCGTTACGATGTATTCACCGCTCACTAAGTCGGGCAAGGCTGCATATTCGGCGATGCGAAACCCGAAACTTTCGAGCGCGGTTTTGTGGCCTTCCCACACCTTCGATAACTGCGGAGCGCGCATTTGAATTTCTTTGGCATAGGGAGAATGCAACGCCGCAAAGAGCGGCTTGCCGGTGGCAATGGCCGAAAGAGCCAGGCGCGCCACCGGTTCATCGAAAATGCCGTTGGCCATTTTCCCGGCATCATCATCGCCGATAGAAGGTAAAAGCACGCCATCGACACCGGCGACCAGCTTTTCACGCGGTGCGCGTTTTTTGAATTCGCTCTCTTCGGGTTGAATCAGCTCGAACCCGGCGCGGCGCAATGCTTCCAAAGCTGCCTTGGCACCTTCGTTCAAGCAATCGCCACAGCAAATGCCCACCAATAGACGCACTACCGGTTTAGCCGCTTTTTCGGGCGTGGTTGCCGGTGCTGTGCCCTGCTCTTGCAGAATGCGCAGCACGGCATCGCGAATTAATTTTTCTAATTGAGCTGTCTGGTTATCGCTCATACCATACGTCCTTTTCCGCCGATTTCTTCGCGCGCCATTACATCGACGTTATCGACAATTCCCACGATTAGAGTGCGAACCGGAATATTCTTTTTCCCCACTATCTGCTGCATGGCCTTGCCTTCTTCCACCACTAAAACCACGTCGCCCTGCCCCGCGCCCACGGTGTCAATCGCCGGATGCGTGCGCCCCGCCGGTTGCAGGAACTCATCCAACGGCTGCACCACCATGAGCTTGGTGTTAGCAAACGCCTCATGCTTGACAGTTCCTTCCACGTTACCGATCACACGTCCGAGTTTCATAGAGGCAGGTGATGGGTTAGAGGTAATGGGTGATAGGTGGAGAATTTCAAATCTTCTCCTATAACCTATAACCCATCACCCATAACCTATTTTGTCGTTACTTTATCGGCGATGCCGACGATGGCTGCATCGACTGGCGGCTTCTTTTCCCAGGCGAGGGGTGCTTCGCCGGAGGTTTCGTACCAGATGAATTCGCCAAGCCCCGCCCCCACCGTATCGGCCGCTACCATACGCGGACCGTTGGCTGCACCGGAATGGTCGCAACCTTCGATGATGAGCAAAGGCAGGTTTTCGAGTTTCGGGTCTTTGATGGTACAAACCACCCGACCAATGACGCGGCCAAAATCCATTTTCGTAAGGAATTCACCGCAGAGGTCGCGGAGGACGCTGAGAGATTAAGAGGAATACAAAATTAGAATTGCAAACTCTGTTTTCAGTTAACAGCCTGAACTTGAATATCTGTTCGACAGCACCCTCTTTTTCTCTGCGTCCTCCGCGTTCTCTGCGGTGAATTAAATTTCTACCTTCTTCCCATCACACTCAACGCTATCGACGATACCGATGACGCTGGCATCGACCGGGACGCTTTCGGCGCGGTCGGCCAGACGGGCCGAGGAGCCTGAGACGGTGAGAACCGTTTCACCCACACCTGCGCCGACGGTATCGATCGCCACCACATAGGTTTCGGTCGGCGTGCCGTTCATCTTCAATTCACGCACCAGAAGCAGCTTCCACCCGACGAGTTTCGGGTCTTTCTGCGTGGCTACGATAGTACCGACAACTTTTCCCAGTCTCATATTCGTTTCACTTTTTGCCTGAGTCTGCCTTAGGCTCGGCAGTCAAGCGCCACCAAATGGCACCGCCTACCAACAAACTACCCAATAACAACACCCAGAATAACAACGGCGACGAAAATTCCAATCCACTGCGTAGCGAAGTGCCGAACGCTCCACCAATAACACTGGCGGGTAAGAACAAGGCCGCCATCAGGTTCAAGCGATGGCTGGTCTGCGCCAGTTCGTTGGCCAATTGCGTTTGCTTTTCCGTTTGCTGAGCAACGCGGTAGTCGAGCGCAATTTTCGCATCGGCGTGCAACAGTTCGGCAGCACGCTCAATTTCCCCGGCCATATCACGCAGCGAAATAATATCGCGCGCTTCGGGCAACCCCTCGCGCGCACTCTGCAACGCCGCGTGCTGGTTGACCGCTGCCCGATGCAGAGGAATCGCCACTTCCAGAATGCCAAAGAAATCTTGCGCCGTCTTCGACGCTTCGTAGAGCGCTTCCAACTGTTCTAGCCTGGTTTCGTAAGCAAGCAAATGTTCGCGGACATGGACTATCCCCCGACGGCCGTCATTGCTATGCCACTCACCCTGCTCGCTTCGCCAGAACAGCACGCCAATGCGCTGCGAACCTTCAGCTTCAGGCACCTTATGCAGAATCAGCAACAGATGCTCTTCCGCTACCATCGCCCGCTGCCGGCCTGAACGTTCACCCAGGCGCTCACTAATCGCTAAAGGCAACTGCCAACCAGATGGAAAGTTCATAGCGTGGCAAGCTCCGTTACATGGTTACTTCACCGGCAAATGTTGCAAATTCCCGAACGCGGCGTCAACAAAAACGCCTTACCGCCCGGCTGCAGGCCGGCCGCGTTGCCTTCATCGGTATCGATGTGCATTTCGGCATGGAAGTCGGGATGGGTGCGAATCAGCACGTTATAAAACACCAGTCCCTGGTCGCCCACCGGTAGTTCCACCGGCACTTCGTCGCCATCTTTCACGCCCAGCAATGCGGCCTCATCGGGATGCAGATGAACGTGTCGCTTGGCGCGAATCAGCCCATCTTCCAAGTGAACCGAACCACGCGGACCCACAATGGTGACCGGCACTCCGGTGCCGTGATTCACCGACTGCAGAATCGGCGGCATCACGCCCAACGCCAGGGCATCGGTGCGCGAAACTTCGAACTGGCTCTTGCTTCGTTCGGGTCCCAGAATCCGCACGTTGGAAATACTGCCACGCGGCCCTACAATCTGCACCAATTGCTCGGAAGCGAACTGGCCTTCCTGATACAAAAACTTGAACGGCGTCAGCTTCTGGCCCGGGCCAAACAGAATTTCGACATGCTCGGGCGTCAAGTGCCCGTGGCGCGCCGAAATATTGCAAGGAAAGCCTTCATCGGCAATCTGCTGGGGCGTGGGATAGTTCGCACTCGCCGCCGCGCCAAACGCCGTGGTGGCGGGCGCAGTGACAGCAGACGCTTGCGCCGCGCCGCCATTCAACTGCGAGGCGACCTCACGCGTAATCAACCGGATTAATTCTGATTGTGAGATTTTCATCGGCGAACTTAGAACTTAGAACTTAGAACTTAGAACTTAGAACTTAGAACTTAGAACTTAGAACTTAGAACTTAGAACTTAGAACTTAGAACTTAGAACTTAGAACTTAGAACTTAGAACTTAGAAAAAGGACGTGCGCATTGCACATTTGGGTTCCCTTCCTAAGCTCTAAAATCTAAGCTCTAAGCTCTTCATCAAAACACTTTTTCGATATCGCTGTGCGGACGCGGGATGACGTGGACCGAAACCAGTTCGCCAACGCGCTGGGCGGCGGCGCTACCGGCATCGGTGGCGGCTTTCACGGCACCTACGTCGCCGGCGACCATTACGGTCACCAGACCGCCGCCGATGCTGTTCTTGCCGATCAGTTCGACGTTGGCTGCTTTGACCATTGCGTCGGCGGCTTCAATTGCGCCGACTAAACCTTTTGTTTCTACCAAGCCTAATGCTTCACCAGTTACTGCCATTGTTTTGCTCCTTAAATTCGCAATTATTGAAATCTTCTGTTTCAGAAACTACTTACGCCTTGCGGGCGCGCGGCGTAGCGGCGGCCTCAGAGGCGCTTTCCGACGCACGGTTAATGTAGTTACCAAACGCGCGCGGCGACTTGCCATTGCCCTTGGGCAATAATGCTTCCAGTTCGGGATGCGGGCGGGCAATGACATGGGCCGAAATCACTTCACCCACACGGCGCGCTGCTGCCGCACCGGCATCGACGGCGGCCGTCACTGCGCCCACGTCGCCGCGCACGGTGATGGTCACCAATGCCGAACCGACCTGGTCGTAGCCTTCGATCTCTACGTTCGCCGACTTCGCCATTGCATCGGCGGCTTCGATCAGAGCGATCAAGCCTTTTGTTTCAATTAATCCCAACGCTTGTCCTGCCATCGTTTTTCTCCTCAAGAAAAAAAGTATTTAAATTCAACACAACCACTGTGCAGCTTTCCTCGGCTCGCTGCACTTTTGTGTTAGCCATTTATTTGTTTTACAATCCGTCTGGCGACTTCGCTCACCAACTGCGCGACTTCGGCTTCGCTCATTTCCACTTCGCCGTTCGCCTGCCCATTGTTTGCAGCAGCCGCAATATTGGCGGTACCGCTCATCGGCACTTCCTGGGCATAGCTGGCATCTTTATATTCGATGCGGCAACCGGCACCGGCCTGTACACCATAGCGCTGGCGGGCATCGACCAATTCCTGCGCGCGCGGCGGCGAGAACACGTTTTCATTGCCAAGCTGGCGGGCTGCCAGCGTGATCTTGGCGAAATGTTCAACGGTTTCCATTTTGTAGTAGGCGTTCATCAGGCTCTGCCCCACCGTCACCACGCCGTGGTTCGCCAGCAAAAAGGCATCGTAATCCTTGACGTAATTTTCCAGAATATCCTGGGTCAATTCGTCGGTGCCTGGCACGCCATATTTCACCAGCGGCACTGCGCCCAGGGTGATGACGACTTCAGGCAGCGTGCAACGATCGAGCGAAATACCTGCTACGGCAAAACCGGTGGCTACGATAGGATGGGCATGACACACCGCACGCACGTCGGGCCGCGCATCGTAGAAATCGCGGTGCATCTTGATTTCGCTCGAAGGCTTAAGGCCACCGCTACGCAGCACCTGGCCATTGCGATCGATAACCGCCAGCATATCGGGAGTGAGAAAACCCTTAGAAACACCGGTCGGAGTGCAGAGAATTTCGTTCTCGTTCAGGCGCACCGAGATGTTGCCATCATTGGCCGCCACATACTCGCGCTGCCATACCCGACGGCCAATCTCACAGATTTCTTCGCGCATTGCGCGTTCATTATAAGCTTGTTCAGACATAATCTTTTTAGCTATCCAACACGATATCGACCCCGGCTTGCTCCAAAACAGGTAGCCATTCCCGGGGCGGCTGTGCATCGGTTACCAATACATCGATTTCATCCCACGCAGCCACCAGAATCATGTCGCGCTTCTCGAACTTGGTGGAATCGAGCAATAGGGCCACACGATTCGCGCGCGCCATTAGTTCACGTTGCGCTTCTACTTCCAGATAATTGGAATCGAAAAAGCCTTCGCTGGTCGCACCACTGCCGCCGATGAAAAGCCAGTCGGCAGCGCGCACGCCTTGCAAGGTCTGCTTGAGTTGGGGTCCGATAAGAATGTTGTGACGGGGGTAAACCAAACCACCGGTCACCAGCACGTCCACGCCCAAGGTTTCGCCTAAGAGCGCCGCTGTCGGCAGGGAGTTGGTTACCACTGAAACCCGGCGATGGCGCAAATGCCTTGCCGCTGCATAGGGCGTGCTGCCACCGGCGATCAGAATATTGTCACCAGTTTCAATCAGGGAAGCTGCCGCACGACCGATTTTTTCCTTGGCATCGGCATTGAGTTGGGTGCGCAGCGAAAATGTCGGCACATTTTCCAGAGCAGCATCAGTTTCCGGCGTTGACTCAACCGGGCTTGGCTCGGTGAGCGTTGCCCCACCGCGAGTGCGCTTGAGTCGGCCATCGTTATGGAGCGATTCCAGATCGCGGCGCACCGTCGCATCGGAAACACCGAGAATCTTCGCCAAATCCCGAATTTCGAGAAAAGGCTGATCTCCCAGCGCTTCTTCAATTTTCTGCCAACGGTGTTCACGTAACATAGAGAATGCTCTTGGATGACATTCTTTATTCTAATGACAATTCTTTCAATTGTCAACAAAACTTTGCAAACACAATCAAATTTTTGCAAACACCTTGCGTAAATAAAAATAGCCGCACGCCATTAATGATGACGCACGGCTATTCTCATATGCCGGCAGGATGCCGGCGGTTCATAGGAGCTACAGCTTGACGGCTCTACCCGTTTTGGCCGACTGGTTTGCAGCCAGAGTGACGCGCAGGGTCTGCAACGCGTCGTTGAAGTCGCTGCGGATACCGGCAGGCTTGCCGGTTTTCACGGCACGAACGAAGGCAGTGTCTTCAGCAATAGTGGGGCTGGTGTGGCTGGTGAAGGTGTTGGTTTCACTGCTATTTTGAGTGGTGAAGGTGTTGCTGGTGATTTTATAGACGTTGTCACGCACGTATAAATCGAGACCCACGTCGGCCAGGCCGTTCAGCAAGCAAGCCGAGGAGAAGTGGCCGATGGCACCGCTTTCAAAGGTGGCCACCAGAGCCGATACGTCCGGCACGGTGGTGCCTTCAAAGACCTTGTCCATTTCGCGCAGGGCGGCGACGGCCGAAACGCTGGTGATTTCACCCATCAGGTAGCGGGCCAGGTCAACGATGTGGGTGGTTTGTTCGGTCAACTGACCAGCGCTCTGGTCGAGACGACGCCACCACGGCACCTGCGGAAAACCGCCCAACCAACGACCGTAACACATGGCCGGTTGCGGGGCTTTCTTGGCGGTGAGAAGGCTGTGGGCGCGTTCGGTCGCACCGGAATAGCGCCAATGATAGCCGACAGCACTAATGACACCACTCTCTTCGATGGCCGCGCCGATTTTTTCGCCGATTTTCACGGTGTGGGCTACGGGCTTTTCAATGAAAAGTGCACAACCCTTCTGGGCCGATAAGATTTCGGCTTCACCATGCACGTGCGGCGGCAAGCACACGTAGACAGCGTCCAAATCTTCTGCTTCCAGCATTTGTCGCGCGTCGGCATAAGCTTTGCCGTCAAAACGACGTGCGGCCGCTTCGGCGCGCTCTGTATTCATGTCTGCGAACGCGACGAGGCGTGCGTCCTTAATTGTTTCCAGGCTGTTGAAGTGAGCCCCGGCAATACCGCCGGTGCCGATAAATCCGATACGTACAGGCACGAAATATCTCCTTAAAATGGATAGTGATTGTTTATTCTAACCAAATGCGCGAATCGTGGAAAAATCCCTTTGGAGATACTATCAAATTAAAACTTATTGAAGGAGCAAAAGTATGAATACGCAAAGTCCAAACTCACCCCTGTCTGATGATACCGATGACGAAAACACCACTGAATACACACGTCGTGAAATCCCCATGAGTGACCTTCCGACAGTGCCCGATGATGCCGGTGTTCATTCGCCGGAACTCTCCGACTTGAACACGCCCGGTGAAATCGATATCGAAGATCTAGATGAAGATGCCGTAAGCGATGCCCTGCCGCCGGATGCGCGCCTCGACCCGCTGGAAGAGTAAACTGTGGAACGAGTCTCGAAGTGCTGGCGTTAATAGTAGCTTCGAACTTCGTTTAACTGAATGCGCACTTATTTTCGTCCACGGGCTAACACTGGCAAAATTGGTTGGAATATCACAGACCCGCAAGGCATCAGGAAGCGTTCCTGGATCCTTGTCGGTACCTTGGCACTGGTTTTTGGCTTGCTGGGTGGGCGACTGTGGTATTTGCAGGTTCTTAATGGCTCCAGCTATTTCGCCCAGGCACAGCGCAATAGTGTGCGCCGCGTTCCCTTGCCCGCACCGCGTGGGCTGATTCTCGACCGCAACGGCAAAGTGCTGGCCACTTCCCGCGCCGCGCACGCAGTTGCCGTGATTCCGGCTGCATTGCCCTCGGCCCGCAAAGAGCCGGAAATGCGCGAGAAGGTCCTGAGCACCCTCGGCTACCTGCTCAAGACCAGCCCCAAAAATATCGAAGAACAAATCGTTGAAGCCAGGAAGAAAGGCGGTAACCCTTATGATCCGGTTCGGGTGACTGAAAGCGTCGATTTAAAGACCATCACGCTCATCGAAGAAAACAAACCCCGTCTGGGTCCGGCAGTGCTGATTACCGACGAAATCACGCGCCGCTATCCCAACGGCAAGTTTGCTTCGCATGTTCTGGGCTATACCGGTATCGTGACCGAGCGCGATATGGAACGTTCGCGCGAAGCGGTTAAAAATGATGCCCGGACACGACGGCTGCGCTTCGATGACAACATTGGCAAGCTCGGCATCGAAGATTTTTACGACAATCAACTGGCAGGCACGCCCGGCAGTGCGCTTTATGAGGTCGATTCGCTTTCCCAGCCAATTCGTCACCTGGATACTGTCCCCGAGAAGCCCGGTAATAATATCGTTTTGGCGATCGACAGCAAGTTGCAGGAAGCAGCGGAAAAAGCCTTGAGCCAGGCCAGCAACTCCGGGGCGGCTGTAGCGATCGATGTGCGCAACGGCGAAGTCCTTGCCCTTGCTTCCAACCCGACCTACGATCCTAACGTTTTTTCCCTCTCGCGCCGCGACCCCAAACGCCAGAGTGAATTGCGCCGCTTGCTGGAAGGCAATGTCCCCACAGCACGCAAGCAACGGTATTTCTACAATCGTGCCGTTACCTCGCACTACTCGCCCGGCTCGACCTATAAAATGGTGACCGCCGCCGCCGCGTTGGAAAAAGGCGTTATCTCCGCCCATTCACCATCCTACTTGTGCACCGGCGGATTCCGCCTGGGCCGCACCTTCGGCTGCGACGGCGTTCACGGGACACAGAGCCTGATTGGAGCGATGGCGAAGTCTTGCAACGTCTACTTCTACCAGACATCACTGCGCCTGGGCAATCCTGAAAGCACCGGCCCCGCCTACCTGGCGAAAATTTCCCGGCAATTCGGCCTGGGAACGCCAACTCACATCGACTTACCAACCGACGGCAAAGGCTTGATTCCCGACCCCGAATGGCGAAAGGAAATTAACAAGACCCGCCCCGACTTGGCACACTGGTATCCCGGCAATACGCTCAACATGAGTATCGGCCAGGGCGACGTGCTAACGACCCCGCTCCAAATGGCACTGGCGACCGCCGCTGTCGCCAACGGTGGCACGCTCTGGAAACCGCATGTGATGAAGGAGATTCGCAGCGAAAAAAACAAGGTCGTGCAGCGCGCAAAGCCGGAAGGGAAATCGATTGGGATATCCGCGCAGAACCTGGCTACTATTCGCCGCGCAATGCGGAGTGTGGTGACCAGCGGCACCGGTCGCAGGGCCGGTTTGCCCCACGTCAATATCGCCGGAAAAACCGGCTCGGCCGAAGACGACAACCACGGCTTGCCGCACGCCTGGTGGGTGTGTTTCGCGCCTTATGAAAACCCGCGCATCGCTATTGCAGTTATCGTGGAAAACTCCGGCCACGGCAGCGAAAACGCTGCGCCGGTAGCCAAGAAAATCCTGGAAGCGGCGTTCCCCGCTCCTGCAGCGGCCGAGAACGACTAAAGCTCGTCTTTTTCGCTTTCGGTTGCGCTGTCGCATTCACGGGCCGCTTTGCGTTCGGAATACCCCACGACGAGAAATACCAGCCCTAAAAATAATAAGAACAGCGGCACAATACCTTGCAACGCCGCCAGCACCTGCGCGCTCCACATAACCGCGAGCGACAGGCCCAATGCCAATAAAATAATTCCCCAGAGAAGCGCCATTACAGCCGATTATATCACGCGGGAGCCGCAAGCTGTCGGCATGTCGGGTAAAATAAGAGATGGATTAAGGTGCCAGCGCTCCTTCAGTTCACCCCATTCGCTCCTCATTTTCAATCAAAAATATCCATTATGCGCAGCTACGACCTCATTGTAATCGGCTCCGGCCCGGCAGGCGAAAAAGGCGCGGCACTGGCCGCTCAGTTCGGTAAAACCGTTGCGCTGGTACAGCGCGAGGTCGTTCCCGGCGGCGCGTGTGTGAATACCGGCACTATCCCTTCCAAAACCCTGCGCGAAAGCGCTCTGCACCTTTCGGGTTTCAAGCAGCGTGGTTTGCACAGTGTCGATATGGCGCTACGTTCGGATATTTCCGTCTCCGATTTTTTGCAACGCAAACGCGAAGTCTGCGAGAAAGAATGGGACATGATCGAGGAGAACATGCGCTGGCACGGCATCGAACGCTATCGTGGCGTGGGCCGCATGGTTTCTCCGCATGAGGTTGTTGTCGATACTTCGGGGCACGACATCACTCTGCATGGCGAAGTAATTCTGATCGCCACCGGTTCTTCACCGCTGCGTTCAGCGCACATTCCGTTCGACGATATGTGCATCTACGACAGCGATACCATCCTCGACCTCGACCGCATCCCCAAGACCCTGGCTGTGGTAGGTGCCGGTGTCATCGGCTGTGAATACGCCGCCATTTTCGCCGCCCTGGGCATTAAGGTCACACTCATCGATGGGCGCACCGAGCTTCTGAGCCACGTCGATCGCGAAATCGTGGACGTTCTGCTGCGCGAAATGAAGAACCGTCTGCGCATTAATATGCAGTTGGGGGAGAATGTGGAAAACATCAAGGTCGATCCCGAATGCGTTTCGCTCAAACTGAGTAACGGCCGCATTATCAATGCCGAAAAAGTTCTGTTCGCTGCCGGACGCCAGAGCAACACCGCCGACCTCAATCTCGAATCGGTCGGCGTGCAACTCGGTGAGCGCGGCATCATCCCCGTCAACGACTGGTATCAGACCAACGTACCCAACATCTATGCTGCGGGCGACGTCATCGGCTTTCCGGCATTGGCTTCCACTTCGATGGAACAGGCCCGTGTTGCCATCGTGAACGCCTTCAACCTGCCCTACGAAACCGAACTGGTGAAGCAGTGGCCCTATGGCATCTACACCATCCCGGAGATGTCGATGATCGGTAAAACCGAGGAGGAATGCCTCAAGGACGGCACCGAGTATGAAGTTGGGCGTGCCTACTACCGCAACAATTCACGCGGACAGATCATCGGCGACACCGCCGGTATGCTGAAACTGGTTTTCGATCCGCAAACCCATAAGCTACTGGGCATTCATATTGTCGGAGAAAGTGCTTCGGAGCTGATTCACACCGGCATGATGGTGATGCAGCTTGACGGCACCATCGACGCCTTCGTGCAAACCGTATTCAACTACCCCACCCTGGGCGATATTTACAAGCATGCCGCCGACGACGGCCTGAGCCGCATTGCGCGCCGCCGCAGGCAACAGGCTATGATTCTGCACGAAGCCGACGACCTGGAAGCTTCGCTGGCTGCACGTATCCGGCAAAAATCAAAGAACGGACATGCCACATTCGTCGCAGGACGTGCCGAAGCCGGGGCTTTGCAGCCTGACGCTCCGGTGTTTCTTGATAGTGACGAAGAGTGATTCCACATAGCAGTCGGGTAAGAGAATTGAATGTACGACGATCTCACACAGGCCCTGCACAATATTCTCTTCCGGCTGGAGCGGGATAATGTATCGCGCTTCGTCCCGGCTGCGGCTTCGTTTCAGAGCATCCAGAGCTACACGATACCTGCTCACGTTAAAGTAACACCCCGCCAGCCCGCCGGGCCACGCCTGAGCGAACAGTTTGGCCACCACACTGAGCTTACTTCACGGGTAATTCGGGCACATTGGCCCGAAGATGCAACAATGGAAGTGACGGTGCCGGTGGTCGTTTTCGTCCTCAGTGGTCAAACCGATTTACGCATCGCCGACTACACTCTGCACTGCCAGGTCGGCGATGTAATTTTCATTCCACCCAATGTGGCTTCTGCCGATAGCCGCCTGCCCCATCTCGACGAACCCACCGAGGGTAGGCACTGCGACTTGCTATGGATTCAACCGGTGTTTGCCGGTGGTGGTGGAGGCGTGCAATGCTATGCGTGCCGTTCACAAGGCAGCGTTCATAGCTCGCCCTGGCCCGATGGGAGTTGTCACGTGCAACATCCTGCCACGCGCCAGATCTTTGAAACACTTGCGGAAGAAATCGAAGAAAACGGAATTACACCACTAACGTATACCCTGCTTAAGAGCCTGGCATATCTGCTGCTGCGCGAAATTAAAGCTAATAGAATCGGCTCTTTAAAGGCCCGGCTGCCCTCCCATCAGCCCCTGGTGCTGGAAAGCGATACTATCGAGTTTGTGAAAACCTATATCGATTCACACCTGCATCATGATCTGACCATCGATCTTCTGGCCAGTAAAGCCTTTCTCTCGCGCGCGGCCTTCACCTCTAAATTTCGCCAACAGACCGGGAAAACTGTCAATAAATACCTCGCCGACCTGCGCATGGAACGCGCCGCCATGCTACTCACCGAAACCTCACTCACCATCCAGAAAATCGCAGAGACGATTGGCTTGCAAGACCGGCAATTCCGCAACCTGTTCCGTCAGCACTATCAGTGCTCACCGTTAGAGTGGCGTAGCCGCAAGAAATAGTAGCCACTTTCACCGATTCGTATCCAATATTGCCGTTATAAGATTCACATAACCGGGAATAATCAAACGTCGATAAAAATTTGGTTATGGAGTGTGGCGTTATGAATCGTATTCGCAAAGGCTTTACCCTCATAGAACTTTTGGTCGTTATAGCCATCATAGCTATCCTCGCCGCCATTCTATTTCCCGTTTTCGCCAGGGCCAGGGAAAATGCCAGGCGCACGAGTTGCCTTTCGAATGTCAAGCAGCTTGGATTGGCGGTTCTACAATATGCCCAAGATTTTGACGAGTCGTATCCGCCACAATACATCCCGATTTCAGCTACAACCCCTAGCTCCGACTATCCAATGGGAGTATGGTCAACCGGGTATCTCTATTATCCACAGATTCTCTATCCTTATCACAAGAATATACAAATTTTCGTTTGCCCTTCTTCACGAGTCGATACCATCAGCACGCCTTATGCAGCCCAGTATGGGATTCACTACACACTGACTCACCCCACCCTGCCCCAGAAAATTGCGACCGTAGCTTCGCCTGCGACAACTTATTTTTTGATGGACGCGGGAATCTACGCAATGCACGCCAACTGGGTGAAGGCAACGGCCGGTAGCTACTGGTATCTACCCGGCACGGGTGAAGTGGGAGTGGCAATGGGCAGCCTGGCAACTGCCTACCAGGACGATTTCAGGAAAGGGCGACATTTCGACGGCGTGAACATGGGCTTTGCCGATGGGCACGTGAAATGGCTCAAGACCTCGGAGGTTTTGAGAGAAGCTAATAAATGGGATGGCGACAACGCTTCCAATAGTGTGAGCGCCTGGAACGCACAAAGAAGTTCATAATTATCGATTGTGCAGCAGGGCAGATGTAATGGTCTGCCCTGCTCTCATTTTTCCTCTTATCTATTACATAAAATCAGCCATATTTACCGGCGAATATCCGATTTCGCCGTTACGCTCTTCAACCAAGTGGGCATAATCTGTGTATATCAATTTGAATTGGGAGCGTGGTTTCATGAATCGTATCTGCAAAAAAGGCTTTACCCTTATAGAATTATTGGTCGTAATAGCCATCATAGCTATCCTCGCCGCTATATTATTCCCGGTTTTTGCCCAGGCACGAGAACGAGCGCGTGCCGCATCATGCCTCTCCAACACCAAGCAGATTGGTTTGGCGACACAGATGTATAGCCAGGATTACGATGAGAAGCTGGTCAGCTACTATTATGGTGGCGGCGTTAGCTATTACTGGACCTACGTTTTACAACCCTACACCAAAAGTTGGCAAATCTTCGTGTGTCCCAGCGCCCGTAAAATCAGCACGAACGCTTCGGATGGTTGCGACCCGACGAAGATCAACACCAACGGCGGCCTACCGGCCGGCACCTACGGATATAATTTCAATCAGTTAGGGTACTACTATCTCACAATGAACGATTACTCCCTGGCTGCGGTTTCCAATGCCACCGAGACGGTCATGTTTACGGAAATCAGCGGATTGGAATCGACTTCATACATCGATCCTCCTTCAACCTGGGGCACCAGCAGCACCTATCTCTGCGAAGATGGGCAAACTGTAAAAGTGAAAGGCAACGGCCGGGGCCGCTGGCATTTCAACGGCACTAACGTTGTCTTCGTCGATGGCCACAGCAAATGGATGAAGTGGGAAACTCTGGGTTCCTACAATGGAGTCACCCCACACAATTATTGGTTCCTCCGCGAAAAACCTTAACTGAACGCTAATTTTCACAGGACGATTTTATGCAGCGTCGAGATTTTATAAAAACCATCGCTCCCGCCGGTTTGTTGCTACTGAATACTTCCAGCCTCCATGCCATGATGCAAACAGTCGCCGCGACCCCCATGCCAACCACGCGTGATGAACCCTTCTACCCGCCTGAAAACAAAGATCCCGCCTGGCTGGCAGCGCAGTGCGACCCCTATCTCAAACTTAGTGCCACAGAGTTGCTGGCCCTGGTGCCCCCGCAGGGAGGCTTCTATTTCGGCCCTTGCCCCAACTGCACCCAGGGTGATGAAGAAAACAACATCATCTGGAACCTGGAACTGGGCGAAAAGGTGCAATGCAAATTCTGCAAAGAGATTTTGCCCTCGGAAAAATATCCCGAAAATGGGCAAGTGTCTCTTCCTACCCCCACCGGGAAACAGCAGGTTTTCAAATATCACCAAAATGCCGCAGGCAAAAAGTTCTGGCTGGAAAGCCGCAAGTGGTATGAGCAACTGCTGGTAATGCAGCGCATCGCTTATTACCTGGCACAGCTCAGCCGTCTGAATCCGTCCTATTCGCCCAAGGCGGCCCAGTATTCGGCGCTCATCCTCAAGCGCTTTATCGCCCTCTATCCCGACTACATCCCACGTTTCGATTATCCTTTCCGCGACAAGCAATTCTTCACGACAGAGGAAGCAATCTCCCAATTCATCGAGTCACGGAACGGTGGAGAATATCGCATTGCCAAGTGGTCGTGGTGGGCCTACATGGATGTCTCACGCGAGTTGCTTCTCGCCTATGACCAATTAGCCGGTAGCGACCTCTTCACTGCCGCCGAACGGCAACAAATCGAAAAAGAATTCTTCGGCGGCATGTTGGAGTATGTAACCCGATACCACAAGGTTCCTCTCTCCAACATGGACCCGACCCTGTGGACGGCCCAGGTCATTGCTTCACAGGTTCTTTTGTTACCCGCTTTAAAAGAGCACGTGCTGGAACGCATCGGCACTCTCATCGCCAACGACTTCACCTACGACGGCTACTGGAAAGAAGGCACCGCTTCCTATCACGTGCAAACCGTGAACGGCCTGCGCTATGTGCTCAGCTTTTTCCGCCCCGATCTCAAAGGCAAAGCCTTCGATGATTGGTTTGCCACGGAAAACCAGGCTATCGCCCGCACCTTCGAAGCATCAAAAGTATTCGAGATGCCCAATGGCCGTTATGCGGCTGTTCACGATTCGTGGGCTAAGCAAGCAAGTGTCCCCACTACCCGCTCGCAGCCCTATTTGATGGGCGGTATGGGCTATGGCATTTTGGGCAGCGGCGAGAAAGAGCAGCAAATCCAGGCCCACCTCAACTTCAGCGGCCGTTTCGGCCATGCCCAATACGATAGCCTGAACCTGCTGCTATTTGGTGCGGGAAAAGAATTGGTCAGCGAACTGGGTTATAGCTGGACCAAAGCCCGGCCCTGGACCATGACGACTGTTGCCCATAACACGGTGACGATTGACCAGAAGAACCAGGAATACGGCACCAAACCCGTTAACGCACTGGGCACATTGCTGGCATTTCACGCTAACGATAAAGATTTCCAAATCGTCAAAGCCTCGGCCATCGAAAGCTACCCGGGTGTCGCGCAAAAATATGAGCGCACGCTCATTCTGGTGGGCAACGAAAAACAAGAAAGTTACATCGTTGATATCTTCGATGTGGAAGGCGGCAATCGCCACGATTGGTTCCTGCACGGCAGCGCCGATGAAGAACAAAGCGTTACTCTCCTTGAAAACGGCACTCGACCTCTGCCCCTCAAAGCAACGGCAACCCTCTTACCGGCCGGGTTCGAGTTCAAGCCACTCAGCGTCCCCAACGCAGAAGATTTCGCCTTGATTCACAATGGCCCCTGGGCTTTTGGCAACTTCCGCGATATCCAAAGCGGGCGTAACAGCGGCATCGTGAAAGCGACCTACAAAAGCCTCAATGGTAGTGGCGGTGCGTTGGATTCGTGGATTCTGCCCGATAAACAAAGCGAACTTTCAACCATGCGTTCGTGGAACGTGCGCGGCACCGGCGTGCCTCATACTGAAAACCAGGATAAGCTCGATGAGCACCTGCGTTCTTCACTGATGGTGACGCGCTATGGCGGCAAGAACCGTTTTATTGCGGTGCACGTGCCTTACCAGACCCGTTCGCCAATTACTAAAGTATCACAGGCAGCGATTTCTAATGGCGGCACGCTACTCAAAATTGAGCGTGGTAGCGCCATCGACTACATCCTATTAGGCGACGGCAAGCAGACCTGCACCGCCAACGACCAGGGGCGCGCTATTCAGTTTAAAGGCAGTTACGGACTGATTAGCATCGACGGCGACAGACAAAGCCTGAAAATGCTGGACGGCACACGTTTGAGTATGGGCAACAATACGATTACCGGCACGGTATCTGCGCCCGCTGCATTATTGAACATTCAAGGCAACGTATATACCATTCAAGGTTCATTGAAACTTACTGCGGGAGATGTTTTCATCATTCACCACGGCAATCAGCGCACCTCTTCGTTTCATGTGAAGTCGATTCAGCAGGAAGCAGGGAATACGCGTATCGAAACCACTGAACCGCCGGTTTTTGAAGGGCAAACGTCGGGCACTTTAAAAATGCTGACCTTTCCCCGCCTCGAACTCCCGGCCCCTCATTCCGTATCATTTAACCAATTGTCAACGTCTTAACCGGCTATTTAGCAGGAGAGTCTCATGAACGCCGAACATCTCTATTTCGATTGCAACGCCAGCTATGGCGCGCATCCTCATAAACATATTGAAGAGCGCTGGACGCTCGAACATTTACTGGGCGACCTCGACTTAGCCGGCATCGCCGGGGCGCTGGTCTATCATCAACAGGCGGTGCATTACGACCCGATGCTGGGTAACCTGCGACTGTGCGAAGAAATCACCCCCTACAGGGACAGGCTCTTTCCATGTTGGGTGGCCCTGCCCAATCTGTGTGGCGACTTTCCATCTGTCACGGAATTCGTGGCGCAGATGGAAGAACACGATATACGCGCCGTGCGCATCGATCCCTATCGGTTCGGCGCACCGGTGCGTGAGCGGGTTTGGGGAGAATTACGCGATGCGTTACTGAAAAAGAACACGCTTTGCATCCTCCCAGCCTCGGCGAATGGCAACCTGGAGAACCTTGATCATTTACTTGAGATTTTCCGTAATAATAACACGCTGATGGTTGGTCATGGCTGGCATCAGTGGCGCTTAATAGCCGACCTGATGCGTGAGTTCCCCAACCTGCACCTCGATTTCAGCACCTTCCAGGCCAACCGTGCCATGGAAGTGAGCGCCGAGATGTTTGGGGCCAAGCGATGCCTGTTCGGCACCGACTTACCTTTCAAAGCACCTGGAACTGCCCGTGGTTTTATCGACTGGACGCTGCTGGATAATGACTCCGCACGCCTGATTGCCGGTGAGAATCTGCGTCGTCTATTAGGCGGCATCGGTCCCACTGAGTTCCCCCCACAAACGATATGGGACGATGAACTGACCCAGACCGCCCGCCACAGCCAGCCATTGCCCTGCCCGGTTCTCGACGGCCATTGCCATATGCTGCACAAAGGCGGCATCGCAGCCGGGCAATCGCTGGTGTTTCAGCACGGCGGGCCTGAGAGCATGGTTGAGGTGACACGGCGCATCGGTATCGATCACACCGCTATTATGTCATGGGCCGCGCCACTGAGTCTCGATACCGATACCGGCAACTTGGCGGTGGAATACGCAGTGAGAACTTTTCCCGACGACTTCAGCGGCGTCGCTAGCATCAATGCCGAGTATGACGACGAAGAGAAGATCGACCAGATCATTGCCTACTATCACGAAGAGCTTGGCTTCCCCGGACTCAAGACTTACACGCCCTATCAAAATATTGATTACGACGACCCGCTCTACGACAAGTGGTTCAGCTACGCCAATGAGCACGGCCTGTACCTGGTCTACGACCCCAAACACGGGTCAGGGGCCACGCAGTGTACCCGTAATTTGGCGGAACGCTATCCCAACATGGGCCTGCATCTCGACCACTGTGGCCGTAGCTGGGAATTCGCCAAATGGGCGGTGGACATGATGCACCAATATCCTAATATCTGGGCACAACTCAACTACACTGCTGCCACCAACGGTAGCGTAGAGTGGATTGTCGAACAGGTAGGAGCCGATCGTGTGCTGTTCGGCACCGATGCGCCGATGCGCGACCCGCGACCGCAAGCGGCCTGGCTCACTTTCACACGTCTGAGCGAAGAGGATAAACGCAAAATCTTCGGCGGCAATTTCGCACGGATTCTGCAAGAGATTAAAGACAAAAGAAAAGCGAGCATGGAAAAATCCATGCCCGCTTCTCAGTATGCTGTTCAGCTTAACGGTCACCGTTAAAATGAGGAACCACGCGCGTGAGCAAGTGGATTGAACAAGCGTAGTATCAAGCCCAATGGATGCTTAGATAAGCAAAAGGACGATACAATCCGCTTGCTCACGCGCGCGGTTCCTCAAGGTTTACCATTCCAAAACGTAAGCAAAAATCAGCGGTGCTACAATCGAGGCGTCCGATTCAATAATGTATTTGGGCGTATCGATACCCAGCTTACCCCAGGTGATTTTTTCGTTCGGCACCGCGCCGGAATAAGAACCGTAGCTGGTGGTCGAATCACTGATCTGGCAGAAGTAACCCCATAACGGCACCTCTTCGCGGCGCAGGTCGAAGTGCAGCATCGGCACCACGCAAATCGGGAAGTCACCGGCAATGCCACCGGCAATCTGGAAGAAGCCCAGCGAAGTTTTCTCGGTTTTTTCGGTATACCAGTCGGCGAGGAAAGTCATGGCTTCCACGCCACTCTTCACGGTATGGATGTTCTTCACGTCACCGCGCATACAGGCTGCCGCATACATGTTGCCCAGGGTGGAATCTTCCCAACCCGGAGTCCAGATGGGGAGGTTCTTTTCCATCGCTGCAATCAGCCAAGAATCCTTAGGGTCGATTTCATAGTGATGTTCCAACGTCTTCTCACGTAACACACGATAGAAGAACTCGTAGGGGAACAAGCGCTCACCGGCTTCATCGGAGCGAACCCACTCGGCTGTCATGGTTTCTTCCATGCGCAGCATCGCTTCATGCTCGGGGATGCAGGTATCGGTAACACGGCTCAGGCGGCGATCCAGCAAATCCTGCTCGTCTTGCGGAGTGAGGTCGCGGTAGTTCGGCACGCGCTCGTAATGGGTATGAGCAACCAGGTTGAAGACATCTTCTTCCAGGTTGGCACCGGTACAGCAAATGGCGTGAACCTTATCCTGGCGAATCATCTCGGCCAGGGAAAGGCCAAGCTCTGCCGTGCTCATGGCACCGGCCAGCGTGACGAACATTTCGCCGCCTTTTTCCAGATGCTGCACATAGCCTTCGGCTGCATCGATAACCGCCGCTGCATTGAAGTGGCGGTAATGATGCTTGAGGAAATCTTTGACAGGAGAGTTAGACATGGTTATTTTTGGTCTTAGATCTTCGGTCTTTGATCTTTTTGTGACCGAAAATCGTATTAGTTTAAGTGAGGAGTTGTTGACTAAGGCCAAAGACCCAAGATCAAAGAAAGTTAGTCAACCAGCCAGACGCGTAGTAGTCGTCAATACCGGTCTCCAGCGTATAGGCCGGACCCAGCCCCAACCGGGCTTGCGTTTGTTCCAAATCGGCCTCGGTGTGCGGCTGATAGAACGGATACGGATTCTTGATGTATTCGGCTTCCACGTTCAACTTCAACACCCGGTTGAGGTTGGTGATGATATCGTTAAACGAACGAGCCTGGCCCGAACCGGCATTATAAATGGCGGCCTGGCCGGTTGCACACGCGCTTTCTTTTTCAGCAGCGGCAATGGTGTAACTCACGATATCGTTGACATACACGAAATCGCGCTTCTGCTCGCCGAACTCGAAAATACGCGGATTCTGGCCTGCCATCATCTGCTGCGCCAACTGATAAATCATGCTCGAAGGCACGCCTTTGTGCGTTTCACGCGGGCCGTAGACGTTGAAATAACGCAAACCAACTAACCACGCATCGGCATTCTCACGCGCATAGCGGTGAGCCAAATTTTCCAACTGCACTTTGGAAAAGGCGTAGATGTTGGCGGGCTTGCGCGGCTGGCCGAGATGGTTGATGCCACCGGCAATGCCGTAGGTCGCCGCCGAAGAAGCCCATACGATGCGGGTATCGCTTCCTGCGAAGTAATCCAGCAGGTTGCGCCAGCTTTCGACGTTATCGCGCGTTTGCTCCAACTGGCGATGATCGGTGGTATCGGTGATCGAAGCCAGGTGAAACACCGCATCCGGCCTGTTGTTATCGAAATAGTACGACAATTCCACTTCGCTCAGTTCAGCCGCGATAACATCGCCCAAAAAACCTTCGAGGTTTTTGAAGCTTGCCGAGCGAAAATCATCAATCACGGTGATTTCCGCATCGGGATACTTTTCCTGCAAAGTCAAAGTCAGGTTGGAGCCGATAAAACCGGCTCCACCAGTGACAAGGATATGTTTAAACACGGGAATGTTTTCTCCGCTCTTTAGCGCGATTCCAGACGCTCACGCGTGGCCCACAAACCAGCCGAGGGGGTGCTGATGAAGAACACTTCCTCACCGTCAGGCATGGTGTTCCAGCCTTCTTTCATGGTTTCTGGGTTGTAGCGTTCGAGCGCTTCCTGCAAGTCGGCGTATTCGTAGTTCACGCCTTCAATCTCTTCCTTGGTGAGGCTCAGCGGCGCGTAACGAATGGTGAAACGGCCTTCCGACGAGCCGTGCAACAAGTGCGCGGTGGCGTGGGCAAACTCCTGCAAGTCTTCCTGCACACGATACTCTTCCATCGCCTTGGGTGTGCCGCAATAGCCGTATTTGCGAATGATGTCGTCCACTTCTTTCTGCTCGCCAAAACGCTCCAGGCCGGGCGCGATGATGAAGAGTTCACCGCCATCGGCCATCGCCATGCGGGTGCGGTAGACGGCCTTGTTGGCGACCCAGGTGCCACGGAATTCGTCGGCCTGCATCACGGCCACGATCTTCTTGACCGGCTCTTCGAAGACGGTGATATTCTGCTCGCGGCTGGCGCGGGCGGCCATGAGGTAGGTTTCGAGATCATCACCGACATAAATGCCGCTGTGGACGAGATCGTTGTTCTCATCGCGACGCATCACGATCTGGAAGTAGACGTCCGGCAAATCGCCCAGCAGATTGTCTTCGGCCCAGTTGTAGCAGGCGCGGAGCGGGGTAATCAGGTTGCCCAGGTTGTTCTCGATACCGTAGACAGCCGCTGCCATATGGGAGGCGCAAATGGTTTCCTTGCCGCCCAAACCGATGAAATAGTTCTTGTTGTGGTTGGCAAAGCCGAGCACTTCGTGGGGCACGACGTGGCCAAGGTTGATGATGAGGTCCCACTGCTCGTCCATCAGTTTGGAGTTGAGATCGACGGGGATTTCCCAATCGGCTACGCCACCGGTGGTGTCTTTCACAACTTCAGCCGGGATGGTGCCGACATGGGTGACGCCATCGCGCCAGTCGTGGGGATGGATGCGCTCTTCAGGAATGGAGCCGAACATCCACTTGTTTTCTTCTTCGGTATGCGGAATGTGCTGGCCCAGGGTCGGGATGACATGGACATCGCAATCTTCACCCAAAAGATGATAGATTTTTTCGGTCATCCAACCGACGCCGCAGTGCGCGCGGGTCAGGTCGGGCGGCAAAAGCAATACACGTTTCAGGTCGCCGTTGATACGCTTTTTCGATTCCTCGATTAAACGCTCACAAAGACCTTCAATTGTTTCGCGACTAATGTTATCGCCTTCTTCATAGAACCAGGGCATGATTTTTTCCGTTCTTTAAAAATAAAAAATAAGGGGACGACCAACACATTTCCGACACCGCCACCAGCCAAAAAGAAAGGAGCGCGGTCGAAATTCGACCGCGCTCCGGTAGGCCGACATCGGCTTGAGACAAGTAATGCTTAGGCAGCAGAGCCGACTTGAATTTTGATTTCGGGACGCACTTCACGGTGCAAAGCGACGGGCACCAGATATTCGCCAGCCGAGCGAATCGATTCATCGAGGTGAATCTGCTTACGGTTGACATCGATACCGAGTTGCGCTTTCAGAGCGCTGGCCACATCGGCGGGGGTCACGGAACCGAACAAACGTCCACCTTCGCCAGTCTTGGCGTCGATGACGAGCGTCTTGCCTTCGAACTGCTTGGCCTGCTCTTCAGCAGCGCCACGCAAACGAGCTTCGCGGCGAATGCCGACTTTCTTCATGTTTTCCAAGTTGGCCAATGCGCTCTTGGTTGCCGGGACCGCGAGGGCGCGCGGCACCAGGAAGTTGCGGGCATAGCCTTCCGCGACGTCGACAACTTCGTGTGCGGCACCCAGCTTTTCGATTTCCTGCGTGAGAATAACTTTCATTTTCTTTTTGGTCTTTGATCTCTGATTTTGATCTTGAGACGATACCCGGCTTGAGAGGTGATACGACTAAAGGACACACATTTCCAAGATCAATTTTTTCAGGGGCGCAGTCTAACACCAATTGCATTAGAGCGCACATCTCCCCGTTTTTCTCTTCCAATTAATAATTCCAGGCTGCGTGAAAGTTGCAACCCGCCATAAACATTCCACGACTTTTCATTCGGGTCGTAGAGGTTACCTTCCAGCGAAAACCGGCCCGTACGATATTCGGCACCGATGCCCAGTTTCGAGCGATAGAGGCCATAGCGGAGAGCCGCGTTCTCGCCCAGATACTTACCGGTCTGCAAGGTGAAGTTGGTGCCTTCACCAATTTCATCCAGTCCCACCCGGAATGGGCCGCCAAACAGTTCGGTCTGGAATCGCAAATCGCCGAAATTCTTGTCACGGCCTTCACTCAGGTGGCGAGCGGTAAAATCAAACCCGCTCATCAGCGAACCGGTGCGCTGGCTGCTTCCCGCGCTTTCTTCGCCACCACTCCCCTGCTGCACTTCACGATTGCGGCGACGGCCACCCAGCAAACCGTTGATGCGTTCGGCGGTGGAAGTGGTCGCTTCCAGAGTACGGCGCAATTCAGCGGGAATGGCCTTGAAATCGTCTTGCACCTTCTGGTCGCCCAGCACGTTCTTGATACCGGCCGTGGCATCGCGCAGATTGGCGGTGGTTTCGGCCAGGGTATTGGCGGTGGTGTTGAGCGCCGTCATAGTGCCTTTTAGCTCACCTTGCGAAGTGTCGTCAGCCAGCAACTTTTTGACCGAAGCCGTAGTGTCGCGGAGAGCCTCGGTGCTGGCGCGCAGCGCTGAGACGGTAGCTCGCAAATCTTCCTGCGTCTTCTCGTTGCCCAACCCCTTGAAGGCAGCCGTGGTATCTTCCACGTTCTTGGCAGCGCGGGTTAGTGAACCGGAAATCTCTTTGGTGCTATTTTCCAGATCGGAATTTTTCAGGATGAAATTCACTGATTCGATAGTGCCTGCCGCATTAGTGACGGTGCGATCGAGATTGGTCAGCAGACTATTGAGTTGCTTGCGGTTATCACCGATTACACCACCGGCCTGCTCCATCACTCCACCGGTCTGGCGCAGCACGCCACCAGCGGCTGCGGTGAGCTTGCGCACATCGCGCGCAGTCATTGCTGCTTCATTAGCAGCGATGGCAGCATTCACAAAAGTGGCGTTCAGCGCACGTTGTGCCTGCGGGTCGCCAAAACGAATCTTGGCTCCACCAGGACCAAAGGTCTTGGAAGCCTCAGTGGTGAGTTTGGCTACGCCATCGAGGGCTTTGGCCAGCTTAATCTGGTTATCGTAAGAGAGCACGCCTTTATTGATGCGGTCGAGCGTGACGTTCAGGTTTTTTAATGTAGCCTGCACGTCTTGCGCTACCTTATCCCCCGCCCCCAGCAAACCGGCATTGGCCGAGGCCGGAATCACCTGCGAGCGATCGTTAGCTTTGTAAGCAATATCGCCTGATTGAGGCTGGCCTTGAATATCGACGTAATTTTCACCGATGATGCCGCTGGGGCGCACCGAATATTTATAAGAGGGATAGAGCGAAAACTGCGGGTCGTTCTGCTTGACCGCAATGGTGAGCAGCGGCTGCTGCGTGGCCTGGTCGAGCGTCACGCTCTGCACCACACCCACCTTCACGCCCTGCAAACGCACGTCGTTGCCTTCGGCGATGAGCGCCGCGCCGTTGAGCCGCAAATAATATTGTTGCGCCCCCCAACCCACGCCACGCAAAGCAAAATAGCCGCCCAGCATGAGAGCCAGCGCTACGACGACAACAATACCAACGCGAATTTCTTGACCTGCTTTCATGAATACTCCGCCTACTCGAAAGAATAGGGCTTTATTTTACGCTACCGCAATCGGGCCGGTGGGGCTGCCCGTTAAAAACTGCTGCACCACCGGCGAATTTGAATTTTGAATTTCTTTCGCACTGCCTTCGGCAACAATCCGCCCGCCATGCAGCATCAGGATATGGTCGGCCATGTGCAATATCGATTCGATATGGTGCGACACCACCACGTTCGTCGTGCCGCTACGCTCCCGCAGACGCACGATCAAGTCGTCGATTACACCTGCCATCACCGGGTCGAGTCCGCTGGTAGGCTCATCGTAAAATACCAGTTCAGGTGCCGTCGCCAGCGCACGCGCCATCGCAACTCGCTTTCCCATGCCACCCGAAATCTCCGAGGGATATAAATCCTGAGTGCCGGGTAAACCGACTTCGGCCAGACGCTCAGTGACTGCTTCGGCAATTTCAGCGGCTGGCCGGCGGCGCTGCTCCAGGCCAAAACCAACGTTTTCCCCCACTGTCAACGAGTCGAACAACGCGCCATACTGAAAGACGAAGCCAGTTTCGCTGCGGATGTTGTCGAGTTCTTTTTCGCTCATCGAAGCAATATCACGGCCATTGATGAGAATTTCACCGCTATCGGCGCGCACCAATCCGGCCATCAAACGAAGCAGTGTGGTTTTTCCGCTACCCGAGATGCCCATAATACAGGTGATGCTCTTTTCGGGAATCATAAACGAAATGTCGTCCAAGATAGTGCGACGACCGCCCTCCGCTTTCTTATCGGGCACCGAATAACTTACGTGACGTAGTTCAATCATGGGCAAGAAAATTAACGGAGAAAGGTGAGCGTATCCTGCAAAATGACCGATAGGAAATAGTCCGCCACATAAATACCAATCATCGAAAAGACTACAGCCGAAGTGGTTGCCAGCCCCACGCCGCGCGCGCCGCCACGTGTGTGCAAGCCCTGGCGGCAGGAGATAAGGGCAATCAAAAGCGCAAAAGGAATGGTTTTAAATAGCCCCTGGGCCTGATCGTTGATCGTCGTTATCGAAGTGAAAGACGACCAGTAAATTGAGAATGCCACGCCGTTGCTGGCTGCTGTCATCGCACCTCCCAGCACTCCGGCTGCATTTGCCAATACCGTCACCACCGGCAGCATCAGCAAGGTTCCCAGTACGCGCGGCACCACCAGGTAGCGCACCGGACTCACGCCCATCGAGCGCAGGGCATCGACTTGCTCGGTCACCCGCATCGAACCAAGCTCAGCCGCCATGGAAGAGCCACAGCGCGCCGCAACTACGATAGCCGTGATGACCGGGGCAATTTCCAGCGCCAGGCTTTTTCCGGTGAGGCCGCCGATGAACCCGGCCTGTCCATATTTCACTAATTGCGGGCTAATGTAGAGTGCCGCCACCGCGCCGGAAAAGCCGACCGTGATCATCGCCACCAGCAGCGAACCGACGCCGACATCAGCCATTTGCCGCAGGGTGTGCCGATACGATACCGCGCCGCGCGCGATATGCATAACGCTCTCCCAGAACAGAACTGTAATCTGTCCCAGGAAAATCAAAAATTCTTCCAGCCGTGACACTGCCGCAAGCCGTTCCATAGACGCGCCTAATTATATCTCATGTAACGATATGTCAACGTTTTTCAAGAGACGGCAATTGCCTCTGTGATTTCTGCGGGAGATTGGTTAAAGTACCCCATCATGTCTTCTATCGACTGGCAAAACGGCCAATACACTGTACCTGGAACTGATCCATCCGCGCCTTCGTTTCGAGTCACCGTCACCGCAGACTGGGGCGCGCTGTGGGATTATGAAACGCTCATGCAAGAGGATTCACTTGCAGTTTATGGAGACCTCCTGCCCATTTTTCGCGCAAGCGACCTCAACCTCGTCAACGTGGAATGCGCGCTGGGTGAAAAAGGCGCACCGATTAAAAAAGGCGGCCCTAACCTGCGCGGAGCCGATGGCACCGTGCGCGCACTCACCGAGGTGCCCTTTCACATCGGCTGCCTCGCCAACAACCATATTATGGACTTCGGGCCGGAGAGCCTGGAAGAAACCATCCAAATTCTGCGCGAAGCCGGAGTAAAGACTGTCGGCGCCGATATGAACGGCGAAGATGCCGGTAAGCCGCTCGTTGAAACGGTTAAGGGCACTACGCTGGGCATCATCAACTGCGCCGAAGGTGAAGGCTGCGCTTCCATTAACGGCGGACCGGGTGCGCATCCTTTCGATGTACCCGCCCTCCAGAAGCAAATCGCCGCGCTCAAAGCCGAAGTTGATGTTGTTTTGGTGGTGTTCCACGGTGGGCGAGAATATGCACCGATGCCACCGATTTACGTAGTAGACGGCTTGCGTCAGTTAGCCGAAGCCGGTGCCGATGTTGTAGTAGGCCATCATCCCCATGTGCCGCAGGGCATTGAGATTCACAACGGCGTGCCCATTTTCTACAGTCAGGGCAACTTCGTTTTTCGCTGGGCCGATACGCGAGGCGAAAACCGCCGTTTCGTGAACAGCGGTTATATCGTGCATCTCGATTTCGCCGATAAGAAGCTGGCTGGATTCGCCCTCACCCCTTACCTGATGAAAACCGAAGGCGTGTTCCAGCTTCAGGGTGAAGACAAAGCCCGCTTGTTGGCCGACCTGGAAAAAGTCTCGGGCTTGCTGGCCAACCCCGTTGCCGTGCAAGACTGCTGGAACGCCTTCGTCGATAAAGTAGGTATTAACGGCATGAAAGCCACCGTCAATACTATGATGAATATTTTTGACACCGACGAGGAAGAAGCTGCCGCCAAGTTCCACAACTTGTTCTTCTGCCCGGCACACCGTGAGCTTTACCTTGATGGTTTGAAGCGCGCATCGAAAGGCACGTTGGGTGACTCCCCTCAATGGGCCAAAGACCTGGTTCATCAATGGGGAAATGAAGAACTGTCGTAAGCTCACGCAGAGGCGCAGAGAACGCAGAGAGAAATTGAGTATAGATAGCGCATAATGGAAATTTAGTGAGCGTAACACCACCATTTTTTACTCTCAATCATCAACTTTCAATTGCCTTTCTCTGCGTTCTCTGCGCCTCTGCGTGATATTTTTTAAATTTCAGGAGTTATCAAAATGCAAGTTGGTATTACCCAGATTATTCTTCCCGGCCTCTCGTTTTCTGAATTTGCCCAACAATCGGCGGAAGCCGGTTATGAAGTCGTCGAGCTTTGCATGAAGCAAGAAGGCGAACTCACCCTCGAAACTTCCGACAGCGCTCTTGAAGACCTCGCTGCCGCCGTTCGCGGGGCTGGCGTGGAACCGGTTTCGATGGTACACGGCCAGTGTACCGGCAACCTGCTCGACAGCGGCGATGCACAAAAAACTTCGATTGAACAAACCTGTAAAGGACTGGAATCCGCCGCCAAAATGGGTATCGGCTGCACTCTGCACACCCTGGGCCGTTTCACTCACGAGTTGTATTATGACGATGCCTATGCCAACGCCGTTAACGCGTTGAAAGAGATTGCCAAAACTGCCGAAGCCGTCAATGTGAAGTTGGCCGTCGAACAAGTCTGGAATGGCTTCCTCTTCAGCCCGCTGGAAATGCGCCGCTTTTTAGACGAAGTCGGCAGCGACCATATCGGTTTCTATTTCGACCCCGGCAACATGGCGGTCTATCACTTCCCGCATCACTGGGTAAAAATTACCGGTAAGCATTTGAAAATGGTGCATCTGAAAGACTGGCAGGGCAATGCACTCAATGGCGGTTGGACGCCGCTGCTGGAAGGCGGGGTCGATTTCGCTGCCGTCAATAAAGAACTGCGCGCCCTTGGCTACGACGGCCCGATGATCAGCGAAGTCTCCCCGTCCCAGGCCACTCTGGCCGATACCGCCACCGCCATTCGCAAGATTATCACGATGTAATGGCGCACCGCCACAGAAGTAAAATAGAGTTGTTTGAGGAAATATAGCATGTCTATTCTACTTGGCATTGATATCGGCACCAGCGGCACTAAGGTGCTGGCGATCGACGCTACCGGCAAGATCGTGGCACGCGCTCACGCGGAGTATGAACTGTTTACTCCGCGTCCGCTCTGGGCCGAACAAAATCCGCAGGATTGGTGGCAGGCCACTTGCGAATGTATCCGCCAAATTCTGCAAACCGTCCCGGCCGAGCAAATCGCCGGGATCGGTCTTTCAGGGCAGATGCACGGCCTGGTGATGCTCGACGCGCAAAACCAGGTGCTACGCCCCGCAATTCTTTGGTGCGACCAACGCACGCAAGCACAATGCGATTGGATTACCGAAACCGTCGGCCAGGATTTACTGGTAAGCGAAACCTGCAACCCGGTGCTCACCGGCTTTACGGCTCCCAAAATCATCTGGGTGCGTGATAACGAACCGGAAATCTATGCCCGGGCACGTATGCATCTCCTGCCCAAGGACTACATTCGATTCGAACTGACCGGCGAATTCGCGACCGAAGTCTCCGATGCTTCGGGCACCAGCCTGCTCAACGTGCCCCAGCGTCAATGGAGCCAGAAAGTGTTAGACGCACTGGATATTCCTCTCGCCCACTTGCCTCGTGTTTATGAGAGCTATGAAGTCAGCGGCAGGATCTCGGCCGCCGGTGCGGCGGCTACCGGACTTCGAGAAGGCACCCCCGTGGTGGGCGGTGGCGGCGACCAAGCAGCCGGGGCTGTGGGCAACGGCATCGTGCAAAGCGGCGTCATTTCGGTGACGACAGGCACTTCAGGTGTCGTCTTTGCTTTTGCCGATACGCCGGTAGTCGATTCGCAACTACGCCTCCACACTTTTTGCCACGCTGTGCCCAACAAATGGCACGTCATGGGCGTGATGCTCAGTGCCGGTGGCAGCCTGCGCTGGTATCGCGATACCATGTGCAAATCGGAGATGCAGGTCGCGCAGGTAATGGGTATCGACCCTTATGAAATCATCGCACGCGAAGCATCTGCCGCTTCGCCGGGCAGCGAAGGTTTGCTCTTCTTGCCCTACCTCACCGGCGAACGCACGCCGCACCCCGACCCCAATGCGCGTGGCGCGTTCGTGGGCCTCACGGTACGCCACAACAAGGCTCACCTGGCCCGCGCCGTGATGGAAGGCGTGGCTTTCGGTTTGCGCGATTCCCTCGAAATTCTGCGCAGCATGGGTGTGAGCATCGGCAATGTGCGCGCCAGCGGCGGCGGTGCGCGTAGTGCGACATGGCGGCAAATTCAGGCTGATATCTTCGGCCATTCGCTTTCGGTGATGGCTTCGGACGAAGGTCCGGCACTGGGCGCTGCCCTGTTGGCTGGTGTGGGTGCCGGTTTCTACGGCACTATAGAAGAAGCGTGTTCCACCGTCGTCAAAGTGACCGGAGCCACCCCGCCACAAGCTGAAAATGTCACCGTTTATCAAGACTACTACGAACTGTATCGCACACTATATCCGAACCTGAAAACGTCGTTTGAAAAACTGAGTAGCCTGACGACCTGACCTCTTCCACAACCATGATTCCTACCCTTAACCCAGTAACCGCCGGTGGCGGCCTTGCCCTGCCCGAATTTATCGCACTCGCCAAGCGCCATGGTTTTTCGGCGATTGATTTTTCTATCCTTCAGGCCGCCAAACTAGTGGAGGAACAAGGCTTTGAAGCTGTTGCGGCATTGTTCGACGAAACCAAAATATTGCCCATTAACTTCGGCTTGCCGGTGGAATGGCGACAGGATGAGGCCAGCTTCCAGAACAGCCTCGCCTTACTGGAAGCCCAGGCGAAACTCGCCCAGGATTTAGGTTGCTCCCGTTGCACCACCTGGGTGCTGCCCTCCAACAACGAACCGGCGCAGGAGTATGCCGCGCGCAGCATCGCCCGCTTTGCGCAAATCGGCAAAATCCTTGAAGACCAGGGGGTGCGCTTCGGTTTGGAGTTCATTGGCCCGCATCACTTTCGCACCAACCCCGAACAGATTTGGTTCTACGATATCCACGGCGCATTGCAAGCCGTCGATGCCATCGAACGCGCCAGAGAACTGGAAAACATCGGCATCCTGCTCGATAGCTTCCACTGGTACACCTCCGGCGGCAACATGATGGACCTGGCTTCGATACCGCTGGAACAGATCATCCACGTCCACATCAACGACGCCCCGCAAGTGCCGGTACACGAGCAGATCGATAACGTGCGCCTGCTGCCCGGAGCCAGCGGTGTGATTGACCTGACTGGTTTTCTGGGCACGCTCAACGCCCTGGGCTACGACGGGCCGATCTCGGTGGAAACTTTCAGTGAGGAATTGAAAGCACTGGATGTCGAGGAAGCCGCCGGACAAGCGGCGGCGGCGGTAGCCGGTGTGCTCAATGCCGCCGATATTAAACCGGTGATTTTGCAGTAATTTTCATTACTTGAACTTCACGCCATCACTGGCTCGCCAACGACGGTGCATCCACAACCATTGGTCGGGGTGGGCACGGATCACGTTCTCCAACTCGGCCACACTGCGCTGCATTCCTGCCTTGAGGTCGGCATCGCGGTCTTTGGTTTTTTCGAGATCGAATCCCGGAAAGACTTTTGAAGTAATCCGCCCATCGGCCAACCACGGGTCGCGGCGTATGCCGAATGCCGGTACCACACGCGCCCGTGTCAGAAGTGCCAGGCGCACCAGGGCATCGACCATCTGCGTGGGTTGCCCAAAAAACGGGTGAGGATAGCCTTCTTTTTCATACTGGTCGGGCAAAATCGCCAGCGCCTGATTCTCACGCAAAACTTTGAGCGGTGCGCGGCCGGTATCGAAACGGGAAATCACCTTGACATTAGCCTTGGCGCGAATCGATTCGATATGCGCATGCAGGGCCGGGTTCGAACGCGGGCGGGCAATCACGGTGAGAGGGAAATCCAAAGCGGCCCGCGCACCCATAATCTCCCAATTGCCCAGATGGCCGGTGAGAATCAGCATTCCCTTCCCTGCATCGAAGGCCTCCTGGACATACTCCATGCCTTCTATGTCGGAATATTCGCGCAACTCCTGTTCACTGGCAGCGCGCAAGTGAAGAAATTCGCAAAACGTCATGGCCGCGTTTTGTGAGACGCGACGGGCAATGCGGTCGGCTTCCCGCTTACTCATCTCGGGAAATGCCAACTGTAAATTGTTCCGGCTAATCGCACGGCGCGACGGCAAGGCATGATGGAACAACAGCCCCAACCACATGCCCACATGGCGGCACTGGCGAAAGGACGCGCGCTCACACGTAGCGGCTACCCCGCCCATCAATTTGGCTTCAACGCCGTGCAAAGCGTTCTTTGGAATCTTCATGAATGATTTGAGGCGATACGGCTTTTCACCAGTTCCCACAAACCGGCTTCGTTTTCTATTTGTAAGGCGATTTGCAAGCTGAACAATGGTAACGGCGCGCACCACTCCGGTGCAATTTTTACGGCATCTTTTTCCGTAGTTATCAGCAAACCAGCCCCACGTTTTTGGGCTTTTGCGGCAAATTCACGCACTTCTTTTTCTTGCCAGTGGTGGTGGTCGCGTCGTCCCAGCGTTTCCACAACCTCTGCCCTCTGCTCTTTCAGTAATTGAAAAAACGGCTCATTGTTCGCCAAGGCTGCTAATGCCGCCACGCGTTGCCCGCGCAAGAATCCCAACTCCTGCACCGCTCCCCCAGCTTCATTACGCAGACCTTGGGGAGCATGACTCGAAACAAAAATTGGCGCGGCAGAAAAACGGCGTATCTCTTCTTGCGTCTGTTGCAACTGCGCCTGGCTGGCGGCATCGGCGCGTGTCAGCAACACCGCCGAAGCTCGCTCCAACTCGCTTTGCGGTTCACGCAACCGGCCTACCGGAAGTAGTTTACCGTTGCCAAAAGGCAAACGCGCATCGAGCAGCACCAAATCGAAGTTACGCTCCAGCGACCAATACTGGAAACCATCGTCCAGCACGATCACCTGCGGCGCAAATTTTTCAATCGCCAGTTGCACAACGGCCACCCGGTCGCGACCGATAACCACCGGCACTCCCGGCAGGGAACGGGCGTGGAGCAACGCTTCATCACCGGCCTGGGCAGCGTTTAGCAGGATAGTCTTGCCGTCGGAAACAACGGCACCTTGAGACGAAAGCTCGCCGCCGTATCCACGCCCCACCACGGCGACGCTTTGACCTTCGCTTTGTAAACGGCGCACCAGCCAGGCCGTAGCCGGGGTCTTTCCCGTGCCGCCGGTTGTGATATTCCCTACTGAGATGATGCGTGTCTGCTCAAAACGCGTGCGCTTCGACTCGGCTTCGCTTTTTCGCCGTCGATAGAAGTGGGCGTAAATTGCCTCGGCGAGAGAAAGCTTTTTCTTCATGGCAGAAGGCATATTTTAGCGAAGATAAGGAACTCATGACATATTCGCACCACTTTCGGTAGTATCGCGGAATAAATCCATAAAGAAAAAATGCCCGGGCGAATTGCCCGGGCATTTTTATTTATTGAGTGGCAGTATTGGTTTTCTCCATGGCGTCTTTAATCGCCTGCGCCCAATGCCCATGCACAGTATAGGTGGTGCCGTTTTTGAACTTGAGATAGGTAACGGGTAAACGCGGGCGAAAAATAATCCACTTCGTGCCTTCGGTCATCTCGGCCACCCAATCGGCCTCGAAGGTGAGATACCGCTCGGAGCCAAACAAGGGATCGACAAACTGCTGTAACCGAAAAGATTTTTCATTCTGCATACTACGCACCACCTTTCCTAAAGCCTGCTTCTTACCAGACGTTTAAACAACACGGCGTTCGGCATCCTTTTTAATAGCAGCTTGCAGTAATTCTGCAATCTCCGGCGGGAGGTTGAGCGCCTGGGCTGCACGCTTGCCTGAAACACTCAGTTTACGCCAGGTTTTACGCAGGATGTCGATATATTTTTCGGTTGTATAGTCGGGGTGTTGGGCGGCGAAAGTTCCGATCTCATGTTCAAGGAAAACCAAAACGGCAGCGTCTTCGAGCGTTTGCGTACCGGTGTTGGTTTTGAGATGAGTCTTGGAAACCCAGGTCGCCACTTCATTGGCATCTTCTTCCGAAATCCCGGCCTTGAGCAGAAGTTCACGAGCACGTGCCGCCTGCCGGCGATAGAGTTCGCTACGCCAGGCATGATAGCCGACTTTACCCTCAGGATAGGCGGCACGCGGCAAACTCCAGCGTTCCAGGTGCTGGCAACGTGCGGCTAAACGCAAGAGCGGAGAAGGCCCCAACACCAGGCGACGCGTCCAGGCTTCCATGCGGTCGGCATAGACCAGTTCTTGCGCCTTGCCTTCGGCGCTGCGCATAGGGTCGGCCTCATGAGCTTCATCGATGAGGATACGGGCATACTCGTAGGCAGTCATAACCGGGTTCAGTGTGGTTTGTTCAAAATAGGCACGGCTGTTGTAAGCAGCAACCGGCATATCAAGCAGTACGCAATTCGCCATAATAAGAGAAAGATTAAAACAGCCTGAGGTATAATACCAATACAGCTTTATCAAGAATTACTAACCTAAAGTTATGCCTCTTAATCTTCACTTATTGCGCATCTTTACGGCCGTGGCCGAGCGTGGCAATATTTCACGCGCGGCGCAAGCGCTCCATATCAGCCAGCCTGCCGTGACCAAGGCTATTCGCGAGTTGGAAAAACAGTCGGGAGTGCTCTTGCTCGAACGCGGAGCACGTGGCGTGCGCCTCACCGAAAGTGGCGCAGTGTTGCACGAACATGCCAGGGCTATCTTTGCTGCCGAACAGGTGGCAGAAGACGAATTACAGGCACTGCGCGGCCTGCACGGCGGCACCCTGCGTATCGGAGCCAGCCTGACCGTTGCCAACTACTTTCTCCCGCCTTACATCGCCAAATTTCACGGTTTGCATCCCCATCTCCAACTGCGCCTCACCAACGGCAACACGGAAACCATCGAGCGCTTACTGGTCGATTACAAATTGGACGTGGCGCTGGTCGAAGGTCCGATACACCACGATCGCATCACGGCCCGCAAATGGCGCGATGATGAGTTGTGTATTGTCGTTGGCTCGCAGCATCCCCTGGCGGTGCGTGAAGACCTCACGGCCAAAGACCTGGAAGAGATGCGCTGGGTGGTGCGCGAACCCGGCTCAGGCACCCGCGAAGTGATTGAAGAAGCGTTCCAATCGCGCGGCTTTAGCTGGAAACACACTCTGGAAATCAACAGCACGGCAGCCATTAAGCAAACCGTGGCTTCAAGCGATGAACTGGTCGCTTTCGTCTCCAGCCATTCGGCGGCCGACCAAATCGCACTCGGCAAACTGCACGTCTTGCAAGTGCCGGAATTAAAGATCACCCGGCCGCTGAACTATCTCTACCTGAAAAACCGGCCACTGGGAATTGCGGCGCGCGCCTTCGAGAAATTCATTTCACAACCACTGTGAATGATGAATAATGAACGGTGGAGACCAACATTCATCGTTCATAATTCATCATTCATCGTTAGCCTCCCTTCCTCCTGACGTTAATTGCGAAAACTTGCGACGAAGTTGGCGCAGCCGAAGGCTTAGCGTGCTATTAACGCAGAAAAGTGAGGGGGACTTGTTAGGACAGGTATTACATCGTCGAAAGCTCAACGTGCACGTCGTCGCCCGGATCGTAATCGCTGGATGCCAGCACCTGCAACACCATCTGCGTGCCTTCTGCATAAATGGAATGCGCCACTCCGGCCGGAACGCGAACACAGGCACCCGGATAATCGAGCGTGAAGAGATTCACCATCTCATAGGTTTCGGAATGCGGGCGATAATCCTGTAAGCGGAACTGCGCCCGGCCGTGCAGCACCAGGATACGTTCTTCGCGGCGATGATGGTAATGGTCGCCCACGATGCAACCGGGACGCACTACAACGGTATAGCCCAGGGTGCCCGGCGGTTCCTGGGAATTGTAGGAGACCACTAATACGCGACGCTCGTTGATGAAGGTTTGCGCCTGCACGATTTCGATGCCTGCAATCGTGGGACGATCGGTTTCGCGTTCAATTTGTAATGTCTTGCCCGAGGGGCCGCTCACGACGCTGGCCTCTTGCACTTTCATCGGGATAAATTCCTGCACTTGCCTGCCGGTATCAAGCTGTTGATAACTCATTTGCTTCCTCGATTATTCAATTTGTCGCTTTGAATTTTAACTCTTTCGCAACCACTGCGGCGACACGCGCAGCCGCACCCTGATGCTGTGCCAACGCAACGCGCGCCAGTTGTGGCAAGGCAGCGCGGCGGCTTTCATCTTCCAGCCATATCCCTGTCTGCTGCACCAGCCCTGCTTCATCGGGCACGCCACCGCCCAGCGACGCTTTCTCAATCAATTCGGCATGGGCGCGGAAATTCGCCATGTGGGGGCCAAACAGCACCGGCACGCCACGCAACACCGGTTCGAGCACATTGTGCCCACCCCTCTGAATGAGCGAGCCACCGACAAACGCCACATCCCCGGCGGCGTAGATTTCGGATAACTCACCGACGGTATCGAGCAGAATAACCTGCTCACCGCCGCTTTGCGCCATGCTTCGCCGCCGCACCGTCAAACCCTGCCCCACCAATAATTCTTCAACTTCAGCCACCCGCTCGATATGGCGCGGTGCCAGCAATAATTTCAAGCCAGGGCAAGAAGCGGCAAGCTCTTTATAAGCGCGGCCGATCATTTCCTCTTCGCCGGGATGGGTTGAGCCACAAACCCAGAGAAGCTCGCCCTCGGGCACCCCTAATATCTCACGCCAACGAGTGCGTAAGGCTGCGTTGGCGGCAGCATCCTGCGAGCCGCCCAGTTTGACATCGCCTACGGTCTGGATACGCGAAGCCGCCTCAGGCAGGCCAATTTTCTCTACGATCTCACGCATGCGTGCGGCATCGAACTCACCGCGCATCAGCATGCCGTTGAGGTTGGCAACCATCCAACGCCAGAGCCACGGGGTTTTCACTGCCCGTTTTGCCAGATTATCCGAAACCCGACCATTGACTAAATAACACAACACGCCTTGCGCCCTGGCAGCATGCAGGAAATTGGGCCACAGTTCGGTTTCAACCGCCAGGAAAACATCGGGCTGCACTACGCGCAGGGCGCGCTTGGCTGCAAACGGCAAATCGAGCGGGAAGTAGAATATCGCATCCACATCCCCTGCGGCCAGGGTGCTTTGTGCCGTTTGAAAGCCGGTATCGGTGGTAACGGAAAGCCCGATGCGACAATGGGGGATTTCAGCCTTCAACGCTTGTGCCAGAGGCCGCGCCGCCATTTGTTCGCCCACCGAAACTGCGTGCAACCAAATTACCGGGGCATTTTTACCGGCCTCTTGCAACTTCGCGCGCACCTCGCTCGGCACACCGCCCCACTGCCCGGCAAACGAAGCCGCCGATTTTTTCTGCCCGTAGCGCCGCCACAGGGTATAAGCGCCCAGCAGCGGATAGAACGGCAACAACGCCAGATTAAACAGCCGGGACGTGGTTGCCGTGCTCATAGGTATATTTGATCATCAAAGCGAACGCATTTATCTGCGAACCCAGAGCGTAAGCGACGGGCTGGCGTTGGCGCTTTCGAAACTGTGAGGCCAGCCCGTCGCTTACGCTCTGGGTTCGCAGATTGGGTTTAACGATTCGCAACCTGCCGATCCCCATCTTGTTCATCCTCGCCAGTATCTCCTTCCGCATTCTGCTCGCCTTCTTCGGACGGTTGGCGATCCATGAAAGCCTGCATCTGGTAAAGACGGAAATACTGCCCTTTCTGCGCCAGCAATTCTTGATGAGTGCCTTCTTCGATGACATTACCAGCATCGAGCACCAAAATACGGTTGGCTCGCCAGATAGTAGCAAAACGGTGCGCGATAATGAGCGTGGTGCGTCCAGCCATCAACGTGCCCAGCGCATCTTGCACCAGGCTTTCGCTTTCGGCATCAAGGGCGGAAGTGGCTTCATCCAGAATCAGGATTTTCGGGTTACGCAGTAATGCCCGTGCAATTGCAATGCGTTGGCGCTGCCCACCACTCAACATTGCGCCCCGTTCGCCAATTTGGGTTTCATAACCATCGTCCAGTTGACGAATAAACTCATCGGCATGCGCTTTACGGGCAGCATCCACAATCTCGTCGATAGTCGCTTTTGGACTGCCGTAAGCGATATTGTCACGAATGCTACCATGAAACAGCGTCGTTTCCTGGGGAACCGCACCAATATGAGAACGGAGCGACAACATCTGGACATCGCGCAAATCCAAACCGTCTAATAAAACCCGCCCACCGGTGGGGTCATAAAGTCGCGGCACCAGGGAGGAGATCGTCGTTTTACCCGAACCCGAAAGACCGGCCAGTGCGACCACTTCACCAGGCTTAATTTCAAAAGAGATGCCATTTAAGACATCGGCACCATCACCATAGGCAAAACGCACGTCTTCAAACACCAGGTGCCCCTGCACTTCGCGCGCGTTCAGGTCGATGGCATTGGGGGCGTCTTTCACTTGCGGCTGCTCATCGAGCATTTCAAAAAGTCGATCCGCCGCCGCCTGGCCTTTTTTCAGCGTATTGTTAAGATTGGCCAGAACGCGCAATTGTCCGGCTGCCCGGTGCATAGCCATCAAGAATGCACCCAGCGCCGCGAAATCAACGCCATTCGTTACGCTGACCCACAATACCAGCACTACGCCAAGGTAGGCCACGAAGTCGATTGTCGGCCCCAATGTCGCCTGGATGCGCACCGGACGCATGCTACGGCGGTAAGCAAGATTGTTAATTTCGGAGAACTGTTCGATTTCGTAGTTGCGCATACCGAAGGTTTGCACCAGCCGCATTGCGCTGATTTTTTCCTGCAGAAAATGCGTAACCTCGGCTGTCTGTTCTTGCAATTCCTTAGTTGCCTTGCGCATCCGTGTTCCGGCGCGGTTCACCAGCCAGGCGATAGGAGGCAGGATGATGAAGATAATGAGCGACATCTTCCAACTCAAAACAAACATCGCACCGATGGAAATAACGACTTCAATCGGAGCACGTACCAATGCAATGAGCGCATCAGTCATGATGCTTTGTAATGCGCCCAGATCGTTGGTCATGCGGCTCATCAGTTCACCGGTGCGCCGTTTCTCAAAAAAACCAATCGACAGCCCCTGAAAATGCCGGAACAGATCGAGACGCAAGGCCGCCAGAATGCGCTGCCAGACGCGCTGAATGTAATATTCACGGCCAAAATCCACCACCGCGCGCGCCACCATCCAGACGAACATACCCACTAAAAAGAAGCCGAACTTGCCGGCATCCAGGCGAGGCTGGACCGGTGTTGGTGCTGTCGTGACATTGGGAGTTGCTGCTGCCAGCGCACCAGGGATTTCGCCTAACACGTTATAAAGCAGCCAGTAGAAAACTCCCATTAAGGCACCGGAAAGGACCGTGCAAAGCACTGCCATTGCCATCGCTTTGCGATGCGGTTTCCAGTAGGGAGCCAAACGTTGAAAGTAGGTGCGCATGAGGGAAAAAGCAAATGGATACTGAATCGAAGCTGTTTTCAGCTTTGGTTACCGCACTGTCAATTCAAAAAAATTCCATTATCAATGTGATACTTCTACTCCGATTACCACTGCATCTCAAAGTGCCGAACGCAGTGATTTTTTTTAAGACGCGGCGGGCTGGGCTGCGAGCATTTCTTCCAGCATTTCCACCGTCCGACCAGTGGCAGTATAAGGCAAGTCTGCACCTAACGCTTCACGCACTCGGGAATACTCCTGCTGCATCGCCACCCGCGCCTCGCTACTTTCGATGAAAACATTCATCGCTTCTGCGATGGGGCCGGGGCGGCATTTCACGCCCAGCAACTCGGGAACCGCTCCTCGTCCCAAAATGATGTTGGGCATGGCGACAAACGGCACTTTTTTGTGCAAACCGGTGAGCCGAATTTGCGCATGGACAATGGGCGAAACGTCATACACCACAATTTGCGGAATATTACAGATAGCGGTTTCGAGCGTTACGGTGCCACTTTTCACCATTGCACTATTGGAAGCCAACAGTATTTGCGTGGTGCGTCCTTCGTAAATCGGCGTCTCGGGAAAATGCGGGCGCACTCGTTTGGCAGCGCCTTCGGGAACAGCCACCACAAACCGCAACTGGCCGGGATACTTTGTATCCAATAAGCGCATCGCACCGGCTAAATGCGGTGCCAACAGCTTGAGTTCACTATCTCGCGAGCCAGGTAAAACGGCAATCAACAACTGATCGCCCGATACTCCTATCTCTTCACGAAGTGCCTGCCGGGAAACCTGCGCCGCGCGTTCATCGACGATTTCCAGCAACGGATGCCCTACCCACTCCACATTCGCCCCGGCATTTTTCAAGCGCTGGGCCGACCAATCGAACGGAGTGGCAATACGCGTAGCCAGCTTGGCGATGGCTAAACCGCCTTCACCGGTCTTTTGCCAGGAACGGGGTGGAAAGTAGTAGAGCGAGGGGATGCCGCGACGATTGAGTTCAGGAAGCAAACGGGAATTAAACCCGCCCCAGTCGCAAAGTAAAGCTGCATCGACTTTGCGAGCCTGTAAAAAGCGATCGGCCTTACGCCGCAATCGCAAAGAACGCGGCAACACCGCCATCGCTGAAGTAAACCCTATCACTCCCAAATGGCGCGTATCGCCGATAATGCGCGCACCGGCGGCTTTGAGATGTGATCCGCCCAGGGCAAAAACCTGCCAATCGGGGTGACGCTGCAATATCCAACGCACCACGCGCGCTGCGTGAATATCGCCGGATAAATCGCCTGCGGAAACAAAAAGAGTTTTGGGGGATGAATTTTGAGTTTCGAGTTGAAGTGCGCTCATTTTTAAATCGACTCACGGCTTTGCGACTTCTGATACAAAAACTCAAAACTCATCATTCAAAACTCAAACTTTTCAAAGGTGCGGTGTTTCGTCCTGACGGCCCAACCGGCCTTCACCGACACGTTCGATAAAACCAACCAACTCTTCCAGAGTGGCGCTGGTCGGAATCGTCTCACGGATCTTTTCCATCGCCTGGGCGGTGTTCAAATCCGAACGATACAACAATTTAAAGGCCGCACTCACCTGATTGCGCTGAATCGCCTCGACACCGTTGCGACGCAAACCGCGAATATTAAGACCATGAATCTTGGCCGGGCGACCGTCGCAAATGCAGAACGGAGGCACGTCGCGCACGACCTTCGACAGGCCGCCGACCATCGCCATGCGTCCGATGTGAACGAACTGGTGAATACCCACCAGGCCGCCAATAACAGTTTTGTCTTCAATGGTGACATGACCGGCAATACCCACCGAATTGGAGATCATGTTATTGCTGCCAATGCGGCAGTTATGACCGATGTGGGCATAGGCCATGAACACGTTGGAATCGCCGATGACCGTTTTCTGGCCTTCTCCGGTGGCACGATGAATCGTCACCATTTCGCGGAAGATGTTATCGTCACCGATTTCCAGGAAGCTCTGCTCACCCTTGAATTTGAGGTCTTGCGGCTCGTGGCCCAGCACAACGTTGGGCCAGACGCGGCAGCGCTTGCCGAGTGAAGTACCGACTTTAATGATGACATTCGATTCGAGCACACAGCCATCACCGATTTTAGCTCCGGCCTCGACCACGCAGTAGGGGCCGATCCAGATTTTGTCACCCAATTGCGCCGAGGAATCGATCATTGCAGTCGGGTGAATATAAGTCTGGGTGACTTCACCGTGCGGGGGAGTCGGCAACACTTCGCGTTCTGCAGTTGCCGGAGCAGCAGTCTTGGCGGGTAGCGATTCTCCTACGGCTGGCTGGGGCGTTCCATTCGCCTGGGCTTGTTTTACCTTAGTTGCGGCATCGTCATTTGCCGGTGCTGTCATGAAGGTAAATTCAGCTTCGACCACGACCTGGCCATCGACACGGCCAATAACCGAAACTTTACACAAAGCACCACGCAACACAGTAAGAATAGCTTCGGTGACGAGTTGATCGCCCGGCTGCACCGGTTGACGAAAACGCGCTTTTTCAATGGAGGCGAAATAGCTGAGAGCACCCGGAGTATTGCGCGAAACCAGCGTGAGCACACCGGCGACCTGGGCCATTGCTTCTAATAACAACACACCCGGCATGACCGGGCGACCGGGAAAATGGCCGTTAAAAAATTCTTCGTTAGCCGTGACACACTTAATGCCCACGCAACGCTTACCGGGTTCGATTTCGGTAATCCGATCAACTAACAGAAAGGGATAACGATGCGGCAAAATCCGGCAAATCTCATCATAGCCGAGCGGCATCGAAAGCTCCGGATACGGCGTTTCCGGCAATTGAATTTTGTTATTACGCACTTCGCGTTTCGGGGCCTGCGCCAATGCATTCCCGTTCAGATTTTCCGACATCCTTTCTCCTTGCAAAACAGCTTGCTAAGTGTAACCGTTTGCACGGTGAGGTGGTAGTAAACCGTCTTCTATCAATTGAATTCACCACAGACGGGAACGGCAGAACTTAGATTTTAGAACTTAGAACTTAGGTCACTCACTCCACCAGACTCCTCTACCATTATTTACAAAATAACCTCTATCGTGTTGGGCAGGTAGGAGGTGGTAGACAGCATACAGGAAGGCAACCGGACATTGATGCCAATGGCCCTCTTTTTTGTCGTTAATTGCGAAAACTTGCGACGAAGTTTGCGTAGCCGAAGGCTTTGCGTGCTATGGAACGGGAAGGATTAGGATGTTAATTTGTAGGATTGTTCAAGACCTAAGCTCTAAAAAAATAGACGGAAAACAGCATGATTATTGCTGTTTCCCGCCTGTTTTTGAGAGGTGATTTGTCGTTAGATCGCCAGTTCTTTGATCTGATCGCGCAACTGGGCTGCCCGCTCATAATCTTCACATTCGACAGCCGAACTCAACTCACGCCGCAGTCTTTCGGCGGGTGTGAGCGGACGATTATCGCGAACCCGGTCGCTCCAATCGTGCAGGAAGACAAGCTCGCGGCAGCTTTCGATCATGTCCGAGCGCCCCATATCGAGGAAAAAATCTTCGATACGCTCGATACCACTGCCAATTTCCTGCAAGGCAGCATCATAATTTTGTGCCTCAAGCTGCAAGCAAGCTATCGCACGCGTATTCATCATCAAGACATAAGGGCGAAACTGGTCGCATGCCATACGATCGTCTTCGGTTACCGCCCACCTGCGAACAAAATCGAACATGCGCAGGTTACGTTGTGTATCGCGAATCACATCGGAGTATTCGCCGAGATGGAACAAGGAGAGATAACGATAATAATACTGCATCGATTCCTGCTTCAGCGCGCTGCAGGCTTCGGAATCCAGCTCGAACCCATCGTTATCGCCATTAAGCATATTGTAGCGTGCCAGGCGATCCTCATAGTATTCCAGCAAAGATTCATAACCGTTGGGGCGTTTACCATCTGGCCGCCCTTCGGTTTCCATCTGCAATACACCCAGGTCAAGACGCATTTGAATTTTCGGGCTGCCATCGATGCCGTTAATACGTCGCACGGTCACCTCGTCGGGATTGGCATCCCAGTCATGAAGAATAAGTCCAATATCTTTGCTCATGTCTCACCCACCTTTGACAAAAATTTCTGTCGATTTAACGTTGTTTTGCTGCGTTTTATGCGGTTTTCGCCCTACAAGTCCGGCAAACTACGTTCCCAAGACTCCGAAATCACCCCATAATATCTATATTGTTTCTGTAAGAACTAAATGGATGACGGCCAATTTGACGTTGAGGTTCCCGTTGCGTTCGTAAATTTTTCTTAAGATCTCCCTGCGCAATGATGAGCGCCACTGTACACTGTTTTGCCTTAATTATCGCTCAATTTGACTGTACTTATCGACTTCAAATTTTATGTCTCATTACTTCTCTCGCCACGCCCTCTCCGCCCCGCAAAATCCGCTCCAAACCGTGCGCCTGCGACTCGCAGGGCAAACCCTTGAAATGGCCACCGGAAATGGGGTTTTTGCGAAGAAGGGACTCGACGAAGGTTCTCGCTTACTGTTGAAAACCGCACTGCCGGCAATTGAACAACTCCCACCCGGCGCACGTATCGGCGATTTAGGTTGTGGTTGGGGCGCTATGGGCTGCCTGCTGGCCGCCAAATGCCCGGAGAGCATTGTCACCATGAGCGATGTCAATGCCCGCGCTGCCTGGCTGGCCCAGCATAACGCCAAACAAAACAATCTGGGAAACACCCACGTTTTTTGCGGCGACGGTTTGAGCGCCGTGCAGGATGGCTACTTCGATCTCATCGTTTGCAACCCGCCTATCCGCGCTGGCAACGCCACCATTCAAACCCTCTTCGACGGCGCTCATCGCTGTTTGAAAACACAAGGCCAGCTCTGGGTCGTTATTCGCACCGCCCAGGGTGCAAAATCGTGGCAGAAAAAGCTGGAAGCCCAGTTCGGCAACTGCGAGACGGTGATTATCGAGAGCGGTTATCGGATATTACAGTGCACGAAGGCTTAAGGAAACAGCCATAACCACAGCAAAAAGGCAGCAACCACAAACGTGGTCCCCATAAGCGGCATAACGATGTTTACGAAAATTGGATCATAGAATCTCCGCCCGCAACTCTCACACAATTTCACTGTTGACGGATTAAGGTGAGAACAATATATGCATGCCTTCTGCGAAACCGATGATGGTGTTACCAGGGCTACCTGGGGTTGGCTCGCCGTTTTGCGCCGAGGGCTTTTGGTTGCCGAGGTTGATTTTTTCGGTGAGGTCAAGCCGGATTGTTTTTTACGCGTTGCCGGGGCTTTATTAATCAGTAACTTCATAAACTCCTGCACCGATTGAGGCCGCTGCCCAGCCTTGATCTCCATTGCCTTTGAAATCGCTTGATTCACGTTTTTACTCAGGGCTGCATTCACTTCAATAGCTGCCGGAAACGGGGCACCCATAGCGCGCTCGGGGGCTGATACCGGAACCTTTCCCGTCACCAAAAAATAGAGAGTCGCCCCACACGCATAAATATCCGTCGCAATGCCCTGCACTCCATCTTTGAGATATTGTTCAGGGGGTGCATAACCTTCCGTTCCGGCTGGAGCTGATTGCATCAACAGACGCGTTTGATAATTGTGAGGTACTTCCAATCGCTGGTTCAAACCAAAATCGATCAGCACCACTCGCCCGTCTTCGCAAACCAGGGCATTGCCAGGCTTGATATCGCGATGAATGAGATTAGCCCCATGTACAACCATTAACGCCTGAGCAATCTGTGTGATACATCCAACGGCCTGTTTCTCCGAAAGCGGTCCGCGCGCTTCAACGACTTGCTCCAGGCTCTTCCCCTTGAGGAATTCCATCACGATATAAGTCGTATTGTTATCGTCGAAAATAGTCAGCACATTAACGATATTACGATGACTAAAACGAGCTAAAACCCGCGCTTCTTCCGCAAACTGTCTGCGGGCAACATCAAAATCGGTTACTTGAGAGCTATCGACTTGCTGTCCCACCCGCTTGCAACCCGGTGGGAAAAATTCTTTAATTGCAACCAGCCGTCGCAAATTAAGATCGGCCGCCTGGTAGGTGATGCCACATCCCCCCTGGCCTAACACTTTACCAATAGCAAAAGCCCCTTTCTGCAGTTGTGTTCCCTGAGGCAGCGGGTTTCCTGAGGCTATCGCTTGATGTGTATTCACTGAGGTTATTGTAACTATTTCCGAATCAGCCGATAAAGCTCGCTTTGCCACGGCGCTGTTGCAGCACTTCCTGCCTGGGTAACCCACACCCGTTGCTGCGAAGTTGCCCGGTTAGCCAGGGCATAGAACGGAAGCGCCACACACGGCAGCCCGGTTGAGGTCGCCGTCGTGATTTTGGTGACACCGCCCAGCCAATCGTCTTGATGCGAAACGGCAAACCGGGCATCACCAGCCAACTGGAAATCGACTCCACCACCATTGTCCAAACCTTCAAAACCATAGACCAGCGGACCGCGCTGCAGCGCGACCAGGCCATTGTTTTCTTTAATCAGGGGATTGGCCTCGATGCGTTCCACCGGCATCGGTAAATCAAGTTCCACCGTATCTCCCCTGCTCCAACGCCGGGTTAAAACGGCGTATCCTTTCTCTACGAGAGGGCGCTCAACTATTTGTCCGTTCACACGAAGTGTCGCTACCCGGCACCAATCCGGAAGGCGTAGCCGCAGGGCAAAGTCCACCGGCTCGGCTGGGTTGACAGTCATCTTCACCCCGCCATCCCAGGGATAATTCGTTTGCTGGCGCAGCTCTATTTCGTTGTTGTTCGCTGCGGGTAAAGTGAATCGGGCGGTGCTGCCGATATACAAGTTGACATAAAGGCTGCGGGTATCGCGCGCGTAAATATATTCCTGCACTCTTAGCAAAGTGCGCGATAAACACGGAGGGCAACATATCCAGATGTTATTGCGCGGATTAAGCGCATCGGTAAGCGGGTTACGGTAGTAAGTTGTCGTGCCATCCAAGGAGATGCCGTGCAACACCGCGTTATAGAGTGCGCGTTCGAGCACATCGATACTCCCCGACTCGCCATCGAGCAGAAACATCGCCTGGGCGAGATACAACAAACCACAATTCGCACACGATTCGGCATAGGCTTTGTTGGGCAGATGGTAGTCGGGGCCGAAGGCCTCATCCTCTTCCTGGGAACCAACAGCGCCAACGACATACATCTTGCGCTCGATGGTATTACGCCATAAACGGCGTGCCGCCTCTTTCAGACTTTCATCATCGGACTCGTTAGCGACTTCGGCCACACCTGTCACATAGAACATGGCCCGCACTGCGTGGCCGGTCACTTCCGTCATCTCCCGCACCGGGAGCTGATCCATCGCATAAAACCGGCGCGATGCTTCGCCCCACCCGCCCCACGGCTTGCCACGACGTTCAATCCATTCCTGTGCGAGTTGGAGATACTCTTTCTTGCCGGTTATCCGATAAAGCCGAACCAGTGCCAGTTCAAGTTCGGCATGGCCGCAATAGCCTTCATTCTTCTCGATGATGAAACGGTGGTGGATATGATCGGCCAGTTTGCACGCGACATCCAGGAAATTTCGCTTGCCCGTCGTTTCATAATGGGCCACCGCAGCTTCGATGAGATGCCCTGCGATGTAACCATCGTGCTGCGCGCCAAGATTCGCCCAGAGGGTTTGTCCACGCGTGATGATAAAAGCGTTGGCATAGCCATCCGGCCGTTGCGCCGCCGCGATGGTAGCAATAATGGAATCGACTTTCTGATAGAGTTCCCCATTACTCTCCTGCCCCAACGCATAAGCAGCAGTTTCCAGCACCTTATGTAAATTAGCCTGCGTCCACAGCAGCCCACCGCTGCGTGTCTCCTTACGCCAACCGGCCGCGATTTCATTGTCTTCGATTTCGCCCTGCACATATTGCCATGAGTGCGGGATGGTATTGTCACGGTAGATTTTTTGTTTGGGCGCCCAGAACGCATCTTGAATCTGCACCGATTTAAACGGCAGCATCTGACGCGAAGAGAGATCGGACTGCGGGGCAGCAGTGTTCTTCTGGGCAGCAACAGACAGGCACAATGCGCCGGTCAAGGCAAAGATCATCGCCAAGCGATGCAACCGTTTCGCAGTAAGCATAGCTACGTTATGAACGATAACTACACCATACCGCAAATAAAAATTGAGGTGAGGGGATAAACTGGGCTGTGATAATCAAGACTTATTCTGACACTTATAATAATCTGAGCGTGAGCTCATTTAAAGGAGTGTCGGGAATGACAACAGACCAGAAGATTATCAAGAACAAGGTTGGTTTACTCAAATTGGCCCAACATCTTGGCAATGTGAGCCAAGCTTGCAAGGTCATGGGCTACTTGCGAGATAGCTTTTACCGGTTTGCCGAGTTGTATGAAAAAGGCGGTGAATTGGCTTTACAGGAGATTAGCCGCCAGAAGCCGCTGCCCAAGAATCGCGTTGAAGAGCATATCGAAGAGGCAGTGGTTAAGTTTGCTTTGGAGCAACCGGCCTACGGCCAACTCCGTGTCTCAAACGAACTCAAAAAACAGGGGTTGTTTATCTCTTCGGGAGGAGTGCGTTCGGTTTGGTTACGCCATGACTTGGAGACTTTTGCCAAACGGCTCAAGGCTCTCTCTGCCAAAGTCGCGCAGGAGAATCTTATTCTGACCGAAGATCAACTGCGTGCTTTAGAGAAGGCCAAACAGGAAAAAGAGTCGCACGGTGAGATCGAAACCGAGCATCCCGGTTATCTGGGTGCTCAGGACACTTTCTATGTCGGCACTCTCAAGGGTGTGGGACGCATTTATCAACAGACCTTTATCGACACCTATACGCGAGTGGCCCATGCCAAATTGTATGACCGTAAGAACGCTTTGGTGGCGGCTGACACGCTCAATGATCGGGGGTTGCCGTGGTTTGAAGAGCAGGAGGTTCCCCTGCTGAGAGTGTTGACCGATCGTGGCAGTGAATATTGCGGCAGCTTGCAGCAGCACGAATATGAGTTGTATTTAGCGATTGAGAACATCGATCATACCAAAACAAAAGCCAAATCACCGCAGACGAATGGTATTTGCGAGCGTTTTCATCGCACCATGCTCGAAGAGTTCTACCAGGTCGCTTTTCGGAAGAAGCTCTACACCAGCTTGGAAGAACTCCAGGCTGATGTCGACGATTGGCTGGCCTTTTACAATAGCGAGCGGCCCCACAGTGGACGATACTGTTACGGCAAGACGCCGCTGCAAACCTTTCTGGAGGCAAAGCACTTGGCAACTGAGAAAATGCTTCATCAACTGCACGTCAACAAAGATAGCCAAGAGGCAGCCGACGTTACTGTCAGTTAAGTCGCATGTGTCAGATCAAGTCGTGGTGATTACAACTGGGCGCACCTGGATTCGAACCAGGGACCTCCACATTATCAGTGTGGCGCTCTAACCAACTGAGCTATGCGCCCGCGCAGTGGAGAAAACTCCATGCGGCAGCGAGAAAATAATTTACAAAATATACCCGGCTTCTGCAAGGCGTTATCCGCTCTAAGTTTTTATATTTCTCCGATAATAAAAGTTTTACGATGAAAGTAGCATTAAACGGGTGAAGAAATACCTCCGCTCAAATCGAGCTGATTGCAAAGAAGTTACAGGCTCTAATTGAGCCGATAGGCGAAACAAGGAAGCACAATCGCGGAATGGCACCGTGTATAATCACTGATAGATTACTCCAAGCAAGGAAGGTGGCCATGTTAAATGTATCTGTTATTCGGTTGCAGGCGAAGCAAAGCAAGAGCGGTTTCACGCTGATTGAGCTATTAGTCGTCATTACTATAATTTCAATACTCGCGGCGATTCTATTTCCCGTATTCGCACGGGCCAGGGAAAATGCACGGCGCACCAGTTGTTTGAGTAATTTGAAGCAAATTGGGTTGGGAACGATGATGTATGCCCAGGATTACGATGAGAAGTATTTTTTGTCTAACTTTGCAAGTCCAGTCATGCCCCCTGCTGGCGCGTTGACGTATCCCAGTGGTTCGAATTATTACTGGTTTTGGCAGACAACACTCTATCCCTACGTCAAAAGCAACCAGATATTATTCTGTTCCAATGGTCCGACGGCAGCGACATCCGATATGCTATTCGGCAATTACGGCGTTAACGGCTTTTTTATCAAAAGTAATGAAGCATTTTCTCTCGCCAGTGTCGATTCTCCTGCCACCTTATACATGGTGATGGATGCCGGCTCCTACCGGTTGCAAGAAGCAAACGGTGCCGGGTACTTCGATTGGATGAGAACTCCAGCGTTAAATTCCTGGTTTTTGCCGGGAACAAAGAAGTACGTGACCAGCCCACCTGCATTTACAGGATCCTATGCTTCCGATTTCTCCGGAGACGGCCGTCACTTTGACGGCAACAATGTCGCCTTTGCCGATGGTCATGCGAAATGGATGAAGACGGCGACGATGTGGAACGAAAATACCAAGTTCTATAACGGCACCTACAGTAGTAGCACTCAAAGTGCCTGGAATCCGGCCAATAGCGGATAAAAGGACTTTTCGAATGTAGGGGTAAAGATACTCCGCTCCCACATCTCGCGTGCCTGCGGCAGAGGTTTCACTTGCATGTGACGTCAGAAAATCAAGAGTAGAAACACTCCGCAAGAAAAACATACTTTACAGCGCACTTATTTCGACAGCATATCAATTACTCGCCTCATGAAGAAACTACCAATTGTCTTAGCAATCGCATCCCTATTGACAGGTGCCTGGACAGTTCATTGCCAAACCGCAAAAGAAACCCTGTTGATCCCACTCAAACCGGATCCGCCTCTCACCATAGACGGTAATCTGGACGACTGGAATGCTATCCCCGGCACCATCAATCTGGATACTAAACAACACGTTACCTATAGCAACGAGGCCTGGAAAAATCCCGCAGATTTAAGTGCAACGGTACAGTTAGCCTGGCGGCAGGAAGCATTGTACGTCGCAGTGCAGGTAAAGGACGACGTGCTGCGCCAGACACAGCGCGGTGCCAATATGTGGAAGGGCGACCATGTGGAATTGTATCTGGATATCGCACCGGACACGGATACCGGCAGGGATACCTTCGGCACGCAGCAGTTTCAAATCGGCCTTAGCCCTGGCAACTTCAAACGCACCGGCGATATGCTGAGTGATATTGCCCCGGAGGCATACGTTTTCCAACCCGCGGAAACCTCGGCGGAAGGCATACAGGTGGGCGCGCAACGCACCTCCAACGGCTACACCATCGAAGCCTCGATTCCGTGGAAGATTTTCCATTTCAGCCCGCAGGTGGGGTTGCCGCTTGCGGTGGAAGTGGGAGTTTCCGACACGGACGGCATAGAAGCGGCGCAGGAAAAAATGATGACGCTCGGCACTGCGAAGTGGGACGGTGTACGCAGCAATTTGCAGCGCGCGATCGTGGCCGGTGCCGATGGCAGCGCACCGGCTTCCATAACCAGTCTTCCATTGTTGGAAACCGCCACCATACCCTCTAACGGCGCCAGGGAAATTCCGTTCAACGCACCGGAGATTCCACAAGGCTATGAGGCTGTGCTTGCCGTGTGGGGAAGGCTGGATTTTCCGTCCATAGGCGGATATACCCCGGCCTTATCGGTAGAGTTAAACGGCCAACCAATAAGCTCAAGGCGTTTACTCAATAAACAATACAGCGAGGAAATGGGAAACGGCCAAATGATTAGCATGGTGGCCGGCAACCTGTTCACCGTGCCTTATGCGCCGGACTTTGAATCGGTAGATAAAAACACGTCTTACGCTCTGAGAAGCGGGAAATCTGCTTATTATGAGTTCCGCATTACCGATTTACTCAAGCAATCCGGCAACAACATGATACTCAAAAATATCTCCTATGGCGGTGTCGATAAGACATTGGCTGTAGGCGACGTCAAATTGCTGTATCGTATGCCATCGGTTTCCAAAGAGTTACAAGGCGCGCCGACAGGCACCTTGCCGAAAATCGCGCCCAAAACCATCACACCGCTGAATTACGCCGTTACAAAAAACGCAGGCAGTTCTTTCGCTCTGCAATTCAACGAAAATACTTTCCAGGTCGCCTCGCAGTATTCCACTCCCGCAGGCAAATGGGTCACCGGCCCCAACGAGTATTTCACCGTCAAACGGCAACTGGAAAAGCAGGGCGAATGGGTTATCGTGCGCGATACCTTCACCAATCTCACTGATGAAAACCTGCCGCTCATGCACCGCAACGAAGTGCAGATGAAACCCGACAAGGTTTGGCTGGGTGGCTTATCGCCAAATAGCGTCCTGGGAACTTCCAGCCAGCCGCACAACCCCACCGTCTTTGCCGTCCAGGGAAAAATAGGTGTCGGGCTATTACCGCTCGATGACGTTTTTCAGGTTCACATTACGAACTATAGCACTCCCGATGCCATTGGGCTAACCGATAACACACTGGTGTTAAAACCGAAGAGTACCTATACGGCAGAGTGGGCTATCGTGCCGGTAGATTCAAGTGATAATTTTGCTTTCATCAATGCCACGCGGCGTTTGCTGGATTCCAACTTTTCCGTTGACGGCTCCTTCGCTTTCATGCGCGCGAACCCCGATACGTTTGGTAAATGGAGCGACGAGCAGATTATCAACTTCGCCAAATATAAAGATGTACGTTACCTGTGCACGGATATCGGCTATCCGTTCTACAAAGAACGCATTCCACACGGCACGGCATTCCAGCAGATTGATCTGAGCGGAGTAAAGCAGACCGTGGAAAGGCGGCGCAAGCTGTTGCCGGGTGTGAAGCAGATTCACTATTTTCACAATTTTATCGACGTGGCCGACGAAGCACCGGAGAAGTTCAAGGATTCACAACTCCTGTTGCAAGACGGCACCCAAGGAGATTACGGGTTAAGCATCTACAAACTTTTCGTCCCGACACTGGAAAACTCCTACGGCAAGGCAGAAGCGAAAAGTATCGACATCTTACTGGATTACTTGAAGTTGGATGGTGTCTTTTGGGACGAAATAGATAACTCCAGATACACCTACACTTACACCCCTCAAGAGTGGGACGGCGTGAGTGCGGACATCGACCCGCAAACCATGCAAATCGTGCGGCTGAAGAGTTCCGTTACCCTGCTCTCGCAGCCCTGGCGTTTGGCACAGGCGAAACGCATCATGAAAAACGGCGTCCTGATCGGCAACGGCGGTCTGCCTTCCACACGCACCATGCGTGATCTCAAGTACATCGCTTTCAACGAAACCGGTTCTATCTCTCATTGTGTGTGGAGCCAACTCTATACGCCAATCGCCCTGGGCGACCACATCACCGAGAAAAACCAGGAAGACGCTTATGGCACGATGCTCAAAGCGCTCGACTACGGTTGTGTCTACTACTGGTATCCCGATACGCTGACGCCGTCTTATCGCACCTTGACGCATTACATGTTCCCCATCACCCCGATGGAATTGCACAAAGGTTACATCATCGGCAAAGAGCGTATCATCACCAATCGCAGCGGTATCTTTGGATGGAATGATAACTCCAAACACGAAGTGCATCTTTTCGATCACACCGGGCGCGAAGTGGACTTGAAGGACATCAAAGCTCCCGCCTCAGTGAAAACCTCTACGCAGGACGGACAGAACTGGACGGAGATTCGTATTGCCGAAGGCTGGAGCGCCGCGATTATCCGTAAATAACCACATACCACCTGGCGGATAACCGGCTACCGCTCATTTGAAGATCATCCCTGAAAAAAACATTTGACCATAAGTATGAAAAAAATCCTTTTCGCCCTCCTTGGTTGTGTTGTTATGAATATTGCGGTCGCCCATGCAGTACCACAAGCACTCCCGCCACTGCGCACGTCAAACTTTTCCGTTCAATTGAAAAACGGTGGCGGATTCGCCCTTGAAAAGGGCAGAAAAACCTACACTGTCGAGTCACGGTTTTCATACCCGCTGATGCCGGGCGAGAATTGGAACGTGCTCGCAGTTACCGACAAAAATGCAAACGGTGGTGAATGGAAATGGAACGCGTCGCCGAAGAAAAATGGTTTCGCTATCGAAGCCACCGGGAAGTTTTATCGCTTACAGCGCAATGTTTCGCTGAAAAACGATCACATCGTCATTGCCGATACCTTCACCAATATTTCGGATGGCGATATTGCGATTGCGTTCGATAACAAAGTGTCTTCGCTTTCAACGCCACAAGCAGTTAATATTGCGGGCATTTACAAAAAATCGTATTTTCCCTACAGCCCGCTTGCGCCGTCTGCCAACCCCACGATTTTTCTTGACAACGAAACTTCCGGTTTGGGTTTGGTCGCGCTCGACGATGTTTACCGCTTGCAATTTTCGCTCAAAAAGGACGAACGTTCCGGCTGGTTTGAAAACCGCAGTTTCGGCTTGCCGGCAGGCGATTCCTACACTTTCGAGTGGGCGCTCTATCCCACAGCGAGCAACGATTATTACGATTTCATCAATGCGGTACGCCGTGATTGGGTGCCCACTACGCGCATTGAAGGCGGCGCGGCGTTTTTGCCCTACAACGCGCCGATGCTATGGCCGCGCAAGGAAATGGCACAGTGGCTGCGCGACCGCAACGCGAAACTCGTCATTTTAGACGGGAAATACGCCGGTGCGCCGTGGCTGGGCGGCTTTGCGCAACACATAGCCAAAATGCCCGTCCCCTACGACGAAAAGCAGCACCTGGCCGAACTCAAACAAGCGCGCGAAATTCTGCGCGAAATAGATCCGGCAATCAAATGTTTAGCAACATTTGAAACGGCTCTCACGCCCGATCAACCAGCAGGTGCAGAAGCTCCCGTTTTCGCCGATAGCACCATTATCGGCGAAAATGGCGAGCCACAAGGCTATCAATTTCCCAAAGATGCCAATGAGCACCGTGAGTTCATTCAAACCCAGGGACACAGTTTCATTTACTATCCCATGGCGGGAAATTCTTACGAAAAATCAATGCGGGCAACGATTTCAAAGGCGCTCGACGCAACCGATTGCGATGGCATTTACTTCGATATTTTCGTATACACCGCGCCCGATTTCCGCTGGACATACGACCGCTGGGACAACCGCACGGTGGACATGGATTTAACCAATTACACCATCGCACGCAAAAAAGCAGATGTCGAAATTCTCAGCTCTGGTGCGCGCGCTTCCATTGCGAAAATGATTTTGGATCGCAAAAAAGGCAATGTTGTGATCGCCAACGTTATGCCGGTGACAAAACAAATCCGAGAGTTACCTATCATGCATTTTGCCGAATCGCTGATGGATTACGACTTCATGGTTTCGCATTTTTCAACACCGATCATGCTCGGCTGGTCACCCGGTTACGCGTCCGCAGCCAAAGAACTCGGCAAAAAGGGAACTTGGTGGGAAGAATGGAAAACCGACGCCGATTTTTTCTCCGACATCAAAGACAAACTGCAACACGGCAACCTGACTTTCACGCATTGGGCACCACCAAGCCCCAATGTCTCGAACTTAACGCGCCCCACGATTTTGGAGCATATGTTCCCAATCACGGTGACGAAAATTGGTGCAGGAATGATCGCAGGCAAAGAGCGCATTATCACACTCCATTCAGGCGAATATTCCTGGGGCGAACGCGCCAAAGCCCAAGCATATTTTTACGATGGCGAGGGTAAACAAATCAAAGGTGAATTGAAAACACGTCAGAAAAATGGCATAACGTTTTTTACAATCAAAGTGCCCCAAAATGGGGCAGTCGTAATCGAACGATTGTGAGTCTAATAGTCGATTTTCATACATTTTCAACAGTCAAAGCTGCAAAATCAAAAATTCCAAATCGCTTATCGCTAAAAAGGAAGGCCAAATCTTCACCAAACTCCGTTGAGTCCAGAACGGAAGCACCGTAGTTATTCGCAGGTGGATAACCCTATAAGATTTAGCTCAATAAATATCAGCCACATTCACCGTTTCCTATCCGATTTTGCCGTTACAAAAACGAGCAAAGTAGGAATAATCAGCGTATCTCAAATCTGAATTAATGCCATGACCACACTTCTCCAAGAAAAACCAACACCACCACACACCACTTCGACGGATTTAATCGGCCACTGGCCGTTGCGCGAGAACCTCGATAATCAGAGCGCTACTCCGCTGCAAACCATCAACCATAACGTCGTGTTGGCTCCTTCACACAGCGATGCAGAGCAACTGGCCGCCCATTTCAACGGACTCGACAGTTATCTCGAAGTTGCCAATCACCCCGACTTGAACTGGGGCAGCGACGATTTCACTCTCTCGGTTTGGATTGAAACGGAAGCCAGGGCTGATGTTATTGGCGATATTGCCAGCAAGTTCGATTCAGGCAGCCGTTGCGGATGGACGCTCAACGCCGTCACCAATACCGGAGTCACGACCACCGCTCAATCGAATTTTCGCCATTTGCATTTCGGTATCGATAATGGCTACCACGACGCGCAGTGGA
>Ga0209369_1000100_pt1 | contig 192745 bp, 186 predicted proteins | sample EBPBio142010_DNA_FD_185865 | JGI IMG/M metagenome (GOLD analysis project Ga0209369, IMG submission 185865) | Wastewater treatment Type I Accumulibacter community from EBPR Bioreactor in Madison, WI, USA - Reactor 1_10/4/2010_ DNA (SPAdes)... | ecosystem: Engineered > Bioreactor > EBPR >... | reverse complement strand
TTCTGAAAACTTCGATGCCTTCATGGAACTCTCCTTCTCCCAGATAAGGGATCATAAGTGGAAAATTCCAGTTCTGAATGGCCTAATTTATTGGGAGCACGTCAATTTTACTTATACGCCCAATGCTGGCTTTGTAGGTGACGATTCCTTTGTTTTCCGGGCCACGGATGACAGCAACGAGTACTCCGAAAACACGGCCCATATCACGATTTTAGCCGCCGAGCCAAGAGTATCGTCAGTTACTGTTCCTGCGAGTGGATATTACAACGCGGGCTCAAATCTGAATTTCGCGGTGATATTTGATCAACCCGTATATGTAACTGGCACCCCGTCATTATCAATTACTATCGGGTCAGACACCAAGCATGCGGAATATAAGGGCGGCAGCGGTTCAAACATCCTCACTTTTTCCTATACGATTCAGCCCGGTGACATGGATATAAACGGAATTGCAATTGGTGCACTTGCGGCCAACGGCGGGTCCATTAGTAATAGCGCAAATGATTCAGCGGCATTAACTCTCAATAATGTCGGGGTCACGTCTGGAGTATTGGTCTACACTGCGAGACCTACAGTTACGCTTTCAACTTCGTCAACACAGTTTGACGCCATCAAAAATGTAACAGTTACATTCTCTGAGCCGGTAACGGGATTCACTTTCGGCGATTTCGATATTTCTTCTGCCGGAGCGATCAATGGCACCATGCACTCATTGGCGACTAACGACAACATAACATATACCTTTGTCGTTACAATGTCTGGGTCTGGCGTTACGACCTTGAGGATACGAGCTGGGTCTGTCGTCAACGTGGCAGGAAACGGCAACTTCAGTTCCAATGCACTGACCCTAATACTTGATCCCTTACCAAACCCGGACTTGCAGAACCTCATACCCAGCACAGGTACTTTAGCGCCGGCTTTTGCTCCCAACACAAACTCATACACGTTGAATGTCGCAAACGATGTGGAGAACATTTCGTTCATACCATCGCTTGCAGATACCAACGCAACAGTTATTACCGTCAACGGGGCTTCAACGCCCAATGGAACGTCCAGTGCTGCAATCCCATTGGTGGTGGGGAGCAACACGGTTACCACGACTGTAACCGCGCGGGATGGAACGACCACGAAGAGCTATACGGTCAATGTCATTCGCGCGCAGTCCGGCAATGCCGAACTGGTGGGCCTTGTTCCGAGCGCTGGATCTCTTGACCCGGCATTTTCGCCGAGCGCGACAACTTACGCGCTGGCGGTTCCAACCGAAACATCGTCGTTACAGTTGACGCCCACTTCTGCTGATCCTACGGCAACCATCACGGTCAACGGAGCAGCCGTTGCATCCGGTAGCGCGAGCAGTGCGCTTCCACTCGGCATCGGCACGACAACCCTGACGGTTGTCGTCACCGCGCAAAATGGAACAACGCGCAGCTATGCGGTAAATGTCACCAGAGCTGCGTCAGCGGATGCAACGCTTGCTGGCATCGTTCCCAGTGTTGGCTCGCTGGACCCGGCATTTGACAAAGAGACACTCAGCTATTCTCTCAATGTTGAAAACACGGTCGAGAGCATAACCTTCGCCCCAACGGTTTCCGAGCCTTCCGCTCGCGTAACCGTTGCAGGGAGCAGCATTGCTTCTGGAAGTTCTAGTGCTCCCATAGGGCTGACTATTGGTGCGAACACGGTTTCGATTGTTGTGACTGCGCCAAGTGGGGCCAATCGCAGCTACACGGTTGTGGTCAACCGTGCGACCATGGTTTTCCCCGACCCGACGCTTGATCCCGAAGTGATCGGCTTGTTGAGCGCGCAGACAAGTGCCGCACGACGCTTTGCGCAGGTTCAAAACCGGAATTTCCAAAACCGGCTTGAGCAGTTGCATGATGAAGGCGACCGGCGAAAGTCCAGCCTCGGCGTGCGACTTGGCAGTCCATCGACCGCACAGCAACCGGAAGACCCGACCAATCCCTCTTCGTCAGCACCGTCGGCAGGGATTTCAGCTCTTGGCTACGCTCCCGAAAGGCGCGATAGCTTTCCGGGCAAGGCTATAGGCTTGAAAGACCCGGCGCAGGCTGCGCCGTCCATAGACCCAGACCTTGGACCATTCGCATTTTGGAGCAGCGGCTTTGTGAACTTCGGTCAGCGCGATAGCGGCAAGCTCGATCTGGACTATACGCTTGTCGGCGTGAGTGGCGGCATCGACTACCGGTTCTCGGAACGCTTCGTGGCGGGCTTCGGTGTCGGATATGGGCGGGATCGCACAGATATTAGTGAAAACGGAACGGAAAGCCGCGCCAATGCTTACAGCGCTGCGGTCTATGGTAGCTTCAAACCGCTCGACAATTTCTTTATCGATGCGCTGTTGGGCGGCAGCATTCTGGATTTTGATTCCACCCGTTTCATCACGACAGACGGAAGTTTGACCGACGGCAAACGCGACGGCAGCCAGATGTTCGGGTCTCTGACGGCAGCTTACGAATTTCGTCAGGAAACGTGGCTGGTTTCACCCTATGGCCGGTTGGAAATGTCGCGCTCCTGGCTCGATGGCTATGGCGAAGGCGGAGACAGCATCTATCGGCTGACCTATGGCGATCAGACCGTGGACACTGTCACGGGTGTGGTTGGTTTGCGCGCCAATTACTCCATCGACTACACATGGGGGCGTCTGACCCCCGGTGTCCGCGCCGAATATGCTCATGATTTTCAGGGCTCCAGCCGGGCCGCTATGGGATATAGCGCGCTTGGCGGGCTTCCCTATGCACTCGATGTTGAAGGCGAAAGCAGCGATAGCGCCAATGTGGGCCTGTCGCTTGATTTCAGCTTCGATAATGCCTGGACTACAGGCGTCGAGTATCGAACCGGCTCTGGTGGATCCGGTGCGCGAGACCACGCGATTGCACTGCGGGTTGGTGCGAAGTTCTAGTTTCGGAAGGCTAGTTAGTTAGTGCGAAGGTTTGAAATGCGGGGTTGCGGCTCCGCTTTTTTATTGCTGCGACCAATCCGGTGTGATGCCGTTCTTACCCATGATGCCGTATGTTCCCCCTGTATTAATGAACCAAACGCTGAAAATTGCGCAAAGGAACAAGAATACGGATGCTGAGACGGTGATACGCGTTCTCCTAGGGCTCCGTCTCAATAAGAGATAGACGCCTGAAGCAACGGCAGCCGATGAAACATAGGCAGCAATCATAAACGGTCCTTAGTGGGAAAAAGGCGGAAACCCGCAAAAAATACAGCCTGCTATCGCCGCGTTCAATAGGCCAGCTTAACTAATACAGCAGGTTCTCGCTCAAGTTGTGGACTTATAATAAGGAACATATCAGCAAATGGTTCGTTTCGCTTTTCCAACCAGGAGGACGATCATGAAAACTTTGTCTGATATTTTCGAGCATACATTGCAGGACATTTATTACGCAGAGAATGCCATTACGAAGGCTCTCCCGAAAGTCGCCAAGGCGGCCAAAAGTGCCAAACTTAAGCAAGCCGCTGAGGAACATCTCGAAGAAACCAAGGGGCAGATCACGATCCTGAATGAGGTATTTAAGTCTCTCAAGCTAAAGCCTACTGCCGAGAAATGCGATGCTATCGAAGGGCTGATCAAGGAAGCCGACGGCTTGATTGAAGAGGCAAGCGGAACAGCTCTTGACGCAGGCTTGCTCGCAGCTTGCCAGGCAGTCGAGCATTATGAAATTTCCAGATACGGTTCGCTGCGCGAATGGGCAAAGGAGCTCGGACACACGGAAGCGCACACCTTACTGACCCAAATTTTGGATCAAGAGAAAGCTACAAATAACAAACTAACGAACTTGGCCATAAGCCAAATCAATAAGGCATAGTTTTCTGGCCGCACACGGGAGGGAGGCGGTACGTCCTCCCTCTCTTTTTTGCGCACTTCTCGAAAACCCTAAAAGAAGTTCGCAAATGCACGCTGCTTTTGGTGCGTAAGAGTTCTTATATAGAAACTTACGCACAAAGCGCGCGGCGCAGTTCTCGTAATTTGAGAAGTGCGCACTTTTCCTGATTTTAGGATTTTCCAAAATACAACCTGATGTGAGGAAGGCAACAAGACGCCCCCGGTGAATGGTGTAACTGGAGGACCGCAAAGCGCCTTGCCCCATGGCAGGGTAACGTCTCGTTTTCTGCCTGTCCATTAACACCACATTTATTGAGACATTCCACACTCCTCTTGCCGCTACCAACGGCATACCGCAATCAACACGAGGAGCTCACATGGCACGCAGCCGCACACGCGCGCCTTTGTCTACGACGACAACCGTCACCAAAACCCAAACCGTCCGCATCAACGGCGCCCGCGTCAAGATCAGCACCAAGTCTGGCAATGTGACGACAAAGCCAGCCCTGCCGCTCGAATGGGAATTACAGGCGGCACAGGTTTCCGCATTGCGCCGACTGCCACAGTACCAGCGCCAGTTCCTGTTGGCGGGAGACATGAACGCGAGCAAGAGAGGCCCGATGGCTCAGGCTCAGGCAATCGCAACGGGAATTACCAGCGGTGAACCTGACCTCCGCATCTATGGTGAATTCGGGCGTCTGCTGATGATCGAGAATAAGGTCGGGCAGGGAGGACTGTCACCAGCCCAGAAAGACCGCCACGCTGCCCTACAGCGGCTCGGCTATCCGGCGCAATTAATCGCGCACTGGTTACCAACATCAATCAACCGGTTCCTGCTAAGTATCTCATGCCAGGTATGGCTCTGCTTTGCATCGATACCGGCACCGAGTTGCGATTGCTGTCCTACGGCGATGCGGAAGCTATCCTTGCTGCTGCCGAAGACGCAGTTGCGCGGGCTGAAGCGGCGGTGGAAGGTCTCAACAGACAAAACATGCTCAAAGTTGATGACTACTTCTTGCCTGTTCTTATCTAGAAATTCGCCACGCATAACGCTCCCCATGTTCTCCAGCACAGCTTACTGATTTGGGCGTGGCAGGCAAGTCCTTGCAGTGGCAGGTTTAAGGCCCCAGTAAGGTTTCACTGAACTGGGGCCGAGCACCTTGGGAAATCACGCTGAAAGCAATAATAGGTGCCCAGTCGACGTTTATCTCGCATATTGTAAACAGTCTGTTTCGGGATGAACAAGAAAACCCCGGCACGTCTCCCAATACGCCGGGGCTACGCGCCTCCACGTGCGGCGAACACGATGGGCACGCTGATGAAGTATATCATAGACGCAGCGACTATAGCGTCCATCCATACACAGCGAGGGCTACACCTCCGACGGCACCAATAACCGACCATCCAATCATGCTGATACCCATGAAGCTGTGATACGTTTCGGAAGAGATCTTGTTGAAAGCTGCGGCCACAAAAAGGTTGGCAGCGGCACCGAGGATTAGACCGATACCGTTGGCGACGTAAGCGGCGGGATGAAGTGCCATGCTCTGCATGAAATATGGCCGCAGTAGGAAAGTTGCTCCAAGCATTCCTGCAATCAGCACAAAAACCGATACCATTCCGAAGCCGGACCATCTTACTAGCATTTGGTGAACTACCTTTGTCTTGGGGAGAGGTCAGGCGGTAATGGCCCTTGCTCGTTCGTCGGACAACCCTCCGACGACAAAATCCTCAAGAAAAACCCCGGAATGAGCCGGGGGTCTATGTTCATTGTTTTCGTCTGGTGTCCCAGAAAAGCATTGATATGACCCAGAGCAGCGCAACGAAGATTGTGCCCTCAATTAGAAAATACCAGTGCATGACACCACCTCACATCGGAATTCTACCGCCGCTCGAAGCTTTGCTCATCATCCATGGGATTGCCGCTTCCGGCTGTTCAAGCAGATTGCGCTTTCTCGCGAAGCCTTCGAATGCGTTACGCGCTACGTGAACCGGCTTAAGCCCATTCTGTGCATCGCAGCAGGTTTTCCACGTAACCTCAAATATGACGTCGCGTTGTTCGTCGGGCCAGTCATAAAGAAAATCAATAGCATCTTCGATGCTTGCAATCTCTTGGATTAAGTATTCGCCGTCCTTCACAAAAATTGGACTGTCAAACAAACGGTCGCTCATCGAAACCTCCATTTGATCGAACGAAGTGTGTTGGAATGACGGCTTCGATTTAGTGATCGCATCGACGGTTTCAAGAACCTCTTATGTTAAATTTCAGGAAATCCCCATGAACAAAACAGCGTTCTTCGCGTATGCGAGGCGCGCGCCTTTTGGCGGGCGCTTGAGCCAAGCGCAGGTCGACGGTACGTCGGCAATTCTGGCTATGGCCGAGCGCCGAGGCCTGCCAGACGAGCAGACGGCTTACGTGCTCGCGACAGCGTTCCATGAGACCGGCGGCAAGATGCAGCCGATCGAGAAAAACTTGAACTACACCAGTGCGGCTCGCATCCGGCAGGTCTGGCCGTCGCGGTTCTCCTCCGTGCAGAGCGCCCAACCTTATGTGCGCAATCCGCAGGCCTTGGCTAACAAGGTCTACGGCGGGCGCATAGGAAATACCGGCGCCAACGATGGCTGGCTATACCGCGGTCGCGGTTTGGCGATGATCACCGAGCGCGACAATTATGAAAAGTATGGCCTTGGCGTCGCGCCGGACAAAGCGCTTGAGGACGGCGTGGCTGTGCGCATCCTGTTCAACGGGATGATCAACGGCAAGTTCACGGGCAAGCGGCTGACTGATCACTTCGGTAGTGGCTGGGCTGCGCCGCAGGATGCCCGCGCAATCGTCAACGGCAGCGACAAGGCCAACAAAGCAAGGAAGATCGAAGATGAAACGAGCAAGCTTGGCGGCGGCGATGTTGACGCTGCTCTTTCTCGGTGGCTGCGCGACAGCCGGTAGCTACTGCGATGTGGCCCGGCCTGTCCGACCGAGCGTCGAGGACAGCCTGACTGATGGCACGAAACGTCAGATCCTCGCAGAGAACACAAAACTGGAAAAGCTTTGCGGAGTGAAACCGTGAAGGCGTGTCTTGCAAGGAGGTTCGCCCGCGCCCAATTGCTGATAAACTGCGTGACTTTTCAACTTTCAGGGAGTGGTTGAATGCCAAGCACGCTGGACAAGACGTTTGATGCGGTAATTCAGAAAAGCCAGAAAAAAGGAGGTTGGACGTACATTGTCTGGCCCGATGCAGCGGCTTTCTTTGGAACAAGGGGCCTTGTCAAAGTGAAGGCAAGCGTCGACGGCGTGGACTTTGAAAGTTCCTTCATGGCGCTCGGAGACGGCACTCACAAACTTCCTATCAAAGCTGACCTTCTCAAGCGGATTGCTAAGTCTGCGGGAGACAGCGTCACGGTCACGCTGCGTGAACGTTTGCGCTAAGCGTTAAATTTATGAAACGGTAAATCATATGTCTAATCTTAGGAAGACGCCGGATGACCGGCGCTGAAATCATGGCCGCTGTCGGCTTTATCGTAATGATTATGGGCTTTCCGTTAGGTCTATGGAAGTACGTCGAAAGCCAAATCGCGAAAGCTGAGACGCGCAACGCGGCGAAAGCCGAAGCTGCGACCGCTCTTGCTAGCCTGACGCGGCAGGAGCTTTCCGATTACAAGCTGCGCGCAGCCGAGACGTTCGCCACGAAGGCAGGCATGCAGGAACAGGCGTCGCAGATCATGCGGGCCATTGAAAGCGTGGCGCATCGCATCGATGGGCTCACCGAGCGGATTGACAATCTGATGCAGCCTAAGTCAGCTAGAAGTAGAATTTAATTCCTGAAAGGTTGGAACCAAAGATACTGCGCATGCATTATATGTTCGGAAATACCAAATATGAATGGAGAATATAATATGCGTCGTATTTTTCTAGCTGCTGTTGCAACTGCTGCAATCGTTTCTTTTGCAAATGCGCAGAACGCTACCGCAATGCAAGAAGAGGCATTTGTTACCGCAAAGCCGACCGACGTTATTACTAGTAGTATCCTGAATCTTGACGTTACGAATGCTAACGATGAGAGCATCGGCAAGATTCAGGATGTAGTGATGGGCGACGGTGACGTCGAAGGCTATATCGTATCGGTCGGCGGCTTCTTGGGCGTCGGCGAAAAGTATGTGGTCGTTGACCCTGATGCCATCGAGATTGTCTATTCTGAGAATGATAAGAAATGGTCGGCGAAAATGAACGCTACCAAGGAACAACTCGAAAAGGCCGCCGAGTTTAAGTACGAGGGCCGATGGGCTAAGTAACCAGTTTTTGAGAGAGCGGCTTTCGGGCCGCTCGTTTCATTTTTGGGCAGCTGGAGACGCGAGTAACTCACTACTGATTTTCAGGTTCAAGTGCTCTCAGGGTCATGTGAATGCAACGGCTTAATGAGATCAATCGCCCCGCTGCGCCGGAGTTCTTATTTATGCCAGCGAACAGAACCAAATAACGGGCGCCACGATCGGGATTGCAAGCGCGCACCACGCAACCCGCCACCCGACATTCTTTGTGCCTAGGAATGCCGTCATGACTATAGCCGCCGCTATCATCACGGTTATCGGCCAGTAGATTGACATATAGACGAGGGCGGCAACCCACCAAGGAAATGAAATCATGTGCGCTTGTAGCCGGTGGATAGTGCGGCGGCAATATCTCGTGGTGACGATGCTGGTCATATAAGAAAGGCGCCCCGAAGGGCGCCAATTTTTTATTTGTGCTTGGTTGGATCAACCAAGCGATAGCTTGAGCCAGGCTTAGGGGTTGGAGGTAAGGGCTTTCCTTGCACTCCAGTTATTTCTGGTCCAACACCGCCGCGCGGTCCAATAGTTGCATACTGGCCGGAGCGGGGAGTGATATTACCTGGCTTTAGAGGTGGCTTCGCCATTTGTTGTAGACTCTTTCGAGAGCATCTTGATTGAAAGTCCCTAGAGGCGTATCACTCGATTGCTAAGGCGAGAAAACGCCGAGTGCCGATTGGTGCTCCGTTTTTATCGACACAGGGGCAAGAAGTGAATCATTTCGCTTCTTGCCCTTTGTTTATCTCATTGCGCGCCGATCTCCGCAAATACTAAATCTAGTGTTAACATTCTTTGGGTGCGCCCGCTGGGGGCATATGTGGATAACGGGGAGGGATCACTTAACTGGTCCGAACCTGTGTTATGGCGCGCCGCCATCAAAAGCCGCCGCGATTTTTATTTGCCCATTAACACCACCTTTATCGAGACATTTCATTTTTCCTTTTGCGCCGCTCACCACGGCTACCAACCAAACACGAGGAGACTGTATGTCCCATGACAGACAGGGCGCGGGTGCGCGCCTTTCACACGAAGAACTCCTGCGGCGCGCCGAGGCCTACCGCGAGCACGGCACGCTGGTTAAGGCTGCTACTGCGCTCGGAATTAAAAAGTGGCATTCCACGAAAGCATCAAGCGGGCGGCGGAACTGGGGCTGTTGGGTCCGTCGCCGACGTTGCCGGGCAAGCCGCATCTATGGAAGACGCCCCTGGCTTTCCCCCTGCAGGCACCTCCGACGGCGGCAGCACGAGCTATTATGAGTTGCCAGCTGGCGCGACCGAGCTGAACGACCTAATCGAGCATAAAGGCATGTCCATGTCCTTCGCACCCGGCAACATTTTCAAGGCCTGCTATCGGTTCGGGGAAAAAGATGCGGCCAACCGAATGTATGATCTGAATAAGATCTTATACTTCGTGTGGGGGCCTAAGGCTGTGGAAACGCGGAGGTAAACGTAGCCAGTCGTGCGCACCCTTTGAGCGCTTATCTACGAAAAGAACGCTTTCGCGATGAGCCACCGCATGACCGCCTAAGTATATTGGAAAGCTTTGTCCAATCTTCTGAGGGGGATGACATCTGTTTGTGCGCGTCTTCAATTTCGCGCGGCGTAGCAACAGCATGTTTCAATATGCTAAGATTGGTGGCGGGTACGGTAAGGCCGATATTCTCTTCATGGTTATTCATTTTAATCTCTCTTTCGTGTTGTTTCCCTTGCCGAGCAATTAAAATAAAAAAAGGCCAAGCAATGCTTGGCCCCAAAGCTAATTTCTTTCAACAGTGCCAGTACATCCGTGGTCACAAGAAAGAAAAAGCCTCATTTAGGCTGCTTGCAGATTACAAGCAGACATCTTGCCCGACTTGCGATCCTGTTCCAGATCATAAGTGAGCTTCTGGCCTTCGGTAAGCGAGTACATACCTGCGCGTTCAACCGCAGAGATATGAACAAACGCATCGCCGCCGCCATTCTCAGGCTGAATAAACCCAAAGCCTTTTGCTGTATTAAACCATTTAACTGTGCCGGTGTTCATTGGAACCCCTTTCATAGAAATATTGATAGCCGCGTTCGAAACAAACGCAGAGATGAAACGATTTTTTAAAGGGAGTTTTCGTCAACGCACGGCGCTAATCGTGCAGAAAGCTAATCTCAACAAGAAAATCTCGATGTTATGTTGTAGCAATTTTAATTATTTGTGTCAAATTTTTAATATGGTTCGGCTAATTTAACAGATAAAAATACTTAAATATCTTAATATTTCCGTTGTTTTTACAATGAAATAACGATTTCAAACTTAATGCTTGAGAGGCCCTGTTTGGGCGCCCTCAAAGGATAATTATTGAGCCGTGCCATAAGCAGAAGACACTTCCGTCTGTGAATCTGGGTCCGTTTGAATGTCGCCCATTACTCCAGCCATAAAACTCTTCAGAACTAACGCTGACTCATTATAATGGGGCCCTGGTAGGGGTTTCATCCTGGACGTGAGATAGCCAGCCTTAATAATCATCTGCTTCAGAATGCGATGGTTTGAGTGAAAATCGCCATTATGGATATTGGAAGACATGGCGTCCTCCTTTCAAATTGCGGGCAAGGGTAATTCAACCCACGTCAGCAGAGCCCGTATTAAATCAATTCACTGACACTTTAGGGTGGACTGTTTGTGATTTGATAGCAAGCGAACAATTAAGGTCACTTAGGGGCAAGATACTCACTATTCTGACGCAGCCCGAACGATCTTATGTTCGGAAATCCAGCTCCTCATAAAAAATAACCCCGCGGCGTGATCGCGCGGGTTGAAGTCATGTCTCATCGGCACCCAAAATTTTATTCAGAACTTCGCGTTTGTAAAGTCCTAAGGATTGATTTGTGGGACATCAATATAAACGAAAGAAAGTGCTGACAGTTTTTTGACCGTACGATAAAAGGTCTCTCCAAAAAAGGGAGGGGAGAATGTACAGCAAAAGGACGGTCGAAGCGCCGCGTTTGTGGGTAGTTCGATGGATCGAACAATTGTCACTCACGAAGTTTCTGGCATTGGTTGTGGTTTGCAGCGCAAGTACTGGCGTAATTCTGAGCCGGTTAATTTGAAAGCGCTAAACGAATTGCACACGATAGGATCTTTAAAAGTAAAGCCCCGACGCCTCTCCAAACGTCGGGGCTTCCTACCATTCCTGAGTGTTGTTATCGAGGCATGGTAATACAAAAACTAACGTGTTTGCGATCGCGGGCAAGGGCTTCATTTTAAAAGCCCCGACACGCTCTTCCCGGAGTCGTCGGGCCGCGCTCGGCAAATGAGGTACATGTCCTTGCCGTCCGCTCTATCCGCTGAGCTTCGTACGGACCCAGCGAATAACTAGAAAAAGGCGCCCTGCCCTAGGGACGAGCTAGGCAGGGCTGCGTCAGCGACGGTTCTAGTGGTGAATGAGCCGTACTGGCGCGGAGTGGTATCGATGCATTGCGTGAAACTACGTTGGCGAAATTTTGTTCCGTCATTTTAGCCCGTCTTTATTCGGCCCCCTCATTCTATCCTGGAATAGCCCCTTAATTGCCCGGACAGTTTCTGCCACTTAAATAAGTGATAGGACTACTGTTCACATTATGACTGGTAATAGCATTAAGATGGAAATTCTTTCCGGCCCTGAGCGGCGTCGACGCTGGAGTACAGCGGAGAAACTTGCGATTGTCCACGAAACCTACGAGGCGGACGCAACGGTCAGTCTGGTCGCCCGTCGTCATGGCGTTGCGCCCAGCCAGTTGTTCGCGTGGTGCAAGCTTACGTCAGAGGTCGCGACGGCAGCCGAAGAGGAGGTTGTCCATTCCGGTGACCAAGCTCGGACTCCAGACAATGCCGCCGCTGACGCTGACCGCATTGCGGTTTGGCATAGCTGTTCCGCTTCTGCTGCTCTTCGTTCTGGGCAAACAAAGACTTCCACTCAAGGCTTTTCCCAGACTGGCAGGGTTGGGTGTTCTGGGCATCGGCATTGGTCAGGTTTCACAGACATTGGGTGTTGCCGGCACATCGGCATCAGCCGGAACGATTATTTCCGCTACCATTCCCCTGTTTGTCGTCGTTTTTGCAGCCCTTCGCCTGAAGCAGGCCGTTTCAGGCGTGCAGATGCTCGGACTGGTTACCGCCTTTGTGGGAATCGGTCTGGTCGCTCTGGAAAAGGGCGATCCGTCTGTGGTTGGAACGCAAAACAGTCTCGTCGGTGCAAGCTTCCTGCTGCTGTCGGCAGTCGCTATCGCCTTCTATTATGTGTGGAGCGTTCAGCTCACGGTTCAGTAAGGGACAGCCACAGTTGTCGCATGGAGCACTTGGTTCGGCTTGCTGGCACTCTTGCCGTTTGCCGGATGGGAAATCTCGACCGTCGATTTTCAGCTCAATTATGTTGCAATCGTTTCAGCGATCTATCTTGGTTTCATTGTTAGCGTTGCTGGCTTTTTCCTCTGGCTTCATCTCCTGCGGACGGTTCCTGCCAGAACGGCTGCCAGTGTTCAGTATTTGCAGCCTGTGTTCGGGGTCATGGCTTCGTCGGTCATGTTTGGTGATACGATGGGGTGGTATTTCGCTGCGGGTGTCACACTTGTTTTGATCGGTCTGGCACTGACGATCTTCACGAAGCGACAAAGGCAATGAATATCGATATTGGGCCAATTTAAACTGCAAGAAGGCCAAAAGCACAGGCTCGATCTTGAGCATAGTGCAAAGGCCTGACAGAGGAGCGCCTTATTGCAACCGACATGGAGGCCATCTTGCACAAGCAAACCACGGCACAATTGGCCTTGGGGCTTCTGGATTGGAACCGAAAGCATCTGGTTCAAGGCGGAGCGCTTACAGAGGCAATCATAGCGGAGAAATTCGCGGACCAGTTCATAGTCAAGTCCAATGGACGCATCCATCCTGCCAATCATGCCAATTATTTGGCCTTTCTGAATGGTTTCCGCAGCACGATTCACACCATCGACTACGATGTGCAAGACGTTGTGGTGGAAGGAAATTCAGCCGTACTGGCAATGACTGCCACGGTCGTGCGTCTCGATGAGACGACGGATCAATTCGAAGCGATGCAGCTTTTGAAATTCGATGAAGCTGACCGTGTCACCCTCTGGCACGAAGTTTACCTGAAAACACAATAGGGCACGGTACGAGCCTTCCAACGAAGACAGAACGCCGCGAGCACTTCGCGGCGTTTTATGTCTGTTCGGTTGTCCGTTATTGTCCGTGTGGACCGTCGGGAACACGGTGCCTCATATAGACACGCGGCCGGTCATTCCCGTGCCAGCCTGGACGATCACGCCATCCACGGCGACCCCAATGCCTGTCGCGATAGTAGCGACGATCACGATACCAATAGTCATCCCGGTCATTGAGAGCAGAGCCTATGGCAACGCCAGCGATAAGCGGAATGCCGATGAGTGCAGCTGTTCGACCGAAATCATCGGAGTAACCACCTGATGTTCCCTCGCGAAATGCCAGATAGCGCGACGATGCCCAGCCATAAGTCGGGCCGTAGCTGACCTGACACCAGCCATAACCGGATGTGCAGCCACGCACAGTGACAGGCGCTCCGCTTGGGATGGAACCCAGTGTCGCATAGCGCGTGCCGGGGCCTGTTCGAATATTGAGGTTGGTGGTGGATATGGCGTTCGCGGCGTGCGCTGCGCCCGCCGCAAATACGCCCAAGGCAACAAGAGCGGCTTTGAGAGCAAGCTTCATCGGAGTTCTCCCTGAACTGTCTCTATTGTCTATAAAACGACATCGATGAGCGAAGGTTCCAATCAGGGCAGACAGGCCGTGCGTGCCGAATAACAAAAGCGCCGGAAAACCGGCGCTTTCGAGGATCTTTGCGGATTGCTGGAACTATCGTCTGCAGCGAGCCACATACATGCGGCCATGACGGTCGCGATATTGGCAATTGCCATTGCGCAGTTCACGCACCAGAAGGCCGCCCAATGCGCCCGCACCTGCGCCGATCAGTGCGCCACGTCCGCCGCCAGCAATGCCGCCAATGATGGCACCTGCGCCGGTGCCGATGGAAATATCCTTTTCGGTGGTCGTGCAGCCCGTTATTGCGAGCAAGGCCACCAAACCAAGCGCCACTTTCCGCATCCCTGTCTCCTCCTGAGAAATACCAGACTAAGCTTAAACGATTGATTTCATGATCGGTTGCGTTCGAACCTGCAGGCCCGGACGAAAAATATCGCAGATCGAAACCGCGTTAGTGGCGACGATGGCGAAGGATGACCGCAATCGCCAACCCAGCCAGTCCGAACGCGATAACGCCTTGCAGAATGAAAACCCAGTTCATCATGATGTAGTCCTTTGACACTTACCTCATTGAGAGGTGCGTACGAATTTGGGTTCTACCTAGCGCATTTTAGTCGGATGGGAAACGCAACATAATGGCTTTGAGCTGGAGTGCATCCCGAAAAGTGCGACGCGCCTACACAAGGAAATAAGTTCGCTGGACTGATCTCCGATCCTGTTTTGATTGGACATGGTGCGCTTTGATGAAAACTAATCGTATGAAATCATTAAATTTATTTAATGGGAGTATTCACTTGGCGTTCACGTTGGCGAGCGCATTTTCCTTACATCGAATAAACAAAGGAAGCCGATATGAAGCCGATCGTTATTGCTCTTACTGCGTTTTCCTTTCTTGCAGCTCCTGCTGCGATGGCCCAACCGTATCCGTCGCAACATGGCAAGCCGTCTCACAGCCAGATGCACAAGGGTGGTCCGAAATATGATGCGCGTAAATATGACAATCGCCGTCACCAGAGCTGGAAGAAGGGCAACCGCCTGCCGCCAAACTACCGCGGCCACGTCGTGAACAACTATTCTGGCTACAAGCTGCGCAAGCCGCCACGCGGCTATCACTGGGTCAAGGTCAACAACGATTATATGTTGATCAGCATCGCAACCGGAATCATTTCGTCCATCGTGGCGGGCCGGTAAATAATCTGCACAAGAAAGGCGGCCATTGGCCGCCTTTTCCATGTCTGCAATATCAGTTCTCGGGGCCAAAATATTTGGCTTTCAGCTTGGCGACCTCTTCACTCTCGTGAGCACTGATGATTGCTACGCTGGCGGGCTTGACGAGTTCGCTATGGCGCGGGAAGGCAAAGCCATATTTGTCCGGGCTGAATACATTCCCGACAAGATCGACAGGTTGGTCGGCGTGCTGGTGGGCGTAATATTCCAGAACCGGCCCGTCGCCGACGATTGCCGCAATTTCATCGCTGACCAGTGCGTTTACCGCTTCGGGCATGTGATCGAAAGGAACAGTCGCGATAGAGCGCGACTTCAGAAACCGTTCTGCGACACCGCCTGCACGAACGCCAACGGATTTCCCCTGCAGATCAGAAAGGCTGGAAATATTGTTGTCGATATGAGCGACGGTCATGACGCTAGTAATCGATGAAGTCATGTAGGCGATGATCGCTATGCCAAACACCATCCAGAATGTCTGCCAGATGCGTCCCACCCAACCGAACAGGTTTTTGCGTGAAGTTTTGCCAGACGTCGCAATGGAAACCACGTGATAGAAACTTTCTGCCAGTCCCTCGCGCCAGCGTTTCGGAAAGCCTTCATCAAAACGCCTGTCGAAGATCGTCAGCAATACCGTGGCCGCAACGAGAATGCCGAGGATCCAGGCATAAGTCGCCAGATGTCCCGCATCATCAAGGCGGCTGATGAGATCGTCCCAGCCACTTCCTGCCTGGGTATGCACCATGATGCGCAAGCCAGCATCGAACCATGGATGGGTGAAATCCACGATCTCGGCACGCTGTTCCGTGATTGTCAGATTGGTAACGGCGGCTTCGACTTTGCCTTCTGAAACCGCTTTCACCAGTTCGGTGTAATTCGGATACTCCACATATTGCGAAGCAAGGTTCATGCGTGTGGCAATGTCCTGCCAGATATCGATAGCCATGCCGGAGAACGCATTGCCCTGTTTGTTGACGAATGGCTCACTGACATAAACACCGACCTGCACGGGCTTGGGTGCCTGCTGCGCATACGATGCTGATGGAAATACCACCAAAAGTAGAATTAGAATATGTTTGTATAAATGGTGGTTTATGAAGCTATTCATTGGCATTAACGACAAAGCACGTCCCCAAAAATTCCAGTACTTGCTGTATTTTAGATAGTTTCGATATTTTAATTGTATTAATATTTACCTCAACAGTTATCATGATATTTCGAGAAATATGTTCGTTAGTTTTTGCTAATTTAATTTGTTCTCTGTTCCGACGGAATATGGAACCGAACGCCCTCCTATTCAGTTATTGCGGCTAACAAGCCGAAGGTCACAACACGGCTAAAGAGGGGTTCATGGAGAGTATCGACCGTCTGGATTCCACGGTGCGTCCGATCACGTCGGCGCCGCCACGCCTGCCGACTCTGGCGGCAATGGCTGTTGCCGTTGCCATTCTCTACTTTGCAAAAGACGTCTTTCTGCCTCTTGCCATAGCGGTACTGCTGACATTTGCGCTTGCGCCGATTGTCGCCTTTCTGCGCAGGGCCGGTCTTCCACGGCTGTTCGCGGTGATTACCAGTGTGGCCAGCGGCTTTCTGATCGTCGCAGTCTTCAGCGCCGTCGTTGCCTTTCAGGTCTCCGAGGTTGGGCAGAATATTTCAATCTATCAGTACAACATTATCGAGAAGATCAGGACACTCAAGGAAGCGAGCTCAGACAACAGTTTCATTGACAGGCTCAACCGCTTTGCCGAGCGCATAGGCACGGAAATCAACAGGCCGGAACAGAAAACACAGGCGCTGCCTTCGGATCAGCCGGAGGAAAAGCCGCTGCTCGTCCAGATATTCGCGCCGCGCCATCCGGTTGAAACGCTCCGGAGCATAATCGAACCGCTCGTCGGTCCGCTGGCGACGACAGGTCTCGTCGTGGTTGTGGTGATTTTCATGCTGCTCGAACGGGAGGAGCTGAGGGATCGCTTCATAAGGCTGGTCGGCTATGGCGATCTTCACCGCACGACTGAAGCGTTGCAGGATGCGGGAAAGCGGGTTGGACAATATCTGCTGACGCAGCTTGTGGTGAATATTACCTATGGAGTGCCACTCGCTTTCGGACTTTGGATTTTGGGTATTCCGAATGCAGCTCTATGGGGAATGCTGGCAATCGTTTTGCGGTTCGTTCCCTATATTGGCCCGGTTATCGCGGCGATCCTGCCGCTGTTCCTTGCCTTTGCCGTTGCACCCGGCTGGAGCCTGCTCCTCTGGACAATCGGGCTCTTCGTCATCATCGAGCTTCTTATAAACAATGTGATCGAACCTTGGCTCTATGGCTCGCGCACCGGCCTTTCGCCGCTTGCAATCATCGTTTCGGCCATTTTCTGGACTTGGCTCTGGGGCCCGGTCGGGCTGGTCTTGTCGACGCCTCTGACGGTCTGTCTCGTGGTGCTGGGGCGTCATGTGCCGCAATTCGAGTTTCTGGAAATCCTGTTCGGCAACGAGCCTGTGCTCGATCCGAAGGAACGTCTCTATCAGCGCCTCCTGGCCGGAGACCCGGATGAGGCCACGGATAATGCCGAGGAAATGCTGGAACGGAAATATCTGGTCGAGTTTTACGGTTCGGTCGCGATCCCGGCGCTCCTGATGGCGGAGCGGGACCGTCTGCGCGGTGTTCTGACCGAGCCGCAATTGCAGATCGTTGACGAAAGCACGAAGACGCTGGTGGCCAATCTGGAACAGATTGCGAGCGAGGAGGAGGGGGACGACGAAGAGATCGCGATTGAGAATCCCGATGGCGATGTTAGCGCATCCGATCTGGAACTTCCCTCCGGCGAAGGCCGGTCGCTGCTGACATTCGGGGGACGAAAGGGGCTCGACGACACGGCTGCGATCATGCTGGCGCAGGTGCTTGCCGTGCAGGGCGCGTCGGCAGAAGCCGTCGTGCATGATGCGCTCAAGCCCGCCAATCTCAGGGCGCTGGATCTTTCCGACAGGGATACGCTGATAATCTGCTTTCTGGATCAGCAGGCGGCACGTCACGCCCGCTTTGCCGTACGTCGCCTGCGACGGCTGCGGCCCTCTCTGCGCATTGGCGTGGTGCTGTGGCACGATCCGAGCGAAGCACGATCCGTTGACCGGGAGGCGTTGCGGGAAGAAATGCAGGCGGATTTCGTCGCCTGCACCATGATAGAGGCCGTCGTGGAAGGCCTCTCTGAAATCGAGCCGAAGCCCTTAAAGGCGGCAAAGAAAACGGTCCGCGCGCGGTCACGCAAGATGACGGCTGCAAAACCGGCTTAGATCGCGGCAAAGCCTTTTTCGAGGTCTGCAATGAGGTCCGGCACGTCTTCCAGACCAATCTGCAGGCGGATCACCGGGCCAGGATAGTCGCCCTTGGCCACGGTGCGATCATCGAGGCGGACATGAACCGCGAGGCTTTCATAGCCGCCCCAGGAATAACCGAGGCCGAAAATCTCCAGCGCATCGAGGAAAGCATGGGCTTCCTTCTGCCCGCCGCTGGCGAGCACGATGGAGAAAATGCCGGCAGAACCGGAGAAGTCCCGCTTCCAGATTTCATGACCCGGATGGCTTTCCAGTGCCGGATGCAGAACCCGGTCGACAGCCGGGTGGCTTTCAAGCCAACGGGCGACGTCCAGTGCGCTCTTGCGGTGATGTTCCAGCCGCACGCCCATCGTGCGCATGCCGCGCAGGATCTGGTAGGTATCGTCAGCCGATGTGCACAGTCCAAGCGTTCCGTGCGTTTCCAGAAGCTGCGGCCAGCATTTTTCATTGGCCGAAATCGTGCCAAACAGAATATCGGAGTGGCCGGACGGATATTTGGTCGAGGCATGGATGGTAATGTCCACGCCGAAATCGAGCGCCTTGAAGTAAAGCGGGGTGGCCCACGTATTGTCCATCATGACGATGGCGCCGCCCTTGTGCGCTTCTTCAACGATGGCCGGAATATCCTGCATTTCAAACGTGTTCGACGCCGGTGATTCCGTGAACACGACCTTGGTGTTCGGGCGCATCAGCTTTGCAATGCCAGAGCCGATCTCCGGATCGTAATATTCGACTTCCACGCCTATGCGCTTCAGGATCGTATCGGCAAAATGACGGGTCGGATTGTAGATCGAATCGACAAACAGCACGTGATCGCCGGGCGAGAGGAAGGCGAGAAGCGGAACGGTAACAGCGGCAAGACCGGACGGGACGCAGACCGTACCTGCCGAACCTTCCAGCGCATCAATGGCAGCGCAAAGCGCATCGCTGGTCGGTGTGCCACGCGTGCCATAAGTGTATTTCTGGCCACCGGTTGCCATCGTCTCTGCATCCGGGAAAAGCACGGTGGAGGCGCGGACAACGGGCGGATTGACGAAGCCATGATAATCGCGCGGCTGATAACCATCGTGAGCCAGCCGTGTGTTTATACCCAGCTTCTCTGTCTTGCCCTGCTGCTTAGTCACGAAAATGCCTCCAGACCATGTTGCATGCTATCCCACTGATTCTCGCCCACCGATTCTCGAACAAGAGGATTCTGCCGGGTCGCATCAAGGTCGGCTGCGGCAAAAAGATCTGCGATTCCGTTTGCGGCGGAAACTTTGAATACTTGGATAGGATGCGCGCGTTCCGGATGCAACCTCGCGTGCAATTTATTGCGTAAGAAGCTTTTGAAAGGGTATTTCTATTATGATGGCGTCAGGCACGGGAAGCATTTTTCTATATCCCTTTCGCGCGGCGCTGGAACTCCTTCGAGCTCTTCTGCGCCCGGCTTACAAGGGGGCGCCATCCCCATGGACGCTTGAAATGACCGCAATTGTGGTGCTTCTGCCGTTCATTATTCTCGTGCTGCATCTGTGGGATGCTGACATCGTTCGCGTCACGGCGCAGAGCACCAATTTTATCATGGAATTCCTGCGTGCGGTTACGGATGCGATTCGCACCATCGTCTGGCTGGCAATCGGCATTGTCGTCTGGCTCGTCACAGCGATACTGCTTTCGCCAAAACTGCGTGATAGTGCCAGACCGTGGTTCGTGAAACTCCATAGCTGGGCAACGTTGGTGCTGACGTCGATTGTTGTGGGGAGCATCCCGACTGAAATCGGTAAACTCGCCATCGGTCGGGCGCGCCCGTTCCTGCTCGATGACGTGGGCGCAGCCTATTTCTCACCGTTCAAAGGCCAGTTTCTTTATGAAAGCTTCCCGTCAGGTCACTCTATGATGGCTGGCATCATGATGGTCTCGCTTTGGATATTCCTGCCGCGCTGGCGCGTCCTTACAGCCCCGGCATGTTTTCTCTTCGGGATCAGTAGGCTTGCCGCGGGCGCACACTATCCGACTGACATCGTAGCCGGTCTGACGATCGGATTCGTGGCGACATGGTGGGTTGCCCGTTATATGGCGACGCGAAATATTATTTTTTCTTTGGATGGTGAAAGCGCGATGCCGCGCGTCTGATTTCTATCAGGAGTTGCTCTCGGCATTGCCCATCTAGGGTGGTAGTCAAATTTAACCAATTGAATTAATTGAGTTATAATGCCGTACTCCAACTGGTTGCGACATGATCTTCTCTGGAGAGGGTTTCTACCCAGAAATCGGGAAATCGTGTAAATTTTCAAATATTTCCCCCTCATCTTTTTTGGAGGCCAGCTCGCCGGGCTGCGTTATTGCCTTGACCAAAGGCAATTTTTCGCCTTCGATAAGACCCGTGAAGGCGGCAGGTTTGTCACTGCGCTCAAAAACAAGAATCGAAGACCGGAAAGCGGTCTCGGGCGAGGGGCAGCCTGCTGTATGGGCATGGGCTTGGGAGGTCACACGGCTTTTCCGACGGGTTTATGCAAAAATAAAGCAACAAGAGACGCTTGAGCCAAGGGTTCAGCGCTCTCCAGGGAACAAAAGGTTGCAGGCCAGATGAAAAAAACTCTTATGACGGGTGTATTGGGTGCGGCGGCGCTGTTTAGCGTAGCTTCGGGAGCGTCCGCGGATACGCTTTCCGATGTGAAGGCGAAAGGTTTTCTGCAGTGCGGCGTTAATACGGGTCTTCTCGGCTTTGCTTCGCCCAACGACAAGGGCGAGTGGTCCGGCTTTGACGTAGACTATTGCCGCGCTGTGGCTTCTGCGATTTTCGGCGATCCAACCAAGGTGAAGTTCACGCCGCTGAACGCCAAGGAGCGTTTTACAGCCCTGCAGTCGGGTGAAGTGGACGTCCTGATCCGTAACACGACCTGGACGATCAGCCGCGACACTGCACTTGGCCTTGATTTTGCTGGCATCAACTACTTTGACGGCCAGGGCTTCATGATCAATTCAAAGAAGCTGTCGGGCATCAATTCCGCATTGCAGCTTTCCGGCGCTTCCATCTGCGTTCAGGCCGGTACGACGACCGAGCTGAACATGGCCGACTATTTCCGCGCCAACAAGATGGAATATAACCCGGTTGTCTTCGAGAAGATCGAAGAAGCCAACGCCGCTTACGATTCCGGTCGTTGCGACGCCTATACGACCGACCAGTCCAGCCTCTACGGGGTTCGTCTGGCGCTTGCCAATCCGGATGATCACGTCATCTTGCCGGAAATCATCTCCAAGGAGCCATTCGGTCTGACCGTTCGTCAGGGCGATTCCAAGTGGGCGGACGTCGTTCGCTGGACCCATAATGCGCTGCTCAACGCTGAGGAATACGGCATTACGCAGGCCAATGTCGAAGAGATGAAGAAGTCCGATAATCCGGATATCAAGCGTCTTCTCGGTGTGGAAGCAGACACGAAGATCGGTACCGATCTCGGTCTCGACAATGACTGGGTGGTGAAGATCGTCAAGGGCGTCGGCAATTACGGTGAAATCTTCGAGCGCAATATCGGCGCCAGCAGCCCGCTCAAGATCGCACGTGGCATCAACGCCCAGTGGAACAAGGGCGGCCTGCAATACGGCGTCCCTGTGCGCTAACGGGCCCTTCTTTCCAGACTGATCATCGGCGGGTGCAGCAGCGCCCGCCGGATTTGTCGGCTCTGTAGTTTGTCCGTTTGCTATTGGCCTCGCGTCGTGAGGGCATTTGAACGCTGATAAGCTGCTTTTTGGAATTCAACCGCGTCTTGCAGGCCCGCAAGCTCGAGATGAGCCTGAATTGGGAATGGCAAGACCGAACGGTTCGGCATTCGATGTCTCGATTTCAGGAATTGCTCCGCAGATGCGGTCAACCTTTCCTGTTTGAGGTCGATGCAGCCAGCCGAGAGGCACAGGAAACATATGGCTTCCTATTCTGCAACTGAACGTCGCCAGGACAGCGGCGGAACTTCGCTCCTGTACGATCCGCGGATTCGCGGCATCTTCTATCAGGTCATTGTCTTTGGTGCGGTCATTGGCGCGATCTACTGGATTGTCGGCAACACGATCACCAATCTGCAGCGCGCAAACATTGCGTCCGGTTTCGCCTTCCTCAATGGGCGTGCCGGGTTTGATATTAGCCAGACGCTTATTCAGTACAACAGCGATTCGAACTATGGCCGGGCTTTTCTGGTTGGCCTCGTGAATACGCTTTACGTTGCCGCGCTGGGTGTCATTACGGCATCGATCATCGGGTTTCTGGTTGGTATCGGCCGTCTTTCGCGCAACTGGCTGATCCGCAAGATCTGCACGGTCTATGTGGAGATATTCCGCAATATTCCGCCGTTGCTCGTCATCTTCTTCTGGTATTTCGGCGTTCTGTCGGTCCTGCCGCAGGCCCGCGACAGCTTCGCGCTCCCGCTGGGCACTTACCTGAACAATCGCGGCTTCTTCATGCCATCTCCTATATGGGGTGAGGGGGCGTGGCTTCTGCCGGTGGCGCTTCTCATCGGCATCGTCGCTTCGATCATCGTCGCGCGTTGGGCAAAACGCCGCCAGATGGCAACCGGCCAGTCCTTTCACACGATACGCGTGTCCGCCGCCCTGATTATCGGCCTGCCGATACTGGCGCTGATCGCGACCGGTTTTCCGGTTTCGTTCGACTCGCCGAAGCTCGGAACGTTCAATCTGACCGGCGGCGCACAGATCAAGCCGGAGTTTCTGGCTCTGTTTCTGGCGCTTTCCTTCTATACGGCGTCCTTTATCGCTGAAACGGTTCGCGCCGGCGTTCTGGGCGTCAACAAGGGGCAGACCGAAGCGGCTTATGCAGTCGGGCTCCGTCCCGGCCAGACGATGCGTCTCATCATCGTGCCGCAGGCGCTGCGCATCATCATTCCACCGCTCTCGAGCCAGTATCTCAATCTTATCAAGAACTCGTCGCTCGCCATTGCCATCGGCTATCCCGATCTTGTCGCCGTAGGTGGCACGATCCTCAACCAGACCGGTCAATCGGTCGAAGTCGTGGCGATCTGGATGGTGATCTACCTGGGCATCAGCCTGATTGTGTCCGGCCTGATGAACTGGTTCAATGCCAAGATGGCGCTGGTGGAGAGGTGACAATGGAAAACGCAGATCTCCAATATGTCCGCTCGCAGATGGTGGATGGCGAAGCGCCGCCACGCTCCGTGCAGGGCATTTCGCACTGGTTGCGCGTCAATCTGTTCGCAACGCCTGTCGATGCGGCGCTGACCATTCTCGGCCTGCTGGCCGTGGCGTGGTTCCTCCCGCCAATCATCGAGTGGCTGTTCTTCAAGGCCGTTTGGACGGGTGCGGATCGCACGGCCTGCCTGACTGTCGCGCAGGGCGGCACACAACCGGAAGGCTGGTCGGGCGCCTGCTGGGCATTCGTGAACGCGAAATACGAGCAGTTCATCTATGGCCGTTATCCGATTTCGGAACGCTGGCGCGTCAATCTGACGGCGCTGATCTTCGTCGTCCTGCTGGTGCCGCTGCTGATTCCGAAGGCCCCGAAGAAGGCTATCAATGCGATCCTGTTCTTCTTCGTGTTTCCGATTGTCGCCTTCTTCCTGCTGGTCGGCGGCTGGTTCGGCCTTCCTTATGTGGAAACGCCGCTTTGGGGTGGGCTTCTGGTCACGCTTGTGCTGTCCTTTGTCGGTATCGCCGTATCGCTGCCGCTTGGTATCGTGCTCGCGCTCGGACGCCGTTCAAAGCTGCCGGTCATCAAGACCTTCTCGATCATCTTCATCGAAATGGTGCGCGGCGTTCCGCTGGTGACGGTGCTGTTCATGGCCAGCGTCATGCTGCCTTTGTTCCTGCCGCCGGGCGTGACTTTCGACAAGCTCCTGCGAGCGCTCATCGGCGTGGCGCTGTTCGCTTCGGCCTATATGGCGGAAGTGGTGCGCGGTGGTCTTCAGGCTATCCCGCGTGGGCAGTATGAAGGTGCGGATGCGCTGGGTCTCAGCTACTGGCAGAAAACGGGACTGATCGTTCTGCCGCAGGCGCTGAAGCTTGTCATTCCGGGTATAGTCAACACCTTCATCGGTCTGTTCAAGGATACGAGCCTTGTCTACATCATCGGCATGTTCGATCTGTTGGGCATCGTCCGTCAGAACTTTTCCGATGCCAATTGGGCTTCTCCACAGACGCCTGCCACCGGTCTCATCTTTGCGGGCTTCGTTTTCTGGATTTTCTGTTTCGCAATGTCGCGATACTCTATATTCATGGAACGACGGCTCGACACGGGTCATAAACGATAAGAATAAAGGGAATAATGGAAATGAGTGCACAAAACGCCCTCCCGCAATCCGAGCTGGGAATGGATGTTGACCGTTCGAAGATGCAGGTTTCCACAACCGATGTCGCCATCGAAATCACCAATATGCATAAGTGGTATGGTGAGTTTCACGTCCTGCGCGACATCAATCTGAAGGTCATGCGCGGGGAGCGCATCGTTGTTGCCGGACCGTCGGGCTCGGGCAAATCGACCATGATCCGCTGTATCAACCGTCTGGAAGAACACCAGAAGGGCAAGATCGTCGTCGACAATATCGAGCTGACCAACGATCTCAAGAAGATCGATGAAGTGCGCCGCGAAGTCGGCATGGTGTTCCAGCACTTCAATCTCTTCCCGCATCTGACCATTCTGGAAAACTGCACGCTCGCGCCGATCTGGGTGCGCAAGATGCCGAAGAAGCAGGCGGAAGAAATCGCCATGCACTATTTGGCCCGCGTGAAGATTCCGGAACAGGCCAACAAATATCCGGGCCAGCTTTCCGGTGGTCAGCAGCAGCGTGTGGCGATTGCTCGTGCACTGTGCATGAACCCGAAAGTCATGCTGTTCGATGAACCGACATCGGCTCTCGATCCGGAAATGGTGAAGGAAGTTCTGGACACGATGGTAAGCCTCGCTGCCGAAGGCATGACCATGATCTGCGTGACGCACGAAATGGGCTTTGCCCGTCAGGTTGCCAACCGCGTGATCTTCATGGATCAGGGCCAGATCGTCGAGCAGAACTCGCCGGACCAGTTCTTCGACAATCCGCAACACGAACGCACCAAGCTGTTCCTGAGCCAGATTCTGCACTAATCAGATTAGTGGCCTGAAATCGAAACACCCGCCGGTTCGCCGGCGGGTGTTTTTGTTTATTCGTCGTGCGGGCCTTCGCAGAACTGGATGCGATTGCCGAAGGGGTCGATGACCGCCATTACGCGGCCCCACGGCTCATTCTCAATTCCTGGTCGCATGAAGCGGTAACCGCGTGCGTTGACTTCTTTGTGCAGTTCCTCAACACCTTGCATGCGCACGAAAATATTGGCGCCCGGACTTCCGTCGCCGTGATGCTCGCTGAGATGCCGGACAAGCGCACCGCGGGAAACCTGCATATAAAGCGGCATTCCCTCGGCAAATCGATGCTCCCAATCCAGATTGAAGCCGAGAAAGCCGAGATAAAATTCACGGGCTTTCTCTATGTCGAAAATGCGAAAGATCGGACAGGTTTGCTCAAACTGGATTGCCATTCTGAAACGCCTTTGCGACTGATTATTCCGTGACACGGGAGAGGGAAGCAGTGACTGATTTTCAATGGGTGGAGAAACTCGCGCCTGAGCAATACAGCGAATTTCATGAGTTTTATAGTAAAGAATGGTGGACGAGCGAGCGGACGCTTGATGACGTCACTAACATGCTGGCCCATTGTGATTTGCTTCTGTTCTGCCTCGACGCAGAAAGCAGGATCGCAGGTTTCGCCCGCGTTCTCACGGACTTCACCTTCAAGGCGATGGTCTTCGATGTGATCGTGTCGGAGAAGCATCGTGGACGAGGGCTCGGACAAGCCCTTGTTGAACGCGTTCTCAACCATGAAAAGTTGAAGCGTGTGAAAAGTTTTGAACTCTACTGCCCGGAACAGCTTGTGCCCTTCTACGAGAAGCTTGGCTTCGTGAAGGGCACATCCTCGTTACTTTTCAACCAGCGTTAGAACACCGATCTGACTGAATCAGGTCGGTGTTCTAAGTATTTGTTTCGTCGCATTTGCCTCACGCAAAACCGCTGCGCACTTTTGCTGGAAATGCTCTAATCTTCGACAAACCGGCGCAGGCGCTGGAGTGCGTCGTCCCACTGGTTGGAAACGGTTGCGAGATAGGCGCGGGCGTCAATCAATGGCGCAGGATGCAGGCGAAACCTGCTCTCCCGTCCGACCTTTTCCCGCTCGACCAGATTTGCCTGTTCCAGCACGGACAGATGCTTGGTGACAGCCTGCCGGGTGATGCTGCCGTTTTGCGACAGCACCACAATCGAACGGCTTTCGCCATCACTCAGGGTTTCGATGAGCGCCAGCCGGGTCGGATCGGCGAGCGCTGCGAAAACCATGGACATGTCCATACCGGTCATCTCTGGCCCATCATACATTTTCGACGTGTCTTTTGATGTTGCCGACCTGTTCCTCCCAGCCGCCCTCGTTCATCCGCAACGCCAGCGGCCGGCGTTCGGCAGGCAAGGCATCGAAACCACTTTCGACCACCGTCAGCCGCGTTCCGGTCTCGATCGGTTCCAGTTTGAATTCCACCAGCGTCGGCGGCTCCTTGGAATAGTCGATACTGCGGTCCACCGCATAGGGATGCCAGGTGAAGGCAAAGTAGCTTGGTGCCTTCATTTCCTTGATGAGTGATTCCCAAGGCTCGTGCTCGAAACCGGGATAGGTGATGTGGCCGGTCGAACGGGTGCCGACGATGAACGGCCCGTCGATCTTGACCTGAAACCAGCTCCCAAACTCTTCATGATCGGTGAGGGCGCGCCATACGCGGTCGATCCCTGCATGAATATCGACGGTTTTCGCGATGCGGTCAGTATTGCTTGCAATGGTCATGATATGCATCCTCCGTAATTGGCAACTTAATGGTTGCCAATATAGGGTGCTTGACGAAATACGCAACTAAAAAGTTGCATATTTTATTCGGGTGCGGTCGCCTTGTCGGGAAGCGGGAACAACGTCACGAATTTTTCCGCAAGGGTACGGTCGCCTATCACCTTGAGAATATTGGCGCTTTCCAGCACTGAAAGGGGCTGTCCGCCATAGATGGCGGCAGCCAGCATACGCGGTGAACTTTCGAAATGGAGATCGTATTTCTGCGCTGTGCCGCGCTCTATCCGAATCCCTTCATCGTTCAGCTGTGCGGTAAAATCTTCTCCGTCCAGACGGAGACCGATCACGGCGCGCATACCGAGAGCCCTGTCATGATCCATCATGGTTCTGAGCGACAGCAGGAATGAAGCGGTCGAAATAGGCAGGTTGGGATCATGCTTTGGTGAACGCGCGGCCCAACGACCCAACGTTTGAAGGATGGGTTCGCTCTCATAACCCCATTCAGTCAGTTCGTAGACCTGCACCGATGCGGGAGGCGGAAGTTTCGTCTTGCGAAGAATGCCTGCTTCTTCCAGCCCTTCAAGCCTCTGGGTGAGGACATTTGCACTCACACCCGGCAGATCAGCCCGCAGATCGCTGAAACGTTTGGGACCGAACATCAATTCGCGCATAACCAGAAGCGACCAGCGTTCCCCAATCAAATCAAGGGCATGGGCGGCAGCGCAAGCATCGTCATAACTGCGTTTGGCGGCTGGTTTTTCCGGTTTGGTTATTTTTTCTAACTTCATGGTTGCTAATTATAACTTATATGCCATTATGTACAAGCGAACTTTGAGTTCTTCCGATGCCAATTGCGTGAATTGCTTTACGCCCGGAAGGCTCAGGCATCGATTGCATGTCGGGCCTCAGACTCATGGCTCGATCTTATCGCCGGGGGAGCCGGGCAGGCGATAGATAATCGTAAAATAAAATCAGGCCACCTGGCCTTCCAACGGAGGAAATCTTATGCCGAAAATGATATTCGTGAACCTGCCAGTGAAGAATGTTGCGCAGTCGACCAGCTTCTACGAAGCCATCGGGGCTACCAAGAACCCAATGTTCTCGGACGAAACGGCTTCCGGCATGGTCTTTTCGGATACGATTCACGTGATGATCCTTGACCACGAAAAGTTCAGCCAGTTTACGCCGAAGAAGATCGCAGATGCCAACACGGTCAGCGAAGTGCTGGTCTGTTTGTCTGCGGAAAACAAGGCTGAAGTCGATACCACCGTTGAGAAAGCGGTAAACGCTGGCGGTAAGGCGGATCCGGGTCCGAAACAGGACTATGGATTCATGTATGGACGCAGCTTTGAAGATCTTGACGGCCATATCTGGGAGATAATGTGGATGGATATGGAAGAAGCCAAGAAGGTTATGGGCTGAGGAGGAAATAATGTCAGGTCTGACAATCTGTCTCTGGTTCGACAAGCAGGCCGAAGAAGCGGCGAACCACTATGTCTCGATCTTCCGCGCTTGCGGAAGATCGGCTTCCGTCGATGGCTTCATCCGATTTGAGCATGCACACCAGCCCGAAGGCACGGATGTGGTTGTGGCGAACTTCACGCTCGACGGGCAGGCGATATCCGGCCTCAACGGCGGGCCGACCTTCAAGTTTTCCCCGGCAGTTTCGCTTTTCGTCCAATGCAAGGATCAGGTGGAACTGGATATGTTCTGGGAGAAACTGATGGAGGGCGGCGCGCCGATGGAATGCGGCTGGCTGACGGACAAATATGGCTTCTCGTGGCAGGTCGTGCCGCAGATGTTGCTGGATGTCCTGCAGAACGGCACAGCCGAACAACGCCAGCGCGTGGCCGATGCCGTGATGAAGATGGTCAAGCTCGACGTTGCGACGCTCGAAGCTGCGCGCGACGCAGCTTAATTCCGCACTGCCGCAATGGCATCATAGCCATAGAGCCAGTCCAGATCCTTCAGGAAACTATCCGGACTGCGCATGGCGAAGAGCGTGTTGCGGCCAAGCGCGAAAATGCCGGTGGCGTGATAGGCGAACCTGTTCAACTGGCCGCGCTTGGCAACCGCAGCAATCCGCTCCGTGCGGACGGTATCGAAGCGCTTCAGCCCTGCTTCGTGGTCGCCACTGTCCAGTGCCTCGGCAATGGCCGCAGCATCCTCGATCGCCATGGCGGCACCTTGTGCAGCAAAAGGTGTGACCGCATGCGAAGCGTCGCCGAGAAAAATCGTCCGGTCCGGCCCGACGAATTGAGCATCTGGCATTTCGAAAAGCGGCCAATAGGTCCACTCATTGGCAGCCGCCAGCACATCGCGAACGGGAGCGCCCCACTCCGCGTAGATGGAGTGCAAGCGCGCCGGATCGCCGGTTCTGGACCAGACTTCGCCGGGGTTTTCGCCCGTCGTGATGGCGACGAAATTGAAGAAACTGCCGCCCTTGACCGGATAGGCGATGAAATGCGCTTGCCTGCCGAGCCATGCTGAAACTGCGTTGCTTGTTACAACAGCAGACGAAAACGATGCGGGGAGGGCATCCGTCGCGAGCGTAGTGCGCCAGGCAATATGGCCGCTGAACCTTGCCTTGCTGAAACCTGCCTTCGAGCGCTCCGCCGACCAGACGCCATCGCAGGCGATCAGATATGCAGCGTCGACAGATTCTTCGGAATTGCCACGGCGGATAGTGGCTGCAACAGCGCCGTTTTCGACGCGATGATTTGTGATTTCAGCGCCGAGGCTGATGTCGATGCCGGGCTCTTCACGGCAGGCATCGAGCAAAGCGGATTGCAGATCGGCGCGATGGCAAACGACATAGGTATGGTGCCAGCGCTGAGAAGCCTTGTCGCCAAGCTTCATTTCCATCAGCGGACGCGCTTTGCGCCCATCCATGAGGTAGAGCGCTTCCGGCGTTACGGCTTGTGCAGAAAGACGGCCGGCAACGCCGAGCCGTTCCAGATGACGCATCGCATTGGGTGCAAGTTGCAGGCCAGCACCAACTTCCGAAAGGGTCTCGGCCTTTTCGACAAGGCGGACATTCCAGCCGCGAGCTGCCAGCTCCAATGCTGCCGACAGACCGGCAACTCCGGCCCCGGCAATCAATATGCGCCCTTTGCTCATGTCGATGAGATCATCCGGCATTCAGCCCCTTGAGGCTGCCCAGATCAGGCAGCTTTGTCGGCAGGTGCTTCGTAAACGCAGCCAGCCGGAACGGTTTCGTCGGCATGGAGCTTGGCGTTGTAGCGATAGAGGGTCGAGCAATACGGGCAAACGACTTCACTTTCATCACCCATGTCGAGAAACACGTGCGGATGATCGAAAGGTGGGTTTGCACCGACGCACATGAATTCCTTCACGCCGATTTCGATGGCCGCATGGCCGGCGTCGTTCTGAAAGTGAGGAATAATGTGATCGGACATAATATGCTCCGGTTCTGGTCGATGGGCGGTATGAGCATGATCCTGAACCGGGTCCCGGACAGGATCATGCATAGACATTGGCATGCGTGTACCGCGAAAGTCTTGTTTCCGGAAGCGTTTTCATCAATTCTGAGGACATTTCAAGCTAATTGCTATCAAACTGTCATATGACAGCCATAGGCTTAAGGCAGAGCCGGAATGTTCCGGTGGAAGTCGGGACAGGAAAAATGAGCGAAAACAGCGTTATGGCGAGCGAAACCCCCAACGCGATTGAAGGCGGGACACACGAAATGACAGCCGGACTAGCCCCCAACCCAACCGTCGTTCCCGATGTGGACGTAGCCCCTGACGTTCACAAAGCTTTGAACGGCGAATTGATGCAAAGTTCCGATCGCTTTGTGAATCGCGAGTTTTCCTGGCTGCAATTCAACCGGCGTGTTCTCGAAGAAGCCGCGAATATGCGGCAGCCTCTGCTTGAACGCCTGCGCTTCCTGTCTATCTCCGCCGCCAATCTCGATGAATTTTTCATGGTCCGCATTGCCGGTCTCGCCGCTCAGGTGCGCGCCGGTGTGGCGATGCGCAGCGCCGACGGACGTACACCGCAGGAACAGCTCGACTTCGTTCTGGACGAAGTAGGGCGCTTGCAGGAAGAACAGCAGGAACGCCTGCGTATGCTGCGCGAGGAACTGGAACAGGACAGCATCGAGATTGTTCGCCCGTCGGCGCTTTCAAAGCCCGAAAAGGAATGGCTTGAAAACCACTTCCTCGAAACGATTTTCCCTGTCCTGACGCCACTCTCCATCGATCCGGCGCATCCGTTCCCGTTCATTCCGAACCTCGGCTTTTCCATCGCCCTGCAGCTTGCGCGCCGCGCCGATAATCATCCGATGACGGCCCTTCTGCGTATTCCGGTCGCGCTCAAGCGCTTCATTCAGCTGCCGACAGACCAGCAAAACACGTACCGCTTCATCACCATCGAGGACGCGGTGAGCCTGTTCATCGGGCGACTGTTCCCCGGTTACGAAGTGCGCGGCGCCGGTACGTTCCGCATCATCCGCGACAGCGATATCGAAGTGGAAGAAGAGGCGGAAGATCTCGTTCGTCTCTTCGAGACAGCACTGAAACGTCGCCGTCGCGGTCAGGTGATCCGCATCGAGTTTGATGGCGAAATGCCAGAAGCCCTGCGCGTCTTCGTGGCGACGGAACTTGGCGTTTCGGAAAACCGCATCAGCGTGCATGAAGGTCTTCTGGCGCTCAACATGATTTCGGAGATCGTTTCGATCCCGCGGGATGACCTCAAATTCGTATCCTACAATCCGCGTTTCCCGGAGCGTATTCGCGAGCATGGCGGCGATTGCTTTGCAGCGATTCGTGAAAAGGACATTGTGGTCCATCACCCCTATGAATCGTTTGACGTGGTGGTGCAGTTCCTGCGGCAGGCTGCAGCCGACCCGGATGTGCTGGCGATCAAGCAGACGCTGTATCGTACCTCCAATGACAGCCCGATCGTGCGCGCATTGGTCGATGCTGCAGAAGCGGGCAAGTCGGTAACGGCGCTGGTCGAGCTGAAGGCACGCTTCGATGAGGAAGCGAATATTCGTTGGGCACGCGATCTGGAGCGCGCGGGCGTTCAGGTGGTGTTCGGCTTCATCGAATTGAAAACCCACGCGAAAATGTCGCTCGTGGTACGCCGTGAAGATCAGAAGCTGCGCTCCTATGTGCATCTGGGCACGGGCAACTATCACCCGATCACGGCGCGTATCTATACCGACCTGTCGTTCTTTACGTCGGACGCGGATATTGCTCGCGACGTGGCGCATATCTTCAATTTCATCACTGGCTATGCACAGCCTGCCGAAGAGATGAAGATAGCGATTTCACCTTTCACACTTCGCGCGCGAATCCTCAAGCACATCGAGGACGAGGTTGCGCATGTGAAGGCGGGGCGTCCGGCTGCGATCTGGATGAAGATGAACTCGCTGGTTGATCCACAGATTATTGACGCGCTCTACGTGGCGAGCCAGGCGGGCGTGCAGATTGATCTGGTCGTGCGTGGCATCTGCTGCCTGCGTCCGGGCGTTCCGGGGCTTTCCGACAATATTCGCGCCAAGTCGATTGTCGGACGTTTTCTCGAGCACAGCCGCATTTTCTGCTTCGGAAATGGCAATGACCTGCCTTCCGACAAGGCAATCGTCTATATCGGTTCCGCCGACATGATGCCGCGCAATCTTGATCGCCGCGTGGAGACGCTTGTTCCGATCACAAATGCAACAGTGCATCAGCAAATCCTGTCGCAAATCATGTTTGCCAACATAATTGATAACCAACAGAGCTATCAGCTACTTGCGGACGGCACCTCTCGCCGGATAGAAAAAGAAGCAGGAGAGGAAGCTTTCAACGCGCAGGAATATTTCATGACCAATCCTAGCCTGTCGGGTCGCGGAAAGTCGCTGAAGTCTTCGGCCCCCCGCCTTATCGCGCATCGCAAGCGCGCGCAGGCGGAAAGAAAAACGACTGCATGAGTCCAGCTGTAGCACAAGGCCGCCTCAAGGGACTCAAGCCCGTCGCGGTCATCGACATTGGCTCGAACTCGATCCGTGTCGTCATCTATGAAGGCATCGTCCGTTCGCCGACGGTGCTTTTCAATGAAAAGATACTTTGCGGCCTCGGAAAGGGCCTCGCGAAAACCGGCAAGCTCAACGAGAAATCCGTTGAAGCGGCGCTTCGTGCGCTGAAGCGTTTTCGCGCTCTGGCCGAACAGGCTGGCGCGGTTTCCATTCACGCGCTGGCGACTGCGGCTGCACGCGAAGCGAAAAACGGTCCGGATTTCATCGCACAGGCGGAAGCCATTCTCGGCCGGCACATCGAAGTGCTGTCCGGCAAGGAAGAAGCCTATTACTCGGCGCTCGGCATTATTTCCGGTTTCTTCCAGCCGAAGGGTGTCACGGGCGATCTCGGCGGCGGCAGCCTTGAGCTGATCGCGGTGGACGACCACGAGGTAGGCGAGGGGATCACCTTGCCGCTCGGTGGCCTGCGCTTGCAGGATATGTCCGATGGACGGCTGCCAGAGGCAACCAAGATTGCGCGCACGGAACTCGCAAAGGCGACGCTTCTGCAAACCCATCAGGGTCAGGTTTTCTATGCGGTCGGCGGCACCTGGCGTAACCTTGCCAAGCTGCATATGACGGCGAAGAACTATCCGCTGCACGTCATGCACGGCTACGAGATGAATCCGGTGGACGCGCAGAGCTTCCTCAAGCGCGTTGCCAAGGGCAATCTCGACACGATGCGCGGCATTGAAGCGGTTTCGAAAAACCGCCGTCAACTTTTGTCTTATGGTGCCACGGTGCTGCTCGAGACGATCCGTCTGATGAAGCCCTCCAAGATCGTTTTCTCGGCGCTCGGCGTGCGTGAAGGCTATCTTTATTCGCTTCTGCCGAAGAACGAGCAGCGGCTCGATCCGCTGCTGGCCTCGGCAGACGAACTGTCCATTCTGCGCTCGCGCTCTCCGCGTCATGCCCGCGAACTGGCAACCTGGACAACATTGTCCTTGCCGGTCCTCGGGTTTGACGAAACCGAGGACGAAGCGCGCTACCGACAGGCTGCCTGCCTCGTGGCCGACATAAGCTGGCGTGCGCATCCCGACTATCGCGGGTCGCAGGCGCTGAACATCATCGCTCACGGCTCGTTCGGCGGTATCGACCACGCCGGACGTTCCTTCATGGCGCTTGCCAATTATTATCGTCACGAAGGACTGATCGAAGACGAGATTGCGCCGGAGATCATGCAGCTCGCCACGCCGCGCCTGCGTGAACGGGCAAAACTGCTTGGAGCCTTGCTGCGGGTGGTCTACCTTCTGTCGGCTTCGATGCCGGGCGTCATCCCGCGCCTTGTCTGGCGTGAGGAAGAAAACGGCATTGCGCTTGTCGTACCGGGAGACCTGGCCGATCTGATTTCGGATCGTCCCGAAGGCCGCTTGCAGCAGCTCTCCAAGCTGACCGGAAAGAACATCTATTTCGCGGTTGGTGATGCAGCCATCGAGGGGACGCGGGAATAAGGCAGTAAGTGAGTAGGGCAGTAAGGCAATATGTTAATGCTCGCGTTAAACACACTGCCTTACTGCCCTATTGCCTTACTCCCCTAACTCAACTGCCCTGATCCGCCGGTTCTCGAACTTGATGACGATCTTGCCGTCGATCAGATCGAGGGCTTTCTGACCGAAAACCTCGCGACGCCAGCCATGCAGGGCAGGCACATTGGCCTTGTCGCCTTCCGAGGCGATCTTGTCGATGTCGTCGGAATTCGCCACGATCTTTGCCGCGACGCCGTGCTCTTCCGTCACAAGCTTGAGCAGAACCTTGAGGATATCTGCAGCGGCGGCGCTGCCTTCCGGCGAATGCGACGGCTTCGGCAATTTTGGCAAATCTTCCTTCGGGATTTCAAGCGCGGACTGGATCGCTGCGACAAGCCCTGCAGCCTGTGCCGAACGCTCCCAACCCTTCGGGATCGAGCGGAGACGGCCCAGTGCTTCCGCGTCACGCGGCTGCTGCTGTGCGATTTCGGCTATGGTGTCGTCCTTGATGATACGCCCACGCGGCACATTGCGCTCGCGCGCTTCGCGTTCGCGCCAGGCGGCGACAGCCTGTACAATCGCAAGTTCCAGCGGTTTGCGGACGCGTGCCTTGACCCGGCGCCACGCATCGTCAGGGTGCATGTCATAGGTTTCGCGGGAAGTCAGCACCGCCATTTCCTCGTTCACCCACTCGCTGCGACCTTCTTTCTCAAGTTCTTCCTTCAGATAGAGATAGATATCGCGCAGATAGGTAACGTCGGCCAGTGCATAGTCGAGCTGCTTGTCTGAAAGCGGGCGACGGCGCCAGTCGGTAAACCGGGACGACTTGTCGATCTGCTTGCCGGTGACCTTCTGCACAAGCTGGTCATAGGAAATGGCATCGCCAAACCCGCAAACCATTGCCGCTACCTGACTGTCGAAGACAGGCGACGGGATGAGATCGCCGAGGTGGAAGACGATTTCGATGTCCTGCCGTGCTGCGTGGAAAACCTTGACGATCGTCTCATCGGCCATCAGGCGGAAGAACGGCGCGAGGTCGAGCCCCGGCGCAAGCGCATCCACAAGCGCCGTATGGTCAGGCGAGGCCATCTGGATAAGGCACAATTCCGGCCAGAACGTCGTTTCACGGATGAACTCCGTGTCGACTGTAACGAAATCGGATTTGGCGAGGGCGGATACGGCCTCTTCGAGAGCCTGTGTTGTCGTAATCAGATGCATGTCTACCTTTTAGAGCATTTCCAGCAAAAGTGCGAAGCGGTTTTGCGTCGGATAATGCGACAAAACAAAGAGACAGAGCTTTGCCGCTTGTCGCGAAATAATCAGGAACTGGCGCTCCACTTAATACGCACATAGTGTTTTTTGTCGACACGTTACGTCAAGGTGGTTTAACACCAAAACCCGCAGGGAATGCAGACTTGACAAAACCCGGTCAAAATGCGCTTTTCCGCGAGAATTTAAAGCGTTTCCGTCAGCAAGGACTGACTTATTATTCCAAAGGCAGAAATCATGCACCGTTACCGCAGCCATACCTGCGCAGCCCTTCGCAAGACGGACGTTGGTTCGAACGTTCGCCTTTCCGGATGGGTTCACCGCGTCCGTGACCATGGCGGCATTCTCTTCATCGATCTTCGCGATCATTATGGCATTACCCAGATCGTGGCCGATCCCGATTCGCCCGCCTTCAAGGTTGCCGAAACCGTTCGCGGCGAATGGGTTATCCGTGTCGATGGTGAAGTGAAGGCCCGCGCAGGCGATGCGGTCAATACCAATCTGCCGACCGGCGAAGTCGAAATCTTCGCAACCGAAATCGAAGTGCTGGCCGCTGCCAAGGAACTGCCGCTGCCTGTATTTGGCGAGCCGGACTACCCGGAAGATATCCGCCTGAAGTACCGTTTTCTCGACCTTCGCCGTGAAACGCTGCACAAGAACATCATGAGCCGCACCAAGATCATTGCCGCGATGCGTCGCCGCATGACCGAAATCGGCTTCAATGAGTTCACCACGCCGATCCTGACAGCTTCCTCGCCGGAAGGCGCGCGCGATTTCCTCGTGCCGAGCCGTATTCATGAAGGCAAGTTCTACGCGCTGCCGCAGGCGCCGCAGCAGTACAAACAGCTTCTGATGGTTGCCGGTTTCGACCGCTACTTCCAGATCGCGCCGTGCTTCCGCGACGAAGACCCGCGGGCAGACCGTCTGCCGGGCGAGTTCTACCAGCTCGACCTCGAAATGAGCTTCGTGACCCAGGAAGAAGTATGGGAAACGATGGAACCAGTCATGCGCGGCATCTTCGAAGAGTTTGCCGAAGGCAAGCCGGTGACGCAGCAGTTCCGTCGCATTGCCTATGACGATGCGATCCGCACCTATGGTTCGGACAAGCCGGATTTGCGCAACCCGATTGAAATGCAGGCTGTGACCGAGCATTTCGCCGGTTCGGGCTTCAAGGTCTTCGCAAACATGATCGCCAACGACCCGAAGGTCGAAGTCTGGGCAATTCCGGCCAAGACCGGTGGTTCGCGCGCATTCTGTGACCGCATGAATTCCTGGGCGCAGAGCGAAGGCCAGCCGGGTCTCGGCTATATCTTCTGGCGCAAGGAAGGCGACAAGCTTGAAGGCGCTGGTCCGATTGCCAAGAACATCGGTGAAGAGCGCACGGAAGCGATCCGCACGCAGATGGGTCTCGAAGACGGCGATGCCTGCTTCTTCGTTGCCGGTCTGCCGTCCAAGTTCTACAAGTTCGCTGGCGATGCCCGCACGCGCGCTGGTGAAGAACTGAACCTCGTCGATCGTGATCGTTTCGAACTGGCATGGATCATCGACTTCCCGTTCTACGAATGGGACGAAGACAACAAGAAGCTCGACTTCGCACACAATCCGTTCTCCATGCCGCAGGGCGGTATGGACGCTCTGGAAAACCAGGACCCGCTTGCGATCAAGGCTTACCAGTACGATCTCGTCTGCAACGGCTTTGAAATCGCCTCGGGTTCGATCCGTAACCAGCTGCCTGACGTGATGGTCAAGGCATTTGAAAAGGTTGGCTTGAGCCAGCAGGATGTGGAAGAGCGTTTCGGCGGTCTTTATCGTGCGTTCCAGTACGGTGCACCTCCGCATGGCGGCATGGCTGCCGGTATCGACCGCGTCATCATGCTTCTGGTCGGTGCAAAGAATCTGCGCGAAATCTCGCTGTTCCCGATGAACCAGCAGGCACTTGATCTTCTGATGAACGCGCCTTCGGATGTGTCGCCCGCGCAGCTGCGCGACCTGCATATTCGTCTGGCTCCCGTACAGAAGAGCTAAACGACCTCTATAAAAAAGTAAAAACCCGGCCTTGAGCCGGGTTTTTTATTAGGTGAAAAAAGCCCGGTGAGTCTTCTCACCGGGCTTTTTCATTTTAGTTGTTAGCGTCGACGCTGACTTTGAGAAGCTGGATGATCTTCGTCGGGTCCAGCGATGCGGTGGCAACGATGGAAGCGAAGGTCACCGGCTGGTCCGGCGATGCGCTGATGGTCAGCGACTTCGGATCGTCGAAGAACTTGTCGGATGCGGCCTTGAGCTGCTGGGCAAAATCCGGGTTCTTCAGCTGTGTCGCCATCAGCGGAACCATCATCTTCATCTGCTCGCCAAGCTGCTTGCCATCCGCGCCCTGCTGCTTGCCGTAATAGTCGAGAAGCTTCTGGGTCAGGGTTTCGTTGTCGAAGCGGATCGACAGGTTCTTCAGGTTCAGCTGTTCCGCCAGACCCAGAATTGCAAGTCCGGCAGCATCCTTGTCTGCGTCGGCCTTGCTCATGTTTTCCTGTGTCTTCTGGACGGCTTCGAGGAAAGCCAGATCATAGCCACCGAGGCTGCCGGTGATGTTGATCTTGCCAAGTTCCTCGGCCTGAAGTTCCAGCTGGTCCAGCGATGTGTCGCCCGAAGTCGGCGACCAGCTGCCCTTGGAGTTCAGCGAGCCGTTGAAGGTGTTCATGTCGAGCGGTGCAAGCGGGTTCTTGCCGCCCTTCTCAAAGGTCGCGTCGATATTGGCGATGGTCCAGACATAGCCGATCTTCTCGGCCTTGTTGGAGGTGTCGAGCGACAGGTCGAAACCCTTTACGGTGGCGCCATCCGTGCCGGGGGTGCCGAACTGGATTTCGTCAATCTTCAGCTTGTCATACATGACCATGCTGTCGAGCGGACCCTTGGCGGTTTCCGACGGAATATGCACGTTCTGCATGGCAAGGCCCTTGATCTCGGCCTTGTCGTTCTTGTCTTCCTCGCCAGCAAAGGCAAGATCGGGCACGGTGACCTGTTCGATGCTGTAGCCGCCGTCCGGCGCATCCTGAACGTTCTGGAGCGTCACGTCGCCGAGGGCGGTTTCTTTTTCGCCCACCGTCGGCAGCTTGATCTTGGTGCCCTGGAGCACGATGTCGGAGCCGTTCGCCTGAACATTGGCGAAGCTCAGTTCGCCGCCCTGTTTCGCATAAAGTGCCTTGATACGCTCGGCGACTGCATTGGCGTCAGCTGCCATGGCCGCGCTGCCGAAAATCAGCGAAAGCGCTGTACCTGCAGCCAAAACACGTGCCGCTGGCTTGATATTGACGAAAACCTGCATTCGAAGCTCCTGCCTAATCTCTAATATAGCGCGGCATTCATAGGCGGAAATCACTCGCAATAACAACATGATTTCCTCAGCCTGCGATTGCAGCCGGGGAAACTTGCCCCCAATAGCTCTATAGGACACAAATGGCGGCAGGATTGCGACTATTACACACTAATGTACTGGATTGGTTCTCCTGAAGTCTTGCTGGCGAATCGCGCAGTTGGTACTGAGAGACATGGGAAAAAGTCTGATTCCGCCGGATGACGGCGAAGAACACATCGAACGGGTCGATCTCAAATCGGCTCTCGAGGAACGTTACCTCGCTTATGCGCTGTCGACGATCATGCATCGTGCGCTGCCGGACGTGCGCGACGGCTTGAAGCCGGTGCATCGTCGCATCATGCACGCCATGCGTCTGCTGCGTCTCAATCCCGATCAGGCCTATGCAAAATGCGCCCGTATCGTCGGTGATGTGATGGGTAAGTTCCATCCGCATGGCGATGCGTCGATCTACGATGCGCTGGTGCGTCTGGCGCAGGATTTCGCGGTGCGTTATCCGCTCGTGGACGGGCAGGGCAACTTCGGCAATATCGACGGCGATAACGCGGCTGCCATGCGTTACACCGAAGCGCGCATGACGGAAGTGGCGACGTTGCTGCTGGAAGGCATCAACGAAAACGCCATCGATTTCCGCCCGACCTATAATGAAGAGGACGAAGAGCCGATCGTTCTGCCGGGCGCTTTCCCGAACCTGCTTGCAAACGGTTCGGCGGGCATTGCGGTCGGCATGGCGACCAATATTCCGCCGCATAACGTGGCGGAGCTTTGCTCGTCGGCGCTCTATATCATCAATCATCCTGACGCGCCGGTTGAGGAACTCGTTACCTCGCCGGAGCAATGGGAAGAACTGAAGCGCGAAGCCGAGACCGACCCGGCTGCTCTGTTGAAGTGCAAGGTGCGTGGCCCGGATTTCCCGACCGGCGGCATCCTTGTCGAAGAGCATGGCAATATCCTGGAAGCCTATCGCACGGGCCGCGGCGCATTTCGTGTGCGCGCGCGCTGGGAGAAGGAAGAAGGCAATCGCGGCACTTGGGTGATCGTCGTCACCGAAATTCCCTATCAGGTTCAGAAATCGCGCCTGATCGAAAAGATTGCCGAGCTGCTGCTGGCAAAGAAGCTGCCATTGCTCGACGACATTCGTGACGAGTCGGCGGAAGACATCCGTATCGTTCTGGAGCCGAAGAACAGGACTGTCGATCCTGAACTGCTGATGGAATCGCTGTTCAAGCTGACCGAGCTGGAAAGCCGCGTTTCACTGAACATGAACGTGCTGTCGCATGGCAAGGTGCCGAATGTTCTGTCGTTGGGCAGCGTTCTGCGCGAGTGGCTCGACCACCGCAAGGAAGTGCTTGTCCGCCGTTCGCAATTCCGTCTGGCGGAAATCGAAAGACGCCTGGAAATCCTTGGGGGCTTCCTGATCGCCTATCTTAATCTGGATGAAGTGATCCGCATCATCCGCGAGGAGGATGAGCCGAAGCAGGACCTGATGCGGACCTTCGAGCTGACCGACGTTCAGGCCGAGTCGATCCTCAATATGCGCCTGCGTTCGTTGCGCAAGCTCGAGGAATTCGAAATCCGCAAGGAGTTCGACGATCTCACCGTCGAGAAGACCGATCTCGAAGGGTTGCTCGCTTCGGGCACACGCCAGTGGAAGAAGATCAGCGCCGAAATCAAGTCGGTGCGCGAAAAGTTCGGTCCGAAGACCAAGCTCGGCGCGCGTCGCACGACCTTTGCTGATGCGCCGACCCATGATCTGGAAGATATTCATCAGGCGATGATCGAGCGTGAGCCGGTCACGATCGTGGTTTCGGAAAAGGGCTGGCTGCGCGCGATGAAGGGGCATCTGGCCGATTTCTCGACGCTCGCCTTCAAGGAAGGCGACAAGCTCAAGCTCGCTTTCCATGCCGAGACGACGGACAAGCTTCTGTTCTTCACGACGGGCGGCAAGTTCTTCACCATCGGCGCAAACACGCTTCCCGGTGGTCGTGGCCATGGCGAGCCGATCCGCATCCTTGTCGACATGGAAAACGATCAGGATATCTTGACGGCCTTCGTGCATGATCCATCCGCGAAACTGCTGCTTGTCAGCCATGAAGGTAACGGTTTCATCGTTCCGGAAAACGAAGCGGTCGCCAACACCCGCAAGGGCAAGCAGGTGATGAACGTCAAGGCGCCGGACGAGGCAAAGCTTTGCCAGCGCGTTTCCGGCGATCATATCGCTGTCGTCGGCGAGAATCGCAAGATGGTGGTCTTCCCGCTTTCCGACATTCCGGAAATGACACGCGGCAAGGGCGTGCGCCTGCAAAAATACAAGGATGGCGGTGTTTCCGACGTCCGCACCTTTGCACTTGCCGAGGGGCTTTCCTGGCAGGATTCGGCAGAGCGCACCTTCAATCGCAACAAGGAAGAGCTTGTCGAGTGGATCGGCGCACGCGCCTCTGCGGGCCGTCTGGTGCCTAAGGGCTTTCCGCGTTCAGGCAAGTTCTAAGTGTCTGATCTAAAAGTCGCCATGCCGGTCTAAAATGGCAATTTCTGTGCTTCCGGTGCTCACGTACCTTTATGTACGCTGCGCTCCGGTTCTCGAAATCACCATTTTCACCACGGCCTGCCGTTTTTTGATTCAGACACTGCGCAAACGGATCAATAAAAAAGCGGCTTTCGCCGCTTTTTATGTCTAACCCTCAAACCGTTGCCAGCCGCGGGGACCAAGATGCTCCTGCGGGGTAAAGCGGATCTTGTATTGCATCTTGCGTGATCCCTCGACCCAATAGCCGAGATAGACATGCGGCAGACCGGCGGCGTGTGCGCGCTGGATATGATCGAGGATCATGTAGGTTCCAAGCGACCGGTCATGCATATGCGGTGAGAAGAACGAGTAAACCATCGACAGGCCATCGGCCATCACGTCGGTGAGTGCTACGGCGATCAGCTCGCCGTCGCCTTTGGCGCTGATGAAGCTTTCCGGACCGCGCTTGCGATATTCGATGATCTGCGTGTTCACATGCGTATCCTCGATCATCATCGCATAGTCGAGGACAGTCATGTCCGACATGCCGCCGGAACGATGGCGCGCGTCGAGATAATCGCGAAAAAGTGCATATTGTTCGGTGCTGGGCTGTGCCTTGTGCACGCGCCCGATCAGGTCATTATTCTGCGTCCAGACGCGGCGCATGTTGCGCGTCATCTTGAACTCTCCGGCAAGGATGCGAACGGATATGCAGGCCCTGCACAGTTCGCAAGCCGGACGATAGGCAATGTTCTGGGAACGGCGGAAACCGCCTTGGGTCAGAAGATCGTTGATCTCGTTCGCTTTGTCGCCGACCAGATGCGTAAAGACTTTTCGCTCCATCTGACCCTCAAGATAGGGACAAGGCGACGGAGCTGTCAGAAAGAACTGCGGAGACTGTTGCGGTTGATGGGTCATTCAATATCCACGAAATGGCTTAACTTATTCGCTTTGACGCATTTTCCTACACAAAACCGCTTCGCACTTTTGTTGGAAATGCTCTGGCAAAACCATCACGATACTATCTCTAAAGATTGAGCCGACGGCACAAAACGTCAATAGGCATTTTGCGCAGCCGGCTCTGAATTTTTTTGATCTGAAACATCGACCCGAAAATCCGAATAGACTTTGGGGTCGATGCGTTGATTCAACTCTATGCGTTTATCGATCTGAACGGATCACAGCCGTGCCGAGCAGAAGATCATGCACCGTGCGCTTGCGGTCGAGAACCAGCGAAGCGAGCAGGATCAGCGGCGTCAGCACCACGTTGAGACCCCAGAACAGAACCGTGTGCACGATTGCGAGCATCGGATCGACCGTGCCGCCTTCGAGCCGGACGAGCTTGATGTTCATCATCTGCATGCCTTTGGTGGCCTGCTGCGGTCCACCCAGAGTGCGTGCAATGTAAAACAGCGCCACCATTGGAAACATGATGCCGTAGAGCATCCAGCCAAGGCTGAGCGTAATGATGCCGAGGATTGCAATGACGATTGCTGCCGGGATGCAGAGCAGAAAGACAATCAGGTAATCGATAAGAAAAGCCATAATACGGCGCGTGCGCACGCCTTCAAAGAATGCGCGGCTTTCATAACGCGGGCCCATGACTTCGCCGTGCAGAATATGGTCGGACATTTTTCCTTCCAGTCGTTTCCAAGGAAGCGTCCGGGGGAGTGTGACAACCGGCGCTGTCCCGCTACCTCAGCGGAACAGTCATCAACATGGTAACCAAAACCGGCGGTTTCAAGGAAATTTGAAGATTTCCTGCCGAAAGGACTTGCCGTTTAACCCTGTTGCTTAAGCTTTTCAGCCACTTCGATTGCGAAGTAAGTAAGAATTCCGTCGCAACCGGCGCGCTTGAACGCCATGAGGCTCTCCATCATCACCTTTTCTTCGTCAATCCAGCCATTGATCCCGGCGGCCTTGATCATCGCGTATTCGCCCGACACCTGATAGGCATAGGTGGGAAGGCGGAATTCGCTTTTCAGGCGATGGATGATGTCGAGATAGGGCAAGCCCGGCTTGACCATCAGCATATCTGCGCCTTCAGCAATATCCTGCTCGGCTTCGCGCACGGCTTCTTCCGGATTGGCCGGGTCGAGATAATAGGTCTTCTTGTCGCCCTTCAGCAGCCCCTGCGTGCCGATGGCATCGCGATAAGGACCATAAAAGGCGGAAGCGAATTTGGTGGCATAAGACATGATCGGCAGATGGCAGAACCCATGTTCGTCCAGCGCCTGACGCACGGCGCCGACGCGACCGTCCATCATATCGGACGGGGCAATGATATCCGCACCAGCTTCAGCTTGCGAAAGCGCACCGCGAACCACCATGGCGACCGATTCGTCATTGACGATCTCGCCGTTCCGCAAAATGCCGTCATGGCCGTGCGTGGTGAAGGGATCGAGCGCCGCGTCGGTGATGATGCCGATTTCAGGCACTTCCTTCTTGATTGCGCGCACGGCGCGATTGATCAGATTGTCCGGACTTGCGACGAAAGCACCGTCCTCAGTCTTCACTTCCAGCTTTTCACGCGGGAAGGGGGCAATGGCGGGAATGCCGAGCCTGGCGGCTTTTTCCGCCATGCGAACAGCCATGTCGACCGAATAGCGTTCGACACCAGGCATTGCTTCCACAGGTTCTGCTACACCGGTTCCATAGGTCAGGAAGAACGGCAGGATGAGATCATCAACCGTCAGCCGGGTTTCCTGCACCAGCCTGCGCGACCAGTCGGCCTTGCGCATACGGCGCAGACGTCTGCTGCCGGTAACGTCATCGACATGCTGGCTGATATTGGTGGGCAGATATTTGGATTGGCGGTCGGTCATTTGAATAATCCCGAGAAGTGAAGCCTTAATTCCCAAATTTTGGAGGCTGATATCGGATGCGCACCGTTTATCATGGGAAAAGTGATGAAACCAAGAACATTGACCTGTGCAGGATTGACGCGGGGCGTCTCACTTTCTACCCATTTGATGGAACGGGAGACATGATATGCAGATTGACTTCGGCGGCGGCAGCGAAATCAGCTTTGAACGCAAGGGAAAAGCGGGGCTTGTGAAGCTTACGCGGACCGAGGCCCTCAATGCGCTCACGCATAAAATGATTCTGGCGCTGGATCGCGCATTGCAGGCCTGGGAAGACGATCCTGAAGTGGCCTGTGTGATTCTCGAAGGCGAAGGGCGCGCATTCTGCGCAGGCGGTGATGTGGTTGCCGCCTACAAGGCCGGTCAGGCCGGAACACCTGCTTACGAATTCTTCCGCGACGAATATCGGCTCAATGCGCGCATTGGCCGGTTTCCAAAACCTTATATCTCGCTGATCAACGGGATCGTCATGGGCGGTGGTGCGGGCATTTCCGTTCACGGTTCGCACCGCATCGTGACGGAAAACACCATGTTTGCCATGCCGGAAACCGGCATCGGCTTCTTCCCGGATGTGGGCGGCAGCGCTTTCCTGCCGCATCTGCACGACAATTTCGGATATTATCTTGCGCTGACCGGCAACCGAATCCGCTGGGGCGATTGCCTGCAGAGCGGGATTGCGACACATGCCGTCGCCGCAAGTGATCTGCAGGATGTGCGGGATGACATCATCGCAACCGCCGATATTGATGCGGCTCTGACGCGCAGCCAGTATCCCGATTTTGAAACCGCTGTTGAAACGCGCCAGATCATTGCGGAATGCTTTTCCGGCGCAACGCTTGCCGATTGCATGGCTGCACTTGAAAAGGAAGCCGAAGCGGGCAGCAAGGCCGCAATGGACATCGTGAAGGTGATCGCCACGCGTTCACCAACCAGTGTCGCGGTTACTTTCCGCCAGATTGCCGATGGTCGTCCGCTCGATCTCGATGATTGCATGCGCATGGAATACCGCATTGCCAACCGGATGCTGGAAGCGCACGATTTCTATGAAGGCGTTCGCGCATTGCTCATAGACAAGGACGGTGCGCCGAACTGGAAACCCGCAACGCTCGACGAAGTGAAGCCCGAACAGGTCAATGTCTATTTTGCAAATCTGGGTGACAAGGAACTGACCTTGTGGTGAGGATCGGCTGATGCATATGAACGAGCTGCGCCAGCATACCCAGCCGAGCGGAACCGAATGGGCCTTCACATGGTTCGTTCGGATACTCGCCCTTGTGGCGCTGGCAAGTGGTGTTTTCTACTGGGTCAGGCTGATCGGTATTCAACCGGGACTTCTATGGCGTTTCGATCTGATGCCGTGGCCCTGGCAGACTGCGGTTGTGGCTCTGGCCGTTCTGATGCCCGTTGCTGCGACAGGTCTGTGGATGCGCGCACCGTGGGGCCCTGTGCTCTGGTTCGTAGCAGCGCTCGGCGAAGTCGCCATCTATTCCGTTTTTTCCCGGCATTTCGAATACAAGCCGCTGACAGTTGGGTTCAACGCGGCCTGCATCGTCATTTTTATCGCTTTTCGTATTCTGCTCTTCTTCGAAAAGAGACGGCAGGCCCGTGCGAGCCTGCCGATCTAGCTTCTAGAGCGCTTGCGTACCCTCATAGCGGGCAAAGGGCTTCGTCATCTGGCCTTTGAAAAGCAGAACATCATAGGTATCGGCTTTGCTGCCCGGCATTTCCATGCCCGGCGATCCCATCGGCATGCCGGGTGCAGTCAGCCCCGTTGCCTGCGGACGTTCGGCCAGCAGCCGCTTGACTGCACCGGCGGGAACATGTCCCTCGATGACATATCCATCGACGACTGCCGTGTGGCATGAGGCGAGATTGGCACCAACGCCATACTTTGCCTTTACGGTGTCCATCGCTTCCTCGACTTTAACCGTCACATTGAAGCCAGCAGCTTTCATATGTTCAGCCCAGCCCTCGCAGCAGCCGCAATAGGGATCTTTATACATGGTCATTTGCGGAGCCGCGGTAACCGGTTCAGCATGAGCGAAACTCACAAAGCCGGTAAAGCTTAACAGCCCGCCGACCACGAAATAATGTGCAAGACGAAGCGCCATGGTCCCTCCAATGGATTGTAGATGGCTCGTATTTAGCCGGTATCCAGACACTTCTCAAATGACGAAAGTTTAATGTAGCAGGCCTTTCTAACGCCCGGAAAACCGGCATTCTTGCGCTGTAACAATGTATCCGGGCGCGGTCCAACAAATGGCGCGGAGTAAGCAAACATTAAGCCTGAATGGTCAATCTGTCCGGTAAGTTACTGTTAAGGCTGACTTTTAAGTCGAATTTTATGCATCTCCCCTAAATTCCTCTCAAGACACGGTGAGAAACAATACACCGCATAAAACAGGACAGAGAGCTGCATCATGGTTTCATGGAATGCGGCTCCGACAGAGAGGCAAAAGAAATGATCAACGCACAGCGCAAGACGGACATATCCGCTCCGCTCACGACACCGGAAACCGCACTTCGTTCGCTTTATCTGGAAGCGCTCCAGCTGGTCGAGCGCCTGCATCGCCGCCTGCTCGACGTCGTCAAGGACGAGTTCGACCGCAATGGCCAGAGCGACATCAATGCGACGCAGGCGCTTCTGCTCTTCAACATCGGCAATTCGGAACTGACCGCCGGTGAACTGCGCTCGCGCGGTTACTATCTCGGCTCAAACGTTTCGTACAACCTAAAGAAGCTGGTCGAAATGGGCTTCATTCATCATCAGCGCTCGCGCGTTGACCGTCGTTCGGTGCGCGTCAGCTTGACGGACAAGGGCAATGCTATTGCCGATCAGGTGGCTTCGCTCTACGAACGCCATATCTCCTCGATCGAACAGGTTGGCGGTATTCAGGTCGAAGAATTCACGGCGATGAACAAGTCGCTGCAGCGTCTCGACCGTTTCTGGAACGACAGCATCGCTTACCGGCTCTAAAGAAAGCGGGTCAGTGTTAACTGACTGACTGCTTTGTTGCAGAACTGTCACAACAGGCTGCCATTGAGAAGAATAAGGCGCTGTGAAGCTCCCAATCGTAAGGCGCATGGCTTGAAATTCCGGCCATGCGACATGATTAAGCCATAAAAAACGACATAAGCGTTTTAGAGCGGCACGGGCAATATTGTGCCACCTTCAGTCAGGAATGGGCTCGAAATCGAATTTCGGATGAGCGAGCAGCTTTGCATCGCCTGCAGTCCGGATATCGCCTTGTTGACCTATTGCTGATATTCTCTGGGAAGATCCCGCGCGAGCGGTTAGCCTTTTGGGACTAAGCAAAATGACCAAGACCGACAGACCAGCCGATACTTTAAGAGTAGACCGCCGCAGTTTCCTGCGCGGCGCGGCAACCGCCGGCCTTTCCGTGGCAGCCTCCGCCATGGTTTCCTCGGCTTACGCTCAACAAGCTCTGACCGATGTTATCTCATCGTCGCGTCGCGGCAACTGGGCTGACCAGTTCGACGCCCGCGCAACGGGTGGCCATCGGGTCGCAACCAACCAGCCGGTTTTGAGCCCGCAGACGGTTGGCAATCTCCAGACCGCTATCGCTCAATATACCGACATTGCCGGTCGCGGTGGCTGGCCGAGCGTTCCGGGTAATACAAAACTCCAGATCGGCGTCACCGATCCGTCCGTCCAGGCACTGCGCAAGCGCCTCATGATTTCTGGCGATCTGCCACAGGAAGCCGGGCTTTCCAGTTCTTTCGACACCTATGTCGATGCTGCCGTGAAGCGCTTCCAGTCCCGTCATGGTCTGCCGGCCGACGGCGTCATGGGACAGTTCACCTATGCGGCCATGAATGTGGACGCGAATACGCGCCTCGGCCAGCTCCAGACCAATCTGCAGCGTCTCTCGCCTCTCGCCAATCAGGGCCTGCAGGAACAGCGTTTCGTGATGGTCAACATCCCGGCTGCGCGTATCGAGGCCGTTGAAGGTGGCAGCGTCATGCAGCGCCATACGGCAGTTGTCGGTAAGATCGACCGTCAGACGCCGATCCTCAATTCGAAGATTCACGAAGTCATTCTCAATCCTTACTGGACTGCGCCGAAGTCGATCATCCAGAAGGATATCATTCCGCTGATGCGGAAAGACCCGCAATATCTGGCGAAGAACAAGATCCGCCTCTACGACCAGTCCGGTCAGGAAGTGGCGCCGGAAAGCATCGACTGGAATACGGACGATGCAGTGAAGCTGATGTTCCGTCAGGATCCGGGCAAGATCAACGCCATGTCCTCGACCAAGATCAACTTCCACAACCAGTACGCCGTTTACATGCACGACACGCCGCAGAAGAGCTATTTCAACAAGCTTATGCGTTTCGACTCGTCGGGCTGCGTTCGCGTCCAGAACGTGCGCGACCTCGATGTGTGGCTGCTGAAGAACACCGCAGGCTGGGATCGTCAGAACATCGAAAGCACGATCAAGTCGGGCACGAACACGCCGATCCAGCTCGCCGATCCGGTTCCGCTGCATTTTGTTTACATTACTGCGTGGTCTACCGGCGACGGCGTGGTGCAGTTCCGCGACGACATCTACAAGATGGATGGCGCAACCGAACTCGCTCTTGGCACCGACACCTGATTCTCATCTTGTGTTTGATTTTTCAAAGCCGCCCGGACCCGTTCCGGGCGGCTTTTTAGTTGCAAGGCATTTATCAAATCGGTTTGCCGCATTTTGGAAGAAGCTTTTCGCTTTGCGACCATTGGCCTTGTGCATTCAAGTGTGATAATGCGCCTCATCCATATAGCTTTTACCGGCTAACCCGGAGGGTGTGAAACATGTCTCAAGCCAACGCCGCCGCCAAGAACGCGTCGTCCGACGTTTTCTTCAATGCAAGCCTCGAGGACATCGATTCCGAGATTTTCGGAGCAATCCGCAACGAACTCGGTCGTCAGCGCCATGAAATCGAGCTGATTGCCTCGGAAAACATCGTTTCGCGCGCTGTTCTCGAAGCGCAGGGTTCCATCCTCACCAACAAATATGCCGAAGGCTATCCGGGCAAGCGCTATTATGGCGGCTGCCAGTATGTCGACGTCGTGGAAGAACTGGCCATTGAACGCGCCAAGAAGCTCTTTGGCTGCGAATTTGCCAACGTTCAGCCGAACTCGGGCAGCCAGATGAACCAGGCCGTGTTCCTTGCGCTTCTTCAGCCGGGCGACACGTTCATGGGCCTCGACCTCAATTCGGGTGGTCACCTGACCCACGGCTCGCCGGTCAACATGTCCGGCAAGTGGTTCAATGTCGTGTCCTATGGCGTTCGCAAGGATGACCATCTGCTCGATATGGATGAAGTTGCCCGCCTTGCACGCGAGAACAAGCCGAAGCTCATCCTCGCAGGCGGTACTGCTTACTCGCGCGTCTGGGACTGGAAGCGTTTTCGCGAGATCGCCGATGAAGTCGGTGCCTATCTCATGGTCGATATGGCGCATATTGCCGGTCTCGTTGCCGGTGGCGTCCATCCTTCTCCGGTTCCGCATGCGCATGTCTGCACCACGACGACGCACAAGTCGCTTCGCGGTCCACGCGGTGGCATGATCCTCACCAACGACGCCGACATCGCCAAGAAGATCAATTCGGCTGTGTTCCCGGGTCTTCAAGGCGGTCCGCTGATGCACGTCATCGCCGGTAAGGCTGTTGCTTTTGCCGAAGCGCTGAAGCCGGAGTTCAAGCTTTATGCCAAGAACGTCGTCGACAATGCGCGCGCGCTCGCCGAAGAACTGAAGTCCAATGGCCTCGACATCGTCTCGGGTGGCACCGATAACCATCTGATGCTGGTCGATCTGCGTCCGAAGAACGCAACCGGCAAGCGTGCAGAGGCTGCTCTTGGCCGCGCCAACATCACCTGCAACAAGAACGGCATTCCGTTCGACCCTGAAAAGCCGTTCGTCACCTCCGGCGTCCGTCTCGGCACGCCTGCAGGTACGACCCGCGGTTTCGGCGTTACGGAATTCAAGGAGATCGGTTCGCTGATCGCCGAAGTGCTGGATGGTCTGAAGGTTGCCAATTCCGATGAAGGCAATGCCGCTGTCGAACAGGCCGTGAAGGAAAAGGTCATGGCCTTGACCGACCGTTTCCCGATGTATGGCTATCAGGGCTAAGCCTGCTTCCATGATTGAGATGAAGCCCCGTTCAACTCTGTTGAGCGGGGCTTTTTCATTGTCGCATCTGGTAGGTAGCTTACCGCTTATGGGCTATGATCGCCGGGAATCGGTTGACGATGGCAAAGCTCTTGAGTTTTTGGCGGGGGTGTCCCCACATATGAGCTGTTCGTCGCCAGTGCTAAAGCTGCCGATATTGAAATTGCCGATATTGAAATCGAAAGTGTTCCATGCGTTGTCCCTATTGCCAGTCTGAAGATACGCAAGTGAAGGATTCTCGCCCGGCGGAAGACGGTGCGGTCATTCGCAGGCGTCGTGTCTGTTCGGTGTGTGGAGGCCGTTTCACGACCTTTGAGCGCGTACAGTTGCGTGACCTGATGGTCGTGAAGAAAAGCGGGCGCCGAGTTCCTTTTGATCGCGACAAGCTTACGCGGTCTATCGAAGTGGCGCTGCGCAAGCGCGACGTCGATAATGACCGGGTGGAACGCGCCATTTCCGGCATTGTCCGCCAGCTTGAAAGTTCGGGTGAGGCGGAGGTGACGTCCGACGAAATCGGGCGGCTGGCCATGGATGCGCTGAAAGGCATCGATGATATCGCCTATATCCGCTTTGCTTCGGTCTATCGCAATTTCAGCAAGGCCGTCGATTTCCACAATGTCATTGATGAACTGACAGTTGCTGAAACTGAGGACGATCTGGACGCTTAGGGATGAGTGGCAGCAAGTTTCCGCCTTCGAATGCAACTGTGGATGACGTCCGCTTCATGGAAGCGACGATCCGTTATGCACGGCGTCACAAGGGGCTGACGGGAACCAATCCGTCCGTCGGCACGATCATCGTCAAGGATGGCGTCATCGTCGGACGTGGCGTGACTGCAATTGGCGGCAGGCCCCATGCCGAGCCGCAGGCGCTTGTAGACGCGGGAGAAGCGGCGCGTGGCGCGACGGCTTATGTGACGCTGGAACCTTGTGCGCATCACGGACGCACACCTCCTTGTGCGGAAGCGCTGGTGCGGGCAGGGGTGGCGCGTGTCGTGGTTGCCGCGACCGATCCGGACGAACGGGTCAGCGGAAGAGGCTTTGCCATTCTGCGCGAGGCAGGGATTGAGGTCGTACCAGGCATTCTTGCTGAACAGGCTGCCGATGATCTTGCGGGCTATCTGAATCGATCTGCGAAGAAGCGCCCGGAAGTAATTCTGAAACTTGCACTTTCCGCCGATGGCATGATCGGCCGTCGGGGCGAGGGACAGCTTGCAATAACGGGGCCGGTTGCGCGCGCCCAGTCGCATATCCTGCGGGCCCAGACCGATATTATCCTGATTGGCATCGAAACCGCACTGGCCGACGATCCGGTGTTGAACTGCCGCCTGCCTGGGCTGGAACAGCGTTCGCCTGTTCGGGTGGTGCTCGATAGCGGATTGCGTTTGCCGCTTTCCTCGAAACTTGTACAGACTGCTGATGCCCAGCCCTTGTGGGTTGCCTGTGGTGAAGAAGCGTTGCCGGAGCGGCGCTACGAGTTGCAGGCGGCCGGTTGCCGGATTCTCGCGACCGAAGCTTATGATTGCCGCATCGCTCTGCCCGAACTGATGGACGATCTCGCTGCGCAGGGCATTTCCTCGGTTCTCGTTGAAGGCGGAGCAGGTGTTGCGAAGAGCTTTCTGGACGAGGGGCTGGTGGACCGGCTTGCCATCTTCCGTTCGCCGGTTGAAATCGGCTCAGAATTTGGGGTTGCCGTGGACGGGCTTGAAACCCATATCGCAGACAAGTTCAAAATCTTAAGGCAGGCTCGCTACGGCGACGATGCCTATGCGGAATATGTAAGTGCCAGAATGTAAAAGCGTCAGGTCGCAGCAAAAATGGTGGTTTTCGAGAACCGGAGCGCAGTGTACTTAAGTACATGAGCGCCGGAAGCGCAGGAAACCGCTATTTGCGAGCCAAGACATGGCGAATTTTGGATCAGGCACGAAGGAGACTTGATGTTTACAGGCATTATTACCGATATCGGCAAGGTTGACCGGATCAAGCCGCTGAATGAAGGCGTTCTTCTGCGCATTGAAACTGCCTATGATCCCGAAACGATTGAGCTTGGTGCATCGATTGCCTGTTCAGGCGTCTGCCTCACAGTGGTGGCGCTGCCAGAAAAAGGCACGAATGCCCGCTGGTTCGAGGTTGAGGCATGGGAAGAAGCGCTGCGCCTGACCACAATCTCCAAATGGCAGAGCGGACGGAACATCAATCTGGAACGTTCTCTGAAACTTGGCGACGAAATGGGCGGCCACCTCGTTTCCGGCCATGTCGATGGGCAGGCTGAAATCGTCGAGCGCAAGGAAGAAGGCGATGCAGTGCGCTTCACCCTGCGTGCGCCGGAAGAACTGGCCCCATTTATAGCCCAGAAGGGGTCGGTCGCTCTCGATGGAACCTCGCTGACGGTTAATGGCGTCAATGGCAACGAGTTCGATGTGCTTCTGATCCGCCACTCGCTTGAAGTTACGACCTGGGGCGAGCGGAAAGCAGGCGACAAGGTGAATATCGAGATCGACCAGCTGGCACGTTACGCAGCAAGGCTTGCGCAATATCAGAAATAGGCTTACAGCCTAAATTCCCAGGCTGTAAAAGCATATCCCGATTTTAAGCGTTGACCGCAATCGTTGCGGTCCGCAAAATTTGTCATGGAGTCTCTCATGTCCAAGCACGAGGCGCATGCGCCGCATTTGCTTATTGTTGAAGCGCGTTTCTACGATGATCTCGCCGACGCGCTTCTGGATGGCGCAAAGGCAGCCTTGGATGAGGCAGGGGCAACCTACGACGTGGTGACGGTACCTGGCGCGCTGGAAGTTCCGGCGGTCATTTCTTTCGCACTCGATGGTGAAGACAATGGCGGCAAGGAATATGACGGCTTTGTCGCGCTTGGCACGGTTATCCGTGGCGAAACCTATCATTTTGATATCGTGTCCAATGAATCCTGCCGCGCACTCACCGATCTTTCGGTCGAGGAAAGCATCGCCATCGGCAACGGCATTCTGACGGTCGAAAACGAAGAGCAGGCATGGGTACGCGCCCGCCGTGAAGACAAGGACAAGGGCGGTTTTGCCGCCCGCGCTGCGCTGACCATGATCGACCTGCGCAAGAAGTTCGGAGTCTGATCATTATGAATTCTTCTACCGAAGGCCGCCCAACCCCCAATCTCCCACGCACGGCGAACAAGCGCGGTGTTGCCCGTCTTGCTGCAGTCCAGGCGCTTTATCAGATGGATGTTGCCGGAACAGGTGTTCTGGAAGTGGTGGCTGAGTACGAAGCTTTCCGTCTCGGCAAGGAAGTGGATGGCACGCAGTATCTTGATGCCGATCCGCAATGGTTCCGTGCAATCGTGGCCGGTGTCGTCGATGAACAGCTGAAGCTCGATCCGATGATCCATCAGGCGCTGACGGAAGACTGGCCGCTGTCGCGTCTCGATTCGACCCTGCGCGCCATTCTCCGTGCTGGCGCCTGGGAATTGCAGACACGCAAAGACGTGCCGACGGCTGTTATCGTGTCGGAATATGTTGATATCGCCAAGGCTTTCTACACGGAAGACGAGCCGAAGCTGGTCAATGCCGTACTTGATCGCCTCGCATTCGTCATTCGTGGCGAGAGCCGCGGTGTGAAACCGCGCTGATCCGGCTTCCCTGACAATAATCATGCAAGAAGGGCTGTGAGAAATCGCAGCCCTTCTTTCATTGTACGCTGGCAAAGAACGACTTGACGTTTGTTAAACCGTTTCGCATGTTGGGTACGCGGCATTGAGAATGCTGAAATGCAAGGAATCGCGCCAACAGGTTGATTTCTCAGGCATGTCGCGCAAAAGTGCGTAGCAGTTTTGCGAGAACGACAGGCCTGAAATCAGAGACATAAAGCGCTGAGAGCGAATCTGAAAGATCGCGATCCGCTTTAGGCGTAAGTTCCAGACGTGAATATACCGAAGAAGCCCGGTATCTTGCATTGGCTTCAGGCACTTCCATGCCGCTCAATCGGGTCCGGGGAGGGGTTTTCGGGCCTAACCTGCGCATGTGCCTGCCGACAATCGCGGCTCGCGGTCTGACGGTAGCCAGCGCGAGCTCAATGGGAGTTGGCCTTTATGCAAATGGGAGTGGCAGTCTTAGTTCTCGTCATTGCCTGCGGCGTGGTTTCCGTTCTTTTCGCCATATGGGCGATCCGTTCGGTTCTTGCAGCTGATCAGGGGACGCAGCGCATGCAGGAAATTGCTGAAGCCATCCGCGAGGGTGCCTCAGCCTATCTCACAAGACAATATTCGACGATTGCCATCGTCGGCGTCGTGGTCTTTCTGGCAGCCTGGTATTTGTTGTCGATCAGTGCCGCAATCGGTTTCCTGATTGGCGCGGTTCTGTCGGGCGTTACCGGCTTTATCGGAATGCACGTTTCGGTTCGCGCCAATGTGCGCACCGCCCAGGCAGCTTCACTCAGCCTCGCCGGAGGACTTGAGCTGGCCTTCAAGTCAGGGGCCATTACCGGCCTTCTGGTGGCAGGGCTCGCGCTGCTCGGCGTGTCCGTCTATTATTTCATTCTCACTGTCTGGCTTGGTTACTCGCCGTCCGACCGCACGGTTATCGATGCGCTGGTGTCGCTCGGCTTCGGTGCTTCGCTGATCTCGATCTTCGCGCGTCTTGGCGGTGGTATCTTCACCAAGGGTGCTGACGTCGGCGGCGATCTTGTCGGCAAGGTCGAGGCCGGTATTCCAGAGGATGATCCGCGCAACCCAGCGACCATTGCGGATAATGTCGGCGACAATGTCGGCGATTGCGCAGGCATGGCTGCCGACCTTTTCGAAACCTACGCGGTGACAGTCGTCGCAACCATGGTTCTCGGCGCAATCTTCTTCAACGGATCGGACATTCTTTCGAGCGTCATGCTCTATCCGCTGATGATCTGCGGCGCCTGTGTCATCACGTCAATCGTGGGCACATTTTTCGTCAAGCTCGGCGTCAATGGCTCCATCATGGGTGCCCTCTATAAGGGGCTGATAGCGACGGGCCTGCTTTCCATCGTTGGTCTTGCTATTGCCAATACGCTGACCGTTGGCTGGGGCGAAATCGGTACTGTGGCTGGTAAAAGCATTACCGGCACCAATCTCTTCATTTGCGGACTGATCGGTCTGATCGTTACCGGTCTGATCGTTGTGATCACAGAATACTATACCGGCACCAACAAACGTCCGGTCAATTCCATCGCGCAGGCCTCGGTAACAGGGCACGGCACGAATGTCATTCAGGGGCTGGCGGTTTCGCTTGAATCCACGGCTCTGCCAGCGATCGTGATTGTCGGCGGTATTATTTCGACCTACCAGCTGGCTGGTCTGTTCGGTACGGCAATCGCCGTCACTGCCATGCTTGGTATTGCCGGGATGATCGTTGCGCTCGATGCCTTCGGTCCGGTCACGGATAATGCGGGTGGCATTGCGGAAATGGCCGGTCTCGACCCGGAAGTCCGCAAGGCCACCGATGCGCTCGATGCCGTTGGCAACACTACCAAGGCCGTCACGAAGGGCTATGCTATCGGTTCGGCAGGGCTTGGCGCACTGGTGCTGTTCGCGGCCTATTCCAACGATCTGGCCTACTTTGCCGCCAACGGACAGACCTATCCTTATTTCGCCGATATGGGGCCGGTTTCCTTCGATCTCTCCAACCCTTATGTGGTTGCGGGGCTGATCTTTGGCGGCCTGATCCCTTATCTGTTCGGTGGCATGGCGATGACCGCCGTGGGCCGGGCCGGAGGCGCGGTCGTGCAGGAAGTGCGCCGCCAGTTCCGTGAAAAGCCAGGCATCATGACCGGCAAGGAGCGCCCGGACTATGCCCGTGCGGTCGATCTTCTGACCAGGGCGGCCATTCGCGAGATGATCATCCCGTCGCTCCTGCCTGTGCTGGCGCCGATTGTGGTCTATTTCGGCGTGCTGCTTATCTCAGGCTCGAAGGCTGCAGCCTTTGCAGCGCTCGGCGCATCGCTTCTGGGCGTTATTGTCAACGGCCTCTTCGTCGCGATTTCCATGACGTCCGGAGGTGGCGCATGGGACAATGCCAAGAAGAGCTTCGAGGACGGGTTTACCGATGCCGACGGCGTGAAGCACCTGAAAGGGTCGGAAGCGCATAAAGCATCAGTGACCGGCGATACGGTTGGTGATCCCTATAAGGATACGGCCGGTCCGGCTGTCAATCCGGCGATCAAGATCACCAACATCGTGGCCCTTCTTCTGTTGGCTGTGTTGGCGCATATGTCCTGACGGACATGCATTGTGAAAAAAGAAAACCCGCCGTAAAGGCGGGTTTTCTTTTTGTCAGGATATGACCGGATCAGTTGCTGGCGCCACCTGCAGCTCCCGGCAACGATGTCGGGGCCTTGGAAACGCCCTGAATGATCTGACCGAGGAAGGTCTGGTCCTTGCCGCCTGTCGGCGTGGTGCGCGACACGAAGTCGAACAGCTTACCGTCCTTCAGGCCGTAATTGGCGATATGCTCGACCTTGCCGTCCTTGTTGAAATAGATGGCGAGGATCTGCCGCTCGATGATCTTCGGCTTCATGAACTGCGCGGCGCGATAACGCTTCTGCGAAATGTAGTAGAACACTTCATTGTCGAAGGTCGCGGTGGTGGACGGCGTACCGAGCGCCAGAAGCACCTGCTCGCGGCTGGAGCCGACAGGAACCGAATCAAGCGCACCCTGATCGAGTACGTAACCCTCTGTCAGCGTTTCGGACGGATTGAGCGTGGATGCAGTGTTACATCCGGCAAGAGCTACTGCGACGAGAATTGCCGTGCCTGCGAGAAGGGCACCCTGCTTGCGTACGCCAGAGGATGCACTTGGAAAAATTCGCTGCAACAAAGACCTCTCCATACATTCTAAATCAGCGCGGCACTTTCGCCGTCGGGAGAACTTCGGTAAACCACCTTGCTTATTTATGCAACTGGAACGGTCGTACGGACATGATTCTCCAACTATTCCGCCGCAAATCGAAAGCAAACGAGGCAATTATGCTTCGCGTTTACGAGGTGATCGTGGCGGCGGCGCGGCAAAAACGGTTTTATGCACAATTTCAGGTGCCTGATACGCCGCTTGGCCGCTATGAAATGCTTTCGCTGCATATTTTCCTCGCCCTGCATCGGATGAGGGGAGAAAACAAGGCGCTTGCCGATCTGGCACAGGAAATCGCCGACGAGTTTTTCAAGGATGTCGATCATTCGCTGCGCGAACTCGGTATCGGTGACCAGGGCGTCCCGAAGCGCATGAAGAAGCTTGCACGCATGTTCTATGGTCGGGTCGCAGCTTATGGGGAGGCGTTGGATGCAAATGATGCAGACGCGCTGGCTGCCGCACTCACGCGAAATATCCGCCCGGACCTCGAATTCTGGCCGCATGCCCACCATTTAAGTGAATATGTTCTGGGATGCCGTGACCGGCTGCAAAAAATTGCGGACGATGCTTTGGCGGCAGGCGACATTTCCTATATGGATGCGGATCAAATGGACTTTGCGCCAAAAAACAATGCTGAAAAGGCCAATGAGAATGACTGACAAACCGGCGCTCACCTATCCTGTTCCGGTTCTTCACCTGCCGCAAAAGGGCGTGACGGTGAAAATAGGCACGGATGAGAAAGAGCGCGCAGCACTCGCGGCAGCCCATGGGCTAGAGGCTGTAAATGCCTTTGCTGCGGAATTTCTGATTACACCCTGGAAAAAGGACGGTATCCGGGTGCGGGGTCGTATCGATGCGGAAATCGTTCAGTCCTGCATCGTGACGCTGGAGCCGCTGACCAACAGCATCGCGGAAGACGTCGACACGATTTTCGTGCCGGAAAATTCGAGGCTTGCACGGATTGAGCTTGATGAAAGCGGCGAAATGCTGCTCGATGCCGAAGGCGCGGACATTCCGGAAGTTTTTGCTGGTGACAGGATCGATGTCGGCGCAATTGCCGAGGAATTCTTCGATCTCGCCATCGATCCTTATCCTCGCAAGCCGGGTTTGCCGGACGAGAGTGAGCCTAAGGTTTTCGGGGATGACGACGGTGAAGAGAAGCCCGTTTCGCCGTTTGCGAAGCTTTCAGAATGGCAAAAGAAGCCGTAATTCAGAGTGGTTTGACAGAATTTGGTTGTGCGGAAACGCAAAAACACTATTTTCGCCGAAAACCTGTCTGCTGCAAAAAGCAGAGCAGGGGCAGGGATCGCACAGGAACAATCAAGAGTGATCAAAATTTCGATTGACGCGATGGGCGGTGATTTTGGCCCTGAAGTGGTCATCCCCGGCGCAGCGAAGGCGCTTGAGCGCCATCCTGACATCCGTTTCATATTCTTCGGTCTCCCCGCACAGGTGGAGCCCGTGCTGGCACGTTATCCGAAGCTGAAAGCCGCATCCGAGTTCCGCGCGAGCCAGGTTGCCATCAGCATGGATGACAAGCCGAGCCAGGCGCTGCGGGCCGGTCGCGGTAAATCTTCCATGTGGCAGGCCATCGAGGCAGTGAAGACCGGCGACGCCCAGGCGTGTATTTCCGCCGGTAATACCGGTGCATTGATGGCCATGTCCAAATTTTGCCTGCGTATGATGTCGGACGTCGAGCGCCCGGCGATTGCTGGCATCTGGCCGACGCTGCGCGGTGAAAGCATCGTGCTTGACGTTGGAGCCACCATTGGCGCCGATGCGCGCCAGCTCGTCGATTACGCAGTTATGGGGGCTGGTATGGCGCGGGCCCTGTTCGAGGTGCGTAAACCGACCGTCGGGCTCCTGAATGTCGGCACGGAAGAGGTAAAGGGTCTCGACGAGATCAAGGAAGCAGGTCAGATTCTGCGCGACACACCGCTCGACGGACTTGCCTATTCCGGTTTTGTTGAAGGCAATGATATCGGCAAGGGCACGGTGGACGTGGTCGTGACCGAAGGCTTTACCGGCAATATCGCGCTCAAGGCTGCGGAAGGTACGGCCCGCCAGATGGGTGAACTGCTGCGTCAGGCCATGCGCCGGACGCTGCTTGCCAAAATCGGTTATGTTTTCGCCAAGGGTGCGTTTGATCGCCTGCGCGAAAAGATGGATCCGAACAAGGTCAATGGTGGCGTCTTCCTCGGTCTCAGTGGAATCGTCATCAAAAGCCATGGCAGCGCCAATGCAGAAGGCTTCTGCTCGGCAGTGGAAGTCGGCTATGACATGGTGAGAAATCGTCTTCTGGAAAAGATCGAGGCTGATCTGGCGCATTTCCACCACAGTCATCCGCATGTATCGAACGATGGTGGCGAGGCTGCAAAGGCATAATTCCGGCAAAGCCATCCGGAAGACGGAATTGGATAAGATTTGCGGTTGCCGATTATTTTTCGGCGCCGAAGCGGTGAAGTAACTTTTACCGAGTATGTGTAGGGCCAGAATTTTCGACTGCGCGCGTGAATGTTCGTCGCGCCGGTCGCATGTAAGGACAGGAAATAAGAGATGATAAGATCTGTCGTGCGGGGTATCGGTTCGGCTTTGCCGAAGCGGGTGATGAAGAATACCGATTTCGAAGGTATTATCGAAACCTCCGACGAGTGGATCGTGCAGCGCACGGGTATCCGTGAGCGCCACATTGCAGGCGATGACGAAACCACGGTTTCGCTTGGCACGGCTGCGGCCCGCGCAGCAATCGAGAATGCCGGCTTGCAGCCGACTGATATCGATCTTGTTCTGCTGGCAACCTCGACGCCTAACCATACCTTTCCGGCAAGTGCCGTGGAAATTCAGCGCGAACTGGGAATCACCAAGGGTTTTGCCTTCGATATGCAGGCCGTGTGCAGCGGCTTCATCTATGCCATCACGACGGCTGATCTCTATATTCGCGGCGGCATGGCGAAGCGCGTTCTGGTCATCGGCGCGGAAACCTTCTCGCGTATCCTCGACTGGAATGACCGCACGACCTGCGTTCTGTTTGGCGATGGTGCCGGCGCATTGGTTCTCGAAGCTGCCGAAGGCAACGGGCTGACCTCGGATCGTGGCGTTCTCGCCGCCAATCTGCGCTCGGACGGCAACCACAAGGAAAAACTTTTTGTGGATGGCGGCCCGTCAACGACCCAGACTGTTGGTCACCTGCGCATGGAAGGCCGCGAAGTCTTCAAACATGCAGTCGGCATGATTACGGACGTTATCGAGGCCTCTTTCGAGGAAACCGGCCTTACAGCCGAGGATATCGACTGGTTCGTCCCGCATCAGGCCAACAAGCGCATTATCGATGCTTCCGCCAAGAAGCTGAATATCGCTGAAGGCAAGGTTGTCATCACAGTGGATCGCCACGGCAACACGTCTGCGGCGTCGGTTCCACTGGCGCTCGCGACCGCCGTTGCGGACGGCCGCATCAAGAAGGGCGACCTCGTTCTTCTGGAGGCAATGGGTGGCGGATTCACGTGGGGCGCGGTTCTGTTGCGCTGGTAAGCGACAAATTTGATCTGCCGTGAGGAAACTCGCGGCTTGACCGTTGCGCTTTTATTTGTGTAACGTCCTGTCACGTAAGGATATTATCTGTTCAAACGCTAACCAGGCAGGTTCGGTCATGGGAGGTAAGACGGTCACGCGAGCTGATCTGGCAGAGGCTGTTTACCGGAAGGTAGGCCTTTCCAGAACGGAGTCGGCGGCTCTTGTCGAGATGATTCTCGATGAAGTCTGTGACGCTATCGTCAACGGTGAAACCGTGAAGTTGTCGTCTTTCGCGACATTTCAGGTTCGCGACAAGAACGAGCGCATTGGCCGTAATCCGAAAACAGGCGAGGAGGTTCCAATTCTTCCCCGTCGTGTGATGACTTTCAAAGCTTCCAACGTTCTCAAGCAGCGTATTCTGCAGGAACATCAGAAGCGTGAAACCAAAAGCCAGAAGTAATTGCTAGTGGATTGAATTTGACGTTTGATACTCGTCCGATATAGATCACGTTTCAAACGTCAAACTCGAAAAATCTACTAGATTCATAAAGTTACCAGTGGTCTTTTTGATCTCGACATTTGCTCAGTGCTCATATCCGAGGGATGCAAATGTCGGAATCAGACCATTAGCATGCTGCCCATCGGGCAGCATTTTGTTTCGGCACCATCCTTGTAAAACTGACATCGCTTTTGCGCCCGACTTATGGCCGCGTGCAGGACGGCTGTTTTTTTGTTGGTTGCAACCGTCATAATAGTCCTTTGCCACGAACTGGCCATGCTGCTTTCGGCTTCGCATGAAGGGATGCTTATAAAGCTCTGATATTATATAATGGATTCAGTGGAGCGAATCGCTTCGCTGATATTGAAATCTGGAAAGCGGCTGGCTTTTCAGAGAGAGTTCGTGTTGCACACCGTCCGGTTTTGAATGACGTTTGCGCCGTGTCTTTCCGCACGCTGGAGTTTGTTAACTCCCGTCTTCTAAATTCCGATGGTAACAAGCGCCTTTCGTGTTACAGACGCGTTCGCGTTGGCAGCGAGTTGAACTATCTGGATCGGCGAGGTTGCGCCGCAACGGCGAAACCTGAACCACTGGAAAGGGCAAGTGGATGGACAAGAGCCCTGATGCATTCAGGACGATCAGTGAAGTAGCGGATGATCTTGATCTTCCGCAGCATGTGCTGCGTTTCTGGGAAACGCGCTTTACCCAGATCAAGCCTATGAAGCGGGGCGGCGGTCGCCGATATTACCGGCCGCTCGATGTCGAATTGCTCAAGGGCATTCGCCATCTGCTCTATGATCAGGGCTATACGATCAAGGGTGTGCAGCGTCTTCTTCGCGAAAACAATGCACAGTTTATCATCGCGCTTGGCAATGGCGACGTTCAGGCGATTGAGGCGATTACGCGCCAGAAGCAGGCTGCCGCCGATAAGCGCGCTGCCGAAGAGGCGGCTGACAATGAAATGGCTCTGCCGAGCGGCATCAAGGCGCCGCAACCGGCGCGCAAGCTCTTCGGTCTCTTGAAGGGCGAGGAGGATGGCCCCATCGGAGCTGATGGAAAGCGGCCTTCAAAGGACAACCGCTCGCTTCTGCAGGAGGCGTTGTTCGATCTTCTCGAATGCAAGCGTCTTCTCGATCAGGTGCGCTGATCGATTTCGGACCGCATGAAAAAGGGAGGCTTTCGCCTCCCTTTGCTTTTGTACGCGGATTGAATCAGCTGGACGAGAGTTTCAATCCGATGATGCCGGCGAGGATCAGTGTCACGCTTGCAACGCGGAAGAAGGTTGCAGCTTCGCCGAGAATGAATATGCCCACCAGAAACGCACCCACTGCCCCGATGCCGGTCCAGATCGCATAGGCTGTTCCAAGCGGCAGGCTGCGCATGGCGATGGAAAGCAGAATGAAACTGCCGATCATCGTCACGATGGTGATGGCGCTCGGTGTCAGAAGGGAAAAGCCTTCCGACTTTTTCATGAAATAGGCCCAGATGACCTCAAGAATTCCGGCCATTCCCAGATAAATCCATGCCATTCTAATGCTCCCTCACAAGGGTTCTGAACGGGCCGTCCCGTTCGTTGAAGAAGCGGGAAGGCCGTCCTTCCCGCGAAGTCACTGCGCACGGCGCTCTAATCAGTGTGATGGATGCAGTGCATCATTGAGATACATGCAGGTCAGCATAGTAAATACGTAAGCCTGAATAACTGCCATCAGCAATTCGAGTGCGGTCAGCGCGACGGTCATTGCAAGCGGCAGCACAGCGGTTAGCATGCCGAGCGTTCCGAGACTGCCAAGCCCGATAACAAACCCCGCAAAGACTTTCAGCGTAATGTGCCCTGCAAGCATGACGGCGAACAGACGAACCGAATGACTGACCGGACGCGAGATATAGGACATGATCTCGATCGGCACGATGATCGGCGCCAGCACAGCCGGTACGCCCGCAGGCATGAACAGTCGGAAGAACCTGAACCCGTGTCGAACGAGACCGTAGATCGTGACCGTCAGGAAGACCAGCATCGCAAGCGCGAACGTTACGATGATGTGGCTTGTCACGGTGAAGGCATAGGGGAACATGCCGATCAGATTGGCAAACAGGATGAACAGAAACAACGAGAAGACGAGGGGGAAGAAAGCCATACCTTTTTCCCCGGCGTTCTCGCGCAATGTCTTCGACACGAATTCGTAGAGGATCTCGGCTGAGGACTGCCAGCGCCCTGGCACAACGGTGCTCCTGCGGGACGACAGAAACATGAACGCAGCCGCACCCAGCACCGTCAGCACCATGAAGAGTGCTGAATTGGTGAAAGCAACCAGCTGGCCGCCGATTTCGCCAAGTTCAACGATGGGCTTGATTGCGAATTGTTCGATCGGCCCTGCCATAGGACACCCTCCTATGGGGCCGTCCCCGATGCGAACACTGGCGCGGGTCGTCCCGCGCGGCCCTGTAAATAGTGATTCTTGAACGGAGAGGCAAGAGGGCGTCGTCCATATCGCGCCAACAGAAACTTGATCGCGTATCCCATGGATCAGGGAGCTTTTTCGGGTATCCTGTCGTTCTTATCCATAGATTATGCCGGGAGATCGATTGATGACCATCTCAAGACGTAATTTCATTGTTACAGCATCTGCTGCCGGGGCCGGATTGGCTTTATCGCCTTTGGAGCTCAACAAGGCGGCAGCCGAAACAGGCAGTCCTAAAGTGCTAACCCCTTCACAGGTAGAAAATCCGGGCTTCCATCGCTTTCAGTTTGGTGATTTTGAGATCACCACGCTTTCCGATGGGCGCCGAGCAGGCGAAGCGCCCGAAGAGACATATGCGGTCGATCAGGACCCGAAAGTGGTTGCCGCACTTCTTGAGGAAAATCTTCTGCCCGCCGACCGCTTCGTCAACAGCTTCACGCCAGTGCTCATCAATACAGGCAAGGAGCTTGTTCTGTTTGACACCGGCATGGGAGCAGGTGCTCGCGGAACGGGATTGGGCAAACTGGCCAGTGCTCTTGAAGCTTCGGGCTACAAGACGGACGATGTGTCTCTGGTCGTATTGAGCCATTTCCACCCTGATCATATTGGTGGACTGATGGAAGACGGCAAGCCAGCCTTCGCCAATGCGCGCTACGCCACCGGACGGAAGGAATTCGACTTCTGGACCGATCCCGCGCGGCTCGACAGCCCCGCCAAGACCGTTGCTGAAATGGTGGCCAAAAACGTCAAGCCTCTCGCGGAGAAGATGACGTTCCTGGGCGATGATAGCGAAGTCATTTCCGGTATTCATTCGGTGGCAGCTTATGGCCACACGCCGGGTCATCTGGCTTTCAGGGTCGAAACGGGCGGCAAGTCGTTGATGTTGGTCTCGGATACGGCCAACCATTTCGTCATTACGTTGCAGCGGCCCGAATGGCACGTATCCTTCGATATCGATAAGGATGCTGCCGTCCAGACCCGCAAGCGCATGTTTGACATGATCGCCACCGACAGGCTTCCTTTCATCGGTTATCATATGCCATTTCCGGCACTGGCCTATCTCAAGCGGGAAGGCGAGGGCTATCGCTACGTTGCGGAAACCTATCAGCTGCGCGAGAAATAGGTCGAGGCGGTTTAGTACTAACGCCCACCGGCAACGTCGATGAATGTTCCGGTTACATAGGTGGGGGCGTCGTTGAGCAGCCAGAAAATGGCTTCCGCGACTTCCTCTGCCTTGCCGGCGCGTCCGACAGGCGTACCGGCGCCCAACCTCGCCGCGCGATCCGGATTGCCGCCACTGGCATGGATGTCGGTATCGATCAGGCCTGGACGCACGGCATTGACGCGAATGCCTTTCGGCGCCAGCTCTTTCGACAGGCCAGTGGTCAGCGTATCAAGTGCGCCTTTCGCTCCGGCATAATCTACATATTCAAACGGCGATCCAAGTCGCGATGCCATCGATGACACGATGACGATGGCACTGTCAGGCTGCAAGCGCCGGGCTGCTTCGCGGGCGCTTAGATAGGTGCCGTAAACATTCACGTCGAACATCATTTTCAGACGATCAGCACTCATATCCGCAAGCGGCATGGTCTGAGCAACGATACCGGCATTCAGGACGACGCCTTTCAGCGGACCAAGATCGGCCTCCGCCTTGTCGAACATGGTGATTACGTCCTGTTCTCTGGATATGTCGCCCCGGATCGCAAGCGCTTTCGCACCAAGCTTCGCTGCTTCGGCCACCGTTTGCTGCGCAGCCTGTTCGTTCCCCGCATAGTTCAGAGCCACAGACCAGCCTTGCGCTGCGCTGCGCAGAACGGTAGCGCGACCAATGCCGCGACTGCCACCAGTGATCAGGGCGTTCTTCATACTCTCCTCCATGCAATCATGGCAGAGCTAATCCGATTTGCACGTTGTGTGCAAAGGAAAGATCGTATGAAAATAAAGGTTTGGGGAAGAAAAATGGTCGGAGCGGCGGGATTCGAACCCACGACCCCTTGACCCCCAGTCAAGTGCGCTACCGGGCTGCGCTACGCTCCGAGCCGAGGAAAGCCGTAGATTATAACGACTTGGCACGCAAGGGATAATTTCTCGAAACTGGCAAATTGCACATAACATTCATGCATGGTTCTGAGCATCAGGATCGCGGTGCGAAAAGGATGATGCATGTGCCTGCGAAAGCCGTGCATGCGCCGACAACATCCCAGCGATCGGGGCGTGCTCCTTCGGCAAACCAGATCCATAAAATCGACGCGATGATATAGATGCCACCATAGGCTGCATAAGCGCGACCGGCCACGTTGCTTTCAATCAGGGTGAGCAGATAGGCGAACAATGCGAGGCACACCATGCCGGGTGCCAGCCAAAGCGGTGACTTGTCGAGCTTTAACCATGCCCAGAAAGCGAAGCATCCGGCAATTTCAAAGAGGGCTGCTGCGGCGTATATCGCGAATTGCAAGTTTCTGCTCTCCTGAGCGTTCTCTGAGTTTGAGCGAAAGCTGATACTTGTATTCCAGCCCTGCGCAACCCCAGATGATCCCGAAGAGCAGATAAAAGTGGCGCCAGTGATCGGTGTCGATGACATTGCCGATCAGGACATGCCCGAGATAGGTTGCGTAAGCGACCAGAAGATAAGGCTGCCAGGGGCGATTGCGAAGTACAAGCTTGAAGCCAATCCCGAGTGTCAGGAATGTCAGCGTCAGAAAGGCGATGAAGCCGATCCAGCCATAGTCGAGGACGGCTTTGAGCCAGACATTGTGTGTATCCTCACCGAACATCGGCCCGAACTCGAGCGGCCCGATGCCAAGCGGATGCTGTGTTGCAAGGATCATTCCAAGCCAGTGCCGCGCAAAGCGCCCAAGCCTTGCACTGTCATAGCTCTGTTCGAGACGCGCGCGCTCACGGAAGAAATCGCCGACGCCGGGGATTTGCAGAATAATCAGGATCGCGAGAGTAATTGTTAAAACTGCAAGCAGACCAATCACTATCAGGCGTAACCGAAAACGATTGCTGTTGCTTTGCAGGAAGAGCACGCCAAACAGAACGGCAAAGGAGAGGGGAACCATCGCCCAGGCCGCGCGCGAGAAGGATACCAGAACGCCGAGCGTCAGCAGGCAGCAGAAAGGCAGATAGACGGCCATATCGCGAAAGCCCCCGCGCATGATGCGGTAAAGCGTCCAGGTCAGTGGCAATATAAGGAAAGGTCCGTAGACATTGGGGTCCTGAAATGCGCCCTGCGCACGTCCGTAGCGCGTGAAGATTTCTGCGCCCGGAAAGAGGCTGAGATAACCGGCAATGCCAAGGACGGCAGAAAGCACGCCGACAAGAAGATAGGCGTTGAAGATGGTCTTCAGACGCCGGTGGTCACCTTCGATGACAGCGGCGAAGAATACCGATGTGAAAGCCAGAAACAGCGAGACGGCGATATAAAGCGGTGCTTTCTTGACGTCAGCCATCTGCATGACCGAAATCATGCCGCCGAAATTGAAGACAGCAAGCAGGGCGAGCAGCACAAGACTTGTGCGGGGCAGCCGCAATCCGAACAATAGTGCCAGCGCAATCAGGCCGACCATATAGAGTTCATAAGGCGCAGGCTCGCTCATCACGAAGCCGAGCAGAAAAACGCCGAAGCCGATTGCGATATTGGCGATGAGGCGGTTGAGTGCGCGCTTGCGCGCCACATCTGCCGGCAGCATCAGGGCTGGACGCGAACTACCGTCAAACCGTTGCGCCACGCTGGTCAATAGGCGTTTTCCGTATTGAGAAGTCGCATCGGTGTCAGGAACAGGATTTTCAGATCGAGCCAGAGCGACCAGTTTTCGATATAGTAAAGGTCGAACTCTGTGCGCATGCGGATCTTGTTCTCATTGTCGATTTCGCCGCGCCAGCCATTGATCTGCGCCCAGCCGGTGACCCCCGGCTTCACGCGGTGACGCGCGAAATAGCCATCGACCACCTCATTATAGAGCACATTGTGCGAATGGGCGGCGACTGCATGCGGGCGCGGGCCGACGAGCGACAGGGAACCGGCGAGAACATTGAAGAACTGCGGCAGCTCATCAATCGAGGCTTTGCGAATGAAGCGTCCGACGCGGGTGACGCGAGGGTCGTTCTTGGTAACAGCCTGCTTGGCGGTGGGGTCGCACATCTCAGTGTACATGGACCGGAACTTCCAGACATTGATAACTTCATTATTGAAGCCATGCCGCTTCTGTTTGAAGATCACAGGGCCCTTGCTGTCCAGCTTGATGGCAATCGCCGTGCCGATCATGATCGGCGACAGAAGAACGATGCCAACAATGCTGAAGGCAACGTCGAAGATGCGCTTGGCAACAGAATCCCAATCGTTGATAGGCTTGTCGAAAATATCCAGCATCGGCACCGCGCCGACATAGGAATAGGAGCGCGGGCGGAAGCGCAGGTGGTTGTTGAGCGCTGACAGCCGGATATCGACCGGGAGAACCCATAGCTTCTTGAGTAGTGCCAGCACGCGGGCTTCGGCGCTGATCGGCAGCGATACGATCAGCATGTCGATGTGGGCGATACGGGCAAATTCGATCAGTTCGTTGATATTGCCGAGCTTGGGATAGCCAGCAACGATGGGTGGTGAGCGCTTGTCATCACGGTCATCGAAGATGCCGCAGATACGGATATCGTTGTCAGGCTGCTGTTCGAGCGAGCGGATAAGCGCTTCTGCATTGGGGCCACCGCCGACGATGACAGCGCGGCGCTCCATTGTGCCATTGCGTGCCCAGCGCTTGATTTTCCAGGCGACGAAGATACGGGCAATTAAAAGCAGGACGCAGGCGCTGAGCGCCCAATAAAGGAACCAGCCGCGCGAGAAATCGGACGAAGCTTTCAGCAGAAAACCGGCAATGGCAAGGGTGCCAAGCACGGCTGCCCAACTAATGAAAAGCCGCCGCAGATAGCGACCGGGACTACGCAATATATTGATCTGGTAACCGTCGTTGATTTCCATCAGCAGGACAAAAAGCGCACCGCCCACAACCATGATAAGGGGATAGTAGAAAACCAGATGTGTGCGGATGCCGACATAAAGCAGAAAGCTCAGAATGCCGGAGCAAAACACAAGCCCGAACTCTACCATGCGCATGACGCCGCTCAGCATCAGCGGCGAAAACGTATCGTGCTGATATTGTTCAGCCATCTGGCGCGCCAGTGGGCTAAGCTTCACCGGGCCTTTCGGCTTGGAATCTTGTCCGGACTCCTGCTTGCTGCTGGCTTCTATGGCTTTGCGGCCAAAAGGAGAAAGCGCATCATTATCTCGCACAACATTGCCCCTGATCGTAAAATGACAGCGTAGTAATTAGACCGAGAATCCTAAGCAGAATATAAATGTCGCGTGACAAGCTTTTGACTTAGGTAAACACTCAATTAAATACTCGGTTGAAAGCTGTTACTGTTAGTAACGGCTAAAATAGCATGATCTCCGTCCGTATTGATACAGCATTGGCTGCAGGAGCCGATACGCGCCAGTTGTCGCAAGCCAAGCCAGTGCAAGGCTTGCCTTGTCTAATTATATTGCCTAGGACGGTGATATGAAACCGTTGGAAGATAAAGCTGCGGGCGGCATTTTGCCGTCAAACTGTTCGGCACATGTTGCCGCCAACAGACCAGCTTTGTTTCCGCTCCTGATCGGCACCAGATCAGACGATGTCATGGGGTTGCTGCGCGCCTGACCGCTCAGCGACCCAAAAAATCCTGATGACAGCAATTCACGCTGCGATCTTTCAAGGTCGCATTAACTGTTTGTTTTAAGGCGCTTTATCTAAACCGTTCTAGTGTTTTGGAGGGCGCTCTAGGGTTGATCATGACTATCTGGGCCGAACTGGCTAGAGCGGGCAATCATGCCGGCGATGAAATTTTGTTGCGAAAACGCGATCACATCTATGAAATTCGCTATAACGGCCTGGAATTGATGTCCAACGTCAATTTCCAGTCCGAAACCGTGCTGGCTGAAAGGTCGCTTCGCTTGCACGGACGGAAAGTGTCACATATGCTTATCGGCGGACTTGGCATGGGCTTCACGCTTCGGGCGGCACTTGATTTGCTCGGCCCCGATACGAGGGTAACAGTTTGCGAGCTCGTCCCCGAGATCGTGGAGTGGAACCGGACTCATATCGGTCATCTGGCCAACCATCCATTGAACGATCCGCGTGTCGATGTTCGGGTCGCCGACGTGATGGATGTTCTTAGCGCAGAGCCTGGTCGATATGATGCCATATTGATGGACACGGATAATGGACCGGATTTTACCGTCCGCGATGCCAATGGCGCAATCTATGAAGATGACGGTCTGAGGCTGGTGAAAAGGGCACTGAAGCCTAATGGCATTGCTGCTTTCTGGTCGGCAACCATATCAGACCCATTCGAAGACAAGCTCGACATGCTACCCTGGGAATGGCAACGCGAGGATATTTCGCTCATCGGCGGGCGTGCCGACGCATTCCACTATGTCTATTTTGCGGCGCGTGGCGGGTTTCGGTCACAGTTCGAGCGGTCGGTATCTGCGTCCGAACCCTTCGCTGCGATGGTGGGCTGAGGGAAGTATCCGTCAGTCTTCCGGGATGGCTCGATCCGGATGCGCCTCGTAATAGATTGTCTCGATCGAGTGCGCCATGGATTGCTGGCTGAAGCGCTCGTGCAGCCGGGTCACATCCGGCATCGCGGCTCGAAACGTTGTGAGATCATCTGCAGCGTCCAGCATCCTGTTCGCAAGTGCCTCCTCCTCGGGCTCCACCAGCGCCGAGGAACGAGGTCCGAACACCTCGGGAATGCCGCCGACATTGCTGGCGATGACAGGCTTTCCGGCGGCGAGCGCTTCCAGCACGATATAGGGAAATGCTTCGGCACGCGATGGAACCACCATTATTCGCCCCAAAGCAAAAGATTCTCGCGCAGCCATTCCGGGCAGAAAGCGAATTTGTCCGGAAATTCCCAGTTCGTCGGTCAGGTTGATGAAATCGGGCTTTTCCGCACCATCTCCCACCATCGTCGCCGTGAAAATGCGCTGGTGCTGGTCGCGCAGGCGCGCAAGGGCACGGATCAGGAGGTCTGGTCCCTTCAGTTCACGCATCGTGCCGACAAAGAGAAAATCGCTGGCATCGGGCGCATCGGCAACCGGGATGAACTCGTCCTCGGCCAGGCCGTTATAAACGACGGCGTGGAGGCCATAGGGCCGCCCTACCTTTTCTTCGTAGATACGCTTTTCGAAGTTGGAAACGAACATCACTGCATCGGTCATGGGAGCCAGCATTCTCTCAACCAGAAAGACAGCGCCGCCGCGGCGCGTCTTCCGGTCGAAATGCAGACTACCGCCATGCGGTGAATAGATACGGGCTACGCGAGACCTAAAAACCCGTAAGACTGAGCCGAACAAACGTGCATAGACGCCACCTTTGGCGCCATGTCCGTGCAATATGTCCGGCTGCAATTTCTTGATGATGCGATATGCTTCGTACGCTGCCGCTGCGTCGCCCAGTCCGACATGGCGCTGCATAGCAATGCGATGAAGGCCGAGCGTGAGCTTTGGCCGTAATTCTTCCAGAAGCGCGTCTTCGCGCGGGCCGCCTGTCGTGGCATCGCAGACGATGCCGACTGCGTGGCCTTTTTCCGCCTGCAGGCCCACGAGATCGCGAACATGACGGAAGAGCCCGCCGGTCGGTTCGCGGAAACAGTGGATGATACGCAGTGGGGAGGCATTGGTGTCATCAGCCATCAATCGCCATCAAAACAGACGTTCGCGCACATAGATCGTGTCGCCCGGCAGGATTGGATCGGAAATCAGCACGCGACCAGTCAGAACCTTGCCGTTGAACTGGCGCGTGATGTCGACATTCTCCTGATTGGCGCGTGGGCTGAAACCACCAGCAGCGGCGATTGCCTTTTGCGCGGTCATGCCCGGAACATAGGAATACTGGCCAGCGGCGCCGACTTCACCCATCACAAATATCGGGCGATAGCGGTCGATTTCCGCGCTGACGTCGGGGTCGCGCAGATAACCGCCACGCAACTTCGATGCGATGATGCCTTCGAGCTGCTTGGACGTCTTGCCGCGTGCCGGAATGCTGCCGACGAGCGGGAAGGCGATATAGCCAGCCTGATCGACGCTATAGGTATTTGTGAGGCTCGGCTGCTCGAACACCGTAATACGTATGCGATCACCAGCATCCAGCATGTAAGGCTGGTTCAGCGCCTCGTGGAACGCAGGCGGGGCAGGGCGATAGCTGGAGCAGGCGGAAAGCGTCATGGCGGCAAGGCCGAGCGCCACGAGCAGAGCGTGGCCTTTGCGCTTGTTATGAATTGTCTTCGCCGTCATCTTCCGCCTCGGTTCTTCCGAAAAGCAATATTTCTTACGAACGCAATCGACGCGGTACTGACAGCGCGATTACGAATATCGGTTGCAAGCGTTATCGATTGATTAGGGTTAATGGCTGGTAAAGAAGACGGGGTTCGGCGCAAAAACTTTGTAGCTCGCCAACTGTTGGGAACTTATCCTGCTTAACCCTCTGGTTACCTTGTTCCTTTACCTTCCGGCCAGATTCGGGGGTGCATTACCCCACGCGGGCGAGAGCGATTACGCGCGCAAGCGCACTCGCGAAGTCCATGGAGAATGGGGAATGGCAGAAGTCGATCCGTTATCAAGGGACGCAGATATTGATATCGGCGCGCTGTTCTCCAGCTTGCTCCGTCACTGGCTGTTCATTGTCGTTGGTGCGCTTCTAATGGCGGCAGCAGCGTGGGCCATCTGCCTTCTTCTGACGCCGGACTATCGCGCTGAAGCGCGCATCATGATAGAGGCCCGCGAATCCGTCTATACCCGTCCCAATGGCGAAACAGCAGCTGAGCGGCCTGTCTTCGACGCCGAAGGCGTGAAGAGCCAGGTCGAGGTATTCTCCTCCGGCGATCTTCTCAAGAAAGTTTCCGACGAACTCAAGCTGACCAGCAACGAAGCCTTCACGACGACGGAAGTGAAGCCGTGGACCCGCGTTCTCATCATGCTCGGCATGCGGACCGATCCCGCACGGCTGACCCCGGAAGAGCGCGTTCTACAGAAGCTTCGCAAGAACATGCAGGTTTTTGCTGTGACCGCCTCGCGCGTCGTCGTGGTGCAATATAATTCGTCAAGTCCTGAGACGGCGAAGACCATCGCCAATGCGCTTGCCAATCAATACATCCTGTTTCAGCAGGCCGCGAAGCTGGAGTCGAATGACGATGCCACCGGCTGGCTCGCACCCGAAATTGACGACCTGCGCAACCGCGTCCGCGATGCGGAAAAGAAGGTTGCGGATTATCGTGCTTCGCGCGGGCTTTTGACCGGGCAGAGCAACAGTACGATTGCGACACAACAGCTCTCGGAAGTCTCGACCGAACTGACACGGGTCCGCACCAGCCGCGCTTCCGCAGAAGCAAAGGCGGAAAGCATTCGTAAATCGCTGGCCTCCGGTGCTCCCATCGATACGCTGCCGGATGTAATTGCTTCCGGTATGATGCAGCGCCTTGCGGAAAGACGCATTCAGCTCAACGCCCAGATCGCCGACCTTTCGACGACACTTCTGGAGGGGCATCCCCGCATCAAGGCACTACGCTCGCAGCTTGCCGATCTCGACCAGCAGATCAGGATTGAAGGCCGCAAGCTCGTTGCGAGTCTTGATAATGAAGTCTCAACGGCAAAGCTGCGCGAAGAAGAACTCAATCGTGAACTCAACCGCGTGAAGGCACAGGCGGCGCAAGCGGGCGATCAGGAAGTTGAGTTGCGCGCATTGGAGCGCGAGGCGACGGCACAGCGCCAGCTTCTCGAAACCTATCTGACGCGCTATCGCGAAGCTGCGTCGCGTACCGACCGCAATTATGTGCCGGTTGATGCTCGGGTTTTCTCTTCCGCCGAAGCACCAGCAGTTCCCTATTATCCAATGATATTGCCGATTGTCGGTTCAACCTTTGCGGCTGGCCTGCTTTTGCTGTCGATTTTCGTTCTCTTGCGTGAATTGTTCAGCGGACGTGCGTTCATGACGACGGATGGTCAAAGGGTTGCAGCGGTCGAGGAAATCGAAATGCCGGTTATTGCTGCTGCCGCTGAAGCGGCTGCCGTGCCGCCGTCGAGATTCGAACGGCCTGATAGCGTTTCCGAGGAAACAATTCTGGCGCGACGCCGTTCATGGACTATGCCGTTTGCGGCGAAGCCGCCGGTTTCCGAAACGAGGAAATCCGTGGAGGAGTTTCCCATGATAAAGCAAGGTGAGACCAAGCAACGCGAGATGAGACCACGCAATCCCAATGGTGTGGAGGCTGTTGCCGATCTGCTGTCCGGCGGAAAGCTGAAACGTATCGTGGTCGTGTCTCCAGAAGGCGATAAAGCATCAGCGGGAGCGGTGCGTCTGCTGCGTGAATTTGCCGACCGTGGCAAACGTGCAATTCTCGTGGATATGACCGCGCAAGGGACTGTTGGGCTTGCCATGCTGGACGGTACTCATCTGCCGGGCATTACCGATCTTCTGTCCGGCGAGCGCCGCTTCAATGAGGTCATCCACAGTGACCGGTTCTCGCAGGCTCATGTCGTTCCGCTGGGCGAGGCCGATCCTGAAACCGCCATGCGTTCTGCTGATCGCCTGCCGCTCATTCTGGATGCGCTGGAAACGGTCTATGATTTCGTTGTGGTGGAATGCGGTCCGTCATCTTCGGAGCAGATTCGACGCATTGCCGATGGACCTGCGTCCGTCGTGATGAGTATCGTCGATCCGGATGACAAGGGCGTTGCGCTGGCTGCTCTCGATCTCGATCAGGGTGGTTATGAAGACGTCGTCATTCTGATGGACGAAACCGTCTGATTGCCAAATACGATTCTTGAACAGCGTCTTAGACCTTGTTTCTGAATCAGATTGCTAAGCACCTCTACCTTCTTGCGAACCTGCTGCGCAGTGTCTTGGCAAGGCCCCAAAGACGCGGATTGCGCTTGAGACTTCCGGCAATGGCATTGCGGACTGATTGCAGCGCCGTGAAAAGCTTTCCTTTGGCGGAAAGCGGTACCAGCGTGTCATAGATCGTGAGCTCGATGTCGCACCATTCGCGCTTGTACGGCTCATCACCGATACCGAAACTGTAGATCGAACGGCCTTCGTCGCAACTGCGGCTGATATCCTCGAAGAAGAGAAATTCACCCGGACTGGCGGAAGTCAGTTCGTCTTCTGCGATCGCGGCGAACTCGACGGTAGGGCCTGCATCGCCAAACAGCTTTCCGATGATCGAACGCAGGGTTCCGCCAACTTCAAGAAAGCGCAGCTCATGCAGATTCCGCCCCTTCGCCAATCCTTCGCCGAAGAAAGCTTTGAAGAAATTGCGCACATTCTCATCGGCGAAAGGATCACGGATTCCCATCTTCCGGAAGCGCTGGGCCTTCATCGCAAAATAAAGATCGAGAACCGTGTTTGCTTCCGTTTGGTTCTGAGGCTCAGCAATTCTCCAGCCACCGCTTTCTTCGTAGCGACGACTGTGCTGGCGATGCTTTTTCAGCTTTCGCTTGCGATTGGCGCGATCAAGCACGGCATCGAAGCCACCACCAAGCGAGGCGGCGAGAACCGGATTTGGGTTGGGCGCTTTTCTAAGAGTGAGCAGCGGGTTGGTCACGCCTTGCAGTTCCGATAGCTGGCGTGTCAGTGACAGTGCGTCGATGTCGGGCCGTGCTTTGCGGATTTTCTCGATCAGTTGCCGGACCATCTCGGGTCCGAGGAGGCCGTCATATTCCTTTCGCAGCCACGGGAAATTGCAATTGGCGTGGCTCCCGCCGGGATAGCGCGCAATTTTCGCGCCGCTCTGGCTTACGACTTCCAGCGGCACGAGCAGGATTGGACCATCGCCGTCAAAGAGCCCGATGACGAAACTGTCGGCATTGACGATTGCGCGCCAACTATCGATCCATGCGAACGATTGTGGCGCACCGTGAATAGCCGCGGGATCGCTCCAGAGCCGGCTAATATCGCTGAAATCTGTAAGAATGTATGCTGCAACTTCACCCGCCATCGTCTGCAGCATCCTCAAATGGGATTAATGTTGCTTCTTGCGTGGCGGTTGCGCCATCCACCAGATGATGCCCATGGCTGGCAGAACCCAGAGAATGCCGGTCACGAAGAAATAAAGGAGGTGCACCCATGCGCTCGATTCAGCGAGATGCGCCACGGCGATAATGGTCGCGAACACCGCATAGATGATGACCAGTGAAACCAGCAAAAAAGTACCGATCAGTTTCTTCAGCCGAACGGGCATGGCGCAGTTCTCCTTTTCCCGGCACATCACTAGCGCGTGAGAAGGGGTAGCGAAAGGGCAAAAACGCGGCGGCATGTCGCGTGGTGGCAACTTGTAACGGGTTCGCCTATGCGGCATGTATCCTTCGGCTCAATATTGAAGGGTGAATGGCATGACGGCAGCAACGGCGCAGCGTGTAGGGCAGGGTTCCAGGTCATCGAAAGAGGACCACGACCGTCGCCTTGTGCGTTATTGGCTTTATGCGGTGTTCGTCGTGCTGATTGCCATCGTGATGGTCGGCGGGGCTACCCGCATGACGGGATCAGGTCTGTCGATCACCGAATGGAAGCCCATTCATGGTGTCATTCCGCCGCTTAACCACGCCGAATGGCTGGAGGAGTTCGACAAGTACCGCCAGATTCCGCAATACCAGCAGATCAACAAGGGCATGTCCCTTGAAGCTTTTCAGTCGATCTTCTGGTGGGAGTGGGCGCACCGTATGCTGGCGCGCTTTGTCGGCTTTCTGGTTGCTGTTCCGCTGGCTTTCTTCTGGGTGACAGGGCGTCTCAAGGGCGGCCTCAAATACCGCATGCTGGGCCTGCTTGCACTCGGCGGCCTGCAAGGCGCTATCGGCTGGTGGATGGTCGCTTCCGGTCTCAGTGAGCTGACAAGTGTTAGCCAGTATCGTCTGGCGATCCATCTGACGACAGCCTGTATCATCATCACAGCGGTGTTCTATATTGCGCGCGGGCTTGTCACCTACAGTGAGCGACCGGCAGAAAGGTCGATCCAGCGCTTTGCCGGATGGATCGTGTTTGCCGTACTAGTGCAGATTTATCTGGGTGGTCTGGTGGCCGGGCTTCATGCCGGCCTGACCTATAATACCTGGCCGCTGATGGATGGCGCCGTCATCCCGTCCGACCTGTTCATCCAGTCGCCATGGTGGCGCAACCTGTTCGAAAACCCGAAGACGGTGCAGTTCGTGCACCGCATGTTCGCCTACACGGTTCTGGTTCTGACGGTCCTGCATTCCTTGCAGGTTTGGAAGCAGGCCCCGGGTACGACCCATGCGCGCCGCACTATCGTTCTCGTCGCACTGGTTCTCATGCAGGCTGTCATCGGCATTGCCACGCTTCTGATGAGCGTTCCACTGCATCTGGGCCTGACGCACCAGTTCTTTGCGCTGATCGTGCTGGCTTTCGCGGTTGCGCACTGGCGTGCAACCAAAGGTGCCTATGAAGGATAAACCGTCTGGCGCAGGTGCCTGAGCGCGGAAGCGATCTTCAGTTCCCGCGCTTCGTCTGCGTCATTGCCGTCTTCGCGGTGCCACGCGGCTGAGAGACAGCCATAGGCGAAGGCATAATCCAGAATGTAGGCGGGTTCGCGCCCGATGATCGGCGCGAAATGCTCTGCCATGTGCCGGGCGCGCTCAAGGTCGAGGCAGAGATCATCCCGGTCGAGCGGATTGTAGAATATATTTGCTGCATCGAAGGCGGCATCGCCGACAAGTCCGTGCGGGTCGATGGCGAGCCAGCCGCGTGGTCCCCTGATGATGTTCTCATGGTGAATATCGCCATGTAGCGGAATGGCCTCGTGCGGCGTTGCCAGCAGGTGTTTCGCGACCGCCGTGCCTTCCGCATAGATCGGACTTTCATTCGTCACGGCGAAGAGACCAGAAAAATGCCTGTCCAAGGGTTGTAAGTCAGCCGGTATCGGAGCAGGAGAGGGCGTATGCAGCGCGTTCAGAACCTCGCCGAATATCAGCAGACATTCGGCATCCTTGCCGCGTTTCAGGTGCTCATCAAGGTGATAGTCGCCCGCATGTTCGAGCAACATCGATGTACCATTGAGGTCGTATAATCGCGCCGCACCATGGCCGTTCTGCCAGTCGAGATAATGCGCGCCGCGCAGCTCTTCCATTCCGGCCGGTTTCAACTGCTTGATGACAAAAACCTCGCCTGGATGATCGGTGCGTTTGACCTTCCAGACGAGGCTTGAATGCGTATCCGCCAGAGGCTCGAATGAGCCGATACTCCATTCGATAGGAAATACCGGCTTCTTCATCATCAGGCTTTGCCGAGCATGAGATTCATGTTCTGAACGGCTGCGCCCGATGCGCCCTTGCCGAGATTGTCGAGCAGCGCCACCAGATTGACCTCTCCATCGCCTTCAGTGCCGAAGACGAAAAGCTTCATACCGTCCTTGCCGGCAAGCTCTTCCGCATCGACACGCGCCAGACTGGTGCTTTCTTCAAGTGGCACGACTTCGACGATGTCCTGACCGGCATAATGCTCTGTCAGTGCGGCATGAACCTTTGCAAGCGACGGCGTTCCCTCTAGTCCGGTCAGGAACAGAGGGACCTGCACGATCATGCCCTGCGGGAAGCGTCCGACGCTGGGGCTGAAGATCGGGCGGCGATCCAGACGGCCATGCAATTGCAGTTCCGGCACGTGCTTGTGCTTGAGCGGCAGGCCGTAGAGGAAATTGTTTGCAGCAAGATGCTCCGGATGGTTCTTGTCTTCCATCTGCGCGATCATCTGTTTGCCGCCGCCCGTATAGCCCGAAACGGCGTTGACGCTGACGGTATAGTCGGCAGGCAGCAGGCCCGCATCGCGCAGCGGGCGGACAAGCGCGATTGCACCCGTCGGATAGCAACCCGGATTGGCGACCAGGCGGGCGCCGGCGATACGTTCACGCTGGCCCTTGGCCAGTTCGGCGAAACCATAGGCCCAGTCCGGGTGCACGCGATGAGCAGTCGAAGTATCAATGATGCGGGTCGAATTGTGGCCTTCGAGCAGGGAAACCGCTTCCTTGGAAGCATCGTCCGGCAGGCACAGGATCGCAATATCGGCTGCGCGCAGATAGTCGGCGCGCAAGTCCTTGTTGCGCCGCTCGGCTTCCGGAATGGAGATCACTTCAAGATCGTCGCGTTCGGCCAGACGGGTGCGGATCTGCAAGCCAGTGGTGCCGTGTTCGCCATCGATGAAGATTTTCGGTTTCATGCATTTTGCCTTTGAATTCAGAAAGTTACGACAATATTCGGAATCAGTTTTCGAGCTGCTTGAATCAATTTATGAACAAGCGGCTCATCGTCGTTCTTTCTTCTCAGCCAGAAGGCCCAGATAATACATTGCGATCGTCGCTCCCGCGATTGCTGTTATATCGGCATGGTCATAGGCCGGTGCAACCTCGACCACATCTGCGCCCACAAAGTCAAGAGCCGTCAGCTTGCGCAGGACAGACAGCATTTTTGCAGATGACGGTCCGCCTGCGACCGGTGTACCGGTTCCTGGTGCGAAGGCCGGATCAAGGCAGTCGATGTCGAAGGTCAGATATGTCTTCCTGCCATCGGTGCGTTTCAGGATTTCATCGGCAATCGCTGCGGCCGGCATGTCCTCGACCTCATGGCCATAAATGATCTTGATGCCGCAATCTTCTGGCGCGTGCGTGCGGATACCGATCTGGATCGAGTGAGCGGGATCGATAATGCCATCGCGCACCGCACGGGCCACGAAAGAGCCGTGATCGATGCGCTTGCCATCGTCGAACCACGTATCCTGATGCGCGTCGAATTGAACGAGTGCCAGCGGACCATATTTCGCGGCATGGGCCTTGAGCAGCGGCCATGTGATGAAATGATCGCCGCCAAGCGTTAGCAGAAACGCATCCGATTTCAGGATTTTTGTCGCTTCGCGTTCAATAGTGGCAGGGGTCTTGGTGTGATTGCCATAGTCGAGCAGGCAGTCGCCGTAGTCGATGACGGAGAGATTCTCGAAAAGGTCGCGCTCGAACGGGTATTGCGGATCATTGTCGAAGATCGCCGACGCCCGCCGGATCGCCTGCGGACCGAAACGTGCGCCGGGCCTATTGGATACGGCTGCATCGAACGGAATACCCCAGACAACGGCGTCTGCGCCCTTCAGCGACTTCGTGTACATACGCCGCATGAACGACAATACACCGGCGTGGGTCGGGTCCGTTGCTGCGCTTGTCAGGCTGCGGGCAGTAATCGCGTGGTCGATAGTCTTTGAAGGCATGGCTGTTACCTGGATAAGGTTAGATTTCTATAGCGGTTTCATTCGCTTTTGGCATCAAATCCATAAGCACGCTCTACGCGACCGATACGCACGCGATAGGTTTCATACCACTTCTGGCGCCCGAGCTTCTGCGCCACCAGATGGTCCACTTCGCGCTTCCATGCATGGATGCTGGCTTCGTCTGCCCAAAAAGAATTGGTGATGCCGAAGCCTTCCGCGTCACGCGCGCTTTCAATGCCGAGATAGCCCGGCTGCTTCGCTGCAAGTTCTCCCATCTGAACCGCCATCTCGCCATAGCCATCATCCTCGCCGATGATACGCTGCGAAGCGAAGGTGACGATCAGATAAGGAGGCTCCGGTGTGACCGCAAAGCGGCTTGGTGCTGCAGACGAGGACATGGGCTTATCCGTTCGTGAAAGTGGTCGGAGAGGTTTCAGCTTTTTTATACTCATGACGACTATCGAACCGGCTTGCAACTGTGATGAAGCTGCACTGCCGCCCACAATGTTGAGGGCACATATCGGCGATTGAGGCGCGGGAATTCATCGGCGCTAATAGCCCTCTTTCAAAGAGGGACATTATGCGAAGAACTTTACTTACTATTTCGGTCATTGTTGCTTGTTCTGCTTCTCTTGCGGATTGTGCAACGGATCAGCGTACGGCCAGATTTCAGCTGGAGCAGCAGAATGTAAGCGCAATCAACTGGATGCAGCAGTCAGGCGAGTATGATGCGCTGGCCTATCAGACGTTCAACGGTGCGCGTCAGGCTTTCGATGCAGCAAAACCGACAAAGGGAAGGCGGAAGGCTGTGATCGTCGATCTCGATGAGACCATGATCGATAATACCGCCTATGCCGGATGGCGAGTCAAACAAAGCGTGCCCTACACGGAGAAGACATGGGCGCGCTGGATGGCTGCCGAACAGGCAGGTCCAATTGCAGGTGCCGTGGAGTTTGCCAGACATGTCAACGCGAATGGCGGCACGATGTTCTATGTCACGAACCGCGATGCGAAGTCATTTGAGCCAACGGCAGCAAACATAAGAAAACTGGGGTTCCCCGGCGTATCTGCGAAAACACTTTTGTTGAATGGCGGTCAGTCCAACAAGCAGAGCCGTTTCGATGCCGTCAAAGCAGATGGCTTTGATGTTGTCGTTTACGTCGGTGACAATCTCAACGACTTTGGAGCTGCGACCTATCACAAGAACAATCAGCAGCGACGCACATTCGTAGAAGCCAATCGCGAAGCCTTCGGGACGAAGTTCTTCATGCTACCCAATCCGAGCTATGGCGACTGGGTTTCCGGGCTGGCACCCGATTATTACAAACAATCGCCTGAAAAACAGCTTGAGATCAACCGCAAGTCCATCCGCAGTTGGGGCGGCTGAAATCCGGCATTGAATGAAACAAAAAAGCGGACCCGAAGGTCCGCTTTTCCGTAAGCTCTGAAGCGATAGATACTAGCGCTTGGAGAACTGGCCCTAAGCGCATTAGCGCTTGGAGAACTGGAACGAACGGCGAGCCTTGGCCTTACCGTACTTCTTACGTTCAACAACGCGGCTATCGCGGGTCAGGAAGCCACCCTTCTTGAGAACCGTGCGCAGGCCCGGTTCGTAGTAGGTGAGGGCCTTGGAGATGCCGTGACGAACAGCACCGGCCTGACCGGAGAGACCGCCACCGGCAACGGTGGCAACGATGTCGAACTGACCAGCGCGATTCGAAGCAACGATCGGCTGCTGCAGGATCATCTGCAGGACCGGACGTGCGAAATACTTTTCGAATTCCTTGTCGTTGACGGTGATCTTGCCGGTGCCCGGCTTGACCCATACGCGTGCAACGGCGTCCTTACGCTTGCCGGTGGCATAAGCGCGGCCCTGTGCGTCCAGCTTCTGGATATGAACCGGAGCGGCAGCTTCGGTCTTGGCAACAGTGCCGAGTTCTTCGAGCGAGTTGAGCTGCTCAGCCATGATTATGCATTCCCTTTGTTCTTGCGGTTCAGCGCGGCGACGTCGAGGACTTCCGGCTGCTGAGCTTCCTGCTGATGGTTCGGGCCTGCATAGACGCGCAGGTTCTTCATCTGGCGACGGCCGAGCGGACCGCGCGGGATCATACGCTCAATGGCCTTTTCGACGACGCGTTCCGGGAAACGGCCTTCGAGAATCTGGCGAGCAGTGCGCTCCTTGATGCCGCCCGGATGACCGGTGTGCCAGTAATAGACCTTGTCGGTGTACTTCTTGCCGGTCAGAACAACCTTGTCGGCATTGATGATTACGACATTGTCGCCATCGTCAACGTGCGGGGTGAAGGTTGCTTTGTGCTTGCCGCGCAGGCGATTGGCGACGATGGTGGCGAGACGGCCGAGCACGAGGCCTTCGGCGTCGATCAGCACCCACTTCTTCACCACTTCAGCCGGCTTCTGAGAGAAAGTTGCCATTGAAGTCTTCCTTGACTTAATCCCCGATCTTGAAAATCAGGGCTTTTTTTGTTGCTTGTGTTGGATCGTGTCCAACCCGAACGAGCGGGCAAAAGATAACTTCTGCTCAACTCACTGGCGGGTCGATACACAATGTCCGAGTGGGCGTCAAGTCTTATATTCAGAGCTTTGTTTTAAAAATACAGTAAAATCAATGTGTTAAATGTTTGGTATTATAATACCATATATTTTTTTGAATGCTTTATCGCGGCGGGATCGAGTAAGTTGCCGTTGCATGGGCCACCAGCTCGCCCCTTGTACCATCGGTCAGGCTGATATCGAGCACTGCAAGCCGTTTGCCGAGTTTCAGGAGGTGTGCGACGGCCTCGACCGTGCCGGGAGAGGGTTTACGCAGAAAGTTGATGTTCAGGTTCGTTGTCACGGCCAGTGCCACCGGGCCAATATGGGCCAGTATGGCTGCATAGGCCGTCACATCGGCGAGTGCAAAAAGCGAAGGGCCGGACACAGTACCGCCGGGGCGCAGATGTTGTTCATCGGCATTAAGCTGCATGGTTGCGGAACCGTCACCAATTGCCGTGATCTCGAAAGCGTTGCCAAGTTGCGGAAACTCGCGCTTCATGAATGCGCGCAGCTCTTCAATGTTCATGACAGGGCTCAACGACCGGCTTGCCACCATGGCGGCATTCCGCTCCTGCGCGGTATTGATATTCATGCGCTCCTCCCAAATTTATTTATCAATAAAGGGAGCGCCACCCTTCATGCAAGCGCTCGCTCCAGCGACCGAAGAGGATAAAATGCAAAACCCTTCCGACGATCAGATCCGCGAGATCCTCCGTTCCGTCAAAACGATTGCGCTTCTTGGCGCATCACCGAAGCCGGAGCGCCCGAGCAATGGCGTGATGGAATTCCTGCTTTCCAAGGGATACCGCGTGATTCCGGTCAATCCGGGGCAGGTGGGAAAACACATTCATGGCCAGCGCGTCGTGGCGCGTCTGGCTGATATCAAAGAGCCGGTCGATATGGTGGATGTCTTCCGTGAGCCTTATTCGCTGCCAGGTATCGTGGAGGAAGTCCTTGCAATGAAGCACCGCCCGAAGATCTTTTGGACGCAGATGGGTGTCGTGCACCAAGAGGCTGGAAATCGTGCCAGCGAAGCAGGTTTGACCGTCATCATGGACCGCTGTCCGGCAATCGAATATCCCCGCCTGATCGGTTGATGAGAGCTTTCGGATTTAATTTCTGCGAATCCAGTATTTGGCGGAAAATCCTCCTTTGCTTTCCTCGCTGTACAGCCTAGGTTCCAGACCTGTTTGGGGTTTGGGACACAGGAGGAAATGATGTCGAAACGCTCTCCCGGAATTGAAACACTTGCCGTTCACGCAGGGGCAAAGCCCGATCCGACGACAGGTGCCCGCGCAACGCCGATCTATCAGACGACCTCATTCGTATTTGAAGATGCGGACCACGCAGCTTCATTATTCGGCCTGCAGGCGTTCGGCAATATCTATACGCGCATCACAAACCCGACGACCGCAGTTCTGGAAGAGCGCATTGCCGCACTCGAAGGCGGTACGGCGGCTGTAGCGACTGCATCCGGTCACTCAGCGCAGTTGCTTGTTTTCCATACGCTGCTTCAACCGGGTGACAATTTCGTCGCCGCGCGCCAGCTTTACGGCGGATCGATCAATCAGTTCGGTCAGTCGTTCAAGTCCTTCGGCTGGCAGGTCCGCTGGGCCGATGCCACCAACCCGACCGATTTTGCAAAGCAGATCGACAGCAAGACACGTGCCATCTTTATCGAAAGCTTCGCCAATCCGGGCGGCATCGTGGTGGACATCGAGGCTATCGCCGAAATTGCGCACAGAAACGGCCTGCCACTGATCGTGGACAACACGCTTGCATCGCCTTATCTGGTGCGCCCGATCGAACATGGTGCGGATATCGTCGTTCACTCGCTGACCAAGTTTATCGGTGGTCATGGCAATTCCATGGGCGGCATTCTGGTCGATGGCGGTACATTCGACTGGGCGAAGTCCGGCAATTATCCGCTTCTGACCGAACCGCGTCCGGATTATGCGGGTCTGGAACTGCACAAGACCTTTGGCAATATTTCCTTTGCAATCGCTGCCCGAGTGCTGGGTCTGCGCGATTTCGGCCCGGCGATTTCGCCGTTCAACGCCTTCCAGATTCTCACCGGCGCGGAAACCCTGCCGCTGCGCATGCAGCGTCACAGCGACAATGCTCTGAAGGTCGCATCCTGGCTGCATGGCCACGAGAAAGTGTCGTGGGTAAATTATGCCGGGCTGCCGCATGATAAATTTCATGCGCTCCAGCAGAAATATGCGCCGAAGGGTGCCGGTTCGGTGTTTACCTTCGGTCTCAAGGGCGGTTACGACGCGGGCGTAAAGTTCGTAGACAGCCTCGACCTGTTCTCGCTGCTGGCCAATATTGGCGACACGCGCTCGCTGGTCATCCACCCGGCATCCACCACCCACCGTCAGCTGAGTGATGAGCAGAAGGTGGCGGCTGGCGCTGGCCCGGACGTGGTGCGCCTGTCTATCGGTATCGAGGATGCGGACGATATCATTGCCGATATTGAGCAGGCGCTGGCAAAGGTCTGATCCATGAGCCGGTTTCTCGATTTCGACCTGACCGGCATCGAACCGGAGGAAGGCGCGCCGCTACTGGAGCGCATTATTTCCGGTGCCCCGAAATTCCGCACGTGGAATTTGGAGGAGAATGCCGAGGGCACACTCTTTGCAGGCATATGGGAGAGTACGCCCGGAAAATGGCGCATCGAATATGATGAATGGGAGTTCTGTCACATCCTGTCCGGCCGGTCGGTCATCAGCGAAGAGGGCGGCGAAAGCCGCGAAGTCGTTGCAGGCGACAGTTTTGTCATCCGACCGGGGTTCAAGGGAAGCTGGGAAGTCATCGAGACCACCCGCAAGGAATATGTCATCAAGCTCTGACATTGGTTCCTTCTATGCAAAACACCCGCCGGATTTCGGCGGGTGTTTTTGTTTCAGTTATGCGGACCACGCCTGATCGGCTGGATAACTGGCAGATTGCCCGGATTCGGACGACCTGCACCATCGTTGCCTGATGGCGGACGGTCCGGCCGCGGTGGACGCGGACGATCCGGTCTGTTGGTGTCAGGACGACGTGGACGGTCCCGGTCGCGATAACGATAATAATCACGGTCACGATAGTAGCGTGAATCTCTATAGTAGCGTGGATAACGTGGGTAATTCCGATAATAGCCGCCACTATTGTAAACGACTCCCGTGCCGACATATCCACCGCGAACATAGTACGGATCATTATAACCTGAGCCGTAATAACCCTCGGAGACACAACCGCTGAGCGTCAGACTGGCAGCGCCGATGCCGAGCGCCAGTAAAATGGATTTCAATGACATGTTCGCTACTCCCGAAAAGCCGGGGCCAGCGCTGGAATACGCAATAACCACGCGGCGAACCACTATTTAGAGGGATTATGCGCGTTTCTATCTGAAGCCCATAATCAATAAAGATTGCAGAGCGTTAGCTTGGTTAGCTGTGATCAAACCTCCGCATAAGGCCGTGAAATATGTTCCACACATACTTAGTAAACGCGTGGGGATTTCAAAAGTTGCTGTTGAGAAGGCAGAACGTCTCCGCAAAAAGCAAAACCGCCCCGAAGGGCGGTGGCATTATTGTCGCGTTTGCAGAGCCTATTAGCTGCCGCCAGCACCACCAATAGCGGTCGCAATGGCAGTGAACTGGGTGCGGATAGTGGTGCCGAGAGACGTCGTTGCGCCGATGATGACGACAGCAATCAAAGCCGCTATGAGGCCGTATTCGATGGCGGTAGCGCCGGATTCGCTTTTACGAAAGCGTGCAATAAGCTTGGTCATGTGTTGCTCCTGAGATCATTCTTGCTTGTTTAGTGGTCTCTGTGACCTGAGAGCAAACTACCCGGCAAATATGTGCACCCTCTTAAGTTGCATGGTAAACGGAAGGTGAGTATCGCATATGATTAATAAAGTGCTGAATTAAAAACGAAAACTGCAACAGCGTCGTACGCTGTATTTAAGCGATGTCGAATATAAATCTTCAGGCAAGGAAAAGCCCCGCTTACGCGAGGCTCTCTTTTTCTTGGAAGCTGCGATCTGCCTTACTGCGGCAGCTGGGCGCCAGCCTGCTTAACGGCATCAGCCATGGTCTGGCAGAGCTTCTCCTCGGAGACATTCTGTGCTTTTGCGCTGGTGGCAATATCCTGTTCCATGCCCATCGCAGAGACCTTACCCTGCTTACCGGTTGCTTCGGCAGCGTCGGCCTTGGTGGTGTCAGATGGGGCGGGGATCAGCGCAATCATTTTTGTCTGGATTTCGATGGCGCCGCCATCGGTATAACCCTTTTCCTGGCAGTACTGGAGTACGCCAAGCTGGTTGCGAGCTGCGTTATAGGCCATCTCCATCTGTTCAGGCGTTGCCTGTGCAAAAGCCATCGTAAGATTTGCACCGAGGAAAAGACCGGTCAAAGAAACACGTACCAGATTGCGCATGATAATTCATCTCCATGAGTCAAATACACGCTGAGATAGAGCGAATTTTCCGGCGAAGGGAACTCAAGAAAAATTAATTAGTGAAATGAAATATAACGAAAATAGTTTCTGTCCAGAGCGACATAAACGTCATAAATATTTCAATATAGCGATATGCACGAAATTATCTCACAGGTTGTACCAGATTGGCGATGAGCCGGAATGCACCGGGCACAAGCTTGTCGAGCTGATGATGCAGGACGAGGCTCGTATGCGTATGGCGGCCTTTACCGATACTGGCTGAAACAAGCGCGCCGAAGAGCGGCTGTTCTCCCTCATCATGCATGGAAAGCAGCGGCTGATAGTCGTCATCCCATGCGGAAGCGAAATAAAGCCCACGTTCCTTGTGCCATCCATTCCAATCACGTTCGCTGATAATATTGGGGCCGACGAGCAAGGGATGCTCTGGATCGAGAACTGTAACTGCGGCATGGGGATTCGTAACGCGCCAGCGCAATGACGGGGAACCGATGGCTAATTTTCGCGGTGGTGTCCGATCTGGATGCCAGCCATCGGATGGACGATGATAGAGCGTCACCAGATGTCCGCCATTCTCGACGAATCGATGCAGATTGTCCGTTGCTGCGGCGAGATCAGCGTGTAGGCCGAAGGCGAATATACCGACCACGATGGTGGTGAATTGCGAAAGATCACCGGAAAGATGGCGTGCTTCGACATCGGTGACATCAAATCCCATGCGTTTCAGCCAAAGACCAACATTGTCTGCCCCAGCGCCGATATAGCCGATACGCGCATCAGGCAATTTCACGTCGAGTGCCAATACAGGCAGCACGGCAGGCTCACGCCAGACGGTTTTACCGTTATGCGGGTAGCTGGCTACCTGCGTCTGCCATGCAAGACGTCCGTTGATCGTGGCCTGTAGCGCAGTCAAGCCGGGCTCTGGATCGAAAGACCCGTGTAGAACAGCATCCTGCCCGATTACGCCGACGCTCCAACCGTTTTGCGCTGTGAATGTGACTTGGCCGGTCTCGCCATCGACCACAAGCCGGATCGGCGAGGGATACTGCTTGCCCGATATGATGACTGCTGGCGGATCAATCCTTAACGAGGCAGATGGAACAATGGCAAGCGGCTCTTCGAGATCGAAGCTGCACGCAGCCAGGTGACCGTCAAATTGCGCCTTTAACCGGATATAGGCCTGTCCGTTGCCACCGAGTGACCGCCACGCCGGTTCAAAAAGCGGGGAAAGTGCTGCGTCTTTTGCCAGTGACACAGCCAGAATTTCCCTCTCGGGCGTCATATACTCGCAAGCGGTCGAACAGCTTTCTGGCAATATGGGTTCGGCTGTTATTGCGACGGCCGTCGCTCCGGGCCCGTATTCGACAACAAGGCGGGTTTCTCCACCTGTAGGCAATATGGCTTGTTCCAGATAAGCCAGCTCGAACAAAGACGCTGCTTCGATCAGGGCAGCGTCGATTTCCTGCAGCTTGCGTTTCAGCCTGTGCCCGTGCTGCACGAGGAAACCTTGCGGTGCTCTGGTCAGTACAGTTTTCAGGCTTTTTGCAGCACCGGTAAGATTTTTGACAATGGTTTTGCGCTCAGGAAAAGCCGCAATAGTCCGCTCGACAGACAAATGAGCGTCAAGAAGCTGCTTCCGGGTTTCAAGTATCAGTCCATCGACCTCAGCCAGTGTTGCGAGAGATTCCGGAATACCTTCAAGAATTGTTGTTTCAGCACAGCTTTCCGGCAGTTTCAGATGCAGCGGCCATTCGCTCTTGGGCGTTTCCGGCCAGCGCCCCATGCCTTGCGTGGCGTGACAGGCACGCGACCATTCACCGATACGGTCGTAATCGGCACCGGTCGCAGCGTCGCGACCCGCCGCGTGAACGGTCAATGTCGTATCGGGCGGAGGAAGCTCGTCATCATAGGTGTCGCCGCCGCCTGACCAGGCAGGGAGATAGAATTTTGCCACTTGCCACGGCATCAATCCCTCGGCAAAATGTTCGGGATCGGCGGCGAGCCGTATGGCCGTTTCCGCCGCCCGCGTCATGGCGCGGTGGTGGCCATGCTGGCCGGGAACATCGAGAAAGGTCGGCAGCACGATATCCGGGCGCTCGGTGCGATAGGCGCGTACGAGCCGCTCGACGGTTTTCTTCTCACCCCAGTGGGCAAAGGTACCGTCACCATCCTTGGAGAAACCGAAGTCGTGGACGGAATCGTCTGGACCATGGCCGAGCCAATGCACGTCGCAATCGAGAATGCGCGCTGCTTCTTCCATCTCACGGCTGCGGATCACGCCGAGCGCACCACCGCGTTCCGGGCCAAGCGCATTTTGCCCGCCTTCGCCGCGTGTCGAACAGGCGATCACCACCCGTATGCCAAGTCCGAACCGCAAATAGGCCATCAGGCCGCTCTGCTCATCGTCAGGGTGCGCACCCGTATGCATCAGCGTGACGGTCGAGCGCAGCCTGCTTAGAGCGCGATGCAGACGGACGAGGGCAGGAGACGACTTCTGGCGCTCGATGCGCTGAAGGGCGGTGAGCATGGTCAGATTTCCGAATTGGTATCAAGCTTCGGCGTCATGGCCTCGAACATCGGTAGTGATGCAGCGCCCAGGGCGGCGGTGAACTGTCCCGTCTGCCCTCGAATGACTCGTGGCAACGCACGGGCGCGGCGGCTGGCAACCGAAATCGGCAGACCACCCATATGCCAGATCAGGTCGTCGATGATCGCATCGGGCAACATGCCACCCAGAATGATCGTCTCGGGATCGAGAATGTTTTCGATCATGGCAATCATCGGCGCCAGATGATCGGCAGCTTCCTGTACCCAGCCCATCAGAACTGGGTTGCGGTTTCCATGCAGCTTTTCCAGCGCGTCGAAATCGGTGTCCTCAATCCCTGCTGCGTGAAGCTTTTCCCGCAAGGTATGAAGGGAGGCATAGGTTTCGAGGCAGCCCTTCTGGCCGCAGGCGCAGCTGCGCCCATTAGGCGTGATGACGATATGACCGATTTCACCGGCATTGCCGAAAGCGCCGCGAAACGGTGCGCCGTCCTGAATCATGCCAAGCCCGATACCGGCACCGAAATAAATCATGGCGAAATTGGAAATCGCGTGTCCCGCGCCGAACAGGCGTTCGCCGACGGCGGCGGCATTCGCGTCGTTTTCGACCAGAACGGATTCGCCGCAGGCTTCGCTCAGAACCGCCGCTGCATCGATCCCGGACCAGCCGGGCAGCGTGGTCGGGCCGACAGAACTCATGCCTTCAATGTCAAACGGACCCGGCATCACGACGCCTATGCCGAGCAGGCGCGCGGGAAACGAAGTCTTCACCGCATCGACTTCTTTTCGCAATTGTGTGGAGAGCCTGTCGGGGCTGACATCCTGAATGGGGCGCACATGCTGCGTGCGCGGCTTGCCGGAAAGATCAAGCACCGTCGTCACCATATGCGTCGAACCCATTTCCACACCGATGGTCATCGCACCTTCGGGGTTGACGGCAAACTGGATCGGCGGCTGGCCGCGCCCCGTTTTCAGTCGCCCCAGCTGCATGAGCAGATTCTCTGAAACCAGCTCATCCACGATATTGGCGATGGCCTGTGCGGTCAGATGCGTAAGGCGGGCGATATGCATCCGGCCGAGAGGACCGTGGCGGCGCACGACATCAAGCACTACACGTCGGTTATGGTCACGAATTCGCTCGGGATTCTTGCCCAGAGTGACCGCAAGCGACCCGCCTTGTACGGCGGCAGGCGTATTGGCCCGCCCGTCTTCGGATTGCCCATCTGATTTCGATGTCATGGTCCCTCCTGTCTCCCGTCAAAACAGATAACGCGAGCCGCTTTTAACAGCAATATATTAATTCAACTAAATTATCTTATTGACAAAACGCTCGCAACATTGAACCGTAAGGGCAGGGTGGTGAAGAACCGCCTTGGCTCATGTCGGGGAAGTGGGTTCCTGCATGGGAAAAAATGGGCGCTGCGCATCATCTGCGCGGCATGTGGTGGAATATGCGGATTGTGCGAAGCACTGCCGCAGCCGTGCCTGGCGACCGCATTCGAACCGGTGGGCGGGGCATTAGGGAGGTTTAAATGCGTAAGCTGTTATTGGCAGGTTTGGTTGCGGGGCTCAGCACCTTTGCGATCAATGCCGCTCAGGCTGTCGAAATCGAATATTGGCAGTATGTCTTCGAGACACGCGTCAAGGCTATGGACAAGCTGATCGAGAATTTCGAGAAGGCCAATCCGGACATCAAGGTCAAGCAGGTCACGTTCCCGTACGACGACTATCAGACGCGCGTAATCGCAGCGAAGATGGCGGGCAAGAGCCCGGACGTGATGCAGCTTTTCTACGGCTGGCTGGACAAGTTCGTGGCTGGCGGCATTCTGCAGCCGCTGCCGCAGGACACGTTCCCGCATGACAAGATTGAGAGCGAATTCTTCCCGATTGTTTCGGCGATGAAGCGCGGCGATGAATATTACGGTCTGCCGACCGCTGTGCGCTCGCTGGCCCTGTTCTACAACAAGAAGCTCTTCACCGACGCTGGCCTCGACCCGAACAATCCGCCCAAGACGCTGGATGAAATGGTCGAAGCTGCCAAGAAGACGACGAAGCGCGACGCTTCCGGCAATCTTCTGGCCGAAGGCATCACACTCGATATGCCGGGACAGGACCAGCATTGGTGGCGTGAGGTTCTGGTGCGCCAGTTCGGCGGTCAGCCTTATACCGACAATGACCGCAAGGTTGCTTACAACGACGCCGCCGGTGAAAAGGCGCTTGCCTTCTATACTGGCCTCCAGACCGAACATAAGGTCGGCGAAGTCAAGTTCATGGATGAAGGTCAGGCCGCTTTCCGCGCTGGCATGGCGGCCATGACCATCGACGGCACCTTCCGTCTCGGTTCTTTCCGCACCATCAAGGACTTCGAATGGGGTGTGACCGAGCTTCCGGCCAATGCCGAAGGCGTGCGTTCCAACTATGCGAGCTACTTCGCCAACGGCATTAGCGCCAAGGCAAGCGGCGAGAAACTGGAAGCTGCCAAGAAGTTCCTGAACTACATCTCCTCGCCGGAAGCCATGGAAATCTGGTTGAAGGATGTGGGCGAACTGCCTGCGCGCCGTTCGGCAGCCTTGACGGAAACGAACCTTGCCGATCCGATCTACGGCCCGTTCCTGAAGGGTCTGGAATATGCGCACACGACCATGTTCGTGGACGAGCTGAAGCAGCGCCAGATCGCTGTCGATATGGCCAATCGCGTTATTCTCGAAAAGCAGCCGGTCAAGGAATCCCTCGATCAGGCAGCCAAGGCCGAGCAGGATGTGCTCGACGCAGCCAAGTAAGGCAAACGCGAAAGATGAAGCGGCTCCCGCTGCTTCATCTTCTCCTGCCTGTTGACGGCACGGCTAATCCGTAGCCGAAGGATACTAAAACATGACAATCACTGTAGAAGCCGGGACGGCTGAAACAGGCGGCTTGGGGAAGGGGCCTTCGGGCAACCGCCTGACGGACCGTCTTTCCATGCGCACAAGACGGTTGATCTGGGTGTGGAGCTTTCTGGCTCTCCCGATACTGTTCTATTCGGTCATCCGCTTTTACCCGACGATAGAGGCTTTCTGGCTCTCTCTCACCGACTGGGACCTGATGAACCCACCGAAGTTCATCGGCTTCGCCAATTACCAGAAGCTCTTCGCTGATCCGGAATTCTGGAAAGTGTTCAAGAACACTTTCACCTATCTGCTAGTCGGCACGCCGATAAGCCTCGTGGTGGCGTTTACAATCGCCTATTTTCTGGATCGCGTGCGCATCATGCACGGCTTTATCCGTGCACTCTATTTCCTGCCTTATCTCACCACGGCAGCGGCCATGGCATGGGTCTGGCGCTGGTTCTATCAGCCCGCACCCATCGGCTTCATCAACAATATTCTGAGTGCAGTGGGGCTCCCGCAGCAGGGGTTCCTGCGCTCGGTCGATCAGGGTCTCTATGCCATCATGGCGACGTCCATCTGGGCCGGTCTTGGCTTCCAGATCATTATCTTCATGGCTGGCCTGCGCGCTGTTCCCAACACTTTTTATGAAGCCGCACGCATTGATGGCCTCGGCGAATGGGCGATCCTGCGCAAGATCACGATCCCGCTTCTGAAGCCCACCACGGTGTTCCTCGTCGTCTTCTCGTCCATCGGTTTCCTGCGCATCTTCGATCAGGTCTACAACATGACTACGAACGATCCCGGCGGACCGCTCGGCTCCACCAAGCCGCTGGTGCTGATGATCTATCAGACGGCCTTCTCCTCCTATGCGATGGGTTATGCGGCCGCGCAAACCGTCGTTCTGTTCACCATCCTGCTTTGCGTCTCGCTGTTGCAGCTCTGGATCCTGAGGGAAAAGAAATGACAGCGTCCGCTCAAAACAAACCGCTCCCGTTCCAGAATCTGCGGCCCGGCCGCATCCTGACATGGACGTTGCTACTCATCGGCGGCCTCATCATGGTCACACCACTGGCCTTCATGTTCTCCACCTCGCTCAAGACGGCAGGTCAGGTCTACGACCTGCGCCTGATCCCGGCAGAGCCGACATTGCAGAACTATGTCACTATCCTTGCTGATGGGCGCTTCCTGCGCTGGTTCCTGAATTCCATGATCGTTGCGGTCGTGGTCACCTTGTCGAATGTCTTCTTCGACAGTCTTGTCGGCTATACGCTGGCGAAATTCCAGTTCCGCGGTCGCTATTTCATCTTCCTCGCCATCCTGTCCACGCTGATGATCCCCACCGAAATGCTGGTGATCCCATGGTATCTGATGTCGAGCAAGCTCGGCTGGCTGGACAGCTACTGGGGTATCATGTTCCCCGGCATGATGACTGCCTTTGGCACGTTCCTCATGAAGCAATTCTTCGAAGGCGTTCCCAACGACTTTCTGGAAGCTGCCCGCGTCGACGGCCTCAACGAATTCCAGATCTGGTGGAAAGTTGCCATGCCGCTGGTGACGCCAGCACTCTCGGCGCTCGCGATCTTCACCTTCCTCGGCAACTGGACCGCATTCTTCTGGCCGCTGATTGTTGCGACCAGCCCGGAGCTTTACACGCTGCCGGTCGGGCTTTCGAGCTTCGCCGTCGAGCAATCCATCCAGTGGGAAATGATCATGACCGGCGCGGCAATCGCCACGCTTCCCACGCTCGTCGTCTTTCTTCTTCTCCAGCGTTACATCGTGCGCGGTGTCATGCTTGCTGGCCTCAAGGGTTGAACCATGTCCGATCTCGATCCACGGCTGTCCGATAAAAGCGTCTTCCCCGATCCGGTTTACAAGGAAACCGTGCTTCGCCCGCTTTTTGACGGCGCCAAGACCCATCATGTCGACGGCTTCCGCCGCATCGACCGCGCCCATCTCGTTATGCTGACCGAAACCGGCATTCTCGACCGTGCGCAGGCAGCGGCCATTGCGGGTGCGCTGGAAGCTATCGACAAGGAAATCGATCCTTCGAAGCTCACTTATACGGGTGAGGTGGAAGACTTTTTCTTCCTCATCGAGAAGGAGCTGAAGGCGCGCATTGGTGCCGACACCGCCGGTCGTCTTCACACGGCGCGCTCACGCAATGATATTGACCACACGCTGTTCAAGCTTGGTCTGAAGGATCGTATCGATACGCTGATGACGCAGGCGCGCAATGTGCTTGATGCGATGATTGCTGCTGCCGAGCGTGAAAAGGAGACACTGATCGTCGCCTATACGCATGGTCAGCCTGCGCAGCCATCGACCTTCGGTCACTATCTTTCGGCGGCAGTCGAGGTTCTCATCCGGGATATGGAACGGATGGAAGCCGCGCGCGCCATCGTCAACCTGTCACCCATGGGGGCGGCGGCCATCACCACCTCAGGCTTCCCGATCGATCGCGCACGAGTGGCGAGCCTGTTGGGCTTTGCTGCCCCCTTGCCGAATTCCTACAGCTGCATTGCAGCGGTGGATTACATCACCTCGACCTATTCGGCGTTGGAGCTGATGTTCGTGCATCTGGGACGCCTCATCCAGGACTTCCAGTTCTGGACCAGTTTCGAGGTCGGCCAGATTTACGTGCCGAATGCCTTCGTGCAGATTTCATCAATCATGCCGCAAAAGCGCAATCCGGTTCCGATCGAACATATGCGCCATCTGGCGAGCCAGACCATGGGCCGTGCCCGCACCGTTCTGGACGTCATGCACAATACGCCGTTCACCGACATGAATGACAGTGAGGGCGAGACGCAGCAGATGGGCTACGAGGCATTCGCCTCCGCTGGTCGCGTGCTTGATCTTCTGGCCGCATTCATCGGCGCGATCCGTATCGATCCGGCCCGTGTGGCAGAAAATATCCGTCGCTCCTGCATCACGATCACCGAACTGGCGGATTCGCTGGTGCGCATCGAAGGTCTTTCGTTCCGGCAGGCGCATGAAATCGCAGCCAGGGTTGCGCGCGCTGTCGTCGCCATGGGCGGCGGTCTGGAGAAGGATGGGTTTGAACCTTTCCTTGACGCTTTCCGCGAGTCCGCCGGGCGCGAGCCATCCTTCGGGCGCGAAAAGTTTGAGGAACTGGTCTCCCCGCAACATTTCGTGGCCGTGCGTGACCGTCTCGGCGGTCCGGCACCGACAGCGATGAATGCAGCACTTGCACGGCATAAGGCGGAAGCTGATCGCTTCAAAGCAGTCGCTTTCGACCATGCAGCCGCTGAAGCAAAGGCTGCCCGCGAACTCAATGAAAAATTCAGTGCACTTGTGGAGGCACGCTGATGGCAACCATCGAACTTGAAAAGCTGGTCAAGCGTTATGGCAAGGTCGAGGCGGTCCGGGCAATCGATCTCCAGATCAAGGACGGCGAGTTCGTCGTTTTTGTCGGCCCATCCGGCTGTGGCAAGTCCACGACTTTGCGCATGATCGCAGGGCTTGAGGATATTTCCGGCGGCCACCTGAAGATCGGTGGCGAGGTCGTTAATGAACGGGATCCAAAGCAACGCAACATCGCCATGGTGTTCCAGAATTATGCGATTTATCCGCATATGACCGTGCGTCAGAACATCGGTTTTGGGCTTTACACGTCGAAACTGTCCAAGGCCGAGAAGGACAAGCGCATCGAGGAAACCGGCAAGGCGCTTGGGCTGGAACCCTATCTCGACCGTCGACCGGCAGCATTGTCCGGTGGTCAGCGCCAGCGCGTCGCTATCGGTCGCGCCATGGTGCGCAATCCGTCTGCTTTTCTTTTCGATGAGCCGCTGTCAAACCTCGACGCTCAGCTTCGCGCGCAGATGCGCATCGAAATCAAACGCTTGCATCAGCGTCTCAAGACGACGACCGTTTACGTGACACATGACCAGGTTGAAGCCATGACCATGGCCGACCGTATCGTTGTCATGCGTGACGGTCGCATTCTCCAGACCGGAACGCCGACCGAGCTTTATGAAAATCCGACCGATGTTTTTACGGCGCGCTTCATCGGCAGCCCGTCGATGAACCTGATTGCGGGTCGCCGCAATGGATCAGGCGTGGAACTTGCACCTGATGGCGACATTCTGGTCGGCGTCCGCCCGCATGATCTGAAAGTTGAGGAAGGCACACCCGATGCCCTTTCGCTCACGGGCACTGTGACGGCCGTTGAGCCTCTCGGCGCCGAAACGCTGGTTCATTTGGACGTTAACGGCGTCTCGGTGATTGCAACTGCTCCGGGGAAGATCATTCCCGCAACGGGCGGCACGCTTTCCGTGTCCGCGCCTGCCGGAAGCCTGTATCTCTTCGATGCCAAGACCGAGAAAAGTCTGGGCCGCCTATGATGCTGCAACAATTCAAACGGCATTTCAAGTCTCCGGCTGTCCTCAGTATCGGGCGGATTTACTGCGACCTTATCTTCACCGGGCTACAATCACTGCCGCAGCCCGGACGAGAGGTTTTTGCCGAAAACATGAAGATGGCGGCAGGTGGAGGGGCCTTCATTTCGGCTGCCCATCTTGCCCATGCGGGCAGGGCGGTGGCGCTGGTCGCACGTCTCGGCTTTGACGGCCTGTCACGCGGGCTTGAACCGGACCTGAAGATCGACGGTGTCGATCTGCGCTTTCTGGAACGTGCCGACGATGCCGGACCGCAGGTGACGGTGGCAAGCGTGATCGGCAACGACCGCGCATTCCTCTCGCGCCGTGCCGGTTCGGCGCTGCCTTCGACGCTCGAAGCCGCGTTGCAATGGAAGGATGCGGGGCATCTGCACATTGCTGAATTCGCAACGCTGCACGAAATCCCCGAGCTCGTACAGCAGGCAAAGGCGGCAGGCCTTTCAGTCTCGCTCGACCCAAGCTGGGATGAAACGCTGATCTACGATCCGGGTTTGCTCGCGGCCTGTGAGGGCGTCGATATATTCCTTCCCAACCGCGAGGAAGCGCAGGCCATCACTGGCCACAACGATCCGGCAAAGGCGCTCAATGCGCTTGCGAAGCACTTTCCAATCGTGGCTCTCAAGGGCGGTGGAGAAGGGGCGTGGCTGTGTACCGCCGATGCGGACCTTCATATGGCGGCAAAGGACGTGCCGGTTATCGATACGACCGGGGCAGGCGATGCTTTTAATGCCGGCTTCATCGATGCGTGGCTCGAAGGGCAGGATTCTCACCGAGCACTTGCTGCCGGTATCGAATATGGAAGCCTTGCCGTGCAGGCAGCCGGCGGTGCATCCATCTTGCGTTCGCCCGAACGACTGGCTGGATAATATCCAAGGCGGCGGCTGAATGTTCGCCGCTCCCACAACTTGCTTCTCCGGCAAATGTCGGCGTCAGACGTGTACGCTTTGCCGATATTGTAGCGCCTTTCGGGTGGCCGAGCTTCACTTTGGCTTCTCTATCGAGGGAAGCATGGAAGGGACGATAGAAAAACACAAGAAAGACGTCGAAGGCTGATTTTTGCACTTGCGCTTGTCGCGCGAATTGCCTAAACGGCTCTCACAGCGACTGGCCAGACACTTGGCGAAACAGTCGGGCGATTAGCTCAGTTGGTAGAGCGCTTCGTTTACACCGAAGATGTCGGGAGTTCGAGTCTCTCATCGCCCACCATTTTTTCATAATGATATCAATTATTTAGATGGTCGCCTCGGCGGCCTTTGTTTTTACCGCCACGAAAAACGTTTCCTCGCAATTGTCGTCGCCGGTGGCATTTGCGACGTCGGCTTTGAAATTTTCAAAGAGGCATCCCGAGTAGCCTGCAACTCATATCAAGTCAGCAAAATCAGGACGATTTGAATTTGTAACCTATAGGTGACATGGCACCGCTCCATCTCGAAAATTGCCAACGAAAAAGGCCGCCGAAGCAGCCCTATTTTTTATGTCGAATTGCAATGAAATCCTGCTGTGCGATTACAATGTTTTGTTGCTTTTACGCTGCCAACAGGACGAGACCATCTTCATATTTACGAGCCAGCTGAATCAGATCACCGAGCGTCGCGGCACGGTCATCCAGACGCCAAAGGCGTTCGTTTATCTGATTGACGCGGTGCCCTTTATCCCGAAGCAGCGCGATCATCTGCTCTTGGGCGACCGGGATATCTTTCATCCCATACCTGGGAGCATCAAGCACGATAGCAGCGGCAGCGCCTCTGTGTCTACGAACGACTTCGCGCCAATCTTGTTCTCGTTCCGCATTTCTGGCTTCTCTGGCGGCATATCGTTGAACAGCGACGGCCTGTGAATGTGTGATCTGCACCGCATCTGGTAGCGCTGCAACCAGAACGCCATCATCCAATTTAAAAACGATATCCGTGAGATCCAGATTCTGCGCTGCTATTCGGCAGTGGTTGCCCAGAAAGTTCAATGTGTGGACTTCTGAAAAGCGGATTTGGTCTGCGCTTCCGAAAACTTCGATGCTTTCACGAAAATCTCCTTCTCCCAATAAGGGATCACAAGTGGAAAATTCCAGTTCTGAATGGCCTAATTTAACGGGAGCACGTCAGTCGCCAAACTGCACAGCAATCCCGAATTCCTTGCTGATGTTCAGGCCGCGCGCAAGGAATTGGAATCAGCGAACAGGCCGTCTGTCGATTGCACTGTTGAGGAGCAGGCGCTCTCAGAGCAAATGCAATGACAACCCTTTCCCTCAACTGATGACCGAAGCGGAATTTCGGGGGGGGGAATGCGTCACTATAGATTTTTCGCGATTGCGCTGACTGTTTTGATTGGCAGTCAGCATATGGCCTTCGCCGCTGATATTCCGTTCGCATCCACTGTCTCAGAGCCTGTAAGTCAAGAAGTCAAACCGGATGGATGGCGCTTTAGTGCAAGCCCATATTTCTGTGCAGCTGGTATCGGTGGCACTGCGGGCCAATTTGGATTGCCACCTGCAAAAATGAAATCTGATTTCGGGAGCCTCTTCAAAGAACTCGACTTCTCGTTCATGGGTGTCATTGAAGGGCATTATGATCGCTATAGTCTGTTCAACGATATCATTTATACAAAAATATCGACAGGTGGTCAGATCCCTTACGGAGTATTGAGCAACGGCGTTGATATTAAATCTGAGACGTTTTCCGGTTTTTTCGGCGGGGATTACAGTCTTCTTGAGGAAGGGAGAAGCCGCCTTGGTGTGGTGGCAGGCGCGCGCGTCTGGTACGCGAGTACGGAAATCTCTTTTGATGGTGGATTATTGGACGGCCACAGCGGACGCGACAGTGCTGCATGGGGCGATGCCGTTGCCGGAATACGCGGTAAGTACTTCCTGACAAATGATGTTTTCTTCAGTGGTTGGGGCGTCGTGGGGGCGGGGCAAGCCAAGATCGATTGGGATATTGCCGGAAGGCTTAGATATCAGTTCAGGAACAATCTATCTGCTGTTGCAGGCTATCGCGCGCTTGGTATCGACTATAGTCATGATGGTTTCGTTTATGATGCGGTTCAAAAAGGGCCGATACTGGGGCTTGTGGTACACTTCTAACAAGATACCGAAGCTCGAATGAACCATTGAAATCAACGTCAATCGGGTTGCCGTCGGTTAACGTGGGCGAGAATGGAGCGAAAGATGATTTTGCGAAATGTCACCAGCGTCGAACCCGGTAAATCAATGCGCTATGGATCGTTGGTCGCCCATAGCGCATCGCCTACGATTTCGAGAGGCGGTTATCCGCGCTCAAGTCAGACTTGATGGTGCTTCTCCCACCACCGAAGCTGAACTAGCCGTCATTTCCGAAAGCATCGAAATCAAAGTATTTATCGTTGATTTCCTTATATTTTCCGTTGATCCGGATTTCCTTGATTGCTTCGTTGAACTTTGAAACCAGTTCCGGGCGTCCCTTCTTGATAGCAGCTCCAACACCGGCGCCATGATATTGTGCCACCGGCGGATAGGTGCCGATCATCTTGCAGCAAGCACCTTCCGGCGTCTTGAGCCACTCTGCCAGCGACACGCTGTCATCATTAATGGCATCAAGACGACCATTCACGAGGTCTAGCTTGAATTCCTGAGAGGTCGGATAGGCTTTTACTGTGCTGTCTGTAAAGTAAGCCTCTGCATAGTTCGCATGGGTCGTTGAGCCTTGCACACCGACAGTCTTGCCAGCAAGGTCGTCCTTGGTGACGCCCTTGATGTCAGAATCCTTCAATGCCACCATTCCCGGAGGAGGGTTGAAGTACTTATTGGAGAAATCAACCTGCTTCTTGCGTTCCTCGGTTATCGACATGGAAGCGATAAACGCATCAAACTTTCCGGATTGGATAGCAGGGATAGCACCGTCCCAATCCTGAGCGACAATTTCACATTGCGCCTTCATCTGATCGCAGAGCGCCTTGGCGATTTCAACCTCGAAACCGGCAAGCGTTCCATCTGCCAATTGATAATTCATCGGCGGATTGGCACCCTCAGTACCAATGATGAGCTTCAAAGGCTCTTCGCCATGGGCAATGCCCGCTCCTAAAGAGAGTGCCATCGCGATTATTGATGGTGTGAGCGCTGCTGTTTTCAAATATTTCATGGTTTCCTCCCATTTTGTTTGAAATTGAAATAGGTGTTCGAAAGAATACTAACCGTTGTGTTTTTCTTTGTTTTCCGATCGAAAGTATTCGATAGAATATTGCGCATAGAGGGCTGCGCCCCTGAAAAGAACATCTTCATCGATATTGAATTTCGCATGGTGATGGGGATAGACGGCGTCGATCTCTGCGTTTCGTACGCCGATGAATGCGAAGACACCGGGATAGACTTTAAGGAAATCGGCAAAGTTTTCTGAGGCCATTACCGTGTTGAAACTCGTGCAGTCTTTTTCCAGGCCGAGAGACTGAATGGCGCGACGGGCAACGTTGCTGCATGCCGGATCATTAGTGACTGCTGAAACACCGCCGCTGAATCTGATTTCTGCTCGGTTGCGATAGGCATCGGCCGTGCTTGTTACTGTCCGCTTCAACGCTTCTTCGAGATAATTCATTATCTCAGGGCGCGTTGCACGCATCGTGCCCGAGACGCTGACCTTGTCTGGAATGACATTATCTGCATTGCCGCCGCAGATACTTCCAAAAGTCAGCGCGACGGGTTCCGTAGGATCGAATTCACGGCTGACGAGTGCAGCGCAATTCAAAATGATCGCTGCAGTCGCGATGATAGGGTCGATACCTCTGTTGGGGTAAGCGCCGTGCGTGCCCACGCCATGGATTGTCAGATCGATTGATTGCCCGGCAGCCATTCGAGGGCCTGATTCAATGGAGATTTTGCCGGTCTCCAGCTCCGACCAGAGATGAATGCCCAATACGCTTTCAACGGGGTGCCTTGCGAGTTCTTTCAGAATGTCTTCTGTTCCCTCGCCAACTTCTTCGGCTTGTTGAAAGCATAGCTTGACTGTTCCATGGAGCTGGTCGCGAGATTTCACGAGAATACGCGCCGCGCCCAGCAGCATGGCGACATGTCCATCATGGCCGCAGGCATGCATGACGCGAGCCGTGCCGGACCTGTATTCCAGGTGAGGGTTGTCTTCTTCGATTGGCAAAGCATCCATGTCGGCGCGCAAGGCGATAACCCGTTCGCTTTGCGATCCGGCAATTGTTGCCACAATCCCAAATTCGCCGACTAAAATATAAGGGACGCCTATTGTATCAAGTTCTTCCCTGATACGTGCAGAAGTGCGTCGCTCATTCAGGGAAAGCTCAGGGTATTTATGAAATTCCCTGCGCAATTCGCGCATATAGTTTTGCTCACTTCGAGCCAGTTCCAACGTTTTCAGTTCCGCCCCCGCATTATTTGTCGTCCCCGTCACCTTCCGATGATCCTGCCTACGAACAGCCAGTGCAGGTCCAGAACCTCCGTGAGTGATCAGGTGCAATCAGTCGAACATCCGATTGCGACTTGCCCACTTTCTTTTCCGTCCTGTGTCTTGCTCTGTTCCCGCTTGACCGTCGAGGCTGTCATATCTCCCGCCGCACTTCATCCGGTAAAATGCCGTCTTGGCAGGCACCATGCCTAAATCTGCCGTCATATTGTCGGCGGCGGCTATCCATGAATGAGCCGAAGGTTTTGTGTGGGTCAGGTCTGTTGATACTGGCTAATATTGATCGATTGACAAAACTGCTGGCGCCACAGCAATCTGGTGTGGGGAATCGTTCGGGGGACACGTGACTATGCTCAATAACGGGTCTGTATCAGTCGGGCGGCTGCATTCATCATGACACTCGATCTGGTATTTCACCTGCGCCCAAAGAATACTGGCGCTGCACCTCTTTGTGTCGTGGAGCGAAATTCCTGTTTCCAGGGCGCCGTACATATTTCCGGATTTGTCATCGCGGCAAACAGCAAAGTGCTTGGTTTGAATCTCAAACTGCCGGACGGGCGTGAACTGGTAATCTCACAGCACAGCCTGCCAAGCCCGGACCTGAGCCGTGTCTATGGGCGCTCGGCGGCAGCATGTCGTTTCAATGAGCGCATCTTTACCGGCCTCGAAACCGCTCAAATGCTGGATGCAACGATAGAAGTTTGCCTGGCCGATGGGTCCAGATTGGAACAGCCGCTTTCAGCAGCGGATCCGCATGACCCTGTTCTGGTGCTGGTCAACCGTTTCTTCGATGAGATTCATCAGTGCTCAAACGGGCATATGCTCGAAATTGGTTCTCGCAATCGAACTGGCGCCATGTGGCGCGAACGTCTGCCTGCCGCCTGGCAATATACCGGTTTTGATATTCTGGAAGGCGAAAATGTCGACGTCGTCGGCGATGCCCACGAAGCGAGCAGTTTTCTGCCCAGAAATCAATTCGACGCCGTCATGTCGTTTGCGGTGTTTGAACACCTGCTGATGCCGTGGAAAGCAGTCATCGAAATGAACCGGGTGATGAAGCCGGGAGCGATTGGCATCATACTCGCACCACAGACTTGGCCGCTGCATGAGGAGCCTTGCGATTACTTCCGCTTCTCGCGCCATTCATGGAAAGCGCTGCTCAATCGCGCAACGGGCTTTGAAATAATCAAAGCCGTTGATGGTTGTGACGCTTATATCGTGGCGAAAGTCCACAATCTGGCGACAAGCTTCGGCGAGTTCTATACCGGGGCCTTGATGTCAGCGGTCTTTTTCAGGAAGACAGGCGAAACGAACCTTGACTGGCCTGTTTCACTTTCCTCTCTCGGCGATGATCTTTACCCGATGTGATGCGATTTTCAGACAAAGATGCGTGTTAAAACAAAGTGTTAAAGCGCCGATCTGATCCAGTCAGATCGGCGCTTTAACACAATGTTTTTTAGAGCTCAGTCTAAGCAGACGCTTTGGAACGCGAAGCCAGGATGGAGAGAGATGGTCCATGTTCGGCATCGGGCTTATCGTGCGCGGTAATAATCTCGTCAAAGCCGAGCTGGGCCAGAAGCCAGAGCAAATCTTCCCGGTTGATCCAGCGTGGTTCCGCCTCCATGCCGCCGCAAAAGGTCTTTTCCTTTTGTTCCAGATAGGGCCGCTTGTGGAGCTTGATCAGTCGTCCATTCCAGTCGCGCAATTCCGGATCGCCGAGGGCATCCAGGCGCGGATCACCGGGACGCATGGCATCCGGATCGACAACATGCGTCCAGAGATATAGCCGATCAGTACGGCTGGAAAGAAGCTCGAGCGTACGGATCGGGTCCGACATGTGATACAGCACGCCGCTGGCGACGATCAGCGGCCATTTCGTTTCCTCTCTTTCCAGATAGGGGAGGAAATTACCCAGCTGGAAAGAAGCGCCGTGCAGTTGCAGAACTTCTTTCGTTACCAGACAGCGAAGATAAGAATCCCGTTTTGCCTCAATAGCCGTAACGGATGCAGCACCTTCTGAAAGCAAGGTTGCAGTATGGGCACCTTCCAGGGGGCCCAGTTCGAGGACGTCTTTTCCTTTGAACCAATCCTTCAACTGTGCGGTGAGCCAGAGGATTCTCGGGTCCGCAAACAGGGCATTGGTGCCCGCCTGCAGGCCTGTCTCTACCGGAAAGGCTGATACCCAACCACCCTTGAATATGTCCATGGCATTCTGTGCCGACGGTGCTGCGCTTTCATAGCCCGGCGCAATGTCAATTTGCGGGGGAGTTGCCGCTGCCGACGAAGGTTCCTCCGGGCCTGCTTCCTTGATCGCATTCAGTGCAAGGGTAAGTCTGTCCGGCTGCGTCGTTACAGATGGATTGCGGCTCATCACCACATAGAATTCGCAGCCGAAACTTGGGTGAAACAGCTCTTCCTTGAGACCCAGAACGCCAGCGTTGTACAAATCCTGCATGGCGAGACGGAAACTTGAGGGTGTGAAAACCCAGGCGTGGCAATCGACGTATTCGTCATTCTTGCTCGTCGCGCTCGCGTAGCCGGACGATGGTGTGCCGGCAAAAGCGAAGTCGCCCTTATGCCCTTCCATCCAGACCTGTATGCCGCCGCGTGTTGCATTGGAGGCATGGTGATCGAAGAGGACAGCTGTTCCATGTCTCTTTTGTTCCGCGAGGTAGGCAGCCAGCATATGACCTGCTGTGGTGCTCGGACGCAGATAATCAAAAGTATAACGTCGGTCCGGCACGAGAAGATAAACCTTGCCGCCGGGCTTGAGCGCACGCTCACAACGCTGAAGGAAATGAATGGGGTCTGTCAGATGCTCGAAAACATGGCTGGCAACGATGAAGTCAAACCCATCCCCGGTCAGATCCAGCTCGCTGAACTCGCCGCCATCGTCAATTGCATCGACGGTTTCCAGCCAGGAAGTGTCGACGCCCATACCATTATACTTGAGACGCAAGGATTGCGTGTCGGTATGGTCTATGACGAGCGTCCTGAAGCCGTCTCTCTTTGGTAAAATCGGAGCATAAGATGCACCTATTTCTATGCCGCGCGAGTTTTTTCCCACTTCATTTCTGATCAGCTCCCGGAAATCCATGAATAGCCTACCCCCTTTATTATATCTTCTCTGAATATCGCATCCGAGCCATTTATTTTAGCGAGGCCCAGTGTTATTCACAAAGAAATTGAGCCGGGGGGGCAGGAATGCGCATTGGAAAAGCAATGAACTGGTTGGCTGTGCGCGCTTATATACGTAGCGCCAAGCTTGTTCAGGCGCCGCATATTTTCATGGAAAAAACGCCGCGATTTCTATCGGATGAAACAACACGCCAGCCGAACGGCGATCTCTATGCAATCGTCGTCAAGTATAACAAGTTTGGTGTTACGCCCGATTTTCTGCATCTCCTGAATGAACTGCGTCATCAGAACATCAATCCCATTGTTGTTTGCAATGGCAGACTGTCGCAACCGGAGCATGACGCAATCAAAGCCGTGGCCCAACGCGTTCTCGTCCGCCAGAATATCGGCCGCGATTTTGGCGCCTATCGCGCAGCTACATTGCTTCTTGCTGCTGAAGGGCTGCAACTCCGGCGACTGCTCTATTTCAACGACAGCATCATGTATGTTCCCGGTGCTGGCCTTCGAAACATGATCGCATCGCTTGCCGATAGTGCGTATGATGTCGTCGGCACGAACGAGAATCACGAATTCATCCACCATGTTGGCAGCTATGCCTTCAGCGTTTCCGGCAAAGTATTCAACGATGCTGCGGTGCGGCGTTTCTGGTCGCGATATCGCCCATACGATATCAGACCTCATGCCATCAGAAAGGGTGAGGTGGCTCTGTCAGAATGCTTCGTGCGCTGCGGTTACAACATCGATGTGCTGTACTCCACTGACAAGCTGGCTCTCAAACTCGACAAAATGGCGATGCCGGATATCGTATCCAATCTTCGCTATCTGCCAAATGGCGCTTTTCGCAGCTATGAACTTGAGCCGCTTCTGGCTGGCGCGATCTATACCGGTAAAATGCTTTCCAAACGCTCCGGTAAGCGGAACGCAAAGCCTGCGGCTATCGATGAGATGAACCTGACGCCAACCATCAGCCAATATTCAAAGGCGATGAAGGGGCGCGCTCAGACATCGCCCGCTGACGACCGAGGCAGGCTTGTCGGCGAACAGGTGAGGCGAGAGGTTCTGGTCAATCACATGATGGGAATCGTCATGAATGGCAGTCAGGTTCACTATGGTTTTGGACTATTTCACAGAACAATGGATAGTCCGCTGATCAAGCGTGATCTGCTTCTTCGCGGCCTTCTTTTCGAACATGACTGCGCGCGCATTCTGGATTACATGCCTGCTCAGCAGCGCGAGCCCATCATGCGCGAGTTGCTCAATCGGGGCCGTAGCGTCAATGTCGGCGGTTTCCGGCGCTTTAAGTTGCGCAACGGGTTGCTCTGAGCCTGATGTGACAAGTGCCCAAAATTGGGTGTTACCTGTCCGGTACTTGCGATTTTGAAATTTCATGGGGAATATGTCTTGTGTCTTCCCCTAATACAGCTAATCATCGACAGAAGTTTATTTGATACGGAAGAAGAAATTCAATCATTGCTATGAGGAGGTGAAAATCCATGACCTCGATAAAGCAGTATATGATTCAGTTTGCGTTGATGCTGGGCCTTTTCTCTCTGGGCTCTATTGATGTTTCCCGTGCACAATTTCTCGATGCTTTCAAAGCCCGAAATACAATAACGGCTGATGCCATTACCCGGACGCCGGTCGGAACCCGTGTGGTGCTCACCGGTTCGATCAAAAGCAATGTCAGGAGGGCTCAGTATGTTTTTCAGGATCGCACTGGACGAACGAGAGTTCGGATCGAAAGAGAAGTCTGGCGCGGAAGAGAAATAAACACCAAGAACAAAATTGAAATTCGGGGTCGTGTCGAAAACGACGTCAGGGGAAGGTTCATCGACGTATATTACTTCAAGATAGTCGAATAGTTGGTTTGAATAACTGATTCAATCGGGAGTTGCCATGTTTAGACTGGGTGGAAAATATCAGCATTTCATTCACGGTGACAGCTGCGGTTGTTCCAACCCCATGTTGCAACAGGTTTCCCGGCGTCTGGACCGATTATCGCGAAGACATTTTCTTGCAGGAGCGGCGGCGACAGCAGCGGCAACGATGATCGCGGATCGCTCTTTCGCACAGTCTCCTAAAATTCTCCTGACGCGGGCGCGGCTTTTCGACGGCAAGGCGGACACTCTGAAATCCGGTGTGCAGGTTCTGGTCGAGGGCAATCGCATCGCTGCTGTCGATACGACAAACAGTGCTCCGCCCGAAGGCGCGACGGTCATCGACTGCGGCGACCGCGTGCTGATGCCGGGCCTGATCGACGCGCACTGGCACGCCGTTTATGCCGCGGTGCCGCTGCCGGTGCTTCTGGAGGGAGATCTGGGTATAATTTTCGCAGCGTCTACGGCAGAAGCAGAACGCACACTTCTGCGCGGCTTTACGACGGTGCGCGATATGGGCGGGCCGACTTTCTCGTTCAAGCGCGCGATCGATACGGGGATCATCTCCGGCCCGCGCATCTTTCCCGCAGGTGCGATGATAACGACGACCGGCGGTCATGGTGATCTGAGGCTGCCAACGGAAATTCCGCGCGACGGAGGCAAACTCAGCACTGGTGAATTGATGGGGGCTTCAGCAATCGTCGATGATGCAGGCAGCTTGAAGCTTCGTGTGCGCGAGCAGCTGTTGCAGGGCGCCTCTCAGATCAAGATCGTTGCTGGCGGCGGTGTGTCCTCGCCGCGCAGTCCGCTCGACATGTCGACATTCAGTGAGGACGAAATTCGCGCGGCGGTCGATGTGGCAAAGGACTGGAACACCTATGTCACGGTCCATGCCTATGCGTCGAATACGGTCCAGCGGTCCATCAGAGCTGGTGTTGCATGTGTCGAACATGCGCACCTGATGGATGAGGAAACCGCGCGCATGTTTGCGGAAAAGAATGTCTGGTTGAGCATGCAGCCTTTTCTGACGATGGAGGATGCGGCGTCACAGACAGGGCCAGGCGCCGAACGGATTCAGCAGCTTTTCGCAGGCACGCCAAGGATCTACGAGTTCGCGCGCAAATACGGGATAAACACCGCCTGGGGTTCAGATGTTCTGTTCTCACCGGCATTGACCCCGCGCCAGAATTTCATGCTGACTCATTTGAGCCAGTGGTATTCAAATGCGGAAGTGCTTCGTGCGGCTACATCGGTCAATGCGGAATTGCTCGCCCTTTCCAATCTGCGCAATCCTTATCCCGGCAAGCTCGGCCTCGTAGAACCGGGCGCTTTCGCCGATCTTCTGGTTCTGAACGAAAATCCGCTCGATGATATTCATGTACTTGAAAAGCCGGAACAGACGCTGGCGGTCGTCATGAAAGACGGTCAAATTCACAAGAATACCCTGAAATCATGAGTTGATTTCTTGGCTGGGGATGGGGATGTTTTATGCTGAAGGCTGGCAATGCAACCCTGATCCTGATTGCAGGATGCGTCCTGATTGCATTGTTCCATTACGGCGGCGCGGTATTTGCGCCGGTCGTTTTTGCATTGTTTATCATTATGCTCGTCTGGCCGGTCCAGCGCAGACTTTCATCGCTCATGTCGCGCTATCTTACATTGGTGATCACTTTTCTTCTGGTGGTTTTCCTTCTGCTCGGTTTTGGCTGGCTGCTCGCGTGGACAGTCGGGCAGGTCGGTCGCCGCATATTGATCGATGCAGTTCGGTATCAGCTCCTCTATGAGCAGCTTAAAATCTGGCTTGAGGGGCATGGTATCGCGGCTTCAGTTCTCTGGTCGGAGAATTTCAGCGTAAGCTGGACTTTGCGGATGCTTCAATCGATAGGAAGCCGCCTCAACAATACATTCAGTTTCTGGCTCGTGGCTCTGGTCTATGTCCTGTTGGGACTTGCCGAAACCGAAGAGTTTCGCGCGCGGATCAAGCAGCTGAAAAATCAGGAGGCTGCAAATTCATTCCTGCGTGCCAGCCAGTCAGCCGCTACAAAAATCCGGTTCTATATGCTGCTTAGGGCTTTGATGAGCCTTGCGACTGGTTCGTTTGTCTGGCTTCTGACCCGTTTGATCGGATTGCCGTTTGCCGAAACCTGGGGATTTGTCGCGTTCATTCTGAACTTCATCCCTTTCCTCGGACCGCTGGTCGCCACGCTTTTTATTACAGCGTTTGCCTTCACGCACTTTGCCAACTGGCAATGGGTGCTCGCGGTCTTTGTCGGTTTGAATATCATACAATCTGTCATCGGAAGCGTGATAGAGCCTCGATTGACGGGAAAGACAATTTCCCTGTCACCATTTGCAACGCTCTTTTCTGTGTTCGCCTGGGGCTCGCTCTGGGGTGTCTTCGGAGCCTTTATCGGCGTTCCGATCACGATCGTTGCCCTGACTTTCTGCGCGCAATATTCCGCTACCAGCTGGTTTGCCGAAATATTCGGCTTTTCCCGCGAATAACGTTGAAAGCTTTACGATGGAAGAACCAGTAATCGGGTCTCAAGCGGGTGCCTTGACCTTTCAAGATGCAGCCTATGTAATATCTGGGAATGGGCATAATCAAAATGGGAAGGATATTTCTATGAGAATGATCCTGTACAGCGTCTTGACGATGGCCGTAATTGGCGCCACCGCGAGCGGGTGCACAACCGACGAAAGAAGAACAGCCGGCTATGGTGTTGGCGGTGCCGCGATTGGCGGGCTTGCCGGAGCTGCCATTGGAGGTGACACGCGTGGCGCGCTCACCGGCGCAGCCATCGGTGCAGCCGCAGGTACGCTCGTAGGCGTCGCACAGACCCGTAATGGCGTTCAGTACTGCCGCTATCGCGATCAGCACGGCCGTATTTACGAAGCACGTTGCCGCTAGAGCATGTCTCCCGCAAACAGGAACCGGTTTCGGGATAGAGACTTGCGGTCCTGATACGGCTGTGCCGCATCTATGCATTGGATATCTGGAGCGTCTCTCGATCTGATTGTATCAGATAGGCGCTCCAAAAGTTTGTTTTCATGACATTTTCCCGAACCTGTTCATCCGCTTCGGGACTTTTTATGCCTGTCGCCAATCATGAAACCGGCGAACAGGTTCGGCTTGTGAGTTGTGGTTCTTTGTTACTTTGGAGGGGACATGAAGCTGCATTCGATCGGGGCTATTCTTGCATTCACTGCCATTTTTACGATTGGAACCGTTGCCGAGACGGTTCCGGCTTTCAGCCAGAGCTATTCGGTTACCGTGGGCGTCCGGATCAACAACGGACACAGGATACGGTGTTCCGAAGGTGTCCGATTGTTGAGAATGCGCGGTTTCCGCAATGTTCGCGCACTCGATTGCCGCGGGAGTCATTTTCTGTATCGGGCTGATCGGTCTCGTAGAACTTACGATGTAACGGTTCGGGCCAGAGACGGCAGAATTACCAATGTTCGCACGGTGAGATGGCGTCGCTGATCCATGAGATGTCTTCATTTCAGGCTTGTCGAGGAAAAGGAGCACGGTTGTGTCAGAACTGGTTGTTATTGGATTTGATACGGTAGGAGAGGCGGATGCTGTTCTTTTGAAGCTCAATCAGCTTCAGAAGGAATATCTCGTCGATCTTGAGGACGCCGTGATTGTTGTCAGGGATGAACAGGGCAAGGTTCATCTCAAGCAGAAATATAATCTGCCCGCCATGGGCGCTGGATCGGGGCTGCTTTCCGGAGCGATCTGGGGCGGACTGGTAGGGCTTATTTTCCTCAATCCGCTTGCCGGGATGGCGCTTGGTGGCGCAGTCGGGGCAGGCGCCGGAGCCTTGTCGGGCTCGCTCGCCGATTACGGCATCGATGACAAGTTCATCGTGTCTCTTGGCGAAACCATCCCGGAGAACTCGTCCGCCTTGTTCGTTCTCCTGCGCAAAATCCAGTGGGATAGGGTCATGGCCGATTTCCCTGACCTGCGCGGCAGGGTCCTGAAAACGTCCTTGTCTCTAGAACAGGAACAGCGTCTCAAGGAAGCGCTCGAAGGAGCGTTGCCAAAAACCTCATAATATGGCGTTGCCTGAGAAGCGACAATGCGAGACCATCGCGACAACGTGGCCGTTTTGCCTCGATTATCGAGCGAGGGCATGATTTGAAGCAGATTTTCATCCTCGCATTTGTTCTGCTTGTCGCAGTGGGGTGCGCTGGAAACAGGGCTGTCACTGGTCTGGGAATGGATGTGTCTGACCAGACCCTTTCCAAAGTGGTGGTTCCGTTTACGGTTGCGACCGTACGCGAGCGAATAGACGACCCCAGTATCGCCTATTCGCGCGACAGGTCTGAAGTACTGAACTTCTCGACAATTGACGTGCACATCCCGGAAAAGCACCGTCCGGGAAATGTAGAGACTGCGTCGGGCAAACCTGATCCCCGAAGGAATTTCATAGCCTCAAACTATGCACCGTTGCCTGATCGACAAGCCATGATCCAGGAGTTGAACCGGCGTCTTGCAAGCCGCCCGGCGGCACAGCGTGAGATATTCGTTTTCGTCCACGGCTATAACAACAACTTTGCCGAGGGACTTTTCCGCAATGCGCAGATTGTCCACGACTATGATGTCTCCTCGGTGCCTGTTCATTTTTCATGGGCGTCCGCTGCGGCATTTACGCGATATCTCTATGATCGCGACAGTGCGATCATCGCGCGTAGGGGACTGGCTGAAACACTCGAACTTGCAGCACAGACAAAAGCCAACGGCATCGTCATTGTCGGCCATTCGATGGGCGCTGTCGTCGTTATGGAAGCCTTGCGGACATTGTCTGCAGATAAACGCCTTAACGTGTTGAAGCGCATCAAGGGTGTGCTGCTTGCGGCTCCCGATCTCGATCCCGATCTTTTCCGCAGCCAGATTGATGATATCGACTATTTGCCTCAGCCTTTCACGATTGTCGTATCCCGGCGTGATCGGGCTCTCGATATCTCGCGCAGACTGGCAGGTGGGGCGCCGCGGGTCGGTAGCGGCTTTGATATAGCTTTCCTGCAGAACAAGAATATTCAGGTTCTTGATATTTCTCAGGTTGATAGCGGTGGTCATAGTCTGTTTGCCAGCTCGAACACGCTGATCAAGTTTCTGGGTTCGGGCTATCTGCTGCGCCGACTTATTACAGATGAATATGCAGGCATGGATGATACTTTCATCGCCGCCGGGCAGGGTACATTCGAACAGGCCTCGCTGGCCCTTCATCTGCCTGCACGTGTGATCGATCGCCTGGGTTCACGGTAGGGGCACCACACCGTGACAGTGGACCCTCAATGATAAACTAGGTTAAGCTTCTTGTGCGGCTCACGACTGAACAAGTTGATGGTGCATCACTCAAGTCTATAATTGAACTTGTCTATAGTGATCCAGCGAGTTAATCTGCCTGAATATTTCATCCTGCCTTGGTTTTATTGTTCGGTATCGATAACGCATCGTAGTTCCCTGAGAACATAGAGGTGGCAATCGTCGATGAGCACGGGTTGGCATGCCGAGCTTGAACTGCGGTTCGAGCATAATCGCGAAGTGACGCGGCTCATGCGGCGACGCCATGTGGGGCCACTTGCGGTGCAACAACCGTTCTATCCTGAAAAGGATGGCAGTGCGCACGTCTATCTTCTTCATCCACCCGGTGGCGTGGCTGGTGACGATGTCCTTGATATTTCTTGTTTTTTAGGACGTGGCGCCAGAACCGTTCTAACGACGCCCGGCGCTACCAAATTCTATCGCAGCGAGAGGGGCCAGAGTACCCAGACGACCAGGATCGATGTGGGTGAGGGCGGCATATGCGAATATCTCCCGCAGGAAACAATCGTTTTTGGTGGCGCAAAGGCTTCCATAGGCACGAAAGTATTCCTGAGTGGAGATGCGGTCTATCTGGGGTGGGACATTATCAGTCTTGGACGGCCGGCCTGTCAGGAAAGTTTCGACACTGGCGAAGTCCGTCAAAGGATCGAAATATTCAGGGATGGCAAGCCGATCTGGTTCGAGCAGTTTCGCCTTCATGGCGCCGACCCGGCGCTGAATGCCGCTTTTGCCTTCTGCGCAAAACCGATTGTCGCGACGATGGTTTATGCCGGTCCGGCAGATGAAAGCGCGCTTCACGCTATTCGCGAAGCGGTCGGCGATGCAGCCAGAAATCTGTTCTCGGTGTCGCGGCTCGAGCGGGTGATCGTCTGTCGCTATCTCGGCGGGCGCATGTCGGAAGCCAAGACACTGTTTCGAAAAGCCTGGGAAGTTCTGCGCGAAACCGGACTGGGGAAACCGGCAGCTGCGCCACGCATCTGGGCAACATAACTCACTTTGGAGAGGGCCTACAAATGGAACTATTGCCACGTGAAAAGGACAAACTTCTGATCTTCACCGCAGCATTGGTTGCGGAGCGACGGAGAGCCCGAGGGGTGAAACTTAACTACCCGGAAGTCGTGGCTTACATCTCCGCCGAAATTCTGGAGGGGGCCCGTGACGGCAAGACAGTTGCGGAACTCATGTCCTACGGTGCCACGCTTCTCACCCGCGATGAGGTGATGGAGGGTGTGCCTGAAATGATCCACGACATTCAGGTGGAAGCCACCTTTCCTGACGGCACCAAGCTTGTGACCGTTCACAACCCAATTCCGTAGAGCATTCCCTAAATCTTCGGAAACGCTCTGAGTTTTTGTTTTTATGCGCATCTTGTCCGAAACGTTTCACGTCTTTCGGGATGCGTCTCAGGAGACGATCATGATACCGGGTGAATATTTCATCGAAGACGGGTCGATCGACCTCAACAATGGTCGCGAAACGCGCACCATCGCCGTGGAGAACACGGGCGACAGGCCGATACAGGTTGGATCGCATTATCATTTCTATGAAACGAACGAGGCGCTAGCCTTCGACCGGGAGCGGACGAGAGGTTTCCGGCTCAATATTCCGGCCGGTACTGCGGTGCGGTTCGAGCCGGGACAGGACCGAGAAGTCGAACTGGTGGCGCTGGATGGCAACCGGGAAGTCTATGGCTTCAACGCAAAAATCGACGGAAAACTCTAGGAGGGACAGATGGGAAGGATCTCAAGACAGGCCTATGCCGAACTGTATGGCCCGACCAAGGGTGACCGTTTGCGTCTGGCCGATACAGAGCTCATCATCGAGGTCGAGGAAGATCGCTGCATCTACGGCGAAGAAGTAACCTTCGGCGGCGGCAAGGTCATTCGCGACGGTATGGGGCAGGGGCAACGACCCTCGTCCGAAACCGCCGATCTGGTCATCACCAATGTCATCATTCTCGACTATTGGGGCATCATCAAAGCTGATGTCGGCATCAAGGAAGGTCGTATCTCAGGGATCGGCAAGGCCGGTAATCCCGATATTCAGCCCGGCGTCGACATTATCGTCGGACCTGCGACCGACGTCATTGCAGGCGAAGGCAAGATTCTCACCGCTGGCGGTATCGACACCCATATTCACTTCATTGCGCCGCAACAGGCCGAAGAAGCTCTGGCTAGCGGTACAACGACTTTGGTTGGCGGCGGAACGGGGCCGACGGTCGGCACGCTAGCAACCACGGTTACACCGGGGCCATGGGCTATCCATCGCATGCTTGAGGCTGTCGAAGCGCTTCCAATCAATGTGGGACTGCTCGGCAAAGGCAATGCAAGCAAGCCGGAACCGCTTCGCGAGCAGATCAGAGCCGGTGCTGTCGGCCTGAAGCTGCATGAGGACTGGGGAACCACGCCAGCCGCCATCGATAATTGCCTGAACGTTGCCGATGAGGAAGACATTCAGGTCGCTATCCATACGGATACGCTGAACGAGAGCGGGTTCGTCAAGGATACCTTTGCTGCCATGAAAGGCCGAACCATCCACAGTTTCCATACGGAAGGGGCCGGTGGCGGCCATGCGCCGGATATCATCACAGCGGCGGGCGAAGAAAATATCCTGCCGTCCTCAACCAATCCGACCCGCCCCTACACCATCAACACGGTCGATGAACATCTCGATATGCTGATGGTCTGTCACCATCTCAGTCCGAAAATCCCCGAGGACGTGGCATTCGCGGAATCCCGCATCCGGCGCGAAACCATCGCCGCCGAAGACATTCTCCATGATCTGGGCGTGTTTTCGATGATGTCGTCGGATTCTCAAGCCATGGGCCGTATCGGTGAAACGACGCTGCGTTGCTGGCAAACTGCCCACAAGATGAAGGTGCAGCGAGGTCCGCTGAGCCAGGACAGCAGCCGGAATGACAATTTCCGCGCCAAACGTTATGTCGCCAAATATACGATCAATCCCGCAATCACACACGGGTTTGCCCATGAGATCGGCTCAATCGAAGTCGGAAAACGGGCCGATCTGGTATTGTGGAAGCCGGAATTCTTCGGCGTGAAACCGAGCCTCGTCATGATCGGTGGCATGATTGCGATTGCACCGATGGGCGACCCAAACGCATCGATCTCGACGCCCCAGCCGGTTCATTATCGGCCAATGTATGGGGTATTGGGCCGGGCGCTTGGTTCCACCGGCGTCACCTTCGTCTCGAAAGCGGCGCTGGATGACGGCATCGGCGAGAAACTGAAACTCAGCAAGCAACTGGTTGCGGTGAAGGGCATCCGGACGATCCGCAAGAAGGACATGATCCATAACGGGCTTACACCCAAACTGGAGGTTGATCCGCAGAGCTATCAGGTGCGGGTGGACGGTGAATTGATCACGTGCGAACCGGCTGACGTTCTGCCGATGGCGCAGCGTTATTTTCTGTTTTAGAGCATGTCTCCCGAAAGTGGGAACCGGTTTCGGGAGACATACGTAAAAACAAAGAGATAGAGTTTTTCCGGTGATTCAATCAAAACAGAAAATGCTCTAGTCAGCGGAAAATAGATCACGAAGGACGGGGAATAAATCCATGCAGCTCAATGCCTTGCAGGATCACCCTTCTCTGGGGTTTGTTGATTGGACGCTGCGCGGTATCGGGCAGGTGGTGTTCCAGAACAATCCTCTGTCGGGGCTGGTCATTTTGTTCGCCATTCTGGTCAATTCCTGGATTTATGCTTTCATCTGCGTGCTTGGCGTTGTTGCCAGCACGCTGACGGCAATCATCCTCAAGGCTGACAAGGGGCTGGTCCGGGATGGCTTGTTCGGGTTCAACGGCGCTCTGGTCGCCCTTGCGCTGATTGCGTTTACCAGTGCGGATTTCCGCAGTGGCGCCCTGCCGTCGCCTGCCATGACGATCTATCTCATCTGTGGCGCTGCTTTCTCCACCATGGCTTTCGCCAGTATCGCCACACTGCTAGGGCCGCACAAGGTGGCACCCCTGACAATGCCATTCGTACTCGTCGGCTGGCTCTTTCTGTTCGCGATACTCAAGTTCGACGCCATAGATGCCGGTCCGATGGCAAAGCCGGTTTCGCCGGAACAGTTTTCCTACGCCGTCCCTTATGTGCTTCCGACCTGGTACATGGGCATCGGCACTGCCATCGGGCAGATATTTTTTCAGGATAACTGGATCACCGGTTACATCATCCTTGCCGGTATCGCGATCCATTCGCGAGTAAGCGCATTGATGGGGCTTCTGGGAGCCGTAACCGGAGCTGTGGTTGCCGCCGCCTTCGGTGGTCCGGAAGGCGCCATTCGCGATGGGCTCTTCGGTTATAACGCGGCTCTGACGGCAATTGCGCTCGGCGGTTTCTTCCTTGTTTTCAGCTGGAGCAGTTTTCTTTACGCAATCTTCGGCGCCATCGTGGCGACATGGCTTTGGGCTTCGGTCGCCATATTCCTGAAGCCGATCGGAATGCCGGTGCTGACCTCGACATTCGTGCTCGTCACCTGGGTCATGCTGATCGGTCAGTATGCTTTCAAGGCGCTGGTGCCGGTCGCGCCGGCTGATGCGACTTCGGCAGAGGACAATCTCAAGCGATACCGTGAAACGCTTCACTCACGACCGGAATAGGCGGCTATATTGTGTCTCGTGCCAGGCACTGGCCATGGCCAGCGCGGGAGCCGTATTACCGATTTCGTCGTCATTCAGCGTCCGGGCCTTTTCGACGGCCCGTTCAATCTTCGCTGCTCCGGCGATAAGTATCCTCTGGCCCGCCGTATGGCCAAGCGGGACGAGACGGATTGCAGCCATGATCTGGCTTTCAACCACACTCCACATGAGACCGCGCAGCGCATCGACAGGCTCGATATTCCAGTGACATGCTGCAATGGAGAAAGCTGCGGGATAGGTGGCTCGCTGTTCCGAAGCGAAACTACGGGCCCGTTCGACACCAAGTTCCGACAGTAGAGTGAGCAGGGATTCGCCCATGCGGCGATCTTCAAGCTCAAGTTCGCTGCTTTCGCGACTTGCTCCAAGCCAGTCATTCAGGCGGCAGAATTCGGCGTCATCGTTTCGCATCAAAGCCGAAATCATGCGCCAGAAAATCGCGCCATCAAGCGCAGCGTAACTGTGTTCAAGAAGGCCGAAAACCCACCCGGCACAACTTTCCTCGTTCGTCACTGTTCCCGTATGCACGGCCCATTCGAGGCCGCGCGAATAGGAAAACGCGCCAACTGGCTGGCTGGGACTGACAAGCCGCATGAGATGCAGCATAGGCAGCGCCGGAGAATGCATAGGCATTTCCGGCACTGACCCATCATGTTCAATATCAGCTTCAGCGTGTCTCTTCGAATGATCCAGCAAGATGATGCTCACATCACCCGGCCATAAGGTAGAGTCCGCTCAGGGTAGCAAAGCCGCCAGCTATTCGCATCACTATCTGTCCCGTGCGCCCCTGCAGCAGGCGACCTGCTGCAAGACCGACACCAATGCCTGCCGCGTGGAGCAATGCCGTCGCAAGAGCAAACCCGGCGCCATAGGAAAGAAACGCAGCGCTGCCGATTTCTCCGCCATGAGCATAGCCATGGAAGAATGCAAAGAAGCCGACGATAAGTGCCGCCGTCAGGGTCGATGCGCGGAATGCCATGGCGACAAGGAGGCCAAGCACTATCACTGACGCAAGGATGACCGGTTCGACATAGGGGAGTGATACTCCGCCAAGCGCTGCCACGAATCCCAGAAGCATGACACCGACAAAGCTCAAGGGAACGACGACGAGTGCGCGTCCACCAAGCATTGAAGCCCAAAGACCGACGGCAACCATTGCAAGTATGTGATCGGCACCGGAGAGGGGATGTGTAAACCCTGCGGCGAACGAACCGTGCTCTGCGGGATTGAGATGCGCGAATGCAGGACTCGCCATCAAGGAGAGCAGGACGGCAATCAGGAGAGAAGTCCTTTTCATTTCAACTTCCTTTCAACAACAATGGCCATGCTCAGACGGAACCAAACATTGATCCCAGCACGAAAACCGCGACGAGCGAGATGATCACACCGACAATCACGGTCATGACCATGTCGAAATAGCTCGATGCGTGGGTCTGTTTGCTGATCTGTAGAAGTAGCAGCACCGTTCCATTATGCGGCAGCGCATCCAGCGTACCGGCGCTGATGACGGTCAGGCGGTGCATGAGTTCTGGATTGATCCCGTACTGGATCGCGAGCCGCATATACTCTTCACCCAGCGCATTGAGCGCGATGGCCATGCCGCCGGATGCCGTTCCGGTGAGGGCTGCGAGCGCGTTCATGGCGACGACCAGCGACACAAGCGGGCCGCCCGGTACTTCAAGCACTGCGTCGCGAACCACCGCAAAAGCAGGCATTGCCGCCACGACTGCGCCAAAGCCGACGAGGCTTGCAATGGTGAGGATCGGCAGAACTGAGGAGTTGGCGCCTGCGTCGAGGCTTTCCCGGATTGCCCGCAGTCGCCCGAAATTGACTGCTATCAGGGTCAGGATAGCCGCTGCCAGTGCGATCAGAACTGCCCACAGGCCGATCGAGGAGCCAACATCGATTCCCCATGGTTCCTGTTCCAGAAACGAGAAATCGATACGGGGCAGGATGATGAGCGCCATCAGGAAATTGACGACGATGACCACAAGCAGGGGCAGAACCGCAAAGAAAAACGGCGGCTGATTGTCGGGACGTGCGCCGTGTTCGAATTCGGCCGGATCGAAATCGCCCGACAATGTTGATTGTTCTCTAACTTTCTCTGTGATTTCGAGATCGCCAGTGTCGTCGACATAGTTTTCGCCTGCGGCCCGCGCCTTAGCTTCGGCGCGCTGCAGCCACCACATGCCGAAGGCCAGTGTGATGATGGATGCGATGATCCCAAGCCCCGGTGCCGCAAAGGTCGTGGTTTCAAAATAGGGCATCGGAATAGCATTGTTCGTGGAGGGCGTGCCCGGCATTGCCGACATGGTGAAAGTAAAAGCACCAAGCCCGATGGCGGCTGGCATCAGCCGCGCAGGAATATTGGCCGCCTTGAACATTTCACGTGCCATGGGAACCAGCACGAAAAAGGCGACAAACACGCTGACACCACCATAGGTGACGACTGCCGATGCAAGCACGACGGAAAGCATGGTGCGTTTTACGCCCAGTTTCTCAGTCAGATACTTCGCGATGGACGTGATGGAGCCGCTATCGTCCATCAACTTTCCAAAAATGCCACCGAGCAGAAAGAGTGGAAACCATCGGCCGACGAAACTGGCCGTCCCGCCCATGAAGGTCGATGTCCAGTTCGCCAGAAGAGGTTCACCGGAAATGAGCGCGGCGAGCAGTGCTGCTACAGGAGAAAGCAGAAGCACACTCCAGCCGCGATAGGCAAACCACATGAGTAGAGCTAGTCCGAGCAGTATTCCAAGCAAACCCATGCTATCTGACCCCTCAGTCGATGTAGGAAAGAATGCGTACGGAATTTACTGATGAAACTACTTTAGATGAAATAATTCAAGTACTATAATAAAATATGATGAGGCTGATGTGAGAAGACTTCCTAACCTCCCCAAATAATGTCTATACTGCCATCTGTTTACTACAATGGCTTTGGTTGCGTCACTCAAGTGTAACGCCAATTAAAATATCGTGATCGCTTTCAGCTTTGTGGCTTCCGCGCGATTTCTCGCCTGGTCGTCCGAGGCATAAAGAGGACTGCATGCCGGACGTCGTAATCCCATCCATCATGGTCAATCTCGGTCTGGCACTCCTGCTCGGTTCTGCAATCGGGCTGGAACGTCAGATCAAACAACGTCATTCCGGTCTCGCCACACATGGCCTCGTGGCGCTGGGCGCGGCAGCCTATGCTTCTCTACCCTACGCTCTTGGACTTGAAGGCGATCTCAGAATGGGCTCGCAAGTCGTTACGGGGATTGGCTTTCTCGGTGCCGGGCTGATTATCAAGGATGGCGCAAGCATCAAGGGACTGAGTACTGCAGCTACGATCTGGAGCACGGGGGCAGTTGGCGTTCTTACCGGTTATGGACTGTGGCTTCTTGCCGTGGAGACGGCATTTTTCATTGTCTGCCTCAATGTTTCGCTGCCAAAAATTGCGGTTCTCGTGAACCGCTATTCCTTTGTCGAGCCGGAAATCGAACAATTCTATCTTGTGAAGTTCCGATGTCCTGCGGAAAGCGAGATTTCTGTGAGGGCGTTGCTAATCCAGATACTAGATCTGAAGAAGCTCCGGTTCCACGCGATCCGAAGCCACCACATAGAAGGCAGCGATGAAGTCGAGGTCGAGGCGACGCTATTCGCCGGCAAGGAAGACGATCGTCTGGTCGAAGGGCTGGTAGCGCAACTCTGCTTGCGTTCCAGCATCACGTCTACAAGCTGGTTGAAACTGGAAGATGGCGATTGGTCGGTAGCCCACTAAATTTGTTGCCTTCGGGCTGTACTATTATATCGAAACATGCACATACTTTCGCATTCGCAGTAACGCATCCCTTTTAACATAGAGGGGTCTATAATGGACGTTCAGCAACTGCAGGTATTGGAACGCAAAACTGTCGAACAGAGAAAATGGAAAGGTTTTCTCGGGATCGGCGCTTTGCTTATGGCGGGCGGAATACTTTGCCTGTTCTTGCCTGTGTTCTCTGAATTCGCAGCCAGCACGATGTTTGGCCTCGTCCTTGTGGCTATCGGCGTCGTCAAGATAATCCAGTCGCTCTGGGTCAAAAGCTGGGCGGGCTTTGTCTGGCAGGAACTGTCCGGAGCAGTGGAGCTTGTCGGCGGGATCATGATCTATCTGAACCCGCTCAAGGGTGCCCTTGCCATCACTCTGTTGATTGCCATCGTGGTGTTTGTGCATGGTTTCCTTCAGCTGGCGCTATCCTGGAAAATCAAACCGGCAAGCGGCTGGTGGTGGTTTACGCTTTCCGGCCTGATCGCCTGGACTGCCAGCGCGGCACTGGTGGTAAAATGGCCCTGGACGCGTGACCTGCCATCAGGATCGATTGCGGGAATTGCACTGCTGATCGCTGGTGTCGCCTATATCGGAATAGCCTTGAGTACCCGAAATGCGTGAGTGATCGGTCGATTTCCGACCGGAGGGAGGACACGCAATTGAAGAAGACTCTCGTTCGTCGTTCTTTGAACGCTGCCTTTGTAGCCGTGTTGTCGCCTTTGCTTCTGCAGCCAAGTCTGGCTCAGCAAGCTCCAACTGGCGCAGCGCCTCCCGTGATCGTGCGCCAGGTGGAACTGGCACCTGCGACCGCACCGCTTCGTTTCAACGGGCAGGTCGAGGCGATTGAAGCTGTTGATATTCAGGCGCGGATCACCGGTTTCCTGAAGGAAAAGGCGTTCGAGCAGGGGGCTGCGGTCAAGGCAGGCGATCTCCTCTTTGAAATTGAGCCGGACCAGATGCAGGCGGCAGTTATGTCTGCTGAGGCACAGGTTGCACGTGCCGAAGCCGCCCAGAATGCTGCCCGGCAATCATTGTCGCGAACGCGGACGCTCGCCAACCGTAACACCGCTTCGCAAGCTTCCCTCGACGATGCACAGGCAGCGTTTGATATCGCGACTGCGGATGTGCGGAACGCAGAAGCCGCGCTTAACAATGCGCGGCTCAATCTCTCCTATACGCAGGTCAGATCACCAATCAACGGGACAATAGGGCGCTCGCTCTTTACCGTCGGCAACCTCGTTGGCCCGGGCATGGGACCGCTCGCGCGCATTGTGCAGCTTGATCCCGTGCGTGTTGTGTTTTCGATCACGGACCGCGCTCTGATTGCTATTCGCCAGAAGGAAGCAGGAGGCGGGACGGTCAATCCCGAAAGCTTCAAGCTGACTTTGATGCTGGCCAACGGTACGCAATATGGCGAGCGGGGAAACATCCAGTTCATCGACAATGAAGTGAGCGCGCAGACCGGCACAGTGGCGGTGCGCGCCCTGTTCGCCAATCCCAACCATATTCTGGTTCCGGGGCAGGTGGTTGCCGTCAATCTGCTGGATGAAACGGTTGGTGAGTTGCCGATAGTTCCCATGTCTTCCGTGTTGCAGGACCGGCAGGGCAAATATGTCTATGTTCTCAACGAGGGTAATACGGTTTCCCGGCGTGCGATCGTGACCGGCACGCGTATCGACAATGGCTGGTCGGTTACAGATGGCCTCAAGGCTGGTGAAACGATTGTCGTCGAGGGCTTGCAACGCATCGCCGATGGGCAGGCCGTATCCCCGCGTGACCCGATCTCCGGTACTGCAGGGGTGGGGCAATGATTTCTGAAGTCTTCATACGACGAACCCGCCTCGCAATCGTCATCTCGATCATCATTTCCATCGCCGGTGCGATTGCGATCTTTTCATTGCCCATCCAGCAGTATCCGCAGATTACGCCGCCGACAGTGAACGTATCGGCGGTCTATCCCGGTGCGAGTGCGGAGGTAATTGCCGACGTTGTCGGTGGCCCGCTGGAAACGGCAATCAATGGCGTGGATGGCATGATGTATATGTCATCGACCAGCTCCAACGCCGGGCAGTATTCGCTGTCGGTCACTTTTGAAGTCGGGACTGATCCCGAACTGGCGCAGATCAATGTTCAAAACCGGGCGCAACTGGCGATTTCCCGACTGCCCGCGGCAGTGGCGCAGCAAGGCGTGTCGGTCCGTTCCCGTTCGCCCGATTTCGTGCTGGGCATTGCATTCTATTCGCCGGACGATAGCCTCAACGCGCTTGAGATCACCAATTTCACCACGACTACAATTGTCGATGCAATCTCGCGCGTGCCCGGCGTCGGCGAGGCGAGTGTTGTGGGCGCATCCGAATATTCGATGCGCGTCTGGCTCAACCCGCAAAGAATGGATGCGCTGGGCATAACCGTCGATGAAGTGTCGGCGGCAATCCAGCGTCAGAATATTCAGGCAACGCTGGGGCAGGCTGGTGCGCCGCCGATGCGGGTGGGCACCGAACTACAATATACGCTGGTGGCACAAGGGCGGCTTCGCGATACGGATGAATTTGGAGGCATTGTCATCCGCACCGGGGCGGACGGAGCAAAAGTGTTTCTGCGCGACATTGCACGTCTTGAACTTGGCGCACGTAACTATGCGTCGCGCGCAAGTTTTGCCGGTCATGAGTCGGCCATGCTGCAGATCAACCAGTCGCCCGATGCCAATGCGATCCAGACCGCGACTGCCGTGCAGGCAGAGCTTGAACGTCTGTCGTCCAGATTTCCTTCGGGACTGCAATATCATGTCGTCTACGATGCGACCCGGTTTGTCGAGGCCAGCCTGCAACTGACTGCGCGAACATTGTTCGAAGCTTTCGTGATCGTGCTCGTGGTTACATTCATCTTTCTGCAGGACTGGCGGGCAACACTCATTTCAGCGCTTGCCATTCCGGCCTCGATGTTGGGTGCGGTCGCGGTGCTGCTCGCCGTTGGCTATTCGCTGAACATGATTTCCCTGCTGGCGCTTGTCCTCGCCATCGGGCTTGTGGTGGATGACGCAATTCTGGTCGTGGAAAACGTCAAGCACGTGCTGGATGATACGCCCGATATCTCGGTCATCGAGGCCACGCGCAAGGCGATGCACCAGATCACCGGGCCGATTATTTCCACAACGCTGGTTCTGCTGGCTGTGGTCACGCCCACGGCGTTTCTGGAAGGCATTGGCGGGCAGCTCTACCGGCAATTCGCAGTCACGATCTCGTCGGCGCTGATCCTTTCGTCATTCGTGGCCCTGACGCTCAGTCCGGCACTTGCGGCACTTTTGCTCAAGCGCGGTCAGGGAGGCTACAAGCGCGGTCCTCTGGCCTGGTTTTCAAGCTTCATGGAGAAAACCCGCAACGGCTACGGCAAGATCGTCGGCTTTCTGGTGAAATATTGGATAGTGCCGGTTGCCGGCATCGTCGCCTGTTTCGCGTTGGCCTATTTCGTTTTCGTCAATCTTCCCGCGACGTTTTTGCCCGACGAGGATCAGGGCGCGCTCTTTGTCGACATCCAGCTGCCAAGTGCGGCCTCGCTCGACCGCACAAACCTGATTGTCGAGAATGTGCGTAAGGTTCTGAGCGAGACCGAAGGCGTTCAGGATGTCATAACGGTTGCCGGGTTCAGCATCCTGCAGTCGACCAGCACGCCCAACGGCGCCATGGCGGTTGCCGCTCTTACACCATGGGAAGATCGTGAGACGGAGGCGCTGCAGCTCAACAACATCATCAACACCTTGCGCGCGCAGTTCTCGCAGGTGCCGGGCGCAAATATCTCGGTATTTGCACCGCCTGCAATTGCGGGCATCGGTGCTGTTGGCGGTCTTGATTTCCGTCTGCAGGCCTTGCAGGGCCAGCCTCCGCAGGAAATAGCGCAGGTGACCAGCGCTTTGCTCGGTTACTTCAACCGGCGACCGGAAATCGGTGGTGCGGCAACCACGTTCAACGCGAATGTGCCGCAGATCTATGTCGATGTGGACCGTGCCCGCGCGGAAGCCCTTGGCCTTAGTGTGTCGGATATCTATGCCTCTATCGGTGCGAATTTCGGCTCGCGCTATGTCAATGATTTCACGCTGAATGGCCGTGTGTTTCAGGTCAATCTTCAGGCCGATTCCGATTTCCGCGCGCATAGCGAGGATATTCTGAAACTTCATGTCAGAAGTCGCAACGGAACCATGGTGCCATTGCGGAGCGTGGTGTCGTTGACCACGGTATTGGCGCCTTTCGTCATCACCCGCTACAACCTCTCGGTTTCGGCGCAGGTGAATGCTGTCCCGGCTCCCGGCTCCAGTAGCGGACAGGCCATGGCGGCCATGGAACAGGTCGCTTCGGAAGCTCTCCCGGATGGCTATGGTTACGAGTGGTCGGGACTGTCTTTCCAGGAAAGCAGAAGCAGCGGTCAGGAGGTAATCGTCTTCGCGCTTGCCTTCCTCTTCGCCTATCTCTTCCTTGTTGCCCAATATGAAAGCTGGGCATTGCCAGCGGTGGTTATCCTTTCGCTGGGTGCCGCGCTGCTCGGTGCTGTTGCCGCTCTTACATTCTTCGGACTGCAGAACAGCCTCTATGTCCAGATCGCGATGGTGTTGCTGATCGGGCTGGCGGCAAAGAATGCGATCCTGATCGTGGAGTTCGCCAAGGAAAAACGCGAGGCCGGCCTGACAGCCGCAGAAGCGGCCCGTACAGGAGCGGAGCAGCGTTTCCGCGCCGTCATGATGACGGCCGTATCGTTCATCCTTGGTATTCTTCCCCTTATGCTGTCTTCGGGCGCGGGCGCCGGTGCACGTCAGGCTGTCGGTGTGACGATCTTCGGCGGAATGCTTGCCGCGACTACGATTGGGTTGATTCTCACCCCCGGTCTCTACTTCGTCATCCAGCGTCTGAGCGAGCGTCTCGGACGGCAAACGGATGAGAAAAAGGATACCGCATCTGAAACAGTACATGAGTGAAGCCTCACGGAGTCTTCGACCTATTGTCCGATACTGGGGAACTGAATGACCGAGACAAAATCACAGAGCATCGACCGGCGCGATTTCATGCTCGCATCCATTGCGGCAGCAGGGTCCGTTGCGCTCGCATCCGGGCAGGCACAGGCCCAGACGGGTGATGCAAAACCGGATACCGACGGCAAGGGTTCAGGCACGGTCTATACCGGTGATGTCATAGACGGTAAGCGCGTGATTTCCTTTCTCGATATTTCCGATCTGGAAGCGGGCAAGCGGCACAATTTCTATTTCCAGGGCGTGCAGATGCCGACGGGCCAGCATTGGCATGTTTCGGTCACGGTGATGAAGGGCAAGTCGCCCGGCAAGCGGATCGGATTGATCAGTGGCGTGCACGGCGACGAAATGAGCCCAGTGCACACATTGCACACCATCGTGAATCAGCTCGACCCGCAAAAAATGTCCGGCTCTGTTGTCGCTGTCTTCGATCTGTCTCGCCCGGCGCTTGAAGCAATGGCAAGGCGATGGCCGAGTTCAGGACGCGGGATTGATCTTGTCGACATCAACCGGCTGTTTCCGGGTAACGAGAACGCACCGGAAGCGGCGGCACGCCACGCCTGGCTGGTGTTCAATCGCCTGCTGCGACCGAATCTCGACTACGGGATCGATTTTCATACCGCAGCCACCGGTATGGATATGGCCTCATTTCATCTGGCTCGAATGGACCTGCCGGAGGTTCGGGCGATGGCTGAGCTTTATCCGATAGAGCAGATTTTCGACAATTTCGGCGCCCACGGCCTTCTCGCAAATGCACTGATCGATGAGGGTATTCCAGCCTTCACGCCAGAAATAGGCCGACCGCGTATCTTCGATCATGCGATGATTGCCCTTTTTGTCGAAGGCACCATGAATGTTCTCAAACACCATAAGGTCATTGAAGGCAATATAGGTAAAACCAGCAAGGATTCCGGTCTCTTCGCTGCGGATGGAATGGCGCCGGTTCTGACGACACATGGCGGGTTTATCGAACATCACGTTGAACTCAATGAGCAGGTGCAAGCGGGACAAAAAGTGGCTAGTCAGAGAAATTCATTTGGGGAAGTCGTGGCTGAATATTCCGCGCCCGTGGCGGGCAAAGTCGGTGCCAGGCGTACCGATGCCTCATGCGAGCCGGGCACGCCGATCGTCTTCCTCTTATTTGATAGCGCAACCGCCACCGGAACCGGTGGTTTGGCCGAATAAGCGCAATAAAACCTGCAACAGATGAGAGCATGAACATGAAGGTCAGACATTTCTTACTGACAGCACTGGTCGCCGTCAGCTTCGGCGTTCCAAATGGCGCGAGCGCTCAGGACAAGACCGAATCTGAACGGAATCTCGAAGCTTTCCCGGCAGCACCGTCGGGCTCTTACCGTTATGTCATCCATCTTCCGCCACTGGAGAAAGAACAGGATGCCAAGGTTGAAATTATCGCGGGCCGCAACGCAACCGTGGACTGCAATATCAGCTGGTTTGGTGGAAGTTTAACGCCGAGCACCGTCGAGGGCTGGGGCTTTGATTATTTCACTCTGGCGGCAAGCGACCGCATGTCGGGTACGCTCATGGCTTGTCCGGAGGACAGCAAGCGAACCGACTTCGTGCCGGTTCGGGGTGAGAACTTCATGCTCCGCTACAACAGCCGGCTTCCGATCGTCATCTATGCGAAAGATGGCTTTGAAATCCGCTATAGAATCTGGAAGCCATCCGACGAAACGCTCAACGCGAAACGAGGATAGCAGACCCTCGATAAGTTCAGGTGGAGTAATGAAACAATGCCCGGATGCTCAGCATCCGGGCATTGTTTGTATCCGACTTACTGGCTGAAATTCCGTCCATCGGCACGTTTTGAAAAACGCAACACGATGAACCCGGCGAGACCGGCAACGAGCGAACCAATCAATATGCCGATTTTCGCCTCGTTCTGCAGCAACACGTCATCGAAAGCGAGAAGCGAGATGAAGAGGCTCATCGTGAAGCCGATACCGCACAGAAGCGTCGTTCCCAGCATTTGCGGCCAGCTTGCCCCGGCGGGCAGGCCGACGATTCCGGTTTTCACCAGCAGCAACACCGCGCCAAATATGCCGACAAGCTTGCCGATGGCCAGACCGGCGGCAACACCCATCGTCACCGGTGCGAAGAAGGCTTCCATGCCGAGACCGGAGAAGCTGACGCCTGCATTGGCGAAACCGAATATGGGCACGATGATGAACGAAACCGGCTTGATGAGGCTATGCTCGAGCAGATGCAGCGGGCTTTCGGAGACGGTCGCTTCAGGCTTCGCGGGGGTGCGTTTGATCGGAATGGTCAGCGCAAGCAAAACGCCTGCAATGGTCGCGTGAACGCCCGAGCGATAGGTGAAGAACCACAGCACGAGGCCCAGCAGAAGATAAGGTGTCAGACGCTTAACGCCGCTCAGGTTCAAGGCGACCAGGGCAGCGACGACTGCTGCAGCCAAACCAAGGTCCATCAGTGAAACGCCGGTTGTATAAAACAATCCGATGACAATCACTGCGCCGAGGTCGTCAATGATGGCAAGAGCTGCAAGAAACACCTTCAGCGATGTCGGAACTCTTGGCCCCAGCAAGGAAATAACACCGAGCGCGAACGCGATATCGGTCGCAGCCGGGATCGCCCAACCATGGGCAGCACCGTTATTGAGATTGAAGGCAAGGTAGACGAGCGCCGGCACTGCCATACCTGCCGCTGCTGCTGCACCGGGCAGAATGCGGCGTGGCCATGACGAAAGGTGGCCGTCAACCATCTCGCGCTTGATCTCCAGCCCGACCATGAGGAAGAACACTGCCATCAGCGCGTCATTGACCCAGTGCTGGACAGAAAGCGGTCCGAGATAGGCATGAAGGGCGCCAAAATAAGCTTCTGAAAACTGCGAGTTCGCCACCAGCAATGCCGCTGCTGCAGAAGCTATAAGCAGCAGGCCGCCTGACGACTCACTATCAAGAAAATTGCGTATAGTATTTTGAATGCGACCAGCCATGGCAGCTCCCTGACAGAAACGGTTAAAAACAGTCTCCGTATTCAGGGTAATCCCTGGGCGCACGCAGCACACGCCATGAAGCCAAGATAGCGACAAATTCTGCGCTTTCAAGTCGTTTATGGAGTTGGAATTCGATTTCTGACGGTATTTATGTGGTGTTACAAGTAAATATGTATAGTTTTTGATTTTTATTTAAATTACTCGATGATTTATCATATTGTAGTTTTATAAATCTTGTTATTTCTTGTTTATCGAGGTTGTAATTTTGATAGAATACCGCTTCGAGCTTTGAGATTATATCAAAATTCAGCAGGTCTGGCCAATGGCGGACTGGACGCTTGACAAGCCGCGCCCAGCTTTCCATGCTCGGCGACACAATTTGAACAAAATTATTCTGGGAACGGAGAGCAGATATGACAATGGGAAAGTTCACCCGGCGCGGTGTGGTTGCTGCATTTGCAGGAATTGTGGCTGTCGGAGCCAGCATCGCTCTTGCACAGGCTCCCGCCTTCTTTCGTATAGGCACCGGAGGAACAGCGGGCACCTATTATCCGATCGGTGGCTTGATCGCCAACGCGATTTCCGGGGCAGGGGATAAAGGCGTTCCCGGTCTGGTGGCGACGGCGGTTTCATCGAACGGTTCGGTCGCCAATATCAACGCTATTCAGTCCGGATCGCTGGAATCCGGCTTCACCCAGTCGGACGTGGCTTACTGGGCGCATACCGGCACCGGTCTTTATGACGGCAAGGGCAAGGTCGAAGATCTGCGCCTGATTGCTACGCTCTACCCCGAAACCATTCATCTGGTCGCCCGCAAGGATGCAGGAATCAAATCCGTTGCCGATCTCAAGGGAAAACGCGTTTCCATCGATGAACCGGGATCGGGTACGATCGTTGATGCCCGCATCGTGTTGGAAGCGTATGGATTGAGCGAAAGCGACATCAAGGCTGAACATCTGAAGCCGGGACCTGCAGGAGAGCGTCTGAAGGACGGCGCGCTCGATGCCTATTTCTTCGTTGGCGGCTATCCGACCGGCGCAATCTCGGAGCTTGCCACATCGAACGGCATATCGCTGGTTCCGATTTCCGGTCCGGAAGCGCAGAAGATTCTTGAGAAATACTCGTTCTTCTCGAAGGATGCTGTTCCTGCCGATACTTACAAGGATGTCGGTCAGACCGAGACTCTGGCAGTCGCGGCGCAATGGGTGACGAGCGCCAAGCAACCGGATGAACTCGTCTACAACATCACCAAAACCCTGTTTAACGACGACAGCCGGAAAGCACTCGATGCCGGGCACGCAAAGGGCAAGCTCATCAAGCTTGATACGGCAACGACCAGCCTTGGCATTCCGCTACATCCCGGCGCAGAACGCTTCTACAAGGAAGCAGGCGTTCTGAAATAAGCCGACCATTCCGGTTCGGATGAACAAGTTGCACGGAGTTTCACCGGAACTCCGTGCATTTGCTTCCAGTCCGGTACAAAGCATCTTTCAGGTATATAAGCATTTTAAAACAAGCGATTAGAGTGTTTTTTGATTCAAGTGGATCAGCTGCGCTCTGGATGGAGAGGCCAGTATGGTGAGCGAGCAAGAGGCGAAACTGTCGCCCATGGAACTGGATGAAGCCAAGGCGCGCGAGCTAGAAGAGAAATTCGACTCCGAGATTCGCTTTCGCCCGCTGGGGCCGCTCGCAGCCCGCATCGTTGGCGCGCTGCTGATCGCACTTTCCATCTTCCACTATTACACTGCGGGTTTCGGCCTTCTGTCGGAAATGGTGCATCGCGGTATTCACCTTTCCTTCGTACTCGGTCTCGTCTTTCTTGTTTTCCCGTTTTCCCGCAAGGGATACGACAAGCCCACCACATCGTCGTGGCTGAGACCGCTTGGCATTTCCATTATCGATTGGGCGCTGGCAATCATCGCGGTCGTGTCCGTCGCCCACGTTCCAATGATACCGCTCGACGATCTGGCTTTCCGCGTCGGCAATCCGACGACCACGGATGTCGTTCTCGGTGGACTTCTCATTCTGGTTCTTCTGGAAGCGACGCGACGCTCCGTCGGCTGGCCACTGCCGATCATATCGGTCCTGTTCATGCTCTATGCGCTCTATGGGCAGCATATGCCGGGCATTCTCGTGCATCCCGGTGCAACGGTCAGCCAGCTTGTCGATCATCTTTATCTGACGACACAAGGTATCTACGGTATCGCGCTCGGTGTGGTCGCGACCTATGTTTTCCATTTCGTGCTGTTTGGGGTTTTTGCAACCCGCATCGGTCTCGGTCAGCTGTTTCTGGACTGCGCGGCCTGGGTAGCAGGCCGTTTCGCGGGCGGTCCGGCAAAGGTCTCCATTTTTGGCTCCGCCTTGTTCGGCATGATTTCGGGCTCATCGGTCGCCAATACGGTGACAGTCGGTTCGCTGACGATCCCGGCGATGATCCGGCTCGGTTATAAACGCCACTTTGCCGCTGCCGTGGAATCAGCATCATCGACAGGCGGGCAGATCACGCCGCCGATCATGGGCGCTGCGGCGTTCCTGATGATCGAATTTCTGAACCTGCCTTACACGACGATCATTCTGGCAGCCATCGTGCCAGCCTTCATGCATTTCTTCGGCGTTCTGATGCAGGTTCATTTCGAAGCCAAGCGCAACGGCTTGCGCGGCATGACGAAGGAAGAACTGCCTGACCTGAAGGAAGCATTCAAGCGCGACTGGCCGACCGTTATTCCGCTGATCGTGCTGATCGGTGTTCTGCTGTCGGGTTATACGCCTTATCTGGCTGCGTTCTGGGGCATTACGCTCTGTATTGCGGTGGGATTGCTTAATCCGCGCAAGCGCATGTCGATAGGCGAGATTTTTGACGGACTGCGCGACGGCGCCAAATATGCGCTCGCCGTTGGCGCTGCGGCGGCGACCGTCGGCATTATTGTCGGCGTGGTGACGCTTACCGGCGTTGGCTTCAAGATTTCCTATATCGTGACGTCGACTGCAGGCCAGCTTGCCACCTATTTCGGTACCATTCTGCCTGCCGCCTGGTTCGGTCCGCAGACACTGACGCTGCTTTTCACGCTCGTCATGACGGGGATTGTCTGCATTCTGATGGGCTGTGGAATTCCGACGACAGCCAATTATATCATCATGGCGACAATTGCCGCGCCCGCGCTGGGGCTGCTGGGTGTTGAGCCCATTGTGGCTCACTTCTTCGTCTTTTATTACGGGGTGCTGGCGGATATCACGCCGCCTGTTGCGCTTGCCGCCTATGCGGCGGCAGGTATGGCGGGCGCCGATCCGTTCAAGACAGGCAATACGGCCTTCCGGCTCGGTCTCGGCAAGGTGCTCGTGCCGTTTGTCTTCGTCTTCTCTCCGTCACTCCTGCTGGTTACATCGGACTTCAACTGGCCGGATTTCCTGGTGGCGTTCCTTGGTTGCGCCATAGGTATCACCGCTCTCGGTGCCGCATTGTCAGGTTTCTTCCTGGTGCGGACCAAGGCCTGGGAAAATGTCCTGATGATTTTTGCAGCCATTCTTCTGGTCGCGCCGGAGATTTACTCGTCGATCGTGGGGCTGCTGCTGCTGGTGCCGGTTGTGGTTCGCCATCTCTCTTCGGTGAGGCAGCCACAGGCTGTGTAGGGATTATCGGATCGATGACGCACGGTCGGCAACAAGCCATGCGTCATCGCCGAAACAGCGTTACTGGTTGATTTCAGGCTCGACGAGCTTCTTCAGCTTGTCCAGACATTCTTGCCAGCCGAGATAACAGGCTTCAGCCGGAATTATATCGGGGACGCCCTGCTGTTCGATGTTGATTTCCGTTCCGACCGAAACGGCTTTCAAGGTTATCGTGACCTTCATTTCGCCGGGCAGGTTCGGATCGTCGAAACTGTCCGTATAGACCAGCCGTTCTCCCGGAACGAGTTCCACATATGTGCCGCCAAAGGAATGGCTGTGGCCGGTTGTGAAATTCCGGAACGACATTCTGTGTTTGCCGCCGACCTTTGCGTCCAGTTCATAGACGGTGCAAGTGAAGCCATATGGCGGCAACCAGCTGGCCACCGCATCCGGCTCGACGAATGCGCGATAAACCTTCTCCGGCTTGGTGGCAAATACACGGTGCAGGCGAATAGTGCTGGGCATGGTTTCCTCCCTTTGTCGGTTTTCTGTTCAATGGGTATTGGCGGGGTGTTTGAAGAGCAGGCTTATATACCGCTTGAGATGGTCGACACTTTCCACCGCACGCAGCGGATCACCGCTTGCCTTGGCGATGATGAAAGCGCCTTGAATGACCGCCTGCGTATGCAGAGCCAGGCTTTCAGCGGTGAACTCACCTGCAACCGGATAGCGTTCCATCGCGGCTGCGATATCCGGAACAAGCGTGTCTGCATGGCTTGAAATGCTGTCCCAGCAGGCATCGCGGATCACGGAATTGGTCTCGTAGACCTCCTGTGTCATGGTGCCGACGAGACAGGTGAAATCAGGCAACTCGCCTTGAATCAGCTGCTTACGCAACTCGACATAGGCCAGCACGCGCTCAAGCGGGTCTTCGGGAGCATGATAGGTGGCCTCCGCAAAGAACGCGCCGGTCATTTCCGACCAGTAATTCGCGGCAGCAACGGCCAGATATTCCTTGCTGGAAAAATGATGAAAGAAAGCACCTTTGGATAAGGACGCTTTGTTGCAGATGTCATCGACCGTCGTTGCGGCATAACCCTTGGTGCGAATAACGCTTAATGCTGCATCAAGCAGGTTGGACCGGGTCATTGGATTTTGTTTGCGTGCCATAATCGTACTCCTTGATATACAATACCAACTGGTTGGTATGAAATCAAGCGACCAATTGACGTATCACTATTTGCTGCGGGGAGGGCTGTCGGTGATCGCGATGCGGATGATTCTGAAAGCTGGTTTGGATTCGAGTACAGGGCCGGGTTTGTGGATAAGTTTGATGTCATTGAAAAAGCCCGGAAATCGGGTGTTCTGCAGCAAAATCGAAAATTCTTATTCTTTCTTCGTGACCCTTGCTTGACACTTGTTCGAGAACCCCTTAAACGACCGCTCACACCGGACGGAAACGCCGGTGCGACGCAACCGAAAGGTTGCCGAGAAATGCGCGGGTGTAGCTCAGTTGGTTAGAGTGCCGGCCTGTCACGCCGGAGGTCGCGGGTTCGAGCCCCGTCACTCGCGCCACTTTCCTCTCAACAAATCGATAGATTGAACGTTGACACGAAAGTGGCGCCCACCGCCTTGTCTCTCGGGTCGCCGCATCTTCAAAGAATCTTGATGGAATTGCCGGAGCGTAGCTGTTTCGCCGAACCGTACGCCTGCTATTTGGAAAACTGCTTCCAGGATAGATAGGCGACTGACAGGATGATCGCGGCAATGGCGAGAAGATCGCCGCTGGCGAGCAGATAATGGCTCATGCGTGACCTCCTTGCGATACTTTGGCCGACAATGTGCTTCATGATAGCCGGGGCGAACGCGATCTGAAGGCATGGCTTCGCAAAGCTTGCAGCATTTGGAACGCTTCCATTCCAACTTTCTCGATAAACGCGAACGGAATTTCTCAATGTCCGCGCCGCAGGCACTTCGCGATAATTTGAGTTGGCGAGAAGCGGCCCATTTGGTCCATGCATTGCCATGGAACGAATTTCCTGTTTTCAATCGCGTGAAATCGGATGACAGGAACGGATCGCTGCGACGATGACCCGACGCGCTTATCTTGGTGTGCTTGCAACGTTTTTGATTCTTGCCGGGTGTGGCACACCCCGCGCTGTGCTGTGGCATGGACCGAATTCAAGCCCGCAATCGGTGGCCGCAGCCGAAGCCGCTATCGTCAAGCCTGCAAAACCGGCGGCGGTAGTTCCTATTTATGTTGCGACGAGCCGCCAGCGCTCGGATAATTTCTCGCAGCCTTACAATTCAAAGCGCTCGGAAACGCTGAATTTTGCGCAGGTTGATGTCGGGATTCCGGCAGCTCACGTCAAAGGACAGGTTGAGTCTACCGGCTACAAGCCTGATCCCGCCAAAAATTTCGCTGCCACGGCATTCCAGCCTTACGACAATGCCGAGCAGTTTCTCGCGCAATTGAATGCCGCCCTGGCGAAGCAGGGACCGAAGGACAAGGAAATCCTGATCTTCGTGCATGGCTACAACAATAATTTTGCCGACAGCACATTCCGCACTGCGCAATTTGTCCATGATTACAAAATGAAGTCGGTGGCGGTCGAATATGCCTGGCCGTCGGGCGGCGATCTTGGGCTTTATGTCTATGATCGTGATAGCGCGGACTTCGCACGTGACGGTCTGGCGCGATTGCTGGAACTCGTCGCCCGCAGCAAGGCGGAGCGTATTGTTCTCGTCGGGCACTCCATGGGCAGCTTCGTGACTATGGAGGCTCTGAGAACCTTGTCGCTCCGTGGCGAAAAGAATGTGCTGCGTCGCATCAATGCGCTGTTGCTCGCCGCACCGGACATCGATCTCGACGTGTTCGAAAAGCAGATCAAGGATATCGATCCCATGCCGCGCCCAACGGCGGTGATGACATCGCGCAGCGATCGCGCGCTCGGGGTCTCATCCTTTATTACGGGCGGCCATGCGCGAGTAGGGGACGGCACCAGTATTCCGACGCTCCAGAAATATGGAATCGCGGTGATCGACGCTACCGATTTGGATGGAGGCGAACATAATGTCTTTGCATCGTCGCCATCGCTCATGGCTCTGGTCAGTGATGGCAGCCTTTCGCTGGATGCTCTGAACGGGCGGGAGAAGCAGACAACGGGGCAGGCGGTGCTGGCAGACGGTGCCTCTGCAATCAAGGGAGCTGCATCGCTTGTGCTTTATCTGCCCGGTAGGCTGGTCGGGGCAACGGCTTCTGCTGCTCCATGAGTTCATTTTAAAGCGAGAGCTGAAACCCCCAACTTTCATTCCCAAGTTGCAGGCAATTGATTCTCCTGGCGATTGCTAAGCCGACCAGTCCGTGCGACTTTTCCTCACGAAATTATGATCTTTTCATGTTATACGGGTTTTCAGTGGGATATGCGGGCTTGATGCCATGGCTTGTTAAGCATCTTGGCTCGTCTTTGCCCAATAGATCATGCCGGAGGGGTTGCGCTTGCGAACGCGCTGCGATAACCGTCCCGGCGAAAAGCGCTTAGTTCGCACGGCATGCCTTTTGAAGCTGCTTGGGCGACGAGGTTGCAACAGATGCAATGTGTCGCATGGTCGTCAGCTCCAAAAAGCTTATGACAGGCGGCGCAGCCTCGTATTCAAGCCGGATAAAGGACCATGAACGAGCTTTTAAGTTCCTACCTGCCGATCGTCATCTTTCTCGGCATTGCGATGGTAATTGGTGTAGCCCTCCTGGTTGCGCCGTTTCTTGTCGCCTATAGACAGCCCGACCCCGAAAAGCTTTCTGCTTACGAGTGCGGCTTCAATGCCTTCGATGACGCCCGTATGAAGTTCGACATCCGTTTCTATCTGGTGTCGATTCTTTTCATCATCTTCGATCTGGAAGTCGCCTTCCTTTTCCCATGGGCTGTGTCCTTTGGCGAAATTGGCTGGTTCGGCTTTGCATCGATGATGGTGTTCCTTGGCGTTCTGACCATCGGTTTCATTTATGAATGGAAGAAGGGAGCGCTGGAATGGGATTGACCACAGCCAACACAACGCTCGTGGCTCCGCAGCCGAAGGGCATTCTTGACCCGCGCACCGGCAAACCTGTCGGTTCCGACGATGCATTCTTCAACGATCTGAACAGCGAACTGTCCGACAAGGGGTTCATTGTCACATCCGCTGACGCTCTGATTACCTGGGCGCGTACCGGTTCGCTGATGTGGATGACCTTCGGTCTCGCCTGCTGCGCCGTGGAAATGATGCACATTTCCATGCCGCGCTACGACGCCGAGCGTTTCGGTATCGCTCCGCGCGCATCACCGCGTCAGTCCGACGTGATGATCGTTGCCGGCACGCTGACCAACAAGATGGCACCCGCTCTCCGCAAGGTCTACGACCAGATGCCGGAGCCGCGTTACGTTATCTCGATGGGTTCCTGCGCCAATGGCGGCGGCTACTACCACTATTCCTATTCGGTGGTGCGTGGCTGCGATCGCGTGGTTCCGGTCGATATTTATGTTCCGGGTTGCCCTCCGACCGCTGAAGCACTGCTCTACGGCATTCTGATGCTTCAGAAAAAGATCCGTCGCACGGGTACGATTGAGCGCTGAGCCGGTTATCGACCGGTTTGCGCAAGACAAGTTTTGTTAGGGTTCGACTGCCTGCCATCCCCTGAAAAGGGCCTCCCAAAAGGCAAGTGCGGTGTGAGTTCTAAAGAAGGAAGTTAGGAAAATGAGCGAAGAAGCTCTCGGTGAACTTTCCGGCTATATCAAGGAACGCCTCGGCGACGCGATCGAAGAGGCGAAACTTGCCTATGGCGAGTTGACGCTTTCGGTTCCGGCCGCGAGCATCATCAGCGTTCTGACCTTCCTGCGTGACGACGTGCAGTGCCAGTTCGTCAACCTGACGGATATTTCAGGCGTCGACTATCCGCAGCGCGCCAAGCGCTTCGATGTCGTTTATCAGCTGATGTCTCCGCGCCAGAACCAGCGCATCCGCGTCAAGGTTCAGGCTGACGAAGATACGCTGGTGCCTTCCGCAGTGCCGGTCTTCGTTGGTGCCGAATGGTTCGAGCGCGAAACCTACGACATGTACGGCGTTCTCTTCTCCGGCCATCCGGATTTGCGCCGCATCCTGACCGACTATGGTTTTGAAGGCCATCCGCTGCGCAAGGACTTCCCGCTCACCGGCTTCGTTGAAGTTCGTTATAACGACGAGCTGAAGCGTGTCGTGTACGAGCCTGTCCAGCTGCGTCAGGAATTCCGCAACTTCGACTTCCTCTCGCCTTGGGAAGGAACGGATTACGTTCTGCCGGGCGACGAGAAAGCCAAGGCGAACTGAGGGCATACTCATGGGCGCAGGCGAAAGATTGAACGGTCAATGTCTTTGCGGAGAGGTGAAGTTCACTGCTTCTCCGGTGAAGATGGAAATGGATGTCTGCCATTGCAGCATGTGCCGGCGTTGGTCGGGGGGTGCTTTCATGGCCGTCAATTGCGGCACTTCGGTTGAAATCGAAAACGAAGCTGCCCTGGCGACTTACTCTTCTTCGGAATGGGGCGAACGCCGCTTCTGCTCGAAGTGCGGTTCGTCGCTGTTCTGGCGCGGTGTCCATGATGGAATGACGGTTGTTTCGATGCAGGCCTTTGCCGAGCCGGAACGTTTTCATTTCGCCGAAGAAATCTTCATCGATAACAAGCCTGCGAATTACGATTTTGCCAATGACACCCACCGGATGACCGGCGAGGAGTTCTTGGCGGCTCTTGCAGCCAAACAGGAAGCTGAACATGGCTGAGACTCAGGTCCGCAATTTCAATATCAACTTCGGTCCGCAGCACCCTGCCGCGCACGGCGTGCTGCGTCTGGTGCTTGAACTCGACGGTGAAGTCGTCGAGCGCGTCGATCCGCATATCGGTCTGCTGCATCGCGGCACCGAAAAGCTGATGGAAGCCAAGACCTATCTTCAGGCTCTGCCTTATCTCGACCGCCTCGATTACGTGGCGCCGATGAACCAGGAGCACGCCTATGCACTCGCCGTCGAACGCCTTCTGGGCATCGATGTGCCGAAGCGTGGCCAGCTGATCCGCGTTCTCTATTCGGAAATCGGCCGTATTCTGAACCATCTTCTGAACGTGACCACGCAGGCCATGGACGTCGGTGCGTTGACGCCGCCGCTCTGGGGCTTCGAAGAGCGCGAAAAGCTGATGGTGTTCTACGAACGCGCTTGTGGCGCACGTATGCACGCAGCCTATTTCCGTCCGGGTGGCGTCCATCAGGACCTGCCGGATCAGCTCGTTGAAGACATCGGCAAATGGATCGATCCGTTCTTCAATACGCTCAACAATCTTGATGATCTCATCACGCCGAACCGTATTTTCAAGCAGCGTAACGTCGATATCGGCGTCGTGAAGCTGGAAGATGCATGGGCATGGGGCTTCTCGGGCGTCATGGTGCGTGGTTCAGGCGCGGCATGGGATCTGCGCAAGTCGCAGCCTTACGAGTGCTACAACGAGATGGAATTCGACATTCCGATCGGCAAGAATGGCGACTGCTATGATCGCTACCTGATCCGTATGGAAGAAATGCGCCAGTCGGCACGCATCATGCGCCAGTGCGTTGATCTTCTGCTCGGCAAGGAGCGCGTCGGTCCGGTTTCCAATGCCGACAACAAGATCGTGCCGCCTAAGCGCGGCGAGATGAAGCGCTCGATGGAAGCGCTTATCCATCACTTCAAGCTTTACACGGAAGGCTATCACGTGCCTGCCGGTGAAGTTTACGCAGCAGTTGAAGCACCGAAGGGTGAATTTGGCGTCTTCCTCGTGTCGGACGGCTCCAACAAGCCTTATCGCTGCAAGCTGCGCGCTCCGGGCTTTGCCCATCTTCAAGCCATGGATTTCCTGTGCCGCGGCCATATGCTGGCTGACGTGTCGGCAATTCTTGGCTCGCTCGATATCGTGTTTGGTGAGGTTGACCGCTGATGTCCGTTCGCCGTCTCGCAGATGATGCCGTCCAGCCAGCCGCTTTCGCGTTCAACGCGGAAAATCAGGCATGGGCGCACAAGACGATCGCAAAATTCCCCGAAGGCCGTCAGCAGTCGGCTGTTATTCCGTTGCTCATGCGTGCGCAGGAGCAGGACGGCTGGGTCACGAAAGCCGCTATCGAACATGTTGCAGGCATGCTCGAAATGCCGCTGATCCGCGTTCTGGAAGTCGCGACTTTCTATACGCAGTTCCAGCTGAAGCCGGTTGGCACACGCGCTCACATTCAGGTTTGCGGCACCACGCCATGCATGCTGCGTGGTTCGGAAGCGCTGATGGATGTCTGCCGTCACAAGATCAACCACGACCCGTTCGAGCTCAATGCCGACGGAACGCTGTCGTGGGAAGAAGTGGAATGCCAGGGCGCCTGCGCCAACGCACCGATGGTCATGATCTTCAAGGACGCCTATGAAGATCTGACGCCGGAACGCCTTGCCGAAATCATCGATGCTTTCGAAGCTGGCAAGGGCGACACCGTCAAGCCGGGTCCACAGGATGGACGTGTGACGTCCGAGCCGATCAACGGCCTGACCGCTCTGACCGAAGATCTCGACTACAAGAAGGTCGGTCTTGAGACCCGCAAGGCATCCGATGCCGCCGCAGCCAAGGCGAAGGCCGAAGCTGAAGAGAAGGCCAAGGCGGAAGCCGCTGCAAAAGCTGCCGACGAAGCGAAGAACGTCGCTCCGTCGAATGCTGCAAAGCCGGTAACCAATGCACCTGAAACCGATCCGGCGCTCAAGACGCCTTCGGATGTCAAGGTGTCGAAGGCTGCCGAAAAGGCCGCGTCGGTCGACAGCAAGCAGGCATTCAAGCTTGATGACAAGAACCGTCCGGTTGCCATGGAGCGTCCGGAAGCTGTTGACGATCTGAAGCTGATTTCCGGCGTTGGCCCGAAGATTGAGGAAACCCTGCATGAGCTGGGCATCTTCACCTTCAAGCAGGTCGCTTCCTGGAAGAAGGCCGAGCGCGAGTGGGTCGACGGCTATCTCAGCTTCCACGGTCGCATCGAGCGTGAAGACTGGGTAAAGCAGGCCAAGGCTTTGGCCAAGGGCGGCGTCGAGGAATACATCAAGGTATTCGGAAAGAAGCCGGTATGATGACTTCGATATTGGCAAACACGAACGGAAACAGGTGAGACATGCTGGCTGATAAAGATCGCATCTTCACCAATATTTACGGCTTCAAGGATCAGTCCCTGAAGGGTGCCATGGCGCGCGGCCATTGGGACAACACCAAGGGCCTGATCGAAAAGGGCCGTGACTGGATCATCGACGAGATGAAAGCGTCGGGCCTGCGTGGCCGTGGCGGCGCTGGCTTCCCGACAGGTCTCAAGTGGTCGTTCATGCCGAAGCAGAGCGACGGTCGCCCGCATTATCTGGTCGTCAATGCCGACGAATCCGAACCGGGCACCTGCAAGGACCGCGAAATTCTGCGCCACGATCCGCATACGCTGATCGAAGGCTGCGTAATCGCCGGTTGCGCCATGGGCGCACACACCGCCTATATTTATATTCGCGGCGAGTTCATGCGTGAGCGTGAAGCGCTGCAGGCCGCTATCGACGAGTGCTACGAAGCCGGTCTGCTCGGCAAGGGCAACAAGTGCGGCTGGGATATGGATGTTCTCGTATCCCACGGCGCCGGTGCTTACATCTGTGGCGAAGAAACGGCTCTGCTCGAAAGCCTTGAAGGCAAGAAGGGCCAGCCGCGTCTGAAGCCTCCATTCCCGGCAAATATGGGCCTTTATGGCTGCCCGACGACCGTGAACAACGTGGAATCGATTGCCGTTGCGCCGACGATCCTGCGTCGTGGCGCGGCCTGGTTCTCGTCCATCGGACGCCCGAACAACGTCGGCACCAAGCTGTTCCAGATTTCGGGTCATGTGAACACGCCTTGCGTCATCGAAGAAGGCCTCGGCATTCCGTTTCGTGATCTGATTGAAAAGCACGGCGGCGGCATTCGTGGCGGCTGGGACAATCTGCTGGCGGTTATTCCTGGCGGTGCATCGTGCCCGGTCATCAAGGGCGAAGACATGATGGATGCCATCATGGACTTTGACGGCATGCGCGACAAGAAATCGTCGTTCGGCACCGGCGGCCTGATCGTCATGGACAAGTCCACCGACATCATCAAGGCGATTGCCCGTCTGGCAGCGTTCTTCAAGCACGAGAGCTGTGGCCAGTGCACGCCTTGCCGCGAAGGCACCGGCTGGATGTGGCGCGTGATGGAACGCATGGTCAAGGGTAACGCGCAGAAGCGTGAAATCGACATGTTGTTCGATGTGACCAAGCAGATTGAAGGTCACACGATCTGCGCTCTCGGTGATGCTGCTGCATGGCCTATTCAGGGCCTGATCCGCAATTTCCGTCCGGAAATTGAAAAGCGCATTGACGATTATACCCGCAACGCCGTTCAGAGCCGCAATATCCGTCTGGAAGCAGCGGAATAAGGCTTAACGAGTTGCATGCGGTTTGAAGAAGACCGCTCGAAAGTTTGAGATCTGGAAGATGCGGCATAAGCCGCAGGTTTGGATAAGCGATGGCAAATATTAAGGTTGACGGCACAGAGATCGAAGTACCCGATCACTATACGCTCCTTCAGGCTGCCGAAGCCGCGGGGGCTGAAGTCCCGCGTTTTTGTTTCCACGAACGGCTTTCCATCGCCGGAAACTGCCGCATGTGCCTTGTTGAAGTAAAGGGCGGACCGCCGAAGCCGGCGGCATCCTGCGCCATGGGCGTGCGCGATCTGCGTCCCGGCCCGAATGGCGAAGCGCCTGAAATCTTCACCAACACGCCGATGGTCAAGAAGGCCCGCGAAGGCGTGATGGAATTCTTGCTCATCAACCACCCGCTGGATTGCCCGATCTGCGATCAGGGCGGTGAGTGCGATCTGCAGGATCAGGCAATGGCTTTCGGCACCGACGGTTCGCGCTATCGCGAGAACAAACGTGCCGTTGAAAACAAATATATCGGTCCGCTCGTCAAGACGGTGATGACGCGCTGCATTCACTGCACGCGCTGCGTCCGCTTCACGACGGAAGTGGCTGGCATTTCTGAACTGGGCCTCATCGGTCGTGGCGAAGATGCCGAGATCACCACCTATCTCGAACGCGCCATGACGTCGGAACTGCAGGGCAACGTCATCGATCTTTGCCCGGTTGGCGCTCTGACCTCGCGTCCTTACGCGTTCCAGGCCCGTCCGTGGGAACTGAACAAGACAGAAACCATCGACGTGATGGATGCGGTCGGTTCGAACATCCGCGTCGACACTCGTGGCCGCGAAGTGATGCGCGTCATGCCGCGTGTCAATGAAGCGGTGAACGAAGAGTGGATTTCCGACAAGACCCGCTTCATCTGGGATGGCCTGCGCACCCAGCGCCTCGACCGCCCTTATGTTCGCAAGGATGGCCGTCTGGTCGCCGCAAGCTGGCTGGAAGCCTTCTCCGCTATTGCTGCCAAGGTTTCCGCAACCTCCGCCGACAAGATTGGCGCAGTCGCTGGCGATCTGGCTTCGGTTGAAGAAATCTATGCGCTGAAGGGCCTGATGGCTTCGCTCGGCTCCGCCAATATCGATAGCCGTCAGGATGGCGCTGCTCTCGATCCGGCACTGGGTCGTGCAAGCTATCTCTTTAACGCAACAATCGAAGGCATTGAAAACGCTGATGCTTTGCTCATTATCGGTTCCAATCCCCGCATTGAGGCTGCTGTTCTGAACGCCCGCATCCGCAAGCGTCAGCGCATGGGTCATTTCCCGGTCGCTCTGATCGGCGAACAGGCTGAACTGCGTTACGATTACGAATATCTGGGTGCTGGTGCTGAAACGCTCGCAGCAGTCGCTTCCGGCAAGAACGCATTCCGCGACGTGCTGGCCAAGGCCGAGCGTCCGCTGATCATCATCGGTCAGGGCGCGCTCACCGGCGAAAACGGTCAGGCCGTTTTGTCTTCCGCCGCCAAGCTTGCTCAGGATGTTGGCGCGATCAAGGACGAGTGGAACGGCTTCTCCGTTCTGCACACTGCCGCTTCGCGCGTTGGTGCTCTGGATCTCGGCTTCGTGCCGGGTGAGGGCGGCAAGGTGGCTGGCGACATGCTGGGTAATCTTGATGTCGTGTTCCTGCTCGGTGCAGACGAACTCGACATGACCAAAAAGGGTTCGAGCTTCGTCGTTTACATCGGTACGCACGGCGATGCCGGCGCACACGCTGCCGACGTTATTCTGCCGGGCGCAGCCTACACGGAAAAGTCGGGCACCTGGCTCAACACCGAAGGTCGCGTGCAGCTCGGCAGCCGCGCCGGTTTCGCACCGGGCGAGGCAAAGGAAGACTGGGCAATCCTGCGCGCTCTTTCCGACAGCCTTGGCAAGCGCCTGCCGTTCGATTCGATGCAGCAGCTTCGCGCCAAGCTCTATGCGGATTATCCGCATATGCTGGCCATCGACACCATCACGCCTGCTTCCGCCGACGATCTCGTGGCGCTGGCAGCGAAAGCATCCAATCCGGGCGGCGGCGCTGCGTTCGTTTCCCCGGTCAAGGACTTCTACCTGACGAACCCAATTGCGCGCGCTTCCGCCGTCATGGCCGAATGCTCGGCGCTCGCGGCTGGCGGCTTCCAGCAGGCTGCCGAGTAAGCGAGAGAGAGACGGAACAATGGAAGGTATTTTTGCAGCTTACGTCTTGCCCGCGCTTATCATAGCGCTGAAGTCGGTCGTTCTGCTCGTCGTATTGCTGATCGTCGTCGCTTACCTGCTTTACGCAGATCGCAAGATCTGGGCAGCGGTACAGCTTCGCCGCGGTCCGAACGTTGTCGGTCCCTGGGGTCTGTTCCAGGCTTTCGCCGACTTGTTGAAGTTCGTCTTCAAGGAACCAATCATTCCGTCTGGCGCAAACAAGGGTGTCTTCCTCCTTGCGCCTTTCGTTTCTGCCGTGCTTGCAATGGCAACCTGGGCGGTCATTCCGGTCAATGAAGGCTGGGCCATCGCCAATATCAATGTCGGCATTCTCTATATCTTCGCCATTTCTTCGCTCGAAGTTTACGGCGTGATCATGGGTGGCTGGGCATCGAACTCGAAGTATCCGTTCCTCGGTGCGCTTCGTTCGGCTGCACAGATGGTTTCCTACGAAGTTTCCATCGGCTTCGTGATTGTCACGGTTCTGCTGACGGTTGGCTCGCTCAACCTCACCGACATCGTGCTTTCGCAGAATACGGGCCTTGGAACCATGCTTGGCCTTCCGGCTTCGTTCCTCGACTGGAACTGGCTGGCTCTGTTCCCGATGTTCGTGATCTTCTTCATTTCGGCACTTGCCGAAACGAACCGTCCGCCATTCGACCTCGTCGAAGCTGAATCCGAACTCGTGGCCGGTCACATGATCGAATATTCGTCCACGCCGTTCCTTCTGTTCTTCCTTGGCGAGTATGTGGCGATCACGCTGATGTGCGCCCTGATGACGACGCTCTTCCTCGGCGGCTGGCTGCCTCCGGTGGACGTGTGGTTCCTCAACTGGGTTCCGGGCATCATCTGGTTCATGCTGAAGCTCTGCTTCTGCTTCTTCCTCTTCGCAATGGTGAAGGCTTTCGTTCCGCGTTACCGCTACGACCAGCTGATGCGCCTTGGCTGGAAAGTGTTCCTGCCGATCTCGCTCTTCATGGTTGTCGCAACCGCGACCTTCCTCAAAGTCTTCGGTCTGGCGTAAGGAGTAATAACTATGGCTTCATTCGCTCAAGCAGCCAAATCGCTCCTTCTCAAGGAATTCGTCGGCGCGTTCTTTCTTTCCATGCGCCAGTTCTTTGCGCCCAAAGCGACGTTGAACTACCCGCATGAAAAGGGTCCGGTCTCTCCGCGTTTCCGTGGAGAGCACGCGCTGCGCCGTTACCCGAACGGTGAAGAACGCTGCATCGCCTGCAAGCTTTGCGAAGCGATCTGCCCGGCGCAGGCCATCACCATCGAGGCCGGTCCGCGCCGCAACGACGGGACCCGCCGCACGGTGCGTTACGACATCGATATGGTGAAGTGCATCTATTGCGGTTTCTGCCAGGAAGCATGCCCGGTGGATGCCATCGTGGAAGGTCCGAATTTCGAATTCGCGACCGAAACCCGCGAAGAACTCTACTATGACAAGGACAAGCTCCTTGCCAATGGCGACCGTTGGGAACGCGAAATCGCGCGGAATATCGCGATGGATGCGCCATATCGCTGATTGGTTTTGCTGAAACCTCGTTTCGGCATCCGGTTTGAAAAGCGGCAACAGGAAGGGGCGGCCCATCTTGTTGCTGGAATTTAAGTTTCGCGAATATTCGCGGCAAACAAAGACTAAAGCGAGCGAGGCAATAAGGCTTTGCTCACGGAAAGGTGTTGGGGGATCCCCATGCTGACAGGTATTGCGGCAGCGTTTTTCTATCTGTTCGCTTTCATCATGATCGCAAGCGCGTTCATGGTGATTGCGGCACGCAACCCCGTGCATTCGGTGCTGTTTCTGATCCTCACGTTCTTCAATGCGGCAGCTCTGTTTCTGCTGACCGGGGCCGAGTTCCTCGCCATGATCCTGCTCGTCGTTTACGTCGGTGCAGTGGCGGTTCTCTTCCTCTTCGTCGTCATGATGCTGGATGTGGACTTCGCCGAACTGAAGCGCGGCGCATTGCAATATGCACCGGTCGGCGCTCTGGTCGGTCTAATCTTGCTCGGCGAACTGATCTTCGTGTTCGCAAGCAACATGTTTGCGCCGAAGCTGGGGCAGGGTTCCGTGCCGATCCCGAATATCGCCGAGCGGAGCAATACCGCTGCTCTGGGCGACATTCTCTACACCGACTTCGTCTTCTACTTCCAGGTTGCTGGTCTCGTCCTTCTGGTCGCGATGATCGGCGCCATTGTTCTGACGCTGCGGCACAAGCCGAATGTCAAGCGCCAGTCCATCCCGACCCAGGTAGCTCGCACGCCCGAAACGGCGATCGAGATCAAGAAGGTCGAAACGGGCAAAGGCATCTGAGGATAAGCATATGGAAATCGGTATCGCCCACTATCTCACCGTTTCGGCCATCCTGTTTACGCTTGGCGTCTTCGGCATTTTTCTGAACCGCAAGAACGTCATCGTCATCCTGATGTCGATCGAATTGATCCTTTTGTCGGTCAATCTCAATTTCGTGGCGTTCTCCAGCCAGCTCGGCGACATGGTCGGGCAGGTCTTCGCCCTTTTCGTTCTGACTGTTGCTGCTGCCGAAGCAGCCATCGGTCTGGCAATTCTCGTTGTTTTCTTCCGTAATCGCGGCTCCATCGCGGTGGAAGACGTCAATGTTATGAAAGGTTGACGGGCAAATGCTCTATTACGCGATCGTCTTCCTTCCGCTTCTCGGCTTCCTGATTGCCGGTCTTTTCGGCAATCAGATCGGAGCCAAGGCGAGCGAATACATCACTTCCGGTTTCATGGTCATCGTCGCGATCCTGTCCTGGGTCGTCTTCTTCCAGATTCCGCTTGGCCACGATGCAGAAACCGTCCGCATCCCGGTTCTTCACTGGGTGACATCGGGCGCGCTTTCCTTTGACTGGTCACTGCGCGTCGATACGCTCACCGGCGTCATGCTGGTCGTGGTGAACTCGGTGTCGGCTCTCGTGCATATCTATTCCATTGGATATATGCACCACGATCCGCATCGTCCGCGCTTCTTCGCCTATCTGTCGCTCTTCACTTTCGCCATGCTCATGCTGGTCACGTCGGACAATCTGGTCCAGATGTTCTTCGGCTGGGAAGGCGTGGGGCTGGCTTCTTACCTCCTGATCGGTTTCTGGTTCCAGAAGCCTTCGGCCAATGCCGCCGCCATGAAGGCGTTCGTCGTCAACCGCGTCGGCGACTTCGGCTTCCTGCTCGGCATCTTCGGCGTGTTCGCGCTGTTCCAGTCGGTCGACTACAACACGATCTTCGCTGCCGCAGCCAATTATCTGCCGGCTGAAGGCGCTGCCGATGCCAATCAGGTCGTTCTGAACTTCCTCGGCTATCAGCTCGACAAGCAGGGCGCGATCACGATCACCTGTCTGCTGCTCTTCATGGGCGCGATGGGCAAGTCGGCGCAGTTCCTGCTGCACACCTGGCTTCCGGACGCCATGGAAGGCCCGACCCCGGTTTCGGCTCTCATTCACGCCGCTACCATGGTTACCGCGGGCGTGTTCATGGTCGCCCGCATGTCGCCGATCTTTGAACTGTCGCAGACCGCACTTCTGGTCGTGACCATCATCGGCGCCACCACTGCCTTCTTTGCGGCAACGGTCGCTCTCGTGCAGAACGACATCAAGCGCGTGATCGCCTATTCGACCTGTTCGCAGCTCGGCTATATGTTCGCAGCGCTCGGTGTAGGTGCCTATGGCGCCGCCGTGTTCCACCTGTTCACGCACGCTTTCTTCAAGGCGCTTTTGTTCCTTTGCGCCGGTTCGGTTATCCATGCCGTTTCGGAAGAGCAGGACATGCGTCGCATGGGCGGCCTGCGCAAGCTGATCCCCATCACCTACTGGATGATGGTCATCGGTACGGTTGCCATTACGGGCCTCGGTATTCCGGGCACGATCATCGGCACCGCCGGTTTCTTCTCCAAGGATGCGATCATCGAATCCGTCTTCGCTTCGCACAGTGCTGCCAGCGGCTACGCTTCGACGCTTCTCATCGTTGCAGCGCTCTTCACGAGCTTCTATTCATGGCGTCTGATTTTCATGACCTTCCACGGCAAGCCGCGCGCTTCGGCGGAAGTCATGCATCATGTCCATGAATCGCCAGCCGTCATGTTCGTTCCGCTGCTGATCCTCGGCGTCGGTGCACTCTTTGCCGGTGTCGTGTTCAAGGAACTCTTCTTCGGTCACGAATATGCCGAATTCTGGAAGGGCGCGCTGTTCACTTCGGCTGCCAACCAGATCCTTGAGGAATACCACCATGTTCCTCTGTGGGTTAAGCTGTCGCCGTTCATCTCGATGGTTCTCGGCTTCATCGTCGCCTGGATCTTCTACATCCGCTCGCCGGAAACGCCGAAGGCGCTGGCTGCCCGTCATCGTGGCCTCTACCAGTTCCTTCTCAACAAGTGGTACTTCGACGAACTGTACGATTTCCTCTTCGTACGTCCGGCTCGCTGGCTTGGCCGCTTGTTCTGGAAGGGTGGCGACGGCTGGCTTATTGACGGCTTCGGCCCGGATGGCATCTCGGCTCGCGTGCTCGATGTCACCAACCGCGTCGTCAAGATGCAGTCCGGATACCTTTATCACTACGCATTCGCGATGCTGATCGGCGTCGCCGCGCTCGTCACTTGGATGATGCTCGGGAGCTCTTTCTGATGACCGACTGGCCAATTCTCTCAACGGTCACGTTTCTGCCGCTTGTCGGCGCGTTACTGATCCTTCTGATCAAGGACGACAGCGAGGCTTCGCGTCGAAATATCCGCAATGTCGCGCTGCTGACGACGATATTCGTCTTCATCCTGTCGCTCGTCATCTGGGCAGGGTTCGATAATTCGAACCCCGGCTTCCAGATGGTCGAACAGATCGACTGGATGGGTGGCGGCATCAGCTACCACATGGGCGTGGACGGTATCTCCGTCCTGTTCGTGGTGCTGTCGGCTTTCCTCATGCCCTTCTGCATTCTCGCAAGCTGGATATCGGTGGAAAAGCGCGTCAAGGAATACATGATCGCGTTCCTCATTCTGGAAACGCTGATGATCGGCGTGTTCTGCGCGCTCGACCTGTTCCTGTTCTACGTGTTCTTCGAAGCAAGCCTTATCCCGATGTTCATCATCATCGGCGTGTGGGGCGGCAAGCGTCGCGTCTATGCGAGCTTGAAGTTCTTCCTCTACACGCTTCTGGGCTCGGTTCTGATGCTCATCGCCATCATGGCCATGTACTGGCAGGCTGGCACGATGAACATCGTGGAACTGCAGAAGTACAGCTTCTCTGCTGGGATGCAGACATGGTTATGGCTCGCCTTCTTCGCGTCCTTTGCCGTGAAGATGCCGATGTGGCCGGTCCATACCTGGTTGCCGGATGCGCACGTTGAAGCGCCGACGGCAGGCTCGGTCATTCTGGCGGGTATCCTGCTGAAGCTCGGCGGTTACGGCTTCCTGCGCTTCTCGCTGCCGATGTTCCCGCTGGCGTCCGCCGATTTCGCTCCGCTGATCTTCACGCTGTCGGTCATAGCCATCATCTACACGTCCCTGGTCGCTCTGGTTCAGGAAGACATCAAGAAGCTGATCGCCTATTCGTCGGTTGCCCACATGGCCTATGTGACCATGGGTATCTTTGCCGCGAACGAGCAGGGCATTCAGGGCGCCATCTTCCAGATGCTGTCGCACGGTATCGTGTCGGGCGCGCTCTTCCTCTGCGTCGGCGTGATCTATGATCGCATGCATACCCGTGAAATTGCGGCGTTCGGCGGTCTGGTGAACAACATGCCGAAATATGCGGTGGCCTTCCTCATCTTCACGATGGCGAATGTGGGCCTGCCGGGTACTTCGGGCTTCATCGGTGAATTCCTGACGCTGTTCGGTGTGTTCCGGGTCAATACCTGGGTGGCACTGTTCGCAACCACGGGTGTCATCCTCTCGGCGGCTTATGCGCTCTGGCTCTACCGTCAGGTAGTCTTCGGCGCATTGACGAAGGAAAGCCTGAAGGCGCTCCTCGACTTGAGCCCGCGTGAGAAGATCATTCTCTACCCGCTTGTGGCGCTCACCATCTTCTTCGGTGTGTATCCGACCCCGGTCTTCGACGTGACCGCCGGTGCCGTGAACGCCCTGGTCCAACATTACGACGCAGCACTCGCGGGCACCGCGAGCGCCGTGCTGGCACAGTAAGAAATAAAGGCGTAGGTCATGCAGACTGATCTGATAGCTCATCTGACCCTTGCAGCACCGGAGGTTCTCCTTGCTGTAGGCGCCTTGGCACTGCTCATGATTGGCGTGTTTTCCGGCGAACGGGCGACCACGCTCGTCAACGGATTATCCGTCGCGGTGCTTATTGCAGCGCTGGCTCTGGTGGTCCTTTTCCCAACGAACGGCGCCGCATTCGGCGGTGCCATCGTCAATGACAGCTTCAGCCGCTTCATGAAGGTGCTGACGCTGATCGGCTCCATCGTGACGCTGATCATGTCGGTCGGCTTCGCCAAGGCGGAGAAGTTCGACAAGTTCGAGTTCCCGGTCCTGATCGTGATTTCCACGCTCGGCATGTTGCTGATGGTTTCAGCATCCAACATGCTGTCGCTCTATCTCGGTCTCGAACTGCAATCGCTGGCGCTCTACGTTCTGGCAGCATTCAACCGCGATAGCGTCCGTTCGACGGAAGCTGGTCTGAAATACTTCGTTCTCGGTTCGCTTTCCTCGGGCATGCTGCTTTACGGCATTTCGCTCGTCTACGGTTACACCGGCCACATCGGCTTTACCGAAATCGCCCAGGCCGTCTCCGGCGGTCAGCGTGAACTCGGTCTGGTTTTCGGTCTCGTCTTCATTCTGGCCGGTCTGGCATTCAAGATTTCTGCCGTTCCGTTCCACATGTGGACGCCGGATGTCTATGAAGGCGCGCCGACCCCGGTAACGGCATTTTTTGCCGCCGCCCCGAAGATGGCTGCCATGGCGCTCATCATCCGCGTCGTCTCCGAAGCCTTTGCTCCGGTCACCCATGACTGGCAGCAGGTCGTGATTTTCATCGCGCTTGCCTCGATGGTCCTCGGTGCGTTTGCCGCCATCGGCCAGCGTAACATCAAGCGCCTGATGGCTTATTCTTCGATCAGCCATATGGGCTATGCGCTCGTTGGTCTGGCCGCCGGAACGGTGATCGGCGTGAAGGGCGTGATGATCTACATGGCAATCTACCTTGCTATGACGCTCGGCACCTTCGCGTTCATTCTCGCAATGCGCACCAAGGATGGCAATGTGGAGAGCATTGAGGATCTGGCCGGTCTGTCCCGCACCAATCCGGTGCTGGCAACGATCATGACCATCTTCCTGTTCTCGCTCGCCGGTATCCCGCCGCTCGCCGGTTTCTTCGGAAAGTGGTACACCTTCCTTGCCGCCGTTGAAGCAGGCCTCTATCCGCTTGCCATCATCGGTATCGTGGCTTCGGTCGTGGGCGCGTTCTATTACCTGCGCATGATCAAGATCATGTGGTTCGATGAGCCGACGGGTGGTTTCGTTCCGGTCGCAGGCGAGCTTCGTCTCGTTCTCGGCGTAACGGGTGCCTTCGTGCTCTTCTACGTCTTCCTTGCTGGTCCGATCGGCGGATTTGCCGAAGCCGCAGCCAAGACGTTTTTCTAAAGCATGTCTCCCAAAAGTGGGAACCGGTTTTGGGATGAAGACATGCGTAGGAATATAATGAGAGAGCAAAAGGCGGAAGCATAAATGAGTTTTGCGCTTTCGCCTGTTGCGGCAAATGAGGGCTACCGTCTCGAAACTTTCGAGACGGTAGGTTCCACCAATGCGGTTGCTCTGGAACGGGCAGCCAGCGGTGATCCGGGCAAGCTCTGGCTTGTTACGAAGAAACAGGAAAGCGGTCGCGGAAGACGGGGCCGTGCCTGGTCTACGCCGGAAGGCAATCTTGCCTCCACGCTGCTTCTTGTTGAATCCTATGAAATGAAGACGGCTGCGACGCTTGGTTTTGTTGCCGGCTTGTCGCTTGCCGATGCACTTGATGCGGTATTCGCTGCGACGGGGCCTGCCGTGCCGCCGACAATCGGCCTGAAATGGCCGAATGACGTGCTGGTCAATGGCGCGAAACTCACCGGCATCCTGCTTGAATCGTCCATTCTGGCGAAGAATTTGTTCGCCGTTGCCATCGGTATCGGGACCAATGTGGTCGCCTTTCCCGAGGATCTGCCTTATGCAGCAACGTCGTTGCAGGCTCTCGGCAGCAAATGCGATGCCGAGACTTTGTTTGCAGCCTTGTCGGATGCCTGGTCGGTCAACTATCGCGTCTGGAATGAAGGGCGCGGTCTCGACGATATTCGCAAGCGCTGGCTGCAGCGCGCGCATGGCCTTGGCCAGAATGTAACCATGCAGGTTGAAGGCCGTATCATCGAAGGTCGTTTTGAGACAATCGATGAGGCATGCCGTTTTGTTATTCGCGAGGACGAAGGTTCGCGAGTTGCGGTAACGGCTGGCGATGTCTATTTCGGAACTGCTGCTACAATACGCAAATAATTGTTTTGTTTTGTCTTGCTAGGGTTGCAACAGGACAACTTTAGGTCCAGTTGATGCCGCAAGGCGGGATTAATCACAGAGGAAATTTCATGGCCCGATCCAATACTACTGAACTCGTCTTTCTGCCGCTTGGCGGCGTAGGCGAAATCGGCATGAATTTGGCCATGTATGGCTTCGGTCCTGCGGATAACCGTGAATGGCTTGTCGTGGATATGGGGGTGAGCTTTGCGGGGCCTGAACAGCCGGGTGCGGATCTCATCCTGCCGGATATCCGATATCTCGAGGCTGAAAAGCACAATCTGCGCGGCATCGTTATCACCCATGCGCATGAAGACCATTTCGGTGCTTTGCTCGATCTGTGGCCGCGCCTGAAGGTTCCGGTTTATGCGACGCCATTCACCGCCGGTCTGCTTGAAGCCAAGCGACAGTCGGAACACGGCGCGCCCGAAATTCCAATCACGATCTACAAGGCAGGCGAGAAATTCGAAGTCGGGCCTTTCAAGCTTGAAGCTGTCGCAGTAACCCACTCCATTCCCGAGCCGGTTTCGCTGGCTATTACGACACCGCTCGGCACGGTCGTGCATACGGGTGACTGGAAGATGGACCCGGAACCATCGCTCGGACCGGTTATCGACGAGGCGCGTTTCCGCGCTATCGGTGATGCAGGCGTTCTGGCGCTGATCTGCGATTCCACCAATGCTTTGCGCGAGGGCGAGTCTCCTTCGGAACGTCAGGTGGGCGAGAGCCTGCGCGAGTTGATTGAAAATGCGCGCGGTCGTGTGGCCATCACCACTTTCTCTTCCAATGTCGGTCGTATCCGGTCGATTACCGAAGCAGCACGCGATGCGGGCCGTCAGGTGCTGGTGGTTGGGCGTTCGATGAAGCGCGCCATCTCCGTCGCCACAGAACTTGGCTATATGGAAGGCTTGCCGGAATATCTCAGCGAAGAGGATTACGGCTATATTCCACGCGAAAACGTGGTGATGATCCTTACCGGCAGTCAGGGCGAACCGCGTGCGGCACTCGCCAAACTGGCGCGTGACGAAATGCGCAGCCTCGCGCTGACGGCGGGCGATACGGTCATCTATTCATCGCGCGCCATTCCGGGCAATGAAAAGTCCATTCTCGATATCAAGAACCGCCTGATTGATCGCGGTATCAAGATCATCGGTGATGAGGATGCATTGGTCCATGTGTCGGGCCATCCACGGCGCAGCGAATTGCGTCGCATGTATTCCTGGGTTCGTCCGCAAATTCTGGTGCCGGTGCATGGCGAAGCCGCTCATCTGGTCGCGCAAGGTTCTCTTGGCGCGATGGAGGGCATCGAGCAGATCGCGCAGGTGCGTGACGGCGACATGCTGCGTCTGGCACCCGGCAAGGCCGAAATTATCGATGAAGCGCCGGTTGGCCGGATTTACAAGGACGGCAAGCTGATCGGTGACGAGGAAGAAATCGGCATGGTCGAGCGTCGCAAGCTCGCTTATGTCGGTCATGTCGCCGTTTCGGTGCTGCTGGACCGTGAACACAAGATCATCGATGAGCCCGACCTTGTGACTTTCGGGGTGCCGGAGGAAAACGCACAGGGCGATCTGTTGGAAGACATCCTGCTGGATGCAGCCATCGAGGCCATCGACAGCATTCCGCGCGTTCGCCGCAAGGATATCGAGCTTGTCCGGGAGTCCGTGCGCCGTGCCGTTCGCGCTGCGGCAAATGAAGCATGGGGCAAAAAGCCGGTAGTGACCGTATTCGTGAATAGGATACGGTAGTCATACGGATTGCAAAATGACCGGCATGGGAGGTGCTGATGCTCGAACGCTTGAACCACGTGGCGATTGCCGTTCCGGATATCGATGCCGCGGCAGCGCTTTATCGCGGCAAGCTCGGTGCGAAAGTCACCGAGCCGCAGGCACTGCCTGAACATGGCGTAACCGTGGTTTTCATCGACGTCGGCAACACCAAGATCGAATTGCTGGAACCGTTGGGTGAGGGGTCGCCCATTGCGGCATTTCTGGAAAAGAATCCTTCCGGCGGGATGCACCATCTGTGCTATGAGGTTGCGGACATAATTGCCGCTCGCGACCGCCTCAAGGCGGAAGGTGCGCGTATTCTTGGAGATGGCGAGCCGAAGACCGGCGCCCATGGCAAGCCGGTTCTGTTCCTGCATCCCAAGGATTTCAACGGCACACTGATCGAACTGGAAGAGGTGTAATCATGTCTCTGGTTTCAGGAATCGCGATTTACTTCATCATCTGGTGGACGACGCTGTTCGCGCTGCTGCCGGTTGGCTTGCGCACGCAGGCTGAAGAAAACGAAGTGACTTTGGGCACGGTGGCCAGCGCTCCGGCAAAACCACGCATCGGTCGTGCCTTTCTGCGGACGACCATCGTCGCAACACTCATCTTCCTGCTCTATTATTATGTGACGCAGATCAGCGGTTTCGGCCTCGACGATATCCCGCATTTCTTTCCGGATCTGACCTGAGCATTCGTTCACGTTCCGACATGAATTTTTGAGGCTGCCTAAATTATAGGCAGCCTTTCTTTTGTATAAAGAAAAGTGGACGCGCCTACCATGGGTTGCGTCAGATATCGAGCTTGTTGGCGTAACGTATTGAATTTACGACACAGCACAACCCGGCGTCATTTGTGACAGCGATAGCGCTCCCTGAGCAATGTTCTTCATATAAATCGATTTATACTTAAGTGAAATTTAATACTTGAATGCGCAGAGGACGCTGCGATAAATCCCACAAAATCAATGTGTTATTGCAAGCTATAAAATAGGGAAACTGCGGAAAGCATGGAGGTGCTGCAAGTTCAAAAAAAAAGCAAGGCTTTCGCCTTGCTAATCAAATACGCGTTCGATCCGTTTCCATTTGACTGGCGGCTGCGAAAGTCGCGCCTGGATCCATCCTCCCAAGACTTTGACCGCGTGAAACCAACGGTTTTATTCCGTTGTTGCTCTTATGCTGAAAAAAATAGCGAACTGCACAGCTTTTGTCACGAAAAATCTTCTATGGCGTCATATTTCTTTCGCAAATTTTCCCGAATGAGAGTGATATATCTGTAATATATTGAATTTGAATGTGAATCCGGAGGCCGCATTTCGCGTCTCTGGTTCTTTCGACAGGCGATCATGGTTGTGGATGGGGAAATCCGCTATCGCGAAAGCTTTTTCAGGCGGGTTTCCAACCGGTGTATAACCCGGTAAGAAACCGACAAATATGCTTAATTTTTGCCTGATTCTTGAAGCACTCAGGCAGTCCCTCTTGATTGGTGGTTACGATGCGTCTGTCGCGGTATTTTTTGCCTATTCTGAAGGAAAACCCCAAGGAGGCGGAAATCGTCTCCCACAGGCTGATGCTGCGCTCGGGCATGATCCGTCAACAGTCGGCCGGCATCTATTCCTGGCTGCCGATCGGTCTGAAGGTTCTCAACAAGGTCTGCGATATCATTCGTGAAGAGCAGAACCGCGCGGGCGCCAATGAAATCCTGATGCCGACCATCCAGTCCGCAGACCTGTGGCGCGAAAGCGGTCGTTACGATGCCTATGGCAAGGAAATGCTGCGCATTCAGGACCGTCAGGAGCGCGATATGCTCTTCGGTCCGACCAATGAGGAAATGGTCACCGACATTTTCCGCTCCTATGTGCGCTCCTACAAGGATCTGCCGCTCAATCTCTACCACATCCAGTGGAAGTTCCGCGACGAAGTGCGCCCGCGTTTCGGCGTCATGCGTTCGCGCGAATTTCTGATGAAGGACGCCTATTCGTTCGACCTCGATTATGAGGGCGCGAAAATGGCTTACTACCGCATGTTCGTGTCTTATCTGCGCACTTTTGCACGTGTTGGCCTGCAGGCCATCCCGATGCGCGCCGATACGGGACCGATTGGCGGCGACCTCAGCCACGAATTCATCATTTTGGCGGAAACGGGCGAAAGCCAGGTTTTCTGCGACAAAGCCTATCTTGATCTCGCCGTTCCGGGCGCGGACACCGATTTCCGCAACGATGCGCAGCTGACCGATATCGTCAATCGCTGGACGACGCCTTATGCGGCAACCGACGAAATGCACGACGAGGCCGACTGGTCCAAGGTGAAGCCGGAAGATCAGGTCTCGGCACGTGGCATCGAAGTGGGGCACATCTTCCATTTCGGCACGAAATATTCCGAACCGATGGGCGCGAAAGTGCAGGGCCCGGATGGCAAGGAACATCTGGTTTCCATGGGTTCCTACGGCATCGGTCCGTCGCGCCTTGTTGCGGCAGCCATTGAAGCCTTCCACGACGATGCGGGCATCATCTGGCCGAAAGCCATCGCGCCGTTCGGTGCCGGTATCGTCAACATGAAGCCGGGCGACGAAGGCTGCGACGCTGTAAGCGAGAAGATCTACGAAGCGCTGACCAATGCAGGCGTCGATCCTCTGCTGGACGACACGGATGACCGTCCGGGTGCAAAGTTCGCCACGATGGACCTGATCGGCCTGCCGACGCAGGTGATCGTTGGCCCGCGTGGCGTTGCCGCCGGTGAAGTCGAGATCAAGGATCGCAAGACCGGTGAACGCCAGAGCCTGAGCGTTGAAGCTGCGATCAATCTGTTGACGGCAGAAGCATGAGCAGCGCGGCGGCAGCAAAATCCGGGGATCAGGCAAAGGCAGCTCAAAAGGCTCCAAAGTCAGGTCCATTCTCGGCTTTCGAACGGATGATCGCTTGGCGATATCTGCGCGCGCGCCGCCGCGAGACTTTTATCTCGGTCATTGCCGGTTTTTCGTTCACCGGCATCATGCTGGGCGTGGCGACCCTCATCATCGTCATGGCGGTGATGAACGGTTTCCGTGCCGAGCTTCTTTCGCGAATTCTCGGCATCAATGGCCATCTCATCATGCAGCCGATTGACCGTCCGCTGGATGATTATGCCGATCTCATCAAGCGGATCGACGGTATTTCCGGCATCAGGTTCGCCATTCCCGTGGTGGAAGGGCAGGCGCTCGTCCAGGGGAATATCGGCGCAGGAACGGGTGCACTGGTGCGCGGTCTTCGTGAAGAGGATCTCGACAAGCTCAAGCTCGTTTCAGGCAATATTCGCCAGGGCACGCTTCAGGGCTTCGATCAGGGCGGCGGCGTCGCCATCGGAACCCGCATGGCCGAAAATCTCGGCCTTTCAATCGGCGATACGCTACGGGTGATTTCGCCGGATGGCGATGTGACCCCGTTCGGCGTCAATCCGCGCGTGAAGGCCTATCCGATTGTCGCGATCTTCGAGATCGGCATGTCGGAATACGACTCGTCGATTGTCATGATGCCGCTGTCCGAGGCGCAGCTTTTCTTCAATCAGGAAGGCAAGGTGCAATCGCTTGAAATCTTTGTCGATAATCCCGACAAGGTGGATGCGATGCGCGCGCCGGTGGAAGAGGCAGCGGGACGTCAGCTCTCGCTTGTCGACTGGCGCCAGCGCAATCAGACTTTCTTCTCGGCGCTGGAAGTCGAGCGCAATGTCATGTTCATGATCCTGACGCTGATCGTGCTCGTGGCGGCGCTGAACATCATTTCCGGCCTTATCATGCTGGTGAAGGACAAGGGGCACGATATCGCAATCCTGCGAACCATGGGCGCAACCCGTGGCGCCGTAATGCGCATATTCCTGATGACGGGTGCTGCCATCGGCGTCACCGGCACCATAGCCGGTGTTGTTCTGGGCGTTGTCGTCTGCCTCAATGTCGAGCGCCTGCGGGAGTTCTTCTCGTGGCTCTCGGGAACCACGCTCTTCAACCCGGAACTTTACTTCCTGAGCCAGTTGCCTGCGAAGATGGACCCCGGCGAAACGATTTCCGTTATCGTCATGGCTCTGGTGCTTTCGTTCATTGCCACCATTTTCCCGGCCTGGCGCGCTGCCAAGCTCGATCCGGTCGAAGCATTGAGGTACGAATAAATGGCGGCTGAAATCATCATGCGGCTGGAGCGTGTCGGCCGCGCCTATAAGGAAGCCGACCGCGAACTGGTCATTCTGAAGGATGCCGATTTCACACTTCGTCGTGGCGAAATGGTTGCGCTTGTCGCGCCATCGGGCGCGGGCAAGTCGACATTGCTGCACACGGCAGGCCTGCTGGAGCGTCCCGACAACGGAGACGTTTTCTTGGATGGCCGTTCCTGCAGCAAATTGTCCGATGATGAGCGCACGGCTGTGCGCCGCAACGACGTCGGTTTCGTTTATCAGTTCCACCATCTTCTGCCGGAATTTTCCGCGCTGGAGAATGTGATGATGCCGCAGATGATCCGCGGCCTGTCCAGGAAGGCCGCAGCAGAGCGTGCGCAGCAGCTTCTTGAATATATGAAGATCGGCAAGCGCGCTTCGCATCGCCCGTCGGAACTTTCCGGCGGCGAGCAACAGCGCGTCGCTATTGCCCGCGCCGTTGCCAACGCGCCGCTCGTTCTTCTGGCGGATGAACCGACCGGCAACCTCGATCCAACGACATCGTCTTACGTCTTCGGAGCTCTTGAGGCTCTCGTGCGTCAATCGGGGCTTGCGGCTCTGATCGCGACCCATAATCACGAACTTGCCCGCCGCATGGACCGGCGCGTCACGCTGAAGGACGGCAAGGTCGTCGATCTGTAAGCCTTTCAGGTCACAGCAGCACCTCATCCCGAGGAGCCGCCGCAGGCGGCGTCTCGAAGGGCGATGTGCGTCTCCGCCTGAATATGGCGCTTTCGTTCCCCGCTCACGCAGCCAGCGTCTGCGGTTGTATATTCACTATTCGTAAACCCTAAAATGAATGGCGGGCTAGAACGGGTGTTGACTTTGGAACAAAAATAGAACAAAAAATAAACATACGTGAACACAGAGGAGTTTCCAACATGACCGATCTCGTCCACGACGTTCTGTCTTTCATTTCGGTAAGCCTGTTTATTGCAACTTTCGCCATCTGGGTGAGTGCGATCTGAAGGAAATAGAGCATGTCTCCCAAAAGTGGGAACCGGTTTTGGGATATAGACATGCGTGAAAACGATAGGGCATTTCCGATGACCCCGGAAAAATTGGAGATGCTCTGGCTGGTTCTTGTGAACCCGCTGCAAGGTGGCGATAGTCTTACTGGACATCGCCATATCATTCCCCGAAACTGATGCTATCAGGCGACAGAGTCGCCAGCCGCGATGGGCCATGCGTGTGGCCCATCTTGCAAGCAATGTGCTATCAGGCGGCTACTGCATCGGCCCGAAGATCTGAATCGGTTTTCGGAAAGCGCGATGCGTGGATTTAGAGCGCCGGATGTATGTCCATCCGGGCGGCTCGGCAGATGATCGGGGTCGATGGAATGAGTGATGCAGCAGCAGGCAATGCAGCAAAAGACGGTGCTTTGACGCCACGTTTTGTGCACCTGCGGGTACACTCGGCCTATTCCTTGCTGGAAGGCGCATTGCCGCTCGGCAAGATCATCAAACAGGCGATTGCCGACGAGGCGCCGGCTATCGCAGTCACCGACACCAACAATCTGTTCGGTGCGCTTGAATTTGCGCAGAAGGCATCGAAAGACGGGCTGCAACCCATCATCGGTTGTCAGGTCGATATAGCCTTCGGCGATCACAATGATAATGGCCGCAGCGTCAATCGCCGTGTCGCGCTGGACCTCGCTCCAGTTGTGCTGCTGGCGGCAACGGAAGAGGGCTATGCGAATATCGTGCGGCTCGTCAGTCGCGCGTTTCTGGAAACACCGGCAGGTGATCCGGTGCATGTCGAAGCAAGCTGGCTGCCACCATTGTCGAAAGACGTCATTGTTCTTTCCGGCGGCGCATTGGGACCAATCGGTCGCGCTTTTGCCGCCGACCGTCCCGACAGGGCAGAGACACGGCTTGCTTTCCTGCGTGAAGCATTTGGCGATCGGCTTTATGTCGAATTGCAGCGTCAGGCAGGTTACGACCGTGCGCTGGAAGCAAAGACCGTCGCGCTTGCCTATGAGATGGATCTGCCTCTCGTAGCCACCAATGAGGCATTCTTTCTCAAGGCAGAAGACTTCGAGGCCCACGATGCGCTTCTTGCCATCGCGGAAGGCCAGATTCTCTCAAACGATGATCGCCGCCGCCTGACGCCGGACCATCACATGAAAAGCCGTGCGGAAATGGCTGCGCTTTTTGCCGATCTGCCGGAAGCGCTCGACAACACCGTCGAAATTGCAGAGCGTTGCAGCTGGTACACGCAGACCCGTGCACCGATCCTGCCGCGGTTTACTGGCGAATCCGATGATGCGGAGGCCGCCGTTCAGGAGGAAGCCGACGAGCTGGCGCGGCAGGCCCGCGAAGGCCTGAAGATGCGCCTGGAGACCGTCGGTCTCGCAGAAGGCTATACGACGGAGCAATATGCCGAACGTCTCGAATACGAGATCGGCATCATCACCCGCATGAAGTTCCCGGGCTACTTCCTGATCGTTGCGGACTTTATCAAATGGGCGAAAGCCCATGGCATTCCGGTCGGGCCGGGCCGTGGCTCGGGTGCCGGTTCGCTCGTCGCCTATGCGCTGACGATTACTGACGTCGATCCTTTGCGGTTCTCGCTGCTTTTCGAACGCTTCCTCAACCCGGATCGCGTTTCGATGCCCGACTTCGATATCGACTTCTGTCAGGACCGCCGTGAAGAGGTGATCCGCTATGTGCAGGGAAAGTACGGGCGAGATCAGGTAGCCCAGATCATCACGTTCGGAACCCTGCAGGCACGCGCTGTGCTGCGCGATGTCGGTCGCGTTCTGGAAATGCCTTACGGGCAGGTCGATCGTCTCTGCAAGCTGGTGCCGCAAAACCCGGCCAATCCAGTGTCACTGGCACAAGCCATCGACACAGAACCGAAGATCAATGAGGAGCGTGAGAAAGAGCCGGTGGTCGGACGGCTGCTGGATATGGCTCTCAAGCTTGAAGGGCTTTACCGCCACGCCTCGACCCATGCCGCCGGTATCGTGATCGGTGACCGTCCGCTGTCGGAACTGGTCCCCATGTATCGCGATCCGCGTTCCGACATGCCCGTCACCCAGTTCAACATGAAATGGGTGGAGCAGGCGGGACTGGTCAAGTTCGATTTTCTTGGTCTCAAGACGCTGACCGTCCTTGAAACGGCCGTCAAACTGGTGGCGCGGAAGGGCGTTGAGATTGACCTATCCCATGTGCCGCTCGACGACGAACTGACCTATGAGATGTTGTCGCGCGGCGAAACCGTCGGCGTGTTCCAGGTGGAAAGTGCGGGTATGCGCAAGGCGCTGCTCGGTATGCGCCCGGACCGGATCGAAGATATCATCGCGCTTGTGGCGCTTTATCGTCCTGGTCCGATGGAGAACATCCCGACCTATAATGCGCGCAAGAACGGTGAGGAGGAGATTGCCTCCATTCACCCGAAGATCGATCACCTGATCAAGGAAACGCAGGGCGTTATCGTCTATCAGGAACAGGTGATGCAGATCGCACAGGTGCTTTCCGGCTATTCGCTCGGGGAAGCTGACCTTTTGCGTCGCGCCATGGGCAAGAAGATCCGCGAGGAAATGGACAAGCAGCGCGTCCGCTTCGTGGATGGCGCGATTGAGGGCGGTGTCGACAAGGCGCAGGCCAACATGATCTTCGATCTGCTGGCCAAGTTCGCTGACTACGGCTTCAACAAGTCGCACGCCGCCGCCTATGCCATCGTGTCCTACCAGACGGCCTATATGAAGGCCCATTATCCAGTCGAGTTCATCGCCGCGTCGATGACCTACGATATGTCGAACACCGACAAGCTCAACGATTTCCGCCGCGAGGCAAACCGTTTGGGCATTGAGGTCGTGCCGCCTTCGGTGATGACGTCCTTCCGTCCGTTTGAAGTCGGCGAAAAGCAGATTTTTTATTCGCTTTCCGCCATCAAGGGCGTCGGCGAGGCCGCCGTCGATCATATTGTCGATGTGCGCGCCGAGAAACCTTTTGAAAGCCTTGAGGATTTCTGCGAGCGGGTCGATCCGCGCATCGTCAACCGGCGCGTGCTGGAAAGTCTCATCAATGCCGGTGCGATGGATTGTTTCGGTCGTGAGCGCCCGGCCATGAGTGCGGGCATGGACCGCATCATGGGCTTTGCCCAGCGCACGCAGGAAAATGCCGCAAGCGGTCAGTCCGATATTTTTGGTTTGTCAGGCGCTCCGAAGGAAACGCTTATCCTGCCGCAGGCGGCTCCCTGGCTGCCATCGGAAATGCTGCATCGGGAGTTTCAGGCGGTCGGCTTCTATCTGTCAGCCCACCCGCTCGATGAATATCGCGATGTGCTGAACCGCATGCGTGTTCAAAGCTGGGCAGATTTTTCAGCAGCCGTGAAACGCGGCGCCAATGCCGGTCGTCTCGCGGGCACCGTGACTGCTCGGCAGGAGCGCAAGACACGCACCGGCAACAAGATGGGTATCGTGCAATTGTCCGATGCCAGCGGCCAGTTCGAAGCGGTGCTGTTTTCAGAAGGGCTGGCGCAATATCGCGACCTTCTGGAGAGCGGCAAGTCGGTGGTGATCACGGTTCAGGCGGAAAACCGTCCTGAAGGTATAGGCTTGCGTATCCAGACGGTCCAGTCGCTTGAAGATGAGGCCTGCCGTATGCAGAAGGCGTTGCGGCTTTACCTGCGCTCGGCCGATGCGGTTCGTCATATCGCACCGCATTTCAACACGCGCGGCGACGGGCAGGTGAGCCTCATCGTCATCAAGGATAACGGTCAGCGTGAAGTCGAGATCGAGCTGCCGCATCGCTATCGCGTCAGTCCGCAGATCGCCAGCGCCATGAAAGCCATTCAGGGCGTCGTGGATGTGGAACTGGTGTGAGTGAGAGCGCATCCCGAAAAGTGTGAAACGGTTTTTCGGAAAAGATGCGCGCTCCAATTAAGGCAAAGCAACGGTAGAACCGTTCTGCGGTCTTTTTGCGCGAAAAACCGGTGGTGTTGTGCGTATTTCACCACCGATTTTGCGGCGAACGCCTGTCGAAAACATGGCGTTTTTGTGATTGGCATCAGTAGGCGGCTGTGAAACGCTTGCGAATGTGCTGGCTCTTTTCAGCCTCATCCAGAATGGCGACGGCCAGATCAGCAACTGAAATCTTGCTTTCACCCTTGTCGTCGAAAACCGGTTCGTCGCCGCCGAGACGATACTTTCCGGTGCGTTCGCCCGGCTGAAGAATGATCGCCGGTGACACGAATGACCATTCCAGTTCTTTCTCACCGCGCAGGTCGTCGAGCGCCTGACGGGCGCCGAGCGCGCCTTCCTTCCATTCGGCAGGGAATTCCGGCGAGTCGACCAACTGGTTACCATTGATCGAAAGGCTACCTGCGCCGCCGACTGCTATAAGACGCTTGATGCCTGCTTTTTTGGTGGCTTCCGTGATGGAACGGCTGCCGTTGATGTGCTTTTCGCGGATGTCCTTGTCGCTCCAGCCCGGATTGTAGGCGGAAATCACGATGTCATGCCCTGCAAGCTGCTTTGCAAGCGCGTCGGTATCGAACACGTCGGCCTTTACCGCCGTCACATCGGGCAGTTTTTCGACTTTCTCCGGATGACGAACGAGTGCGGTAACCTCGTCGTCGCGTGCCGCAGCTTCCTTGAGGATTGCAGCGCCTACGAAACCCGTTGCGCCGATCAGTGCGATCTTGGTCATGGCATTCTCCTTTTTTCGACCTTCTCGTATCAAACGAATTAAGGTATGTTTCATAATCAGGTTATTTCTGATAACTACATATGTGATGCCATCATGCTTGTGAAGAACGCACTTTTACATGAGCAGGATACACCGAAGTAACCGCTTCAAAGGCAAGTGTTCAGAGATGCTCCGGTCGAAACAGAACGATGAAGCTGCTATAACTAATTGTTTTTACGCATGTTATGACGCGTGGCTGATGCGTATTTCAGTGAAAACTCTCTAACTTAACCGATGGAGAAAACGCCGGTCTGCCGACCGGTTTTTGTGGAGAAAAAGATGACAATACCGACACGCCCAGACGGGAAAACACCTTTGCTTTCGTCGACACCTGCCTTCGAGAACGATGGTGACGGTTCTTGCCCGATCCGTGAAGTGCTGGATCGGGTTGGCGACACGTGGAGCATTCTCGTCATTTTCAATCTTCAGGAAGGCTCGATGCGTTTCAATGCGTTGCGACGGACCATTGAGGGTATTTCACAGCGCATGCTGACCGTTACGCTACGATCGCTGGAGCGGGATGGCCTCGTGTCTCGACGTGTGCGCCCGACTTCTCCGCCCGAAGTGGAATATTCGCTGACTGAACTTGGACATTCTCTTGCTGTGCCTATCGACGTGCTGGGGCAATGGGCCGTCAGGAACCGCGATTTTCTTCGCGACGCCCGCTCACGTTTTGATGGAAGCGTTGAATAAAAAGGAACCGGCCTTGGTCCGTTTGCGTTTGTCTTTCAAACAGGAGAAGTCTGATGCCCGCGAAATCCCAGGCCCAACAGAAAGCCGCTGGCGCTGCGCTTGCTGCCAAACGCGGTGAAATCAAGAAAAGCGAACTCTTCGGTGCGTCGAAGGAAATGTATGAATCGATGACCGAGAAGGAACTGGAGGAATTTGCCGAAACAAAGCGCAAAGGCTTGCCGGAACACGTAGATGACAAGAAAAAACACTGAAGAGGATTGGCGAGCGCCGTCGGGCACTCGCCGCATTGGCCAGATGGTTACTTGCCAGATTTGTTCGGAGCCAGCTCTATTGCTTTCAGCTTGCCATCGGTAATGCCGCAGCGCAGCGTGACGCTATCCCATTTTGTTGATGCGCCTTTGGTTCGTGCTTCACCGGGAACCGAGATGACAGCCGAAACCTTGCGTGGGTCGCTGGTGCTAAATTTCGCAGACTTATCATTGGTTTCTGCCGAAGAGATGTCATCTTTGGTGAAGCCGAGACGATCATATTTTTTACTTTTCTTGACGTAATCATAAGCGCTGGCAACGCAATCCGCGACCTGTGGAGCCGCTTGCTGATCCTTCACGAGTGTCTGATAGTTGCCCGTAAAATCCTTCGATCTTTTCGGGACGGAATCTGCATTCGCGGCGGTGGTGAAGCCCAGTGCTAAAATTGCAGAAATTATAAACTTGGTCGATTTCATGCCCATGTCCTTCTGGAAACCCGTCGCTCGGTGGCGGGCGGCGGAATTGAATCGATAATGAAATAGAGATTACAGACGCGATTCTGATTTTTTTATGAATTTCCAACGGTTACGACGATATCTTATTGGCAGATGCGTGCAAGACAGGATTTGCCGTGGCAGCCTTGGTCGAGATGCATGTTGGTGCGATGTGCGGCATCACCGTCCGGGCCGATTACCGTCATGAAAAGCTTGCAGCTCGCGCTATGCACGGCGCGCCAGAAAGCCTTCTCCTTGTCGGTGCCGTTCCAGCCGCTTTCCAGTTCCGTCTTGCTGCCATCCGAAAACTTGAACGACATGATGTCGAGCGCGTTGGCAAAGGCGTGTTCGGAAACGCGTCCTGTGGACGCGCCGTTGACCTTCCGGCACTGGTAGTCCGAGCCGGTGCCGATTTCAGCGATTTTCGAATCCGGTCCATAAACATCTTTGGCTGCCTTGGTCACCTCGCTGCTCCACTGCGCCAGCGTGACTGCCATTGCGCAATTTGTGGTGACGGCATTGGCAAATTTCAAAGGGGCGTCCTTGCCAATGGCGGTCAGTGACAACGGAGAGTGAGCGCCGCATTGTTCGCCATCCTTGATCGGAGGCAGCAGCTTGCCCTCTACATCGCCGGATATCAGCGCCGGGCAGGATACCTGATAGACGCGCTCGTCCTTTTCCGGCTTTGGCTGTTGATCGGGGGCGGGTTTCGTTTCTTGCAGTTTTTCGTCCATCGGCTTCGGATCATCAGCCGGTTTTGGCGGGTCTGCCTGGGTCGGGGTTGTAGGAGCAGGCTTGGCCAGCGGTTGATTTTGGGGTTCTGCCTCCGGCTTTTCCGTTGGAATGGGTGGAGTTTCCGGTTCTGCCCCCTTGGTTGCTGTATTTTCCGGGCGAGGGGCAGGCGTCGGAACGGGTATCATGGGAGCAGGTTTGGTTTCGGCTTTTGCCGGAGCGCTTTCAGATTGCGTTGCCGTTTGCTGTTTCGAAGCCGGTTTCTTTTGGCTGCGCTTTACCGCCGGGCGTTTGCGATGCTGTTTTGCCTTTTGGGCGTCCTGTTTCAGGATGCGTTCGATGAAAGTTTGCGCCTGTGCTTGATTGGAATCGATGCCTAAAAAACACGGCATCGCAACAAGGCCCAAGGCAATCAGAGCGGTGAATGCACCCTTGCCGGGCAGGAAAAAAGACAAAGCCATTGATGCCTCATGAATTGCGGATCCGTCATGACTAATGATGAAACAGGCGATGGCGTTCCTTCACGCTTGATGGCAGGTCGTAGCAAATGGTAGGAAACACCCTCAGCGGTCCGGTTTTTCAGGCTTTTTCGACTGCTTGAGCTTGACAAGATAACAGCTGCATGACTAAAAGCCGCCCATCGCTGGCGCGTTCTCGCACCGGCGTTTCATTTGACGTGTCCCGTGGATGAAGATTGCGCTCGCGCGCTTCATCCTGTCAGTCCTCTCAAACGGAGGGCAGAGGAGGGCGCGTTTCCTCCAGCGCCTCCGGGCGCTATAACCTTTTGAAGGAAATGCGATGAGCAAGCGCGAATCCGCTAAGTACAAAATTGATCGCCGTCTTGGCGAAAACATCTGGGGCCGTCCGAAGTCCCCTGTAAACCGCCGTGAATATGGCCCGGGCCAGCACGGCCAGCGCCGCAAGGGCAAGCTGTCGGACTTCGGTGTACAGCTCCGCGCAAAGCAGAAGCTCAAGGGCTTCTACGGCGATATCTCCGAAAAGCAGTTCCGCAAGACCTACGAAGAAGCCGCTCGCCGCAAGGGCGACACCGGTGAAAACCTGATCGGTCTGCTGGAATCGCGTCTTGACGCAGTTGTGTATCGCGCCAAGTTCGTTCCGACGATCTTTGCTGCCCGCCAGTTCATCAATCACGGCCACGTGAATGTGAATGGTCGCCGCGTCAACGTTCAGTCCTACCGCCTGAAGACCGGTGACGTTGTTGAAGTTCGCGAAAAGTCGAAGCAGCTGGTTATCGTTCTCGAAGCTGTTCAGCTCGCAGAACGTGATGTTCCGGATTACATCGAAGTCGACCACAACAAGCTGGTTGCGACGTACTCCCGCGTTCCGACCCTGACGGATGTGCCTTACGCTGTCCAGATGGAACCGAACCTGGTCGTCGAATTCTATTCGCGTTAATTCCAGGCGCGCTCTGGCGCGCTGGATATGTGCCGAAATCGAAAAGCCGCGCTGTACTGCAGCGCGGCTTTTTCTTTGCTTTTATCCCGGCACTTTGGCGATGGGGCCAGGAGGGCCGAGCGTATCGTCAATCTGCCGGTCGGAATGATATGTGGCGCAGGCCGACAACAATGCTCCAATGAATAACAGTAAGGACAGTTTTCGGAGCGCGATGATGTGCGGCTTTCGCCGAAGAGCACTTATAGAACCAACATACTGAGCCATAGATATCTCATCCGTGAATGCCTGCATGAGTTCTAGAGCAAAAGGCAGCTGCAAACACTCATACATTTTTGCTGGCAAACGGTGGTCGACGTGTGCTGATGCACGCAATCATAAAGAAATCTTGTTTGACGGTTTTCCCGACAGCCAGTTTTCGCTATTAAGCCTTCAACATCTTCAATCGTTTTTCCGGGAAGCACCATGAACGCTTTCGATCCAGATATTGCAGAAGACGCGGGCAGCGATGGCTGTCACCCGCTATTCCGCGATGTGCCGACCACGGTCGAGTTCAACAAGCTGCGTAAACGTCTTTTGCGTTTGACGCGGCAGGCTATCGAGGATTTCTCGATGGTGAAGCCCGGCGAGCGCTGGATGGTCTGCCTTTCGGGTGGCAAGGATTCCTATGGCCTGCTTGCGCTGCTGCTCGATCTCAAATGGCGCGGCCTGCTGCCGGTTGAGCTGCTGGCGGTCAATCTGGATCAGGGGCAGCCGAACTTTCCCAAGCACATTCTGCCGGATTTCCTCAATCGTTATGAAATCGAACACCGTATCGAATATCAGGATACCTATTCGATTGTGACCGATAAGCTGCCTGAAACCAGCACCTATTGCTCGCTCTGCTCGCGTTTGCGCCGGGGGAATCTCTATCGCATCGCGCGTGAAGAGGGCTGTTCGGCGATTGTTCTTGGCCATCACCGGGAAGATATTCTCGAAACCTTCTTCATGAACCTGTTTCACGGCGGGCGTCTGGCTGCGATGCCGCCGAAGCTGTTGAACGACGAAGGAGACCTGATGGTGTTCCGTCCGCTGGCTTATGCGGCGGAGGACGATCTGGAGAAATTTGCGACGGCCATGCAGTTTCCGATCATTCCATGCGACCTGTGCGGCAGTCAGGAAGGGCTGCAGCGCAATGCGATGAAAGCCATGCTGACCGACATCGAAAAGCGTATGCCGGGGCGCAAGGACACGATGATCCGTGCCATGACGAATGTGCGTCCGAGCCATTTGCTGGATCGCAAACTGTTCGATTTTGCAGGACTGATGCTGAATGGCGAGGGAGAGGGTGACCATGCGGTTTGACGAAGGACAGATGGACTGGCTGGCCGATTTGCTGGCAGATGCGGCGCGTCAGGAAATCATGCCCCGGTTTCGCAGGCTGGACGTCGGTGATATCCGGCAGAAGACGTCACCCGCCGATCTGGTGACGGAAGCGGATGTCAATGCTGAACGGTTCATCACTGCCAAGCTCAAGGAACGCTTTGCCGATGCGGTGATCGTCGGTGAGGAAGCCTGCTCGGACAATCCGGCTTTGCTGACCGGCCTCGATGATGCGGAGCTTGCCTTCACAATCGATCCGGTCGATGGCACTTTCAACTTTGCATCTGGTGTTCCGCTCTTTGGTGTCATGCTTGCGGTGGTGTCGAAAGGCGAAACCGTTGCGGGTATCATTCATGACCCCGTCGGTAATGACTGGATCATGGCTTCAAAGGGAGGCGGAAGCTACATCCGCCACGCCAATGGAGATGTGAGCAAGGTCGGCGTTGCCGAACCGACTTCTATCAATCAGATGACCGGTTCGATTTCCTGGCAGTATACGGCTGAGCCGACACGGTCGCGTCTGGCGCGTAATCATACGAAATTTCTGTCCCAGATCGGCTATCGCTGTGCAGCGCACGAATATCGCATCCTCGCCACAGGCGGCGCGCATTTCGTGGTCTACAACAAGCTGATGCCGTGGGATCATCTGCCCGGTGCGCTGATCCATCAGGAAGCCGGTGGCTATCTCGCGCGCTGGGATGGAAGCGATTATCTGCCGTCACATACCGGCGGCGGCATTCTGGCTGCGCCCAGCAAGGACAGCTGGCAATCCATTCACGCCGCGCTCTGGGAAGAATAAAACCGTCAGAGTATTATCCAATACGAAAGGCCCGCTACATCGGCGGGCCTTCATTGTTTTGGCATCGCGAAATCGATCAGATCACGTGTTCTGCGGGCGGGTTTTGCACCCTGAACAACCGTCCGCGTTCGGCTATCAAAACGCAGCCGAGCGCGACGAATCCGAGCACGCAATAGCCGGTTGCAACCGGCGTTGTGGTGCCGTCAAAGGCCTGACCGATAATCGCGCCCAATGCTGCACCGATCACCGTTTGAGCAAAGCCCAGAACGGACGAGGCTGTTCCGGCTACTTCGCCGAGAGGCTCCATCGCCAGTGCGTTGAAATTGGCGGTCACGAGGCTGAACGAGAACATGATGGTCATGTAGATCGCCATCAGGATCGGGAAGGGAACAGGGCCTTCCATCGTGACCGAAAGTACCATCCACAAAAGGCTGAAGCTGGTGAAGACCAGCAACATGGTCTGGGAAATTCGCCGCATACCGTAACGACCGACCAGGCGCGAGTTCATGAACGAGGCGAGCGCCAGCGTCATGGCGACGGCAGCGAAAGCCAATGGGAACAAGGCGCCGAGCTTGTAGATGTCGACGAAAATCTGCTGAGCCGAGTTGATATAGCCGAACAGCGCGCCGAGAATGAACGAGGTGCCGAGCATATAAAACAGGGCGACGCGGTTCGAAAGAACGATGCCGAAACCGCCAATCACGCTCTTGACCGTCAGCGGGCGCCGGTTGGTAGCAGGCAGGGTCTCGGGCAGGCGAAGAAACGCCCAGATACCGATGACAAATGCCATGAAAGCCATTGACAGAAAGATCAGGTGCCATTCGCCGAAAAGCATGATGAGCTGGCCGGTTGCGGGCGCAACAACGGGCAGGATCATGAAAACCATCATGACGAGCGACATGACCTCGGCCATCTGACGCCCGGCGAACTTGTCGCGAACGACGGATACGGCGATCACGCGCGTGGCAGCAGCGCCAAGCCCCTGCAAGACACGCAGGATGATAAGCGTCGTGAAATCGGTGACGATGGCCGCTCCCAGAGCTGCCAGAATATAAATGACGAGCCCGGCGAACAGCGGCAGCCTGCGGCCGAAGCGGTCGCTCAAGGGGCCGTAGAAGAGCTGCGAAACGCCAAACCCGAGCAGATAGGCAGTGATCACGAACTGGACGTGGTTTTCCGACTGAACGCCGAGGCTTGCACCGATCTGCGGCAGGCCGGGCAGCATGATGTCGACCGCCAGCGCATTGATGGCCATGATCGCCGCGATGAGCGCGATGAATTCGCCGCGTCCACGCATGGAAGTCTTCTGGTCCGACGAACCGTTCTTGATGTCGAGCGGCATGACTGGCATTCCTTGGCAAAGTGGCGCATCGCGTCGCGAGACACGATACGAAAGACAAAATTTAGAAAGCAGAAGCAGACAGATGAAAATCTGTCGTTGCAGCATCTAGAGCATTTCCAGCAAAAGTGCGAAGCGGTTTTGCGTAGGATAATGCGACGGAAAAATACTTAGAGCGATTCCAGCGACTCCGTTTTAACTGGAACCGCTCTAGCAAATGCAAAAGGCGCCGTAGAACGGCGCCTTTGGAAAAAGGTGAGGCTGAAGCCGTATAACCGGCAATTAATCCTCAAGCTGCCTTTGTGGCAATACCCTTATCGGTAAAAAGTGCCTGCAACTCGCTCGATTGGAACATTTCGCGTATGATATCGCAGCCGCCGACGAATTCGCCCTTTACATAAAGCTGAGGAATGGTTGGCCAGCTCGAATATTCCTTGATGCCCTGACGCAGTTCATCCGAAGACAGAACGTTGACGCCCTTATACTCCACACCGAGATAGTCGAGGATCTGCACGACCTGACCGGAGAAACCGCACTGCGGGAAACCCGGCGTGCCCTTCATGAAAAGCACGAGGTCGTTGGTCTTCACTTCATTCGCGATGAAATCGTTGATGCCGGTCATTTGCGGTCCTTTCCAAGCATAACCCCGAAAAGTCGCCTGACTTTTCGGACAGGATTATGCGCTAAACAAATACGTCGAGGCAAATTTCGACGCAAACAGGGAGGTCTTTCCCAATATAGTCATTTGAATGCTGGTAACCACCCCGTTGGGGCGAATGCAAGTCAAATGCTCAAGAAATCCGTATCAAGGGGAGCTGCATCTTGCCGCAGCAGGATTTGCTCCTCGAGATGGGGCTCCCCCAGAACGGCCTTCCGTTATTCCGGTACGCTGGTCTGCAGGGCGAGTGCGTGCAGCACACCGCCCATATTACCCTTCAGCGCATCATAGACCATCTGGTGCTGCTGCACGCGGGACTTGCCGCGGAAACTTTCCGCGACAACCTCGGCGGCATAATGGTCTCCGTCTCCGGCAAGGTCGCGGATCGTCACCTTTGCGTCGGGAATCCCCTCGCGTATCAGTTTTTCGATCTCATGTGCGTCCATAGCCATGCAAAATCTCCCGCCGTTTCCGGCTTCTTCTTCTCATTTTATCGAATCGTAACGCACCATCGTGGAACGTCAACTAACATCTGTCTAACGCTTAAACAGCCGACAAGCAAACCGCCCGGACAGGGGTTCCATCCGGGCGGCAATTAGAGCATTTCCAGCAAAAATGCGAAGCGGCTTTGCGTCGGATAATGCGTAAAACAAAGAGTTCAGGTGTAAGAAATACGATCAGTTATCGCTGACCGGTTCGCCACTCATGAAGCCCGGGAACCAGCCTTCAAAGGCGTCAGTCAGATCGGCAACACTGACATCGACGACGTTGCCAATCTTCAGGCTGTCGCCGCCAACCGTGCCGAGCACGCGGAACGGAACGCCTGCGCCTTCAGCATTGAGGGCAATGAGCTTTGCCATTTCCGCCGTAGCCGCGACGACATAGCGCGCCTGATCTTCACCGAAAAGAACTGCGTGCGGCAGACCGTCACCGGCATCGAGCTCTGCACCCTTACCGGACTTGATCGCCATTTCCGCGACGGCAATCGCCAGGCCGCCATCGGAGAGGTCATGACATGCCGTGACCTGACCGTTGCGGATGGCCGAGCGGACGAACTCGCCGTTACGCTTTTCAAGCGCAAGATCGACGGTCGGGGCAGGACCATCGGCACGATCAAACAGATCGCGCAGGTAAATGGACTGGCCGAGATGTGTGCCATCGCCACCAAGCAGAACCAGCGTGTCACCATCCTGCATGCCACCGATCTTGGCGGTTTGTGTCCAGTCAGGGATGAGGCCTACGCCGGCAATGGTCGGCGTCGGCAGAATGGCCTGACCGTTGGTTTCGTTATAGAGAGAGACATTGCCCGAAACGATCGGGAAATCCAGCGCACGGCAGGCTTCACCGATGCCTTCGATGGCCTTGACGAGCTGACCCATGATTTCCGGCTTTTCAGGATTGCCGAAGTTCAGGTTGTCGGTCGATGCCAGCGGCTCAGCGCCAGTCGCAGTGATGTTGCGCCAGCATTCGGCCACGGCCTGCTTGCCACCCTCGAATGGATCGGCTTCGCAATAGCGCGGGGTCACGTCGGATGAGAAGGCGAGAGCTTTGGTGTCATGGCCCTCGACGCGGATCACACCGGCATCGCCGCCCGGAACCTGCAACGAGTTGCCCTGAATGAGCGTATCGTACTGTTCATAGACCCAGCGACGGGATGAAAGATCCGGCGAGCCAATCAGCTTGAGAAGGGCAGTGGAGTAATCTTCCACTTGCGGCACATTGCTCGCGGGAAGCGGCGCGTGCTTGCCTGGCTCCATCCACGGACGATCATATTCCGGTGCTTCATCGCCCAGATCCTTGATCGGCAGATTGGCGACTTCCTCACCCTGATGAATGACGCGGAAACGAAGATCGTCAGTCGTCTTGCCAACGATAGCGAAGTCGAGACCCCACTTGCGGAAGATCGCCTGCGCTTCGGCTTCCTTTTCCGGCTTCAGAACCATGAGCATGCGCTCCTGGCTTTCCGACAGCATCATTTCGTAGGCCGTCATGTTCTCTTCGCGCACCGGAACATGATCGAGAATGAGTTCGATACCGAGGTCACCCTTGGCGCCCATTTCGACAGCCGAACAGGTGAGGCCAGCCGCACCCATATCCTGAATGGCGATAACCGCGCCGGAGGCCATCAGCTCAAGGCAGGCTTCGAGCAGGCACTTTTCGGTAAATGGATCGCCGACCTGAACGGTGGGGCGCTTTTCTTCAATCGACTCGTCGAATTCAGCCGATGCCATGGTCGCGCCGCCGACACCGTCGCGGCCCGTCTTGGCACCCAGATAGACAACCGGCAGGCCGACGCCCTTGGCTTCCGACAGGAAGATGCCATCATGCTTGGCAAGACCGGCAGCAAAGGCATTGACGAGGATATTGCCGTTATAGCGCTTGTCGAAGTTCACTTCGCCACCAACGGTCGGCACGCCGAAGGCATTTCCATAGCCGCCGACGCCCGACACGACGCCAGATACCAGATGGCGGGTCTTCGGATGATCCGGTTCGCCAAAGCGGAGCGCATTCATTGCCGCGACGGGACGCGCGCCCATGGTGAACACGTCGCGCAAAATGCCGCCAACGCCGGTCGCTGCACCCTGATAGGGCTCGATGTAGGACGGATGGTTGTGGCTTTCCATCTTGAAGACGACGCAATCGCCATCGCCGATGTCCACCACGCCTGCGTTTTCGCCAGGGCCCTGAATAACGCGCGGTCCGGTTGTCGGAAGCGTGCGAAGCCATTTCTTGGAGGACTTGTAGGAGCAATGCTCGTTCCACATCGCCGAGAAAATCCCGAGCTCTGTGAAGGTGGGCTCGCGTCCGATCAGATCAAGAATGCGCTGATACTCGTCCGGCTTAAGACCATGCGCTTCGATCAATTCCGGCGTGATGTCTCGCGTATTGGAAATAGTCATGGAAATGGGGAACCCCGTCGCAGGCTGCGGCGTCCGACGCCCTGTGCCTAAGGGACGGTCGCCTAAGGTTTCAAGGCGCCTCTTTAACCTATGTTTTCACGAAGTGCGACAGGAAAATACCGCTTTTCCAGCCCTTCATCGAATATCCATAATAATCGCACGCAAGCGCACGCGGTCAGACACTCCCTTCATATCCCGCCTGTTCGTTTTCGAGCAGGCGACGGAGTGTCAGAAAACTGCTTTCGACGACACTGCGATCAGCCGGAGACGAGAAGGCAACGCGGACCCGGTGATAGATCTGATCGACACGTCCGGCCTTGAACTCATCTTCGTCGTCGATCAGGATTCCGCTTTCATAGGCGGCGGCCTTGAACGTGCCCGAAAGCCACGGCTCGGGCAGTCCCATCCACAGGAATGGAACTGTCGGACGGGATACGAAATCGAAACCGTCGAAGATTTCTCGCGCCATCTTTTGGCGAATGCCCGTTTCTTCGCGGCATTTGCTGTGAATGGCGTCTGCCTCGCCGGACAACACCAGCTGAGCGCCGGTTTCAGCGAGCAGGAATGCTGCGCCGCCTGTGACCATCTTGTGCGTTACCTTCACGCGTTGGGCGCAATGCGCAGGGCAGGCGACCCATCCGCTGCGTATGCCTGCGGCAACGGCCTTTGACAAACCGGAGACGACGAATGTTCGTTCAGGCGCAAAGCTTGCCAAGGGTGGAATCTGGCTGTCGCACATGATGCCATAGATATCGTCTTCGATAAGCCAGACATTGTAACGCCTTGCGATGTCGGCGATTGCACGACGGCGTTCTTCCGGCATGACGGACAGGGTAGGATTGTGCAGCGTCGGCATCAAAAAGGCGAGGGTCGGATGCTGCTGGCGGCAGGCTCGTTCGAATTCTTCCGGGATCAGACCGTATTCATCCAGACCGGCCTGAATGGTACGGCGCCCGAGAAGGCGCACGGAGCGGCTGATCTGCGCATAGGTCAGATTTTCGAACAGGATGCGATCGCCCGGATTCGTGAAGGCCGTGATGATGGCGATGCTCGCAGCCTGCGCCCCATTGGTAACGACAATGCTGTCAAGATCTGGTCGCCAGTCAGCCCGCGAAAGCCATTTCTGCCCGGCTTCCAGCCAGTGCTGCGGAAAATAGCGCGAATAGCTCGCAATATCCTGCGGAAAATCCCGATGAATGTCGGCATTGATTTTGGCCAGAACTTCATGCTGGCCGACATCCGGCGCCGCAGTCGTGTCGAAACGTATTTTCCCAGAAGGGACATCAGCAGGCTTTGTACCGGCAATGCCAGAGGCGGTCAGCGCGTTGTCTGCCGGTTCTTCGCCCAGAACGTAAGTTCCTCGACCGACTTCGCCCGTCACGAGACCGCGTTCATGGGCCAGCGCATAGGCGCGACCGATTGTGCCGATTGTCACCTTCAAGTCGAATGCGAGATTGCGCTGTGGCGGAAGTTTGATACCCGCTGGCAATCCACCATTCCCGATGGCTTCTTCGATGGCATCGGCGAGCTGCAGGTAAAATGGACCGGATTTACCGGCAAGGTCTGGAATCCAATTTGTCATGGTGACAACTTATAAATTGTACCTATTGCCAAGTCAATTGTAGAGTCAATTCGTCGCTACTTGGTGACAATGCAGACATCGAGCTAAACATAAGGTTTGTCTCGACTGCTTCCCAGCTCCCAACTGGCCCAACTGGCAATGAAATGGACCGAGCCAATGTTTTACTTTAGACCGCAGACCGAGACAATAGATACAATTCTTCCTGTGCCCGTGGCTGATAGCATTACGGATTTGCCAAAAGCTTTGCAGGTCAATCTGATGGCGGCGTCCCAACCGCAGATCGGATATGTACGGCGCGTTGTCTCTTTTTGTTCTTACGCATTGTCCGACGCATCGAAGCTGGAAAAGAAATCAGTCCAGCGGACTGATTTCCCTGCGAAGACGCTTCGCACTTTTGCTGGAAAGGCTCTGGATTGGATGTCTTATCGAATGATGCTGCGGCGCAGTCGGATCGCCCTCGGCGAACTGACCGACGATCAGTTGCGCGATATCGGACTACAGCGCGACGAAGCAGAGCGCGAAGCGCGTAAGGTGCGTTTTCACTTGCGTTGAAGCATGTCGCGGAAAGCAGCTTTCCGCGACAGCTTGATTACTGGCAACCGCTCTGGCCTGAAGCCCAGCGGTTGACGTCGGCGGCGATCCTGCCGCCATGGCTTTCCTGCATCATGGGACCGAAAGCCTCGACGCGTGCAGGATTGCCTTGCGCCTGCACGACGAGCAGCGGACGTAATGCCGGATTGCGGGCGGGCACGACCAGAATGCGCGGACGTCCGGTGAAGGAATTCAGTTCCGGCGCGAGTGAGTAACCGCGGAAATCCTTGTCCTTGGATTTGAACCAGCAGCTATTTGCTGCCAGCGCGATGCGCTCCATGGTTGGCAGTGCCGCCTTGCTGGCGTCGACGGCGATGGGCCCCGTGGGTTTGCTGGAAGTGCAGGCTGCAAGCAATGCAACGGCCGGGAGGGCCAGAAGAGCGAAAGTCTTGGTCTTCAAGGAGGGGCTCCGATGGTGCGTGCCTTCAAAGGGCACGCATGAGAGGTGGGGGTAAACAGTGTCAGGCTAGTGGTCTGATTCCGACATTTGCGTCCCTCTGATACAGGCGCCGAGCAAATGTCGGAATCGCAAAGACCACTAGCAACTTTATGTATCTAGTGGATTTTTCGAATTTGACGTTTGAAACAGCATCTCATTCAGTAGGCATTCAAACGTCAAATTCAATCCACTAGTTGCGGCATGAAAGCTTTCAGTCCGTCATCCATCTCGTTCCAGATGCGCTCAAAAACCGGATGCTGTTTTGCCTTGGCTGCATATGCATCGAATTTCGGGAATTCGTCCAGCAAATCCGCTTTGCCCGAGAGTTTCTTCAACGGTTCCATCAGGAAACGCACCGGCAACAGCCAGCAATCCGCAAGAGTCGGCTCGTCTCCGGCGGCATAGGCTTTGTCCGAGAGACGGCTTTCGACCACTTTCAGCCCGGTATGCATCTTTTCGAACAGGCGTTCGATGCTTGCATTGTCGCGCTCGGGCTTGCTCAAAAGGATGAAAAGCTTCATCGCGGGTCCAAGCACGTCCAGTTCCGTCACGCGGGCAAGGAGGCGAATAAGTGCGCGCTCGCGCGGCGTTCCGGGCAGCACGGATATTTCCGGAAAATGATCTTCGAGATATTCGGCGAGCACCGTCCCTTCGTACAGCGTTTCTCCGGAACTGGTAATCAGCACGGGAACGCGGCGGAGCGGTGTGATATTGCCGAAATCGGCTGGGAACGGGTAGGGCATGTTCATCGGCTTGAACGACAGGTCCTTCAGGTAAAGAACCCCGCGGACAAAGGCCGAGTAAGGGGAAAGAGGTCTGGAATAAAGCTGCATGAATGAAGTTCCCCTGATTCGTTATCGCTAAAATGTGCGAGGCATTTCCAGCAAAAGTGTGAACGCTCCTGCCTGGATAGCGCATGAAACAAATATGGGGCGATCCCGACGATTCCTCCTGATCAGGACCCTCCCGAAGTCAAGCTGCCACGAAAATAGACGCTTTGCCAGTGCAGTTTTGCAGCTGAGGCGTCAGAGCAGGCGCAATAAAAAAGGCGGCTTCAATCGAGCCGCCTTTTCCGTTTATCTGTGTGCCAGCTTATGCAGCGAGGCCCAGCGCGCCTGCGAAGAGCGCCCGACCGTCATCACCGCCATGCGCGGCTTCGATCAGGTTTTCAGGATGCGGCATCATGCCGAGCACATTGCCGTGTGCGTTGACGATACCGGCAATGTCGTTGACCGATCCGTTCGGATTGGTGCCTTCGGCATAGCGGAACACAACCTGGCCTTCGCCTTCGAGACGCTTCAGCGTTTCGGCATCGGCGAAATAATTGCCGTCATGATGCGCGACCGGGCAGCGGATGATCTGGCCCGGCTTGTAGCCGCGCGTGAACGACGTGTTGGCGTTGGTTACTTCGAGCTTTACTTCGCGGCAGACGAACTTCAGCGAAGCATTGCGCATCAATGCGCCCGGCAGAAGCCCGGCTTCGACGAGGATCTGGAAGCCGTTGCAGACACCCATGACCATGACGCCCTTATCGGCCTTCTCGCGAACGGCCTGCATCACCGGCATACGGGCTGCAATCGCACCGCAGCGCAGATAGTCACCGTAGGAAAAGCCGCCCGGAATCAGGATCAGGTCCACATCGTCGGGAATGCTCGTATCGGTCTGCCAGACGGTCACCGGTGCCTGTCCGGTGATCTTGGTGAGTGCTGCGATCATGTCGCGATCGCGATTGAGACCGGGAAGGAGAATGACTGCGGATTTCATGAGCGTCTCTGTCCTTTGCCTGATCAGCCGATGGCGATGGAATAGTCTTCGATCACCGTGTTGGCGAGCAGCTTTTCGCACATGGCCTTCAGGTCGGCTTCGGCCTTGCTCTTGTCGGAGCCATTCAGTTCGAGGTCGAAAACCTTGCCCTGACGGGCCGAGTTGACGCCGTCAAAACCGAGGCTGCCGAGCGCGCCGACGATTGCCTTGCCCTGCGGGTCGAGAACGCCGTTTTTCAGTGTAACGGTGACGCGTGCCTTGATCACTCTGTAGTTCCTGCAATTTTAGAACGAATGAAACAGCCCGGAAGGCTTAACTTGGCATGATCCCGAAAACCGTGTCGACTTTCCGGGATCGTGCCCTTCCGGGCTGGGCGGATCATTTTACTTTACAAGCGTAGGGCCAGCCGGGCGCGGCGTGTCGTTCTCGTTCATGATGCCGAGACGGCGAGCCACTTCCTGATAGGCCTCAACCAGTCCGCCCATGTCGCGGCGGAAACGGTCCTTGTCGAGCTTGTCGTTGGTGGTGATATCCCAAAGACGCGCAGAGTCCGGAGAAATTTCGTCGGCGACGACGATGCGCATCATGTCGCCTTCCCACAGGCGACCGCATTCCATCTTGAAATCGACAAGCTGGATGCCGATGCCGAGGAACAGGCCGGTCAGGAAGTCGTTGACGCGAATGGCGAGCGCCATGATGTCGTCGATTTCCGGCGGGCTTGCCCAGCCGAAAGCCGTGATATGCTCTTCGGTGACCATTGGGTCGTCGAGTGCGTCGGCCTTGTAATAGAACTCGATGATCGAGCGCGGCAGCACGGTGCCTTCTTCAAGGCCAAGGCGCTTTGCCAGCGAACCGGCAGCGACATTGCGCACAACCACTTCAAGCGGAATGATTTCCACTTCCTTGATCAGCTGCTCACGCATGTTGAGGCGGCGGATGAAGTGCGTTGGAATGCCAATGCGGTTAAGCTGGGTGAAAATATGCTCGGAAATGCGGTTGTTCAGCACGCCTTTTCCGTCGATGACTTCATGCTTCTTTGCATTGAAAGCGGTTGCATCATCTTTGAAAAATTGGACGAGCGTACCGGGTTCAGGGCCTTCATAAAGAATCTTGGCCTTGCCCTCGTAAATACGGCGGCGACGGTTCATGGCTTTTCTCGGATTTCCATATTTATGGTGATCGGCTCTAAGCCGCTATTCTCGCGGGCTACCTATAGCAATTGTGGGCTTTTAACAATCCTGCTTTGTGCCCGTTCCCCCGTTTTCGCTGTTTCTGATGCAAGTTTATGCATGAGTCGCAAGAAAGTAGTCTTTAGCTCTTGTATAATCTTGCTCCCCTTGCCAGCTTTAGGCAAGAGAACGGATGACGATCTCTTCTAACTTGTAAGTCTGGGAGCTTTATGAATGACCACTGGCATGGATGATCGCCGCGACGCTTTTGAAAAGAAATTCGCGCTTGATGCGGAACTGCGCTTCAAGGCGGAGGCACGCCGCAACAAGCTTCTGGGACTCTGGGCCGCAGACCAGCTTGGCAAGAAAGATGCGGATGCCGAAGCCTATGCCAAGGAAGTCGTTGCCGCCGACTTTGAAGAAGCTGGCGATGAGGATGTTTTTCGCAAGGTGCGCGCCGACTTCGATGCCGCAAGTGTAAGCGTTGCAGACGAAGTTATTCGTGAGAAGATGTTTGCTTTCCTTGAAGAGGCAATCCGCCAGGTAAAGCAGGATTGATGGATGGTTCGGGGCGGAAGGATAGATAGCACTTCCGCCCTGATCCTTTTGAAATGAAGGAAATTCGAATGTCGTTGTCTTCGCGCCTTCGCGCCGGGGAAACAGTGCTTTCTGCATGGTCCTCCCTTCCCGAACCCCTGACGGTCGAAATTCTCGCCCATAGCGCCTTCGATGCCGTAACGCTGGACATGCAGCATGGCGGCCACGACGAGGCGAGTGTTCTTCGCTCTCTTGGCCTTATCCTGAACGCTGGCAAGCCGCCGGTCGTGCGCGTTCCTGTCGGACGCTTCGACATGGCAAGCCGTGCGCTGGATTTTGGTGCGCAGGCGGTCATCGCTCCGATGATCAATTCCGTCGAGGATGCCCGCAGGTTTGCAGCCGCCATGAAATATCCGCCGGTGGGCGAACGCTCATGGGGCGTATTCCGGGCCAATGCGGATTACGGCGCACCGGGTTCCAACGATTATCTGACCACCGCCAATCACGATACGCTTGCCTTCGCGATGATTGAAACGCGCGATGCCTACGATGCGCTGGATGCCATTCTGGATGTTCGCGGCATCGACGGCGTTTTCGTCGGCCCTGCGGATTTCTCCATTGCGTGGAGCAACGGGCGTGAGGCCAATCCGAATTCGGATGCGATTGTGGAACCTATCGGCAATATTGCCCGCAAGGCCGCTGCGGCAGGAAAGATCGCCGGTATTTATTCACCTTCGCCGGAGTTTGCGCGTCGCTACATTCCGCTTGGTTTCCGCTTCCTGACACTCAGCAACGATGGCGGTTATATCCGGCTCGCAGCAGAAACGCTGACCAAAGCGGTTCGCGACTAATTCCATTGCAAGATATTGAACAAGAAAAGGCGGGCTAATGCCCCGCCTTTTTCATGCTGTATGAATAAACATCAGTGATGCTTGGGCGCCTGTAGTTGCGTCATGAACTCGGCGAACACCATCGAGCCTTCCGGCCACGGTCCATGCCCGGATTCCGAGTTGATATGCCCGGATTCGCCAGCATCGATCAGCATTGCACCCCAGTCCTTCACGACATCTTCGGCAGCTTCAAAGCTGGAGAAGGGATCGTTGCGGCTGACCACGGTGATCGTGGGGAATGGCAGACGTTCACGCGGGTAGGGGCCGAACGTCATCAGATGCTTGGGGCGGATCTTGTCGTTGGAAACATCCGGAGGCGCCACGAAAAAGGCTCCAGCCACCTTGTGCTGAAAATGCGGCAAGGCATGAACTGCAGTTGCAACGCCGAGCGAATGCGCGACGAGAACAATCGGCCTGGTCGCCGCATTGGCGGCCTTTACCACTTCACCAATCCAGTCTTCGCGAACAGGTTTGGTCCACTCGGCCTGCTCGACGCGCCGCGCCGTCGAGAGTTTGCTCTCCCAACGGGTCTGCCAGTGGTCGGGGCCGGAATTGGTATAGCCGGGGATGATGAGGATATCTGCGTCTTTGACTTTCATGGCTTCCCATTTAGAGAGGCTTTGTAACTTCTTCAAGCCGTGCTTGTTGTATGCTTGGTATAGAAGGCATGCGAATGATGAACAGCCTGTTCGCTGATCGTGATCTTGTGAAACATGTCCCAAATGGTGATGTTTAGGCAAGATTTGAAACACGACGGAGAGACTGGCATGACAATCAGCAGACGTAATATCCTCGGCGCTGCCGGGACTGCTGTCATGGCCAACATTCTTCCTGTTCGCGCAGAAATGCCGTCGAAGGAGGGCGACATGACACAGCATTTGAGAGCAACCGCAGTCGAAACCGAACGTACGGTTGCTCCGCTTCCATTCGCAATGACCACGCCAATGCGTGTGGCTCGCGTTGGCCTGAAGGCGCGCGATGCCGAAACACTGGCTGAATATTATCGCGATGTCGTCGGCTTGCGTGAGATGACGCGTCGCGGCGCGTCGATTGTACTCGGCGCCGGCGACCGCGAACTGATGGAAATTGAACAGTTTTCGGCGGCCAGGCCGGACGATCCGCGCAGCGCCGGTCTGTATCACACCGCGTTCCTGCTGCCGACACGTGGCGACCTTGCGCGCTGGTCGCGCCGCGCCATCGACAAGCAATTGCCGGTCAGCGGTGCATCGGATCACAAGGTAAGCGAAGCCATCTATCTGACCGATCCCGAGGGCAACGGTATCGAAATCTATTCAGATCGTCCGAATAATGAGTGGCAATGGAATGGCGACCGTGTTGCCATGAGCACCGATCCGCTCGATGTCAGCAATCTGCTCGATGTCATCAAGCGCGAGGGCGGAGAATGGGACGGCGCACCGCAAAACACCGTGGTTGGTCACGTTCATCTGCGCGTCGGCAATGCCCATGAAGCCGAAACCTTCTGGCATAACGAACTCGGCCTTGAAACCGTTCAAACCTATGGTGACCGGGCTGTGTTCATGTCCACCGGGCGCTACCATCACCATATCGCTGCCAATGCCTGGCAGAGTGCCGGTGCGGGCAAGCGTGACGAAGATCGGACCGGCCTCGGCTGGGTTGAGCTGGAAGACACGCGTGGCGGTAACAACAGCACCTTCGTGGATCCATGGGGCAACGTGGTCAATACGATCAAGACCAAGGCGTAACCAGCCCATCTCCAGAATGTAAAAAACCCCATGTTTTCATAAACATGGGGCTTTTTTCGGATTCAAATTATGAACCAATTAGAGCATAATCCGACCGGAGTGAAACGAGGATCGATAAGATTATGCTTGAAATATAATAACTTAGAGCGCGTTTCGATCTGATTCAATCAGATCGAAACGCGCTCTAAAGGGGGGCGCAGATTTTGGTTATGACGTGCCGAAAATCGTGGCTTGCGAGAACCGGAGCGCAGTGTGCTTCACGCATGGTCCCGAAAAGTTGCAGACTTTTCGGACAAGACCATGCGAATAGAATAACTACGTGAGCACCGGAAGCGCAGTAAGACGCGATTTGCAGGCCGTCAGAGCCGAAATCTCAACCGAAGACGCGCTTGAAAATCGTATCTACATGCTTGGTGTGGTAGCCGAGATCGAACTTTTCGCGGATCTGTTCTTCGGAAAGGGCCGCGCGTACTTCCGCGTCGGAGAGCAGTTCTTCGAGGAAGTCGGCACCCTGTTCCCAGACCTTCATGGCGTTGCGCTGCACGAGACGATAGGCGTCTTCGCGTGATACGCCAGCCTGTGTCAGCGCCAGCAGCACGCGCTGAGAATGCACCAGACCGCGGAACTTGTTCATGTTTTTCAGCATGTTATCCGGGTAGATGACCAGCTTTTCGATCACGCCAGCCAGACGGTTGAGCGCGAAGTCGAGCGTGATGGTGGTGTCCGGGCCAATGGCACGTTCGACGCTCGAATGCGAAATATCGCGTTCGTGCCAGAGAGCCACGTTTTCCATCGCAGGCGTTACCGACATGCGAACCAGACGGGCGAGGCCGGTCAGGTTTTCGGTCAGAACCGGGTTGCGCTTGTGCGGCATGGCCGACGAACCCTTCTGGCCCGGCGAGAAGAATTCTTCCGCTTCCAGAACTTCCGTGCGCTGCATATGGCGGATTTCGATGGCGATGTTTTCCATCGAAGAGGCGATGACGCCGAGCGTTGCAAAGAACATTGCATGGCGGTCACGCGGGATCACCTGCGTCGAAACCGGCTCTGCTTCGAGGCCGAGCTTGGCGCAGACATATTCTTCCACACGTGGGTCGATATTGGCGAACGTGCCAACAGCGCCGGAAATGGCACCGGTTGCGATTTCTTCGCGCGCCGCAACGAGGCGGGCACGGCCACGCGCCATTTCGGCATAGAAACGCGCAAAGGTAAGGCCCATGGTCGTCGGTTCGGCATGGATGCCGTGGCTGCGGCCGATGCGGACCGTATCCTTGTGTTCAAAAGCACGCTTCTTCAGGGCTTCCAGAACGCGGTCCATGTCGGCAAGCAGCAGATCGGCAGCGCGTACGAGCTGGACGTTGAGCGTGGTGTCGAGCACGTCCGAAGAGGTCATGCCCTGATGCACGAAGCGGCTGTCCGGGCCGATGAATTCCGCCAGATGGGTCAGGAAGGCGATGACGTCATGCTTGGTGACGGCTTCGATTTCGTCGATACGGGCGACGTCGAACTTCGCCACGCTACCCTTTTCCCAGATGGTCTTGGCCGCTTCCTTCGGGATGACGCCGAGTTGCGCCAGCGCCTCGCAGGCATAGGCTTCGATCTCGAACCAGATGCGGAACTTCGTTTCGGGCGACCAGATGGCGACCATTTCAGGCCGGGAATAGCGCGGGATCATGGGTGCATCCTGTAGAAAGTGGGAGTTTAACGATTGCGGGCAGCTTCAGCCGCAGCACGAATGGCGTCGATATTGGCGCGGTAGCTCTCGACGGAGTTGCCCTTGTAAACGGCAGAACCGGCCACGAGAATGTTGGCGCCTGCTGCAACGACCGAGCCTGCGGTTTCCGGTGTAATACCGCCGTCAACTTCGATATCGATAGGGCGGTCGCCAACCATTTCGCGGACGCGCTTGATCTTGTCGAGCATCGGCGTGATGAACTTCTGGCCGCCAAAACCGGGATTGACAGTCATGACGAGGACGAGATCGACATCATCGATGACGTTCGTCAGCGCTTCGGCGGGCGTTGCCGGGTTAAGCGCCAGACCGGCTTTCTTGCCCAGAGCGCGGATCGACTGCAGAGAACGGTGCGTGTGCGGACCGGCTTCGGCGTGAATTGTGATGAGATCGCAGCCAGCATCGGCAAACGGTGCCAGATACGGGTCGCAGGGCGCAATCATCAGATGCGCATCGAACAATGCCTTGGTGCGCGGGCGGATCGCCTTCACCACCTGCGGGCCGAAAGTAATATTCGGTACAAAATGCCCGTCCATGACGTCGATATGCACCCAGTCGGCACCGGCTTCCAGCACGGCATCGACTTCTTCGCCAAGACGGGCGAAATCGGCGGAAAGAATGGACGGGGCGATGGCGATGGGGCGCATATGTGATCTCCGTAACTTTGGCCAGCCCCTAGCACATGAGGGGCAAGAATCCTATCCCCAGCGCTTGTGGAACCACATCCACTGGCCAGGATATTCGCGCACCCACGTCTCAACGGTATCGTTCAACAGCTGTGCGGTTGCGGCAACATCGATCTCGCCCTTGTCGTCGCGCGGCAATTCCATGCGCTCATAGAGTTCGAGACGATAGCGTCCACCGGGAAGGCGGATACAGCGTGCCGGATAGACGTCGCAATCATATTGCCGCGCAAGCTTGGCCAACAGTGGATTGGTCTTCACCGGGCGGTTGAAGAAGGTGGAAGGCACACCGCGGCGGAATTTCTGGTCCACCAGCATACCGACATTGCCGCCTTCATCGAGGATATGCGCAAGCGACCACGCGGCCCCGGCTTTCGACGGCACCAGATGGCCCATATTGGTGCGACGGGCTTTCAGAACCTTGTTGGCGATATAGGGATTGTTTGGCGGGCGGAAGAGCGCCGTAACGTTCAGACCGAAGGTGGCGGCGCAGATTGGTAGAAGTTCGAAATTGCCGGTATGGGCGGTAAAGAAGATATGCGGCTTCTTCTCGTCGCGCAGGCGTTCAAAAATCGGAATGCCTTCCACTTCGACCAGTCCCGGTTTCGTCGAATGGGGATCGAAATCGAAAACAGCATCGAGGAAGATATATTCCGCGAAGAGGCGCGCCATCGAATCCCACATTTCGCGGGCGATTTCCTCGATTTCCGCGTCGCTTTTCTCAGGATAAGCCTGACGCAGATTATCGGTGGCAACCTTGTGGCGCGGCGTCAGCGGCCCGATCAGACGGGCCACCTTGGCTGAAAAGCTGATTGCAGCCTTCGCCGGAAAAAGGCGCAACAGGCCAAGCAGCAGAAAGACGGCCTGCGCCCAGAGCCAGTAGTTGAACTGCTTCAGCTTGCGGGTCCAGCGGAAGAGCAGAAGTTTCAGCTTGAACATCATGGACGTGGGCGACTCAGTCGATCTCGAGAATGATCTTGCCGAAGACGTCGCGGCCTTCCATGCGCTTCAGCGCCGTATCGATATCGTTGAAGCCGACCACGGTGTCGATGACCGGATGCACGATGCCGCGCGCCATTTTCTGCATGGCGTCTGCCATGTTTTCCATGCGGCAGCCAAACGAACCCAGAATCTTGAGCTGCTGCTGGAAGAGCTGCATCAGGTTCATATTGGTCGAGACGCCGGAGGTCGAGCCGCAGGTGACGAGACGTGCACCGCGCTTCATGCAAAGCATCGAACCGGCCCAGGTATCCGCGCCGACATGCTCGAACACCACGTCCACACCCTTCTTCTTGGTGAGCTTGCGCACCACGCCCTCGAAGCGGTCTTCCCGGTAGTTGATGACGTGATCGGCGCCGAGTGCCTTGGCCTTCTCGATCTTGTCGTCGGAACCGACTGTCGTGATGACCGTGCAGCCCATCTTCTTGGCAAGCTGGATGGCGGCTGAACCGATGCCGGAACCGCCAGCCTGTACGAGTACGGTTTCGCCGGGCTCAAGCTTGGCATTGTCGAACAGCATATGCTCGACCGTACCGAAGGTTACAGGGGCGACGGCGGCGCCGATGGCATCCACACCGGGAGGTGCCGGAACGAGAAGACGGGCAGGCAGGTTCACTGCCTCGCACGCAAAGCCGTCGAGATGGAAACCATGCACGCCGCCGACATGTTCGCACAGATTGTCACGGCCTTCGCGGCAGGCGCGGCAAAGACCACAGGTGCGCGCACCATAGATCGAGACGAGCTGACCGGGCAGGAGATTGGAAACGCCGGGGCCGACAGCATCCACAACGCCTGAAGCTTCCGCACCGATAACCAGCGGCATCTTGCGCTTGGCAAACGCCATGCCGCGCCAGCCCCACACGTCGATGTGGTTGAGCGCAACGGCCTTGATCTTCACGGTTACCTCGCCAATGCCGGGGGCAGGCGGCGGTGCGATATCGGTGATTTCAAGGCGGCGATCGTCGAGAAGCTGCAAGGCGCGCATGAAGTAATCCTTTTCAAGACATAATCCCGGAAACGGCGAACCGTCCGGGATCATGGGAAAATTCGTATTTGTCGGACCGATTAATTCGGATTTGCCGCCAAAACAAGGCTCGTATTCTGTCCGCCGAAACCGAACGAGTTGGAAAGCACGGCAGAAACTTCCGCCTGACGCTTTACATTCGGCACGACATCAAGCGGAATAGCCGGGTCCGGATTGTCATAATTGATGGTCGGGGGCAGGGTACCCGTCTGGATCGTCAGCAGCGAGAAGACTGCCTCGATTGCACCCGCAGCGGTCAGCGTATGGCCGATCATCGACTTGTTGGAGGAAACCGGGATTGAGGCAAGCTTGTCGCCGAATACGGTCGAAAGCGCCAGATATTCCATCTTGTCGTTTTCCGGCGTCGAGGTGCCGTGGGCGTTGATATAGGAAATCTGCTCTTCGGTCAGACCGGCATCGGCCAATGCGGCGCGCACCGTGCCAATGGCAGGTGAAGCATCCGGCTTGGAACGGGTGCGGTGGAAATCATCGGCCTTTTCGCCGCAACCGGCCAGAATGCCCAGAACCTTGGCGCCGCGTGCAACAGCGCTTTCGAGTGATTCCATCACCAGCGCGCCGGAACCTTCCGACATGGCAAAACCATCACGATCCTTGGAGAAAGGCTTGGAAGCCTTTTCCGGCTTGTCGTTCTGGGTGGAAAGGGCCGAAAGCAGCGAGAAGCGGATCAGGGCTTCGGCAGAGACGGAGCCGTCAGTTCCGATGGAAAGAACCCGATCACTTTCGCCACGACGGATGGCTTCGACACCAAGCTGGATCGCAGTCGCACCCGAGGCACATGCGGTCGAAAGCGTGATCGGCAGGCCGCGCGTGCCAAAAGCTTCCGACAGGCGTTCAGCGATATAGCCGAACTGGGTCGTATTGAAGAGGTCATTCTGACGGGCGCGGCGGCATGCTTCCAGCAGGAGCTGATAGCTTGCCGGACCTTCATTCTTCACGGTCGCATCAAGTGCAAACCGGCTTTTCCAGTCCAGTTCGACCGGAGGAGCTGCCAGAAAAAGCGGACCGCCGAAATCGGTAGACGAAAGACCGGACTGGGCAAGAGCTTCCTCACCTGCGAGCCGGGCCAGCGCTTCGGAGAGCGCCGATGCGCCCACATCGCTTTCGGCCAGGAAATCAACCGTTCCGGAGAAGCGTGTATTGAGGTTGTCGGTTGGAAAGCGGGTGATGGCATGGATACCCGATTTTCCGCCGGTCAATGCAGCCCAGTTGTCTTCCTTGCCCTGACCGAGCGAGGAAACCACACCTGCTCCGGTAATGGCGACAATGGGACGGCCGAGATGGTCTGTATATTTCGTCATCTTATACTCTCACCAGCTTTGCTGCGCCTTCGGCACGAGTCGCTCCGACTGCGGTGACAATTGCTTCGCTGATTGGACCACTGGCATCCTTTTCGGATGCATCCAGCGGTGCAAAAGCCTCGCCTTTCCAGACGGATATGGCCGCAAGTGCCAGCGCCAGCGGGAACTGCGCTTCGCGCAAATGACCGGTCAGGCCGGAAATGCCGCGATAAGTGGCTGACAGAGCGTCCAATGCGGTTTTCTCCGCGCCGGTCGCTTCATGGGCGCCGGAAGCAGCGGAAACAACATAGAAGGGATCCTTGCCGCCATTGGCTGCAAGGATGAGTTCGCGGATGGTGTTTGTGAGGTCTGCGCTGTCGCGTCGGATTTGTGCACTTTCGATGCCGGCAACTTCCGCATAAGCGCGTGCACCGCGCTTGGCTGCGTGGTCAGCGCTTTCCAGAACAAGGAACACGCCGCCGGAACCGGAAATCATGCCGCCGCCAGCCGAACCGTCACGCTGCCAGAGCGGTGCCCAGCCATCATGCTTGAGCAGTCCGCCAAGCTCGTGACCGAGAATCATGTCGAAATGTTCGGCATTGTAGGAACCGCCAACCAGCGCATGAGTGCTCTGACCCGTGCGAATGCGCGCGGCTGCGGTTTCGATAGCCGAAAGGCCGGAACCTTCCTCGCCCATGAAGGTACGCGAAGAACCGGTCACCTTGTGGACGATCGAAATATTGCCTGCGAGCAGGTTGGAAAGCTGCGCCAGAAACAGGGTCGGGCGCAGTTCGGTCGAGAGTTTCTCGTTCAGCATGACGCCGCGATCGTTGCGGGTGCGGCCTTCATCCAGAATCTGCATATCGACGGTGATGTCGCGTTCGCCGCCACCGGCACCCACGACCATATCCATGGTCGCGCAAAGCGCCTCGTCGTCCTTCATGCCAGCATCCTGCAGAGCAAGCCCTGCGGCATAGGTGCCAAGGCGCTGCCAGGTTTCCATCTGGCGCTGATCGCCACGCTTTGGAATCTGCAGGCTCCAGTCCACTTCACCCAATGGATGAACAGTGTAAGGCGCAAAGGCTTCCTTTTCGAGGCGCGGCTCAGTGCCAGCCTTCGAGAAAGCGTTCCAATGCACATCGACCCCTTCGCCGAGCGAGGAGATGATGCCGATACCTGTGATGACGACTTTATTGTTCTGCATGGGTCCCGTTTGTCCGTCGATGCTGAGACTGCTCTGACACGCGAAAAATTCGCGCTACCAGAAACGGAATCAGGGCGAACATTTCTGTTCACCCCTCAATACCGCCATATTATGTGCCGGATCAGCCTTTTTTGGCTGCAACCAGCTCATCGATTTTTGCGCAGAGGTTCTTGAGAACGAAATATTCTTCGGTCGGAACCTTGCCTTCGTTCACTTCCTGGGTCCACTGCTCAAGCGGAATCTTGATGCCGAAAGCCTTGTCGATGGCGAAGACGATGTCGAGGAAGTCGAGGCTGTCGATGCCCAGATCGTCGATGGTGTGGCTATCTGGCGTGATGGTGTCACGGTCGATTTCACTGGTTTCGGCGATGATGTCGGCGACTTTGTCAAAAGTAGAGGACAAGTTTCGATTCCTTTATTCATGGCGGTGCCACAGTTGGCACGCATCTGACTGTTTGCGCGTGTCTAGCGTTTTTCCGGTGACAGGGAAAGTCATATTACTTTCATAGTCACCGAGCTTTCAAAACCGCATATAAGGCGCGTAACATGCGAAGCGCAACATAAAGACAAACTCTAATTTTGGAAATATTCTCAAAACTGAGTTATTACAACTGGGCTAGGGTTCGTTTCTGACGCGTCTCACAAAATACCAAAGACCAACCACAGCACAGGCGATCATCACAATTGCCAGTGCGTATTGCACCGGGCCATTCCCCGATGCAATTGCCACGAGGCCTGATGTCACGCTCCCCATTGCCCCCAAAGCTTCCGGGTGCTTCAAAACAGATGTGACGGCCATATCGCCCTGACGGGCCTTGGGTGAGATATCATTCGTCGGTCCTGCGGCATGGATGATGGGCGCGTTGGCAGCGAGCGCCAGAGCGCGAGAACGCACCCGTTCGACACGGGCGAGCCAGCCTTTCCCGAAGGTCGAGGCTGTAGACAACCTTTCCAGCCAGGATGCGCGTGCATCACACAAAGCATTGATGACCTCGTCGGTAGATCGCATATTGGCGGCCGCAACCGTCTGGGCTCCAATTATTCCATCTTCGGGCAAGCCCAGAATACCTTGCAGCATCCTTGCCGCGCGTGCGGGACCTGAATTGACAGAAAAGTCGAACAGGGCGTAGTCGAGACCCGAAGGCAGGTTGTCTCCGTCGATCTTGTTCCAGAATTGCGCCTGATAGATTTGCGTGGCAGTTGCTGGCGTCATTTCCTTTACATCTTCGGGCGATACCTGATGTCCGTCCCACGCGGACAGGTGAGGTGCACCCCGATTTTGGGCCACGGAGAGCTGGAATTTTCCGGGTTTAAGGCTCAAAGCGGCGGGGATGCCGTTGAGCCATTCATAAGCGAAATCGGCACCTTATTGCCAATGGCGCTATGTGG